>ENA-UOIY01000035-UOIY01000035.1-human-gut-metagenome-genome-assembly--contig:-P114-NODE-35-length-215615-cov-13.207687_pt1 | contig 215615 bp, 228 predicted proteins | sample MGYA00242335_ERZ723882 | MGnify/ENA metagenome assembly ERZ723882 | reverse complement strand
AATGCGAAGCCACGGCAAATTCCGTTACTGGGCACGTATGCGTGAACAGTAACACTCTCCCAGTGACGCTGCCCTGCTTATAACGCCTCTTTACCTATATAATAGCGTCTCCCGGATTCTCTCCGCAAACGCATTCATCCGTTCCTCAATCCCCGGCAGCTGCATCGCTGCCCCGGCATTGTTTGCCGTCTCCATCATCGCAAACTGCCCCGGCAGATAGAAGGTTTTGTTCATATTTAACGCCGCGATAAGCTGTTCCGCCACGATATCGCTTCCGGAATAGCCCGACACAACCACCGCAAACAGCGCTTTGTCATAAAACCGCGTCGTCCGGAACAGCGAAGTCAGGCGGTTGATGAACGCAGTCAGGTTTGCCGACAGCGCATCGTTGTAGTTTGGACAGAGCATCACGATCGCATCCGCCTCGCGGACTGCCGGATAGACGTCCTCGACCATCACTCCACCGTAGAAGCAGCTTCCCTGCTCGCCAAAATGCAGGCACATCTTGTACGGGCATCCGGCGCAGTCGGAAAGCGTACCGTTTCGAAGCCCTATCTCCCGGATCTCCATCTCCGGGAGCTGTTCTTTCACCCGGTTCCAGATCGCGTAGGTGTTGGAGGTCTTGTGGCTTGACGCGTGCAATACCAATACTTTCGGACATTTTTTCCTGACGCAATCCGTTCCCAGTACTTCTTTGACCAGCCCCGCCGCGCTCTCGCGGTATGCCCCCATCAGATCGGTTCCAAGATTATTGGAAACGATCGTGTAATTGGAAAGTGTCCGCGTGCCCTCGACGAGCGGGCGTCCCACGAACGCGCAGCCCGCACAGTTAGCGGCAAATACCAGATCCTTCGCCGCCGATTTGGAATAGAGGTCATTTTCACTGTCCACCAAAAGTCCGCCGACAAAACCGTTCAGAAAATCCGGATGTTCCCGCAGGAAACGAATCAGGCGGTAAAGCTCCAGGTTGATGCCAGATGTGCCAAGCGGCACGGCAAACAGGATACGTCCCTGGACTGGATTTTTTCGATTCTGTGTCTTCTCCAGGCGCCTCCATCGGTTTACATAATCTTCAAGAGCATTGATTTCCGTCGCTGTCTCGTAGGCGTAGCCGTCCAGCGCATAGGATAACACCTCCGAAAGGCGCGCATCCGCGCCTTTTTCCTCCTCGCGCAGATGGACGAGGAGGAGAGGCATTTCTTCTATATAAATATCTCCTTCTGAATTTGAATGAATCATTTATGTTCGCTTCCTTCCTGCGATAAGACTCATCGATCACACAATCTTTTTCAGATTTTCCTCCGCCGTCACAATCCGCTCATACAGCGCATCCGGCAGTGGCAGGATTTCTGTTTCCAGACCGTATTCAGTATAACGGTTTTTCACGCCCATGAAGATGCCGCCCATGAATACGGAACCGCAGTGCCATTCGCCGCGCATCATCAGAATCAGGGAGATCGCGCCGGAGGAATATGCCGGTGCGATAAACGGCTTGAAACCGATCGCACGCATATGCAGGTTTGCCGTTACCGTCAGCTGGGTCAGTTCTTTTGAAAGCTCGTCGTTGTAATTCTCAATGGAATCTGCGATGACGAGATCCTGTCCATGCGGTCCGAAGGAACGCCCCTCAGTCAAAAACTGTGAAAACCGCCCGTCGCGCTTCGCGTAATAAGCCGCGCGCGCATTCATAACGCCGAGTCCGAAGCCCTGTACCTGTTCCGGGCGGAGTCCCTTTAAATCAAGGATGCCGTTTTCGTCCTTGTTGCTCTCCAGCCATGCCGTCTTTGCCAGCGGGTCAACCGGATCGGAGACAACGGCAAATAAGCCCTTGAAATGCTCGGCTCTCGCCTGTCTTGCATACTGCGCAACGATCTTGGAGTTATTTTCAAACTGGTACATCCGCACATCCTTGACGCCAGAACCAACCGGCGGGATTCCCTTAGAAGCGACAAATACAAATACATCGCACTTGAAGAGGTCTTCCGGTTTTACCACATCGACCTCCGGCAGCGCGTCATATGCCCACGGGTAGGCAATCTGGTTTTCCTCAAATTCCCAGCGTGCGGTCACTTTATCGGAAATATCACAGATGCCGATCGAACTGATGCAGTCGCCGCCCAGAAGATGAAGCCCGGTCAACAGCGTACTTCCGACATCGCCGATCGCCAGAACATGGACTCTTTTCTTCGTTTTCTGCGGTTTTTCTGCCAAAATAGCCTCAAAATCCGGATGCAGGCGGTTGACTGCGCGCATCACGTCCTGAACGATCGCGGCTTTGACTGCCTCGTCAAGCTCACAATTCTTGTTTGCCGCCTGCACCTCCAGCTTCCGGCTGCTCAGCCAGGAAACATTCTCTGCCTCCTGGAACAGCAGCAGCGGCGAGTTTACCTTAAAAGAATCTCTTCCGGTTCCCGGCTCGCGCTCGAATAAGAAGGTGAGCGGCGTGCCCGGGTGCGGCATTTCTGCCTTTTCGTATGATAAATTTCCATTGAAGGAACAACAGATTTTATCTCCAATTTTATAATAGTACATATTGCATACCTCCTGCTCTTTTTTTGATATCTTATGTGATATGGTTGGGGTCAAAAGACATTTTGACCCCTCTGATACCAGATTGCTCCGCACTATATGCTCCCGCAATCTTCAAAAACATTCGTAATTCGCTCATTTTTCTTTGAAAAATGGCTACTTACTCATGTTTTTGGCGGGTCCCAAGGTCAAAAATTCTCCTGCAAGCAAGCTTGCGTCGAACTTCTGACCTTTTGACCCTGGTATCATGATATTATTTTGCGTTATTTGACATAATTTCTCACTTCCGCGTCCGATACAGCATCTCCAAATCATTTTCCAGATACACCGACGCTGCCAGATTCGGATCGTAGCTGACACACTCGCCTTTATCCGGGCAGAGCGGCAGGATGACCGCTTCAGACAGGCGGCTTAACGTCAGGTTTCTCGCAAACAGCGCCCGGTACTCGGATTCGAGCACCAGAAGGATGTTGCGCGCGTTGCGGATGCAGCACGCGGAGAACTCAAACGCGGCTTCCGGCGTACTTCCCTGTACCGGCGGTGCAGCATACGGCAGGATCATATTGATCGACGGCGTCAGTCCCGCCACCTTCACGGTATCGCGGCGCACCGTATCGCCTCCGATGAACGGGTACAGTGTGGACTCAACAAACCAGTTCCGCAGATTCGGAATGTAATAAATACTGTCTACTGGCACTCCCTTCGTCGCCATCGTGTCACGCCCGTAGCCTGAAATCATACCTAACACCAATTTTTTGATTTCCACGCCCTCTTCGCGCAGCATCGGTTCCAATGCCTCGAAACGTCCGCCGTGATGCAGCAGATCATCGACCAGAATCACCGGGCGGTCAAAGGACTTGATAGCCTTGATCTGGCTTCGCAGCGGCGAATAGTACGGGAACGCTTCGATCGACTTCTCTTTCAGCTCCGGATCGTACACTTTATCTGTATGCAGCGTCTTCGTCACCGTATTCGGAATAACTTTTCCACGCAGGATCTTGCCGAACGGCACGCACATCGCCCCACCGAGGCGTCTCGGCGTCACTGGGTCACGCGGCACACCATTTAACGCCGTGATCCGTTCCACCAGACGATGGTAAATCACGCTCGCAGACATCGAAAGAACCAGCTGTCCCGGATAGAAGCGCGTCATCGCCATCTGCAATTCCCGATGCGCCTTGTAGATCGCATCCAGAACGCGCGGATTGCTGGAAAATGGTTCTTTTAACGTCGTTTCCAGATTCTGCACTAATACAAGCGGCGCATGCATATCGACCAGATAGAGCGGCGCGTCTTCCGGGGATTCCGGCGCCTTCACAAAGCCCTGGCGGACCACCGCCGACAGCACGCGCTCCGGGCAGTAGCCGTCTGCCGGGAAGAAAAGTGCATAGCCGCATTTATATTCAAAGGACCGTGCGATCGCCTCGGTTAAAAGCAGCTGTTCCGCGTCGTTGATCATCGGGTCGCGCTCGACATAGATACCCGAAATCAGAAGAATCTCACCGTAGGTATGGCGGCGCACCTGATCTGCCAGACTGACCTGTCCCAGAACAGCAAACAGCTCATCCGGCGCCAGATAACGAAGCCGTGCCACTCCGACGAGCCGGTTTTCCTGCACGGTATTCCTAAGAAGCAGCAGCCGGTCGCCCGACTCCTTCATCGAATTCAACAGGTTCTCGCGATCTTCTTCGTCCTGCAGAACAAAATTCGAAATTTCCGCCAGAAGCATTTCATCCGGCGTCTCCACCTCCTCATAGGAGATCGCACGCGCGCGGATATATGGTTTATATTCCGGCTCGCGCAGATACAGACCATTGTAATAGATGTATTCCTGCACAGACGGGTCGATCAGATTCGAAATATCGCGGTTCAAATCGACATTTTCACGGATTCTCGTCGAACTGATGTCCTCCAGATGCTCCGGAAGCTCCAGCTCCACAACCTTGCCGCTGATCTGATCCATCATCTGACGGTTGTATTTATTGTCCGCCTTGACATCACCCACGCGTCGGAACGCGATATGATTCATCGAATGAATCGAATTTTTAACCGGTTTCTTCTTATAAGAAGAGGCATTGGCAATGACATCGCTGCCGACCACGATATACAGCTCTTTTCCGGAAAACACCTCTCTCAAGCGTTTCAGATCCGCCGGATTGGCAATATTGACCGGAATCTCATCCGGGAACAGGTTCACATGGAACTCATCCGCCACCGACATACTCACGATCTGACGGCGGATCAGATGCGGCTGCGCCTTTTTCGACCAGGAAAATTCATCGACCGCCAGAAACACCTCATAGCCGCGGTCGCGGATCTCGCGGACAATCTCCTTGTGTGACAGCGTAAACGGGTCAAATGTGCCTGGGAAGAATGCCACCTGGTTCCGCTCCTTGATCTCTAAATTGCCCTCGGTCATATGGTACTGCGTGATGAACCGGTAAATATTGGAAAGGGACGCCGCACGATAAAATGCCGTCAGCTCATTTCCCTTATTTTCATTGAATAAGAACAGCATCTTGCGGAAGGACAGGGCGAACAGCTCTTTTTTCTCCCGGCACTCCATCCAGGATGAGCCGAAGACGGTCTGCCCCAGCACCAGCATCGCCTCCTGGCGCACCGACTCGCGGTAATTCGCCAGACCGCTGAGCAGGATGCCAAGCAGGCGTCCGCGCCGTTCCTCGCATACCTCTTTTTCCTCCGCAAAGCGCTCTGGGTAGCACGAATACCGTTCCAGCAGCACGCCGACCGTATCAAGCGCAACCGAGACTATCTGGTCGTTTGCATTTGCCATCATGCCATGCAGGTAGGAAACGATCTCCTCCAGCTGTTCCGGCGGCAGCCACAGCGCCGCCTGCCCCAGATACTGCGGAATATATTTGGAAAATTCGTACTCACCGACTTCCAGCCCCTTCATCAGCTCGACCACGATCTCATTTCTCTGATCCGGTGTCAGAAGCCCGATGATGCGAAGCAGGGCGGTTCCGGCATCATGGCGCACGATCACGTGCTCGCTGACTTTTACAAGGTTTGAGAGATGCGCTGCGATATGCAGCATATGTTCCTGTTTACCATGCGCGATCTGATCGACGAGCAGCTTGATATTGGCCGACTTGATGACCCACGGCGTCGCTGTTTTGAGGTTATCCAGGAAAATATCGGAGACAACGTCGCGGTCATACAAAAGTTCCTGTTCTCTCGCCGTGTCCTCTCCGAGGTTACTTAACACGCGGTATTTGAGGAAGGTCATCGTGATATTGTCCTCAACCTGCGCCGCCCTCACGCACTCGCCGATCTCGGCACAGCACGGATGATCCGGCTGGTACGCCGTCAGAAGCTTGAAGGCGCGCCATGATGCGATCCGCACATCCGGTTCCCCGCTCTGCGACTCAATCAGGGCAAATTTTGCGATTTTCCCCAGTTCCTCTTCACTCAGCTTATCAAACGGCATGAAATGCACCGTATCCAGCAAAGAAAATGCCTCGCCCGGATCCAGCTCATCCGCCCGGTCATACCAAACCAGAAATGCCCCCAGAAATTCCCGCAGATCGCCCGGCGTCGCATGATCAACCACCGATGCCAGCACATTTTTCAGGTGATAACGGATGCGCCGTTTCTGCTGCAGCATCAGCTTGTGATCCGGCCGGATGATCATTTCCAGATATTGCTTCCAGATCTCCATCACCCGCTCCTCGGCAATATCCGGCATCCCCGCCGGGCGCTCCTTGCGGTAACCGGCGTTGAACTGCGCGATCACGTGTCCGAGCAGCCTCGCCGCCTGCGCGCGGATGTCGCCCTCGCGGTGCATCAAAAGCTCATATAAAAAGCCCAGCGTCTGCTCTTTCTGCTTGTCGTTTGTATATGTAAAATATTCACGGAAAATGTTTAAATACGCGCGGACACTCTTCCAATCCTTCTCGCTGCGCGCCGCCTCGAGGAGATTGCCAAACTGGCGTTCCGCCCCCATCTGATGCATGACACGGATATTATGCTCAATACCCATAAAAATGAGGGACTGCACCGTCTGCTCTGCGTTCCGAAGGGAAATATCCGGCAGCACCTCCGGCTTTTTCGGGTGTCCATTCAAATCCACATCCACACCGAGAGACCGCATATAATCCTCAAAATCATGCAGTTTGGAATAAACAAAGCGGTAACGGTTTAATTTAACCTCGTCCACGTTGTCGAGTTTCGAGAGGATGACGTTGAACGCCTCATCCAGATTGGAAATGTAGGTAATCTCACGCCCGTCATCGCCGCGGCTCTGTTTTACACGGAAATCGGCATAGATCAGCACCAGGGATTCAACCGACAGGTTTTCCGGTTCCAGATCCCAGGTCGAATGGTTCGCCGCGATATGACCGATGTATTCCATCGAATGGTTGTTAAACCACTGGTTTGTATAATAGTAATGAAGATACGGAACCCGCTCATTCGGCTTGCAGCCGAATTTGCCGAGATCATGTCCCGCAGCTGCGCCCGAGGTCAGCGTCAGATCGATCGGAACTCCCGCCGCATAAAGCCCACGTGCCACCGTCATCGCGACATAATGCACGCCCGCGATGTGTTCCAGCGTCCGAAACGGCGTCACCTCCGCATTGAGGCGCATCATCTCATAGATGTATTCCTGTGCGAAAAACTTCTTGAAACGGCTGTATTCTGCCGCGCACTCAAAGCTTGAAGCTTCCTCATCACCCAAAAATGCAAAGTCCTCCATCGGTTTGTACGGAAGCACCGCCCGCTCGCGGTCAAACACGAACTGAAGCACTGCCAGATAGAACTCCGCACCGGCGGAAAAAGCGGCATTTTCCTTCTTAAACTCCGCATCCGGGTAGAGAATATGGCACACATACTGGTAGGTAAGCTTCATCCAGCCCTCTTCCGGCTCATGCCCTAAAAGGCTTAACGGTTCCTCACAGATCTCGTAGACCGCCCGGCAGGAAATCCGCTTTTTGATCGGGAAAATACGGGCAAACTGCTCCTCCCAGTGATCCTTGTTCATGAGCATCATGACATTTTTCCGGCTCAGTCCCGACCGGTCTAAAAAGTCTTTTTCACAAAGGCGCTCGGTCAGTTCCGCAGCCGCCTGACGTACCTCTTTTTTACTCATCCACATCCCTCGCATTCTCTGGATCTCTCAGATGGTTCTTTGCTATGCAAAAACCATCTGAGTTATTGCAAATATTCTTTTCATATCAAATTTTATAATACTTGAATTATACCACCAGGTGGGGAAGTGCGCTATACAAAATAACGGATAATTCATCGCCATACGGCACAGTAAAACCACAAAAGACGTCTGCAAAAATGCAGATAGCTCATCTATCTTCCATTTCTGCAAACGTCTTTGTTTTTACAAGTCAATCGTTTTATGGCTGCTCTTTCCGAATCTCCGGAATCTCAACTCCCAGCTGTTTCGCCATCGCATCCGCGATCACCTGATGATCGTCCCAGTGTTCCATGCCGGATACCATCACATAGGCAAAAGGACGGCTTCCATCTCTCATGAAAACCGGGATGCAGCCGCCGCACACGAAGAAGTTCTCCTCGCGCACTTTCCAGGATGCTTCCAGTTCTCTGGCTCTCGATGCCGTCAGTGCCCGCAGCGAGCTCATCCCCGTGAGCCGCGATGCTGCCAGCTTATTGGTCATCCACCAGTCTGCTTCCAGCGTCGCGCCCTCCATCTTGTAGGCAAAGACGGTCGTCTCGTCCTCCACGATGCGGACAGCGACCGAACCGTGATATTTTTTCTCCGTGACCTCTGCAATCAAAAGCCCCAGCTCAAGCGCCTGTTTCCGGGTAAATGTATCGTAGCAAAGTACGGATTCCTGCTGTTTCAGAATCTCATTCCATTGTTCTTCGGTGTAGAAATTCTTCATGTGTTCCCCTCCTGTGTCGGTTTGTTTTCCCCTTGTGAATCAGATTATGAGCCCCCGGGGTTCATTATATCATACGTATTCTCACCCGTCCACTCACGAACCCGCGCTATCGCGCTCTACCGCCCTGCTTCGCATGGCTGTTCGTTCGTTAATGGCGCAAGAAAAGAATATGTCTGCTTCGCAGCCGCATTCTTTTCTCCTGCGCTCATTATATTTTTTCATGAATACAGCTGTAAACACATTGGAATTTCATTTTGACTCGGCTTCATAAGGTATTTAGATAGAAGCCGCAATCAGTAAAACTTCGACCTAAATGTTCTTTTTACTGTCTGTCTTTCCCATCCCACACACCATTTTCATCTACATAGTAGCCGTCCGGTGTCAGACGTCCAACATACAGGATGCCTTTTCTTCCGTCTGAGGTCGGGTGGAAATAGCACCATTTGCCGTCAATCAGGACCCAGCCGGTCTGCATGCCGTGTTCCGGATCGAGGTAGAACCAGCCGCCATAGTCTTCGTCGCGCATCCAGCCGGTCTTGATATAGCCGCTTTCATCGAACGCCCACCAGTTGCCGTTTACCTGCTCCCATGCATATGCAATGCCATTTGTACCGCGTTTTTCTGCCTTCGGGTAGCTGCTGTCCGCGAAGCGGAGCCACCAGCCGTGTTCATCCTGCATCCAGTGGCTCTTTCCGTCATTGGCAGTGCTGTTGGCAGTTCCTGTGAGAATACCTATGGTGCTGTTGGTTCTTCCCTTCACCGGATCCTGCCTGGTCACTCCGCTGCCGGAAGACTTGTCACGTCCGGAGGAAGAGCTCTGGCTGCCTGATTGACCTGGCTTGTCGGAGTTATCCGGCTTATCGGAGTCATCTGGCTTATCCTCCGCCGGTGGAGCTGTCTTACTGATTTCAAATGTAACGGATGCCGGATCCGGTGTGTTGTATCTGGATTCCCACGTATTAAATTCGCCAAAATCAAATTCGGCTTTGATTGTGTGGGTGCCTACCAATGATTCTCCCGGCTTCGTCCACTTAAGTACAGCGGTTCCATCTTCCCCTACCGGAACTATAACTGCATCCGGGTTTTCATTATCATAGAAACGAACATAACCCTGCAGCTTGTCCTGATAAACGCCCTGCACTCTGGCAATGATATCAAAATCCTCTTCCTCTGTTCCCAGAATTCCTTTCGAAAGCTGAGCCCCGGTCGTCCGGTTCACAGCCGTTAAAGTTAGGGCGAGTGTTCCTTTTTCAATGGTTATCGTTCCCTCTGCCGGTGTGTTTGTGCCGAGATAATTTCTTCCGTTTTCCATGGTGATGCTTACATCTGCGGAACCCGGGCCTTTGATAGTCACCTGTCCCTGTGCGTCCACGGTGAGAACCTTTTCATTAGAGCTTGTATAGTTCCGAGCTCCATCTCCCACTACATTCACACCTGTCAGCGGAAAGCTGTCATCTCCATAGGTTTTTTCTCCAGTCCATGCTTTCTGGTCGATTGAAACCAAACCCTGTATCGGACGGATCGTTCCGGTCTGAGCTGGATATATGATACGGTAATTCTGCAGATTCACTGCACTCTCGCCTGTCTCAACCTTTGCCTCTGAGGAATCAATGGTTACCGTCTTATCGGTTCCGGCATTGGCATCTTTAAACCTGCCTTTCAAACCGCTGATGTTATATCTCTGACCCGTGCTCTGACCCGGAGTTTTTATCTCCACCGTCGCCTCTAATGCGATACCGGTACTTCCGTCATAGTCTTTTTCAATAGGTGTCTTAAGAACTGCCTTCAACTCTTTCGGTGATATCTCCGGAACCACGTCTTTTGTCAAACTCTCTCCATACTGCCCTTCCGATGCTTTATCAGGTATAAATTCGACCTGATATGCAGTGGTTCCCTTTACCTCCGGATAAATGGAGGAAGCAGACATTCCGCCCTGACTTTCAATGAAGTGCCAAGTTCCTGGAACCACCGTTTTTCTATAATTAACAACCCGAAATCCCTCTGCCAGCTTTACCGGAATCTGAGCAAGGGTCTGTCCATAGGTTCCCTTCGCTTCAAAGGATACTTTGCCGGCGGGACCGTCGATCAGTAATGCATCCGGTGTTGTCACCTTCAAACGATCAGCCGGCTTCGATGCAAAACTGCTGTCTGTTGCTTTCACACGAAGGGTTATATAATAGGTGTTAGCCGGCTTCGGCGATGTAAACGTCCTCTCCGACCACCACTCAGGCTCACCAGACTCAGATTTGGCAATTCCGTACTCGTAACGGGAACCGACCGGTCTTTTTACCTTGATAGAGTAGCTGTCTTTCGTTATATCTGTTTCCTGTATCTGGTCCGGTTTTGCCGGTCTTGCCGGAATCTTTATCTCGGTTGCTTCGCCTGCAGCGCCGGAAGTGCCCGCTTTCTTACGGACATACAGGGAAATCTCATTTGTACCTTCTGACTGGCTATCCAGAATCTCTGTCAGCGATGCCGCACCATTTACCGGAATTTCCGTCCAGGACGATGCATCTTTTGACTGTGCAAATTCCACTGCGCTCTGCAAATTGTTTTTCAACAATTCCTTTCCATAATCAACAGAAGTCAGTTCACGCTCTAATACATTCTCATCCTTGCCTGCCTCAACCTTTCCGGTAAATTCCACACCGCCAAAGGAGGCTTTCACTGCCTCCGAAACCGGAAGGTACATATAGATCTTTCCGTTGGAATCTGTCCGGACATCCTTAAAGACGTAGGAGCTTCCTTCAATACCTGCTTTTTCAACCAGTGTATTATTCTCATAGATACCGGTCAGATCCGCTGTGGTGTAATAAACCGGGTTACCATTCGCATCTTTGGGCTTATTCTGTTGCCACTTTCTATCTGCAGTCTCTTCCCAGCCATAAATCATAGGGCTTTTTATATATGCACCCGCATTGATCAGATGGATCGTTCCTCCCATAATCTTCACGTCGGTTGGTGCCTTTGTAGAACTCTCCTCCCCCTTTCCAATATGAGCAGCGTTCCTACTCCATACGCCTTTATTATCTAAGCATATTGTGCCGCCGTCAATCAGCACCTCCGATGAACTGTCTTTACCACTTCCGATGCAGGCTCCCTGTTCAGAATAGGCTGTAATCATTCCTCCATGAATCTCAATCCCTGTAGTTATCACCGGGTTGCTACGAGCATATCCGACACCGCTTCCAATTCCAGCTCCATTCCACGAGCTTGCATTCACCGTTCCGCCTTCTATCACGATTTTACCGGTTCTTTCCTGGCCATTAGCAACTCCTGTTCCGATTCCGGCACCAGTCAATTTTGTTTCTGCAGTTATCATTCCTCCGCTAATCCGTATTTCTTTTACACTTTTTCTTGCCGAAGCACCGATAGCCGCTCCGTTAGAAGCAGAAGTTGCAATTACAGTTCCCCCCTTGATGTGAATGGTTCCTGCATCCTCTCCTCCATTTCCTCCAATTGCTGCACCATTCTTGCTTACATTTGTCTTATTGAGCACCTCTATGGAGCCCTGCTGTCCCGGCTCACTGTCAATCGTAAGATTTGCACCGCTCGCCACGCTGATGCCGGCAGGTGAAGAAGAATTCTCTGATTTATTAATCGAAATCTTGTTTTTCCCTTCCAGATAGGTGATCACCTGGGACGCTCCGTTTATCTGAATCGGTGCGATAGCCTTTGCCGGTGTAATCGTAAGATTATTGAATACGAGTTTTAATTCCTTGGAGGCTGGTGTATCCACGGAGAGATGATAATTCTCCACATTATTCCCAGATGAAGTGATCCGATAGCAATTATCATAGGACTGGTCTATTAACTTCTCACTAACCACCTGATCAGAATCGGCTGCTTTTTTAGAATAGGAAATCGCCAACTGACCATTATCCACGTAAAAAGATATATCTCCAAGGGAAAGATCCAGTTCTCCCTCCAGCGTCTCTGCCGCATTTAATACGATAATATCCGTTCCTGCATCCTTTGCTTCTACCGTTTCTCTGTCCAGAGTAAAGCTTCCGCTGGATCCGCCTAATTCTGCAATACCTGTATTTATCACAAACCGGTAATTTCCGGCCGGAAGATATGCCTGAGCATATGCATGATTGCCTGCTTCTGCATCGATTGTCAGCTTCCCGTCAAAGGCAAACTGGCCTTTGTCCTGCTTTAATTCCACCGGAGCTTCTGAGGCAGCTCCAGCCAGCCGTCCGGCTGTCAGGGATACATTCTCTGCAGCCTGCACCTTGGATGAATAGAAGTGGAACCGGACAGGATACAGGGGTTCTCCGATGGTGAGGGAAAGATTCTTTTCCTCCTTTGACTCCATCGTGAGGGATCCTGTTACTGTAAAGCTATTCGTATTTTCTCCTTCCCCTCCTTCTTCCTGTACCAGAACCGATACCGGAACCACTCCGGACAGAGGCGTATACCAGCTGACTTTACCAGTCTTTATCTGATAACCGGAAGCTTTTTGAGATAAATAGGTTACTACATCCGGTGCAGCGCCGCCTTCACTTGCTTCTTCCCCGATCCGAGCCGTCAGTGTATAATTCTTATCGTCCCTCAAACGACCATCATGGATGGTCAGATCCATTGTCTTCTGGTAAGCGGCTTTTCCCAGCGTGACGGAGATGGTTTCATCCTTTCCTTTGTTTAGAACAACACTTCCCTCCATCGTCTTACCTGCCCCGCCACTGGAAGACTTCAGATCTACAACCATCTGCATATTCCCAGAATAGCCCATCCACCGGATTATATCCGGTATCGTTCCCCTGAATTCTGAGACAGTCATCTGAGTGCTTGTTTTATAAACCGGAGTTGTTCTTTTTGTATCATCCTCCCGATACAGGGATATGTCAACCTGATAGGTTCCATCAGCTAGCTGGTTATCATACGCGGTGATCCGGAATGTTTTTTTCCCGTAGATACATTCTCCCCTGGGAGCAATGGAGCTTTCAACCGGCAGCTCTAACTGCACCTCCTCGGAAATAGTGATACTGCCGCCTTCCATGCCATTTCCATTAAGAGGCATTAACACTCCATAACCAATATTTCCACCCGTTACCTTCACAGATCCACTTAATATCCAGATATCGCCACAGGATAATTGTAAACCATTCACTCCATTCCATCCGCTGCCGATGGCAGCTCCCATGTATCCCTGCGTACTATGCTTATAAGAAGATACGGTTATATCGGGAGCTTCGCCTTTCGTCCCGCCGATCACGATCGTGTCTACCCTTCCACTCATTCCGCCTCCGATTCCGGCTCCTGTCTGCTTTCCTCCTTTTGCGGTTATCGTTCCACCCAGTATTTTAATGGTTCCGCCGATTCCATAGCGACCGGTTCCGATTCCGGCTCCTCCATAATAATCCTGCGTTTGGGGAATCTGATAAGCTCCACCTTCAGCTGTAATGCTTCCGCCCTTGATTATAATCGTTCCTGTCCTACAGTTCTTATCTGCACCTTTGTCACTTGTTGTTCCTTTTCCTCCGATACCGGCGGCCCCATAGGCACCTCCCACTGCCTTCAGTCTTCCGGTACTATTCTCCGTAATAACCAGTGTTGCCCCTTTTTCCACCTCAATTCCGGCTCCTTCATCCAATCCCACAAGTGTATTGGTTCCTTCTAAGGTCAGATTCAGCCGGGCATTTCCTTTCAGGTAAATACCAGCCAGATTCCATCCACTGGCTCCACCAGATTGGATCGTTACATTTTTAATCGTCAAATCGACCATAACATTATCAATTATGATGCCGCCCTTGATGTTTTGAGAATTACCCGGTCGGGTACTCGGGCAATAGTTGCCGGTTATGGTTTTTCCGTTAAACTCATTTTTGTTAGCACTATTAATGAGTAGCGGCTCATTATTCAGATCATGCTCCCCGCCTGCCAGAGTCATCAGCTGCATCTCTCCTACGAGAACGCAGATTTCCGGCAGCTCTGCCTCCTCTCCCACCGGATATTCCTCCGGCAGAACCGGTGTGTAGACATAGGCACAGCCGTTGTAGTCCTGATTCTCCTCAGCGTAGCCCGCCCAGGTCTTCGTCGAAGTCTCGACCGGCTCGCCGTTTTCGTCAAATTCTTCGAAATAGTCTTTTTCGGAAATGCCGCCGTGAAACTCCGGAAGGTCACTCTGCTCTTCGTCCAGTTTCCAGGTTATGCCGGAGATCTGCCAGACTGCCGTTTCCGCATCTGTATCTTTCTCTGTGCCCTTATCTACTGCTTCCACCAGATGCACGTTCTGGCTGTCTTCCGCCAGCGTTTCATCCGCCTCTTCCAGCTCAACCTCCAGTGTATCCGGCAGGACGATATCGCTTTCTTTCGCGCCAAGCGGCAGCTTCTGCACCGCAATGACCTCATCTAACTCCGAAAATCCGATGATTGCCGGACCTTTTTCCTCCGGAAGCACCGTCACCTCGATGCTTGGCAAAAAGCCGGTATCCAGTTCATAGCGGCTGCTTTTCAATTCCGCATCAAACACATAGATACCCGGTGTTTTTCCATCGTATGTATCTTTCTCACTGAAGGTCTCATCCAGCACCCAGCGGACCTTTACTTCCTTCCAGTTTTTATCGGTTTTCGTCCCGTCCGCATCGGATGGGGATGCTTTCTGCTCAGTATCATCCACCCCTATTTCCGATTTTTCTATAACATCTGCCTCAGATGGGGACGCTTTCCGAACTGTACCATCTGTTTCAGATGAAGAAAGTGTCTGAGACTTTTTTTCTGTTTCCACTTCACCGTCTCCGCTTTGAAGCTCCGACGGCGTAGCAATCTTTTCCGCACCATCTTTATCTTCTGCACTGTCTTCTTCATCCGGTGCTTCTTCCGCCAAAACCCGCACTTTCAGCTTGTCCGGCAGCTCCAGATCCTTATATTTCGTTCCATACGGAACCTCCTGATGCAGGATTTCATCCGAAAGCTCCTTCACTTCCTCGATATACTGCACCGCACTGCCTGCCAGCGCCTGCGGGTGCCAGTCACATGTATTCCATATCATTACCGTCGCCAGCGCCGCTGCCAGGGCACGCTTATATTTCTTTTTCATGCTGTTTTCCCTCCATCTATTCTGAACAAATTTATCTATTTCAGTCTGTTTTCCACCTAAACAAAATACTTTTTCTTCCGATCCAGCAGGCTTTCGCTGCACGCCGCCAGAAGTTCTTCTAATTCTTCTTTTTTCGTCGGAAATACCCCGAATGCGGTCACATGGAGCCGCCAGGATTCAAGGGCATTGTCCCGGCCGGAAAGCCAGATTAAGGATGCCGCCGGGTTATTTTCCCGGATTTTTTCTACGATTTCCACTCCCTGTCTGCCCTGCACAGACACCAGCATAATGAGGTAGGGATTCCCCTTTACAAAGTGCAGATATGCGTCCAGATCGCTGATATACGTGTGAATCATCGGCCATCTGCGGTTTTCAGTCAAAATTTCACACAGCATTTTTTCCAGACCTTCAATGTCGGTCGGTTTTTCTCCATATATCACTACCCGTACCATATCCCACCTGCCTTTTTTGATTTGTTACTTTTCACACACCGTTATTGTTCACGCATACGTGCCCAGTAACGGATTTTCATTTACATTTCGGGTCATAACTTTTATACTATAAACATACCAAATGAGCAATTTAATGAAAACCACATCGACGCAAACGGTCAAACCTCGACCTAAATGGTCACGGTTTTGAATAAAGGAGGCGGTTGAGCTTTGATGCATTTTGCGATTGTTGAAGATTTGAAGATAGATCAGAATCATCTGATTCATTTGATACAGGAGAACTTGGAGCAGCATGGGGAAACGGCGCACTTTGACTGCTACGAGAGCGGCGAGGCATTTCTGGAAGCGTTCCGTCCGGGACTTTTTAATGCAGTTTTTATGGATATTATGCTGGACCGGAACGGGCGCAATGGCATTGACACGGCGCTGGAGCTTCGCAAGAGCGCAGAACGTCTCCCGATCGTTTTCACCACATCGGAACGCGATTATTCGCTGCAGGGTTACCGTGCCCATCCGCTTGATTATCTCTTAAAACCGGTTGAGGAAAAGGCGCTTGCCTGGTGTCTCGATGAGATCCGGACATTTCTTGCCGCGCCTGCCTACATCGAAATTCAGGCGGCGCTCGGACGGGGACAGTCATCCACACAACGGATTCTGCTTGATGATTTTCTGTATGCGGAGACGCAGAACCACCGGCTGATCATCCACACCAGTTCCGGTGACACCGCCACACGGATTTCTTTTTCGGAGCTGATGGCACTGCTCCCGAAGGGCAGACGTTTTTACATGAGCGGACGCGGGCTGCTTATCAATTTTTCACAGGTTGCCTCGGTGGACGAGGACGGTTCTGTCCATCTGAAAAACGGCAGCTGCTTTTTCTGCAGCCGCCGGAAGAAAAAAGAGACAAAAGAAGCATTTGCAACCTACTTATTTGACACATTGCGGAAGGGAGGTACTCTATGAACTGGTCTGTGTTTGGCAAGGCATTTCTCTGTGAAACAGTCTATGCCATTCCTTTTTTTATTTTATCGATTCTGCCATTTAAAAAGCAGCTGCGATTTCCGATCAAAATCCTGATTCTGTTCATTTTTATCGGTCAGCTGCTCCAGTCCTCCCTGTATACCTACCTGATCAGCCACGGTAAACCGACCCGCGTCACCGACACAGTATTTGCCCTCGTTTCCCTGGCGATCTATTTTTTATGTGTGAAAGCTAATTTCTGGAAACTTCTGTTTCTGGGAGATTTCATCCTGAATTATTTTGTCACGGTCCGCGGCATCTGTTTCTTTCTGGAAAGCCGTCTATTTTACGATCCCAGCATTACCTATTATTCACTCCGCGATGAAAGCCTGCTGCTCATCTCGATTCTTCTGCTTCTGACGCTCCCGCTCGGACTCAAATTTATGAAAAATGCTACAGAACGCGTTTTTCAGGTAGACAGCTCCGCATTCTGGCAGAAAGTCTAGTTTATTCCATTTTCATGTACCCTGATTATCTGCGCTTATAACTTTGATTTAAACATTGATACCGTCCGCAAGTTCCGTTTTATCCTCACGCGGCTCTGGCTCTTTGCCATGACAATTCTCATTTACTATGTCCTTTTGGAAGCGCTCAATGCAGTCCGCCAGCAGGCGCAGCTGGAAGAACGCGCGGCGCAGCAGGACACGCTCCTGGCGATGCAGTACACACAGTATCAGCAGCTTTCCCGCCACATCGAAGAGGTACGGGAGGCGCGCCACGACCTGCGCCAGCACTTAAATCTCATCGAGCATTACCTGCAGAGTGGGAAAACGGAGGATCTGAAAGCCTATATCGAACAATACCGCATGACGCTTCCGCCGGACACCGCGCGGACCTGGTGTGAAAATTATGCGGTCAACACGGTTATCAGCTATTACGGCGAGGAGGCGCGCAAGGCATCGGTCGATTTTTCGGTCCGCATCCAGCTTCCGCCATCTCTCCCGCTGCGTGAGCCGGAGCTCTGCTCGATCTTCGGCAATCTTCTGGAAAATGCCCTCGATGCCTGTCGGGAATGTACGGACAGCGCGCCGTTTATCCGCATCTGCGCCCAGGAGGATGCCAGTCACATCGTGATCGCCGTTGACAATACCTGCTGCCATCCGCCGATCGAGGAAAATGGACGGTTCCGCTCGACCAAACATGACGGGCTCGGCACGGGAACCGCCTCCATCCGTTCGATCGCGGAACGGTATCAGGGCGTGGCGGATTTCCGGTATGAGGACGGGATCTTTTATGCATCAGTGATGTTGAAATTTGATTCTAAAATTTCTCACGGAAATCCTTGAAAAAAGATTGACTTTCATCGCGCCAGGACGCATAATATAAATAATAATCATTATTAATATTATTTAGAAAGATTGGAGTGTCGCCTATGAAAACCTTAAAATACAGCCGTCAGCGCGAATCGATCAAAGCCTGCCTGATGAGCCGGAAGGATCATCCGACCGCCGACGCCCTTTACACCAGCATCCGGGAACAGTTTCCGAATATCAGCCTTGGAACCGTTTACCGCAATTTAAACCTGCTGGTTGAGCTGGGCGAGATCCGGAAGCTGTCCTGCGGTGACGGCACAGATCATTTCGATTATGATACATCCCCACATTACCACTACATCTGCCGCCAGTGCGGACGGGTCATGGATATTCCGATGGAAGCAACCAAGGAGCTGGAGACAGCCGCCAAAGAATTTGCGCCGGGGACGATCGACGACCATACCGTGTTTTTCTATGGGATATGCGATGAGTGTCTGAAAGGGGAAAAGCGCTGACCGGGTATGAATACATCACCAGCGAAAAAGTTCTGAGAATATCCAGGTTATCGATAAAAATGAAAAAATAAGAATTATTTCTATTTTTTCATTGACAAACGCAGGAATCTATGATATCTTAATATCAGTAATCATTACTGATTTCATTTAAGCCAAATAAACGATTTCGTTTTAAAAGCTCCTATGAAACAGAATGGTTGCAAGCAACTTTACTATCTATTTATTGTTTCTATAAAACACGAAATTAAAAATTTATTTTAGAAAAGGAGAATTGACTATGAAGAAATTTGTCTGTACAGTATGTGGTTATGTATACGAGGGTGAGGCTGCTCCGGAGAAATGTCCAGTATGCGGCGCTCCGGCTTCCAAGTTCAAAGAGCAGTCCGGCGAGATGACCTGGGCGGCTGAGCACGTAGTTGGTGTGGCACAGGGTGTCAGCGAGGATATTCTCGAAGATTTAAGAGCTAACTATGAAGGCGAGTGCAGAGAAGTTGGTATGTACCTGGCGATGGCACGTGTAGCTCACAGAGAGGGCTATCCGGAGATCGGTCTGTACTGGGAGAAGGCAGCTCACGAAGAGGCTGAGCACGCTGCTAAGTTTGCAGAGCTTCTCGGCGAGGTTGTAACTGATTCCACCAAGAAGAACCTGGAGATGCGTGTAGAGGCTGAGCACGGCGCAACCGAAGGCAAATTTGACCTTGCAAAACGTGCGAAAGCTGCTAACCTGGATGCAATCCATGACACCGTTCATGAGATGGCTCGTGACGAGGCTAGACATGGCAAGGCATTTGAGGGTCTGTTAAAGAGATACTTCAACTAATCTGAGTGAATGAATGGACAGCGCATTACGGCGCTGGTGAATAAAAGAGAACGGATGAGGGCGTATGAAAATGGAAAATTCCTTTTTCATACGCCCTGTTTATTTTATGCGGATTTGTTTTATGTCTCTGTTCAAAAAGACGCCAAAATCTTATCTACCGTCTCCTTCTCCATCTTCCCAATCGGAATCATCTCCGCCGGTACGTCCTCATATGGCAGCAGCGCTTTCTCATACCAGGTAACATCGTGCCATTTTCCGCTCTTATAGCCAGTATTTTTGCACACGCCCATCGTCCGGAAGCCGCATCCTTTATGCATCGCATCGCTCTTCACATTCGGGCTTGTCACCAGACTGTAGACGGTGTGGACGCCCTGTGCCTTTAAAAGCTCTAAAAGCACCAGAAGCATCCGTTTGCCGATGCCCTTCGACGTCACCCGACTGTCCAGATATTCAGAAAGTTCCGCATTCCAACGGTACGCCGCGCGCTCAAGCTGCTTATGCCCATATGCATAGCCAATGATTCTGCCCGTTTCATCCTCGCAGACAATCCACGGATATTCTGCCGTGATCGCCCGGATGCGCCCCTCAAATTCTTCCAGGGACGGCAGCTCCGTCTCAAACGTGATCGGCGTGTCCATATATTGTGCATAAATTTCCAATATCGCAGGTGCATCGGCGATGGCGGCCAGACGCAGGCGGCAGGATGTATGGTCCATAAACTGGTTCCTCCCTATCATTTTCGGTCATTTTTCCTTTACAGGCAACTATATATGAATCTTCCCGTTTCGTCAACTATTCGCCACCGGATTCATGCCTGCCCGTGAACCCCTCAATCCACCAGCTCATTCTGATGCCTCGACAAATGCTCATACGGCAGAATCAGCCGCCCCCGGTACAGCCCGCAGCCGTCATTGACAAGGTCGTTGTTGATTGCCGTAAACATATTGACATCCACTTCAGCTAAATTGAGCGATACCAGGCGCTGGCAGCGTTCATATGCCTCATCAAAATAAATACATGCACCTTCCGGTATCTCATCCCGTCTGGCCCGCTCGCCCTCCTGGCGCTTTTCGTAGCTTAAATGATTGGCCACGCCGATCTCCGCGATATCGTCCATGTGCTTCGTGCGAAGCTGTACCTCCACATAGCTTCTGGAACAATTATCGTAAAACGTAATATGCAGCGACTGGTAATCATCCGAACTATTTCCGCAGACATAATCACGGTAGTACGGCCTTACCTCCTCATCCATCAACGGGGAGGTACTCTCTCTCCTTCACCCCGTAAGCCGGTTCCGCCGTAAACCCGCGTTCCTCCAGAAATCCCGGAAGTTCATTCGCAATCTGGTAGAGGTACCGGATATCTGCCTCCTGCTGCGATTCCCCCGGTTTCAGGTAACACTTCGGCAGTGAAATCACGATCCGGTACGCGATCAGGTCGCGGAAACAGCTCAATCTCTGCTTCAAATCGGAGATCGACGGAAATGTCTTATGTTCCGTGTAACAATCATAGATATACTCGACGATATATCCATTAAATTTCGCCTCCGAGCGGATCAGCGACTTGATTCTTCCCTTAAAGTTAAATGCCAGAAGCGGATATTCCTTTGCCATATGAATATAAAATTCCCGGATCTTCTGTGACTGGGTCGTCAGGAAATCATTGTGTTCCAAAAGTTCCCGGATCTGAATCAGGAAATTTGCATGTATCAGGTCTATCTCATTGTTTGTCTGTTTTGCCTCCGCTTTCAAATCCCGGCTGTAATTCTTTAAAATCTTAAACATCGTATCGCCGGAATACAGATAATCGTTTAAGGTCACCATGGTCCTCACCTCCTTGCTGCAGCAAAAAGGGGACGGTGCATAGGATAACAATGCCCCAGATGCACCAGCCCCCTCATTTATAAAATAGAGCTATTTATTTTCCGTAAACCTTCTTGATCCGCTCCATTGCCTCTTTTGTATTCGCAGTCGTACCAAATGCAGTCAGACGGAAGAATCCTTCTCCATTCTTACCAAATCCGCTGCCCGGTGTGCCGACCACATTTGCCTTGGCAAGCAGATCGTCGAAAAACTCCCAGGATTTCATGCCGTTCGGGCACTGCATCCAGATGTACGGTGAATTTTCGCCGCCGATGTGCCAGATGCCAAGCTCTTTTAAGGTCTCGGTCATGATCTTCGCATTGGTGCGGTATACGTCCAGGTGCTCGCGGCACTGTGCCATGCCCTCCGGTGAAAGAGCTGCCTCTGCGGCGCGCTGTACCGGGTAGGAAACGCCGTTAAACTTGGTTGTCTGGCGGCGCAGCCACATCTTGCGGATGGAAGAACCACCGCGCTCTAATTCAGACGGAACCACGGTATAGCCACAGCGGGTTCCGGTAAAGCTTGCCAGCTTCGAAAGGGAGCAGAACTCGATCGCGCAGGTCTTGGCGCCCTCAATCTCAAAAATACTTCTCGGAAGCGCCGGATCTGCTACGAAGGACTCATACGCCGCATCAAATAAAAGAATCGCATCCTGCTCGTTCGCATAGTCAACCCACTCTTTTAACTGCTCACGGTTGTACACACCGCCAGTCGGGTTGTTCGGGGAGCAGAGATAAATAATATCCGCTTTCTGTCCCTTCGGAGGCATCGGAAGAAAGCCATTTTCCACATTGGCATCCATAAATACGATCTTTCTGCCTGCCATCACGTTCGTATCCATGTAAACCGGGTATACCGGATCCGGGATCAGGACCGTGTTGTCCGCATCAAAGAGATCGAGGATATTTCCGACATCACTCTTCGCGCCGTCGCTGATGAATATATCCTCCGCCGCCACCTCAACCTGGAAGGACGCATAATACTTCTGAACTGCTACGCGCAGAAAATCATATCCCTGCTCCGGACCATATCCATGAAACGTAGCCGCCTTGCCCTGCTCCATAGCTGCTTTTGCAAATGCGTCAGCTGCTTTCTGGCAGATCGGAAGGGTTACGTCACCGATACCCATTTTGATTACTTTTGCCTCTGGATGGGCTTTGGTGTATTCATCTACTTTTTTAGCAATGGTAGAAAACAGATAGCTTTCTTCCAGATTTTTATAGTTTTCGTTGATCTTCATACTTTATTTTCTCCATATTTTAAGAATTTTTTTCCTTTACCTCCAGAGCCGCTTTCACAAACTCCCGGAAGATCGGATGTGCGCGGTTCGGGCGGCTCTTGAACTCCGGATGGTACTGAACTCCCAGATAGAACGGATGTCCCGGAATCTCCATCGCCTCTACCAGCGTACCGTCCGGAGACTGTCCGGAAAAGATAGCGCCATGCTCCATATAAACTTCCCGGAACTTGTTGTTAAATTCATAACGATGGCGATGTCTCTCTTCGATCAGACCTTTTCCATACGCTTTCATCATCAGCGTATCCGGACTGATGCGGCACGGATATGCACCCAGACGCATCGTTCCGCCCATGTCAGCCAGATCCATCTGCTCTTCCATCAGGGCAATGACCGGATGCTTGCTGTCCGGCGCAAACTCGGTTGAGTTCGCATCCTCATAGCCTAACACGCCTCTGGCAAATGCGATCGCCGCGATCTGCATACCAAGGCAGATGCCAAAGTACGGGATATTGTTTCTTCTCGCATAATCAGCTGCCGCAATCATGCCCTCGATGCCTCGGATGCCGAAGCCGCCCGGCACGATGATACCGGTTGAACCGCCCAGGATTTCCGGTGCCGTCTCCGGGGTGATCGTCTCACTATCCACCCAGTTGATCTCCACCTGCGCGCCATTTTCCCATCCGGCATGGTGCAGGGATTCTACGATCGACAGATAGGAGTCGTGCAGTTTGACGTACTTGCCGACCAGAGAAATCTTGACCGTCTTGCTGCTGTTCTTGATGCGGTCCAGCATATGCTTCCACTCCGTCAGATCGCACTCCTGCGGCGCTTTCTCGATGCCCAGCTCGCGAAGCACGATCTTGGCAAGTCCTGCTTCCTCCAGCATGATCGGCGCCTCGTAGAGAACCGGAAGGGTCAGGTTCTCGATGACGCAGTCCTCTTTGACATTGCAGAACAGTGCGATCTTGCGGAAAATGGACGGATCGTCCACCGGACGGTCACAGCGCGCCACGATGATATCCGGCATGATGCCGAAGGACTGCAGCTGTTTGACTGAATGCTGGGTCGGTTTGGATTTATGCTCGCCGGAAGATTCCAGATACGGAATCAGGGTTACATGGATGAAGAGGCAGTTGCTGCGTCCCGCCTCGCAGGACACCTGGCGGATGGCTTCCAGGAACGGCTGTGACTCAATATCGCCGGTTGTTCCGCCGATCTCTGTGATAACGATGTCCGCATCGGTCTTTTCCTGCACGGAATAGATAAATGATTTTATCTCATTTGTGATATGTGGAATTACCTGTACCGTCTCGCCCAGATATTCGCCGCGGCGCTCTTTATTTAACACATTCCAGTAGACCTTACCAGTCGTCAGATTAGAATAACGGTTTAAATCTTCATCTATAAAACGCTCATAATGTCCCAGATCCAGATCCGTCTCCGCACCGTCGTTTGTTACGAATACTTCGCCGTGCTGATACGGGCTCATGGTTCCCGGATCGACGTTGATATACGGATCCAGCTTCTGCGCTGCTACCTTAAATCCCCGTGCCTTCAAAAGACGTCCCAGAGACGCTGCTGTAATACCTTTCCCCAATCCCGATACAACACCGCCTGTCACAAAAATAAATTTTGCCATCTGCTTTTCCTCCTCTTCCTTTCTTTAAAATATTAATCCACTTTTTCCGTCATATATGATTCTGTCAAATTTTGCCTTCGCAAAAGATTTCAGCCTGCACGGATTCCGCAACCCTCAAAACGCAGAATCCATGCAGACCATCTTTCTTTTTAGTCGTTATCATGCTCCTGAAGCACATAACCCGGAATCTGGATTTCTTCCGGTTTTTCCATCTGGCTCAGCTCTTTTCTAGCCGCTGCACCATGTGCAATGTGCGCGATATCCACCAGTTCAACGTTGTCCTCGTTGTACTGGCTTTCCAGCGTCAGCGCCAGGACAGCCGCGGTATCAAGCGATGTCAGGCACGGAATACCAAGCTCGACTGCCTTTCTTCTCAGGCGGACACTGTCGCGTCCCGGCTGGCGTCCCGTCTTGGAAGTGGAAATTACATAGCTGATCTTTCCTTCTTCCAGCAGGGAAATGGTCGTCTTCTCGCCCTCTTTGGCTTCCTTCGGCTTCTTGACTAACGTTGAAGAAATGCCGACGCTGTTTAACCGGCTTGCAGTACCGGAGGTCGCGTAGATGTGGAATCCCATCGCCACGTACTCTTTGACCAGTTCGCGCAGGTCGCTCTTATCGGTATCGCGGACACTGATTAAGACGCCGCCCTCGCGCTTCATCGTATATCCGGCTGCTACCAGGCCTTTGAACAGCGCTTCCTCCATCGTCCGGGCGATACCCAGTACCTCGCCGGTCGATTTCATTTCCGGTCCGAGCTGTGTATCTACGTTGGACAGCTTCTCAAAGGAGAAGACCGGAACCTTGACTGCGTAGTACGGAGAGCACGGATACAGGCCTGTCTCGTAGCCCATGTCAGCCAGCTTCTCGCCCATCATGATGCGGGTTGCCAGATCGACCATCGGCACGCCGGTTACCTTGCTGATGTACGGCACGGTACGGGACGAACGCGGGTTGACCTCGATGATATAGATCGTATCCTCATGCAGGACATACTGGATGTTGATCAGGCCTTTCGTATTCATGGACAGCGCCAGACGGATGGAATAGTCCACCAGACGGTCTTTCTGGCTCTCGGTCAGCATAAATGCCGGATATACCGCGATGGAGTCGCCGGAATGGACGCCCGCACGCTCGATGTGCTCCATGATACCCGGAATCAGAACCGTTTCGCCGTCGCAGATCGCGTCGACCTCCAGCTCGGTACCCATCAGGTATTTATCAATCAGGATCGCATTCTCAATCTTGTGTGAGAGAATAATCTTCATATACTCATGAATATCGGCGTCGTTGTACGCGATAATCATGTTTTGTCCGCCTAATACATAGCTCGGACGCATCAGAACCGGATAACCCAGATGATTTGCCGCCTCGATTGCCTCATCCTCAGTGTAAACGGTCTGACCCGCTGCCTGTTTCATATTTAATTTTTTCAGCAGGGCTGCGAAACGTCCGCGATCCTCCGCCATATCGATGCTGTCTGCCGGAGTGCCGAGAACCGGAATATTGTTCTCTACAAGGCATTTTGTCAGACGGATCGCTGTCTGTCCGCCAAAGGCCACAACTGCGCCGATCGGCTTCTCGATCCGGATGATATCCAGCACATCCTCCGGTGTCAGCGGTTCAAAATACAGACGGTCTGCTACGTTGAAGTCGGTGGAAACGGTCTCCGGGTTGTTATTTACGATGACAACCTCATAACCGGCTCTCTTTAACGACCATACGCAGTGAACAGAGGCGAAATCGAACTCGATACCCTGACCGATACGGATCGGACCGGAACCAAATACCATAACAACCGGTTTTCCGCTTGCATTCTCTTTAATAAATTCTTCTGCCTCATCTTCCTCGCCGAAGGTGCTGTAGAAGTAAGGGGTACTTGCCGTAAACTCAGCGCTGCAGGTATCAACCATGCGGTAGCATGCCGGAACATGCTTGATTTCCGAAAGCCCGGTCATCTCCTTGATGACTGCATCCGGGAATCCGTTCTGTTTGGCTTCCATATAAAGCGCATCGCTCAGAGTCTCAGACTGCATCCGGCGTTCCAGGGACAGGATGTGCATCAGTTTATTTAAGAACCACTCGTCGATCTTGGTCAGCTCATGAATCTCGGCAACGGTCACGCCGCGCTTGAAGCTCTCGTAGATTGCAAACAGACGCTCGTCATCCTGCGCCAGAATTTTTTCTCTCAGCTCTTCCACACTCATCGGCGCCAGTTTCTTCATGTTCAGGCTGTTCTGGGAGATCTCCGCGCCGCGGACTGCCTTCATGAGCGCCTGCTCAAAGTTGCGGCCGATCGCCATAACCTCGCCGGTTGCCTTCATCTGGGTACCCAGCTTCCGGCGTCCGTAAACGAATTTATCAAATGGCCATTTCGGGAATTTAACCGTTACATAGTCAAGTGCCGGCTCGAAGCATGCCATCGTCTCGCCGGTTACCTCGTTCGGGATCTCGTCCAGATGATAACCGATCGCAATCTTGGTTGCCACGCGGGCAATCGGATATCCGGTTGCTTTCGAAGCAAGGGCGGAAGAACGGGATACACGCGGGTTTACCTCGATAACGGCATATTCAAAGCTCTCCGGATTCAGCGCAAACTGGCAGTTGCAGCCGCCCTCGATGCCCATCGCCTGGATAATATTCAGCGCTGCGGAACGAAGCATCTGGTATTCCTTATCCGCCAGCGTCACAGCCGGTGCGATAACAATGGAGTCGCCGGTGTGGACGCCGACCGGGTCAAAGTTTTCCATCGAGCAGACCGTAATCTCGTTGCCGATGGCATCGCGCATTACCTCAAACTCGATCTCCTTCCATCCGGAAATACATTTCTCAACCAGAATCTGATTGATCGGTGACAGGCGGATACCCGCCTCCGCGATGTTGTAAAGCTCTTCTTTATTTGCCGCAATACCGCCGCCGGTACCGCCCAGGGTAAAGGCCGGACGCACGATAACCGGGTAAGAAATAACCTCGGCAAAATCAAGCGCATCCTCGATGGTGGTGACAACCTTGGACGGAATGACCGGCTCACCGATAGCTTCCATCGTATCTTTAAAGCACTGGCGGTCCTCCGCCTTATCGATGGTCTCCGGGGACGCGCCGAGAAGCGTTACATTGTGGCTCTTTAAGAAACCTTCTTTGGCAAGCTCCATGGACAGTGTCAGTCCGGTCTGTCCGCCCAGGGTGGACAGGATGCTGTCAGGCTTCTCTTTTTCAATGATTCTCTTGACAAATTCCAGGGTCAGCGGCTCGATGTATACGTGATCCGCGATGGCGCTGTCCGTCATGATGGTTGCCGGGTTGGAGTTTACTAAAACGACCTCCAGACCTTCCTCTTTTAAAGCCCGGCACGCCTGCGTTCCTGCATAGTCAAACTCTGCCGCCTGACCGATGACGATAGGACCGGAACCGATTACCATAACTTTTTTCAGGGATTTATTTAACGGCATGACGCGCCCTCCTTTTCCTTATAATCTCTCATCATCTGAATGAAACGCCCAAACAGCTCTTCCGTATCCTTCGGACCTGCACACGCCTCTGGATGGAACTGGACGGTAAATGCCGGCATATCGTGGTAGGTGATGCCCTCGCAGGTGCCGTCGTTGACATTGATAAATGTCTCCTCCGCGCCCTCCGGCAGCGTATCGCGCAGTACCTCATAGCCGTGGTTCTGGCTGCTGATGTAGACGCGTCCGGTCGTCAGATCCTTGACCGGCTGGTTCGCACCTCTGTGACCGAATTTCATCTTTCCAGTCTTCGCGCCCTTGGCAATCGCCAGCAGCTGGTGTCCCAGGCAGATGCCGAACATCGGTTTTCCAGCCTTCGTAATCTTTCGGATCTCCTCGATGATTTCCGGGTTGTCCTCTGGGTTGCCCGGACCGTTGGAAAGCATGATTCCGTCCGGATTCATCGCCAGAATCTCCTCCGCCGTCGTACCTGCCGGAAGGTCAGCCACGCGGCATCCGCGCCTGGTCAGCTCGCGGATGATATTTTCCTTTGCGCCGAAATCCCAGAGCACAATCTGGAACTCTTCTTTCTCATCCGCCGGTTTGATCTCACATTTCTTTGGTGTAACGGTTTCAACCGCCTTTGTAATGTGGAAGTTTTTCACTTCCTCCAGCTTTTTCGCATCATACGGCGGCTTCACCTCGGTCAGCCAGCCGTTCATCGAACCGGATTCACGAATGGTTTTTGCCAGCTTTCTTGTATCGATTCCATAGACGCCCGGGATGTTTCTTTTTTTAAAAAAGGTGTCAAGATCCCCACTGCATCTGAAGTTGGAAGGTTCCTGACACCACTCTTTTACGATATAGGCTGATAAATATACCTCTTCATTCTCGAAGTCCTGCGGAATCACTCCGTAGTTTCCGATTAACGGAAATGTCTGAACGACAATCTGTCCAAAATAGCTTGGATCTGTGATCGTCTCAAGGTATCCTGTCATACCGGTTGTGAATACGACTTCTCCGGTCACTTCACGTAAAGGAGCGCCAAAGCTTTTTCCCTCAAAATAGTCGCCGTTTTCCAACAGAAGATATACCGGTTTCTCCATCTGGTCACCATTCCTTTCTCTCTCGTACCCCGCCTGTGAATAGCTTCATGCAGGCAGTTTACTTTTTCATTCTCAATAGCCTCACATTTGAGCAAATCTGTTTTTCCTCAGATGCGTTTTTCACATCATTAGAGACGTATTTTATAAATTGTCTGATTCTGCAAAAAAGGCGTCCATGAGCAGAGCCCATGAACGCCTTTGTTCATTTTCTGAAAGATTATAGCATAGGTAGGTTCTATGCGTCAAGAGGTTTTTTATTCATTTTCGGATGGTTTATGCATGATTTATGCATTTTTATGCATTTAACATGCAGAATCTTGTCGGTTCTGGGTAAATAAAGCCCTTGTCTGATCCGCGTTATTTCCTTATAATAGGGATGAATGAAACTGACTTGGAGGTATTTTCATGGATAAAATTACAAGCTTCACCATTGACCATCTGAAACTGCTCCCTGGCGTCTATGTATCCCGCAAGGATCTCGTGGGCGATCAGGTCATCACCACCTTTGATATCCGCATGACACGCCCCAACTATGAGCCAGTCATGAATACGGCGGAGGTTCACACCATCGAGCACCTGGCTGCCACCTGGCTGCGAAATAACGAGGAGTGGAAAGACCGCGTCCTCTACTTCGGACCGATGGGCTGCCGCACCGGCTTTTACCTGCTTCTCGCAGGCGACCTGACATCCGAGGAGATCGTGCCGCTGATGAAAGGGCTCTTTACTTTCATGCGCGACTACAAAGACGAGGTTCCGGGTGCTTGTGCAAAAGATTGCGGCAACTACCTCGATATGAACCTGCCGATGGCAAACTGGCTGGCTGACCGCTTTCTGCGCGAAGTCTTAGATGGAATTGGTCCGGAGAGACTGGTTTATCCGGAATAAAAGACAAGAATAGCAGGCGGTATGCTTTGAAACACAAAACCCCCCAGATGCTGCAGCATCTGAGGGGGTTTTATTCTATTATTTTCTATTTTCCCTATTTTCTTGCATCCGCAGCCGCTGCATGTCCGGATAATCCTTCTCCATGCGCCATACGCGATACAAGCGGTGCGATCCGCGCGGATGCCTCCGGGGTCATGCTCTGGTGGGTACAGGTCTTTAAGAATGTACCAACCCAGACGCCGCCGGTATAACGTGCCGCCCGAAGAGTCGGAAGTGTGTGGTTGGTTCCGGAAGCATAATCACCAAATACCTCCGCCGTATTCTGACCGATAAACAGGGAACCGTAATTAACCAGCTTCGGAATCAGTGCATCCGGATCTTCCACGTTGATCTCCAGATGCTCCGGTGCGTACTCATTCGCATACTGAACTGCCTCGTCCAGGCTGTCTACCACGCCGATCTCTCCAAACGTATCCCAGGACTGTCTCGCAATCTTTGCCGTATCCAGAATCTTCAGCTCTTCCTCTACCGCCTCAATCACGCTCTTTCCAAATGCCTCATCGGTTGTCAGAAGAATGCCTTTCGCATTGACATCATGCTCGGACTGTGCCATCAGATCTGCCGCTACCACCTTCGCGCTCGCTTTTCCGTCCGCGATTACCAGGACCTCGCTCGGCCCGGCTACAAAGTCGATGCCGACCTGCCCGTAGCACTGACGTTTCGCCTCGGTTACGAAGCGGTTCCCCGGCCCTACAATAATATCCACCGGCTTGATGCTCTCAGTTCCATAGGAAAATGCTGCGATCGCCTGTGCACCGCCCAGTGCGTAGATCTCATCCACGCCAGCCAGATCCATCGCTACCAGCGTCTTGGCATTGATATGACCCGTTCCCCGCACTACCGGAGAGCAGGCGGTGATACGTTTTACACCCGCTGCCTTCGCCGGAGTCGCTAACATCAGCGCCGTCGAATACAGCGGATAATTGCCGCCCGGCACATAACAGCAGCAGGACTCCACCGGAATGATGCGGTGTCCTAAAAAGACTCCCGGCTCCGGGCTGAAATTGTCAAGCGGTTTCACGGTCTGTCTCTGCGCGTTCGCAAATGCCTCGATATTGTGATGCGCCGCTTTCAGATCCGCCAGCTCCTGCTCGCCCAGCTCCTTATAAGCCGCATCAATCTCCTCCCGGCTGACCCGCAGCGATTCACGGGTACATCCGTCAAACTTCTCATTGTACTCCCTCAGTGCCGCGTCCCCGCGCCCCCGGACCTCACCAATAATCCCCGCCACGGTCTCCCGCAGATTCCGGTTATCTTCCTCGCTTCGAACCTGTGCTTCTTTTATAATCTTGATCATACGTTCTGCCTCTCTGTATAAGTTTTACCATTTTTTCCAAGTATACCACAAGTCTTTTTATTTTGCGATACAAAATAAACCTATCCAGTACATCTGAAACCAGAACGTTACTGTACACGGGTAGGCACTTTTGGAACCGAAAGTACCGTAAGAAAACGTGGTGGCAGCAGGAATTTGCCGTATTTAAATGCGAAACCACGGCAAATTCCGTTACTGGGCACGTTTGCGTGAACAGTAACACCAGAACAGGATCTCACTTTTCTCTTAAACAACAGTCTCAATATTCTTAACCACAAATCCCTCTTTTTCAACCGCTTCCTGCAGCTTCGCATCGTCCACGCCATTCTCATAGAACACGCGGGCAATGCCTCTGTCTACGTCCGCATCTGCACGGATGACGCCGTTCTGGGCGGTCAGGGCTTTTTCAACGGATTTCTTGCAGTTTGCACAGTGCATACCCTCGATCCGCATGATCTTGGACGGGGTACCCGCTGTAATCGCTTTCTTGGAAAGATCTTCGCCGCGCGCACCAGCATTCCCATCGCTGCAGCAGGAACCGCAGCTTCCACCGGAGCATCCGCAGCATCCGCCGCCTTTTCCCGTGTAATGACGGATCGCCGAACGTAATGCCAGCAAAAGCAAAATCGCTACTACAATTAAAATTCCAATATCAATCGGTCTCATACGCTATCGTCCTCTCTTCTCTGACTTTTCGATGAATGGCTTCGGAGTATCTTTTTTATTTTATCATACACACGGCAGATAAAATATCCTACAAAATAAACTACCAAAAAACCAATCACACCATAAAACATGGATCCGGATGAATCTCCCATCTATGCTTTCTCCTTTTCTTTTTTGAAATCGAATAAAACTGCCTCCAAACAGCAGACTTTCATTCTGCTATCCGAGGCAGCCTTATAAAGGATTGATTTTATCACTTATGATTCCAGGCACCTGCCGATGCCCGGTCAGCGGAAACGCAAAACCACCGGCCGGACGGCAGAACCTGTTTTATTTTTCATTTAGAAACTAACTTATGAAGCTGCCTCTACAGAGCTTCTTGTGTAGCTCTTCTGATCCTTATATGGATCCGGACGGAACAGCATGAACAGCATGAGTACCAGAAGGACTGCTGCCACGATAGTCCATACGTTGAATGCAACTGCGCCAAGTACCAGACCACCTAACTGATATACAATCAGGGATACCGCGTAAGCGAAGAGGTTCTGATACAGGATCGCGAACCAGAACCATTTTCTGGACTGGAGCTGCTGTGCCATCGTTGCGATAGCTGCCAGACACGGAGAGTCAAGCAGGTTGAACAGCAGGAATGTAAAGGCTGCGATGGTTGTCGGGAACCATGTCTGGATAGCTGCTGCTACGACATCGGTCTCCTCAGACAGATCCTCGGATACATTCGCCAGAACACCCATGGTGGAAACGATAGCCTCTTTTGCTGTGAAACCAGTGATGGAAGCTGCAACCGGCTGCCACTCGCCGAAACCAAGCGGACGGAACAGGATTGCGATAGCACCACCCAGCATAGCCAGGATAGAATCTGCAGATTCTTCTACCAGACCAAATCCACCGTCTACAAATCCGAAGGAGGACAGGAACCACATAACAACGCAAGCCAGGAACAGGATTGTACCAGCCTTGATGATGAATCCCTTCAGACGCTCCCAAACATGAAGGAGAACGGTCTTAGCGGACGGAATGTGGTACGCCGGAAGCTCCATAACGAACGGAGCTGGTTTGCCGGAGAACGGTTTGGTCTTCTTTAACATGATCGCGGATACAAGAACCGCAACGATACCTACAAAGTACATGATCGGAGCCATCATAGTAGCCAGATCCATGTCGCCGCTCATATAGCCAGCCATAACGCCGCCCATCAGAGCGATAACCGGCAGTTTCGCACCACATGGAACGAACGTAGCGGTCATGATGGTAAGACGTCTATCGTTGTCCTGCTCGATGGTCTTGGACGCCATGATACCTGGAACGCCGCAGCCAGAGGAAATCAGCAGCGGGATGAAGCTCTTACCGGACAGTCCGAAGTGACGGAATACACGGTCCATAACGAATGCGATACGTACCATGTAGCCACAATCTTCCAGAATGGAAAGGAAGAGGAACAGGATAGCCATCTGCGGAACGAAACCAAGAACGGCGCCAACACCGCCGATGATACCATCCACTACAAGGCTTACAATCAGGTCGGAAGCGCCTGCTGCTGCCAGCGCATCGCCAGCCCAGCCCTGAATTGCGCCAACAAATGTATCATTGGTCCAGTCTGTTACGAATGTACCCACGGTAGTAACGGATACATAGTAAACCGCCCACATAACAAGAACAAAGATCGGAATACCAAGTAAACGGTTGGTTACGATGCTATCGATCTTATCAGAAAGACTCATTTTCTGAGCCGGTTTCTTTACGGTCTCCTCGATAACCTTCTGAATATATACATATCTCTGGTCAGTGATAACGGACTCAGCGTCATCATCAAACTCTTTCTCCAGTTCCTTGGTGTAACGAGAGAAACGGTTGTCTGCACTAAGACCAAGCTGATCTGCAACCTTGCTGTCGTTCTCGAGAACTTTGATTGCATACCATCTCTTCTCTGCATCCGGAATGCTGGACGGAAGCTCTGCCTCGATTGCGCTTACTTTATCCTCTACGCTGCTCTCGAAAATAGCACTTACAGTGCCTGCTGCATGGCTCTTTGCAACTTTGATTGCCTCTGCAATGACTTCCTTCAGACCGGTTTTCTTCAGCGCGGAAGTCTCGATGATCGGGCAGCCAAGTTTCTTGGACAGTGCCTTTACATCAATGTTAATGCCGTTCTTCTTCAGAAGATCGCACATATTTAAAGCGATAACAACCGGAATACCTGTCTCGATCAGCTGTGTGGTCAGATACAGGTTACGCTCAATGTTGGTTGCATCAACTAAGTCTACGATGACATCCGGATTCTCTTTTAAGATAAAATCACGGGTTACAACTTCCTCCAGTGTATACGGAGAAAGGGAATAAACTCCCGGAAGGTCCGTTACATTTACCTCTTCTCCCGAAGCATCTTTTAATTTACCGGTTTTCTTCTCAACTGTAACACCCGGCCAGTTACCTACATACTGGTTTGCACCCGTCAGTGCGTTAAACATGGTTGTTTTACCGCAGTTCGGGTTACCCGCCAAAGCAATATGAATTGCCATTTTTCATCCTCCTGCTTTTTTAATCAAACGTATCAAACTGTCTGAACATCTACGCACTCAGCATCGGCTTTACGAAGTGAAAGCTCATATCCACGAATCGTAACCTCTACCGGATCGCCCAGCGGAGCTACTTTTCGAATAAAAATCTCGCTTCCCTTCGTGATGCCCATATCCATGATGCGGCGTTTGTATGCGCCTTCGCCATGAATCTTGACAACTTTGACGGTAGATCCAACCTGTGCATCTTTAAGCGTCATTCTCTGTTCCTCCTAACCATTCCAATTTTTCACTCGGGATTCCGTCTGCTTTTGTACCATACAACCTGCTCCGGAATATCCCCATTCCCTTGCCTTAGACCAGAATGTGTCTTGCCTGATCCTTATTTATAGCCACTCTGGACTCCTTTACGTGAATAATCACGTCTCCGTCCAGCTGGGTTATCAATTTTACTTCGGTTCCCTCGTTAAATCCCATGGATTTTAAATGAGAACGAACCTCTGTGTTTCCGCTGATCTTTTTGATCGTATAAACGGTTCCAACGGTTGCCATCGAAATCGGCATTGCTCCCTGCATACGATTCTCCTTCCTCTGTGTTTCCGCATTCTGCCCGTCATGATGTCTCACTTAGCGGAAACGGCTCTTTTCATCTGCTACTAATCTAATTGATTCGCGTACGCTAATTCTCATTAGTTTCTGCTAACAATTATTAGACATAGCTAATTTTCATTAGATGAGACTAATTTTCATTAGTTATTCCTAACTCATACATAAGGTTAGCACATGCTAACTTTATTGTCAAGTTTTTTTTGCCCGATCTGGAAATAAAAAAAGGGCGTGTTTTACGCCCGAAAATTGTCAAAAATTCCCATAATTAAAAGTCATCCCACGGAGCTTTTTTGTCATAGGACAAGGTTTTCTATGACAAAAAATACAGCACCAGAAGATGCGCCGGATAATAGATATAAAAGAACGAACGGAATCTGCTCCGACCTCTGTAACCGTCATATAACAGGAGGCAGACAGCCGTGAGCGCCAGTACCCAGAGGGGTTCCTGCCACGCGAACGCGCCGATGAGGACGGCGGCAATCATCTTCATAAACACCCCCGCCGTTTTCTCATGAAAAAGAATGTGCCTTGGCACGTTAGTGCCTGAATTTCCTATTACACAAAAATAAAATGCCAGCACCAGTCCCATCCCCCATGCGCCGCCGTCTGCTCCCGCCGCTTCTGTCAGCGTACAGAACACTGCCGTCAGCACCAGCTTCTCCCAGATACCGTTTCCATACCGCTCTAACAGCTCCATCGCAACCAGCGCCAGAAAAAAGGTCAGGCAGACATTCTGGTGCTGTGCATCCATCCACCGTCCGGAAAATGCCAGATCATACGGAATCTCCGACACAGCCGCCGCCAAAAGCAGCCTCCGTCCATAACATCTGCGATCCCGCGTGTGAAAAAAACCTTCTACTAATAAAAAGGCGAACAATGGAAACGCCAGATCCCCAAATGTCCGGAATCCCGGAACCGGTCTGCAGATCACCGCAATGTGGTCTGCCGTCATCGCCAGGAGTGCTAAATATTTAAGGGCGGAGGCGCTGAGATGGAGGCGGGTTAAAACCGCTCTTTCCATCCCCTCTGATTTCTCATTCTGCTTTTCCTTGATTCGATCTTTTATCGCACTCTCCTCCCTTCGTTTCCTGTCCATTCTATCTCTATTCCATCAAATTATACTGAACATTTCACCCGCTGTCCATCCGCACTTTTCCATTCCCTTTTTCTCCATCTCTCCTATTTTCCCATTCTCATTTTCCACTCTTTCTCCCCATCTTTTTTCTTTATTTTCTCTAATAAAAAAATGTAGTTTTTTCTTATAAATAAAGGCTTTTCGGCACTTTTCCGCGTCTTTTTTACACTAATTTTACATTTTATTTGACAAACGAAAAACCGTGTTATATTCTGTAAATGGTGCTGGTGCGAGATCCTGCTGAAAAAGCAAAAATCCCGCACCGCTCTTCATTTTAAATACTAAAAAAAACACGGACAAAAGAGGTAGAATCTCATGGCAAGTTTAGATGTTATTTGCATTGGCGCTATCAATTATGACTATATGTTTCACTGCACCGGACTTGATCTGGTGGAGACATCCGCCGGTGGAGGCGACGAGAACTTAAGCAACCCGATTTCCGATGTGGAAAACGATATTCAGGAGCTGGCGATAAAAGGCAAGGAGTACACGACCCAGATCGGCGGTTCCGCTTTCATCACCCTGAAAGTTGCAAAGCATATTCTCCCTAACCTGCAGGTCGCTTATGTCGGCGTGTGCGGCACGCCCAGTCCATTCGATCTGCGCTTCGGCAAGACAAATGACATTGACGCTGAGCTGGCTCACCTGGATAACCGCGACTGGCTGTTTACCACGCGCGAACGCTTCGACGATCCATATTCCAAATCGATTGCCAAATCGATTGTCCGCCTTTATAATCACACGCGCAACTGTATTAAGATTGCGCCGTGTGCCAACAACACGCTCTTAGACCGCATCCAGGAACAGGAAGCCCGGACGGGAACCACACTGGCGGAGTACCTCGCGCAGGCCCGCTGGATCCATCTGTCATCCCTGTCTGATTTTGACCAATTCGAGGCAATCATGCAATCGGTCATCCAGGCAAAACATTTAAATCCTGCCATGAAAGTCAGCATGGATCCTGGTTTTGAATATACATCGCTGCGCCGTGAGCGCTTACAGCCGCTGATCGCATATGCCGATTATGTTTTCTTAAATAAATCCGAAAAGAAAAACCTCGGCTTCAATGCCCGCAGCGCCCGTCCGCTCTACGCGAACCTCTGTGAGTATTTTTCTGCGATCAACCCGGATCCCACCCGCACCCTCATTGTCAAGCACGATGACCGCCATGAGCTGATCCATTTTAAGGACGGCGTATGTCAGATCCGCACAGTCCGCCACAAAAAGCTCTACCAGTACCAGTTAAACAACGATACCGGCGCCGGTGATTCCTTTGCCGGCGGTTTCATCAGCGGTATGCTCGATGATCGGCTCAATTCGGATATCGCTGAGCCGATCCAGCTCGGTGTTCTGGCTGCCAAGGGACGGATGCGTAGTTTTGATTATGAGAACCCGTATCTGAATATACAGAAATTGACCAATGCTTTTTTTGAAGCTCTATAATAATTTTTTCAAGTGCTATTAAATAGCACAGCGTGAATTGCAGCCATCATTTCAGGAGAAAAGTACCCAAAAAACAATAAAAGGGGGCTTTTCTCCTGTTTATCCTTATATAATTATATATATAATGTCTGTACACATCTAAAAACTACTTTCATATATTAATATCAATTTGATATCGATTTTGGAGATCCCATGATCCGCCTCAGCCTATGTATGATCGTCAAAAATGAAGAAGCCGTTTTGACGCGTGTTTTAGCATCTGCCATACAATTTGCGGATGAAATCCTCGTCGCCGACACCGGTTCCACCGATCGAACTGTAGAAATCGCCCGGCAATACACCAAACATATTTATCACTACCCGTGGAACGATGATTTCGCCGCCGCGCGCAATTTCATCTGTGAAAAGGTCTCAACCGAATACTGGATGTGGCTCGACGCCGACGATATCATTCCCGCCGAATCGATCACAGCGATTTTAAAGTTGAAAGAAACTTTAAGCAAATCCCCGCAGCCCGATGTCGTCATGATGAAATACGTCGCCGGATTTCAGCCGGACGGTACATCTGCATTTACCTACGATCGCGAACGGATTTTGCGAACGGACCGGCATTTTCGCTGGAAAGGACGCGTCCACGAAGCCATCGCGCCGCGCGGCAGGATTCTCTATTCTCCTATTCAGATCGAACACCGAAAGCCTGCTTCTGCTCTCACCCATTCTGACCGTAACCTGAAAATCTATGAAACAATGCTTGCGGACGGCGAATTACTCGATCCACGCCATCAATACTACTACGCCCGCGAACTCATTGACCACAAACAATATGAAAAAGCCCGCCCGGTTCTGGAACATTTTCTGAACGAACCGGCCGGATGGTATGAAAATAAGACAGATGCCTGTCTGCTTCTGGCGCGCTGCCATGAAATGCTCAGAAATACGACTGCCAGCCAGCTTTCTCTGTTCCAGAGTTTCCTCTACGACCGCCCACGTGCTAAAACTTGCTGTGAGATCGGACGGTTGAAACTTTCCCTCGGTGAAATTTCCCAGGCTGTTTTCTGGTACCAGCTTGCCCTCAAAGACCGACCAGAATATCATCCAAATGCCTTTATCGAAGCCGATTACTATGATTTCATTCCTTTAATCCAGCTCTGCGTCTGCTATGATCGGATGGGAAACTATGATAAGGCACTGTATTATCATAAAGAAACAAAAAAAATCCGCCCGGATTCTCCGGCGGTTTTGACAAATGAAAAATATTTTCAAACCATATCCTCAAACCATAAAACAAACGGATTACCTATCTTGTGACATTCTCTCCGACCTCTGCGGTGGTCTGAGCGACGGACTGGGAGTCGTTCCATCCAGCGGCATCCACACTTCCTACATTCATTCTTACCGTCTTCCACACTTATAATATTCCACAGTTCCCAGCCCTCGATTTCCCAGCCCTTTTCTACTAATGCACATCTCTTTCATCGCACACATATACTACATCAGGATGGATGTCCTAAATCTGGAAAGGAGTTTTTTATGTTTCGTCATTCATGTAATTTTCCCTACTATTTTGATGATAGTGACTATGAAAATAACGGCTATGGGCGCTGCGGACGCGATCGCGGCTGTCCCGGTTCTTTTGAACCCTACAACTGCTGTCGTCCCGGTCCCATAGGACCACGCGGCTGCCCCGGACCGATCGGACCTGTCGGTCCCACTGGTGCTGCCGGACTCGATGGACTGGACGGCGCTACGGGTCCGGCTGGGCCGACTGGTCCGACCGGGGCAACGGGGGCTGCGGGCGCTGCGGGTCCGACTGGGCCGACCGGCGCTACCGGGGCTGTTGGTCCGACCGGGCCGACCGGCGCTACCGGGGCTGCGGGTCCGGCTGGCGCTGACGGGGCTGCGGGCGCTACGGGTCCGACTGGACCGACCGGCGCTGACGGGGCTGTTGGGCCGGCTGGTCCGACCGGGGCTGACGGCGCTACCGGCCCAACTGGCGCTACAGGAGCTACCGGCGCTGCGGGTCCGACTGGCGCAACAGGTCCTACCGGCGCTACAGGAACTACCGGCGCTACAGGAGCTACCGGAGCTACCGGCGCAACGGGTCCTACCGGCGCAACGGGTCCTACCGGTCCCGCCGCCATCGTCACCGCCGCTGCTCCCGTCGCAGATGCAACAAGTGCTCAAGATGTCGTTGAACGCTTCAATGAACTTCTTGCCAACCTGCGTGCCGCCGGACTTCTGGCAACCGACAATGCGTAAAAGGCTGAAATTCTATGAAAAAGAATGTGCCTTGACACATTCGGGCGTTTCGCGCGGTCGCTTGCGACATGTTTCTGCTTCGCGCGAGTACGCATCCTCGCGGAGCGTTTGTTGTTTCATAGAACGCGATTTCCTATGAAACAACAGAAAAACCCCGGAAACCTTACGGTTCCGGGGTATCTCTTACGTCTGGACACAATGCGCTTCCTGGAAGCGACTTTATATTATATATATACGGTACATCTTCTTGCCTGCTGCGCATACAAGAAGCACCTTTGTTTAATTCATTGATTACTCAATGATAGTAGCAACTCTACCAGATCCTACTGTACGGCCGCCCTCACGGATAGCGAAACGAAGACCCTGCTCCATAGCTACCGGATGAATCAGCTCTACAGTCATCTCTACGTTGTCGCCCGGCATACACATCTCGGTACCAGCCGGTAACTCACAAACGCCTGTTACGTCAGTGGTTCTGAAGTAGAACTGCGGACGATAGTTGTTGAAGAACGGAGTATGACGACCACCCTCGTCTTTTGTCAGAACGTAAACCTGAGCAGTAAATTTCTTATGGCATTTTACAGAGCCCGGTTTAACCAGACACTGACCACGCTGGATGTCAGTTCTCTGAACACCACGAAGCAGAGCACCGATGTTATCACCAGCCTCAGCCTGATCAAGCAGCTTACGGAACATCTCGATACCAGTTACAACAGTCTTACGAGTCTCCTCGTGAATACCAACGATCTCAACCTCATCGTTCAGTTTCAGAGTACCACGCTCAACACGGCCGGTAGCAACAGTACCACGACCTGTGATGGTGAATACGTCCTCGATTGGCATCAGGAACGGCTTATCAGTAGCACGTACCGGATCCGGAATGTAGGAATCTACAGCGTCCATAAGCTCCATGATCTTGTCACCCCACGGACCATTCGGATCCTCAAGAGCCTTCAGAGCGGAACCCTGGATGATCGGTGTGTCATCGCCCGGGAACTCGTACTCGTTCAGCAGGTCTCTGATCTCCATCTCAACCAGCTCAAGCAGCTCCGGATCGTCTACCATATCGCACTTGTTCATGAATACTACGATGTACGGTACGCCTACCTGACGGGAAAGCAGGATGTGCTCTCTTGTCTGAGCCATAACACCATCGGTAGCAGCTACAACCAGAATAGCGCCATCCATCTGAGCAGCACCAGTGATCATGTTCTTAACGTAGTCAGCATGTCCTGGGCAGTCAACGTGTGCGTAATGTCTCTTCTCTGTCTGATACTCAACGTGTGCAGTAGAGATAGTAATACCACGCTCTCTCTCTTCCGGAGCTTTATCGATATCCTCGAAGTTCTCAGCTGTGTTACCAGCTACTCTTGCAGCCAGAACTTTTGTGATAGCTGCTGTCAGGGTTGTTTTACCATGGTCTACGTGTCCGATAGTACCAATGTTACAATGCGGTTTAGTTCTTTCAAACTTTGCTTTTGCCATTTTAAGACGTCCTCCTTAATTTACACCCAATACGGGTATCTCAATTTATGTTAGGCTGACTCTAATTATATTCGATTAGAGCCGTTTTTTCAAGCCTAATATTGCTTTTCCGGGCAGTTATCTGCCCGGAAAAGGCAATATAGTTACATTTTTAATTATTTCTCAGCTTTTCCAGCAAGAACTTTCTCCTGAACGCTCTTCGGAACCGGCTCATATTTCTCAAAGAACATGGAGTAGTTACCACGTCCCTGAGTTCTGGAACGAAGGTCGGTAGAATAACCGAACATCTCTGCCAGCGGAACATAAGCCTTAACCAGCTTGCCGCCGCCGATGTCTTCCATACCCTCGATACGACCACGACGAGAGTTGATATCACCGATGATATCACCCATATACTCTTCCGGCATGGTTACCTCAACCTTCATGATCGGCTCAAGCAGTACCGGGTTACCTTTACGCATAGCATCCTTGAATGCCATGGAACCTGCGATATGGAAAGCCATCTCAGAAGAGTCGACCTCATGGTAGGAACCATCGTATACGTCAGCGTGAACGCCGAGTACCGGGAATCCGCCGAGGATACCTGCCTTAGCAGCCTCTTCGATACCTTCGCCTACAGCCGGGATGTACTCTTTCGGGATAGCACCGCCGACAACGCTGGACTCAAACTTGAAGGTCTCTTCGCCGTTCGGATCCATCGGAGTGAAGTGTACCTTACAGTGACCGTACTGACCACGACCACCAGACTGTTTTGCATATTTGCTGTCTACATCTACAGCCTTTGTGAAGGTCTCTTTGTAAGCTACCTGCGGAGCACCTACGTTAGCTTCAACGTGGAACTCACGAAGCAGACGGTCTACGATAATCTCCAGATGGAGCTCGCCCATACCAGCGATGATTGTCTGACCAGTCTCTTTGTTTGTATAAGCACGGAAGGTCGGATCCTCCTCTGCCAGTTTTGCAAGAGCCTCGCCCATCTTGTCCTGACCAGCTTTGGTCTTCGGCTCGATAGCGATGTCGATAACCGGCTCCGGGAACTCCATGGACTCCAGGATTACCGGATGCTGCTCATCACAGATAGTATCACCTGTGGTGGAGAACTTAAATCCGATCGCTGCTGCGATATCACCGGAGTAAACCTTTTCCAGCTCGTGACGCTTGTTGGCATGCATCTGAAGGATACGTCCAACACGCTCTTTTTTGTCCTTTGTTGCATTCAGTACGTATGAACCGGAGTTCATAACACCTGAGTACACACGGAAGTAAGCCAGCTTACCTACGAACGGGTCGGTCATGATCTTGAATACAAGAGCAGAGAACGGCTCTTCGTCGGAAGAATGTCTTACAGTCTCGTTGCCATCCAGGTCAACACCCTTGATCGGCGGGATGTCAAGCGGAGACGGCATGAACTCAATGATAGCATCCAGGAGCTTCTGAATACCCTTATTTCTGTATGCGGTACCACAGCATACCGGGATAGCCTGACACTCACAGGTTGCTTTTCTTAATACTTTCTTTAATTCATCTACAGACGGCTCTTCACCCTCAAGGTATGCCATCATCAGATCATCATCCAGCTCGCAGATCTTCTCCACCAGCTCGGTGTGGTAAAGCTCAGCGTCATCCTTCATATCCTCCGGGATATCAAGGATGCTGATGTCCTCACCCTTATCATCATTGTAGATGTATGCTTTCATCTCGAACAGGTCGATAATTCCCTTGAAATCATCTTCCTTGCCGATCGGAAGCTGTAAACAGATAGCATTCTTACCAAGTCTGGTCTTGATCTGCTCTACACAGCCATAGAAGTTTGCACCCAGGATATCCATCTTGTTGATGAATGCCATACGCGGTACATTGTAGGTATCAGCCTGACGCCATACGTTCTCAGACTGCGGCTCTACACCACCCTTAGCACAGAATACACCTACAGCGCCGTCCAGTACACGCAGGGAACGCTCAACCTCAACCGTGAAGTCAACGTGTCCTGGGGTATCGATGATATTGATACGATGCTCCAGAGCGCCTGGTTTCGGTTTGCAGTTTTCCTGCAAAGTCCAGTGACAGGTTGTCGCTGCAGAAGTGATGGTAATACCTCTCTCCTGCTCCTGAGCCATCCAGTCCATGGTAGCAGTACCTTCATGAGTATCACCGATCTTATAGTTAACACCAGTATAATACAGAATACGCTCAGTAGTGGTAGTCTTACCAGCATCGATATGAGCCATAATACCAATATTTCTGGTTCTCTCTAACGGATATTCTCTTCCAGCCAAAGCTTTTTCCTCCTATTAGAATCTGTAATGAGCAAATGCCTTGTTAGCCTCTGCCATCTTATGCATATCTTCTTTCTTCTTCACAGATGCACCAGTGTTGTTAGCTGCATCCAGAATCTCTTTTGCCAGTCTCTCTTCCTGAGTCTTCTCGCCTCTCTTACGGGAGTACAGAGTGATCCAGCGAAGTGCAAGAGCCTGTCTTCTTTCCGGCTTAACCTCGATCGGTACCTGATAGGTAGCACCACCGATACGTTTTGCCTTAACTTCCAGAACCGGCATGATGTTGTTCATTGCCTCTTCGAAAACCTCTACAGCTTCCTTACCGGATTCTGCAGCGACACGATCAAACGCGCCGTATACGATCTTCTGAGCAACGCCCTTTTTGCCGTCCAGCATGATGTTGTTGATTAATTTAGTAACAACCTTGTTGTTGTACAGCGGATCCGCTAATACGTCTCTTTTCTGAGTATGTCCTTTACGTGGCACGTTACTTCCCTCCTTAATATCTGCTCCGGCGGGGAGCCGCGGGAGCCATTCATTAGATCTTAGGTACTCGCATTGAACACTTAGCGAGGTCCCTTACGAGCTTAGTGTGAAAGCGCACCTGAGAAGCGAGCGCGTCTTTCAGCGCGACACTGAGCACGATGCTTCCTCTCTTCCTGCTCGGCAGGTTCTCTCCAAGTTCAACCTGCGTCTCGTGCGCGGTTCTATGATTCCCTGCAACCTACAGGATCAATATCAAAGTCCGGCACATTCATTCTAAATCTAATAGAACTTCTACCTAATTAAAATTATTTCTTGTCTTTCGGTCTCTTAGCGCCGTATTTGGAACGCGCCTGTTTTCTGTTGGCTACGCCTGCAGTATCAAGAGTACCTCTGATGATGTGGTATCTGGTACCTGGTAAGTCTTTTACACGACCACCACGAATCAGAACAACGCTGTGCTCCTGTAAGTTGTGTCCCTCACCCGGGATGTAGCTTGTTACTTCGATACCGTTGGAAAGACGAACTCTGGCGATTTTTCTAAGAGCAGAGTTAGGCTTTTTAGGTGTTGCAGTCTTAACGGCTGTACACACGCCTCTCTTCTGCGGTGCAGAAACGTTGATAGCTTTCTTCTGTAAAGAGTTGTATCCCTTCTGCAGAGCCGGAGCTGTTGATTTCTTTTCAGATGTCTGTCTTCCCTTTCTTACTAACTGGTTAAATGTAGGCATCCTTTTCACCTCCTGTGATATTGTCTGTGGTTGCTTTTTTAAGCTTGTATTTCCGCGCAGAAATTCCTTGAATTTTGCACGCTTACTTATTATAGCTAGTTTGAGTTGCACTGTCAAGGTATAAAATGCAAATTTTTCCCGTAAAATAAAGGGTTTTACGCTGTAGCCAGGTACAGTGCAAAACCCTCTATTGTCTCATCTGACTCTTTTTTTTCTGGAAAATATCTTAAATATCCCGGAACTTCATTTCCGCTACTCCTGCGGTCCCATGTACTCCGAATCACCAAAACCAAGAATCAGCATAAAAAGCGGATTCAGGAAAAATAAACCAATCGTAAATCCTATCCCGTGACCATAGGCACACGCCAGCTTATAGAGTGCCACCACATTCATGAGTGCTGTTCCCAGAAGCGCAAGCGAACCGATAACTCCCACGATTCCGCCGAAGGAATTTAAAATACCTCCGCCGACCGCCAGTCCAAGTGCCACCCAGAAATACTGCACATCCCAGGTCAGCCGGTACTGTACATAGCCATTGTAAATCGGAATGATGGATTTCCATCCTTCTTCCCCGGCTTTTGTAAAGATCTTCCAGTATGCAATTACCTGCAGAATATAAAAAATAAACGCAAATAATGCATATGCCATAATAAACGCTACCAATCCCATACACTTTCCTCCTTTCAGCTTTTACTGTCCGAAGAACGTATTCACGCCAGCCAGCAGTCCGTTCGCCAGCGTCTCAAGCGTCGCTCCCGAATGATCGGACGCCTTATCTCCCAGCTCAATATCCACACTCGGAATCGTCGAATAGGAAGTCTGGGTCAAATCCATCTCCATGCTGCCTTTGGAATAAATCTTCACACCCGCGCTCTTTAAGCCGCTGATCAACGACTCGCCCAGTTGGTTGTGCTGCTTCCAATGAGAGGCAACCGGCTCCATCGCACGGTAGGTTGCATTGCTTGGAACGCTCATGAAAAAGGCACCCTTGTTGCTGCTGGTTGAATCCCAGTGCAAGGCTATATGACAGTCCGCGTTGTTATTCGCAATGACCGTACGGGCTATATTATCCAGCTGTACATCATCTGATTCACGGATCATCAGTACATCATAGCCTGCATTCAGAAGTTTTGTCTTAAGCACCTTTGCCATAGCAAGTGTTACCTTGCTCTCTGCTGTTCCATCTGCAAAGGTCATACCGCTGGAAACTGCCACTGCTGAGGTAGCACCGGCTCCGGTTGTGCCGCCGGTTACTTTCGCACTTCCATCCGGATGACACTGGGTCTTGACGCTTCCGCCACCGTTTGTTCCATGTCCGGCATTGACACAGACCACTTTATTTTTCTTGTTGGAAGCAGTCGAGCGGTACAGGGTCGCAGTTCCGCTGTTGATCTTCGAATAATTTGCGTATTTATAATTAGAAGAAAGTGCGATCGCCGTGCCGCCGGATGTCTGCGCTCCCGCTGCTGTCTGGCTGGTTGTCTGGACAGCACCTGCGGATGCCGGTTTTTTGCTTGTCACATAGGCGGATGAAACGTAATACTTCTTTCCATTCAAAAGAATCATCGTCCACTGTCCGCTGGTTCCCACGCGCTCCAGCTTCTGACCGTAGGACAGATTGCCCGCGATATTATTGTCCTTGATCTGCGCCGATGTCCGATAGCGCAGGGAAGACGTATTGACATACACCGAGTCACCTGCCAGCGCGATCTGCGACATACCGGCTGTCATCAGCAGAGCCGCCGCCAGTCCCAGTGTGTGTGTTTTGAGCCGATTGTGTCTCTTCATCTATATAATCTCCTTCCAATGTCTCTATTTTTTTAATAATTGTTTCTGTTTTGAAAGTCTAAAATCGCTAAATTTGTTCTTTTTATACAATTCAATCACATTACTTTGGATTTTAAACATTTCCTTTATAAGTATAACGGATTTTCCCCTTCGATTCAACCAATCCCGTGCTTCTATTTCTTACGGTTTTATGAAACAAAAAAAGACCGCCGCATCTCTGCGGCGATCTCCAAAAAACGATTCCGTTTTTCATTTTTAATTATTCTTCACTCAGCTCATCCTCGTTGAGTACAATCTTGTCTGCCTCGTCCAGTTCAGCCGGCTCGTTGAAGTCGTCCTCTGCCAGATCGATATCATCCTCTTCCTCAACATCAGTGTTCAGCTTGATGGAGCGGTAACGCTTCATACCGGTACCAGCCGGAATCAGCTTACCAATCAGAACGTTCTCCTTCAGACCAATCAGCTTATCTACCTTTCCGTTGATGGCAGCCTCGGTCAGAACCTTGGTTGTCTCCTGGAAGGATGCAGCGGATAAGAAGGAGTCGGTTGCCAGAGATGCCTTGGTGATACCCAGCATAACCTGACGTCCGATCGCCGGCTCTTTGCCCTCGGCTTCCAGCGCCTCGTTCATCTCGTTGAAATCGAGTACATCCATGGATACGCCCGGCAGTACGTCGGAATCTCCACTTTCCTCAATCTTAATCTTCTTTAACATCTGGTGTACAATCATCTCGATATGCTTATCATTGATTTCTACACCCTGTAAGCGGTATACACGCTGTACTTCCTGGATCATGTAATCCTGTACGGCGCGGACGCCCTTGATCTTCAGAATATCGTGCGGGTTCACGCTACCTTCGGTCAGCTCGTCACCAGCCTCCAGAACCGCGCCGTCCTGAATCTTGATACGTGAGCCGTAAGGAATCAGGTATGTCTTGGAATTGCCCGTCTCATTATCCGTGATAATGATCTCACGTTTCTTCTTGGTATCTTTAATGGTTGCCACACCGCCGAACTCAGCGATGATAGCAAGTCCCTTCGGCTTACGTGCCTCGAAAAGCTCCTCGACACGCGGAAGACCCTGTGTGATATCGCCACCGGCAACGCCGCCCGAGTGGAACGTACGCATGGTCAGCTGTGTACCAGGCTCACCGATGGACTGTGCCGCGATGATGCCGACTGCCTCACCGACCTGAACCGGCTGACCGGTTGCCATGTTGGCACCGTAACACTTCGCACACACACCGATATGGGATTTACAGGTCAGGACGGTACGGATCTTGATGGAATCTCTGCCCTGTTTCTTCAATGCTGCCATAACAGCCGCTGCACGCTTCGGCGTACACATATGGTTCTTCTCGATCACCACTTCACCTGTATCCGGGTCTGTGATTGTCTCAGCGATGAAACGTCCTGTGATACGCTCCTGCAATGTCTCGATGGTCTCCTGACCATCCATGAATGCCTTGATCTCCATATACGGAATCTCCGGCTTATCCCAGCAGCAGTCCTCCTCGCGGACGATCAGATCCTGAGATACGTCTACCAGACGTCTGGTCAGGTAACCAGAGTCGGCAGTACGCAGAGCCGTATCGGACATACCTTTTCGAGCTCCGTGTGCGGAGATGAAGTACTCCAGTACGTCCAGACCCTCACGGAAGTTGGACTTGATAGGAAGTTCAATCGTATGACCGGTCGTATCTGCCATCAGTCCTCGCATACCAGCAAGCTGTTTAATCTGCTTATCCGATCCTCGCGCACCGGAATCAGCCATCATGAAGATGTTGTTATATTTGTCAAGTCCTGTCAGCAGGTCGTGAGTCAGCTGATCATCGGTTGCCTTCCAGGTCTCGATAACTTCTTTGTAACGCTCTTCCTCTGTGATAAGACCACGGCGGAAGTTCTTTGCGATATGGTCAACCGTTGCCTGCGCGTCAGCAATCAGCTTCGGCTTGCTTGCCGGTACGGTCATATCGGAAATTGATACGGTCATGGCTGCACGTGTAGAGAACTTGTAGCCAATCGCCTTGATATCATCCAGAGTGATCGCTGTCTGGGTTGCACCATGGACATTGATAACCTTCTCCAGAATCTGCTTTAACTGCTTCTTGCCTACGTGGAAGTCAACTTCCAGTTTCAGCTCGTTCTCTTTCTGGGAACGGTCTACGAAGCCCAGATCCTGCGGGATGATCTCGTTGAAGATGAAACGTCCAACGGTAGACTCAATGATACCAGTCTTCGTTGTGCCATCCGGCATCGTGCGGGTTACTCTTACTTTGACACGGGAATGCAGGGTAACAACCTTGTTCTCGTATGCAAGAATCGCCTCGTTGATGCTCTTGAATGCCATGCCCTCGCCCTTGGCGCCCGGACGTTCCTGGGTCAGATAGTAAATACCAAGTACCATATCCTGGGAAGGAACGGCTACCGGACCACCATCGGACGGTTTTAACAGGTTGTTCGGAGAAAGCAGCAGGAAACGGCACTCTGCCTGTGCCTCCACGGAAAGCGGAAGATGTACCGCCATCTGGTCGCCATCGAAATCGGCATTGAATGCGGTACAAACAAGCGGATGCAGCTTGATTGCCTTACCTTCTACCAGAATCGGCTCGAATGCCTGGATACCCAGACGATGCAGAGTAGGAGCACGGTTTAACATAACCGGATGCTCTTTGATTACATCCTCGAGAACGTCCCAAACCTCCGGCTGAAGGCGCTCTACCATCTTCTTTGCATTTTTAATGTTATGAGCGGTTCCGTTGGAAACCAGCTCTTTCATAACGAACGGTTTAAACAGCTCGATCGCCATCTCTTTCGGCAGACCGCACTGGTAAATCTTTAACTCCGGTCCTACGACGATAACGGAACGTCCGGAATAGTCAACTCGCTTACCCAGAAGGTTCTGACGGAAACGTCCCTGTTTACCCTTTAACATATCAGAAAGGGACTTGAGGGCACGGTTGCCAGGACCGGTAACCGGACGGCCACGGCGGCCATTATCAATTAATGCGTCAACTGCCTCCTGAAGCATACGTTTCTCGTTGCGCACGATGATATCCGGTGCGCCGAGCTCCAGAAGTCTTGCAAGACGGTTGTTACGGTTGATAATACGACGATACAGATCGTTTAAGTCGGAAGTTGCGAAACGTCCGCCATCCAGCTGTACCATCGGACGGATATCCGGCGGGATAACCGGGACAACGGTCATGATCATCCACTCCGGTTTGTTGCCGGAATTTCTGAATGCCTCTACGACTTCCAGACGCTTGATGATGCGGGCACGCTTCTGTCCGGTTGCATCCTGTAACTGGTTTCTCAGATCCTCAGAATCCTTCTCCAGGTCGATCGCCTTTAAAAGCTCCTGAATCGCCTCGGCACCCATGCCGACACGGAAAGAACCGTAACCGTATTTCTCGATCTCGTCACGGTACTCCTTCTCAGACAGAACCTGCTTCATCTGCAGTCCGGTCTGTCCCGGATCCAGCACGATATAGGAAGCGAAGTACAGAACCTTCTCCAGAGTTCTCGGAGAAATGTCCAGAATCAGACCCATGCGGCTCGGAATTCCCTTGAAATACCAGATGTGGGAAACCGGAGCTGCAAGCTCGATATGACCCATGCGCTCACGGCGGACGCTGGCTTTTGTAACCTCAACGCCGCAGCGGTCACAGATAACACCTTTATATCTGATTTTTTTATATTTACCACAGTGGCACTCCCAGTCCTTGCTCGGTCCAAAGATTCTCTCACAGAACAGGCCGTCTTTCTCCGGCTTTAATGTTCTGTAGTTGATGGTCTCCGGCTTTTTAACCTCGCCGTGAGACCACTCCAGAATCTTTTCAGGGGATGCCAAACCGATCTTGATTGCGTCAAATGTCAATGGTTGATATGTTTCATTTGTCTCTGGCATGAGCGGTACTCCCTCCTATCGATTATTCTTCGTCGTCAGATCCATTATCATCGGAAACGTCTGCATAGTCATCGTCCGTATAGCCGTCTGCCTCTGCTGTATACTCATCGTGCTCTACATCGGTCAGCTCACCATCTTTAAATTCCTGCTCCTGGTAACCGTAGTTGCCGAAGGACTCATTCTGAGAGTAACGCTTGCTGTCACCCTCGATGACGGAACGAAGATCGGTATCGCCTTCGTCGATGTTCTCCTTGAGCTCGATCTCGGAACCGTCTTCTGCCAGAACTCTGACATCCAGACCCAGGGACTGAAGCTCTTTTAAGAGTACCTTGAAGGACTCCGGAATACCCGGCTCCGGAATATTCTCGCCCTTGATGATTGCCTCGTATGTCTTCACACGACCTACCACATCATCGGACTTCACGGTCAGGATCTCCTGCAGCGTGTAGGATGCGCCATACGCCTCCAGAGCCCAAACCTCCATCTCTCCGAAACGCTGACCACCGAACTGAGCTTTACCACCCAGCGGCTGCTGTGTAACGAGGGAGTAAGGACCTGTGGAACGTGCATGAATCTTATCATCAACCAGATGATGCAGTTTCAGGTAATGCATGTGTCCGATTGTAACCGGGCTGTCGAAGTATTCGCCGGTACGTCCATCTCTCAGGCGGACTTTACCGTCACGTCCGATCGGAACGCCCTTCCAGAGTTTTCTGTGCTCCAGATGGGTACCCAGATACTCCATAACTTCCGGATCTACAATATCTTTATATTTTGCTTCGAACTCTTCCCAGGAGGTGTTGACATAGTCATTTGCCATCTCCAGAGTGTTCTGAATATCTTTCTCGTCTGCACCGTCGAAAATCGGGGTGGATACATCAAAACCAAGTGCTTTGGCAGCAAGGCTTAAATGAATCTCCAGAACCTGTCCGATATTCATACGGGACGGTACGCCCAGTGGGTTCAGTACGATGTCGAGCGGACGGCCATTCGGAAGGAACGGCATATCCTCAACCGGAAGTACACGGGAAACGACACCCTTGTTACCATGACGTCCAGCCATCTTATCGCCGACGGAAATCTTTCTCTTCTGTGCAATGTAGATACGAACGGTCTTATTTACACCCGGAGCCAGCTCGTCGCCGTTCTCTCTTGTAAATACCTTCGCATCAATGATGATACCGTATGCACCATGCGGTACTTTCAGGGAGGTATCACGAACCTCTCTTGCCTTCTCACCGAAGATCGCACGTAACAGGCGCTCTTCTGCGGTCAGCTCGGTCTCTCCCTTCGGAGTAACCTTACCTACCAGGATATCACCGGCACGAACCTCTGCACCGATGCGGATGATACCGCGCTCGTCCAGATCTTTCAGTGCATCCTCGCCGACACCCGGAACATCTCTTGTGATCTCTTCCGGTCCCAGCTTGGTATCACGTGCTTCTGCCTCGTATTCCTCGATATGGACGGAGGTATATACATCCTCCTGAACCAGACGCTCAGACAGAAGAACGGCATCCTCGTAGTTGTAGCCTTCCCAGGTCATGAAGCCGATCAGCGGGTTTTTGCCCAGACCGATCTCACCGTTGCAGGTGGACGGACCATCTGCGATAACCTCGCCAGCTTCGATATGGTCATTCTTGTATACAATCGGTTTCTGATTGTAGCAGTTGGACTGGTTACTTCTCTTGAATTTTGTCAGATGGTATACATCGCGGTTTCCATCGGAATCTCTCTTGATGATGATCTCGTTGGAAGCGGAGCGCTCAACCACACCGGCATTCTTTGCAACGACACACACACCGGAGTCAACAGCTGCCTTCGCGGAAATACCGGTATCAACAACGGCTCTCTCGGTGGTCAGAAGCGGTACCGCCTGACGCTGCATGTTCGATCCCATCAGAGCACGGTTCGCATCGTCGTTCTGCAGGAACGGAATCATGGAAGTAGCTACGGAGAATACCATCTTCGGGGACACGTCCATCAGGTCGATTTTCTTCTTCTGGAACTCGGAGGTCTCCTCACGGAAACGACCAGATACGTTATTGTGGACGAAGTGTCCTTCTTCGTCTAACTGCTCGTTTGCCTGTGCAACAACGAAGTTATCTTCCTCGTCTGCTGTCAGGTATACAACCTCATCCGTAACAACCGGGTTGGACGGATCGGTTTTATCTACTACACGGTACGGAGCTTCGATGAAACCGTACTCATTGACACGTGCGTAAGATGCCAGGGAGTTGATCAGACCGATGTTCGGTCCCTCAGGTGTCTCGATCGGGCACATACGGCCATAGTGTGTGTAGTGTACATCTCGTACCTCGAATCCGGCACGGTCCCTTGACAGACCGCCAGGACCCAGGGCGGAAAGACGTCTCTTATGGGTCAGCTCGGACAGCGGGTTGTTCTGATCCATGAACTGGGACAGCTGGGAACTTCCGAAGAACTCCTTGACTGCTGCTGTAACCGGCTTGATATTGATCAGGGACTGGGCAGAAACACCTTCCATGTCCTGTGTTGTCATACGCTCACGTACCACACGCTCCATACGGGACAGACCGATACGGTACTGGTTCTGAAGCAGCTCGCCGACCGCACGGATACGACGGTTGCCCAGATGGTCGATATCATCTGGATTGCCGATGCCGCCTTCCAGATGCATGTTGTAGTTGATGGAAGCGATGATATCTTCCTTCGTAATGTGCTTCGGAATCAGGTCATGGATATCTCTGCGGATAATCTCTTTTAACTCCTCATCAGAAGCGTCGGCATTTTCTTCCAGAATACCCTGGAGAACCGGATAGAATACTAACTCTGTGACGCCTACTTCTTCCGGATCGAAATTCACATAAGCGCCCAGATCTACCATCATGTTAGAAAGAACCTTGTAATTCTTCTTCTCACCCTGAATCCATACAAATGGAACGCCTGCGTTCTGGATGTCAGTAGCAAGTTCCTTGGTAACCTTTGTTCCCTGCTCCGCCAGAATCTCTCCGGTAGTTGTATCAACCACATCCTCAGCCAGAACGTGACCTACGATACGGTTCTTAAAGTGAAGCTTTTTATTGAATTTATAACGACCTACCTTTGCCAGATCGTAGCGGCGCGGATCGAAGAACATGCTGTTTAACAGGCTCTCTGCGCTGTCTACGGAAAGCGGCTCACCCGGACGAATCTTCTTATATAATTCCAGAAGGCCATCCTGGTAGTTGTTGGACGGATCCTTCTCGAAGCTCTTCTCCAGTTTCAGCTCATCGCCGAACAGGTCAATGATCTCGGCGTTAGTACCGTAACCAAGAGCACGGATCAGAACAGTAACAGGAACTTTTCTGGTCCGGTCTACACGCACATAGAAAATGTCGTTGGAATCTGTCTCATACTCCAGCCAGGCACCCCGGTTCGGGATAACGGTGCAACTGTATAACTCTGTACCGATCTTATCGTGCGCGATTCCATAATAAATACCAGGGGAACGAACAAGCTGGCTGACGATAACTCGCTCCGCTCCGTTGATAACGAAGGAGCCGGTGTCGGTCATAAGTGGAAGATCACCCATGAAAATCTCATGTTCATTGATCTCATCTTTATCTTTATTGCAAAGTCTTACCTTTACCTTCAGAGGAGCTGCATAGGTCGCATCGCGCTCTTTGCACTCTTCGATCGTATATTTGATATCGTTTTTACACAGTGTAAAATCCACAAATTCCAGACTCAAGTGACCTGCGAAATCCGTGATCGGGGAGATATCAGCAAACACTTCTTTCAGTCCCTCATCCAGGAACCACTGATACGAGTTTTTCTGAATCTCAATCAAATTCGGCATTTCCAGAACTTCTTTTTGTCTTGAGAAGGTCATCCTTACACCTTTACCGGTTTTTACCGGACGCATCCTGCTTTTCTCCATTCGATGTTTCACCCCTGTTTTCTTTCTATCTCTATGGTTTGCATTTTTCCATCTCCGAACCAGCCTTGTTTCATGCCGCCGGAGCTGCACTGTCATTTGGGCATACGAATACCCGGAAAACACAGTTTTCCACAATAGTGCATTCTCCATCTTAGCATGGGATTTGATGGGTGTCAAGTGGTTTTTTGATGGATTTGGAAAATATAGCCTTCCCTCTTCTCATTTCATTGTATCATGCGGCAAATCATAGTATAATTTAAGAATATTCACTACAACATATGGAGGAAACCGATGCCAGAGTTAAGTGAATTTGAAAGAATCGCTTATGCGGACCAATGCACTAACACATCCGAAATCATCTCAGTAAAAGCGCTCGATAACATGATTTTGGTTTTTCTATTTTTTTAAGTCCCCATCGCCATAGTTACCCGTCTATTTTTCTTGCCATTTCCTCTCTCCAATGCTATAATATACAGTAATTGCGCGGTTATTTTCGTGTTCCATGCGAAATGGGATTGGATTTTCGTCCCGCCGCTATCTACAACGGAGGTATATATATGTCATTTTGGAATGTACTGCTAGTTATTATCGTCATTCTGGCTATCCTTCTTGTCGTACTGTATATTCTGGGTTCCCGGATGCAGAAACGTCAGGCAGAGCAGCAGACTATGATCGACGCTTCGAAACAGACAGTTTCGATTCTGGCGATTGACAAAAAGAAACTGAAGATCGGAGATTCCGGTCTCCCGAAGATGGTTATTGACCAGACTCCATGGTATATGAAGTGGGCGAAGCTCCCGATCGTAAAGGCTAAGATCGGACCGAAGGTTGTGACCATGATCGCGGATGAGAAGGTATTCCTTCAGTTACCGCTCCGCACTGAGGCAAAGGTTGTCATCAGCGGTCTTTATATCACAGAGATCAAGAGCGTGCGCGGAGGCATCCCGCCGCTGCCGAAGAAGAAAAAATTCTTTGACCGTTTCAAGAAAAATACAGAAGAGGCAGCAAAGAAAGAAGCTTCCAAGTCCAAGAAAAATAAATAATGGATCTTAAAATCCCGGAAATGTAACTGATTGCACGTTTCCGGGATTTTTGATTCATCGATTTTATTTCTTTGTTTCTATATTCTTTTATATTTACTGCTCTTTCAGGTTCAATTTCGCCGTCGCCTTCGATTTCACATCAATTTCAATATGGCTCTGGCTGGTCTGCTCATAGTTGAGTTCCAGCGTATAATCAATCTGGATTTTCAGATGATCCGGACCTTCATTGATCTTGATGCGGTCGGTCGTGACGCCCACGATCATCTGACCGTATGGAGTCACATAACAGCTGACATTCGGACGGTTCTCCTGAAAAATCATATGCGCCCGCGCATCGCCTCCCTTGATCATATCGACGCTGTCCGCATTGGCTTTGATGGTATTGCGGATGCTTCCTTCCTCGCCCTCCAGTATCTCATCATAGATGATATAATGCTTGCCATTTTTGAAATAATAGCTGCCTGCCGTGATAACCTCCAGGTTATTCGTCTCCCCGTCCGCAATATGGGCACCGCGCACGGATACAAGCACATCTTTCGTCATATTTTAATACTCCTCAATGTTAATCTGTTTCGTGTCTTTTACCTCGTTTGGCAGAATCGCCTTGGCAAAACGCGTGAAATTCTCCGCCCGGTCGCTAACAAAGAACTGATACTGGTCAAGAATCGGCTCCCCGGCAGCAGCGCGGCGGCTGTTTTCCTCCGAAAAACGTTCCAGATCCTCCGAACTGCGTGTCAGATCCATGTCCCGCAGCAGAGTTTTAAGTTCAACCGCCGTCTCATATGCCGGATTTACCAAAGTCACCTCGTCGCCCATCAGCCGGTGCAGCGTCGAACGCAGCAGCGGATAATGCGTACATCCCATAACCAGCGTATCAATGTATTTTTCTTTCAGCGAAGAAAGATACCGGGAGGCAATCTCGTCTGTTACCGAATCATGAAAGAGTCCTTCCTCCACCAGCGGCACAAAGAGCGGACACGGTTTTCCAATGACCTCAATATCCGGGCGCAGCTTCTGCATTTCTCTGGTATAAATACCGCTCCGGATGGTCGCCTCGGTTCCAATCACGCCAATCTTTCCATTATGGGTTGCCTCGGCAGCCGTGCGCGCGCCCGCGTAGATAACCCCGATGATCGGGATATCCAATTCCTGTTTGACCGTCTCCAGCGCACACGCCGAGGCCGTGTTGCAGGCAATCACGATCGCCTTGACTCCCTGTGTTTTCAGAAAACGGATGATCTGGCGGGAATAGCGCAACACCGTCTCCTGCGATTTGCTTCCATATGGAACGCGCGCCGTATCTCCAAAGTATACGATGCGCTCCTGCGGCATCTGACGCATGATCTCACGGGCTACCGTCAGACCGCCGATGCCTGAATCAAAAACTCCGATCGGGGCATTTCTATCCATGTTTACCTTCCTTTCGGCAAAATTCTTATGGTCATGTTTCCATTCTTTCCCGAACTTCTGTGTATATCGAATCATATAACGTCCAAAAGTAGATTCTCTCACACTGTTTCAGGATTCTGAAACATTTTTATTTATTTCTAGGCTTCGTAGCGTTTCAGTCCGTGTTCAATCAGCTTTGTCACCATCTCCGGCTTCGGGATTCCGGCCGCCTCAAAGAGCATCGGGTACATACTGATCGCGGTAAAGCCCGGCATGGTATTGATCTCATTGAAGATAACCTCTCCGTCCTTCGTCACAAAGAAATCGACACGCGACAGACCATAGCCATCTACCGCCTTGAAAATACGTCTCGCCGCCTGACGCACACGCTCGGTCGCATCGCCCGGAAGCTCTGGATTTACCACGGTTCTGGACTCTGCGTTGTAATATTTCGCATCGAAATCATAGAAATCGGCTGCTGCCAGAATCTCGCCAACACCGGAAGCGATGACCGGTTCTGTGCCATTTCCAAAGACCGCACATTCGATCTCACGACCGACGATCGTCTCCTCAACCAGAATCTTGCGGTCATGGTGCGCCGCCTCCTTTAAGCCTGCAATCAGCTCTTCGCGATCCGACGCCTTGCTGACACCTCTGGAAGAACCTGCATTGGACGGCTTGATAAATACCGGATATGCGAATCGGTTCTCGATGCGTACCACAACCTCATCCATCTTTTCAAGTTCTTTGCGGATGACCAGCTCATATGCCGCCTGGCGCACGCCTGTGTGGTCAACGATCTGTTTTGTATACACTTTATCCATCGAAACGCTGGACGCCAGCACACCGCATCCGACATACGGGATTTTTGCCAGCTCAAAGATGCCCTGAATGGTGCCGTCCTCGCCCCAGAGTCCATGCAGAACCGGGAATACCACATCAATGCGGATCATTTCCGCCTTACCATCTTTCAGGACGATCACGGATTTCTCCGTTGCATCCGGGGAAAGGATCGCGGTCGTCGTGTTCTTTCTCCAGCTCTCATCCTCGATCTGCTCGACCGAGTCAACCAGCAGCCATTTTCCCTCTTCGGTAATGCCGATCAGGGTTACATCATAGCGCTCTGTATCTATATTTTTAATGACATTGATTGCCGACATACATGAAACAATATGTTCCGAAGACTGTCCGCCAAATACCACAAGTACACTCTTTTTCATAATATCCGCCTTTCTGCCGGGTGTGGGAAGCGTCACCACACGCCGGAATGCTATTCCAAAATATAGTTTAGATTATACCATAACTGTCAATACTTGCGACAAGAAGATTCGATTTCTTTCAGTAAAAGGAGAGCCATTATGTTAAATCAAGTGATTTCGTTCCAGTCTGAAAATTCTCTGTCATCCGCATCCAGGATTCATCCACCTGTTACCAATAAATGCCGCCATTTTTCCACCGGTTCCTGCAAGCTTTCCCATATCTACGATGGAATACTCCCGCTTCTCGCATTATGTTCCATGCTCTTATTTCTGCTTTTCTGCCTGCCTCTTCTGACTTTTACCAGAAACCAGATTCAGCAGAAAGTCCTGGCGTACGCGATCGCCCCGCCGATCCTGCAGACTCATGTGATCGACAACTGGTGGGGTGTTCTCTATCCGCCGCCCGCCCTGTCCGGAGGTGTCATGCCGGAAGAAAACTCAAAAAATCAGAGCGCCGATTCCGTCTCTGACGCTCTGATTTCTGATAACGATATGAACTGGCTGTCGCAAAAGAAGCATATCATTTTTGATGTAAACAAGAAAGCTGCTGCTCTGATTTCCTCTAAAGCTGACCCGATGACTTGCTCCAATCACTCGGAACGTTCTGGAACAGCTTCAGCTTCCAAAACAACCACCGAACCGACAGAATCCTCTTCGAACTCAAAAATAACAGCCACGCACACCGTTTCCGCTGACAGCAGTCTGCCGGATAAAGCTCATGCTTCCTCCGACAATTCGATTACTCTTCGGGTAACGTGTCGTTTTTTATCTTTCCTTCCCGGAGGCTCGGAGTGATGAAATTCTCATAAGAATAGTTCCACAGCGTCTCCGAGCCCTTGGCGGTATTCTTATTTCTTCCAAGAATCTGGCTCAGGTGCACGCCGCGCGTCGCCCACGCCTTTCCCTTGGAAGCATCATTGAGCATCGTCGGCTGGATGTTGTCCATCGTATGTGCAAACCGCGCTTCCGGCGTCTCCCCGGCTTCAAATTCATCCCAGAGAGCGCGCAGTTTTTCGCCCTGATCCGGCGGCAGTATTCCGAAAATGCGCTCTGCACCCTTTAATTCTCTCTCCCGCTGGGTTTTCTTCGCCTCCTCATCATAGGCATATGTGTCGCCGGCGTCGATCTCGACCAGATCGTGAATCAGAAGCATGGTAACCGTTTTCAGCACATCGATCGGCTCATTGGAATACTCCGCCAGAAGCACCGTCATGATCGCCATATGCCATGCGTGCTCCGCGTCATTTTCCTTCCGCTCGCCGTCTGTCAGATACGTCTGGCGACCGATAAATTTCTCCTTATCTATCTCCCGGATAAATGCAAACTGCTGCTCCAGACGTTCTTTCTGTTTCTGATTTATATCCATTGTTTCCGCCTCCCTGGTCTATTTCACTACATTTCTAGTTACTGTTCACGCATACGTGCCCAGTAACGGAATTTGCCGTGGCTTCGCATTTAAATACGGCAAATTCCTGCTGCCACCACGTTTTCTTACGGCACTTTCGGTTCCAAAAGTGCCTATCCGTGAACAATTACGGAAAAATGCCTCTTGCATTTATCCTCTCTTTACAGGCTCTTCCCTGCAAGAACCTCTTTATAATCCTTATAATTCTCCTCCAAAAGCTTCGGCGTATCCAGACCATACGGGCACATCGACTTGCAGTGTCCGCAGTGCAGGCAGTCCTCTATCTTCTTCATCTTCGCCTGTCCCTCCGGGGAGAGGTGTCCCGCTGACGGAGAACGGCGCAGAAGCAGGGACATACGCGCACAGTTGTTGATCTCGATTCCTGCCGGACACGGCATACAGTAGCCGCAGCCCCGGCAGAATTCACCTGCCAGCTCTTTCTGGTCTTTTTCAATAACAGCTTTCAGCTCGTCCGTCAGTTCCGGTGGATTGCCGATGTAGCTTAAAAATTCGTCCAGCTCGCTTTCCTTCTGTACACCCCAGATCGGCAGTACATTCTCAAACTGTGCCATATAGGCATAGATCGCAGCCGAATTGGTCAGCAGACCGCCCGACAGACCCTTCATTGCGATAAATCCCATCTCGTGCTCCGCACAGGCCTTCGCCAACGCGATCTCCCGCTCAGTGGAAAGATAATTAAATGGGAACTGCAGGGTATCGTAAAGCCCCGACTCGATCGCCTCCTCCGCAATGCTCATGCGGTGGTTCGTGATGCCGATGAAACGGATTTTCCCCTGCTCTTTTGCCTCGAGCATCGCCTCATAAAGACCGCTTCCGTCTCCCGGCTTCGGACAGACTGCCGGATTGTGGAACTGGTAAATGTCCACGTAGTCTGTTTTTAAGTTATGTAAACTTGTCTCCAGATCCTTCCAGAAGCCTTCCGCCGTCGTTGCCGCTGTCTTGGTCGCAATATAGATATGCTCGCGCACGTCGCTCAGCGCATAGCCGATCTTCTCCTCACTGTCCGTATAAAAGCGCGCCGTATCAAAGAAACGGACACCCGCGTCATACGCCTTGCGAAGCAGTACCTTCGCATCATCAAAAGAAATACGCTGGATTGGCAGCGCGCCAAATCCATTTTTATTGACGATAATATCCGTCTTTCCAAGGGTAACCGGCGTACCGGCTACCCTTTCTCTTGCGTCCAGCATCTCTTTCAGCGCCTCGTCGCTGTCATCGATCCAGACATCTTCCTCATCGGCGTTGAGACCGAGATATTTTGCCAGTGTCCGCTCATCATCCGACCGGTTCCAACGGGAAATATAGCGATCGATTTCCTCAAATGGAACCTGTCCGGACAGGTACAATTCTTTAAATGTCATACTTCCTTCCGCTCCTTTAAATTCTTAAGTACCGTGATTTCCTGGTTATCTATGTGCCCCCTGGCTACCGCCTTTGCCTCCGCCATATGGCGCAGACGCAGTGCCGCCAATATTTTTTCATGCTCTAACTGCAGAATCTGCCGTTTATCCTCGTCCTTGATGTATTCCAGACGGAACCGGTACATCTGCTCACGCAGGTTGTTCAAAATCTGCACCAGACGCTTGTTGCGGGTCGAATGGTAGATCACGTCATGGTATGCCTCGTCCGTCTCCGCGATCTTCATCGCATCGCCCTGATCAATCGCCGCTTTAAATGCTTTCTGTGCTTCTTCCAATGCCTGCATATCTTCTTCCGTCATGCGCTGGCACGCCAGCTCAATCGCCAGTTCCTCCAGCGAACGGCGCACTTCCAGCACATCTTTCAGGCTTTTTTCCGAAATCCGCGCCACCTCCGCGCCGCGCCGCGGAATCATCAGAACGAGCCCTTCCAGCTCCAGCTTGCGGATCGCCTCACGGATCGGGGTGCGGCTGACGCCCAGCTTCTGCGCCAGCTGAATCTCCATCAGGCGCTCGCCCGGTGCCAGCTCTCCCTTTAAGATTGCCTGCCGGAGTGTGTTGAATACCACATCCCTGAGTGGGAGATATTCATTCATTTTAACCTCAAAATTGTTCCCCATCTGCGTGCCCCTTCCTGTTGTAAAAACTAGTCAGGTATACCTGTTTCGCCAGATCCTGGCTGCTGCCATAACGGAGTTCCTCATACGCCGCCTGCGCCGCCGTCTGGTTCGTAAACAAGCCAAATACGGTTGGACCGCTTCCGCTCATCAAAGAGCCGTCCGCGCCCATCTCCATCATCTTATCTTTGAGTGTCTGAATCACCGGATTTTCCGGGATCGTCACCGTTTCCAGCACGTTTCCAAGCTGTGAAACGACGCCGGAGAGGTCTTTTTTCTCGATCGCCGCCCGCATCGCATCAATATCCGGATGCGCCTCTGCGCCCAGAGACGGCAGGTTTAAGCTCTCGTACACATGCTTCGTCGAAACGCTGACCGCCGGTTTGGCAATCAGCACGCGGCACTGCGGCATCGGCGGAAGCGGTGTCAGGATCTCCCCGATTCCCTCCGAAAGAGCCGTTCCCCGCATGATACAGTACGGCACATCCGCCCCCAGACGGACGCCGCGCTCCATCAGCTCCTGTTTCGAAAGCCCCAGTCCGAACATCTTGTTGACACCAAACAGGACTGCGGCCGCATCGCTGCTGCCGCCTGCCATCCCGGCTGCCACCGGGATAAATTTCTTCATCTTGATCTCCACACCGTCGCGGATTCCAAACTCATCCATCAGAAGCTTCGCCGCGCGGTAACCTAAGTTATTTTCATTGTCCGGCAGATAATAAAGGTTCGTTGAAAGACGGATTCCCTCTTCCTCCGTCCGGTTCAGTTCGATCGCGTCGTACACGCGCACCGTCTGCATGATCATCCGCACTTCGTGGTAGCCGTCTTCTCTCCGGCGGACTACATCCAGACCGAGATTGATCTTTCCATATGCTTTCAGCTCCAGATGCCTGATCATCGGTCATTCCTCCCATCGTTCCCTTAGTGTAATCACACTAGATTGTATTTTTTCATTATTTTGTATACAAGCTATTATATCCTTTTTGCATACAAAATACAATAGAATCCTTGCAGGATGAAGGTATCTGAACAAATCCCATTTTTTCCGCCAATATCCGTGAAGCCGTGTTGGAACGCGTCGTGCAAAGCCGGATCTTATCCAGCTCCAGCGTTTCAAACCCATATTTCACAATCGCCCGGCAGGCTTCCAGCGCATAGCCCTGACGGCGGAACGGTTCATAAATATGATATCCCAGCTCTCCGTCCGTCAGCCCCGCCTTTCCAACCAGCACACCGTCCGCGCGGCGTTCCAGCGCCCACAAACCGCACTCGGCAAAGCGGTACTGGTGTTTCCGGTATTCCTCGCGCTTGTTCCAATCAGAAAAAGTTCCGTCAGCATCCTCAGCGGATGCCGGTTCCAACGGATCGTCCTGGGAAAATTCACGGATGATGAGGCGGTCAGTTTCAGCGATGAGCCACGGGAGAGCCAGGTGGCGGCGGACGACGCGTTCCAGGAATGTTTCATCGGCGTCTTCAGGGTCTGTAATAAGGTAAAGGCAAGATGAATAGTCGACTGGCTGTTTTTCCCCATTTTCCCTCCATAAGCCAACAATAGCTCTCCCGGCTGCTTTCGCAGCCTGAAGAGCTTCGTTTTCATCGGAGAGAATCACCGGGTATGTCTGTCCCGCAATGGTTACTTCTCGTTCGATTGTCATAGATTATCTTTCTTTTCCTTTTTCCGGCTCCGGGTACTCCTCGCCGAAGGTGTCAACGGTCATCTTTTTGATCTTCTGCTCTTTCAGCGGACGATCGCCCCAGTCGGTGCGGACGCCAGCAATCTTGTCCACGATATCCAGACCTTCAACTACCTTCCCGAAGGATGCATACTGACCATCCAGATGCGGGGAAGTCTCATGCATGATGAAGAACTGGGAACCTGCGGAGTTCGGGTCCATCGCACGCGCCATGGAGAGAACGCCCTTGGTGTGCTTGAAATTGTTCGTAAAACCATTCTGGCTGAACTCACCCTTGATGGTATACCCTGGACCGCCCATACCATTTCCATTCGGGCATCCGCCCTGAATCATAAAGCCCTTGATGACACGGTGGAAGATCAGACCATCATAAAAGCCCTTCTTGATCAGGCTGATAAAGTTGTTGACTGTGTTCGGCGCAATCTCTGGGTAGAGCTCTGCCTTCATGATATCACCATTTTCCATCTCAATGGTAACAACTGGATTTTTCATGTATGTTTCCTCCTGAATTTTAAAAAATACCTCATTAAGTGGTCACATTATACCATAAGAACGTTCGAAAATCGACTGTTTTTCGTTCCATATTTGTCCATCTTCTTTACATTTCGTAAGTTTCTCCTCACAATTCATTCACATTTATGGCTTAAGATGTATAGCACAATGTCGAAATGGACATTCTATGCGAAAAGATGAATGTTGCGCTCAGGAATCATCATCTGTCCTGCATCATACATCTGTGAGCAAACCAAGTCAAAAGAAAGGTTGGTAATGTACTATGAAAAAAACATATTTTGCAATCCTGGGCGCGGCTGCGATCCTCTCGCTCGCAACCGCCTGCTCTTCCACAAACGTGAATGAATCGACTGCTAATGAATCGTCCCAGTCCGCCTCCTCCGGTTCCAGCTCGAATGGCATGGACGAAAGCAGCCCGATGGATGATTTAAAAGAAGACGCCAAAGACACCCTTCTTCCATCCGAGGGAACTGCCGATACAAAACAGTCCACAATGACTGGTACGATCAGCGACATCAAAGACTTTATGTTTACGATCACCGCCGACGGAACCGATTATGCATTCAACTTCGAGCAGGATCAGAAACCGGACGGGCTTTCTGATGTAAAAGATGGGGATAAAGTTACCGTAACGTATACGGGAACCGTCAGCGAGGTGGATGCATTCAGCGGAACCGTTTTATCAGTTAAAAAAGCGGAATAAGGATTGTTGACGTTACTGTTCACGCATACGTGCCCAGTAACGGAATTTGCCGTGGCTTCGCATTTAAATACGGCAAATTCCTGCTACCACCACGTTTTCTTACGGCACTTTCGGTTCCAAAAGTGCCTACCCGTGTACAGTAACTTGCTGACACACTTTATACCCATATTTTTTATGGCAGTCTTGACAGACGAAGCACGCAAATTATCTGCGTTTCCTGCCCAGGCTGCCATTTTCGATCCTCTGAACATAAAATATATTTATCGTAATCATGGAATCCATGTTCCGCGTTCATATTTCGTTCACACTTCATTAAAAAACCTTTTACACAATTAACATGGTTTCTTCACGATTTTTCCCTATACTATAACCATAGCAACAAGCAATGCTTACAAATTTTTTTCATAATACCGAGCTGAGTTTATATCAGCTCTCCTCCCTTTTTCAATACCAAAAGACCTCTCACTGCTGGAGAGGTCTTTTGTTGTATCTGAATCCCTCAACTCTCTCACCGTTCCGGTCTTCGTACCTTCCTGCCAAGCAGCACCAGCGCTGCAAGGTTTGGCACCGCCATCAGCCCATTGAAAATATCAGATACCGCCCAGACGGCTTCCATCCGGCTGACGCAGCCGAGAAAGACCGAGGCAAGATAACCTCCGTGATACAAAATACATATTTTGTCGGCACGCTTCTGTGGAACATCCCGCATCAGCCATCCAAGTGCCTGATCGCCGATGTAAAACCAGGCAAGGATCGTGGCAAAGGCAAACAGCACCATGCACGCCGCCGTCACTATGCCGCCCACATTTCCAAAACGGGCTGCCAGAGCCGCCGCCACCGCGCCGCTGCCGCCCAGGGAATCGATCTTCCCGGTCAGATTGTGCGGAAATACACAGAGCAGTAAAAAAGCGGTCAGGCTGCACCCTATGATCGTATCGAAAAACACCTCGAAAATCGCCCACATTCCCTGTTTCTGCGCTTCCTGCCTCTGTCTTAGCCTCCCCTTTCCCTCACTCATCCCATGCAGCACCGCCAGACTCCCCAGGCCCGCCTCATTGGAAAACACACCGCGCGATACCCCGCTCCGGATCGCCGCTGCCATTCCGTACCCGGTCATCCCGCCCGAAATTCCTGAAAAATTCAAAATACTGCTTCCATCCGTCTGTCCTGCATTATCTGCCAGTCCAAATGCCCCGCCCACAATTTTCCCCAATACTTCCGGTATCTGATCGTAAAAGCTGAACACGGCGATTCCACCTGCCAGCAGATACAGCCCCGCCGATACCGGTACCAGCACCGAAGCCGTCCATCCGATGCGTTTTGCCCCGCCAAAGAGCACCACGGCAGTCAAAACTGCCAGTATGATACCGGTTCCAAGCGGCGGCAGGGACGCTGCATAGCGCAGACTATCCGCCAGAGCCCCCGCCTGTACCATACATCCCATTCCAAGCGACGCCAGCACGCAAAACAGGGCATAGCATTTTCCAGCGAAACAGCTTCCAACCCCATTTTCCAGATAGACATAAGGTCCGCCCCCATACAAAATTCCCAGATAAACCTCCGTATATGCCAGCGCCATCCCCAGAAATGCCGCCGCCCACATCCAGAACACAGCACCCGGACCACCGATCGCCAACGCGGCTGCCACGCCCGTGATATTTCCCGTTCCGACCGTCGCCGCCAGCGCGGTGCAGGTCGTCAAAAGCTGTCCTTTCCCGCCGCTCCCAACCGTCTCTCCCCACCAGACTCTGATATGACGGATCGGAAATCCCCGCAGACGCACCATGCAGAGGACTCCAACCGCCAGAAACAGTCCCAGAAGCCACGGTCCCCACACCATTTTCTGTACGATTCTGAGCGCTTCCATCCGAGCACCTTTCTATATCTATTTTCACTCTATCAAACCAATCTTATGATTTACTATGATATTTCATTCTCCAAGCCGTGATATTGCCTTCCGGGAACTCTCTTTCCATCCACGTTTTGTTACTGTACACGCATACGTGTCCAGTAACCACGTTTTCTTACACTTTCTGTAAACATCCGCAAACCCCATGACAAACCAGACCGGCAGTGCTACAATAAGCATATCGGACAGGCGGACAAATTTCCAAATCTCTGTCCTTCTGGAAAGGATGAAAACAATATGCCAGGTTTTACCACGCACTATATATTCGGCATGAAAGCATACAACGATATGCCGTTCACACCCTTAAAACACACGATCGCCAAATACCGCTGGCTCTACCAGCTCGGTCTGCAGGGACCGGATATGTTTTTCTACAATATCCCGATCCTGCGCCACCGCGATTACCGCAACGTCGGTTCCTATATGCACGAACACAAGGTAAACGCCTTTTTTGAGTGCTGTCTGCGCCGTATTGGAACCATCCGCTCGCGCCAGCAGCAGGAGGAAGCCATCTCCTATCTGGCCGGATTTATAAACCATTACATTGCCGATTCGATCTGTCATCCTTACGTGTACGGGCGCATCGGCTATCCGGTGGATGCCCCGACCTCCATGCATCACGGGATGCACGCACATCTGGAAAATGAGCTCGACGCGATCCTGCTCTGGAAATATAAAAAAAAGAAGCCGTCCGAATTTAACCAGACCGCCACGATCTGTCTAAATGGACAGGAAATCCAGTTTATTTCCCATTTCCTGGCTTCCTGCATCAACGAAACCTATTATCCGATCACCTACCGCAACAACTTCCAGGTTACTCCGGCGATGGTGCACCGCTCCATCTGGGCGCTGCGCTTCGGCTGCCGGACACTCTCGGACAAGAACGGCAAGAAAAAATTCGGCATTGCACAGGTCGAATCCATCTTCGTCAACCACCCAGTTGCTTCCGCGAAAATGGTAACGGACTCCGTAACCGACTACCGGAGCAGCTGTAACCTAAACCACGAAGCATGGGGCAACCCGTGGGATCCGACCCGCGTCTCAACCGCCTCGTTTGTTGATCTCTTCCATGAAACATTGGACAAATGCAGCCGTGTCTATGCGCTTTTAAACAGCGCCGTCACAGACAATGTGCCGTTAGATAAACAGGATTTATCGCCGCTTCTGGCTGAACTGGGGAATGAGTCTTATCACAGCGGACTACCCGTTGACTAAAAACACGTACTTCGGTTCCTGGTAAATAAAAGCTGTCATATGAGAAACACTCATCTGTTTCTCATATGACAGCTTTTGTGATCACTTTTCTCTTAATTATACACAGAAAATATCCCGTGTCTGTGCAGACAACCTCTTATTCTGCGTTCTCTGTCTCTTCCTCCGCCTCAGTCGTATCGTACTCGCCTGCTGCTTCCTTCTCTTTCACCTTGGAAATCAGCTCTTTGGTATCCGGAAGTTTGAAATCCGCGCCAGCCTCATAGGAACCGCTGATAAACCATGCGTCCTCGTTATCCTGGTCGCTCTCCGGAACGATGCTGTAGGACAGTGCATACTGTTTCCACAGTCCGCCGTAGGAATCTTTACCGGACATCTCAATCGAGAAGTCCTGGGTGTGGACAATGTCGTTGAATCCCTTGATTAGATCTTCCGCATAAGTTCCTATCTGATCATCCGGCAGATCATCCGCAACTACCCATATCAGCATGATCTGTTTCTTGTTTGGCTCCATATAGAAATGGAAATCGCGGCCGTACTCGTAGGTACTTGTATCCTTGAACATGTCTTCCGCGTCCGTGCTGACCTGTGTCCAGTCAATCTCAACATTTTCCTGTGTCTCAAAATTCGGATCTCCGACTACCGTCTCAGAAGTCGGTTTTACAATCGTACTCTCCGTGCATCCGCTGAGCAGCGCCATACACGCAACCATCATTATCAGAAGTTTTTTCATCGTGTTCTTCTATCCCTTCATTCACTCATTCACAGCCAGAACCAGTCCGAACCGCATGGCTATTATATAATATCGCCTTTTGTTTTTGTAGTCATTTTAGAAAAATTCAAAAAATCTTCATACTTTCCAAAATCTCCCGTAAACAATCCATCCGGACCATTTTACCGCCATTTAGCGCATTCAGGTTGTCAATCCAGATCCTCAACCGTAAGCTCTGTGTCATCCTCCTGCACACCCTGCTGTGTTTTGGCATCCTCTGCCTCTTTCTGTGCAAGTTTTTCTTTCAGCGGCTTCTTTTCCGTGGAACCAGTTCTTGCTTTTCCACTCTCTGCCAGCCGGGACGCGGCTGCATCTGCCGCCGGAACCTGTCCTGAACCAGATCGCACATCCATGTCAGACTCCGCCTGCTCTGTGCTCTCATCTGCCTCCGCTGTGCCAGACGCCCAGTAGGACGCGCCCATCCGCTTTTCAAGCAGTTTTTCAAACTCTTCCTGCGAACAGCCGATCTCCTGCAGACGCTGTCTTCTCCGTTTTCTCCGGTCCTCCTGACGTTTCTTTTCTTCCTGGTGACGCCGGTAGAACAGCCATACAAGCGCCGCACACGCCGCTGCCAGAAGCACACTGACGACCACAATCAGCACCGTTCTCACCGATACTTTCGGAAGTTTCGGCAGGGTCAGGTGGAACGAAGATTTCGCCTGCTTCGATTTTCCGGACGCACCTGTATTGGATGCTGCCGAATCCGATGCCGTATTTCCGTCATCCGAAGCCGTCTCCCCGTTTGCTTCCGCTTCTGCCGCCGATGCGCTGATCAGATACACCTGTCCAATCTTGCGGTCATTGTATTTGTAAGAAAGCAATGCCACCGCACCCTGCGGCGCATCCTCCGGCAGATCTGTTACCACCGTCTTCTCCGCATCCGCAAACGAAGCATCCTTCGGGAGCGTGATGACTGCCAACGTATCCATCGATAAATCGGACGGCTGATAGCTATTGTCTCCGATCTGCACCGGCTGATCGCCGCTTGTGTATGCCGTCTCATTTTCCGAAATATTTACATTTTTAAATCGTAAAAAGCCGAAATCCATCAATGCAATCGTATCCTGATAATGGGTCGCCTGCGTGCTCTTCATCGTGACCGCGATCTGGCGTCTGTCATCCTTGATCGCATAGGTAACAAGCGTCTGCCCGGCAATCGATGTGTAACCGGTCTTTCCGGCTACCGCATATGGATAATAGTTCGGACTCTCTGTGTCAGTCGTGATAAGAAGTTTGTGTTCCGGCTGGATGGTCACACCGTCCGGATTGTTCTTCGTCGCCGGTAAGCGGTAGCTCTTATCCTTACTGATCGTTAAAAGCGTGTCATTTTTATACGCCGCCGATGCGATCAGCGCCATATCATACACCGAGGTGAGCTGTGTGTCGTCATTCAGACCGGACGGATTCGCAAAATGGCTGTTCTCACAGCCAAGCTCCGCCGTCTTCTCGTTCATCATCTTCACAAAACCGTCGCGGCTTCCGCCCACATGCTCCGCCAGCGCATTCGCCGCCTGGTTGGAAGAACGCATCAGCAGCAGGTAGAGACAATCGCGCACCGAAAGCGTGTCGCCCTCCTCGATGGAGTTCTTGTTTCCGCTGCCATCTTCCACGTTGTAAACAGCATCGTGGGAAAATGTGATCGTATCATCCAGACTGCTGTTCTCTATGACTACGAGCGCCGTCAATATTTTCGTGATACTTGCCGGCGCCTTCTGCACATGGATGTTCTGCCCGAATAAAACCGCCCCGGAGTCCGCATCCATGACAATGCCTGCCTCCGACTCGATCCCCGTATCCGAGGGCCAGTCCGGCTTTGCAAATGCCGTCATCGGCATTCCGGCAGCCATCAGTGCCGTGATCATCAAACTTATCAGTAAACGTCTTAATCTCTTCATACGATTCCTTCCTGTCAGCTTTCCTTTTCTGGAAATCCTTTTGTATCATGAACGATATAAATTGGACGATCCTTCAATTCTGTAAACAGGATCGCGATATACTCCCCGATAATTCCCACAATCACGAACAGCATCGCGAACATAAAGCATAAAAGCACTACGATCGTCGCGTAACCATTGGGCGTTCCCTTGACCGCCCACTCATAAATCGTTTCCAGCATCACGAGCAGCCCCAGAAAGCCCACGATAATTCCCGAGTAAATGCCGAGCTTTAGCGGCAGATCCGAAAAGCAGAGAATCGTATTGATCGAAAATTTAAATAATTTCCGGATGCTGTACTTGCTCTCGCCCGCCACCCTGGCTCTCGCCTCATACTCGATGGTCGTCCGGTTAAATCCGATATTCTGCACATAGCCGCGCAGAAAACGCACTTTTTCCCGGTAATTGGTCTTTAACACCTGCGCCGCATTGGCAGTCAGCGCAAAGAAATCGGATGCGTTATTTTCCAGCTTCACATCTGAAATCTTGTTCAAAAATTTATAAAAAGCAGAAGACGTCAGGTTTTTGATGAATCCAGCCGATTTATTTTTCGTCCGGACCATGTTGATAACCTCATAGCCCTCTTCGAATTTTTCGATTATCTGCGCCACACATTCCGGCGGATGCTGCAGATCGGCATCCATACACACGATGCCCTCCCCGCTGCTGTGGTCCAGCCCCGCAAGCATCGCCGCCTCATGGCCAAAGTTACGGGAAAAGTTGATCACACGTACCCGCGGATCCGCTGCTGCCAGTTCTGCCAGAATCTGCCCCGAGGCGTCCGCACTTCCGTCGTTGACAAAAATCAGTTCGTAATTCCACGGCAACGCCTCAAAAACCGGAGTTGCCTCCCGATAGAACTCATGCAGCGCCTTTTCCTCGTTGTAAACAGAAATCACGATCGAGATCGTCTTTGGTTTCTGTCCGTTCATATTTTCCATCCTGTTCTGCATGGTTGTCTGTCTGGTTTCATTTTTCTTCTTATCTTCCATGCTGTCTGTCCGTTTTTTCTTATCTTTCTTACTCATATTTCATCTTTCAATTAAGCATCCGGGTCATCCAAAATTTCGATCGCTATCGAAGAATGTGCCGGAACCCGTTTTTCCACCGGCGGCAGCGTCATATAGTCGCCATAAATCCACTCCAGCACTTGCTCATAGCCCACCGGCACCATCAGCTTTGTGTCCTCAAACGGCAGATCCACCGCGTGCTCGCACCATGCGCCCTCCAGCGTTACATAGAGATAATCCGGCTGGTAATTGCTGTAATACCAGTGTTTCGTCTTCTTTTTGCGATCCTTCGCCGCTGCAAGTCTCTGCAGCTTAAATAAAACCGGCATCGGGACAAGGTGTCCCACACTTGCCAGCACACCAACCCGCAGCTTATCCATCAGGCTGTATTTGCTGAAATCAATCTGATCACGGTGTGCGATCGCCATTCCATAAATGACCTTCTGAAGAAATTTTGCGCTCCACGCGCCCACCTTACTATCCGGCAGGCGGTCAAGGACGAACAGATCCACCCAGAGATGGTTTAATTTTCCCTCATAAAACTGCATCTGCTCATTGTCCTCATGAACGCGGCTGTTGTCATAGATGACGCGCGTTGTAAAATCATAAAACACCTTGCCGCCCCGGATCTCCTCCGGGCGTAGCAGGGACATTCCCTCCGGCAGCTCCCGCGGCGCTACCTTCAAAAACATCTCATAATTGGCACGTGTAAATGCCAGATCGACATCATCATCCCACGGGATAAATCCCTCATGACGCACCGCGCCCAAAAGTGTCCCGGAATCCAGCATATAGGATATCTTGTATTTCCGGCAGATCCGGTCTATCTCCTTCAAAAGGCGCAGATTCGCCCGGTGAACCTTCTCAAGCCCCGGATACGGCGGCAGTTTGACCGCCCTGCGGCTCTCTGATTTTTCCTCATTCATGATGGTTGTCCCCTCATTTTCTCCTGTAACCGTTCATTCTCTGTCACAGCTGCTCATTTTCACAGGCATTTTCTTACAGGCAGAGTATCTCCCCGCCTGTGAATTGCCGCGGTTCCCGTCCCTACTGACGGCATGCCTCACGAAGTGTCTTTGCCATATAATCAATCATTTCATCTGTCATGCCCGGATAAACGCCGACCCAGAAGGTATCGCGCATGATACGGTCGGTATTTTCCAGAGTTCCGGCTACGCGGTAGCCGCAGTTTTCTTTCCGCATCTCATCAAAGCACGGATGCTTGATCAGGTTTCCGGCAAAGAGCATACGCGTCTGCACGCCCTTTTCCTCGACATATTTGACTACCTTGTTCCGATCCACGCCCTCTTGGCAGGTCAGAAGGAAACCAAACCAGCTCGGATCGGAATGCTCACAGGCAACCGGCAGGATATATGCGTCCTCGGTTCCGGCAAGTCCCGCTTTCAGACGGGCGAAATTGTGTTTTCTGCGCTCCACGAAGGATGGAAACTTTTCAAGCTGCGCACAGCCGATCGACGCCTGCAGGTCGGTCGCCTTTAAATTATATCCAAAATGGGAATATACATATTTATGGTCGTAGCCAAGCGGCAGCTCACCATACTGGCGGTCAAATCGGTGACCGCAGAGGTTATCGCAGCCGGACGGGCAGACACAGTCGCGTCCCCAGTCGCGGAAAGAACGGATAATCTTGTTTAAAAGCGGATTGTCCGTGTACACGGCGCCGCCCTCGCCCATCGTCATGTGGTGCGGCGGATAAAAGCTGGACGTTCCGATATCTCCGATCGTACCGGTAAAATGCCACTCGCCGTTCAGCTCATAGCGGCTTCCGAGGGCATCACAGTTGTCCTCCACCAGCCACAGATTATGACGGTCACAGAATTCTTTTACCTTCTGTAAATCAAACGGATTTCCCAGTGTGTGGGCGATCATAACCGCTTTCGTCTTCTCTGAAAGCGCCGCCTCCAGCTTATCGGCGTCGATGTTGTATTGTGGAATCGTCACATCCACAAACACTGGAACTGCGCCATACTGGATCGCCGGGGTTACCGTCGTCGGGAAACCTGCCGCAACCGTGATAATCTCATCGCCGCGGCACACCCGGCGCTCTCCCAGCAATGGGGAAGTCAGCGCCATAAATGCGATCAGGTTCGCGGAGGAACCGGAGTTTACAAGGGAACAGTATTTGACGCCCAGGTAGTTCGCAAGCCCCGCCTCAAACTGATCGGTGTAACGTCCGGAGGTCAGCCAGAACTCCAGCGCACTGTCTACCAGATTGACCATCTCATGGTTATCGTAAACACGGGACGCATACGGAATCCGCTGTCCCTCGGTAAATTCTTTTTTCTGATTATGATATTTATCACAATACTCTGCCACCAGATCGAGAATCTGCTGACGCGCAGCCTCTTTTCCGTCCGACAGGGTTACTTTTTCTTCTGCCATGTTTCTCCTCCTGCTTTTGCTACCGTTCTCTGCCGCAGCCGTATCAGGTCTGCCTGCTGCCAGACACACCTTTCGTGCAGCCGCCTGCATCTATCTATTTTTCTTCAAACCGAGCCGCATACGCCCGGATCTGCTCATCCGTCACCTCGCGCATATCCGCTCCGGCAAGCCACTTCTTCGACCATTCCACCGTCGCAGCCATCGCCTCTTCTACATGGAAGTGCGGCTTCCAGCCAAATACCTTTTTCACTTTGGAACAATCCAGTTTCAGAAAATTCGCCTCATGCGGACCTCCGTCATAGCGGTTGATCCAATGCATCCCGTCACCCCATGTTTCACAGAACAGATCCGCCAGACGTCCTGTATTGACGCAGTCACAGTCATCCGGTCCGACGTTGTAGCAGCCCGCCAGCTCCGCATTTTCCCACTGCGCCTTTGCCACCGTCAGATACAAAAACAGCGGCTCTAACACATGCTGGAACGGGCGCGTCGAATGCGGATTCCGCACGATGATCGGCTCTTTCTTTTCCGCTGCACGCACGCAATCCGGCACGATCCGGTCCGCCGCAAAATCACCGCCGCCGATCACATTGCCAGCACGACAGGTTGAGACGGCGCAGCGACCGTCCGTGAAGAACGACTGCTTATAGCTGTGTGTCACCAGCTCCGAACAGGATTTGCTATTGGAATACGGATCATAGCCGTCCAGCGGGTCATTTTCGCGGTAACCGTACTCCCATTCCTTATTTTCATAAACCTTGTCCGTCGTCACATTGACGAGAGAGCGGACGGATTCACACTGTCTGGCGCATTCCAGCACATGAACCGTACCCATGACATTCGCCGCATACGTGCCGACCGGATCCCGGTACGACTCGCGCACGATCGGCTGCGCTGCCAGATGGAGTACAATCTCTGGCTTCGTCTCATCAAACACCTGTTTTAAATGGGCAAAATCGCGCACATCCCCATCCACATGGTGAATCGTCTCTCCCAGATGCAGGATCTCAAACATCGACGGCTCGGTCGGCGCTTTCAGCGCATAGCCGGTCACCTCCGCCCCCGCCAGATGGAGAATGCGGACCAGCCAGCTTCCCTTAAAGCCTGTGTCACCGGTCACAAGGACCCGTTTTCCTTTATAAAAATCAAGAAGTTCCATGGTTTTCCTCTTTTTAATTAATTTCGTGATTTCATCACTCCATTATCTTTGCTGAGTGCTCTCATTATATCATACTTTCTTACAGGATTTGTGTCTATTCCTTGAATTTTCCCTTACAGTACATTATTTCCACAGCTTCCAGGGCGCATTGCCTTCCTGCCACATCTGTTCCAGCTGCATCTTGTCACGCTGGGTATCCATACATTTCCAGAAACCGTCGTGGCGGTATACCATCAGCTGTCCGTCCTTGGCAAGCTGCTCCAACGGCGCTTTCTCAAAGACGGTATCATCGCCCTCGATATAGTCAAAGACGCCCGGTTCGAGTACCATGAAGCCGCCGTTGACGATCTTGCCGTCATCATCGTTCTTCTCACGGAACTCGCGGATGTGTCCGTCGCTGTCAACATCCATGACACCGAAACGCTGTCCGATGTTGACGCCGGTCAGGGTCGCGATCTTGCCGTGCTGCTTGTGGAATGCCACCAGCGCGTCCAGATCCACGTTGGAAACGCCGTCGCCGTAGGTCAGCATGAACGTCTCATCCCCAATGTAATCGCGGATACGTTTGATACGACCGCCCGTCATCGTGTGCAGTCCGGTATCGACTAGCGTCACGCGCCACGGCTCGGAATAGTTGTTATGCACCTGCATCTCGTTCTTCGCCAGATCGAAGGTCACATCCGACGTATGCAGGAAATAATCAGCAAAATACTCTTTTACTACATACTGTTTGTAGCCCAGACAGATCACAAAATCATTGAACCCATACTGGGAATAGTGCTTCATGATATGCCAGAGAATCGGCTGTTCTCCGATCTCGATCATTGGCTTTGGTTTTAAATGGCTTTCCTCGCTGATTCGTGTGCCGAATCCACCCGCTAATATTACAACTTTCATTGCACTTCTCCTTCTGTCCATCGTTTTTATCGAAATATATTCAAATGGTTTTCTTCCAAAACTCTCATCGCATCCCGCACTGCATCCGGGTCGTTATGCAGGTAGGTTTCCAGATCCTCATCGCTCGCCGTCCGGTAATTCAGTCCCAGCTCCCTTGATACCTGTAAATATGCTTTCCGGTACGGCGCTGTCCGGATTTCTGCACGGGTTGTCCATGCATTTCCAAAGACCGTCAGCACGGTAAATGCCAGCATACAGACCTTTAAAAGTGTGCGGGCTGCCCGTTTCTCCGGCACGCGTGTTTTCGCCTTATCTGCCTCTGTTTCCTGCGCCTTTTCCCGGCACACACTCCAGACGAGTGCAAACGTAAGCAGAATTCCTACAATTCCCATCTGATACTGTATCTCGTACCGCGAGGACATCCCGTACTCGTCCTTCAGGAAAATCCACCGCGCCGCCAGCACCAGCAGATGGTTACAGCCGCCGCTGAGAACCAACAGAAGCGGAAAAATAGTCTTTTTATAAAGCTGAAACCGCACATTCAGATACAGTGCCAGCAGATACGAAACAAACACTGCCAGCCCCAGCAGATACACCAGATGCAGCCGGACAAACCAGGGGCTTCCTGCCTCCAGCTCCTGAATCTGCGCCACGCCAATCACCGACGATGCCACCGCTTTCAGCAGAAACTGCAGGAAAAAGAGCGGCTGGGCGGCAAATTCCTGAGCAATTGAAACATCCGTCACTGCTCCACGGTGCACGTAAACTGCCTGTGAATTGCTCCAAAGATATAATACCATCGCAAGAACCGTTGTCAATGCCCCAATGCACCAGGTTCTCCGGCACTTTCGGCTCCAGGAGCGGCTGCTTGTTTCAGCACCCCCGCGCCGATCCGCCAGCCACAGTGCGCCGTATGCCAGCACCAGAATCACCGCATAGCCGCCGCTGTACGGTCCTGCCACCAGCACGACCAGCAGGATCGGCAGAATTGCCAGAAGCACCCGGTCAGACATATTCCGGCACCGGGTCGCCGCTGCATGGTCGAGGACTGCAAAATGGAATAAAAATCCGGTGATCGACAGAGTGCAGACCCAGCCGGTCCCGTTCGTCATCATTTCCCATTTATTCAGACTGAAATATACAAACTGAATCAACAGGAAGGAAAGATAGCCGACCGAGCGGTTCCGCTCTGCGTAGAGCGCCAGCACCGCCGCGCCAGCACCCAGGCTCAAAACACCCAGAATCATGTCAAAATACGTATTATAGCCAAATAGTTTCACATTGATGATGCGCCCCAGATACGTGATCGGAACGCGCGTCAGGATATCCGGTACAAAGAATTTCGCCGGATTTGTCACATCCGGCAGATACGAATTGACCAGCCGGATATAATCCGAATACGCCACATTGTCCGAGGCATGAAATATATACCAGATATAAAACAAAATCCCCAAAATAACCGGAAGCCCTAAAAATACACGGCGTTTCATCCGTTTCTCCTCTTTAAAATGCTCAGCTGGTTCAAGTAAAGTTCAAATAACTGACGGTGTTTCTTCGTAATAACCTCCAGAATCACACCACTGATCCACAATAGGAACGAAATCACATAGAGCCCGGAACACGCGATCAGGGTCGGGAACTTCGGCACCATGCCGGTTGCCAGATAGCCGCTGAGCACCGGCGCGAAAAATGCCGTTGCAATCGCAAAACAAATGAGTCCCAGCCATCCAAAGAACGCAAATGGCTTGTAATCCCGGAAGAGTCTCGCGATCGTGCGTAGCACCTTAAATCCATCCGAAAACGTATTTAACTTTGACACACTTCCCTCCGGGCGGTCACGGTATCCAACCGGGATCTCCACCAGCTTAAAGTTCTTGTCCAGCGCATGGATGCTCATCTCCGTCTCAATCTCAAATCCGGTCGAAAGAATCGGGAAGCTCTTGACAAATTCATAATTAAATGCGCGCGCGCCTGTCATGATATCCTTGATATTGCTCTTGAAAATCAGGTTGATAAGCCCACGCACCAGACGATTTCCCGTATTGTGGAACGGACGCTTATTTTCGGTAAAATACGTCGAAGAAAGGCGGTCGCCGATGACCATATCCGCTTTTCCCTGTAAAATCTGGTCTGCCAGCTTTCTCGCGTCCTCCGCCGGGTAGGTGTCATCGCCGTCCGTCATGACATAGCACTCCGCGTCAATGTCGCGGAACATGCTGCGGATGACATTTCCCTTGCCCTGCTGGTATTCATAGCGCACAACCGCGCCTGCCTCCCTGGCAATCTCATCCGTGTGATCCGATGAATTATTGTCATATACATAGATCGTTGCCTCCGGCAATGCCTCGCGGTAGTCTTTGACCACCTTGGCAATCGTCTGACCTTCATTATAACACGGAATTAATACCGCTATCTTGTCCATTTTTCTCCTCCCGTTTTCACTCTTCCACCGTTTTGGCGGACCATTCCGGATTGATCACAACAGCCCGTTTTGTCTCAGCTGTACTTACCAATTCCAATTTTATCTCTCTCTGAAGCCCTGTCAGATCAAGCTGTACTTCCATCGGTTCATATTCCTTCTGTCCCGCCTGGATCACAGCAGCCGTCCGGCTGTTTGTCCCATCCGAGGCGATTATTTCCACTTCAAATGGCTGCTTCAGCACCCAGTAGTCCGGATCACACAGAACCGCCCGGATAGTCGGATGATCGTCCCCGCTGGTATTCTCCCAGCGCCATTCTGGCACTTCTTTTTCCGGTTCCTGTGCATCCATGAAAATCTCCTGTGTGCGGTACCAGCAGTTTTCGCGTCCATGCGCCATCTCAAGCCCTGCCAGTGTAAAGGACTGGCTGCCCTGCAGGATTGTTTCCTGATACTCCATATCATGCACGTACCATCCCGCCTCATTCATCCATTCCAGATAGCTTTCCAACGTCTCAAGTCCCTGCGGGATCATGTCATAGACGCCCTCGCCTGCCTCCATCGCCGCCTCGATTTCATCGATATAGGCGTCTTTCTGCTCCGAAAGCTCATTGACGATCGAATACCGGTTCCAGACCGGCACATCTTCGCCCGCAAGCCGCGCATAACTTCCCACATCCGACCAGGTCAGGAAAATGCGGTCAATCTTGGAACGTTCTTCCGGTGTAAACAGCTGATGATCGTGAAATACGTAAGGCAGGTTGCTGCGGATACTCTCACGGCTCACCGCCCGCATCGCCCATTCCCCGCCGTTCCAGACACAGGTGTAAGCATCGTAAGCGCGCCCGGCGTAAACAACTATAAACATAATTGCAAATATAACGCCGCCTGTCAGCCTGGGAGAAATGGAAGCCGTTCCCTGCAGCACCAGGCACCCGCAAAGCATTCCGGCAAATAAGATTCCGCCCATAAAATAGCGGCTGTGTCCCGTCGTTGCCGCCCAGAGAATAAAGGATGCGGCATACAGCAGAAATAGGGTTCCCGTCCTGCTGCTGACCCGCTTCCAAATCCAGCAGAGCCCGGCTCCCGCCGCTCCCAGATACATCAGCGCCAGATCCAGGTTGTATTTCGCCGGGATCTCACTCAGGCGGTAATCCGGATGCCGGATCATCGAATATGCCCACAAAAGAAACTCTTTTATATTGCTGGGTCCCCATCTCGGGTCCTTAAAGTCCGTTTCCCCAAAATACGGCGAATGAAACAGGCTGTTATAATAAGGATAAACTGGATTTTTCATCGCTATCCCATTGTAAATCAGGTACACGCTGACGGGAATCACCCCCGTCACCAGACACCCCAGAAACAGCTTCGGTGTCAGATACTTCCGGATTTTCCACAGATACAGAAGCACCAGCGGCACCAGATACACGATATTCGTCATCTTGAGGCAGAACAGGATTCCACCAAACAGGCAGAATAAAACCGCCTCGCGCTCCCGCTTCGCCTCATCCAGCCCGCGCAGAAGCAGAAATACCATTTCCAGCAGAAACGGCAGCGCCAGAAGCTCGACCATGTAGCTGCCACTCTCCTGAATCAACTCCAGGCGGCTGACAATCAGAAATGCCAGTACCGGCGCAAGATGCTTCGACCAGCTGCATTTTCTTTCCAACCGGTCTGCCTCCATGCTCAGGAACACCGTTACCTGCCGATAAATCACAAGCATCGCCAGTGCGTTTAACAATGTCCCCATCCGAAGCCCCAAAATCGCCCTGAATGGATAAAACATCCGGTCGCCCAGCCGGAAACCGAACATCTGAAACCGTCCCGGTATCACATGATAATGAAGGTTGTCCACAAATCCGGGAATCTGCGACAGCAGGTGATAGTTCTGCGTATCATAGCTCTGATCCGGGGCAAATCCCTTGACCGAAAAGAATGCCAGGATGAACAAGCTTCCCGCTATAAAAAGCGGACTCACTCCTGCATGATCCCGTTCAAATCTTCCAATTGCCGCCATGACAGCGCCGCATAAAACGAGCGCTGCCGCCCGCGACAAAACCGTTCCCTGTGGTATATGTAAAAGCCATGCCAGAAGATCCAGCACTTCCAGCCACCAGATAAAAAGCGTATAGGCAAGCAGCACTGCAAAGCTGCGGGTACTGACTCTCCATTTTGCCGTTTTGTCTGCCAGCCTGTTTCCAAATAACATACTTTTCCCTCGTAATCATCCAGTTTTCTTCATGAACCTGCTGAATCATTACTTCCTTTCCATGAAACAAAATATATCCTAAAAGAAATATTCCTCCAGCATCAGGCACAGTGCATGGTACACTGGAAGATGCAGCTCCTGAATCTTAAATGTCTCCTGCTCCGGCACGACAATCGCAGTGTCGCTGTACCCACGGATCCGCCCGCCGTCGCGTCCCAGAAGCCCGATAACCTTAAGCCCCTTTGCCTTTGCCGTCACGGCTGCATACAGGACATTTTTTGAATTGCCCGAGGTTGAGATTCCGAGGAACACATCCCCCTCTTTTCCATATCCAAGCACCTGTTCCGCGTAAGTCATGCTGCCGTCCACATCATTCATAAATGCGGTGGTCAGCCCCGCATGGCCGGTCAGCGCGATCGCCGGAAGTCCCTGCTGCAGCTTTTCGGAAAGTTCCGCTCCCATCTGTGGATCCACCGTTTTCAGTGCCTTTTCTATCTCTTCCGAAACTGGGCGTTTCTTCACAAACCCCTTCATCAGCTCGCCCACGATGTGCTCCGAATCCGCACAGCTTCCGCCATTTCCGGCAATCAGAAGTTTTCCGCCGCGCTCATAGCACTCTTTCAGCGTCTCATACGCAGTGCGAATATCCGCTTTCACCGGTGCAAGAACCGGATAGCGGCTGATCAGCTCGTCTAGGTACTCGTATTCCTTCATGATTTCTATTTCCTCCTGTCAGGTTTTTCGATGTCTATTGAGCTTCTGCATCATAAAATAAATACTCCCGCTCAAACATTTCCAGATTGTTCTGCGCTTCTTCCTCCGGCACCGCTGTGTCGGATACCCGCGCAAGCATATTTCCATTTTCAAAAAACAGATCGGTCAGGCTGCCTCTGCGGATCTGCTCCCGCAGAAGATCCAGACTCCACTCCCAGCTTCCCGGTCCCAGATAGCCTGCTTCCGCGTAGACATAATCTGTCTTCGCATACGCCATATAGGTTTCAAACGCCTCCGGCGAGTTGACGAGTTCGACGTTGCCCCACGGCGATGTAATATCCTTATACGACTCCACATTGCACGGGAACTGCAAACAGTACGGATGCGTTCCAAATGCGATCACCCGGTTTTCCGGATCCTGCGACACTTCCTGCCAGATCAGCGTGTTTCCCTTTTCCTCCATCCGCGCCTGTTCCTGCGCCCGGTGGTTGACACGCCCTTTATTCAGAAGATGAATCTCCGAAAATCCAGCCGTCCACGCCCAGCTGCTGATCGCCGTGACAATCAGATTTAATACCAGCAACGGCGCCAGGCACTTCGACGCGAGCGGATAAAAGCCGATTTTCTTAAAATACACCATCGCCCGGCATGCCCCCAGAATCAGCATAGAATACAGAAGCATGAAATAATTTCCGTCGATCTGGTAAAGCATCGACAGGCTGATCAGGCTGACGATCACAAATGGGAAGAAAATTACCAATGCCGCGTTCCAGATATGGGACTGCTCATCTCCCTTTTTGGAGAAAATCCCATAAAGCACCAGCATCACAATCAGCACCGCCATCAGCGAGGTTCCCCACGCCAGAATTACATGCCCCATATCTTCACCCTGCGGCTGCATCAGCATCTGCCAGATGCGCCGCGCCAGCATATGAAGCGTTGATTCCTCCTGATAATTCTGCGGCAGCTCCGAGGTAGCAAATGGGTATTTCATTTTAAAACCAAACAATGCAAAAATCGAAGTAAACACCGAAGTGACCGGCATTCCCGTGATCTTCATCGTCCGCGCCCAGATACCGGTCAATGCCCCAAACGGCAGGCATAATGAGACAATCAGGCGGACCATACGGTGAAACAGTTCAGCCGCCGCCCCGCGCTCATGAAACCAGAACCACAGAAGGTACACCCCCATCATGCCAAATACGGCAGTGGAAAAGACCAGGGAGGTCGGCTTCATCGTGAGGGACAGGAAATAGGAACCGGCTGCCCCGGAGAGGAATATCCAATGATTTTCATACACATGAATATACTGAAAGAAACATCCCAGCATAATAAGCTGCAGCAGCCACGTAATCAAATCCGCCTTGGCTGTGAGCGCCATATTCATGATGCCCGGCACCGAAACCGTCAAAACAGCAGCCATAATTCCCGGCAAGACGCTGTGATACGTTAGTTTCTTCTCTGTCTCCTGCTTTCGCTCGCCCGTCAACAGCACCGCATTCCAGACCATCGCCCCGATTCCCAGAACTGCCAGCCAGAGGTTAAAGAACGTCAGGTAGCTGTGACTCGCCAGATCGCAGAGCGGCAGAGTCAGCACCTCAAAGCCCTTCGAATACACATAGACCATGCCGACCAGCCCCGGATTCTCATACAGCCCGGTTCCGCCTGCCACAATGTACTGGGAACGCACACCATACCAGAGTGTATCAAAGTCGAGTGCGATATTCAGGCGTCCCACCTGAATCAGGAACATCAGGACACACCAGCCAGCCGCCAGCGTCCATGCCCGGCGCACCCGGCGCGGTATTTCCCGCGATGCCCCGCTGCCAGCCGGTTTGTTACTGTTCACGCATACGTGCCCAGTAACGGAATTTGCCGTGGCTTCGCATTTAAATACGGCAAATTCCTGCTGCCACCACGTTTTCTTACGGCACTTTCGGTTCCAAAAGTGCCTACCTGTGAACAGTAACGCCTGTTTCCCTGTCTCAATCACATGAACCGACACCTTGTCCCTGCCATCCAGCATCCAGGAAAGCGTCTGCCATCCCATGATGCACTGGCAGGAAATCGAGGAAAAATCAAAGCCCAGCGCCGCCACACCCAGAGCATAGACGCTCAGGCGCATCCAGGCGATTTTTCCAACGCCAAGGGCAGAAAGGAGGCAATACACAACGATTGCAAAGGAGGCGCCAAAAAGGAAGTCCATATAAAAAGAAAAATAAGGCCGCTCCCAGACCGTTCCCCTGAAAAACACCCGTTTTCTCAAAAACCGCCCGATCGCCAACAGGCTAATCAGATACACCGCCGACACCACCATCGGCAGAAATACCACATGAATCCAGGAAAACACCAGCACAACCGCCGTCAGCCAGTACATCCGGCTGCGTCCGCGCTTCAAAAACGCCAGCCCCCCAAAGATCAAGACTGCCAGAATCGCAATCTCCACATACATCCGTTTCGATTCCGTGAAATGAATGTAATCCGCAAAAAAACCATTTCCCGTAAACAGCGTTTTCGCCGGAATCAGAACCGCCGCCACGCAGAACAGCACCAGAAAAAGACCAGCCATGCGCACGGCTGCGTCTGGTCGTCCGTTTTGTCTCTGATTCTGCATGTCGATGGTTCCTCTCTTTCTAGTTTATCTACTCCCGGAATCTTTTTGTGAGCAGCATTCTATATACGCCCGCCTAAAATCCCGCGCACCGCATCCAGCAGCGTCTCCGCATACGCATCATAACCGCCCGCCGGGCAGCTTCCGTCCTCTTTTATAAGTCCAGCCGCCCTATCTTCCGCGTGTTCTTTTGCCCCATAGCCGGTTCCGACAAGGACTCCGGTCACGCCGAAGTTTTTTCCTGCCTGCGCGTCGATGCGCTTATCCCCGATCATATAGGAATGCACCTTATCAATGCCCTCCGGCAGATCGCGCTCTGCCATCTCAAACATTCCCGTCTCCGGCTTGCGGCAATGGCATTTTTTCTTATAAAGTCCAATCCCATGCTCCGGGTGGTGCGGGCAATAGTAGAACGCATCTACGTGTGCTCCGTCACGCTCCAGCACCTCATTCATATAATCATGAAGGATTTTTACATCCGCCTCGGTATAGTAGCCTCTCGCCACGCCCGCCTGGTTGGTAATGACGATCACCTTATATCCGGCCTCGTTCAGGAGACGGACCGCCTCTGCGGTACCGTCAATCAGCTTCAAATCTTCTTTTCGGTGAAGATAATTGACCTCCACGTTCATCGTGCCATCACGGTCGAGGAATACTACTTTACAGCTATTTTTACACATGGAATGTATACTCCTTATCCGGCATCTGCACCTGAATATCGCGGTAGTCCCAGCGGTCCTCATCGCAGATCCAGCTCTGAGCGCCGCGCAGTTCGAAATTCCAATCCATCAGCTGTCCGCCTGCCGCTTCCAGACGGCGCGCCACCTGATGTTTAACGTTGTATGGGCAGTACACAAGAAGGAAGCCGCCGCCGCCAGCACCTAAAAGCTTTCCGCCGAGGGCGCCCGCTTTTTTCGCCTCGTCATAGAGCATATCAATCTGCGGATTTGTGATCTTGCTGCTCATCCGCTTCTTGCTCTCCCAGCCGTAATCCAGGAGGCGGCCAAAATTGTGGAGATTTCCCTTTAAAAGCTCATCCTTCATCGCATAGGAAAGCGCCTTTACCTCGCACATCGCCTGAAATGCGTCCGGTTTCTTATAGTTGCTTACCTGATCCTTGATAATATTCGCGGATACATGGATATTGCCCGTGTAGCATAACAACAGGTTATACTGCAGCTCATTGATAATATCGCGGCGGATGCGGAGCGGGTTTACCACGACGTTGTTGCGTCCGTGAAATTCGATAAAGTTAAAGCCGCCGAAGGTCGCCGCATACTGATCCTGATAACCGCCGGAAATCCCCAAATCGATCCGCTCCACGCCGTAAGCCAGATCCGCCATCGCATAATTATCCAGCGTAATTCCTTTCCAGCGCGCCATCGCGGTCAGAAGACTTACCATGACGGTCGAGGAGGTTCCAAGTCCCGAACCAGCCGGAGCATCACACTGTAAATAAACCTCGCATCCCTGCTTGATATCCATCGCCCGCAGCGCTGCCGTGACAAGATCCAGCCGTCCATCGCAGACGTAATTTTCCTTCGCATTGTACTTGACTGTCATATCAAAATCCAGGGAATGAACCGTGATCTGGTCATCATTCCTCGGAATGATCGAACAATATGCATATTTATTGATAGTACTTCCGATAATGGCACCGCCCTGTTCTACACAGAATGGTTCTACATCCGTACCGCCGCCGCCAAAGCTCACACGCAGCGGCGCTCTTCCTCTGATTACCATGTAATGTCTCCTTTTCTTACGTCCTCCTGGAACCGGAAATAATCCTCCGGCACACCGATATCAATAAAATAGCCGTCATTTACGATGCCGCCGAGACGTCTTCCCTCCTGCATCCACCTGGGGATGCACTCATTTTCCAGCGAAACTTTTCCCTCCGGAATCTCGTCCAGCAGCGCCCGCTTCATCAGGTACACACCGCCGTTGATCGTGCCCGCCCCAGTATTGCCGTTTTTCTCATTAAAAGCGGTCAGCAGCCCGTCGGTCAGGCGCGCCGCCCCATAACGGGAAATATCCGGCACACCGCGCAGAACCAGCGCCATCTCCAGATTTTTTTCCTGCTGGATCCGACTCAAATCACCAAAATCCATCTGATAAAATGTATCGCCATTCAGGACAAAAAACTGCTCGTCCGTCACATATTTCCCGGCATTCTTGATCGCGCCCGCCGTGCCGAGCAGCTCTTCCTCATACGCATACCGCGCCCGGATGCCAAACCGCGATCCGTCTCCAAAATATTCTTCCACCATGCCGCCCTTATAACCGACGGCAAAAATAATATCATCAATTCCGCTTTTTTTCAGCCCCTGAAGCACATACTCCAGAAACGGCTTACCTTCAACCAGCGCCATCGGTTTCGGACGATCGCTTACCACACTGCGAAGCCGCGTCCCCAGTCCGCCAGCCAGAATGATTGCCTGCATACTGTACTTCCTTTCTGTCTGTTGTTTCCAACTCAATTTTACTGTTTTTATACTGAAAGATACAATTTTTACTTTTGTCAATCTGTCAACCGCTATTAAGTCCAGTTTAACTTATATATCTTACCACATTTCCTTAGTGATTTCCACTAGATAGGGCGGTTTTATGCTGCTCCAACTCCTGTTACTGTTCACACATGTGTGCCAAGTAACGGGAGCTTGTCGATGCTTCGCATTCCAAATCGGCATGATTCGACAGATTTTTTTATTTGGCAGACACTCTGTTCCGTGCTACAATCTTAGTTATAAATTGGGATTTGGAGGAAATACATATGGCACGTGATATGACAAAAGGAAATATAACCGGACACCTGATTGCCTACGCGGTTCCGCTTGTTTTTGGAAATTTATTTCAGCAGCTCTACCATACGGTCGATTCGGTGGTTGTCGGACAATTTTACGGAAAAGAGGCATTGGCGGCGGTCGGCGCGGCGGGTCCGATCATGAATATCCTGACTTTTCTGATTGTGGGACTGTCACTCGGCGCATCGATTTTGATGGCAAGCTACTTTGGAGCAAAAGATTACCAGCATTTGAAAGATGAATTTGCGACCTCTGTACTCTCCGGACTGCTTTTGACCATCGTGCTCTCCGGAATCTCACTGGCCGGAAGCCGCCTGTTTATCCGCCTGACGCAGACGCCGGAAGAGATATCGGCGCAGGCATCCTTGTATTTGCAGATTATCTCGCTGGGTCTTATTTTTACCTTTTTTTACAATATTTTCTCCGCCGCCCTGCGCGCGATCGGAGATTCCAGAGCGCCGCTCTATGTCCTGATCCTGACGACCATTGTCAATGTATTTCTGGATATGTTTCTGGTTGGCATCTGCCGCCTCGGTGTTCCCGGTGCGGCAATCGCTACAATCATCTCGCAGGCAGTCTCTGCGCTCGCCCTCTTTGTCTATATCTGGTCGAAAGTGCCGCTCTTACGGCTCGGCATCCGGGATCTGAAACTGAAAACCTCGATGCTCAAAAAAACGATCGATTTCAGCTCCATTTCCGCCGTCCAGCAGACGATTCTCTACATCGGCCGCCTGCTCGTCCAGTCCGGCGTCAATGCACTCGGTGTCGATGCAGTTGCCGCTTTTAATGCCGTCTCCATCATCGACAGCTACGTGCTCGCCCCGGGCGACAGCCTCGCGGCATCTATCACGACGTTCTCCGCACAGAACCTCGGCGCGAAAGAGTATGACCGGATTCCGAAAGGGCTTCGGAAAATGCTGGTGATTGCAGAAATTTATATTATTTTGACAGCGGTGGTCGTGCTGTTCTGCCGTCACCCGCTGCTCGGCATTTTCTTGAAGCCGAATGAAACGGAGGCGCTGCGTCAGGGCATGTCCTATCTGGTGCCGATGGCTAGCTTTTACTTCATCAGTGGTATCACCAATACCTTTCAGGGATATTACCGGGGAATCGGGCACCTGATGATCACCCTGTTCGCGACTCTGGTGCAGATTCCGATCCGCGTTGTTATCAGTTATGCGCTGTTTGGACGGCTGGGAATTCAGGCTGTAGCGATTGGTACGACGATTGGATGGGCTTGTATGGTGGTATTTGAGCTTTTGATGTATCGGAGGTATGGACGGGTGGAAGCGCTGCGGAAGAACGATCGGTAATATAGAATGCTCTTTCCTTCCTTAGATAACTTTAAATTATCCTTACGCAAGAAAACGATCAGAAGCACATTCCCCCTGATCGTTTTCTTTTATATATAATTTTCTATCTTTTACTATTTTTTATTCAAAATCTTCCTTAATCACATCCCAAGCCGCATCAATACTGAAATGCTCGCGGATATAAACCTGCGTTTTCTCTGCCAGGTCTTCCAGGCGTTTTTCGTCTTTGTAGAGTTCTACGACTGTCTCGGCAAATTCGTCCGGCTGATCCTTGACGAGGAGAACTTTTTCTACATCCGGGATTCCCTCGCTGCCGACGGAGGTGGTGACGATGGGGGCACCGTTATAGATAGCTTCTACCACCTTGCCCTTAACACCTGCGCCGTAGCGAAGCGGTACCACCACAATCCGGCAGTTCCGGTACAGGTCTGCCAGTTCTTCTTCACTTACAAAACCTTTGACGATGATGCCGTTTCCAGGCTGTTCCAGTGCTTTGATCTCATCGGTTACTTTGGAACCTACGATGTAGAAGTTGACCTTGATCTGTTCCCGGATCTTCGGGAATACTTCTTTCGCGAACCAGAGCACCGCGTCTGCGTTCGGCGGATGCGCAAAGCCGCCGACAAACAGGAGTCCTTCCCGTTTGGCGAAGTCTTTGTTCAGATTCTGTAAAAACTCCTCATAGACATATGCCGTGATCGCCTTGACCGGAATCGTCTCATCAACGGCGTGGATCGCCTCTTCTTCGACGTAGGACGGATAATAAGACACCGCTACTTTGTGGAAGAGTGAAAACTCGATCGATTTCCAATATTCGGATTCCTGACGCTTCTTCACATCGCCGGTCAGCTCATACTCGCGGAACTCACGCATAAAATGAAGGTCGTGACCGTAATAAATCATCTTGATATCCGTGTGTTCTTTGATAAAATCCACATATTTCGTCGCGATATGCGGACGGTTCAGATATGCCACGTGGATATCTTTTCCATTTTTCACCAGCCAGTCCCAGATACCGGTCAGGTATTCCTGTCCGTAGAGGACCTCGATTCCCATCTGCTGCAGCGTAGACGTATACGGTTCCTCATGGAGGTAATTATCTCCGATAAATTTAACAACATATCCCTTTTTCAGGAACATTTTCAGGTACTGGAACGTTGTCTTGGAACCAGCGTCTTTGTCAAAGGTCGGCACATAGTGATCGATCACGACAATGATCTTTTTGCCCATGCTGCGCTCGCGTGCGCGGAATGGATTCGGATTGCCGTTGTTGACGCACTGGTTCTTAAACTCTTCTTTCCATTTTTCTTTGAGCTTCTCGCTGTTTTCCACCTGATACCGTTTCAGACCGGTTCCGTTGACATCCGTTCCGTTGGAAATGCCTTCGAAATGGATGACCTTGGATTTTGGCTGGTAAACGACGCGGTAGCCCGCTTTCCGCACCTCAAATGCCAGATCCGAATCTTCGCAGTACGCCGGGGCAAACCGCTCGTCGAAACCGCCGATCTGCTTCCAGAGTGCGGTGGATAAAAGGATCGCTGCGCCGGAAATATAGTCTACATCCTTGACGTAGTTATATTCTGCCTTGTCCGGATCGTCGAGGCGTCCGTAATTCCAGCCGGAACCATCGCTCCAGATGATGCCGCCTGCCTCCTGTAAACGTCCATCTGGATATACCAGCTTAGACCCTACCATACCGATGGTGGAGTCAGATTCAATAAGATTTACCAGGGAGCTTAGCCAGCCTTCTGTTACCTGGGTATCGTTGTTTAAAAACATCACGTATTTGCCGCGCGCCGCCTTCGCCGCCTGGTTGCAGTTGCGCAAGAAGCCCTGGTTCGTCTGGTTACGGCAGATTACCAGGTTATCGGCAAACTCCGCCAGATGCTCGGTGGCATCGGTCGAAACATCGTCCGCGATGATAACCTCGTAGCTCACGTCCTTCGTATGCTCCAGAATCGACTGCAGGCATAGATAGGTATAGTGAATCTGGTTGTATACCGGAATCACGATGGAAACCGTCGGATTTTCTTCCTTCGGAAGGTGGATTTTTCCGTAGGTCAGGTACTCCTCACCGATCTCAAAATCACCTTTGATAAGGTTCTTTCCTTCCCCGGTCGTGTACATCTTCATCATTTTGCCCGGATGGAGAATCGTCCGTTTCCAGTAGCCGAGCTTCTTGCGGCGTACCGTGCCCTTTGGATAGCACCGGTTAAATGCCTGTCCGAGCTTGCGGCGCACCTTGAAAATGACCGCCTCATGACCATTTAAGTAGGTCAGCGTCTTGCCAAGCTCTGCATTTTCATGGCGCAGATCAGAAATGATAACGTCCAGATTCGCCACGTGGTTATTTGTCAGGCGCTGTACCTCCTGCACTTTGCGGAGTGCCGTATCTTTTTCCGAATTTTCTGCCCGGAGCGCATCCAGACGTTCGTTTGCCCTTGCAAGTTCTCCGTCCACATGGGAAAGATCGGCTAATGTCTTCGTCTTTACCAGGTAATCTTCCTGGTAGGTGCGCTGGTTTTCCCCGTGCACGTACTCCTGGAAGCCGCGTTCCATCGCCTCGTAAAGCGAAAGCAGCTTCTCATCCGCTTTCACATACTCCGGGAACTGTCCGATAAATTCCCGCTCGGTCTGACCGCCCAACAGACTCTTATAACGGCGGTAGAAATAAACCAGTGTCCTGTATTTCACAAAGCCAGCCGGAACCGGGAATAAGAAGACCCACTCATAGTCGATCGCATAGGTTCCGTCCGCCGTCACCAGCATATTTTCAAAAAGGGCGTCAATGTTGGAGGCGCTGTAGCTCTCGTCCGCAAGAACTGCCCCTAAAGAAGCCCATCCGCCGCCATTTTCTGTCTCTTTATCCCGATAGGAATCCAGCTCGCCCAGCGCATTAAATACCTTGATAAATTCCGGTGTCACCGCAAATGGTTTGCGTTCCTCCGGGCGGATGTTGTAGATCTCATCCATCGCAGCCCGGATCGCGGAAACCTCCGCATCCGCGCCCTGGGCAGTCAGAATTTCTCCCAGAAGTTCCGCCCGCGTTTTTCCCTCTAAATACGGAAAGACCGCTGTCATTCCCTCGTCCTGAAGCTCCGGTTTTGCCAGTTTCAGGGACGGATTCTGACGGTCAAGCACCTGATATTTTTCTTCGAAGGACTGGGTGTGCGCCTTTCCCTCCGGATAGAGCGCCGTCTTCCAGACCTCGCGGGTTCCATTCTTTTCACGGATCTCTGTCCGGATCTGGAAGCAGTCTTCGCGGGTGCGGTTGTATTTCACATAGATAACGTCCTGTGAAGCATTCTCAGCTTCCGGCGCAGCCTGTCTCTGCCAAAAAACTAGAAATGCATTCGCAAATTCCGGGAACCGTCCGTCCTCGCAGGCTGCATCGAGCGCCGCCCCCATATCCATCAGCATATACTGCGGACAGTCATAGACCGGTAACACACCGGTCAGATCGCCTTTTTTCGGCAGATAGGCATCTGAAAAAATCTCTCCCGCCGTCCGGTAATCCGGCATCGGATAGTAAAATTCCCCGCCCGGAAGCAGCTGCTTCATTTCGTTCCAGGAAAGTGCGCCCGTCTCCCGCTCTGCGCCTGCCATGTATTTCACGCCAAACCAGTTGGAAGCCGCCGCAATCAAGGTTCCATGAGCAGAAAGAAGCTGTTTTGCGGCTGTCATCTGCGCCGCGCGTCCAGCCCTATCTGCCGCCGTCAAATTCCCGATCAGCACTACATATCCATATGTCCCGCCGCGCTTTTCCGCTTCCCTCGCATACGTCTCCACATCCGCACAGACATAGCGGATCTTCGCTGCCAGCTCCGGCTCTGTCTTGAAACGACGGCGTACTACCTCCAGATTTTCTTCGGAAACATCCAGTACCGTTACCGATGATAGACGTCTGGCAAGCAGCCCTGTCAGCGCGCCCGCGTCCGCCCCGATCTGCAGCGCCTGCTGTTCCGGGTCAAATTGGTACCAGTCCAACAGGTTTTCCCGCAGATCTGCCAGTGCGTACAGATAGGAAAGCTTCTTATTTTCCCGCAGCGCCCGACGCCGGTCACTGCCGTATTTATCAAACAGAGCGATCAGCTCCTGATTGATTTTTTTCATCTTAATCTCCTTTTATCATACCTGCAGATCTTCCTGTGCCGCCTCGTCCGCACTAAGCGACTCCGCCTGCTTTGCCGCCTCTCCGGCTGGCGATAACCTGACTGCTACATCCGGCTCCATGTCGTAGACACCGACCGTATTCTTATTGGAAATAACGGTAATATTGGCCACATCGTAGAGACGGTGGTACACCACGTGCTCGCCGCCCTCAAATCCGGTACAGCTCATGGACAGCAGGTATTCGCCGCCCTGCAGGGTCATCTTCTGCGTAAACGCGACATCGTAAATATCGCCCTCCTTGACCGGATGGACATCCGTTCCCTCAAACAGGGTGTTCGTGCCGGTCAGATCGGTTCCCTTCTTATCCTTGATCGTATAAGTAAAGATCGGTGCCTGAATCGGTGCATTGAAACGGATGCGCTCGCGGATGGTAAACTCTTCGCCTTTTAAGAGCAGGTTAGTAATATTGCCGCGCGCGTCCACCAGTCCCAAATCGAAGATCTGCGCCCTGCCGTCGCCGTACTCCTCGCGGTTTGCGTTGATCGTCAGCTTGTCGCGCATCAAGCCCGGCTTTTTCGCCGTTTCTCCGTTCAAACCAGCCGGATTTCCGGTGCCGTCCGATGCTGAACCAACTCCATTTTCTGCGGTGCCATCCACTGCCCCGGAGCCGTTTACATCTCCGGCATCGTTATTTCCAGCCTCATTTCCAGATGCACCATTCTCCGCACTTCCGGCTCCTGATTTCTCCGCTTTTACTACCTTGTCCCCGGAAAAATCGTTCATCACTTCCAGCTCGGCGCGCAGCGCGTCCATCTGTCCTGCCAGAATCTTTTTGTAGAGATCGACCATCTTGCCCGCCGAACCCTGTGCGATAAATTCTCCCTTATTGAGCAGCACTACCTTATCGCAGTATTTGATGATACTTCCCATATCGTGGGTTACCATGATGATCGTCGTGCCGTTTTTGCGGATCTCCTCCATGCGGCGGTAGCACTTGGACTGGAAAAAGACATCCCCGACCGAGAGCGCCTCATCAACGATCAGGATCTCCGGCTCGACGTTGATCGCAAGCGCAAATGCCAGACGCACGAACATACCGCTCGAGTACGTCTTGACCGGCTGATAGACGAAATCGCCAATCTCGGCAAAATCGAGAATCTCCGGCAGCTTTGCATCCATCTCTTTTTTGGTATATCCCATCATCGTACCGTTCATATAGATATTTTCGATACCGGTGTAGTCCTGGTTAAATCCGGCTCCCAGCTCCAGCAGCGCCGAAATTTTGCCGCGCACCGTCACCTCGCCGGTCGTCGGCGTGAGAACGCCGGTAATGATCTTAAGGATCGTCGATTTACCCGAACCATTCGTACCGATGATGCCGACCGTCTGACCTTTTTCAACCGTAAAGGAAAGATCGCTCAACGCGTAGAAATCCTTGTGGTATTCTTTATGGCTGACGCTCAGCGATTCTTTCAGCCGGTCGATCGGTTTATCATACAGCCTGTATATCTTGGTCACATTTTTCACTTCGACCGCGTACTTCTCTGCGTTCTCCGCCTCTTGTGCCCCTGTGTTTGTTGTATTTTCAGCAGACATATATCTTTTTCGTTCCTCCTGTTCCACTATTCTCGTAGTATAGCATGTTTTCTATGTTTCTTGCAATTCCTGTACGCAGAAAAACACACCTCTTTCTATGTACTCACGAAAAACATTCGTATTTTTTTGTGAAATGTTTTGTATTTTCTTGACAATATCCAGATGCTATGCAAAAATCATGGCAAAGGAGGATGATTTTATGGATTTTTTAACAATGACCATTCGAAAACAAAAAAACATTGCACTCATCGCACACGACAATAAAAAACGCGAACTCATCGACTGGTGCGAGGCGAACAAAGAGATCCTCAAAAAACATTTCTTATGCGGAACCGGCACAACCGCCCGCATGATTACGGAATATACCGGGCTTCCGGTCAAGGGCTATAACAGCGGTCCTCTGGGCGGAGACCAGCAGATCGGTGCAAAAGTCGTCGAGGGACAGGTTGATTTTATCATCTTCTTCTCCGATCCCCTGACCGCCCAGCCGCACGATCCGGATGTCAAGGCGCTTCTTCGAATCGCCCAGGTTTACGATATCCCGATCGCCAACAATAAAGCGACTGCCGATTTTATGATTACCTCGCCGCTGATGGATGAGGAGTATGAGCATGACATCATCAACTTCCACCAGAATATTAAAGAGCGGGCCAAGAAGCTGTAAAAAACATATTCTCCCTTGTATTTATTCTCATTCTTCGGTACAATGGTCGTTACCGTTTATGAGAATACATACAAGGGAGATTTTTTATGTTACAGAAATTTTTTAAATACATTTTCCAAAGCATGGCGGGCATGCTGGGGATTTCCGTCTACATCCTCGCAGACACCTATTTTATCTCAGTCTACTCCGGTGCAGATGGTCTGGCGGTTTTAAACCTGATTTTACCGGTTTACGGGCTGATCTATGCGATTGGAGCCATGATCGGGATCGGATCGGCAACCCGTTATGCAATCGACCGCGCGCGGGGCAAAAGCGCCAGCTTCTATTTTCTCTCCGCCGTAACCTGGGATATTCTCATCAGCATTCCGCTGGTGCTGGCAGGCATTTTCATCCCGGATAAAATCTTGCAGCTTCTCGGCGCAGACGCGGGGCTGACCGCGCTCGGAAAACAGTATCTCCGCATTATTCTGGCTGCCTCGCCGTTTTTTATGTCCAACTACGCGTTCACGGCGTTTGCGCGCAATGACAGCGCTCCGGCGATCGCGATGCTCGGCTCCATCGCCGGAAGTATGTTCAACATCGTGTTTGACTACGTCTTCATGTTTCCGGCAGATCTGGGACTGACCGGCGCGGCGCTGGCGACGGCATTCTGCCCGCTAGTGACGATGATCATCTGCAGCACGCACTACCTGGGAAAACGCAATCAGGTCGGATTCCGTTTCCGCGCTCCATCCCTGCGCCACCTGATCGCCTGCTGCCAGCTCGGCGTATCCGCCTTTGTCGGCGAAATATCCTCCGCCGTGATCGCGATCGTCTTTAATTTCCTGCTTCTGGGGCTCGCCGGAAATGTCGGTGTCGCCGCTTACGGCGTCACTGCCAATCTCTCCGTCGTTGCCATGTGCCTGTTCAACGGACTCGCGCAGGGCACGCAGCCGCTCATCAGCGAGAGCTACGGAAAAGGCGATCACACGCAGAGCCGCCAGTTCCTGACCTGGGGCGTCATCGCCTGCCTGATCGTGGAAGCGCTCATTCTGGTGCTGACCTGGAGCATGACCGATCCACTGATCCAGATCTTCAACCAGGAGCAGAACACCGAACTTCTGCATTACGCCCACAGCGGGCTCCGGCTGTATTTCCTGGGCTTTCTCTTTGCTGGCATCAACATCCTGCTGGTTGCCTATTTTTCCGCCGTCGCGCAGCCAAAACCAGCCATCGCCGGTTCTCTGCTGCGCGGGGCCGTCGCTATCATCCCCTGCGCTGTCACACTGGCGCGCCTGTTTGGGCTGAACGGTGTCTGGCTGTCTTTCCTGGCGTCGGAAATGATCACTTTCTTCGCTATTTTGCTGCTGGCAAGGCTGGAACATACTTCCAAAGAATCACATAATTTTAAAAAAATTTAATTTTTTCCCAAAAAATATTTGATATTTTATACCATGCGTAGTATATTGACGAAAAATCAAACACACCAAAACCGTTGAAGCGGAGATCAAAGCAGCATATGCGCGCACAGAGAGTCCGGGAGGCTGAGAACCGGGTCGAGATGCAGGCTGCCAAATGAACCGCTGAGGGCGCAGCCAAAAGCTGGATATATTTTCAGCCTAGTACTCTGCGACGTAGGGCATACGTTAGTTGCCGGAGATATACAGGTATCTCGCAAAGCGCATGGAATCACTCCATGGATCAAGGTGTCACCGGCGTCCGGAGTGAGATCACGACCGATATCGGCTCGATGGTAAATCTGTAAATCTGGTAAAAGAAGAAAGCGCTATCCCATGTGCCGTATGTGGCAGAATACGTGAAATCCATGAAAGACGCGATTCGGTAAAAAAAGAAAACCGTCTGTAAAAGAACCTTTCATTCTTTCTCAGACGGTTTTCTTTTTCTGGCTTCAGAAGCCTTGTTCTGTCGTAAATGCTTTAGGTTGGTGGTAACTCACCCAGTTCTGCCGGATGGTTATAAGCTTGCGAGCAGATTACCCATTACATTTCGCACAGAAACTCTTTTTCTACTTCTGCCTCAGACTCGGTATAACCTAACTGTGCAGCTAAACGATGTACCAGTACCTGCATTGCTTCCTGCTCTAAGGACTCGGAAACTACATGCTTTTCTGCTGGTGTGTTGTAATATGCCTGATATAAATTCTCCTGATATAAATCGTTATTGGATGTTCTTGTTGCTTTCATCATGATAATTACCTCCATCAAATAAAATAATATTTTTTCATATGATAGGCGGAAATCCATTGCAATATTCTTATGATGCTATTACGATATCCGTCTGTGAAAATCTCTTGTTTCTTTCGATGGCAATAATATAACACTGTCAAACAAAAAGTACCATCCCCGGAAGTGGTATAAACTTATAAGTTATTTGCAATTATATAAACATAAGTTAATATATGTAATAAGTACCAATTTTGACACCCTGACTATGTACAAAAGTTACAAAAACATCCATATTTGAAATATAAACAAAAACGTCAGGCGGCGATTTGCGGATTTGTGCATCCCGCATAAAAAAACTTTGCATCCCCATTCTGCCCGGACATCCGGCACCTTACCCGTCCTTCTCCGGCACCTCATCCCGCCAGACAACCGTCTCCACATCCTCAAACAGCTCCTGGTTGCGCTCGACCGTCAGATAGACAAAATCATCCGGCTGGTATTCATCCAGAAGCGCCTCCGTGTACGTGTCAAAGGTCGCAAACACCGTTTTCCGGTACAGCTTCGGCATAAAATATTTAAGGTTCTGGCTAAAGGAATCGCCTACCACCAGAAGTGTTTTATCATTCGGCGAATCCGACTCAAACACTGCAAAGCTGTTGTCCTCGTTCATATCCACCGTCGTAGCCGTCACCTCCGGCAGATAATTCTGAATCACATATTCGGTATCGTCGCTGTACTCTGCTGCCATGTTAAGCATCCGCGCCAGGTCTCCGGACGCCGGTCCTGCCGCCTCAATCGAGACTGCACTGAGCGGTGTCGAGGTTCCAAGCAAAGTCTGTGCAATCTGCTGGCTTCCGATAAAAGAGCCGATCTGGTTCCAGTGCGTATCATATTTGTAATAAAGCTGATACGTGTCCGCCTCTTTCAGAAGCTCCGGCTTCATGTCATATACCGGAAGTCCCTGCGCTGCAAGCTCCGGGAGCGCCGCATCCAGACGCGACTCACTTCCGTATACCCGGACCGAATCCGGCATATATTCCGCATAGACACTTTCCTTGTTGGGTGCCTCAAACATCACAAACCGGATGCCGCGCTCTTTCATTTTCTCGTTTACCGAGGTAATCGCGTCCGCCAGCGCTGTTTTCTCATCCGCCGTATAGAGATTTGTCCGCTGATAATCCGCCAGCGCATCCTCGCCGTCCTCCGAAACGGTATAAAACAGCCAATTTTCTTTTCCGACCGTCACATCCGAAATCGAGCTTTCATTTAAAAGCTCCAGATCCAGCTTTGTCTTCGCCTTGACAAACAGATTTTTAAACGGAACATGGTCGTTGTAATACGCTTCAAATTCCGTCGGAATATTGTCAAAATTGGCAGCCGACAGTTCCGGAAAGGATGCCAATTCCCTGTTTTCATAATTCTGCTGGTCCAGATGGCTCCTGACCGCCGGATAGACAAGCGTCGGCAGCACTAGGCTCGCCGCAAAGGAACCAATCAGAAGTATTTTTGTCCCTGTCTCTCGATTCATATCTCTCGTTTTCTTCTCCCTGCATGAATCCATCTTTCTGTACTTTCACGCCCTGCCGCCCATGCTTTCATTTTTATGTTCTCATTTCACAGGCAAGCATGCTTTCTACACCGCGTTTAAAAACGGAAATAAATAAATGGATTGTATGTATTGTTGACAAGCAGCAAAATGGAAAACCACAGGATCGCCATATAGCCGATCCAACTTGTGACCGTCACCGATCCATCCTGCGCCAGCACGCGCCCTTTCCATTTCATCCAGAACCACTGCACCGGACCGCATGCCAGCAGCGCCGCCGCCAGAAACATCCAGAGTTTCCGGTTCATGTAGCGTTCCATCAAAACGACTGCGCTGTGCGGCACAAACATATACCGGATAAAGGAAAATGCCTGCCCGATCGTGTCCGCGCGGAAGAAAATCCAGCCGATCAGCACGACAAACACCGCATAGATATGCGCCAATGGCCGGAATTTCTCCTGCTTCAGCCATTTTCCCAGAAAACAGCGCTCCAGCACGTTGAAAAAGCCATGGTAAATGCCCCAGAAAATGAACGTCCAGCCCGCTCCGTGCCAGATGCCGGTCAGCAGAAAGACCGTCCAAAGGTTGACATACGTCCGCGCCGTGCCCCTCCTGTTTCCGCCGAGCGGAATGTACACGTACTCTTTAAACCAGCTGGAGAGGGAAATATGCCATTTCCGCCAGAAATCCTGGATCGAAGTCGCTGTGTACGGCAGCCGGAAGTTTTCAATAAATGTAAAGCCAAACATTTTTCCAAGCCCAATCGCCATGTCCGAATAGCCAGAAAAATCGAAATAAATCTGCAGCATATAGAGAAGCGCCGTCAGCCAGAGCATCGCCTGGCTCACATCCGCCGCCTGATACGCGTAGACCGCGTCCACCACCTCGGCAAAGGTATTTGCCAGGATGACCTTCTTTCCCAGACCGAAAATAAAGCGTTTCACGCCGTAAGAAAAGCCCTCCAGCGTGACGGTCCGGTTTTCGATCTGCTCCTCGATGTCATGGTATTTCACGATCGGTCCCGCTATGAGCTGCGGGAAGAAGGAAATATAAAGCATCATGTTGAGCGGATTTTTCTGCGCCTGATTTTCGCCCCGGTACACATCCACCACGTAGGAAAGCGCCTGGAAGGTATAGAAGGAAATTCCGATCGGCAGCGTCACCTGAATCGCCGGAAGCGCTATATCAAACCCGCGAAGCAGCGGATTCAGCACCTCGGCGAGGAAATTGTAATATTTAAAATAGCCGAGGATCAGAAGATTGAGCGTCACGCAGAGCGCCAAAAGCCATCTCTTTTTCCCGAATTTCTCCACCAGACGCCCGAAACCGTAGTTGAGCAGAACCGAAAAAATCATGAGCACCACATACCGCGGTTCGCCCCAGGCATAGAAAAAGAGGCTGAATACGGTCAGGATGCCGTTTTTGAACGGTTTGGGGCTCACGTAGTAGATGAGCAGGATGCAGGGGAGAAGAACCCATAGGAAGATGATTGAGCTGAAAACCATTTTATGTAAACTCCTATTGATAAGTTGTCGCAGAAGGGAGCTGCCGGAGGCGGCACTGGCAGCTTCTCAGATTATCGTTGTTCGCATCTCGATAATCCAATCGCCGTCAACACCATCTACAGCAGCTCCCTTCCCATCTACAGTACGTCTGAGAAATGGGGACGAAGTTTTTTGAATACCTTCAGTCCTATTATCATCAAAATAAATGTTACCACCCAGAAATAAATCGTCATCGTCGGCCGCTCGAAGAACCAGCTTCCCGTAAGCATGCTGTCGCGGTAGCCTGCGGCGATGTAGTAGAATGGGTTAAGCTTGAATACCCACTCCAGCCAGGATGCACGGCTGGTGAAGATTGCCTCGTCGTACATGATCGGGGTCAGCCACATGCCGAACTGAAGGCAGATGCCGACGATCTGCGCCATATCTTTAAAGAATACCTGCACGGCGCTGGTAAAATAGGTAAGCGCCAGTCCAAGCATCGACGCCGCAAAGGAATAGTATAACACCTGAATCCAGGTTGCAGACGGCATACGCCCGTCAATCAGGTACAGCCCCGCCATAATGATCAGGAAGCAGGCATGTACCAGGAAACAGGAGATAAGCTTGATAACCGGAAGCATCTCCACCTGGAATACTACCTTTTTAACCAGATAATGGTACTCCTGCAGGCAGTTTGTACCCGTATTTAAAATCTCGCTGAAATAAAACCACGGGATGATACCCGGCGTCAGCCAGATGACATAGGTCGCCCCCGGAACCGGCGGCGCATTTTTCATGCCATGTTCACCGAAGATGAACGCATAGATCGCGATCGTAACCATCGGCTGGATAAACATCCAGACAATTCCAAAGTATGAGCCGACAAAGCGCTTGCGGAAATCCGCCTTGGCAAGCTCGGTGACCAATTTTCTTTTTCCTATCAGTTCCCGAAACAGGGAAATCAGTTCCCGCATTCTATCCTAACTCCATTCTTAAAATTTGAATGCATCCCGGAAGCCGCCCCATTTCTGGTCTTTCTCCGAAATAATCAACTCCATACCTTCCTCGATCGGCCACTCAACGCCAATCTCCGGATCGTTCCATGCCATACCGCCCTCATCGCCAGGATGATAAAAATCGGTACATTTGTATGCAAATTCTGCCTCATCGGACAGTACCAGGAAGCCGTGTGCAAATCCTTCCGGAATGTAGAACTGCTTCTTGTTCTCCGCGGAAAGAACCACGCCAAACCATTTTCCGTAGGTCTCAGAACCAGTACGAAGGTCTACCGCCACATCAAATACGGTACCGCGCACTGCACGCACCAGCTTGCCCTGCGGATACTGTTTCTGGTAATGAAGTCCGCGCAGAACGCCCTTGACAGACATAGACTGGTTGTCCTGTACAAATACCATGTCGAGTCCCGCCTCATGGAAATCGTTCTGATTGTATGTCTCCATAAAATAACCGCGCTCGTCCTTGAAAACAGTCGGTTCAATTACATAAAGTCCCTTGATGTCACATGGTGTTACTTTAATCTTTCCCATTTTTCTATCTCCTTCTTATGCAGGTATTTCAATTCCTTTTTCAATACGTAACTGGCATCATCCTTTTCGGCTGTGCCATCCTTAACTATATCATTCGTTTTTCTGGCTGACAACCTTTTTTACAGATGTTTGTGCCTCTTTCCCCCGCTCATTTTCATCCAGCGCAATCTTCTGCGCCAGATCCTTGATCTTCGTCTCCAGCTGCGACTGTTTGATCGACATATGGAACATTTTCACAATCAGGAGGAAAATAACCGCCAGATAGATAAAATTGGCAGTCGTGTACGTTCCCGCCAGCTCCGCCAAAAGATCCGGCAGCCCCGGAAAGATACTGAACACAATGAGAATGGACGAGAATCCCAGCCAGAAAATCGAATCCTCGATCTGGAGTTTTGACTGCCGGATCTTCCGCATAATCATAAAGGTTGTCAGGATCGACACGACGATCAGGACAACTTTGAGTGTTGGCGTCATGGCGCTACCTCCTCTTTCTGAAATTCTGGATTAACAGAATCGAAATCAGCATTTTAAGCATATACCGCATCGCATTGACCGGTGTCAGGTAACTGACTCCCAGAATCCGTTCATCCATGATGACCGGCACCTCCGCCACCCGCGCGCCCTGGCGGATCAGGTAGGAAACGGTGTCCGGCTCCGGACCGTAGTTAAGCCCCGATGCAAATTCGCGGATCATGCGCTTGCTGAACATCCGCATTCCCGAGGTCGGATCCTTGATATTGACACCAGTTGTGAAGCGGATCGCCATCTCGATCAGATTACTTCCAAGCATCCGCATCGTAAATGGCTTTTTCTCTCCGACAAACCGGGAACCGATGACGATATCGTAACCTTCTTCCATTTTCTTGATCATGGATTCCAGATACTCCGGACGGTGCTGTCCGTCTCCATCGAGCTGGACCGCATATTGATATCCGTACTTGTCGGCATATTTAAGTCCCGCCTGAAATGCCCCCGCCAGTCCCAGATTGACCGGAAGGTTCAACAGATTATATCCATTTCTCTGGCAGATCGCCGCCGTCTCATCGCGCGATCCGTCATTGACGACCACATAATCATACTGCGGAAAATTGGCAGTCAGATGGTTCACAACCCGCTCTATATTTTCGGCTTCGTTGTACGCCGGTATGACTATCAAAAGTTCGGCTTTTTCCGCCCCAGAAGCTACTTCTGTGGACAATAACGCCTTATCTTCCATCGCCCGCTTCTCCTTCCCAGTATGCCGGATTCATCGTCAGGCTTCGAATCAGCCCCTCCGGCAGCTTTTTATAATGCTTTCCCAGCCAGTACCCGGCATATTTGCTTCCGCTCGCCATCACAAGCTGCGGCAGAAGAAGCACATGACCATTTTCCACCAGCCATTTCGCTGTTTTCTTCACCAGACGGATTCCCTCTCCCTCCGAATGAAGGCGCCCAAACACCTCGGGGTGATCCGCCTGCGATACGCCAAGGTCGAAATTCCGGTGCAGCTGCTGCATCGCCGTATAATTGTGGGAATGGATGACCTGCGCGTCCGCCGCGTAGGCAATCTGATACCCCGCTTCCACCGCGTGTCCGGCAAAAATCATATCCTCGTTGAAAATGGTTTTCTTCGTAAATCCGCCAAGCTTCAGGTAAATATCCCGCCGGTATGCCGCGCAGACATTGGAACAGAAATACGTCTTGATTCCCAGCTCGTCCTCGTCCTCTTTCCCTTTCAGACGGCTCACCGCCGGATAATTAAAGTCCCTCGTATACCGTTCAATCACACCGCAGTCCGCCGCCGGAAGCTGTCTCGCATATGCTGCCGCCACACGTTCCGAAGCATCCAGCGCCTCCAGAAGCTCTTTCACCAGATTCCGGTCATACGGCACGCAGTCGTGCGTCATGCAGATGCAGACATCCGCATCTGATTTCAAAATTCCCTCATGGCGCGTCCTTCCATGGTCAAATTCCGACTGACGGATATGGCACACGGTCAGCTTCGTATCTTCCCCCTCAAATAAGGACTCAAACCGCTCAGCATCCCAGTACTTTTCTTCCGTATTCATGATGATCACACGGTCCACCGGCACACTCTGTTCCAACAGCCGCCGCAGAAGTTTTTCCAGCTTATCCCCCGGTTTGAACGTAGGTATAATCACATCGGCTTTTCTCATTTTTCGTACTCCTTATAGGCTTTTCTGTAAAAATGCATCAGAATCTTTACCATCCAGTCCGGCCACATTTTCCGGAACATCGCCATCTCATCCGCCGGGCGCCGGTTGTCCTCGATGCAGGCTTTCGTCGTCGCCGCCGCATGGACGCGGTAGGCAATCAGCGGTTTTTCCGAACAGATAAAACGCCCTTTTTTGCCCGCCAGCTCGTAAAGGTTGTCCCAGTCCAGCGCAAAATCATACTCCGAATGGAACATATCGTCCCCAATCTGTTCTTTATTGTACGTGCAGGACGGACAGCAGATCGAATTGCCAAACCAGACACTGCTCCGCTTGATCCAGGTGCGGTCCGCCAGAAAATGGAAACGCAGCGGCAGGCGCAGTATCTTTTTTACCAGCCAGACCATGTTAAATGGCTCCGGAATGGCTTTCATTTTTCCCTCTTTCTCCGTCATGCGGATCGTGAGATAATCGCTCGCAAACAGCAGCAGATCCGGATATTTCTTCCAGGCTTTTAAAAGCTTTTCGGCATAATCGCTGCGGTATCGGTCGTCCTGATGCGCGATCGTGACAAAACGCCCCTGCGCTTTTCCATAGGCAAACATCCAGTCCTCACGGATATTGCTCGCCCCGTCCCGCACATAGAGCGGCACCTGATACCGCGCTGTCAGCTCCCGGATATAGCTGCTCGGCGTCGAGGTACAGCAGATCACCTCCGATTTGACCGTCTGGCTCGTCACCGAACGCAGACATTCTTCCAGATACGGCGAATCCTTGTATGCACAGACCGCAAATGTATGAATGATTTCCTGCTGCATCTCGTTTCCCTTTCTCTCTCGCTCTTTCATGCCGCACTTTTGCCTTCTCGTTTTTCAAGAGCGGTACCTGCTTGAATTTATTTTTACCAGACTTATGATCGATTTTAACGTTTCAAACATCTTTTCCTGTTACTGTTCACGCATACGTGCCCAGTAACGGAATTTGCCGTGGCTTCGCATTTAAATACGGCAAATTCCTGCTACCACCACGTTTTCTTACGGCACTTTCGGTTCCAAAAGTGCCTACCCGTATACAGTAACCTTTGCCTTCTTCTAGCTTGCTTATGCTTACCGGCAGAACTTCATCCAGATATCCAGATAAACCGTTGCCGCCAGAATCAGCGCCGCCGCCCCTAACACCAGCGCATGATAGTTTTTATTCTCCATCCGCACCATCACCCGCTCCGGGTTTAATACCAGCCAGACAAGCGGCAGAAATGGCAGATAATAGCGCCCCTGTACGCCGTCGATATAGGTATTACCCGGTCTGGTAAATGCGATGTACATCGAAGTCCAGACCAGCACCGCCGTTCCCACGCAGAGTATAAATATCCACAGCTTCTGTTTTTTTGATAGACGTTTTCCACAGGATGACTGCCCGGCTGTGAGGATAACGGCCGCCGAACCAGCATACAGCGCCCACGGAAATGACATCGTTCCCGTGTGTCCCAGAAGCCCCAGGGAATTTTCGCCCAGCACATAGGACGGAAGCGTCCGGAACAGGTTGCACATCAGCACCCATGCATAGGCAAGCGGCTGTCCCAGAATGTATGCCATCTGCCCTTTCTCGCTGGTGCTGTCGCCTCTCGTATCCCCGATATCGCGCGGCGCGATCAGAACCGGCAGGATGAAGGATAGCATCATCAGACCGCAGATCACGATAAATCCGCCCTTCATCAGGTACATTTCCCGTTTAGAACGGAACTTTTCTGCCGGAATCATCAGTCCCAGCAGAATGAGCGGCGCATATACCGCCTTGACGCGGCAGCCCCAGACAAAGGTAAGCACGATGAGCGCATACGCTTTCCAGTCCATTTTCCGCCCGCCAAGCGCCGCTTCCAGAATGCCCGCAAAAGACAGCCACAAAAACGCTGTGACGGTCGGGTCATAGGAATACGCCCCCGCCAGCATCATCGGCTCAGGCATCAGCGCCAGAAATGCCAGGATTGCCTTGCCGACCGGTGTTTTTTTGATGGCAAAATACAAAACTGCCGCATAGACATAGAGATTTCCCAGCCGCCCCAGCTTATACAGGATTCCAAATGGGATATGAAGCAGCCCGCCCGCTTTCAGCACCAGCGCCGAGCCCACATATCCGGTCATCGTCGTTTTATTGAGATCCGTACTCCAGAGATGTTCACCGTGCCGGTAACCCGCATTCTGATTCAGATACGAAGTGAGCGCCGCCTGCTCGTCCTGGCTTTCCGGCTGGTTGTACGGCCAGGTATCTACGCCCGCCGTAAACTCCTGTAAAAGCGCCGGATCCGCCTGCACCGGCGTCCGGTAATTTGCCATCCAGAACGTCTGCGCGAAATGCACTTCCTCATCCCAGCTCACCTTATTTGCCGGGAGCGACAGTGAAAATATTGTTCCAAACGTCAGGGAGATCAGCAGAAATCCAACCTCGATGCGCTTTGCCACGAAATCCCGGAAACAGAGAAGTGCGATCAAAACCGCCGCCGCACACCAGAAAAGTCCCAGCCGGTACCAGTTGATACCTGCCCGCGCCACCGTCGCAAACCCGGTCAGTGCAAGCGGCATCCCGCCAAAATTCATGTAGGAAAGCCCTTCTTCGTCTAGATCCTCCCGCGTGATCAGAAGATCCACGTAGTCCAGCTTCCCATTCACCGGAACCGAAGAAAATTTCAGCACCCGGCAGTTGCGGTCCATGACCATCTTTGCGTCGTGCTCCCGCTGCTCGCCATAGATGTTGCGGTAACCGAGGCGGACGGTGGCATTTAACAGACCATCGTAATCATAGTGGTAGAGAAACTGGCTGACATAGCTGCCGTCCAGTGGAATGTGAAGATAACCGCTTGCATCCGAAAGCTGCAGCACCTCTGTATTTTCCACCTGCCGCCTATTCTCTCCAATGGTTTGACCCGGCTCTCCGGTGATTTCACCCAAACCGTTCTTTTCTGTCTCTACCCGCTCAAATCCGCTCACCTGCACCTCGTCCAGAGCGATCGTCCGCGTCGCCTGCCGCGTCCATCCATTTGCCCGGAGCGCCGGGAAATTGCAGACAAACTCGCCCAGAACACCGATCACAAAGACTGCCACAAGCGCCAGAAGCAGCCGCAGCACATCTTTTTTCTCTATTCGATTGATAAAATGCCTGTTAAACTGCATCTGTACTTCTCCCTTATTTTTCCCGTTTAAATTCGGTAAATTTCTGCTGCCACCACGTTTTCTTACGGCACTTTCGGTTCCAAAAGTGCCTACCCGTGAACCGTGTTTTGTCTTTCAAATCAAGCGCTCTAGCGCACTATCTTCTCCACGCCCCTGTGTTCCAGGATGCGCTCATAATCCTCAATATAATCAACCTCCGCCCAGAAATGCCCGCTGACGTCCTCGACATAGACCGGCTGCTGCCCGGTCATGCTGTAAACAACATTTTCCCACCAGACGCCGTGCTCCTGGCGGTCGATCATCTCCTCCATCCGGCAGATAAATTCCGGCATAAATGCCGCTGAAAACCGTCCGATTCCGATGTACTCGCCCGTCACATCATCCCCGGTCAGCTCTTTTCCATATTTTTTCAAAATTCCATCTTCATAGAAGAACTTATAATCCGCTGTCTCCCGGCGGCTCTCGTCCGCAAACATCACCGGGCTCCTGCCCTGCGCGAGGATCCGGTCAAGCAATTTTTCCTCCAGGTATACATCACCGTTCATGATCAGCAGATCGTCTCCTGTCAGGAACTCCTTCGCAAACCATGCAGACGCGATGCTGTTTGTCACATCGTAAAACGGGTTGTAGAAAAAGGAAACTCCCTTGTCTGCCAAGACCTCGCGGATCACCTGCGCCTCATAGCCCAGCACGATGCCGATATCCTGGATGCCGCGGGAATGAAGCAGGTCAATCGTGTACTCGATCAGGCACTGCCCGCCGCCGATATCCACCGTACATTTTGGTTTTCCCGACAGATAACGCGAGATCCGGGTTCCCCGTCCCGCTGCCAGAATCAATACTTTCACAGAAGTCCCCTCCTTTGCATATCTTTCCACGCCGCAATCAGGCTGTCATTGTCTTCCGGCGTCAATGCGCCGATATGACCGACACGGAACACCGTGTCGGCAAGCGCGCCGCCGTTCGGGCAGATCCAGATGCCGTATTCATCCTTCAAAATCTCAAAAATCCGATGCGCTGAGACCATTTTCCCCTCTTTGTCCACGCCCGTCGGGTGAAGCGGCGTCAATGCCGCCGAGAGAGAATTGGAAACGATCTCAAACGGAAGATCTTTTATTTTGCTTCGGAAATCCTCCGCCTGATGACGGATCCGTGCCTGTTCTGCCGCAAGCCCTTTTTCCTCGATCATCGTCAGCCGTTTATGAAGCTGTAAAAGCACTCCGACCGCTGGTGTAAACGGCGTCTGCCCCCGCTCGCCATTTTTCAGATAGTCGCGCAGATCAAAATACATCGAGCGGACCGCCGTCTCCTGCACTCTCGCGATCGCACGCGCCCCCAGCACCAGAATCGAGAGTCCCGGCGGAAGTGCCAGCGCTTTCTGAGAACCGGTCAGCACCAGATCAACGCCCCATTTTCCCATCCAAAATGGATCGGCAAGAAACGAGCTGACCGCGTCAACCGCCAGAATCAGCTGGTTTCGTCTGCAAAAGTCAGAAATCAGATCCATATCATAGAGAACGCCCGTGGAAGTCTCATGGACATTGACTAAAAATCCGGTAAATCCTTTTCCCTCATACGGTGCCAGGTCTTCTGCCCGAAGCGCCCGTCCGCTCTCCAGCTGGATCTCCTCATGAGGAATTTCATGGATCTCACAAATTTTCGCAAACCGCGCGCCAAAACTGCCGCCGTTTACGACCAGCACGCGGTCGCGCTCTGTAAAAAGGTTCATGACTGCCGCTTCCATCGCCGCCGTGCCCGAACCTGTCAGGAAAACCGCCCGCGCATCCTCAGGCGCCCCCGTGAACTGCTTCATCAGGCGCTCATTTTCCTTCATAATTGCAGAAAATTCCGGTGTGCGGAAATATGGTACTTCTTCCGCCCCGATCGCCCGGATTTCCTCGTCCATCTGAACCGGTCCTACCGCAAAATTAATCATACGTCTCCTCCAAATCTATCAAACAAGTTCTATATCCCACGTGCCCGTCTCCGGTACATCACAAGCGACGTCAGTCCAAAGCAGGCAGTCAGTGCCGCCATCAAAAGCAGATACGAAAGCGATCCGCCCAGCAGTCCTGCCGCGCGTACGCAGGGCGAAGAAATAAGGAGCGCCGCTGCCGTCACACCGACGTAACCCAGAAAAATACGTTTCTGCTCCTGCATAATGATGAGTGCATAATAAAACAGATTCACATACGCATTGAACGCGCCGCCTAGAATGATAAACACCAGCGCCAGACGGCATTCCCGCAGCATGTACGCAATTTTCGGATATAATATTGAGAGAACCGGAATTCCGAGAATCCAGGCACCCCCGACTGCCAGCACCGTAAGCGCCGCGATGATTGCCGCCAGCCGGCCTATCGTCCCGGCAAATTCCGGGAGCGCATTCCGCTCCCACTGTTCCGAGAGTTTCGTGATATACGGGCGGATGACGAAGCCTGCCACCAGATTGATGACGCTGGTCGGCATGAAGATCGCACCGAATACCGCCTGATACTTGTCCGCCATATTGCCCTCGATCGCATATTTCGCGGCAGAAAAAATATAAAAATCCAGGATAACCGATAAAAACAGGACTACATTTTCTTTAAACAACAGCTCGACACGTCCGGAGCGGACCTCCCAGTCTACCTGCGGCAGATGACCGATTACCGAAAAATCAAACAGGCACACGCCCGCCAGCTGCGCCAGTACTGCCGCCAGGCAGGAACCGACCAGGTTATGGGTCGCATTCAAACAGCCCAAAAAGACACCGACTGATAAAACCGTCCGGAATGCGTTTGATTTGCCCGTCAGATACAGGCGTCCGTCACGCTGAAATTCTGCCTCATAAGCGTCCGCGAAACCGTCGATCACCTTGTACGCTACCATCAAAAATACCGTCGCCGCCTTGACAAAGGCATAGTTCCGGTTGAGCACCGTCACATAAAAAAGCCCGGCCACCAGCGCCGCACCACAGGTCATCAGGCGCAGCCGCAGATATTCGCCAAACGTAAACCGCCGCCTCGTATCCGTGATCTGGAACGGGCGGATGCCAAAATAGGCCACCATAAACATATGCTGACCAAATGTAGAATACGCAAAGGAGAAGATACCGCCCTCATCCTCGCCGACAATCTGGATGACCGCGATCGTCAGCACCATGGACGCCAGCGCATAGAGAAAGCTCCCTATCATATTCCAGCTCATATTCCGTTTTTCAATCTGCCCGTCTCCACCAATCAGGGCGTTCGCTAAATATTTTATCACTACAGTATCTCTTCCTTTGAAAATTCCAGCCGGCTCGGTGTGTGTGTTTTGCGCTTCTCAACCGGCGGAAGCTGCATGAAATCGCCGTACATATTTGTCAGCATTTCCTCGATATTTCCCGGAAAATTCATGCGTCTGCCCTCAAATTCCAGCTTCCGGAGCGGATAACAGCGTGTCCGGTCCACGACATTCCAGTATGGGCTTGTGTCCGGCAGAAATGCCATCCGGCGTGTCCGGTATTTATTGTATTTGCGGCAGACCCGCTCACAGCGCATCCGCAGCCACTGAGGCGAGATATGGAGCAGCTTCATCGCCTTGTAGACCATCCCGCAGACCGCCCAGATAAGCTTCGCCCTGATGCCCCGCTGCTGCAGCGTCGGACGCGGAATCGCCCGCAGAATCATCAGCTTACTCCAGAACCATGCCGTCCACGACTGAATCTGGTATAGAACCGGGTTGTCCGCCACATTGTCAAGCACATACAGATCCAGAAAGATACCGAACGGACAGTCCACATCCTTCATAACCTCCTCGACAAACACCGTCCCCTTCTTCACCAGACGGGTCGTCATCAGCGGATAATTGGGATATCGCTCCGCATTGAGAACCAGATACCGGTCGCTCATCTTCTTTTCCACGATCCGGAGCAGGTGCTCAAAATCTCGCCGCGGCATCGCAATATCGATATCATCGTCCCAGGGAATAAATCCCTTGTGCCGCAGCGCACCGATTCCCGTTCCGGCTATCCCGAAATATTCCAGATGATAGTCTTCACAGATCCGGATAAAATCATCCAGAATCGACAAAATCTCTCCCTGCAGCTGTTTCAGAACTTCTGGCTCATAAAATTTACTGTCCATATCGATGTCTGTCCCCTCCACCAAGCCCGCAGAATACCCCACTCCTGCCGCAGCCGATCATATTTTCCTTAATAGTACGAGGGTATTCTACTATATTTTAAAGGAAAAGTAAACCGCGGCTACTTTTTACCTTCTTTCCCAGGTTCCCACACCTCTATCTCCCGCTTCCATCCAAACAGATGTCCCGGAAGCGAATATGCCGCTCCGATCCCCAGCCCGATTGCGATCGCCATCTTGATTGTATCCATGCCATACTGGAGCGCCAGCGCTTCCTGCCCCATGAAGAAGTTGTAGGCGGTATAGTAGATCGCCGCTCCAGGCACAAGCGGGAAGATGCCGCATACCAGAAAGAGGATCGTCGGCGCTTTCCGCTGTATCGCCAGACAGCGCGACAGCATCGTCAAAACCGCGCTCGCCGCGAAGGTCCCGATGATCGGCGTCTGATAAACTGCCATGACCGCCAGATACACGCCCCAGCCGACTGCCCCACAGATACCACAGTCCAGCCAATACTTCTTCGGAACTCCAAACAGCGCCGAAAAGGCGGCAGTTCCGACACAGGCCGCCAGAAGCTGCCCCAGAATTTCCCCTGCCATTTCCATCAGAGCATACCTCCCATCGCAAACATCCAGAACCGCAGTGCCACACCAACTCCGATCGCAATACAGCCCGCCGTCAAAAAGGCGTCTACAAAACGGATCAGACCGGATAAATAATCATTTTCCAAAAAATTCCGGATCGAATTGGTCAGCGGCACACCCGGCGCCAGCGTGAACACAGCTCCGATCATGACATGATCCAGGCTTTCTCCCAGCCCGATCCAGCACAGCAAACAACAGCACAATGCAAGCACGCTGCTCGTCATGATCGTCTGCATCATCCGCGACGAAGAAAAGCGCGGAGCTGCGTATAAAAGGAACAAATACAGCAGCACTCCCGCCACAAATGCCGCCGCCGTATCGCGCAGGCTGCCCTGGAACAGGTAACAAAATCCAGCGCTTCCAATTCCTGCCGCCAGAACCTTTCCCCGATTTTCGAGCACTTTCATGTGTTCAATCTGCTCAAGGCGCATCCGCATCTCATAAGGACCGCATTTACCCGCCGCAATCTTTCTCGACAGATCATTTAAGGCATCCACCCGGCATAGAATCGTAGGTGCCAGCGGCACATAACAGATACGGCTGGAATAAAACCGCCCGTCAATCACCACATTTGAAAAAATTCCATTCGCAATCACATACGCATTAAATGCTTCAAGACGCAGCGCCCGCGCCGCATACTCCATCGCCTGCTCCGCCCGGAATACCTCCCCGCCGTTGGAAAGAATCGCATTTCCCAGACGGGTCACCAAACGGAAGCGCTCGATCTGGGAACAATCCTCGATCGAAGCGCGTACTATTTCCTTCATTCTGTTTCTCCCCCTGTTTTTTATTTTCTGTCCACCCGTTTTCTCTATCCCATTCTCCTGTCCCTTCTATCCTCTCACTGATTCACTTCTCCAAATCTGCCGCCCATTTCAGCCTTTTCCAAAAAAATCGTTCCATTTTGAATTAAATTTGCCCGCCAAAACTCCCCCTTTGGTTGACGTTCCACTGAAAATCCTGTATAGTGGATATATTATATTAAAGAATGATACCGCAAGGGGGATATATCTATGGATCATAATGTTACCATCGGTGCCAAGGTGAAAGCCTTCCGTACCGCAAAAAAATACACACTGAAACAGCTCAGCGAAGAGTCCGGTCTGTCCATCGGTTTTCTTTCCCAGTTGGAGCGCGGTCTCTCTTCGATCGCAATCGACTCTCTGGCAAAGCTTGCTACGATTCTCGGAGTCAGTCTGTCTTCGTTCTTTGACTCCTCCGCCGATCAGGAGAAATCCCCGGTCAGCCGGAGTTTTGCCATGCACTGTTCCCAGATCAACCCCCAGATCGTACAGTACCTGGTCAATGGAAATGCACAGGGATTTGCCTGTCTTCCGCGTATTTTCCACCTGATGCCGTCTGCCACCACAAGCTCTGAAAACCAGCTTGAGATGAATCAGCACGACGGTGAAGAATTTATCTACGTTCTGGAGGGTATCCTGACCGTATATCTGGACGGCAGCGAATACTGCCTGAATCCGGGCGACAGCATCCAGATCCACTCCCAGACCCCGCATGACTGGGTCAACAACACAAACCGTGTCGTTAAGATTCTGACCGTACACACGCCGAATCCGTTTGTTCATGGGAATGAAGTCGTATTTTAAATAGTCTGCGCGGTATAGAAACATAATAAAAGCTGTCTCTTTTAGAATTTCAAGATGTTTTTATTTTCTTTTTGGTTTTTCCCATCTCAGGAAACAAAAACTCCTGCATTTCTGAAAAAGACAGCTTTTTCATATCTTTTACGCCGTATACACTATTTCTCCTGCCAGATACACTTCCTGCACATCATCCAGCGCACGAATATTCTTTGAGACATCACCCTTTACAATCAGCAAATCGCCAGCCAATCCTTCTTTCAGGCTGCCTGTCTCGTTCTCAATACCAAGCACGCTTGCCGCGTTGTAGGTTGCCGTGCGGATCGCCTCCATCGGCGTGATTCCATAGTCTACCATATAGCCGAGTTCCTGATGAATCGGAAGCGGCGGTGCCTTGTAAAGCACCATATCGCTGCCTGCCAGCACCGTAACCCCTGTGTCATAGAGCTTTTTAAAATTATCCCGGTATGCCTCAAACGCCGGTTTGAAAAATGCCTGATCGTGAACGGCTCTGGCGGCGATCGGGTTGTCCATGTCCACACCCGCCTCGATCATCTGCTTCGTCTGCTCATACAAATACGTGTACGCCGTGATCGTCGGCGTCCACGCGATTCCTTTTTCCGCCATCTGGCGCGCCTGCGCCTCTGTTAAAAAGGTTCCGTGCTCGATCGTGTCAAATCCCGCGTCAATACACATCTGAATCGACGGCTGCGTACCCGAATGAACCGCGATCTTCACCCCCTGGCGGTGCGCCTCATCGACCGCTGCATCCAGCTCTTCCTGCGTAAATTCCGGGATATCGCCACGGTTGCTCGTCAGGATCTTGACCCAGTCAGCTCCCGCACGCAGCTGTCTTCGGATAGCAGCGCGCACGCCCCACGGGCTGTCCGCCTCCTCGACCCCATCCTGATGTCCGTGTCCACCGGTCATGCAGATACCTGCGTCCGCATGGATGATTCGCGGAACCGTCACATACCCCTTCTGCCCTGCCAGACGCAGCTGCTTCATCAGATTGGGGGGACAGGACAGATCGCGCACCGTCGTGATGCCGAGCCGCAGCGACTGTTTCGCCTGTTCCAGCGCATAGTATGCCACCATGTAATCGTCATAATTATCCAGATCCGGCTGGCTGTAGTAGTAGCCAAAATGCACATGCATATCAAACAGTCCCGGCAGGATCGTCGCCTCGCCGTAATCCTTTACCATCTCTTCCGGGTAGCGCCCCGCCGCTTCCGCTGCGTCTCCTATCCAGCCGATTTTTCCCTTTTTATCCAGATACACCGCCTGATCCTGCAAGCAGGTTCTGCCATCTCCGGTAATTAAATACTTCGCCCTTAGAATCATTTTCACGGACTTTCTTTCTCTTTTTCATAAGCATGAAATTTTCAGTCGAATATCGTCATTTCATGCAGTTTTTCAGTTTTCTATATCGTAACACCGGGATTTTGTTCTTGTCAATATTGGAATGCGGAGTATCCGGTGAAACCTGTTTTAAAAAAGAATGTGCCTTGGCACATTCTCGCGCCGAGCGCGGTCGCTTGCGACATGTTTCTGCTTCGCGCGAGTGCGCATCCTCGCGGAGCGTTTTTTGTTTCATAGGACGCAATTTCCTATGAAACAAGAAGATGAGCAGGCAGAAAAAGAGCGGCACACATTTCTGCATACCGCCCAAACCAGCGACTGTCCACACGTACACAAGCAGTCACCCTGAATTGATTCATTTTAATTTTTAGTAGAACAATCTGTTTACCGCACTGAAGATACCGCGGATCGATGCTCTCGTAATGTTGGAGCTGATGCCGACACCGTAGGTTGCCCGGCCGCTCTTTACATCCATCAGGTGGATGTAGGAAGCTGCCTGTGCGCCGGAACCGGAACGAAGTGCATGCTCGTTGTAGTCCAGAACACGGATCTCAATGCCAAGTGCCTCCTCGATCGCTCTCTGTACCGCATCGATCGGTCCGTTACCTACGCCCTCAACGGTACGCTCGGTGTCATGATCGGTAAAGGTAAGAATTGCAACGGTTGCGAATGCGCCGCCCTCGTACTCCTTGTCTGTGATCTGACATTTTTTGAAGTGCATCGGCTCTTTTCTGTCCAGATAGTTTGCACGGAACTCGTCCATGATCTGCTCCGGAGCTACCTCACCCTGCTTTTCTGCAATCTTCTGGATAATGTCAGCAAACTCTTTGTGCATTCCCTTCGGAAGACGGAATCCGTAGAAGGAATCCATAACAAAGGCTACGCCGCCCTTGCCGGACTGGCTGTTGATGCGGACAACCGGCTCATACTCGCGTCCGATATCGCTCGGATCGATCGGCAGGTACGGAACCTCCCAGATGCCATCGGTTCTCTTCTGAAGCGCCTGCATACCCTTGCTGATCGCATCCTGATGGGAACCGGAAAATGCGGTAAATACCAGCTTGCCTGCATACGGATGTCTCGGATCAACGGTCATCTTTGTGCAGCGCTCGCAAACCTCGGTGATCTCCTTTACATTTTCCAGATTCAACTCCGGGTTGATACCCTGCGAGAACATATTGTAAGCGATATTTAATATGTCGATATTACCAGTACGCTCGCCGTTTCCAAGCAGTGTACCCTCGACACGGTCTGCACCTGCCAAGAGAGCCAGCTCGGTCGCTGCAATGCCGGTACCACGGTCATTGTGCGGATGAATACTTAAAATAATGCTGTCACGGTTCTTAAAATGCTTGTTCATCCACTCGATCTGGTCTGCGTATACGTTCGGAGTCGTCATCTCAACCGTTGCCGGAAGGTTGATGATGATCTTATTGTCCGGGGTTGCGCCCCACTCTTCCTGTACAGCGGTGCAGATATCCAGTGCAAAATCAAGCTCGGTTCCGGTAAAGCTCTCCGGAGAGTACTCAAGGATTACTTTTCCGTCGTAATCTTTCATATATTTCTTTACCATGCGGGTACCATCGATCGCGATCTGCTTTACTTCCTCGCGGTCTGCATGGAATACAACCTCACGCTGTAAGGTAGAAGTCGAATTGTAAATATGTACGATCGCCTTCGGAATACCCTGGATGGCATCGAAGGTTCTCTTGATCAGGTGCTCGCGGCACTGGGTCAGAACCTGTACAACTACGTCGTCCGGGATAAGCTTGCGTTCTACTAACTGGCGCAGGAAATCGTACTCGATCTGGGAAGCTGCCGGGAAGCCAATCTCGATCTCTTTAAATCCAAGTTTTACCAGGAGATTGAACATCTCGATCTTCTCCTCTACGACCATCGGCTCAACCAGTGCCTGGTTGCCGTCGCGCAGGTCAACGCTGCACCAGATCGGCGCTTTCTCAATCTCTTTATTCGGCCACTCACGCTCCGGGTAATCTACCACCGGAACTCTCTTATATTTCTTGTAATTTAACATGTCTTTCTCCTCCATCACTCTATAATGTACTCTCGGAGTCTTTTCTGCACCTGCTTTTGTGGCTGATTTTCCGCCAGCCGCACCCGAATTTCATCAACGTACGCACCGCGTACGCCTCAGAAATTTGGGCACAACTGACAAAAAAATCATCTCACAAAATCAAGCACAGAAAGATTCCGAGAGCACATTACCCCTGGTCTCGTTCCAGGTACCTCATCATCAAAAAACGCAGTTCCTATCATCCTAAGCTTTGGAGTCGATAGATCACGCCGTACCTTTTAACAATGAATAAAATTACTGATTCTGGTCTAACCCCATCATAATCATCCCTTTTCTATCATAAAAGAAATTATTTCGATTATAGATTATACCATCGGAAATAAAGGATATCAAGAGAAAAACGGGGCAATTACAGGTGTTCTGGCATTACTGTTCACGTATGCGTGAACAGTAACTTCTGGCATCTCTTACATAAAATTATCTATTTTTTCTGTCCTCTGGTTTTTTCATCTTCTGTCTCCAGGACCGTATCAGATGCGCCGCCAGCCGGTTTCCAAAATACCCCGCCGCGCATCCCACAATCATGCCGCCCAAAACATCGGTCGGGTAATGCACATATAAATACATTCTTGAAAACGCCATCAGGATCGCCAGAGGCAGCGTGATTTTCCACCATTTTCTCGCCCCGGCAAAGTACAGAGCCGCGACCGCAGCAAACGAAGCCGCCGTATGTCCCGACGGGAAGGAATAGTCCGCCGGGCGGGCAATGATCAGCTGAACTGTCTGATTCACATCGCACGGACGGATCCGGCAAACCATAGGCTTTAGTAAGATATTGCAGATGATCGCATCCAGACAGAGCGCTGCCGCCAGCGCAGCTCCCCATCTTCTCGTCCGCGGAATCATAAGCAGCAGGCATGTAAACAGAATCCAAATCATTCCTGCATTTCCAAGCCGCGAAATAAACACCATCCAGACATCGCCCACCGGCGTCCGCATCTGCTGAATCCAATCCAGTATTTGTAACTCCATTTTCATTTTGCTCCCTCTGTTTTTTACACAACTTTATGCGCGAGCCATCTCCGGCCCATAAAGCGGAATGTGAATACGATGCCCCGGATCGTCCAGTCTGTAAACATGCCGATCCACACCGCGATCGGTCCGAAGCCATGGACGCGGCAGAGATAAATGCACAGCGTCACCCGGAACGCCCACATACTGATGCAGGAGAGAATCATCGAAAACCTCACATCTCCGGCAGCCCGCATTCCATATGCCGGAATAAATGCGAGCGTCCAGACGATCGGCTTTACCACCGTGATCCATCCGACCATGTAGAGACACATCTTCGCACTCTCCGGCTCCATGCCGCCCAGAATCGTGACCGGTTTCGTCGCCAGAAATACGAGCGCACAGCTTGCGACGATGACGATCTCCGCCACTGCCGTCAATTTTTTGATATAATAGATCGCCTCATCCTTGCGCCCCGCGCCGAGACACTGTCCGACCACCGTCATCATGCCGATTCCGATACCGATCGCCGCGATGCCGTTTAAGTTTTCCAGAATATTCGTCATCGCCTGGGCTGCGATCGCGATCGTCCCGAGGGTCGAGACGGTTGACTGAATCGCAAGCTTTCCAAACTGGAACATCGCATTTTCGATACCGTTTGGGATTCCCAATGAGAGAATCCGCATAATCCGGCGTCCGTCCGGACGGATATGCAGATAGTCACGCACCGCAATTTCCTGGCTGGGATTGTGCAAAAAGGCGAACACCACCACTGCCGAGATAACGCGGGAACCGAGCGTGGCAATCGCCGCACCGGCAACTCCAAGATGGAAGCCCCAGATAAGCACCGCATTTCCGGCGATATTTAACCCGTTAGAGATGACCGCGATTGTCATCGGAAGCCTTGTATTTCCCTGCGCCCGGTAGATCGAGGAACCGGCATCATAGAGGGCGATAAATGGGAACGAAAGCGCCGTGTAGAAGAAATAGATCTGCGCTGCCTCCATGACATCCGCCTCGACGCTGCCGAAAATCAGCCGCAGCAGCGGTCCGCGTGTCAGAAGGCAGACTGCCATAACCGCCGACGAGATGCACGCCACCACAAAAGATAACTGTCTCGCGGATTCCTCCGCATTTTTCTTATCTTTCTGTCCGATGTACTGGGAGCAGACGATCGTGCCGCCTGCCGCCAGCGCATAGAATGCCTGTATCACTAAAATATTGATGGAGTCAACCAAAGAAACCGCCGAGATCGCCGCCGATCCCACGTTGCTGACCATAATGCTGTCCGCTGTACCCATCAGGGAGTTTAAAATCTGCTCTACGATCAGCGGAACCAGAAGAATCCGCAGATCGCGATTGCTGAAAAGATGATTTGTCTGCTCTTGTCTGCCCATATGCTGTCCTGTAACTTTCTATATTTTATTCTCTGTCCAAATGGTCTGTTTTCTAACGGTCAGGCATCACATGCACGGACGCCGCCGCATCTGAGACGAAATTACCCCCTTAGCATGGTAACGGATAAATATAATAATTCCCATTTCCCTATCCTTCGTTCACCAGCGTCAGAATCCAGTACAGCCATGCCCGCACTGAACTTGACCTTCGCACGATCAGATTCTCCCCGCAGACCTGGTATTCCCGCATTTTCTTTGCGACATACTCCTTGTCCGGAACATCTCCGATCTGAAGGGCAGCTTCAAATAAATCGTGGAAAATCGGGTGTTCCAGAATCAGGCGGACGTATTCGAGCTGGCGCGCCCTATACGGCAGTTTCAAAAGCCGTCTTCCTATCGCCGTGATATGCACTTTCACGCCGTCCTCATCCGTCTGCTTCTCCGCCAGCCCCAGATAGCGGCACGCGTTGAAATAATAGTCCGACTGTCGCTCCTTAAATCCAAAAAGCTGCGCGATCTCCCCGCCCGTCATTGGATTCTCGTTCAGCCGTTCCACCAGTGAAATAACCTTGTAAAAGCTGTCCGCCTGGATAAAGGTAACCGCCGGTTCCGGCTTGACCTTTGTCCGTGCCCAGACATCGTATAAATCATCCAGCGTAATCTCGATTTCCTCTAAGCTGTAATTTCGCTCCTGCACCAGCCGCAGCGAATTGTAGTAGCGCAGGTCCGTAAATTCATATTCCAGCAGGCGGAAAATATTATTCGAATACACCATAAACACCGGACGGATTGGCTTGTGTATCTTCTCCGCCCAGAGTCTCGCCGGATAATAAAGCTGCCGGATCAGAAAATTGCTGTGGACGACGTTTTTTCCCTCGATCAGCGTAAATACATTCTCATTTTCAAATCCGCCGTCGATCTCGACCTGCGAATTCTGTACCTGGATAAGCGGCTTTTTTTCAATCGGCTCTGATTTTTGATAGTCGCTGACATAAAACTCAAAATTTCCAGACCCCATCCGCCCCGAAACCGTCTGCACCATGCGATCCTCGCCCAGAAAATCATCCAGAATCCCCGTGATGCTCATAACGTTGATCGCGCTGGCTTCCGAGCGGATGTCATGAAGGTCGATCGACTCAAAGTAATCGGGTATCTTCGCGCTCGTCACCCGCTTGATATCGGACGGAATCTCCGGAAAATCCTGATACAAGTCAAACTCGCCCAGCACATAGCCGCCGCGCGACACCGGAAGAATCGAAATCTTCTTTCCAAACACCCGCGGCAGGGATTCCCGCGTGTCAAATTTCGTCATCAGACGCGGTTCCTTGACTTCGCGGATCTGGTCAGCGGTGATGTAAAACCGCCCATGTTTCTCAATTTCCCGCTCAATCCGGTATTTATCAAATAAAATTCTCCATTTATCATCAATCAAGCTCATAATTGCGTACCAGAACTTCCTGAATCTCTCCGCGCTTCTCCGGTTTCACGTTGATCGCGCGCTTGGCATCCACGTGGTCAATGATGTAATCTTTATATAAATCCTCGATAAATTCGCAGGACGAATTGGAAAGCAGGAACTTGATGCCCTTTGCATTCAACATGTCACACTGCTCTTTTAATGCGATCTGCTCTTCCTCCCCGAAGCCGCCCGCGGTGTAGCCCGTGAACGACGCCGACGAGCTGATCGGCATATAAGGCGGGTCAAAATAGACGAACGCGCCCTTCCGGATGCCCTTTAACGCCTCGCGGTAATCGCCGCATTTGATCGTAATATTCGCTTTATTTAAATACGTATTCAGCGCATGGATAGTCGCCTCGTTCGTGATATTCGGGTTCTTATATCTGCCCCACGGAGAATTGAACTCACCGGAGCTGTTGACGCGGAACAGGCCGTTGTAGCAGGTCTTGTTCAGGTAAATGATCCGCGCTGCCCGCTCGACATTGGTCCGCGTCTGATACGTCTCCTTGTCGCGATCCCACGCCCGCACCGTATAATAATACTCCTCGCAATTCTGTTTCTTATGGGCGCTCAGCGCCGCAATCAGCTCTTCCGGCTCTTCCTTGATCATCCGGTATACATTGATCAGCTCTTCGTTGGAGTCATTGATCACCGCCTTGTTCGGCTGTCTCCCAAAGAGCACCGCACCGCCCCCGATAAACGGCTCATAATAGGTCGAACATTCCGGGATCAGCGGATTGATGCTGTCCAGCAGCTGCCGTTTGCCGCCTACCCATTTGAGGATGGGCATGACGAACGGATTTTTTCTTGACATCGGATAGGGTACCTCCTTCTGTTTGTCTTCCGGATACATTGCAATACAAAAACGGGAAATCAGATGTCCGCTTGTGCTCTGATTACCCGTTTATTATAATCGTACAACTGTTCTAGTTCATTATACTTGACTTTGGGGTGGATGTCCAGCATTAGAACCGGAAATTCCTTATGTATTCTCAAGCTATATCATTGACTCGTATACTTCTCTCCTAAACCTAAGTCACATTTTGCATGACCTTTATTACAATTATATGCAATTGAATATCCTTTATCCGTAGTAAAACTAACTGCACAGGTTCCAGCCTTTATCTCAGCCTTATGCCCATCTAAAAAAGTCACCGAATGCCAGTCATAGTTGGGATTTGTATGCCAATCCGTTTTAACTTTCGGATTCTGTTGCTGGGTAGACATATAATCTGCTTGTATTTCCGCATAATATGCCCTGAGATTCGCCCAGTCTGCCGCCACCTCTGCCTTGTGCATCTGTGCCGTAAAAATCGGGATTGAAATTGATACCAGTATTCCAATAATAACAACCGCTATCAAAAGCTCAACCAGTGTAAAACCTTTCTGTCTCTTCATCACAAATTTCTCCTTCTGTCAGTTTATGTTATTATATTCGTTTTTTCCTCCTAAAGCAATTACATGATGTTGGGGTCAAAAATTCTCCCGCAAGCAAGCTTGCGTCGAACTTCTGACCTTTTGCCCCTGGTATCATTACATATTTTTAACAAAATCGATATTCATAAATCAAACAAGACAAACGTATGTATTTCGTTTCAGTACATCCAAATTTATCGAGACGGCTCCACTTTCTCAGCCGGCCAGGATTTTCTCAGTGCCGCATAGGAAACCAGAAAGTTGGCAAGCCATCCTGCCGGCACGGCAAGCCAAACAAAATTAATGCCAAAACGCGGTGCACCGATCAACGCCACGGACAGGCGGATCGCAAGATTTACCATGTTGGCAACGAGGAATGGCCGCATGATTCCGAGTCCGCGAAGGACTCCATCAGTCGCCATTTTAATTCCCATAAAAATAAAGAAGTAACCAAGCCATCTCATATAATCCCCAGACACCTGATAAGCCAGGGCGGTTCCGTCTTTTCCAAGGAACAGTGATGAAATCTGCGTGTGCAGCGTTTCAATGACAAGGAAAGCAAGCGCCGCAAAACACACATCCAGCACCAATGCTGCGTGGTAGCCTTTTTTGAGGCGCTGGGTTTTGTTTGCGCCAAGATTCTGGGAAACAAATGGGGAAACCGCATTGCCGATGGACACAAAAATCAGGGAAAAAACATTCTCCACACGCATCGTTGCCGCGTATCCGGCGAGTGCCTGTGTGCCAAAAGGATTTACCACCGCCTGTACGATCATCATACCGATGGATACGGTAGACTGCTGAAGAACCGACGGAACAGCAATCCGAAGCATCGAGCGCAGCTCCTGTCCCTCAAACCATGCAAAGATACTCTTATACCGCCGCATCCGGTAAAAGAAAATCAAAAGTGAAAACACAGCCGAAATGCCCTGTGCGATCAAAGTTGCAAGCGCCGCACCGAACACGCCAAGTCCCAGACCGGCTACCATCCAAAGATCCATTACAATATTCAGGATTGATGAAAAGATCAGCAGTCCCAACGGAATTTTTGATTCACCGATGGAAGTGAACATGGTAGAGAGAATATTGTACATGAACAAAAACGGAAAGCCCACAAAATAGACCCGCAGGTACAGCACTGCTTCCTCCAGAATATCGGCAGGAGTCTGTAATCCGCTCATCATCGCATGGGAAAAACAAAAGCCAAAGACACCAAGGATGATGCTCAGCAGCAAAAAGCTAATCAGTGATGTAGACACAATCGTTTTCATTTTTCCATACTCTTTGGCACCGAAATAGCGGCTCACAAGCACACCTGCACCAGCACCGGCCCCCAGTGCCACACAAATGAAAACATTCGTCAGCGCTGCACAGGCGCCAACCGCCGCCAGTGCGGAGGAACCCACAAACTGGCCGACGATAATGGAGTCCGCCATATTGTATACCTGCTGAAAAAAACTGCCGAGAATCATCGGCATTGCAAAAACCGTCAACGCTTTCAGCGGCGCATCGGTAATCAAATACTCATCTTTTGACATGATCCTATTCCTCCACAACTTCCTGCTTTTTACCCGAAAGCACAAGCTTAGCAAGTACGATCCGTAATTCGTGTACAAAAATTCCGGCAAAACCAAAACAGGGTCCAGAAATAATTGGCATAACATTGTTAATTCGTTTCATAATTTCACTCATTCACTTTCTGCGCCACAGTTGCAGCTATGGTTATCCGGTGCCTCCATTGCCTTTTACTGTGTTCAGCAGCTGCTGGGAATGTATGTGTACCCAGCATAATATTTATATAAACCGCCAGTTTTTCTGTCTATTTATATTATAATCGATCTTCCATTTAAGATACAATCATTATACACAAAAAAGCTCCGCCTATATTTTAGTATAGACGAAGCTTCCTAATTCTAACTCCTAATCCTCCATATTTTCTCTTCTCAATAGCTCAAACAATGTCAGCAGTCCCTCGCACAAAACAGGATCCAGAACCGGAATTCCTACTGTCTTTTCGATGGAGGGAGCAATACGGATACTGGACATTCCTGTACAGCTAAGGGCAATCACATCGGCACCCATCTTTTTCTGCGCAGCCGCTGCTTTCATGGTGGCTTCATATCCTCTGTCTGTCATCAAATCCAGGACATTTTCTACCCCATCTCCCTTTGCATTGTCTACAATCCGATCACCGAATATCCGCTGATATCCTGACGGTACATCTTCGGTAATCCCCAACACAGCCGGATGACTGCCAAAAAACAGACTCAACGCTGCAGTACTGGATCCCGCTCCTATAACCGGAATCGGTACAGCCTGTCTTGCCTCCGGAACTCCCGGATCACCGGCACAGCTGATAATAATAGCCTGACAGCCTTCCTTCCACAGTTCCACTGCAAGATTCACCACCTTAGGTACACCTACAGCGAATGTTTCATCATCATGAATTCCCTCCGGTTGTTCCGGAATACATCGTGACACCACCTGGAACATAGGGAAATACGATTCTATCAGCTTTCCATGCAGCTGCAGCAATTCCTCTTCCTCTGTGGTCAGCACCCGAATCAGACCAACTTTATAAGTTTTCATATTATATGTTCCTTCTCTCTTGGTTCCCTAAAAATAATTTCATGAGCAAAATACTCAGGCAGCAATTGGAATATCTCCTTAAATCTGGAAAACTCCATTCTCCATAATTCCAAACGATATCCCTTGGTCGAGAGCACAGCCTAACCGGAAAGGTCATACATATTAGAAATCATACCGCACCACCTGGCAGTTTTTTACGCCAAAGGATGCAAATTCTTCATTGGTCATATCCGTAAAATACGACTGAATCATCCTTGAAATTCCATTGTGTGCCACCAGAATATATGTCTTATGGTCAGACTCCTGTTTTATCTCATCCAGCAGATTATAGATACGCTGTGCAAGCTGCAGCATGGATTCTCCCCCTTCATAGCGGCAGGCAAATGACTCTTTCGCCGTCTTAAACTCTTTGCCATCTCTCGGCGTAGACTCCCATTTTCCAAAGTTCTGCTCTATGAGTCTTGGTTCTTCCCTGCAGGGAATCCCGCTCATTTCAGAAATAATTTTTGCTGTATCTGCTGCACGGCTAAGGGGTGAATAGAGAATTTCATCTGCCTTGATTCCGCTTTCTACAATATTTTTCCCGGTTTCAGCCGCCTGCTGCCGTCCATGCTCCGTCAACGGACTATCTGTTGCTCCGCAAATTTTATTCTCCACATTCCACACAGTCTGTCCGTGTCTTACAAAATAAAAATGTCCCATGATGTCATCCCTTCTCATTAGCTTCGCAAGCTTTTTTTATACCCAGGAAATTCCCTGCTGCCTATCATCGTCATACATCATTTCCGTCATTGATAATCCTGGGAAAGCAGCTGTCATAATTGTATTATAACTATACTCAGGTTAAGATACAACTCTATCCTTTACTGGGCACGTATGCGCAAACAGTTCCAGTGCTGTTCTCAAAATCCGTTTCTTTGTGCCTTCCGCCATAATTATTTTCTTCATTAAAGTAACCATTCGATAACTACGCTATGATTACCGAATGGTTACTTATCAAGAACTAATGAATAATTCAAGTCGAACGTCTTCCATTTGACTTGCCTCCCTCGAAAACCCTTCATTTTTCCTCGAACGGCAGCCCTAGATCAATGCCGGCTGCTTCCGACACTCCCAACTTATCAGCAGATACTTCCAGAACCATACCATTTATTATTGTCGTTGCGCCTCAGCACAGCATTCCAGTCATTCCAGGGATATTCCGACTCTGCGCCGTAATGGTCATCCATCTCATCGTAAATAATATGCTCGATAATTGCCGTGGTCTTTGTTGAATAGACCACAGCTTAAAGGGGGCTTGCTTTCTTCATGAACTCCAGATAAAGGCTGAACAGCACGGCGCAGACGGGAACGCTGAACAGCATCCCTAAGATGCCGAATGCTTCGCCGCCAATCGTAACAGCCATCAGCACAAGCAGTCCAGGAAGTCCGACGGACTTGCCGACCACCTTGGGATAAATCAGATTGCCCTCCACCTGCTGCAAAACGATCAGAAAGAGAATGAACCACAGAGCCTTGCCAGGTTCTGCCAGCAGAATCAAAAACGCACCAAAGCCGCCGCCAATCCATGCGCCAAAAATCGGCATCAGCGCAGTGACGGCCACAAACGCGGAGACAGCACCAGCATACGGAATCCCAAGAATCAGCATTCCAAAGAAGCACAGAACACCGATGATAACCGCTTCGGTAAGCTGACCGCTGACAAAATTTGTGAAGGTCTGATTGGTCAGCGCGGCAATCCTAAGAAGCCGCTGCGCCGTCTTTTGCGGAAGGACTGTCTCAATGAGTTTTTTCAAATGTGCCGCGACGGCCTCCTTCTTTGCAAGCAGATAAAGTGCAAAAACGAATCCCAAGGAAGCATCCACAAAAACCGACAGGACAGAGGTTGCCGCGCCCCATGTCACGGTGAGAATCCCGCTTTCCTTGTCACTGATCAAGGCGGTGACCTTCTCAATCAACAGGTCAGAGTCTATGACATATTCGGGCAGGACAATGTTATATTTTGCAGCAAACTGGACAACGTCAGCCCACCACCGCCCGATTTTCTCCACATAGACCGGAATGTTTTGGATAAACTCATCGCCGGATTCCCGCAAGCTAGGGAGCATCATAAACACCACAGCAAATAGAATTCCAAGTATAAGCACGGTGCTTGCTGTCAGGCACACGGGGCGGGTCAGCTTTGCAGGAGCTTTGCGGCACGCCTTGTTCCAGCAGCATTCCATTGGTCGAAGAACTACGTTGATCAAAAAAGCAATCGCGCCGCCGATCAGAAACGGAGTGAACAGCGCAAGCACCTTGCCGAGAAAACACAAAACAGCGTCAAGGTTTACCAGCGCCCATGCGAATACAATAAGCAGCAAACATGCACGGATGATATAGCGAATGATCGTCTCGTCCGGCCATTTGCCTCCCTGCGGTGCGGGTGTTTCATTTTTGTTAGAGGTTGGATTTTGCAATTTTTTCTCCATGTTTTTCCTTTCTGTCAGTATCGAAATCCTTTTTTTAAATCCGAAAGCACTTTTGCAGGGCTTTATCCTAACTCCTTGTGAATCGCACGATAGCTTTATTGTGCGCAGGTCAAAGACACGTCACATTGGCAAGCTTGAAATAATCAATATATTTTTCATTCTTTTTTTCTCCATTTCATTTGATAACATTATGTTGCGACTCAAAAATAGCGGAGTAAAATCAATTTTGTAAACCTGCCAGCGCCAGGAATTTTTTATCTGACTGGATACTCTGTGTCAGAAACTGACCATCCCGAAACAGTGCATAAGTCGTGACCGGTGCAGGTACATTCTGTGCGCTTTCTTTATCAGTGATATGGATAACCTTAAACGGGATACCATGTTCCTTCGCCGCCTCCTGCACTCTTGGCACCCAATAATAGGTGTATGGGCATTGATCGGTGTAATAAAGAACAAAACCGGCTTCTTCAATCACCGGATGTTTCGCACATTCCTTGAAATGCGGCGGTTGTGCACCCGATTCAATGGGAAGATACATAAGATTGATCCCGCAGTCGGATATGTCTGCCACACAGAACCCCTTATAAGTAAGGAATTTCGGGTCAGCGAGGAATTCCCGCTTTCGGCCCTCCGCGCACAGAATGCAAATACCTTTCTTTCCCTGCGCCTTGGCATCACAGATACATGCCTCCAGCAGATCCTTCGAATATCCGTGTCCCTTCATGGAGCCGGATACCCATAAGCAGTTAATGTAAAGATAACCATCTGCCGCAATCGGCACCCAGGCGTTTTCAGCCGGAATGTATTCGATAAAGCATTTGCCGCGTTCTTCGCTGCGATAGAAAACAAGTCCATCCTCAAAGCGCTGCCGCAGCCATTCCTTTTTTGCAACACTCTGCTTGCCGGACATGGCGCAGCAGATATGTTCCTTGTCAATATTGTCTTTTGTGATCCGAATATAGTTCATCCGTTATTCCTCCTGCTCAAAACAGCTGTCCCGGCAGCTTCTGCTCTGTAACCAGCCTCAACCTTGGCAATAAAGCGATCAATGTGTGTTGCCAGCAAGGAAGAAACCGATTCCTTTTCCTCTGCACCGTCGTAGACACCGTATAAAAGATACATCGGCCCATAGAACTCCAGCGCCAGCTGCATAGCCTCCTCATCAGAATCTGCCAGCTTGCGGAAGATGGCCGCCATATACTCCAGCGGGCCGCCCGCCAGATAGTCGTGGTGGAGCTGTGCAAGCTTGGGATCACGATACTGCTCCAGCGTCAGCATTTTACGGAAATTAGAAGAAAACGGTTCCTTTGTCCAATGGTCAAACTGGGCAAGGCTGTATGTGCGAATTTTTTGAATTGGTGTATGCAGATATGCTTCCGCAAAGCCGTCTGGTTCCGTTTCCGGCATTTCATATGCCTCAGCGCGCTCATAGTCCATCTTATTCATTCGCTCCACGATCTTATCTAAAATTTCCTGTTTGCTGACATAGTGCTTATATAAGGCGGCTTTCGTAAATCCCAACTGCCCTGCAATATCATTCATAGAGGTCCCCAGATAGCCGTTCTGCGCAAACAATTCCAGTGCTGTTCTCAAAATCCGTTCTTTTGTACCCTCCGCCATAATTATCTCCTTTATCAAAGTAACCATTCGGTAACTTCATTATAGTTACCGAATGGTTACTTTGTCAAGAACGAATGAAAAAATTATGCCCTTTCGTTAAAATATGCAAACTCCGGCGCAAATTCGCCAAGCGCATTTCTTCCTGCTGTCTGTACTATTTTTTCCATATTCTGTATATCTCCATAACACTGCTGTTTATAAAGAATTTACCCACTCACTGACTTTCTGTTTTGTTCCGCGGTTTAACAGACTGCCTTCTGTGATAACAGCCTCTGGTGCGGATGGCTGCAATTCTTTTACAGTATTACCAAATCCACTTCCACCGGATGTTGCAAAAAGGACGATCTTTTTACCGCTGAAATCATAGGCTTCCAAAAATGTATTGATAATTGTTGGAGCTACATACCACCAGATAGGGAATCCCAGAAGAATTTCATCATAAGAGCTCATATCTATCTCTTTCTTCATGATCTCCGGTCTGTATTTCTTATCACTCATTTCCACACTGCTCCGAGATTTTTTATCCATCCAGTCAAGATCCGCCTTTGTATATGGAACTTTTGGCTCAATCTCAAATAAATCAGCTTTTGCTTCCTCTGCAATCATCTCTGCTACTTTTTTTGTTGTTCCGCTTGCACTGAAAAATGCCACTAATTTTTTACTCATAATAAAAAGCCCCTTTCTTTGCAAATTTCTTGTATAAAAATAGATGTATAAGATTTGAATTTCTCTTATACATCTATTTTATACCCATTATTTTATTATGTCTAATGCTTATATTGAATTCTATTCTATCTACAAGTCCTTTTTTCATCATCTCATAAACCGTATCTGCTGTTGCGGTATGAAGTGCAATTGAATCAGTGGGTATTTTTCTTTATACGTTTTACATATCCTTGCCAAGGTCTCTACTGCCGCAAATTCACCGCATCAATAGATTTTGCGATTATAAACCGCAATTCTTATTGATTTCCATTGACTTTTTCGGATTGTGTCGAATTCTGTTTTCGTTTATTTCTGAACTTTAAAGATTTTTCACAAACAGGGCCCGGATAGCGTTGAGTGTTATTCCTTTTTCCATGTTTAAATTATACCATATGTTTCTATATACAGCAAACACTAGTTCTGTATTTTACAAAAAAATTGGCGCACCTAACTCATCACTACTACAATATACTTATGGGTAATCCCCTTACATCCAGTAAGGATTTATCCATCTCATTACTTAAACTGTTAGAATGTAGGATGCAATGGTATATCGACTTCATCACTAGGACTTAGCGTCCGTACTTTAGACTGATAACCAGCTCCTCATTCACAGTGTTCGTTTTATGCAGGTTGAATCACATTAAGTGCATTCGTGTCACACACAGTAGTTTGAGCAGGTAATGAGTAAATCTGGTATTTATCCATTGTAATATTTTTAAGGAGTGACAAATTTATGAACGCAGTAGGTATCGATGTTTCAAAAGGTAAAAGCATGGTTACAATTCTAAGACCATTTGGTGAGATTGTATCCTCTCCTTTTGAGATCAAGCGCACATCCAGTGATATCCTTTCACTAATTAAACTTATTCACTCTATCGAAGGTGAATCACGAATTGTAATGGAGCACACCGGACACTATTACGAAGTACTTGCTCAGCAATTTTCAGCAGCTGGTCTGTTTGTCAGTGCTGTTAATCCTAAGCTAGTCAAAAACTTTAATAATGACTCTCTTCGCAAAGTTAAATCTGACAAAACTGATTCCATCAAGATCGCCCGATATGCTCTTGACAAATGGCAAAATCTTAAACCATGTACCTGCACCGATCCGTACAATTCATATAATCAGCATCAAACAAAGCAAGATGCAGGACTTTCGCTTTTTCAATAATCTGTAGAATTTCAATAATATTTGTTACTTCTCGATCTTTTCTTCTCATAGATAAATATCTAAAGAATCGTACACGATTCCTCCTTTTCCAAATTTTAAAATTATACAATCTGGAAGTTATTTGGAAGATTTTATTATCCATTCATCAAGAAATTTCATTTGTTCATCCGTGTGAAACCAATGCTCTCCATTTTTCATAATAGAAAGTGTTGAATTAGTCCTCTGTACAAATTCAAATATCGTTCCATAAGCGGTAAGATTATCTTTTTCACCATACAAAATGTGCGTTGGGATTTTCCATATAATAGGGTTTTCTCTTACATAGCAAAGATAATCCCATGAAAGGGTCTCTCCAAAGGTTGTCTGAATTTCTTTTTTCTCTTTGAGTTCATCCTCTGTAACATTTGCCCAAATCATCATATCAGCAATAAGCCTTTCCATATCTACAACGGGCGAAATAAAATATGCTTTCTCTATTTGCTGATTTGATAAGGCATTGATAGCAAAATACGCTCCAATGCTATTGGCAATTACTTCAACAGTCTTGTAGTTTCTATAAATTGAATTAAAAAGTAATGGAAATTCTTCTTTTGCTTCCCATGGAAACTGTGCAGTATAGTCGAGACCAATCACTTCACAATTACTAAAGAGCGGTTTGTAATGAATAGCTTCTTCAGCATTACCACCTTTTCCATGTATATAAATAACTGCTTTATCCACAATAGTTATCCTCCACAAATCCCGAATTGTCATTCCCAGTATACCATGCCTTCTCCCCGCAGAAAAGCATGGCGAAAAACAAAAATGTCCCCGGAGAGCTTGTGCGTATGTTTTTTCAGCGTTTCCGATCTGAATTTCTCAGAACAGAATATCCTCCAGCTTGAACTTATCTTTTTCGGTAATGGGGCGGATCACCTTGCAGGGCACCCCTGCTGCGATGACACCGGCGGGAATGTCATGGGTGACGACGCTTCCCGCCCCGATAACCGAGCCTGCCCCGATGGTAACGCCGCCGCAGACGGTGGAATTTGCACCGATCCAGACGTTTCCCTCCAGCGTAATAGGTGCTGAGGTTCCAATGCCGTGGCTGCGCTGCTCCGGGTCGATGGCATGACCAGAGCAGGCAAGGCATACGCCGGGGGCAATAAAGGCACCTGCGCCGCTTTTCCTGTTCGTTGGGAGCGGTGCGGTTGTACTCCCAGCACAGTTGCTTTGCACGGTTCTGTTCCTCCGTGGGGGTGTTTTCATAGCCGCTTACGTAGGCGGCAGGGCGTTTCATAATATCCAGAGCGTTCATCGTGTTTGTCCTTTCCATACAATGTTTCCTCAAGGATTATACCACATTCTCTGTCGGTGTGTAATAGGCTGCTTTCCCCTCCCTCATTTGTCTGTCCGCTTGATCTTCTCCATCACTTTGCCCTTAGCCAGCTCATCCACCAGCATGGGATATATTTTTGCAAATGGCATGGCATATACTTTTTCAGTTTCTATTTTCGTCCCTTCACATCATGCATCCGAAAATTTGTTTTACAAAATTCGCTTGGTTTTTTTCCAGAACGCTTAAACTGAGCATATGCTTTACTCAATCGAAATTCCTCTCTGCGAGAATCCAAAATCCGTATCACAGAAATCTGCTCATCGAATTCTTTCCGTAAGTATCGCTCCTCGAATCATTTAGCACTTCTGCAACGGATAACACGTTCTTCCAACATTTCTTCTCTGTTGAAAATCAGAAGATCATTATCAACCAGTATGTCGATAATAGCTTCTTCGGCAGAGCCTTCACATATACACGCCTTGTATTTTGCTAATTCCATTCTGCCGCCTCCTTAATTGATTGAAGCAGCCAGGCTTTTCTTCAAGCGCATATACGCTTCATATGCTGGCGTTGTTCCCTCAAGGAAGCCGCTCTGGTAAGCATCACTCTTTTTAATATCATTACGTTTCAATATATAGCTCAAATTTTCTGCTGTAATGCCATTACGGTTTCTAACGATACAAATTCCGTCATTTCGGTCATATTCGTCCAGCAGTTCCGGATAATGCGTAGTGAAAATAAGCGTTCCGCCATTTTTGTTCAGTCGGCTGTCCATAAAGAAGCGCACTAAGGTCGTTACAATTTCCTTGTTGAAATGATTCTCTATTTCATCTACAAGAAGATAACCACCTGAATGAAGAACTTCCTTTACCATCGAGAATGTAATAATACCCTTAATCGTACCAGAGGACAAATACTGCTCAAGGTCTGCCGCATTATTCAGGATAATCTCTTCTTTATCCTTAAACTTCAAGTGGATAAATGTTTTTCCCTCTGTCTGCTCAAAACACAATTTCTCAATGGTTGGATCGAGAAATGCAATTACCTCCAATGGAATATCTTCGGTAAATGGAAGCACATTTACATTCGTATAGGAAAGCAGGCTGAATATTTCCACTGTATCATTCGCTTTTTTATTATGTGCAATGACAAAGCTGACATCATCAGAAAGATATGCTTCATCGCTATTGCGCTGCTCTACAGGCTTCATTCCTGTAAAATCTGTCAGATACTTTTTCGACTTAACGGTTGCAATTGGTTTTTCCCAAAGGCTTTCAGACAGAATCGAATACATATATTCCCCTGTTTTCGACTTCTTTGCTGCAATTACAGTTTCCAAGCAGCAGACGTAGCTGCGCTTATCATAAAAATATGTGCGGATTGTAGCATTCTTCGCTCCGCCAAGAATGCTTTTTGCCTCCACATGATTGATGGGCTCATTTTTCACAATATTTAAGGCCAAGCTAATGACCTTTAATACCGAGGTCTTGCCAGATGCGTTAATTCCAATGAAAGCACAGGCAGAGTGGAGATAGTAGTTATCCGTCAAACGGTAAAGACTATCTTTGTCCTCTTCGCAAACACGTTGCTGCGTATAAAAACAAATATCCAAGTCTTTTTTGAATAATGGGAGTCCTTGTGCGGTAATGCGGAGTATTTTCATAGGTAGTCCTCCTCTAAAAACGTTTTTTTCGTTTTTATTTTCTTGTAATCTTATTATACGCCGCAAACAAGAAAACATCAACGGGTTTTTCGTTTTTATTTTCCAAATTGCTTTTGACTCTACAAAGTATCCGTTCAAACTTAACGGTTCTGCGAATCTCATCTGCGATTTCTAATCCGGTTCCCATGCAGCCGCTTCCGGTCACATCCAGCCAGCATTCGTCCATCCCATACGGCTCGATCTGGTCTGTGTATCGACCGTATATCTCACGAGCCAGCTTTGAAAACTTCATAATAACAGTCTGGATGAAAATATGCTGCGCATCGTGTGCGCACATGAATTAGGGCATGACCAGCTTCACCGGAATATGGCGCCCCCCCGATTCATGAGTTCATGCTCTACGACATGAAATCCAAACCGTAATATGAAGCCAACATCGTAGTAGCACAAGGTCTCAGTGTTTATGCGGTTTTTGCTTTCATTTGTATATTACGGGCATATTACCAATGAAGTCCTTTTCGATTTTATACCATCTTACATCGCTTTAGGCTTTCCGTAAATATGCAGATGAACAGAATCCGATTTTGTCTCCGTATGCCACATAATACCAGCGTGTTCCGTTGTAGGTTGTGTAGTAACCATAACACTGTACCGATGATCCGGCTGGCATTAAAGTGATTGCAGTTTTCCCAGTGCCGGCTCCAACTCTCAGGTACAGATTGCTGGTTGTTTTATATTTTCCGGCGATTGCTGCATCTTTACTTCTTGCACTCTCAACTCTTGCTGTACTGCCAGACACTGCCGGTTTGGATGTTGATGTGCTTCCGCTTGGGGCGGATCCGCCTACGGAAACAACGATAACAGTATGCCCTTTGCTCTTTGTAACCAGAATGTCTCCTGGTTTAAGGACGGTTGCAGATGTAACGGAAACTTTTTTGGCAAACAGACCGGATTTTTCTAATACTGACGGCTCCGTTGCGGTGCTAAAAGCTCCCACGTCAATGCCGGTTGCCTCATAGATACAACCTCTTACGAGGTCGCTGCAATCTGTTTCTGTCTTTTCTCCGATTGCTTTCATGTTGCCGTACTTTTTAAGCATTGCCATAATGGATCTGTGTGCCTGACAGTAGCCGATATTGTTGTTCATGCAGGCATCCCACATTGCTTTAGCAACTTTCTTTGCGTGTTCGTCACTCAGGAAGCGGAACATATACCATCCTTTGGTATGAACATAATAATTCTGTGTGCTTACCTCTACGCCATCCTGATCTCCCGGCTTGCCTCCGGCATACTTTCCGTTCTCATCTCTTCTTGCACTTCCGATAATTACTTTCATTGTCTTTTCCTCCTTTTTCACTGCAAACTGGTTATAATATTCCTTGGCATAAGATCCCCTGGTTGCCTTTACCTTTTGCCCCTGATCTTTCGGCTTTTCATATCCGGTCAGGATAATGTTGGATGCTTCCTGTGTGGATTTTGCGGCTTTGAGTTTTGTAAGAACCCCTTTGTACGATCCGGTCAATTCCTCCCACAGAAATTCCAACTGCATCTCTTCGTCTCCGATGGACTTATTTTTCTTCTTGGCAAAATTGAGAAGATTCTGTTTTCTGCTCCAATAGGTCCACTGTGCGTACCCATAGCCGTAGGAATCCCGGACAAAGTTCCCATAGCTGCCGTTGTCTACCGCAGCGGTATATGTTTCATCTGTATACCCGCTCTTTTTCTCACAACTGTTCTGCAGATTGCGAGGATTGAATCCGCTCTCGGCTCTTATGCTTGCCATGACACCACTTACGGCGTAATGGCTTAATCCTTTAGCACAAAAGAAGTTCCATGCCCTCTCCTGTGCTGTCGTACCTTTCAATGCCATGATCCGTGCCTCCTTAAAAAGAAAGAGCCGGGTGTGTTAATTCACATCCGGCTCATGGCTCTGAATAATATTCTCTTACTGGTTTCCAATCTGTTTGATCTGCTTGATTGCCTGAATAACTTTGTCATATCCGTTCGTGGCAACTAAAAAACTAAGATACGCAAGGGCAATGAGTTCAACGCCAATCTTTGCGTTAAGCATCGTTTCTGTGTAAATCAGATACCCGGCGGACAGTGCCACGGAGATAACGACTGCGGTAACTGCTGCCATCACATTCGATGAATAGTCAACAGATTTCTTATCCAGAAGTTTCTTGATTCCCTCAACGGTAAGGTTTGTGAGTAATGATACCGCGAACAGTGCTACAATTAAAAATTCCATTGTCATAATATGGCCTCCTATCCTACTGCCTCATCATCAGAGGCTTTGTGTGTGGTTCCGTCTTTGCTTATGACGGTGCTGTTGATTGGTACTGAAAAACTGAGTTTGTTCTTTTCAAAGATGTTCATAATCGTATTTGTTCCAAGGTAAACCACCAATGGAGCTACGATTTCTTTGACGATTGTGCTTGATACATCCACCACCGGGTCCATGCCTATCCATGAGAGAACATAGGAACACGATGTAAGGATCATCCCATGAGCCAATACCGCAGTAGTGGCTACCTTTGCATAGGTGTTCAGGCTTACTTTCTTTTTCTTCTCTTTTCTCCGCCTACGCTCTCTTTTCTGCAGGATGTAAAATGTCACGCAAGCTGCAATGTAACCGAGAGCGAAACCTATAAAAATTTTAAGTATCATCTTCTACACCCTCTTTCTTCTTTTGCGGTTCTGTCGGTAGTCCTTTCAGATCTTCGATTAAGTCTGTCGCAACATCATTTCCGCCAAGTATGTGATAAGGTTCATACATCCTTGTGGCGTTCTCTCGTGCGTATATGGGGCAGTAACCCCTCTCAGACCACTTATTGTATGTCTGAACGATGCCGTTTCTTAAAAGGGCTTCTACACCCTTTCCAATGGCTTTGTTTTTTAAGTGCTGATTATACATCAGTTTTGCCATGACACCCATTCCGCTGATTATCAGTCCGAAAAGGAACTCTATCCAGTATTTCACAATAAACTCTATCATTCTCCACGCTCCCGTCTGTATGATCTCAAATCATACTCAATCAAATCCATCTTCTGGTCCACATCGCTTTTCATATCATCGAGTTCCTTGTGCAGCTCATCCGATATTCTGCACTGCTCAATGATTTCTTCCTGTTTTCGGATGATTTCAAGCATTTGTGTGGTTGCCTCACACAGCCTGTCTACAATGACATAACTTCCATCACGCATGACTTTCCTTTAACTCCTTTGCTTCGCAGGTGATCTTCTCCACCAGATTATAGGTATCGGCGTGTTTGATTGAACCAATTCTGCTCGTGAGAGACTTGTCGAAAAACTCTTCTGTGATTGTTCCATTCTTAAAGTTTTTCATAAGACGCTTCAATCTTCGCATAGCATCTTTTCTGATTTTCTTCGTGGAGTTCCAATGCCTATATCCTACAAAATCAACGCCGTTCTTCGCATATACGATTGTTGTCTTTGGATTTAACTGCAATTTCAGAACTTCCGCAAGGAATGTCTCTATCTGTTTTTCCCACCGTTTTAATTGTTCGAGATCGTCTGATATAATCAGGAAATCGTCCATATACCTCATGTAATACTTTGCATGAAGAGTATGTTTTACGAACATATCCAAACGGTGTAGATATACATTAGCAAATAACTGGCTTGTAAGATTTCCAACCGGTATGCCGACACCGTCCGGGAATATCCCATTATGGTCTATTATCCGGTCAAGGATTACGAGTAAGTCCTTGTCTTTAATGTAGGTTCTAATTTCTCTTTTCAGAACCTCGTGGTCTATGCTCTGGAAGTAATGGTGTATGTCGGCTTTCAACACATAAACTGATTTGCCTTGCACGACTTCCAGATTATATAACCACCTTGTCAACTGCTTGCTGGCTCTGTGAGCACCTTTCCCCTTTCTGCAAGCGTAGGAATGGTATATGAACTGATGCTCAAATATCGGCTCTATATAATTGACAATCATGTGTTGGATAACCCTATCGTAGAACGGCAATGCCATAATTATCCGTTCCTTTGGTTCCCACACTTTGAAAACTTTGTACTTCCCAGGAGTGTATGTCAAACTCTTTAATTCCCGGCGGGCTTTGCTGAGATATTCTTCTCTGTTTGCTTCGAACTCCAAAACCTCCGGTCTGTACCTTTTGCACCGCCTCGCCTTTCTGTATGCAAGTAAGGCATTGCTCATGGTACAGATGTTTTTCATAAGACCTGTTATTCTCTTCATATAATCGCTTACGTCACACTTCCTTCGCTTACGCTACTATTTGACTCCGCTGTTTTAAATTTGCCCGATTCGCACGGGACGGGATAGCCGTCTGACTATTCAATAATGATTATCAAATAATCCTTGTTGGCAAGCCGTAGCTCCACCAATCTGAAAGTTTCTAAATAGTCACAGACGCACCAGACGCCAATGTTCGTGTTCACGTTCCACGGATAATTGTTGCAATTCACAGTCCGCGAACCATCGTGAACCCCGTTGTTCCAGTTGCCACCGCCAATGAGCGCGTGCAAACCTCGGAGCGACAGTGCGAATTAACAGCTACCCCAAATAGTTGCTTATTTTCGTTTCTCTGCTTGTGCTTTATTTATCAGACCTCCGATGCACGCTCCCATAATTCCTATCTGCTCTGCACAATATTCGTAAACTCTATTGTTCATCGCAGAATATCCGAGATCGTGCGCCAATCGGATTTTTCTTACCAATTTTCCTTTCAGCCTGTCGGCTGTATAAAGATGGCTGATTGTCTTTGACCTCTCGTATGCTTCTATCTCATCCATGATTCCGTCTATACATTCTCGTATATCCTTTTGGAGAGTGAATTTCTCATAATGTGGCATTTCTCTCACTTTCTTATGGAGATATACCGATAGGTCGTAGGCCATCTGGTGTGCTTCGGTATGAATGTAATCCATCTTGGTTGTGGTCTGATTTTCGTATTTGCTCTTGTATGCCATCTATTACACCCAACCTTTCAACTGCAAGGGACTCGGCTTTCGCCGGTCCCCATCAGCTTACAGCGAGTCACAGACGCACCAGACGCCAATGTCCGGGTTCACGTACCACGGATAAGCGTCGCAATGCACAGTCCGCGAACCACCGTGAACCCCGTCGCTCCAGTAGCCACCGCCAAGGAGCGCGTGCAAACCTGTGTTGTTGGCCATGTAAAGCTGGCCAACTTTCTGTCCGCTCATAACGTCATACCAGTTCCATGCTGATCCGGTAGGGTCGTGAATAAACTCATCAAGCCACTTCCATACGTTTCCAACAAGGTCGCGAACATTCGTTGCGGAAACTGCGTTCTTTACATTTCCGCAGGCGGTTCTTGCCGTATTGGAAGTTGCGGACCATGCGTAGGTGTTGTTACCATCTTCGCCCTGTGGAGAACCGTATGCGCCTTTGCAGAACTCAGCGTAGGTTGGAAGTCTCTTTCCTACTCTCATAGCTCTTTCATTGGCGATATACCAGTTTAATCCCTCTGTTCCAGTAATCGGCACAACACCCTTTTTGCTCTGCAAACCACTGGCACCATTGTCGGATGAAAGATATATGTCTCCCCAGAACGGTCCGATATAAACCATTCCGGTAGGATCACAGGTAGGTCTATGGAGAAGAGTCCATACAGAGTTAGGAACGATCCCCTCTGTTACGTTTGTTTCCCATCCACTTCCTAATGCCGCACCTGATGCGCTGATCGGAATACCAGAACTATTTGTTTTTCTGACAATACCGTAATGGAAACCACCGATCTTTCTTGATGTAACTGCTGTATAGCCGTTTGGATATGTCGTATTAAGGGAAATACGATACTGTTCTGTGGCAAAGTTTGTGGCATCTCCGCCAGTAGGATCACAGATATAAATGCAGTAATCTTTTCCGACTTCAAATTTTGAAGCTGTTCCGTCCAAATTGCTTGCTGTGAGTGTGGTCTTTTCTGTCTTAAAAACAGAATTTCCTACTGCAATCAGAACTCCGGCGATTACAGTAAGTGCTCCGTTCTCCATGCGGATGAATTTCTTATCTGATGCCACCACATCAGACATGAGAGCAAGTTTTGGAGTGGTTATCTTTGCAATATCATTCTCCATTGCCTCGTCATAACCGTAGAATTTACTCATTAGCCAATTCCTCCTTGATCTGATTCAGTTCTTCGGCTGTCATGCCGAGACTGTCATAAATTGTGTAAGGTGCGGTAACTGCGATTTCCGTGGCTTCGGTAGAAACCATAGCGGAAGTGGAGATGATGGTTGTTTCCAACTGGGTATCTCCAGTGTGTTCATCCGGCTCTCCCTCTTCGTGGGTAACATTCGTGATATTCACAGTCTTGTTTCCAACGATTGCCTTTGTACCGGCTTTTGCCTCTGCACAATAGTTGATAGTTACTGTTTTCTTATCCTCTCCCACCGCAAGGATAGGGCAGTGAAGATAATTCATGTTTTCGAGATCTTCGATGGCTTCTAACAGATCCTTTGCCGCAAATGCGCCATCGTCTACGAGGGCTTTACAGTTTCTAATGTCCTCAGCGGTTGCAAGTCTCTTGGGGAAATCTCTCATTGTGTTTACCTCCGTTATTTATTTACATAGGCTCCTACAAAACCATCGACAAACGCCAATCCGTTGCCGTCCATGATTCTGAAAGTCTTATGTGTCATAAGATCCGCATTGCTGATAGAAAATGTTTTCGGGACAACCATATAGTTGTCATTCGCAATGCTTATTGTGTACTCTCCTGCCTCTGTGAGATACAAAGGCTGAGTATAATCTGTAACAGTATATTTGTTACCGGATGTTACATTTTGAACAGTTATTGCAGCGGCAGTTCCAACGGTATCGTTGAAATGTATCTTTACCGCAAGGTTCCTGATGTGGGTTTCCACATCGTTGATTTCATTCTGCAATTTTCCGGCTGCATCCGCTGACAACTGATCTTTAATCATTGAAAACCATTGATTAAACAATATTTCCTGATTGTTCTCAAACGTTGTCATTTCAGATGTGTAGTCTTTCTTTAACTGCACAACATCCGCGTTTGCCGTTGCCTGCAAATTGTCGAGAAAGATATTGAATGAGTCGAGATCCAGATTTGCTCTCTTGTCAAACTCTACTTTCTGGTTCTCAAAAAACTCTGTGAATACCTCATACAAATCTGTTCCGTTTTCCAATGCTGCCATGATTGCGTTGACGGCTGTATTGATGCGGTTGGCATCATACGCACCGAAAAACGATTCATCGTACACCGTGTACTGGGTCACATCTTTTACGGAATAACTGCCGTCCCCATTATCAATAGGTATGAACTTCCGCAGACCGGACCATACGGCATCCTTATAGTCTGTCTTTAATCGTTCCCACGCCACTTAGAACGCCTCCCTCCTTATGCCAAAGTTAAAGGTAAGCATCTGCCGACCTCTGTATTGGTTTAATAACTGATTGAATAAATCCAAAATCAGGCTTTCAATGCGGTTGAGTTCGTTAAAATCAAAAATCTTTCCATTCGCCGTGTATAAGGGGTTCTCCCCTATGTCCGGCTTAAATGTGTTTTCAGCTATGAGCTTAATGTTTTCTTCCAACTGATTTATCTCGTCCGCATAAAAATACTGGTCTTTGCTCCTATCGTCTCCCAGATCGTTTATGGAAAACTCCTGGTACATTGCCACGGCTATCTCTCTGAGATATGCGAGGTTGTTCTTTATCCGGTTGAAATCTTCCGTGTTGAACCGGTCTCCGTGATAAATCCCCTCATCGTCTGTGTAACCGTGCCAATCTGTTTTTGGAGTGGTCCAAGAACCCGAGATAGAAACAACCATTGTTTCCGTTGTACTATTCCCGGCAGAATCCGTTGCCGTCAATACGGCTACATGATCCTTTTCCGAACCATCTATGCTTGCGGAGGCTTTATATACGGTTCCGATAGAGTGCTGAAAATTCAGTTCTTTATCGTCAAGTGTTCCTGTGACATTTGCTATATCAGCCATTATTCATCGCCTCCTATCCTTTGGTGTAATTGCCAACGTATGCCAGTGGCAATTTATCAGGAATTTCCTTGTCTGATATATTGACATAGGAGCCAACATAATTGCCGACAAATGCAACGCCTTTCAGTTCCTCAATGGAAACTGAGATTGTGTATTTCCCCTTTGCCTGCACGGGGTTTGGACTTATCGTAACGTCCCTTACCAATATGTTAGCTGCCATGCCGCACCGCCTAATCTGTTACCGAAACAGAAATTACATAGATTGCTCCGACATCCGCCGGGTTCGGTGCCAATGAAACATCTGAGATAACCGGTGCTTTTGTATCGAGGGTTACTGTTCTTGTGACGGTCGTGGTTCTTCCGGCTCCGTCCTTTGCTACAACGGTAATGGTGTTTGAACCATCTTTCAGGGTTATATCCTTTGAGAAAGTGCCATCGTCATATACGGTTACTGCGCTGCCGTTGATTGTCAGCGTAACCGGACTTGATGTTGCATCGTTGGTAGTTCCGGCTACCGTTACTGTGGTTTTATTCGTGACGAGTTTGTTTACCGGACTTGTAACTGATAACTCAGGCGGTACAGTATCGATCTTGAATGAAACACTCTTTTGAGTAGCTGCATTGCCGTCATAGTCGGATGCTTTTACAACAACGGTGTGTGAACCGTCTGAAAGTGCTGTGGACGGTTTATAACTGCATGAATAACCGGACGTTGTCTTTGTCTTTGTGATTCCAGATATTTCAGAACCATCAATAAGCAGTTTGATTGTATCTGGATTGACACCAGAATCATCATCTGTGACTGTGAATGAAATTGTCGGCTGATTGCTCGTAAGTAACTGTGATGCTGTCGGAGAAGAGATTGTGATAACCGGTGCGGTTTTCTCTTTTACCGTAAGTCTCAGCTTGCTTCCGAGTGTGGCATCCGACTGGTTTACAGTAGTCGTGTTGCCGGCCTCATCCTTGGCGATGATCTGTACTCCGTAATAATGTCCTGACTGATTGTATGAGGACTTTGCCGGAGCGGTAAGCGTAGCCTTGTAAGTCTTTGATGCGCTGTCGTATGTGAGTGTGGTAGTCACACCGTTTACGATAGCCTGTACGGATTTAATAGCCATTCATTTTCCTCTTCCTTTCTGTTCTTATTTTTCTGATACCCTACGGGCAATTACCTTTCCAGATAAACTCTGTGAGAAATTAACAATGTGGCGGTAGATATTGACCTTTAATCCAGGGCGATATGCGTTCTCCTGATAAACAATGTCGTTCGCATCAATCTCTGGATTTCCACGGGTATTGTATTCGTACTCAATACCGGCGTTGTAATAATCCCCAAGCCAGTCTGCCAAGTGGTTTGCCGTTTCCATATCGCTTACCAGAGGATTTTTCCATGTTATGGTCTTTCCTCTGCTATTGAGCGTTTTTACGGCATACTGCTCAACAATGTTGTATCTGTGTCCTATAATTTCAAACTGGTACTTGCCAGTAATCAGAAACTTAACCATTACATAGTAATCTCCACGTTCGATGATGCTTACGTTGGATGCTGACCCATTGAATGTTGCCCGGCAGTCATAAGTCGGATCTCCGAGGTAATATGTCTGCACATCTCCTTTGGTTGCTTCCGTTTCTTCGCTTATGAGCGTTTCTTCGGCTGTGCCTTTCTGATATGAATAGCATGGCACTCTGACCGCCTTAACAAGCTCCTGCTTGATTGATTTCGGAGAAGAGGTCATGTCCTGCCTTTCCATTGTAAAATCCGTTATATCGCCAAATGAGAAGTAATTAACGACTATGCGGTTGAATGGTTCTTTTGTCTTTGTGAACTCAATCTCCATCAAATCAAAATCATCAAAATCGTGCTGCACTATCAGCCTCTTTGTAATGTCCGAATTTACCTCATACTCATCCACCTTTTTGCCGTCATTGAAAGTCCTGAATATAATTCCGTCAGGCAGTGTAGAGCCAAACATTAACTGCAAACCATAGTACATACAGGCGGTTTCCTGAGTTATGTAGATAATCGGATTTTCTTCAAATAGGCAATCCTTATTGGACTGCTGTAATGAAATATATCCGGTATACTTATCTGCCTTACTCTGGTTCTCCGGGAGATAATACATTTCTGCATTTACAGTGGTGTAGTTGTGTGCAAATGAAGCGTACTCCTGTTTTGCAGTCTCACTCTTTATATTCCGAACATGGGAATACTCTGTCTCTCCGTTGCACGTTATGTCGTACTCCGGTGCGAATGAGGATTTAATTTGTGGTCTGCCGTACCGGTTCTGTGAAAGAACACATCTGCAGGCATTAGCGATAATCTGCAAAGCCTCTTTGTGCTTAACCCTCGGTATGGGGTTTTTTGTGGTTGACTTTTTGAGGTACGGATCAATGTAGTATTCCTCAATTCCGGCATCCTGAAAGACCAATTCTGCTGCATGGTAATATGTGATTCCTGCCGGAGCATAGCAGCCTTTGTAATATTCCTCGTCCATGTTTCTGAAAAGATCCTGACACCTTATCGTTGCCGAGTAATCATCGCTTTCCCATGCACTACACTGTAACTTTGCCCCTCTTATCCATTCGATAGTGTCTGAGTTCGGCAACTGATAACCGTACCAGACATACATCTCCTGCCCTGTCTCCAAGAAGTTGATTGCTGAGTTTGGGTTGTCTACATTGAAATACTGATCGTAATTCTGTAACTTAACCATGAAATCTATCTGTGGAACATCCTCGCAAATTGGGGATATGTAGCTGTCTAATTTAGAATCCATAATATCGTCATTGTAATAAACAAGACCGTAGCCTAACTGAATTGAATAAATCCTCAGTCTGGAATATGGATTTTTCATCTTGTAGAAGATGAATTTTATATATGTGGTATTCTCTAACACCTGTTCTGTACTGAACTCTGACTGATCGTTGTCAGCAATCTCTATTCTCTGTCCGCTACTCGTGAGTATGTCGAACCTGGTAGGATAAACCTCTCCAAAATTGATAGTCAGTCCTTTAATGTCTGTTGCTACAACATTCAGTTCGATAAGCAGCGCATATCCGCTTGATGGAATCAGAGGCTTGCTTATCAAACCGGTGTCGTAGTAGTTGCCGGATGTATTCTCTCTGGGAAGAAAATACATGGATCCGTCAACCTTTGTGAAATCATGTTCGAGTGTGGCATATACAGTGTCCTCTTTTCGCTGACCGAATAAGCCGGTCTGCTTTGAGTAATAGGCAAAATTATTTCCCATGACAGTTGCGTTGGCCTGTGCCTCCTGATTTACCAGACCGAATGAAATCATCATGTATGACCGCTCTCTCAGAGAGCTTTTCATGCTTGCCTTGTATTCATTTGATACTTTCTGCATACGCCATCACTCTCCACAATCAATAAGGTTTACTTTGCAACTCTGATAGGTAATTGGATTTCCGTCTGTATCAATCCAATATGGTTCTGCCGTCCTATCTCCGGGGTACATCTTTATTGTTATTTTTTTCATAGTGACCGGATCTGGGAAAGTGACATATACGAAAAACGCACTCAGCACCGTAAGCATCCGGCTCCACTCAGCTGCCGTCAGCCACGGCCATTCCAGAGTGTCGAGTTTGTACTGATCTCGCCCAACTCTCTGTCCTACGACCGTACCGTTGGCATTTCTTCCGGCATCCACCATTGTAGATACAGTTGGCTTTGCCCCACGTTTAGGAGGGGGAAAGTCATAACCATTTACTGATATATAAGCCATTCCATATCCCTCCTTTACGCTCCTTGGAAGCTGTAACCGTTGGCATTGCGCTGTGTGGTTACTGCGTCCGTAACTGTCTTTCCACCGATTTCAACAATCGTCTGTTCTTTCTTATCAGCCTGTGTCTTGGTGTTCTTGGAAATCTCACTCACAGCGGTTGTTATTCCAAGATCGTCCAGAGCCTCTTTGATAGCTTCTTTCAGACCGCCACCGGAATTAAGTGTTGCCTGCACGGTTCCGTTTGTAGATACCTCCCTTGTCACACGCTGCACGATTGCTTCATTCGTGAAATCACTTCCATAATTGTTGCTGTATTCTTTCAATGCACTGTCATTGATTTTCAGACGTGTTCCGAGGTTCACGTCCATATCAGCGAATGAATCTACCCAGGAAGTGACAATTCCTTTTGTTTTCTCTCCCTCTTTCTCTACGCCGATGTTATATCCCTCTACGGAATATGCACCTAATCGTTTGAATACTCTGGACGGAGAGTTAATATCCAGCTTGTCTTTGAACCATGAGATAATACTGCTGCCCCACGATTCAATGTTGTTCTTACAGGTAGAGTACAGATTTCCTATACCGTTCTTAAAACCATCTACCACATTTTTTGCAATGTCATACCACTTGTCATAAGAACAGGTATTTGTGAACCACGTTTTTACATTAGAAGCCCATGTTGTAATGTTGCCCTTACAAGTCGTATAACTGTTTCCGATTTTCGTTTTGAAGCCGGAAATAATATTCTCTGCATAGGTACTCCACTTAGAACTATTGATGCCTCCAAAACCACTATCAGAGAACCACGTTTTGAGGTTTGAAGCCCATGTTGTGATATTACTTTTCGTATCTGTGTACGACAGTCCTATTTTGTTCCTGAAACCAGTTATGATATTTCCTGCATAAGTGGTCCATGTGGCATTGTTGATATTTCCGAATGAAGATCCAGAAAACCAATCTTTCAGGCTACTCGCCCAAGTAGTAATGTTGTTCTTTGTGGTGGTATAGGTGTTTCCAACCTTTTCCCGGAAGCCGGAAATGATATTGTTTGCGTAGGTCTGCCAAGTATTGCTATTGATGTTTCCAAAGCCGCTGCTCGTATACCATTCCTTAACTTTGCTCGCCCAGGTTGTGATGTTATCTTTTGTTGTGGTGTATGTGTTACCCACCTTTGTTTTGAAACCAGTGATAATATCATTTGCGTAGGTGGTCCATGTACCGTTATTCACTCCGCCGAATGAAGAACTATTAAACCATTCCTTTGCCTTTGAGGCCCATGTGGTAATGTTGTCCTTGGTCTGTGTATAGGCATTTCCCACTTTTGTCTTGAAACCGGAGATAATGTCATTTGCATATCCAGTCCATGTTTCCGTGTTGATCCCACCAAATGATGAATTGTTGAACCACTCTTTAGCCTTAGTAGCCCAAGTCGTGATGCTGTCTTTCGTGGTGGTATAAGCATTGCCTATCTTGTCCTTAAAGCCGGTTATGATGTTCTGACCGTGGGTTTCCCAAGTCTCTTTGCAAATCTTTCCAAAGCTCGTACCCGAGAACCAGTCATTGACCTTTCCGGCCCACTCCGTAACTTTTGCTTGGCAGTCTGAGAATTTCTTTCCGATGCCTCCATTGAAAGCAGTGACAAGATTACTTCCAAGTGTGCTGAATACGGTTGAATCGGATGAACCACCTATGCCGAATATTCCTTTGACAACATCTGTCACATTTCCGAAACAACTCAACGCTGTCTGCAATGGTGCTGGCAAAAGGGATTTAGATATTCCACCCAGCAAGCCACTGACTATTTTCTCTCCGACAGTATTTATTTCTCCATCATCAGATCCAATTCCGAACTTCTTTGATATTCCCTCAACAACGCTTGTTTTCAGTTCATTCCAAATGGCGGTCCATGATACCCATTTGAACAAATTCTTGAATGTCCACTTGGCTGCAAATACCTTAAAGACTGTTTTGAGGATTGTGTCCCAGTCAATCTCGGACATTGCCGTTCCTACGCCCTTTAGAAGTTCGTACCAATCTACCTCGTCTATCAAAGTGTTAATCAGTGTGCATACACCAGATATAAGGGAATTGATTGTGCCTCCGGCTTCTTTCCAGTCGATAGTCTTAACTGCCTTGTTTATCGCACTCGCAAAGTCACTTCCGATTTTCTTGAAATCTATCTTCGCAAGGAATTTTCCAAGACCGCTGAAAAGTGTCTTGATGCTGTTGCCAAGCGTTGTGCCTACAAGATTCCAGTCGATCTCCGTAATTGCGGTATTTATATTTGTTCCAAGTCCCTCACAGAAAGTATCGAAACCATCTTTGATGGTATTCCAATCGAGTTTTTTCAGTGCTGTGTTGACACCGTTTGCAAAGTTCGTAGCAATATCTTTCCATGGGAAAGTCTTTGAGAAATTCAGTACGGCAGTAAATACACCATTTACAAAACCGGCGAATGTTTCTCCAATGCCAACATAATCAATTCCGACTATTGCATTGCCAAGCAAATTGCCGATTGCGGTTCCGAGTGAAGCCCAATCCAATCCGGTAACGAATGTCTTTGCAAATAGAATCGCTGAGTTTATTGCATTGGAAATTGCTGTTCCAATTTTCTTCCAGAGATCTTCTGTCTGCAGGGCAGCGTTGATTGCATCTACGATACCCTGTGCAAGTCCCTTTGCGGTTTTATTTATCAGAGTCCAGTCAAGAGTATCTAATGCACCAATGATAAGATCTGCTATTGCCGTTCCGAGACTGCTCCAATGGAAGTTTTCTACAAATGAATCAACGAACTCAAATGCAGAGTTAATAGCTTGCGCTATTGTCACACCTATTGATGTGAACAATCCAGGAGTTTCAAGGAAACCATTCAGGAATGTCGCAATGCACTTCGCAATCTTTCTCAGAGATGCTTTGATGCCGTCCCACTGAATGTTATCGAGGGCTTCTTTCAGTTTCTCCCCGAACATTCTTCCTACATCGTAGAAATCAGCTTCATCCCAAGCATCCTTAATCATCTGTGCAAGATTTTTGTACTTATCCGCAATCTCGTCTGTTTCATAACCGCTTCCATCGGCTCCGCTGTTGCTTCCACTGCCGCTTTTATCATCACTTAGGATGTTAAGCTCATCTATGCCGGTGGTAAGGTTCTTTGCCGCCTTTGCAGCACCATTTAAGGAATCTGTATAATCTTTATTCTGTTTTATTGCCTTGGTATAGAACTTCTTACCTGTGAGTGCTGAGAAGAACTGTGCCAATGCGTTTGTTGCTGCAACGAGCTTCTGAATCAGATAATCCAGAATCGGAGTAACTACATTCAGTATTGGCTCAAATGCAGTTGTCAGTGATGCTCCAAGCTGTCGCAAATCGTTGTAGAGCAGATTTACGTTTTTGTGAAACTCTGTTCCGGCTCTTTTTGAATAAATAACAAGGTTATCGAATCCTGTTTTTACGAGTTCAAATAGGTGTGTAAACATTGAACGTAATAACATGAACGTTCCAAGTCGGATGATTGAGCCGAGTTTCTTTGCAAATGCACCAGATTGTTTTTCTGAAAATCCAAGGCTTTCTCTCACTCTCTTTTTGAGTTCCTTGAATTTGTTTATAATTGCAGCAATCCCAGAACGGATTTTGTTCACTACCGTTTTCACGGCAGAAATGATTTTTTGTGTCTCGTTCTTTACAGCATTTGCCACTTGCCTTACCGCATTGATGATTGCAGTAAGGATTGTCAGGATAATACCAATAATCGGTATCGCCGCCTGAACGGCTTCAAGACCTACTGCCATAGATTGGAACCCAGCGTTTGCCGCCATGCCCCCGGTTTCAATGGCCGGAAGAATTGATGCAATTCCACTTAATATAGAAGAAAAGGTTCCAAGTCCACATTTCTGTGCTGCATCCCCTATGGACTTAATGGACTTTGCCACATCCTCCATATTCTTAGGAGACTGTGAAACCGTTTCCTTGAACTGCTTAAACTGTTCCTGTGCCTGTCTGAGACCATTCACAGCTTCCTCATACTGACCGGTATCAAACCGTATCTTTCCACTCTCCATACCGCTGACAGTGGCTTTGTACTTATTGATCTGGTCTATGAGTTCCTGAATACGTCTATTAGCCGGATTTGTGTTTGCCTGATTGAGACTTTCGTTTAAGTTTGTCTGTCCGGCTGCTGCACTTTGTCCGGCAGTTCCGAGGTTGCTTTCCTCTTGTGCCAACTGACTTGCCGCTGATGCGGCACCGTTCATTGCTGCCTGTGCCTCTTCTGATGCAGTCGCAACGCTTTCTGTGGCTGCCGCTGCTTGCTGACCGTTCTCCAAAGGCTGTACACGTCTCTGTGCCCCCTCAGAATCAATTCTGATGCTGACGCGATTATTCGATCCGAGGTTTCCAAGTGCTGTGCTGACTTCCTTTACAGTAGCCGCAACCTCTTTTAATTTCGCCGTATCAACTCCTGACAGAGACTTAATGGATGATGCAATGCTTCTCATACCACTTCCGGCATTTTTAAGATCATCTCCAACGCCGGAGAAACCACGCATTACATCAAGAATCTGTTTTAACTTTTCTGTATCTAATCCCTCAGTGATTTTCTTCATTGAGGTAAGAGCTTTTGTTACTTTATCAATACCACCGTCTGCCTTATCAGTGGTGGCTTCTATTTCCAATAAAATGCTATCTACTCTGTTATCAGGCATTTTGCCACCTCACTTCGTAAAACCCTGTCCGTGGGTGGTATTGTTTGTCCGTAAAATAAGAAAACATGGGGAACTGCGCCGGACTTGCGCTGTTTCGGTTCGTCAACCTATCCCCATGTAATCAGCTACTTTTCTCTTCGCTGTCTCAATCGCTTATTATGTTCTGCGGCAAAGGCAGCGAATCTGTCTGCATCCGTCATTTTTGCTCCCGGCGGTGCGTCCTCTGTGCTGTTCATGCTTCTTGGTTGGCTTGGGTATGCCGGAGCATTTCTGCCAAGGAAGATTGCCATGGCATCTACGACATACGAACCAACGGACCACGCCAACGTATCTAAGGCTGTGGCCTGTTCTTTCGCTTCCATTTCTCTCTTCTTTTGGAATGGCTCTAATTTCGTAGGGTTCAATGTCCAAAAGGTCTCATAGGAAACTCCATAAAGGAGAGCGTTGGGAAGCCAAACTTTATTGATAATCTCTGTAAATGTTTTGTATTTACTGAGATCTATTTCCTCTACTCTGTTGCCGCCTTGGTTTTCTTTCCTCCGCTCTTCGGAGGTTCCTCGGCTTCCTCGCCAAAACCCGCGGTTTTCATTGCCTCCGTAAAGGCTTCCATGACTTCATCCATGGAACCACCGTACTTCAAATGTTCGCTCAGTATCTTTCCGGCTTTTGTGAGATCCTTTGTGCCGGTAAGGACTGCGATGATCGCTCTGATTGTCTTAAAAATTTTCATGTTCTCTCTGGTATCATCATCCAGAAGTCCCATTACATCTACATCGTGATCTTCCAGATCACACATAAGGTTTGTAAAATCGAGATCTGCTACTTTAATCTCTTTAGGTCCATTCGCCGTCTGTAAAATCATACTTATTAACCGTCCTTTCGTTAATCTGTCCTATTTGTACGGCAGAGGATTATTCCCCTGCCGCTGCTTCACTTTTTCACGCTGTTACATAATGAAGAGCCTCTTCGCCCTCATCAGTAATGGAGAATGACATTTCTCTCGCATTGTTGGAAGATCCGCTTGTCGGATATACTGCCATAACACCGGCCCACTCCCATTTGCCGTCAACACCCTCTTCTCCAAACCATAACTGGTATTTATCAACTTTTCCTGCTTCCTGCAGATCCAAGAGTTTCTTGTAATCAGCTTTCTCATACCATGCTTTGAAAGCAAGATCCCCTGTGTCCTCGATACCGTTAATGGTTCTTTTCTTCGTATCGGAAAGTGTTGTAACATCGAGTTTTTCCTTTTCTCCGCCGAGATCCGGGTACTCAGTAATGTCGATCAACTTCTCAAATGTTCCTGGAGCATCTGCTTTCTCGTGCATGAGATATGTCACATTTGTACATTTTGCCATCTTCGTTCTACCTCCTTGTGTTTTCCTTTGCCTAAGAGGTAAAGCCTTGATTTATTAAAACCATCGGCAGGCACCAGGCAAGTGCTTTTCAGGAGCGACCCTATCCGATGGAGTTAATCATGTTTCTAATTTTGAGAACCGTGCAAGGAATTGTGATATGGAAGTATCGCTCACATTCTCCACCGGGGAAAAATAGTCGCAATGAAATCCGATTCCTACCATGTATTCTCTTGCGGAGTTTGCAATCTTCCGCGCCTCTGAGGCGGTCTTATTGGAGTAGAATTTAATTTCTAACCCAAGATTGATGCCATCCTCAGTATTTGAAAGTGTAGGTAACGCACCGCTCCCTCCTATCTGCTTGAAATACATATAAGGGAAAGACGGCGGTGTTGCTTTGAACACCTGTCCTCCTTTCAAACCGCTATATTTGTTCTGCAAGTCTTTCAGGAGGTTGGTAAAATACAAATTCACATTGTCCTTAACCATCCTTGAATACCTCGCTTGCTATTTTGGTTGCTTCTTTTCTAAGATACTGTGCCGTCTCGTACATGAATGGTCTTGACGGCATACCCTCTGTAAAACGCCATGTTCCATCGTCAGCCGGATAATACCAGCCCTCTCTACCGTCTTTTGTGGTAAAGATTGTTGCGCCGGAATTGTACGCCCACTGCATGATTGCTTTGTACTCTTCGCTCGGATGGGAACTATCCCTACCCTTTACGCCGGTACCAAACTCAATATATTTGCAGTAGCCACCGGCACTGATGATACCAACACCCTCTGCTTCATCCAGATAGCCAATAATGGATGCTCTTGCCACTCCGGTATCTACCGGAACTAGCTCCTGTGCTTTTTCAACGCCAAGATTTGTGAGTTTTCGGATCAATGCCTCAGCACACTTGTGTATGCGCTCTTTTCGCTTTTCCAATTTCTTTATGGCTTCGTCTATGCTGTCCGGGTCAAATGGGTTTATGTGGATGGTGTCTTGCACATCTCCACCCCCTTTATCTTCCGTATCGCCCATAGATTCTGTTGCAAATCATGTTTAGGGCAAACACATATATAATCTGGTTCTGTGTCCGTAGAACCGTCCTCATTGAGAACGGGAACTACATCAATGAAGAGCTTCGAGTATTCATCAATAGGCAGCTTCTTGACAGTTGATATGGTCTTGTCATAGACAACATCCTTGCCAAACGGAGAGTCCTCGGCGTTGCCGGAGTTTGGGCTTACTCTCGCAAGCACACGCACCGGATTGGAATATTTCGGTACGCTTTCTCCGGTAAGGTTTCCGTCCTCATCCACTTCGTCTGCCGTCCCCTCGTAGGTCTGATAGAAGAATGGAACCTGATTTATTCTGAGGTCTCTAAGTCTCAGCATTGGCATCCCTCCTTAACAAACCAACATAGGTTTTTGGCGGTATCTTTGATAAGGCAATCTCAATGTCTTTTTTTCCTGTTTGTCCCCAGTTACGGGTAACGCCCAATTCTGTATGAGACACCAAACCGCCCCTTGCATCATCGGAGTTGATTGCTTTTGCCAAATCGTAGATTTCAAACTCGTATCGTTTGTAAAATCTCTCCAATTCCTCATCGGTAGGCTCATCATCATCCGCCCAAAAATGCTGATTTGCAGCCTGTTTCTGGGCTTTCATAAGGAGGACGGTAATCTGCTCATCAGTGAGAGTTTCATCATCGAGGATGACTTTCAATAATTTTGCGTTCATGCTCCGTCCTCACTTTCTTATCCCTGCTGAGTTAAGAACTCTGCGATTATTTTTGCTTTCACGGTTTCTTTTGTGTCATACCCACGTTCCGCTGCGATAGCCTTAATCTGAGCCACTGTCAGAGCATTAAGTTCTTCCTCTGTATACTTCTTTGTGGCATCAGTAACCGTCTCTTCTGTGCTCGCATCTGATGATGTGGAAACAGAAGAATCGGCTACGATACTGGAACCACCGTTAAGGGTATGACCTGTTATTCCCCCGATGCTTTGGTTGCTGTCAGTACGCTCGGCAGATCTGTGGAAATATTTGTGAACTTAGCACTCATCCACTCAGGCCCGTGATCCAAACCAATCTGTCCGAAGATCTGATATGTTTCTCCTGCACCAGTCTTTGCGAGCTGCTCCAGGAAGAAATTGCCCTTACCAGGAACCATCTGATGAACCGGAGCCATGATGGACGGATCGAACAGAACAGCGGTGCCGGTAGGCATAGTATCAAACAGAGCAACTGCCACTTCTCCGAGAGGGGTAACTACCGTCTGTAATTTGATACCGTTCACTTCTCTTCCGAGGGGAACGATTGTAAGGTTGTTCTGCTGTGCATCAAGGTTGAGCTGCAACATTGTAGTTGCATCAACTCCGAGGACGATGTTATCTGTCTTTGCTCCCTGATCGTGGATAGACTTTAATCCCTCTGCTACAAGCCAGTATGTGAGAGGCTTTTTAGCAAGATCAAGTACGTTGGTTGTGATAGCTGTCAGAAGTCCTCTTGTTTTATTGGCTTCTGCATCGGTAGTTGCCTTTGCGTACTTTCCGTTGATGAATGTGTACTCAATATCCTGTGCGATCTTTGCCATTCTACGAGAAACCTGAAATGCAAGCTCGTCCATAGGATTTGCCTGCTGACCGGCTACATTGATACCCTGCAGTGTACCCATGTTACTCTGCTTTCCGTAAGAAATCGCCACGGATTTCTGGAAGATCTGAGTTACATTGGTAAGCTGGCTTCTAGTTACCATTTCCGGCTGTGGTGCAGTAAGGGATGTTGTTTCAGAAATCTCCGGCTGTTCGCCTGTTTCTGTGTTGTACTCCTGACCGCAAGTAAACTCTACATGATTGGTTACAAGAGGTCTTGCGCCAATCATCGTAGAGAACGGTGTTGCTGTCTGCCCTTTAGCGAATAACATTCCGCTAAAATTAGGAACAGCGAATGATGTTGCTGTGCCCTGTGCCATAATTCATTACCTCCTTTAGATTTATGCCTGCTGATTGTTAGCGGCACTTTGACTTAATATTGCAAGAATCGCAGCCTGTGAATCGCCTGCGTCCATTGCCTGTTTAATCTGTGCTGAATAGTCAACCTGACCTACGTTTCCAGACTGCGGTGTAGGCATCTGAGCCAAATACTGAGCGCGGATTTCCGACTCTTTCTGTTTGTCTCTTTCCGCCATAAACTTAGTGATGTTTCCGGTAACAACATCCATGCTTCCCTCATACTCTGCTGTTGCCGTTGCCTTTGCCATTTCGGCCGGCATACCCATTCCTAAGTAACGCTCCGATGATTCCGCTACCGCTTTGAATTTTTCCAGTTCCTTGACATAAGCATCTCTCTGAGCCTGCTGTTCCGCTTTTGCCTCTGCCTCCTGCTCCTCGGCTGTCTGCTTAGCTCTAAGCTGTTTGCGAAGATTTCCCTCGGATGTACAAAGTTTGTCGTTGTCGGATTTCAGTTTCGCATTTGCCGCTTTCTCCTGTGCAAGCTGCGCCATAAGGCTCTCAACGGTTACTTCTCCGCCGGAGTTGTTTTCCTCATGCTTATCTGTCTGAGGCTGCTGCTGTGTACCGGATGCCTGAGTAGGCTGATTCTGCGGTGCTGTCTGAGACTGCTGCTGTGTCTGGTTCTGAGTTGTTGTGCTGTTTACATCTGCCATAATTGACCTCCTGCGTTTGAACGGTTCTCTCCGTGTGAATTTCTGCGTTTTTTTACTTGCGTCTCTGCAAGACAATAGTTGTATGCGTTTGATGAGGGTTTTCTCTAACCCGTTATCTGAAAGGGATTACTCCCTCTGTAACCGAAAAAAATGAGCCGGACACGATTCTTCATCACATCCGGCTCATAGGCTCTAACTGTATTCAGTTAGTTTTTCTTTGCTGCCTTTTTGGCAGTTGTTTTCTTGGTAGCAGTTTTCTTTGCTGTGGACTTCTTTGCTGCCGCTTTCTTATTGGCAGTTTTCTTGGCAGTATCTTTCTTTGAAGCTGCTTTCTTCTTATCGTCCATCTTTTTCTTGTCCGCTGCTGTCTTTTTTGCAGTTGCCATTGGTTTTCTACCTCCTGATTTATAATTCTACGCACCGGCAGTTGATGATCTCGTCTATCGGTGCGCCCATGCTATCATCGAGTGGGAACATCATTTTGTACCCATTGATGATAAAAGGCTCGTTAATAGGAACTGTTTGGCCGTCCGCCTCCCAGTGGCTAACCCGGACACGTTCATCCCTCATGCTTACCCATGTATGGGTGGTCTGTTTCTTATCCACGAGGTTCTGATGATTTATCCAGTTATATATCCAGTTTGTCTCATTCAGGGCGATCTCCGTGGCTCTAACCTCCGAGAACATCCTTTTTACACTTTTGGGAACATCCTCTTCTTTCATCATGCCACCGGTCATGCGAGACATTTTATAATCATCGTTGCCGTTGGCATTTGCCACTGCCCTCTCTGTGGCTTCCTGAATATACTTTGCAAATCTGTATGCCTTTTCCCTTACTTCTGTTTCGTACTGATATTCCGGCATCATGGCAAAATAGAGATCCATGAGTTCATTTTCGTAATCGGCACTCGTCTTTTCGTAAAGGAAAATGCCGGAAATAAGATTGAGGAACTGTGCTGCAAAAAAGTCTACAAGTGCATTTATAAACTCCTTGGCGGTTTTCTTCCGGCGGAGCTTATCGTCTTTGAGAATGTTCATTTCGTCAAAGTATTCAACCGGATTATACATAGTTCACACCGCCTATTCTTCTACCATTGCAGTCTTACTTGGCTGCTTAGATTCCTCTGTCTTATCTTTTTCCGTGTTGTTCTCCCCACCGTTCCCCTCTTCATCCTTGTATGCGTTAGGGTTCGGTTGCTGTGTCTTTTCCTCCTTGGAGGCAAGTTTCTTCTGTATGCCATCAATAATAGGCTTACTATCAACCCATGCCTGTTGTGGATCTGTGAATAGTCCGACAGTGTTGAATGATGTAAGACCATCTACTCCGGCATTAAGCAATGCCACAAGGGAATTGGTCTTAGACACCAAATCATAGGTTTTTGTACGGCAGAAACGGATTTCAACATCTGCCGTCTCTATATCTTTCAGACCGTCATACGGTCTCTGATCTGTCTTAATGATTTCGATTGCCAAATCAATGAGCTGCATTTCCGGCTCAGTGAATAACTGCTCAACCGTCTTAGCGGAAATCTCCAAACACTGCCATCCATTGGATAACTGCATTGCGCCGGTTGTTGAACCGCCGCTTGCCTCCTGCCATGACGGTGTAGAGGTAATCTGCTCCAACTGAGAATTGAGATGGTCCACAAGTTTCTGAACCTCACTCTCATTCAATGTCTGATTGAGGTAAGTGATCTTTGCCTCCTTGCCGTCCCCGGTGCTCTTTGTCATAATGACTCCATCGCCATCTACGAGGTTTTTCTTGCCCTCTTCATTTACCTGGCAGTTGTGCATCCAGAGTAAACTCTGAACGTGTTGCAGAATATCATTGATGCGGTCAGAATCCACAAGATTCATTGCGTCCATCAGTGGAATAACCTTTTCAAAAATACCCATGCGGTCATTCAGATAAAATTCAACGACCGGTATTCTTCGGAGTGGGTTTGGCGCGATATTCTCTTTCAGATGATAGTCTGTTGTGTTCAACTCATGCTCAATGGTATAACAGAAATTCTTTGAGTATGCTGTAAGAGTAATTGTTCCATCATCATGTACGGAATAGGTGCATCCAAGCACTGGCTCTCTATATGCGTCATTTGAGTACACCACAAAGGTTGTAAGTGGACTTGGAACCAATAGTTCAAATGGAGAATATCTGCTCTTATTTCTGTTCGGCAGCATCATCTGGTAGCCGACACCGCAGATAAACAGGTTTCTTCCAAGGGCAATATCTTTTGCCGCTTTGCTCTGCTCCTGCATCATTTTATTGAGCATGGCGATCTTCAAATCGTCAATATTCTCTCCATCGTCCTCATCCTTTTTCTTCAAAAATCCGAATAAGGCTTTCTTCTGTTTCTTTGTAGGTTCTATCTTTGCTCTCTGTACGAAAGTGATCGGGTTGGAAAAACAATATCCCAGATGCACGTCCACAATCTTTGAAGCATTGTTTTCTACGACTGTGGCATTGAGATCCGGTCTGATTTTCTTTTCACGGTTAAGAATTGGCTGATTGCCTTTCTCATACTCAAAAAGAAAAACTTCCTGTGCCACATTCTCCTGGTGTTCCATAAACGCCTTAGATACAACCGATATGATATTGTCTTTCGTAATTTCCCTCTCATCGGTCATTAACATTCGCCTGCCGAGAGTCGGACGGTTGCTTGCGTACATGAAGTTTCCCCTTTCCGAATAAAACAAAGGAACCGATCAAGTCTACTTGTGACTTAACCGGCTCAAAGGCTCTTTGCTTAATTCTATTTTTATTACTTCCTTACATCCACGGCAGTTTATAAAAATCGTGCCGTATGCTCCGGGTGCTTTCTTGAAAAGAAGTTTTTCACGGTTTGCCCGTGCCTTACATACAGGGCAGTATACGTTTTCCGTTTCCAATATAGCTGCTCCTTTCTGTATGTGGATAGTTGCGTGGATGGGATTTGAACCCACGACCGTCTGATTAAAAGTCAGATGCGCTACCGAACTGCGCCACCACACATTACTGGGCGGCTCGCCACCGCCCTATCCTACAATAATGGAGGAACCCACGGCCTCTCGAAAGAGGCAAGAGCCGAGAGTGGGAATCGAACCCACAACCTTTTGATTACAAATCAAATGCTCTGCCAGTTGAGCTATCCGGGCTTACCAATATGGAGTAGCGTTCACTACTCCATATCAAGAAAGGGATAATCCACCAACGTCTATACCAAGACACCATCATTTTAACAAAAAAGGAATGATAACGCATTAAAATATCGGTGTAGCCGATATTCAACGTAGTCATTCCTTTTCAAATGATATAATTGAAAGTTAAATGATGTAATTGAGTTCGTTATTCTCCGTACTTTGGTTCGTAGTCTAAGCAACAATCGTCCCAGGATGTGACTGCTCCGTAACAATCACTTTCCTCATTGGCGCATATCCAATCCGTTGTCCCATTGAAATTCTCATGCCATGTGCATGATCCGCAATTTTCACTACATCCCATTCTGCATCTCCATCAATCTCTGTGCCTCTTCTGGGCTACATACAGTCACTCCTGTTTCTTCCTCACATTTTTTAACCATGCCAGCTCCGTCTCCGGCGTAGTCCTCCCAAATGTGCTGAGATTCCACGAATATATCATTGATACGTTTATACCCAAAACCGTATGTGCGGTGCAACGCAATGGCGATAGCCGCATATATCTGTGGAACCATCTGATCTGCTGCGGTAGCAACATTCTGTGAGCGGTTTCTTCTGGCAATTTCATTCAGAGAATTTATCAATTTATTATTCTTCCCCATTATCCATATCCTCCAAAATCTGCTCTGTATCAAGCAGTTCTGCAATATCATAGGAGCAGCACGCAGGTTCTATTGGTTCTCCGCCGTAGCATACCATACCGTGGCTGCAATCTTCTGAAAGTGTGCAGTAACGACAGTAATCATCCCCATCGTGTTCGTTTATCCATTTATTGATTTTTTCCTCTTCTGTCATTTCTTTTTCATCCCTCTGATAGTATGCTTTTTACGGTTTCCTACAAATCTGCCGCCGCCCTTTTGGTTGCCATAGATAAATGCCGCCATATTCCCACCAGATGGTTTCTGCGTGGCCGGTTTGAAATCTGTCTGTGTGTTTTCCTCCATAGGACGTAATGATGGCGTTTCGGGTTTATACTGAGGTCTCCACACCATGACAATCTTATTCTCTTTCGGATCGACAAATCCAATCCCATTTTCAAAGATAGTAAGATTAAGTCCATGCCGGATGCAGGCCTCTTCGATCTCTTTCTGTACCTCAACTGCTTTTTTCTGTGCTTCTGTCATTCTCTCTTCTCCTTTCATCGTACAGTTCTCCCAAGTCTATAAATATTTTCATCATTGATAATCGTAAAGGCTGTGGAATCTTTGATTAAACAGCTATCTGGCGATACGGCTTCGCACTCAAAATCCTTAAATGCCTGTTTCTGGTACGAATATATTCTGATATTCCCATCAATCGGTATTGAAATATTGGAGTTATAAAAACATACATTGCCAAGCCCACATTGATATTTAATGCGATCCTCGCTATACGCTACTCCATGTTCATTGCACACAAAGGTAAAGAACTGTCCGGCTCCGTTCTCCAACACTATAAGCCATCCTCCGGTTATTTTATCTCTGTGTATTCCATAATTATTCACGGTATCGGTATATGGTATCTCAATATTTTTCCCATCCAGACTCACAATGAGATTTTCTGCAAATCTACTTACAACGCACGAATGTCCCTCAGATACCGCAAAGTAACTCTCATACCCACATTTTGTAATCGTCCGTATTCCATTGCCTGATTTCGTGATCTGAATTGAGGTTAATGTATTGGCGGGACTTATGAAGTATACTGAATCTCCTGCTGCATAAATCGGACTCTTGTATTTCTTATCAAACACATATTCTCTATCCGTGGTAAACCAGAACGCTCTATCATCCGCTTTTATTGCAATATTTTCTGTTCCAACCTCTGCAAAATGATATTTAATTCCGCTTTCGTATGCGAATTTATTCCCATTCTTAACTTCCACTACTTCTCCGGCATTATTGATATAGCACTGCTCATTTAGAACAATTTTTACATCGTTTCCTTTAAGCATCGTGATAAGTGTAAGTCCTCCTGTTACCCCTTGTGATACCGGCTTAGTAAGAACATTTGCATTATTATCGCATAGAGGGCAGTGAGCATATTTGCCATAATAAAACTCCTGGTGTACATCGCAGAATTTAAGGTGCTTTGCCATGTGTTTTAATTCATCCCCCATAGACCGGCTCTTATTCTCAAAGATCTTTTTCAGAGAATCAATCAGATAAGGAGATAAGTTTTTCCACGGTTTAATCGTTCTTGGTATTTTTACTTTCGGATTGTCTATTACACATATTCCTTGTTTCATACGTTCTACAATATCCATATCCGGCGTCATGGTTCCACCATGCGGATGAATCCTTGTAAGGGTTTTCCAAATCAAAATTGCCTCTGCGTATGTGTCTGTTTCCTCCGAAAAATCATTTCCTTTCATCAATGGGTCTTTGAATAAGTCCATGCAAACTTCGCATTTTTCATCTTCCACACTCCAACTATCGCAGTCTATAAAGTACACATTTCCAGTTTTGTCAAAAAGGATGTTCTGATCGTTCAGATCCCCAATACACACCCCGGCAGAATGTATATCTCTCACGGTGTTCTGTATCTTTACGAGTATTTCCAAAATATCTTTTGTGGTTATACCATTCGCTTTCAGATATTTTTTACTTGTGAGAACTCTTACTTCCTCTCCTATGGCTTTTGGCATGATGTAACCAATAAACTTATTGTTGTTGTCATACACTGCCGTAATAGGTTTAATAGCTTCCTTTGGCAGCGGTTTATCAATGAGCATGGCAACTTTCTTTTCCTTGGCTACAATATCAACACATGGTTTGTAAATTTTCAGAATATCGTTGCCAAACTCATAGATATATCCCTCGCCTCCCTCTGTTATGGGGGTAAGCTGTCTTATCTTTTCTTTTCCTATCCTCGTTAGTGCCATTTTCATAATGCCCTCCTACAATACGATTGTTGTATCATCCTGAAATACTCTCTGATGTTTGTTTATAAACCTCTTTACCCTTACTTCCTTACCGCTCTGCAGGGCTTCCGTAAATTCTTTCTTGAATTGTTCATCTTTCATGGCAAATCGTATTCCGTCAGACGCTACACCAATATTCCTGTATTCATCTTTTGGAAAAGCCTTTGTGGAAAAAATGACACCATCTTTGTACTGTTTGAGCATATCCTTATCCACATAATTGTAGGCAAAGTATTTCGGGTATTCTCCGTCAGATAGTTCTTCAAACTCAATCGTTCCGTCCAGGCGTTCTTTAACGATAAAACCATCTCCGCAGTAATCTACCATGAAATGTGTCTCATTTTCAGTAACCATAAGGATCGTAAAACAAAGGAAATCTCTGATTGAGCCGGAAGTCTGCCCGAATAGACCAAGTATCTCCCCAAAAGCGGCTGCGGCAGTATATACACTACATTCATGTATAATTCTGCTGTCATTTTTCAAAAGATGGCAAAACGCTTTTGCTCCAACTTCCGAATGTTTCCCCTCCGAGCAGCCATCGCAAACAACTTTCATCCCATCAAATTCAATTCCGTAGTCTTGGCAATTCGTACCGTAGTCGATATGTTGCTGACCGATTTTATTTATAACCATTGTATTTCCTCCCACAAAAAAGAACGGCAACCCCTTTTAGGATCGCCGTTCTACTCTCATTTTTTATACGTCAAAAAAATCATCCTGTTTCGATACGGCACTCTTGGAGTTTTCAATCACTGATTTTGATAAGCAGTTGAAAGCTCTTCTGAGTTCTGATGCAGAACTGCTTACATCGAGGATATTCTTGAATCCAAGATTTTTCGCCTCCTGTGTTGCCTGTCCTCCGAAACTGATAAACGCAGTAACGATTTCTTCCACGTTCAGATACTCTACCGCTTTCTTTGCCTTTGCAAACCCTCCCGGCTGAGAAGAGTTATCCATCCCATCTCCGAAAATTGCAAACACGGCCTTTACTCTCATTCCCTCATTTTTGAGGAAGTCTCTGTACTCTTTCAACTTCTCAGTTCCATCAATGATCGTATCGTACATAGCTGTGCATCCATCGGTACTATACGAAGTGTCAAACTCTGTAATGCGCTTATAGCCCCCTACGGTTGCACTGTCGGAGAAGTCTGCTCTTGCAACCAGAATCTCATCACATTCCTTGGAATTGATAAGTGCATCTTTGAAATCCGAAAGAGCTTTTACCATATCTCTTTCATACATTCCCATAGAACCAGACTTGTCGATTCCGACAAAAATTAAATTGATGTTCTCACTGTCGATTTCATCAATGGAGGTATTTGCGATCTCAACCTCATCTAATCCGTCAATTACCTGTTCTGTTTCATTCATACCGGCTACCTCCTACAAAATATCATCTGTGCTTTTCACGATGTTTACATGGTACGTTTTCTTAAAATCATCAAAGGTCTGCTCAGTAACATCCTCAAACCCAGGAATGGAGGACATACAATCTTCCAGAATATATATTTTCTGAGTGATCTCTGGGCGATTAGCATAATGTTCGAGAATCTGTTTAATGCTTTCCAATACGCAATGGCTCTTTGCCTCTCCTGCAATAATGATCTTGTCGTAATTTTCCAGTTTGTTCAGGAAGTCGATATTGATGTAGTTCTTTGTATCATACTCAGGTTTGATAATTCCGTACATTTCGCTGAGTGGGTCCTGTCCTTTTACAAGACGCTGCGTAACTGCTTTCTTTGCAACAGAGTGAAAATAAATCATGTTGGCAAACTGATTTTCAAATGCCGCACCAGATGTACCCTGTAAACAGTGGTAAGACCATACGCATAAGGTTTTCTTTCCGTCTTTTTCCAGATGTTCTACATAGTCACGGCTCTGGCGAGGATAGATAACAGCTCTGTACTTTCCAGAATCAAGGTCTGCCAGCGTAATCGGTGTGTAAGGAGCCGGATTGTTGCCATTTTCATCAATCCACCAGCACGGATGGAAAATCTGATGTGGTGTGTGGGTATCAATAGATACTGCGATGTTTGTAATTTTATCCATGTTGTTATAGATAAACTGTGTCATTCTCTCCACATCGCCGTGTGCTCCGGGAACTCCGAGTGCTCCATTATCCATGAAGTCCTGCTGCACATCAATTCCGAGAAACAATACTCTCTCTTTGTTCTGTGCTGCCGGTGTAAGCTGCTCATCGTTTGCCTTTCTCAAAATCTCATTAAGAGAAATCGGATTTGTCTGTGAACCAATACTTGCGATGTTCACAATTTCATTGTAGGGTGTTTTCATTGGTGGTTATCTCCTTTTATATTTTATTTGACCGGGGCAAATAGCTCCGGTCAGTATTTACTCTATTCGACTGTGATGCAATCATATCTCTCAGAATTGATTGTATTTTCCATAGCTTCAACCGGATTGTAGCCAAGGTTCTGTAGGATCTGTTTGAATACTGTCACGGACTGTCCGCTCGCAAGCTGCACACCCTTACGGTTGTGATCTGCATGGAATACATCGTGTCTGCTATTCACATTCCAGAAGATAATGTTCGGAATGACATAACCGGATTTATGGAACTTATTTGCCATCTTGTCATAGAAAGACCACTCACGGTTTCCGCAATAGTCAATTTCCATATCAGAGATAACAACGATTGCTTTCGGCATTTCTTCCTGTGGAGTATTATGTGCTTTTTCGCAATTTCAAGAACCCTCTCAAAAGCAGCTTTAAGGTCTGTGTTACCATCCCAATTTGCTCTGCTTACGTTGCGGATCTTCTGTTCAAGGGTTTCACCCCTCAGAATAACTGTCTCCGGTCTGTCAGAGAACGTCATAAACAGGTTGTGGTATGCTCCCACATTTCTCTCTGCAAAATAGATTGCAAGACCGATTGATGTTGCCATAGGTCTGCCTCTCATGGAACCGGACACATCCGCCATAACTAAAGCGTTTGTTCCTTTCTCCACATAATCCGGCAATGCTTTCCACTGTGCTTCGGGTACCTTGCTGCTCTCTCTGCCATAAAGGATCTTCTCAACAATATCGTAAGGGAATAGTGTTGAGGCATTGATCTTTACCTCTCCCTTTTCTGCTTTGTTGATAAACTCTCCAAATCTCTCAGCATCATGTTTCATAAATGCCTTGCGGTAAATCATCATCGCACGACTCGGAACTTCCGGGTATTTGATTTCATCCCATCTTCCGGCGGACATAAGGCTCTCAACAACACCAATCTGTTTTCTCATGCTACGGACGATTCTCTTGAAATTGTAGACCGGATAGCCTAATTTCTGCGCCGTAAGGATTCCGAGTTTTCTTGTGGCAGAGCTGCTTGCATCTGCGGTCTTAATCCACTTTGCAAGTAAGGAAATTGCATTTCCGGCATTGAGGTTCTGTAAATCTTCCTCAAACTGTTTCTTCATTGCAGCCCACATATCGTCCTCCAACGGAGTGCCGATAAGTTCATACAGATCATCATATCTTCCGAACACACCGACCAGATCAAGGTTTGGTCTGAGTGTTTCCGGGTGTTTCTCTGCCATATAACGGATAATGGTTCTGAAAGTCTTTCTCTCTCCAAGACCGCCGCGAATGTCTCTTGCATAGAACGCAATCTTTGTAGCAAAGAGTTTGTCCTGTGCGTATGCCTCAGCAAACAGAGTGGTAATTCTGTTCTCATCAGCCTCTCTCAGCGATCCGATTGTACCAAACAGATCCAATCTAGCATCGCCAGAAGTATTCAGTGTCACCGCACCATTTTCAGTCCGGGTAAATCTACCCTCTTCTCTCATTGCATCTGCAAAGCTCATGTTTTCCTACCTTTCCAGGACTCTCATTTACGGAATTGAACCGTTTCACATTGTTTTTTAGACATTTGCTTTAACCATTGTGATTGCTGTAGGAGTCCCTATAAAATTGTTTACCGTTTCATTGTCAGGACACTATTGGGGTTTATGATTAACAGTCATATCCAAAAGGGTTGCTGTAAGTGTCCCATGTAAAGTTTTATGCCTATCTGGCTAACTTTTTAAGTTCATACCGCCTGTTATGTATCGCTCCGACAGAACGACCAATTTTCTCAGACAATTCAGAATCGGTAATCTCATGCTTGATTACCAGTGCATCTTCCTCCGCAGTCCACGGATGAGACGGATATAGAAATGACGTTTTACTGTAATATCGCCTATGCTGTCTCTGACACGCCTTATGATACTTTTCCATATCCCTATAATCTTCTTTTCGGTTCATAGGCAACCTCTTTCTTTTTACATGACGCTGTTTCAAACGGGAAAATATTGTCAATGGAATTTTCTGTTTTGAAAGATTGCTGTAAGCGTCACTTAATTGCCCCGACAGGACTTGAACCCGTATGCTCGATTGCTGTAAGGAACACTCCTGTCAACCATGTTCCATCCGGTTTACCATAACCGGCAATCGGGGCAGAGACGATGAGAGGAATCGAACCTCTATCCGCAGCTTGGGATTGTTATTGAAAGGAGTTTGCTGATTATGCCACTAACATGACATTCTTCTTAACAGAGCTGCTGTGCTCCCTTTGCACCACATCGCCATATAGAGTGAGGGACGGACTTGAACCGCCGACACCGTCCTTAGCATGGAATGAAAGACTGCTGTTCGGACCACAAACATGATCCATTTTTCTTTCGTGCTCTACCAACTGAGCTACCTCACTCATGTAATTGGCGCATCTTCTTGATTTGTAAGGACATTTGCGCCATCGCCTTGAATGGAGAGGGATGGATTTGAACCATCAATGAAGCAGGCCCCAAGCTGTAATATATTGCCGTCAACGCCACGAACATGACGTATTGTACATAACTGCCGCGTCTACCGTTCCGCCACCTCTCCATATTCAGTTTTCAATACGGAAATCCGTATGAATTGCGGAGGTTGGATTTGAACCAACGACCTCCGGGGCATGAACCCGGCAAGCTACCACTGCTCCACTCCGCCATAATGCAACCTCGCCCCTAGGCTGCTTTGTAAGTTCTGCTATGTCGTTCCTTGCGTTCCTCACTTAACCGGTGCTAACTACGACAGTATGTGACCGGCGGACTTGATTAAACATTTCCGTACACCCGCTTAATGCCCCGTATTGGCGGTTTTGCCGAGACCAATGGCAATGTCGATAGGAAATGTCTTTCGGGGGAATCTCTCTAACCCAACTGGTTTATCGTCCGAAGTCAGGACGGCTTTTTATAACACTCTGGATATTGTCTTTCCAGAATTATTCAGAATGAATACCATAGTATTGGGAATACCAATGCGGCTATACACATAAGTAACTGTATCTAAAGTAACCACCGTGAGTGAAACATTCTTCTCTAATGGCGGATCACCAAGATACCAAATAATGTTATCTCTGCACAATCCGGCAGCACCAATAAGTTCCTTTGCCTTGTTGAAATTCTTCTGTCTGATTTCCAATTCTTCATCTGAGGATTCAGCATTGGATATTTGAAGCATATCCTTTTCGATAATAACATCAAAACACTGAATAACCTGGGATTCCTCAAAGGTATCATTTCTGACACCCTTTTTGATTGTTTGTAATATCATACCTTTCTTCCTCTCTGTCTACGCCTTTCGGCTTATTGCCCCGTTCCGGACCGGGATTGGATAGGTAAGGAATCGGACCTTACACTGGAATATTACGATAGTCGCAGATTACCTCATGTGTTTGGCGCATACGGATTTTTGAACCTATCGTATCAAAGGTGGGTGGCTGCCATTCCTGCTTATTCCAATCACTGCACTTTGCGTTGTTGCCACACCGGGACGCACCTTTTCCTCAACCGTACTAATATTGCAGTTACCCTTTACTGCCTACTATCCAATTCTGAAACCTCCTCCACCGGTGGAATACGGTTCCATAGCGGTGCATACAGGAATCGAACCTGTACTGCATTTCTGCAGGACGACTTAGCAAGACGCTCCGCTACCATTACGGCAATGCACCATACGCCGTGTTAGGGATTTGAACCCCAGAGACTTTTACATCCAGACGGTTTTCAAGACCGCACCCTCGACCAACCGGACACACGGCAGAGTAGTTTTCCCTTGGTAACGTACAAGTCGGAGATCCTCTTCCGCCGGTCGTAAACGCCCTTTCGTAACCTTTTTGTGGAGTGCTTTGAAAGAGTAAGTCAAGTGTCTCCAACTGGCAAGGTGGGGATCGAACCCACGACATTCTGATTAACAGTCAGACGCTCTACCACTGAGCTACAAGCCATTATTGGAGTAACAGGACTCGAACCTGCGCTAACCAACATCCGTAGTGTTGTGCTCTATCCATCTGAGCTATACTCCAATGCAGTCCGGCGGTAGCTTGGATGGTTGCCACTACCGAACCGATGCAACGTGTAAGACAGTTGCCAACAAAGGTATTTCATTTTTTAATGTGGTTCTCGGACCTTGCACCCCTCCACATGGTTCTCATAATCCACCGACTACATACTCAAAGAACCTCTGGCGAGTCCAACTCTTTATCGCCTTACCTCTGATGTACGTTGTTATCGCAGTTCTCAGCCTCTACTAAATCCTCTGCGCCGCTTAAATCGCTGTACCGCTCATGCACTCTAAGCAGTAAATTTTCCGCACCGGAGTTTTCTTAAAAACTCTTGGTAATGAAAAAGCACTTGGTGATCACCGGAACCTCGCCACCGCCAATTTTCTTTCCTGTTAAAGCCGGACTAAGAAAATCAGTTAAGAAATCCGCTCGTCCTACGGTGGGGAGTTGAACCCCACTTTCCCCGGCATGGTGTCCGTGGCATTTCCAGTTATGCTATCGTAGGCACCGTTGCAACAGTGGTCTTTAGCGTGACTTACGCAAGCTCTCCAATTTTAAGTCCTGTCGGCTTTCCCAGACTACTCACATAAGCCTCTCAGTGAGCATTGCAATCTCCCTATTTAATGATTGCTTACCACGGCTTTCGCCAATACTTTTCAGCCGGAACACTAAACCAACTGTAAACAGTCAGCGTTATTCTCAGTTGAAATGCTCGATGGGAGAATCGAACTCCCGTCCCCACCGTGAAAGGGTGGTATCTTGGCCGCTTGACTAATCGAGCAGGCGTGGTTTTTACTTTTTGTCTGGAAGCAAGGTACCCTTTAACCACAAAAAATCGTAACCAGGTTCTTGCAATTCTCCGCAGGGAAGCCGTTCGCGTCCGGTAAATTCTCTGTGAATAGGCTGCAATCTACCTAAATGGGCGAAAGAGGAATTGAACCTCCAATGTTTACCACGAGGGAACGGATTTACAGTCCGCCGCAACACCACCAATCGTTGCCGTTCGCCCGAAATTTTCTTTGTATCGCCAAGAACATTAGGAAAGAAGCGGTGGGAACCTTAATCGCAAGAGCTACGCCCACAGGTGGAATCGAACCACCACACTACACCAAGTTCGCTCCGATCATTTAGCGATTTACTTCGTCTTTCAGTGCTTTACCAGCTTTGAACTTAGGTGCTTTGCAAGCCGGAATAGAAATCTCTTTTCCGTTCTGAGGGTTCTTGCCAACTCTGGCAGCGCGCTCAGTTACTTCAAATGTTCCGAAACCGACCAACTGCACTTTCCCACCCTTTCCGAGTTCTCCGCCTACAATCTCAACAAATGCGTTGAGTGCTTTTTCAGCATCACTCTTGGAAAGTCCGGCATCGTCAGCCATAGCCTGTACTAATTCAGCTTTATTCATTGCTCTGTACCTCCGTTGTTGATGAAAGATCTCCAATGTCTACGATTGTGTCTGCGCCGTCCGACAGTGACACTTTCGGCAGTGCGCCGTCCCATTTCTCCAAATACATCTGCTGCAAAATCTTATTCGTCAGTGAATCATTCAACAGCTTATTGGCATCCGCCTCTCCCTGTGCTTTAATAACGGCAGCGTCAGCTTCGCCCTGTGCCTGAGTAGTTTTTACCTTGGCATCTGCCTCAGCAGCTTCGATCTTTTTCTGATTTTCAATCTGCTGCTGTTCATAAGCCAACTGTGCGGTCTGTTTTTCAGCGATTGCCTGATTGTAACTGTCCTCAAAATCAGTATTGGCAATTACTACCTTGTTGATGATTACTACGTCCTCTCCATATTTCTCATCGAGGGCTTTCTGAATGTTCTGCATGGAAAGAGGCTCTACAATTCCTCTGTTCGTTGCATCTGTTGAGGTCAAGGACTTGCTGCTTGTCTTGATTGCGGAAGCCACAAGCGTCTGCGTTACAAGGTTCTCCTTATAATTGCTGACGTTGGCATAAATCCATGCGGACATTTCTGGATTGATCTGGTATGTAACTGTGATGCCGTCATAATACAGTGCTGTTCTCTCTGATGTTTCAGACCAAATCTGTCCGTCAAACACAATGTCCTGCTGTTTGTTGTTGACTTTCTCAATCTTCTGGATGAATGGGATCTTCCAGTTTGCACCGTTCTGTATTGTTGTCTCATCAATCTGTCCGAATGTGCTTTTGACTCCGGTATATCCGGTCGGGATAATCACGAGTGAATTACCTACTCCGAATACAATCAGACCAACAAGTACCACAATAACAAAACCTTTCGGGAATTTTGCTTTCTCATTTCCCTTTTCCTCGATTTCATACTGTTTCAACGAACACCCGGCAATAATGCCACCGAAGAAAAGTATGATCCCGATGATTGTCAAAATGATACTCATTCCGTTCTCCTTTTCCGTTTGTATTGCTACCTCTGGTAGCCGTCACGGTCATGCGCTGGACATTCCGTTTCTGTTCTGCATCGGCGCACTCAACCACCTTACTTCGTCTGGTCTATCTTGGTGTAGCTTCCATTTACCCGGGAAATGCCAGATCGCCATGCGTGGACCATCAGGGACTTGAACCCCGGACCATCCGGTTATGAGCCGGACGCTCTAACCAACTGAGCTAATGGTCCATACCTCACACTTGGGGAGATTCCATGTGAGGTCTCGGAGGATCATTATAAGTGGGAACCCTCCGATGTAGGATTGCTGTCGGGGAACAGTAATCCTGAGTGGGAAGTGTTGGTGTCGAACCAACTCCTATGGATTTTCAGTCCATCGCTTCTACCGAGTTAGCTTACTTCCCATATTACGGCACTGTTACTGTGCCGTAATGGTTAGGAGAAACTTTAATGCCATACCTTGTGTGTTTAGTCCGTTGAACTTATGTCCGTGTCACTTGGTATGGTCGTAGTATAGCGCACTAAACATTCTTTGTCAAGTGGAATAAACAAAATTTTCAAAAAAATTTGTTTTTCAGTGTGCAGTCGGCTTTACAACCATTTTTCTGAACATCAGAAATCAGCTTGCTTACAGGGATTTTGAGAAAATTTGCTATATCGTATATCTTGTCGATTGACGGATAACTTTTGCATTGTTCCCAATCGCTCACGGTATTCTGTGCCACATGAACGCCAGTTGCAAGTTCGTGTTGTGTAATTCCCCTATTCGTTCTTTCTTTTTTCAAGTTGGTGGCGAAACTATATTGTCCCATGCTATCCCTTTCTATATTCCTAAGTCACTTCTCTTTACTACCTGTCCCTCTCCGCCAAGAAGAGCATCTACAAACTGGGCGAACATTGCCAGAGTGTCCGGCGCATCATCATGTTTATTCTTTCCGAGCTGTGTATAACTGCAAAGGAATGACATCATCACACCGTAATCACTCTTAGGCTCATATTCTGTAATATCCTTGAATATGACGTGTTCCTTAACCCATGAAGAGTTGACGATGATCTTGGTTTCTTTGTTCTGAGTAGTGTATTTCTTCGTAATATGGCATCTGCCGCCCTTGGCTTTAACAAGTCTCTCAACCTCATTTGCGGTTCTGCTACCCTCTTTGTTACTCTCGAACTGTGCCTGCTGTACATGATGCTTAACAAGCATATCTGAGTTGAGTTCGTCCAAGGTTCCAGGGTCGATGTTCTTGAATACCAGATCTTCCAGATAGTATCTGTCTCCGTACTGATAGAAAACTCCGAGGAAGTTGTAGTCTGTACCGGTGTCCTTGGTATCGCAGATTGCCAATATAGAATCCGGTTCTCTGTCCGGCAGTCCTCCGATATATCTCTGTAATTCTGTTGGATGATACAGAATACCCTCTCTCTCAATCGGATCACTCTTATACAGGCAGCGATATGAAACATCATCCATCGACATTTCCATATCGTGGAAGTATTTCTCATCAAATCCAACATCGTAATCGTAATCAAAGTTGCTTTTTCCGGTCTGAGGATCAATGTCCGGCACGGCGATAAATTCTGCCCTCGGATTTCCCTCATACATTCTTTCAAGCCGGCCAATAACATCATGCACACTCCATCTAGTTGCAATGTGGATCTCTTTTGCTTTCTTCTTTTTACGAGATTTAAGGTCTGTGGTGTACTCTCCGTACAACTTATCCAGACGATCAATAGACAAAGCCTCTTCGATACCGGAAACCAAATCGTCCACATACAGAAATCCCTCGCAACGGGTAACACCGGTAAGGGAACCTCTGATTGGTCTGCAGGTCAGTGTCTTAAACGGCTGCCATCTTCCAAGGTTTATTGTCTCTTCTTTTGCGTTGTTTCCCTCAAATACAACATCCGGGAACACATCGCTCCAACAATATTCATTACTGGTAATTATGTTGAGAACGGCATCATAGAACATTCTCGTCATAAATCCAGAATGGGAGGACATAAGGTTTGGTGTGTTTGGGTAATGCCCCATTACAAACGATATAAAAAACTCTCCCAGTGTGGTCTTGCCGGTGCCAGGAGGCATTGATATTGACAGAATATCCAACTCATCATCAATGAGCCTCTGCATCTTCTGTACAAGCCAATAAATCTTATTTCTTCGTGGCTGATAGTATCTGTCCTCGGGATCTCTGTTCTTTTCCACATAAAGCAGATAAGAGTCAAAATCCTTATGTTCCTGTGCCAAGAACAAAAGAGCTTTATTGTACAGATCATAATATTTAATATCTCCTGTCGCACATAGTCTCAGTCCAAGGAATCTGACCTTATTCGCTAATTTCCGTGAAAGTTCTTTATCTTCCCGGATAACCTCATTTGCCATTCCGAGTAAGGACAGAAGATTGTCATAGTCACTCAGATCGCTTTTCAGAAGCCTTACGATAATCTCTTTATTCGATAGTTCGTGTTGAGCCATGAAAATTCATCCTTTCTCACGGCTCTACACGGCTCTGTAATATTTAAGGTTTTACCACATTTACTGACGCACGGATTATAATGCCACGGCGCGCCGGATTTTCGTTTGTTTCAAATTTGATAAAACCCTTGTCGGCAAGTTTTAACCCTATTCTGCTTGCCAATTTTCCATGAACATATTCTGTTGCACCATCACGTCCTGCATTGAATATATCCATCTCCATGCACTCGGCATATCTTTCTATCGGTCTTTCATCATACCTCACTTGAAACAGAGGTTCTTCTATCTGCGGATGTGGTCGTGTTCTCCGTTCCGGTCTCTTTCTCCAATGTGGTCTGTTTGCCGCCCGTCTCTGTCTGCGCATCTTTTCCTCCCTCCGCATTTTTTCGATCTCTCGCACTCTTACTGCAAACGCTCAGAATAACCATATTGAGATGCTTATTCTGTTCTTTGAGCTGAGAGTTCTGTTCCAACAGCAGCTCATTCATCTGTGTAATTTCTTTCTTCACTTCGTTGTTGGACTTTGCATCTTTCCAGCCAACAACAATGTAAAGCACCAATATCGCAATCCAAATGATTGCCAAAATAATATCTAACATTCTTTTATTCCTCCGGCATATAATAAACTCCGCAGCTATACGCTGTAACATCCGCCTGTCCGTTGCCACGAACCATGATAATGCTATGATCCATTGCTAGGTTCTTTACGGCATCCTCAGATATGTTGCAATTCTTGGCCACTATCATATCAGGAGGAAAAGCGTTTCCGAGTAACTGTTCAAATACTTCTTTCCCTCTCTGTTCTGTGTCGTAAGCTGCAAGTGTGTAATCATCGGCGGTAATTCTTTTTCCGTTGAGTGCAATGCTTTTAATGTTACCGATGTTCACTACGTTGCTACGATCCTGATCTACAATATACATCTCTAATCCTCCAACCACTTATTATCAAAATAGCAGAATCCAAACACGGCTGCTCCAATCAAAATTACCCATACAACCCAGAAAATTACCAACCCGGCAGTTCCGTTTGAAACCATATAGTCCACCGCTTCATCTATCGTATCTGCCTGAACGAACGGTGTTCCGTCCTCTATGGTATTATCTTTGAGATTGGCATAGATAACTCCGCTGTATTCCGTGTTGATAACATAGTACAAATACCTCACATGGGACGATTGCTTAATCGTGTCATACAGGTAAGACCCCGGCATCTGGATTTTTCCATACGGAAACTCCACACCAAGGAATGACACCGTTTGACTATGGTTTTCCCAACTATCGTAGTAATCCCACGAATAATATACCTCCGTGGTGTAATAAGTCTGCGTTTTCCCATTTACCGTCCGTGTATGTGCCACCTGTCTCGTATGTTGGTTGTAGTGTTGTTCCTCAACCTTTATGTAGGCAGCCGGTACTCCACCTATGCCCGGATCTGTAACAGGATCTACTGCCACCAGATTTCCTTTCACAAACGCATTTCCTACATCAGTTCGCATACCGTACTGAAACAGTTCTGCATTTCCATCAATCTGCATGGCTTGATAGTATTCCTGATTCTGTTCGTCATTGTGTGAAGCTATCTTTTCACTAATGAAAAATCCACCCATAAGCATGATAAGGATAATGACGATGCTAAACATCAGTTCACGCACCGTCATATCCCAACCGTTGCCGGAGTAGATTATCTTACTCCCTTTCCTCATAGGCTTATTCTCCAAACAGATTGCTTACCGGCTGTCTGTCCTCTTCGCTGTATTCCAGATAGTCGTAATTGATAACCTCATATCCCATAATTCCCAAGATCTGCTTATAAGGGAATTTACGCACATATTTCTTATACGCCCTTACCTCATTATTGTAGGCAGTGCGGTACTGCAGGATCATATTCTCTGTGGTTGAAAGCTCATTCATCAGTTCCTTATAATTCTCATTGGATTTTAATTCCGGGTATGCTTCGGCAACCGCAGCTATGGAAGTTGTCACATTCTCAATATCCGTGGTGCTGCCATTGTTTCCTCTTGCTTCCACGGCATTAAGAAGAGTCTCTGCCTCATGCTTATCGTACTCCTTGACGCAATCTGCCAGATTGTAGATGAGATCCGTTCTGCGTTTCTCCTGTGCCTGAATATCAGAGTCAGCCGTAAAGACCTGTTCCTCCAACGAAACCGCTCTGTTGTTGGTACTTACGAAAATTCCTGCTATCAGTAATATAAATGCGGCTACGATACCGACAATAATCCCTGTTCCTTTATTTTTCATTGTTGTTGCCCTCCATCTTTATCATAAATTTGTTTTCTGCCAATACGATTCCTCCGGGAGTTTCCGTGAATATTGGCTCTGTTCCGTTGTAAATCTGAAATTCCACATCATTCCGGCAGACGGCATCTCCGCCGTCCATCGGAATAGCCGCCAGAACTTCTTTTGTATCGGTCTTATAGACCACCACTGTTGTCATATTGCACCTCACACGAAGTAATCATAACCGACACCATACTTTGCCATGATAAGACTCTTTGCCATTTCCTCTAACTTCTGGTGTTCGGTTGCATCCAGATACACACCCTCATAGGTTCCACTCTGGCATCCCATCCAGTCATACTTGCAATGTAAAAGTTCATGCACAAGATCCTTTTCCATGCAATGTTTGAACAGTGTATTGTTCTCTTTGTAAGATTCATCACTGAGTAACTGGATGTTTGCCTGACTGGATTCAAATATGAATGTGTTATATCCAGCAGCGTCAATTACCTCTTCTCCGTCAGGGTTCATAATCTTATCCTCAACGTGTGCCAGTATCAGCCACCCATCAAGGAATAATCTGTGTTGCCACTCTCTCAGGCACTCTTCTAACTGCTCCTGGTCTTTGAATATGTCTATCGGTTTTCGTTTCCCATCTCTCTTTTTGAGAGTTCCACAAGTATTGTTCTCAAAAGCCGCACCGTCCGCAACGGAAAAGTACCATTTATCTCCATATCTGCGGCCGCACACATAATCCCCTATCTTTACCGGTATTTCGCATCCGCACTGATTTCCTACGTTAGTAATGAGCACCAGCCCACCTTTTACGGTGTTATGGTCTATGAAAAAGTTCTCTCCACTGGCAGTCATATAATCATCAATTTTCTTACCGCAAGTAAGCAGATCGAACATTTCGCGCTGATTTTCCCCAGTCCACATCATGGTTTTTACTTCATCCGGGGACTTTGGTTTCAAGTTCAAATTATCCATCATTCGCTCTCCTTTACTTTCTTGGCAGATTTTACCTTGATTTTCTTTCTACCGAACTGCTGATATACCAAAGCAGACGCATGAACACTGTCCGTGCTGCATACGGTAACAGTTCTGCGGATTGGTTTTCTCTCAATGGTTTCAAACACTACTTTGTACCACCGTTGTTTCATTGGTTCTGCCCTCCTGTATTCTTCCGTATATTCTTTCGCACTTTTCGGCGTGTTCACATCTGATTGTGGTTAATGCCCTTTGGGTACGATCAGCCAATACAGTAATATCAACCTTATCAACGTCAGCTTCAAAATCAGGGCAGAAAGCACAATAATCTTTCACTCTGAGTTCCATTCCATTATCCATGACAGCCCACCGCCTTTAACATACTGATTTTCTCTACAAGAACGTCAACCGTTGCGTTGAGCTTGCTGTTCTTAATGCAAACTTCCTGATAATCCTCATATAATTTTCCACCATTCAGCATTTCAGTCTGTTCCTTGACTGTGGCATCCAGCTCTGCATTGAAACTTTCAAGCTGTTCAATCTGTTTCATCAGATTATCATTCTCTTTTTCTACTTTCGCATTTCTTTCTTCCAGAGATTTCTTGTTTGCTTTCAGTTTTTCAACCTCGCTCGTAAGTTCTCCGAGTTTCTTTATCATTTCCTGCTCAGACATGGTTCCCTTTTCCTCCGTCTCTTCTACTCCGAGAAGTACCTTAATCTGTTTCTTTGAAATGTGATATGCCATTGCAAGGGTGGCTATGGATTCCCCGGAAGAATACTTTTGCTCAATCTCTGTTTTCTTCACGGAAATATCCACACCATTCGTATTGAACATACGCTTGTAGCCACCCTCTTCCAGAATTTCTACTATTGTCTGCGTGTCGCACACATTCAAGTCTGCAAGAATGGGTATCTGTCTCTTATGGTTCTTCGCCAAGCGGTAATCCATTAAGATTTGTCCCTTATCCATTCTTACCTCCCTGTTTTACCCCCCCCACGGAGAAAAAGTCCTCATAGATTGCCTTGATAACTTCCGCATCGTAGAGTGCATTGTGTTTTTGACCTTTCGGCAAATCAATTCCTCTGTCTGTAAGGAGCTGTTCTCTCGAAATGTCAAAAGCTGCCTTTTCTGAAATATCCAGGATCATTGAAATATCTTGGCAGAGATCATGGCAAAACGGATTGATGTACTCCGGCAGCAACATGGCTCCATCTGCAATCAGTTCGCATAATAAAACCATATCGTAATGGCACACATCAGAGACAAACTGAATATCATCTCCGAAACCATCAAGCCAATTAAGTAATGCCGTTCTCACATCGTCCCTGTTGCCGATCACTCTGGTTGTAAGCTCATCCTCTTCCAGTTCCTTTTCCAGCTCCGTGTTGCCACTCAGGAGCAGATGATCCAGAACATTCTTGGTAATCCAATCATCGCACTGCGTCTCATCGTAATCGGTCAGTTCCGCATAAAACCTTTCGCCCTCATCAGAAACAAGTCCAATGCTCACAAGCGTTGTATTCTGATGCAGACCGGTAAACTCTGTGTCAAAAAATATCTTTCTCATTCAGTTCCCTCCGTTTCGTCCGGGATCTCCGGCACAGCTTCAAAATTCACTCTCAGATACCGTTCAAACAATGAAGCGCAGACCATTGTGTAGCTGTATACTTCCTTGTCAAGAACCTCATCCTTGATAGAATCTGTAATCTGAGTCATCATAATTGCTGTCGGAACCGTTGATTTCTCATTCTCAAAGGCTTTCAGCATAATGTTGCCATCATATCCCTTGGCAAATTCCCTCAGCGTCATTGGTTATTCCTCCGATTTCTGTGCCTTTTTAGCTTTCTTGGCAGCTTTCTTTGCCTCTTTTTCAGTCTGTGCCATCTCAGGAATGAACTCACGGAAGATGTTGTTGTAATTTCCGTTGTTGCCGGCCCATTTCTTCACGATAGCCATAGCCAGACCGGCTTCCTCGGAATAGGTATCAGCCTTTTTAGGCTTACGGATGGTTATTTCCTTGCCATCAACAACCTTTTTCTTGATTTCCACATTATCCATGCAGTTTACAACCGTCTTTGTGCCGTCAGACCAAAATACGATTGTTGCCGGATTCTGGAACAGGACTTTCTCGATACCGTATGCTCCAATAGGCTTGTCCTCAACCATTGCTTCTACGTACAGTTTGTCCCAACGATACGGACTACCACATACATGATTGATCTTTCCAGCGTAAGTCGTGCCATCCTCGCACTCAATAGTTACTCTCTTAAATTTCTTGTCTGCTAAACTTCTATCCATATTGTCCTCCTTAACACCTAACTGGTTAAAAATGTCTCCAAATAATGTTTCTCCCGGAATAGCGCATGATGCTATAACCTGTTCTCTTAACAATCCGATTGTGGCATTTTGGCATTTCTGTGAAAAATCCTCTGTGATACTCGCAACCGGTATATCATCAAAATCCGGCCATGGTTCTCCGAGGCAACGTGCTCTTTCGATACTCACTCTCCGACACTGTTCTGCCGATGATGCTGCCGTTACCTGTCTTGCATTTTCCCACCATCGGTTTTCGGTAAATGCCGAGTGTTGCATCACTCTGTCAAATGTTTGTAATGGTGGTGTCAGCCGTTCTTTCGGTAATCCAAAGCGTTCAAAACCCTGCATGGCAAACGCTATCGGATCGGGTAAATGTGCCGCTTCTGGCGGTCTCCACGGTTTCTTTTCTTTCTCTTCCATTGGTGTCCTCCTTGTGATTTATTATCAAGGGTGGTATGCCCTTAATCTCATGTTGAAATTGTTCTCGATTTTCGCCACAACGCAGTCCTTTTTCAGTATGCACTTAGCACATTTTTCGAGATTTCTGTAAGGTTCTCTGCCAAAACACGGTTGAAACAGTTTGTTTATGGCAGATTTCTTCATTTTCACTTCAAAAGGTATTTCAAATCCCTCTTTCAGATGAGAAATATCCGGCATATCATACTCTTCATCCAGTGTAGGCTCAGATATTTCCTTAATTTCCGCAAGCGCTATGGGGTCTCCGAGCCATTCATCCATGATAAAGAGCTGTGGTTTGGTCTCATTTGCCATACATATCCCTCCTACACCTCTATTAAAGTGAATACGCGTTTGTATACATCCTTGTCTGGCAGACACGGCAGCCTATTCAGTGTTGTGCCTCCAAGATAAACGTTAAATGTACAGTCCCCTATGGTTAATGTTCCTATGCTGCCCGGATCATTCAAATCCACTTGTACGCTATTGTGCTTATTCAGTATCGCCCGTATGGTCTTGCATACTTCCTCATTTTCTTTTTCCGATGCAAGGCAATCAAAACACGGATTTTTATTCTTTGATGATCTCATAATATTCGCCCTCACACTCTTTCGGAGCCATAGTTCCCCATCCGTCAGCCTTTCTCAGTTCATAATGGGTTCCTCTGTCGATGGCAAAGAGTTCTTCCCCCTTGTCAATAGTCATTTCCATATTCTTCTCAATGTCGTTTACGACAATATCCTGTAAGAAACGTGCTATCATGTCTCTTTCTCCTTTATCACTTCGGCAAACGCCGGATTCTCATGCAGCTTTTCTGCAGGCCACCCCATGTGATGATACAGTTTTTCCATAAATTCAAGGCACTCCGCCTTATCATACGCCAATAGGAAACACAGTAATTGTTCTCTGTTATACAGCACTGACGGACCGGCCCCCATTTTGATGTAATCGTAATCCGGGTAACGTACCTGAAACTCATTCGATGTAGCTGCCAGTATTTCAAATTTCACTGCTGATCCATGCGGTTCCCTTATGCAATGTCTGAATGGTAAGAAATTCATACTCTCTCCCTCATTTTGGAAAGTTTCTGTTTGGATCTCTCCCGCGCCTTTTTGAGACGTTTTTCCTCTCTATCCATTTTCTTGATGCACTTATCGAGCCGTTCTGCGTATGGATTGCCCTTAATGTCTTTCCGGGAACACTCCATGATGAAAGCCTCCCTTGCCTCAGACTGATAGACCGGTCCCATGCGCCATTTCTTTTCCTCTCTTGCCTCAGTCCAAATCAGCACCGCAATTTTCAATACGAACCACACTGTATTTAGCAGTACCAATGCGATCACTACCGCCACTATCGTTTTTACCATTTTTGTTATCCCTCCTTTGAATTTTCTATACCATCCTTGCGCCTGTATACGGATCGCATCTTTCACACGCTCCTGCTCCGTACCAAGGGCATCTGTCACATATCAGTAATGCCGTTGGTCTGCCAGACGCAATTCCGCCCAAAAGCGATATGGGCTTATCCGTATCTCTGTTCCATATTCCCTTTTTATTTTTCGGGAAATTTTGAAAATCACTGTTCCAACCGTCCATCCAGATATTCCTCCGTCTGTGTTTCTGCGCCCACAATATTGCCAAGGTTATACCCACCTGTGAAGATGAGACTTATCGCAAACACAATGAGGGTTAGTATCAATGTCCGCCGTACAACTGAATTTTCCCATGCGTCTGCCACTATGCCTTTGAGCCATTTCAGGATTCTCTTTGCAGTGATTTTCTTTCGGAATGGATTTCCTCTTACCCTCCCAGATGTAAGAAACCTCTTCCACATATTCTCACAGTTCTCATTGCAGATCTCCGTGAGCGGACATTCATAACATTTCTCCATTGCGTATGCTACTGCACTTGCTATTTGTTCAGCATCTTTCATGGTCTTTCTCCTTATGAGGCGTAAGCCTCCGCCGATTTTTATTTTTCGCCTGTTATTGTTTCTACGAGCAGACGTGACGGCATCCTCATTATGAGGTCATTACACATCTGATTTAGACGGAGGTTTTCATCCGCAAGCGCATTTACCATGAGGTACAATCCCTCTTCTCTGGTAAGTTCTCCGCTCTCTATCATCTGCCACACCCGGAATACCGTTGCATTGGTTCTGATATGTGTTTCAGAGATTCCCACAGTGTACGCCTCTGTCATGCAGTCCGGTTGAACTTCCGCAGTGTGTCCTCTTTCCATTTGTCCCATGCGGTCTGTTTCTTCTCTCTGCATACTTCCGCCTCTCTCTGTTCATTCTGTGTTACTGTTTCTTTGTTCTGTTCCATATTTCTCTCTTTCTATGCCGGTAGGCATCCGCCGATTTTGGATTTTGGGGTTTTGTAAACCTTTCACTTTCCATCTGTTATCTGGATGCCGTATCTGTACTTACATTGTAAATTTGGTGGTTTACGGTAATAGGGTTCTTTGCTATTTTACGATTGGGGTGGTTTGGGGCTTTTTAATTTTTCGGGAACTCAGAGGGGTGAGTTGCCCCGGGATCGCTCCGCCACACACCCCCGCCCCAGGGTATAAGCTGCCGGACCTCTGCGCCCTGGCACCCTACCAGCCGCCGCCGGATCTGTCCGAGTTCGTAAAAGTAAAAGAAAACGAACCGCAAAACCGCATAAATGCTATATATTTATATCTCCGTCCGTGTCTGCCGGATCTTTTCCGCTCATTTCCACCGGTAAACGCTGCGCAATCTCTGCCGCTGTTGGTAGTTCTGCCGCCTGTTTTCCAACGTTTAGATCTATCTTTTGCGCCGCCTGTGTATATCCGTGGTTGTTGTTCATATCCGTAGCGAATACGATCGGCGGGATCTTGCCAGCAAAGGCGAGTTGTTTCTTAAATGCTGCTATACTTGTTTTCAGTCTTTTTATTGTGTCAGAATACGCACCCGGGCGGGCTGTTTCCCAATTATTAAGCGTTTCCCTAGAAATCCCGGCAAAACTGCAAAAGCCCTCTACATCAGGCACCAAGCGCACACCCTCCGCCGCTCTATCCTTAATATATAAAATGTACTTTTCCGCTACCTCTGTAAATTCTTCTACGGTTTCCAACTTCCTAGGCCGTCCCCCTTTGTTCTGTACCTCTCCGCCCTCCGGCGTTTCCCCTGTCTGTAAGAATCCAGTTAAAAAGGCATCACATAAAGCCGCCGTTGTTTCTGCGTCCGTGGGTTCGTAGTCGCGCCCCTCCTTAAAACGTTTATAGCTCTGCTTTCTCACGCCTTGCGCGTCTCTCTGTGCCGTTTCTTTCTTCTCTGTTGCCATCTCTGCGCCCTCCTTTCCTCTGTGCCCTCTGTGGCGGTCCTACGTTGTCGCACGGGCAAAATAAAAAGGACACTGGGAAAAGCTTTCTTGCGCTTCTCTCTGTGCCCTACGTTCTACTTTTTCGGCTATCCTTATTTATTTATATGTGGATCTGTTCCGCCCTCCGGCGGCTCTGTTATTTCTATCTCAATACCGCAACCAATGGCGGCGGCGTATTTCTCCATATCGTCAAGCGTGAATTTATCGGCGTTTAGTCTCTGGTTTACGTTCTGCCGGGACACGCCCAGACGATCCGCCACCTCTTGCACCGATACCCCGCGCCGTTTCATCATAACGCGCATTTTTTCGCCAAAACTCAACCGCACCGGCTCCGCCCTCCTTTCTATTCTATACCCCTATAATATAAAGGAATCCGCGCCGCCTGTCAAGTCTGCTGTTTACATGGTAAACACTGCGCCGGGGTTTTCTTGCACTTTGTAAAGTGTACAATTTACACAATAAACCGCCCTTATTTTGTTTAGTCGGCTATACACATTTCACAAACTGCAATAATTTGTAAATTTACCGCTTGACTTTGTAAAGAATAGGCTTTACAATACAGACATAAAGAACGAACCGCAACGGACAACAACGAACCGCCGGACGTTCAACAGAATAAACGAGCGCAGGCAATGGCGCACGGTGTACCCCAAAAGAACAACGCACCGCAGACCGGACCAAGGGAACCAACCCGGACCAAGGCAACGGCGGCGCGGCACTTATTAAGACGAGACCGAAACACACGCCCCACCGCCTCCGGCTTGTATCTCCTGTGAGGGCTGCCCCTGTGGTAATGAGTGCATATATCAGGCAAAAGGAAAATTGTAAACCTGTGCTAGGGTGTACCAATTCACACCGCACATATAAAAAAGATAATTAAGTTATTGGAAGTATGAAAGCACTTTGAAACTTTCAGAACCGCACGAGATCGGGAAAGCGGTATAAAACCGGCCCGGCATCGAGTGAAAGCAGTTAGCACTCTAACAATGATTAACGCCCCCAACGCTCCCAGGGGAAAGCGGGAACCGCTCCGGAACTATTGAACCGGGGCGATGGCTGGAACGAGTTGACCGTATACACGCAGCATAAAAGGGAATGGCCCGGGCGAACCCCCGAAAAGCCGCCGTCTGCAAGTCTGACGCAAACGACTATTGAACCAAATAAAAAAGGGCGATCCGCTACACCTACCAAGCGACACGGACCGCCGCCACCCCTCCGGGGCTTGTCTCCTATTATAACAGGCTTTCTCGGATGGAACAACAGAAAAGAGAGGGAAAGACCATGACAGCAGAAAAAATTATTGATTCTTTAAAATTCACATTTGAAGAGGCAGACGAACAAAAGGACCTTTTTACACCGTCCCACGTTCTCTATAAATGCCGCATTATCAACCCGGCAAACAACCGCCGTTATACTTTTGATTATCAGTGCAACCCATCCGCAACCCATGAGCCGGAGAAAAAAGACTGTTTATATTGTCTTTTGTCTGATTCCTCTTGTGTAGAGAGTTGCACAGATGAAGCCGACTTTTTAACAGAATTTGGATATATTGACGGCGGAGCGGATCAGATTAGAAAAGGCTTGAAAGCGTTTAAGGCTTGCCAGAGAACAAAGAAAGCTATTGAAAGGCTTTTCACGGATGACGAGATCGAAGCTCTGCAGGCACATTTTGAAAACTACTAAACCGATAGAAACGAGGCGCGCGCCCTCCGGGGCGCTCCCTCTCAAAATATAGGAGATCAACACCATGAGAAAAGAATACGCAAGTTATAACCGTTACGGATATAGAAATTTAACTATTATTATTGATACAGACAAAAAGCACGTTGCATTATATCACGGATGCACGGCACCGATCAGCAAGCCGGACAAGAAAACAAGTTCTAAATTTATCCGGGAACAATTCGAGACATTGACCGCCGCCGGATTCACAAGCGAAGTATTTTAGAAAGGGGGTTATATTATGAATGAATCTATTAAAAATCTTTTATCATTGAATAATAAGGCTTTACAGTTTGCGCATGATGTAGACGGATTCGACTTTGAAAAACCTTACTTTATTGCAGAATCGGCGGACCGTTTCACAGTAAACACCGTTAAAAAGGCAGTAGCCGAAGCGATGAACCCGGCAAAATGTAAAATTGTTTTGTTTGTCGTTCCTGGTGTGCATTGTTATAAATCCGGTTTATATTATGCAATATTAAGCAGCGGAAAATTTGACGGGACGCGCCGCGAGGGTGCGAAGTATTGGAACTATCGCACCACTACCGGAGAATTTGACATTGATCATTGCTATGGTGTCGGAGACTTTGAAGAGCTGCGCAAGAAACAGACTGAAAGCATTTTTATAATTGCCCAAGATAAATGCTATATAAAAGAACCAGAAACAAAAATATTTAATGTTTCCCGGCGGTATACTCTGGACGATGCCAGAAAGAGCACGGACGGACGCGGAAACGATTATATAAAATCCTTAGTATTGACCGCCACGGATGGCAGCGGCGCACGTTTCACATACGAACCATACAACACATTTTACGGAAATGAAAAACGATCCGCGGATATTGCGGACCATATCGACAAAAGCGGCTACTTGTTACGCCCTCACCGCTTCGCATTGATGGAGAGAGCAGAAACATTGAGACGGACCAGAAAACAGGCAGAGGCAGACAACGCCGACTATACAAATGAGATAGCCGAACTGCAGAAACGCATTGACGCAACTAGAATTTTATTATCTAACGCCGTTTTGAATTGTCAGGACGCAACCGCGGCGCGTGGCGTGTCTAACAAGATGAATTATTTTTCTTATGCTCTTTCTTACTTTGAGACATTCAAAGAAAAAATAAACAGCAAGCGTTATGCAAGTATTGAGCGCATCAATTCAGATATTGAAGATATAAAAGATAAGTTGGATCATTGCGCAGAGTAAGGAGGACGGCGGCGGATCAGCCGCCCCGGCTCCGCCGGATATATTGAGCGATCGGAGGCTTTAGGATGGTTTATAAATATCTGAACCGCTCCGCAGTATTGGAACATCTGCAAGAGGGGCAAACCGTAAATATTGATGAGTACATAGAGAAAATGCAGTTTTTCAAGAAATACGGAAACTGTCAGGGGATCTATATAACAGACAGCCGCTATATTGAGTATGCAGAAATCGGCTTGCACTATTATAAGTTTGATACATTGATAAAGTTTTTTGAAAATTTCAAGCATGAGAACGGCACGAAAAAAGCATTGATAACCTTTAGCAAAAACCATTGTTTACAATGCGAGCCGGTAAGAGATTAAGGAGGTTTATATCATGGGATGGGATTATACACACGCAACACACTACACCAGAACCGGAGCTATTGACAAAAAGGCAGAAATTGACGAGCTTTACACCTGGCAGAACGACACGAAAAAATATGAGGTTGTCCGCTCTTGCATGGTCGGGGCTACATATTACGCCGCAGCAAAAGCAACCGTATTGAGCACCGGAGAGGTTGAGACATTCGCCGCCGTTGCATTGACGCACACAAACAACCGGGATTATTTCAACTTTGGAGTTAAGACGATGGAGGAAAGCATGGGACCTTGTGAAGATCATTGCCCGGCTTCGATTCTCTCTCTTCTCTCCCCTACTGATTCAGAATATGCCAATAACTGGCGTGAGAGATGCAGAAAGAACATTGAAGCAAAGAAAGATCCGCACGCATTGAAAAATTTACCTGTCGGCGCAGTGATCCGCTTTACTCTCCACACCGGGGAAAGCATCGAACTATTGAAACACGCCGCGGCGTATCAGTTCAAACGCCCTTTCTGGTTCTGCCAATCATCCGGCCGTTATATGCCAGCAACCAGGATCCCGGCAAATTATGAAGTAGTCACAGCATAACATATTGAGTTTAGGAGGATAAGAAACCATGAATAATACAGCATTGAGAATCGAGAACGGTATGAGCAGTTTTGAGTTACTGCAGGCCAAGGTGTCAAGCCTTGAAGCAACAGAAAAGCGCATGAGCATTGAAGAGGATCGCCGCATGGCTGCCATTGATGCAATGGATCGCACCTATAACAACCCATCCACACCGCGCCGCACACGCTTTGAGCTTTCTATTGAGCTTCCTATTCAGCGTGAGGCGTTGAAAAATTACCACAATGAGCGCAGCCGTGTATCTGCCGAGCTTCGAGGATTGAGAACGGCTATTGACCTGATTCTAACCGTTTCCAACTACGGCGGAGAGGTTACACCCGGAAACCGCCGATTGATTGAGAGTATTTTAATCTAATCCGTTACATTGTAACGATATGTAACACGTTGTAATATGGAGGTAACACAAAATGTTAGAAATGTCATTCTATAAAGGTACCTTGGACAGAGCCAAGGCAAGGGAAGTTGTTGAGGCATCCGAAAAGCCTTTGATGTTCCGATATGGCTTCGCTTTTAGGGGCGCAGAGAAAAGACCTATAACCAAAGAAAAAGCATTGAGTATTATTGATGATTCCGGCAACTATCTGGATATAACAGAAGCCGACAATGAGATCCTTTTGAATACTTTTTCAAGTAATGATATGTGGTAGGAGGTATGAACGTGGTAGTTATTTCATTGACAGATAGAGAACAGACATTATTGAGTGACAGTGTATTGACGATGATAGAGAACGCAGGGCAGGCGCAACGCCTTGTATGTGACACTGAATCGCAGAAAGCTATTGACATACACATCAAAGAATTACAGGCATTAAACAGGAAGTTGTGTACTACCGGCATCCGGTAAAGAAAGGATTGAGAACCATGAGAAAGAAAAGCGTATTTATTAACTGTATGGAGGCATTGACCGCAAACAGAAAACACAGCGAGGCCCGCACACTTCTCAATGCAGGACTGAAAGAGTCCGCAGAGAGACAGACCGCTGCCACCGCTCCGGCGTATGAACTTACAAAGCCGTATATCTTCCCTGCCGTTGATGGCAATATGACTTATCACACCTCATGGGGATCTCATGGAGTAAAGAACGAAGCCGAAACCATATTGAGTGTATTGAACTCTTTCCGCCTCCGCTCCACCCTTGCAAAAATCAATCAAGGACCACGCCTTACACAGTATGTTATTGAACCGGCTCCAGGAACTCAGGTGCAAGCCATTTTGAGACATGAAAAGGAATTTCAGGCAGCTTTACATTGCAACGCCTCTTTGAGATTTGATAATGGCTATGTGTATATTGAGGTTCCGACCGGTACAGAAACCGTGTTCCTGGGCGATATGCTCATTGATAATGAGTATCAGTCCTCCAGTGGTTTCACAATGGCGATCGGCATGGCGGTTGACGGTTCCAAGCATTACATTGATATTGCCAAGGCTTGCCATATCCTCATTTCTGGTATGACCGGATCTGGTAAATCAATCGTTCTGCATAACCTCATCTTGTCTCTATTGATGAAAAAGAATCCGGCACAGATGCACTTATATATCATTGACCCAAAAGCAACAGAGTTTGAGTATTACAAGAACCTTGCAGCGTGTACGGTTGTATCTGAGGTAAATGGTGCGGTTGAACTATTGAAGAACCTTTGTATTGAGATGGATCGCCGCTACTCCATTCTTGCCTCTACCGGCTGCCGTGACATTGACAGCTATAATACAAAGTTCGCAGATGCTCCTATGAGGCGTGACATAGTTTTCATTGATGAGTTATCCGACCTTATGAGCATGGGTGGAAAATCCGTTGAGGGACATATTGTAAGAATTGCACAGAAAGCCCGTGCCTGTGGCATCCACCTTGTAATCGCTACACAGTACCCGGTTGCAAAGGTTGTTACTGGATTGATTAAGGCAAATATGCCTACAAAGATCTGTCTCCGTGTTGGTACAGTCACAAACTCTATGGTCGCATTGGATATGGCCGGCGGCGAAAAGCTCATGGGTCATGGCGATATGCTTTTCCTCCCTAACGGTTCTCTTTCCCCGGTAAGGTTGCAAGGTGGGTTTGTATCTGAGACGGCAATCAACAATGTCGTTGCCGGTTTGATGAAAAATCAGTAAGTAGGAGGATGGTTAGAATGGCAGGAAAGACAACAACAGCTTGTACGCATGAACAGTACGAGACTATCATAAAAACTTTATATGAGGGCATTGGAGACTGCATACAGCCTAATCCCCGGATTGCTACGATCCTCGTTATTGAGGCGAATGTAGGATTGCGTATTGGAGACACGCTCTCCCTCCGGCGTTCCTCTTTCATCAAGACACCATCCGGCCACGCTTTCAATATCGTTGAGCATAAGACCGGAAAGGTTCGCCGTTTCAAAGTCCAGGAACAGGTCTACAACTTCCTCCTTGAATATGCGGACTCTGAGGGCATTGAGGGCGATGATCTGATATTCCCTATCGGTGTCCGGGCAGTGCAAAAGCATCTGAAAAAGGTTTGCGACTGGCTCGGTCCTGAATATGAGGATATATCCACCCATTCGTTCCGTAAATACTTCGGAACAGAGATTTACTACAAGAATGGAAAGGACATTGAACTGGTCCGCCGCCTGTATCAGCACAGTTCCGCCGCCGTTACGGCTCGTTACTTGGGTGTTACGGACGAAAAGATTGAACAGGCATTAGATTCCCACGTTGATATTATTTACCGCCCCAAATGAGGCGCATATATAGTAATGGTTCCTTATAAGATTTGTCTATTTGAGTGTCGTGTAACAGGTTTCTGGCAGTTTTTAATGTGAAAACTGCTGCCGGTATGAGGGTTGATAACGGCATACACCATCCCTTTGTTGGTTGACAGGTTTTCCGGCTTTAATGCGAAACCGGATAAGGATAGTGGGATCTCCTGACATTCGCGTATCTCCGGCGGAGCGCACGATGCCGCTTGATAAGAACGTGTCCAAATAGACAAATGCTATAAGGAACCATTGAAGAAATGGAGGTCTTAGGCATGATTGATATTACAAACTGCAATAAAATCATAGTCGATACCATCGGGAAAACAGAGAAGATCATTGAATGGTATCAGCAAAATAAAGATTGGTTGGATGCCGAAGAGTTCCGCATCCCCATCCCCTCCGCATTGGTTGAGCTGCCGGAGGAAGATATTAAATTCTATTATGAGCAGGAGGGTGTATTCGTCAGGCTGCATCTGTATATGGGTGGCGTGTATGTCTGCAATTATCGGTATGATCCGAAAACTCAGGAAATCGAAAACATTGTCTTTCCTGCCGGATTAAGTAAAGAGAAACGAAAGGTTGCCCGGATGGTTCTTGCCGCCGACAGAACGCCGTACAAGGAGGCATTGAAGTTCCACTCCCTCATGTGTTTTGCAACGCATTACCGCAACTGCATTGAGACCAAGGAACAGAAAGAGAAACACATTTCTCATAAGCAGCGAAAAAGCCTGCGCCGTTCCGGCGGTGCTACACCATTGATAACCACATACCACATTGATAGCAGACCTATTCCTGCAGACGGTACAAAAAGGCATTACACAAAGCCTACCGAACAGGTAAGTGTGAGGGGATTTTACCGAACTACCAAGACGGGCAAACGTGTATGGGTTCGACCTTTCACAAAATACAACGGAAATTCTGAAAATAACAAAACATACAAAGTATAGGAGGATCACTATGAGTAATTTGAAAGTTTATGCGAAAACCATCGAAGATGAGGCTTTGGAACAGATTAACACTCTTCTGTCTCAGGATGCCTTTAAGGACTGTAAGGTTCGTATCATGCCGGATGTTCACGCTGGAAAGGGATGTGTCATTGGTTTTACTGCGGATCTCGGTAACAAAGTAATTCCGAACATCGTTGGCGTGGATATTGGATGCGGTATGCTCTGCGTAAGCATCGGACATGGGAAAATTGACTTTGAGAAATTGGATAATGTGATTCGCACCTATGTTCCGAGTGGAAGAAATGTGCATGACGGCCGGCAGATCCGTTTTGATGAATTGCAGAATCTTCACTGCTACCGTGAATTGAGAGATACTAAGCGTATTGAGCGTTCTATCGGCACTCTCGGCGGTGGTAATCATTTCATCGAGGTTGATGTTGCGGAGGACGGTTATAAGTATCTGATTATCCATACCGGCAGCCGCAATCTTGGGAAACAGGTGGCGGACTACTACCAGAACCTTGCCTATGAGCTTATGTGTGGCAAGGATGATTTATATGATCGTCAGGAAAAGCTCATTGCCGACTACAAAGCCGCCGGAAGAAAATCTGAAATTGAATCCGCAATCAAGGAGCTACACCGGAACTTCCGTGCTGTCACTCCGAAGTTGCCGAAAGACCTCTGTTATTTAGAGGGCAAGTATCGTGAACAGTATCTCCATGATATGAGGATATGTCAGAAGTTTGCCTACATGAACCGTGTTATGATTGCTCAGATTATATGCGATCATATGGGATGGGGAGTCGGCGTGGAAATACCGGATTATTTTGAGTGCATCCACAATTATATCGACCACGACTCCAACATCGTCCGTAAAGGTGCTATCTCTGCCAAGTACGGAGAAAAGGTTCTTATCCCTATCAATATGCGTGATGGATGTATTCTCGGAACTGGCAAGGGAAATGAGGATTGGAACTGTTCTGCACCGCATGGAGCCGGACGAATTATGTCTCGGATGAAAGCAAAGGAGACTCTAAACATGAGTGATTATTCAAGTTCTATGGATGGCATCTACACTACTTCCGTGTCGGAGGAAACCATAGATGAAGCACCGATGGCATATAAGCCTATTGATGAGATTGTAGAATGTATTGGAGAAACTGTGGATATTCTTGCCATTCTGAAACCAGTGTATAACTTCAAGGCAAGCGAATAATGTGGCATTGATAGACGCATTGATGTATAATGGACTAAACATTTATATAGGGAGGATATGTCTATGAAGATGAGATATTTTGCCGTACTGCTGCTATCCGCTGTTCTTTTGACTGGTTGTGGCGGCGGTACATCTACCAAAAATGGCACTACTGCGGTCACGACTACGACAGAAAGTAAAGACAAAACAGACCTTGTGGATCTGATGAGTACGCAGGATTATTCCTGCACCGTGGATGATTCTTTTATGTATTACGTTATGTATGTAACAAACAATTCAGATAAGGTTGTGAGTATTGATCTGAATGTGACTGCATTGGATTCTTCCGGCAGCATGGTTGGTTCTTCCAGCGATGGAACAAAAGCGGTTGCTCCGGGTCAGACAGCCGGTATATGGACCACATTTGATGAATGGGATAAGATTGATAGTTTCGATTACACACTGTCCGTATCAGAGGAAAAGGAATACTCTCCGGTCTATTCTGACTTATCCATTGACTACAATACTACCGACAGCGGCATTGTTGCATCCGTGACAAACAACGGAACTTCCGCCGCAGATTATGTGTGGATGGATGTGGTGTACCTTAAAGATGGGAAGATGGTTAATTTTAGTGAATTATCTTTTATGGATGATAACCAGGAATTGCAGCCCGGTACAACTCTTTCTCAGGAGGGCACTTGCTACTCTGATTCCGGTTTTGATGATGTAGTGATTGCCATAAATGGCAGGAAATGATTTAAGGCAGAGGTTTATTTCTCTGCCTTTTCTATGAGTTCCCATGCCTTTTCATCGCCAAATTCTTTTCTTACGGCTTTCCATAATCTGAGGTACTTCTTGGATTCTATGTCCCTTTCAGTCCTTGCCTTGTCAATCTGGCTTCTTAGGCGGCTTATATACTGCTCGTCCTCAGTCTGAATCAGCTTGTCTGAGTCGCGGTACAGTGACCGGATCATACTTTCTTTGAGCATTTCCACCCACGGCGTAGATACCTCTGTACTGCGCCCATTGATTGAACGGCGTGTTTTATATTCCCTACCGGATAAGTCTTGCTTCTTGGCTCTCTTGGCGCAGTAATCGCCAATATACACACCAACCCAATCTGGGATCTCTTCTTTGACCTGATTGTAAAGTTCTCTGGTAAGCACATAATAGTTGTAGTGACCTACGAACGATTTAACTGCTGCACTATGGAAATCTGCCTTTGATACCTTGACCTCATAGCATCGGAAAATGCCCTTTGTGTCGTATGTCATGTAGTCCACACGCTCCTTGCCGCCATATCCTATTGTTACCTCATAGCAACCGAATGTTCCCATTTTGTATGTGGCTCTTCTGATTGCCTTTTCCAATGCTACGGTTTCTGCGGTTTTCATTTCAGATCCTCGATTGAGAACACCAGACCTACGCAATAGACCTCTCCATCTTCCCAAATATCAAATCTCTCACAAGGAATTTCTGTCTCATACGTCCATGTTGCCGGAAGTCCGTCTCGGTTCATTCCATCGCACCATCTGGCATCTATCCAGTTGGCACGTTCTTCTCCCTCCTGGTCCACTCCATCCTTATCGAAATAAACTCTTCCGCCATCAAAACAACCTCCCTCATCGCAGATTGCTCCATTGAACTCCATCAAATCATCTGATGCACCCGTCACAATGACGAGACCGCTCTGTTTTGCCTCTTCCAGTACATCATCGAAACTATCTCCGTATGCTCGTCCATAGAGCTTATTTGCCAGTTCTCTTGCTTCCATATTGTCCTCCTTTAATCTGTGTATACAACGATTTCCTGTCCCTCCATTCTGTACCCAAAGCAAAGGTTTCCACCATCCGCTATTATGGCACATTCATGGTCTGACAGATTGTTTGCGTTTCCGATAATTTGATAGCGTTTGCAGGCATATCCGCTGTCTCCGCTCATTATCACGGTTTTCTCTGCTAGGATCTTCTCTTTCTGTTCATCTGCCATAGACTCCCACTCATATCCAAATACCACTATCGCCTTATCCTTTATCTTCTCATATTCCTCATACCACGTTTTTATCATCAGCTACTCCTTATAGCAAATTCCATTGTTACCGTTAAATCTCATATACGGATTGATTAAAGGACTTCTGAAAATGTCAATCTCTCTGCCATCGTGCATGAATTTGAAAGAGATACTGTTATATGATCCTTTTATCCCTACCAACTCCACACTCGTATTGCTCTGCCCCATCATAATATCCTCTACATCATATTCAGTTCCGATTTCCAATCCGTCCTCTTCTCTGATGGCTACTGCCTTGATTGGTATGTGATTCTGTACACGCATGGCTTACTCCTTTCTCTCATATTTGCATTTTGGAAAATGAGTTCCAACATCAAGGAACATATCGAGAATGATCTTTCCTGTTTCTCCACAGAAATTTATATGTCCTGCGTCTGTCTGCTTTACAATCAGCTTTTTGCAGTTAAGACAGCAATCCTTTTCGTTACGTTCCTCAAATATTTGTAGTGGTGTCTTTTTCATCCTTAATCCCTTTCTCTCTGAAATGCTCCATGATTTTGCAGATTGTGGCATCTCCGACACCTTTGATTTTTGAGATTTCTTTCAGAAAATCATTGACCGTCATTCCGGTAGCCGATTTCTTTCCCTGATTAAATCCCTCACTTCTGGCTTTTTCCACTCTGTCATTGACATACTGCACCAACTGTTCATCGGTCATTTTGCGAATTTTGACCGCTTTTTCATGTACCTTATCTTCATTTACTGTTCTGCGGCAGCTTCTCTTCTTTGCCATTGCAATCCTCCTATCTCATGTATGTTTCAACGATGCACGCATCGTCCTCCGGTGTCCTTGGAAATTTGAACATGAATCCGGCTGACATTACATCATCTTCGCATCTTTTAAGATTTTCATATTCGCAGTAAACATTTGTTGGCCGGCTTTTCTCTCCGTCCCATACTCTTGCCACCACTTTCCCCGGAAAATCTTTCGGGCTGTCGTATATCACTACCAACGGTACTTTTATATCTGAATAGTCTACTAGATTAAGTGTCGGTACTCTCTTATACAACGGTGTGTTCTGCTTTGCTAATTTCTTCTGTTTGTTCACTCCCATACCTCCTTTAATTCCACATGGAATGATTTCAATAGTTCATCGTCCATATTTGACATAAATGTTCTGTACGATATATCAGGTTTATTTTCCATAAACCACTCTACCGCCTTTTGGTTTCTGGCAGTTCTGGCAGATAGATTTCTCCAATTATCCTGATACCGAACCCTTTTCAATTCTCCGTACCATACAAGAAATCGCTCTCTCGTGCCGTTCCGATCAACCCTCATAGGCACATACGGATCTATAATCTCATAGTCTATCCGGCGGACTGCTGCCGGAACTTCCATAACCCACATTTCTCCTGTGGCAACGGCATCCGGCACTTTATCCGCTATCTGCTCCGGCATAAGGATAGCATCACTCTCTATGTAATACGCATGGATAACAACCGGTACGCCGATCCTTGCCATGTTGTACGCTACTGTTCCGCCTTGCGGCATCGCTTGGATTGCGCTCAATATGTTAGGTGCTACGCATATCCTCGGAGTGGTGTTATCCTCATCCGGGCAAATCTGTTTCGGAACTCTCGGAACAAATCTCTCTACTTCATCAAATGAAACGTGAACCAATTTACTGTTGTTTCTTTTTCCTCTTTGCTTCATCCTTTTTCCGTTGGCGTTCCTCCCAATAGGGATGTTCCAACCTTTCCAGTCCAGTGCATCCTATCTGCAGGCATTTATGGACTTTCATTTGCTTCGTTGATAGATACCCTTTGTGTGTTTTGCAGTACGCTACCGGCGATTTAACCATATTCTTATCAATGCTCTGGAATAAATCAGGCATGGATAAGGGCTTTCGGAAACTCTTGAATGAGTTCTTCGCCCCAAATGTCCGTGAGGCTTGGTTTCATAAATACCGGTATTCCATACTTTCTGCACTGCTCCACAATGTTTTCAATCCATTCTCGTCTTGGTATGACTTTATCTTTTCTGCTGCCAGTCTCCGCTCCTACAATAATCCACTCCGGGATGTATGATTTCTCACTCAGTTCTCCGAAGTCTGCCAGTATAGGCTCTACTGACAAAAACGTATGGAACTCATAGTGTCCGTCCTGTCCCATATACTCCGTATCTGGATCTGTGACTGTCGTTCCGTACCACATATTATCTCTGAGTGGTAATTCTCCGTAATGATGCAGCTCCATATATCTTCCGGGATTCTTCGTGAGGAAGAGGTAATTATGCTGCGGGGCTTTCTCACAAGCATTAAACACTTCCCTGATCCATCTATCAGGAACCCACTCTCCAAACACATCCGGCATTGATCCGACAAAGATATTTCTCTGCCTCTTTTTGTCTCTGTATTCTCCCATGCGGTATCTGTGGATTGTCGGCACAAATCCATGCGGATAGGCACATCTAAATTGTTTTCCGGTCTCATCATCAACATAATACGGTTGCTCATTGATCTCATAAGTTTCAGAACCATCGTTTCCAAGTTTGTATGTCTCAGGTTCTACCAGATGGCATCCTTTCCGTGATACAAAACGGTTTGCAATACCTCTGGCATAGCAATAAGGGCATTTATGACGGCAACCGGTAATCGGATTCCATGTGCTGTCAGCCCACTCTATTTTCGTTTTATCCAAGTCTCTTCCTCCTACCTGTGTATTTCCCTACATGATTGATATAACCGCAATAACAGCACTTTACCTCGTCTCTAAGACGGCTCTTATAAATCTGATTTCCGCAACATCCACAGTCAAATTCCTGCGGATTGATTTTCTTTTTCTTCATAATTGAATCACTCCTTTGGAAATAATTTGTCGTAAAACCATTCAATATCACGGCGGACTTTGAAAAATCTAAATTTGTCCTCTTCACTCGTGCTTCTCGCACTGATATACCCATGAAAAGCATTTACCTCTTCTATTATCACTGGTAACTCTGCATATTCCGTCTTTAACATCCACTCACTTCCGATAGGGTATTTATCGAATTTTGAGTAGTCTATCTCTTCGTCAGTATGAAACGGAAGATCATATTTGTTTTTATCCACGGCTAAATCGTCAATATAACAAGTGGCATACACCTTTCTTGGGTTGTTCCCATATTTTTCAATATTTTCAGGCAGATTGTCGTTGACTGCATCAAACTCCAAACCAAATTTACCGCACCAGTCCACCGCCTCTTTCAGATGTTCTTCCACTCTGCAAGTCCAAAGTATCACTTTTGCGCCCTCTGCTCTGCGTTGAACGAGGTGCTGTATCAGTTTTTTGTTAGGTGCGCCAATTCCGGGCCACTTGCTTTCGCAGAGCGTTCCATCGAAATCTACCGCATAAATCGGTACAAAACTACTCATCAGCTAAATAACCTCCCATCTTCGTAAAAATCTTTTTCTTGCAACAACGGTTTCGCAATTATCGGTCGCTCTTAATACCCCCTCTTCATATCCTTGAAATGCCTCTGGATTGAATGTAATTGTTGCGCCCGGAATGAACATTTTGCTTAATCTTTCAGCTTTCGGTATCTTTTCTCCCAAAATAGTCCCGCAATTACATATCTCCACAATTCCGTTGGGGTATATTTTTTGACAAGTTTTGCATCTGCAAACCTTTTTTACCCTCATGTTTCTCCTTTCCTATTATCTGTTATCTGTTATCGTTCCTTTCCATTCCCAAATCAAATAATGATAATTGTGCTCTTTCTCTTTCTAACCTTGTATTTGAGACCTCATACATCTCGGTATCTATCTCAAACCCTACAAACTTCACACCGGTTCTGTGGTATGCTATGAGGCTTGACGCGGATCCTACATGGGTGTCAAGCACCACCCCCCCCCGATAGCTTAAAAGCACCTACGAGATATTCGTACAATGCTATTGGTTTCTGGGTTGGGTGGATGCGTTTCTCTGAATTTGCTCCGCCAGTGTTTGAGTATCTGAACAGTTTTGCTGGGAGATTGTAAGAAGTCCACGCAATCTCCGCTTGTGAAAAGGCATCCCACGGCTGCACCTTGTCCCATACAACAAAACACTTTGTTGGTGGTAGATTGAAGTAATTTCCACCCCATATAATCTGATTCTTCGATACTCGGAACAATTCTTTGAAATATTCCTCTGTCGGCGGCTTGCTATCCCATTCCTTTACCTGTCCGCTCCGTTTTAATCTGCTTGCGGTGCTTTCGGCTGGATAACCGTTCTTCGTCCGGCTCTTATTGGTTCCCATCGCCATGTTCGGCGCATTGATCCCGTATGGTGGGTCTACGATTGCCACATCAAAGTATTTATCAGGGAAAAGTTTCATGCCGGCCATACAGTCCATGTTGTAGTAACCAAAATCTAATTTATCCACTTAATAATACTCACTCCCTTATAACCTTTCTGAAACTCATACCACGCATACGCAACTGCACTTCCGCCTCCGGCTTTCATTTCCTCAAACATTCCGTTTTTGGCGCACAGAATACGGCTGCGTGACACATATACATATCTCGGAGGGTATTTCTTAAACAGCTCGCCTCTGGCTTTTCCCTCCAAAAATTGCAATTTAAGGAACATGAACACTTTTCTCCCGTTTGGTATGATCGTCATTGCGTGCTCAATAAACTCTTTCGCATACTTGTATGGAGGATTGGTAAGAATATCGCCATCCCACATTTCTGTTGTCTGCAAGAAGTCTATTCCGCCCTCTCCATACCCTCTGTCGATAAGATCCGTACTGCGGACCTCATAACCGAGTTCTATGAGACGTTCTGATAAGTGTCCTTGTCCTGCAGAGCACTCCCAAATCTTACGATTCAGCTCTGCCCCCCCCTGTAACAATGCGTCTACTGCGATAGGGTCTGTCGCATAGTAGTCGTTAATCTCTCTTTCTTTCTCTGTGTGGTTGGATGCGCCAAGGGTTGTAAAAATACTCTTGCCGTTTCCGGTCCAATCTTTTCCCATCTCTGATCTCCTTATAAATATCCAAATCTATAACCATATATGGATTCCAGTTCTCCACGACATACCTTACCAACCGAGTTCGGCGGTAGATTGTACAGACGTTCCGCCTCCCGGCATGAGAAAAAGATTTCTTCCTCATCGCCTATGCAGATAACCATTCTGTGTTTCCCTGGCTTATCCTTTCGGTTTCCACACTGTACACCCTTGTCCGCCCATCTGAGGTTGTATATGCTGTTATCGAATCTCTCCATGTTATTTATATGGTCTACGGTGTCATACCGCCGTCTGTCTCCCATGAAGAAAGTCTGCATAACAATCTGGTGTCTCTTAAACCGTACTTGGTTTCCATCCGTGTCTGTGAACATACTGGAAATATCATATTTATCTCCGTATGCCATATTGCAGAGGATTCCGTTTCTTATAAGCCTCCCAAATGTTGATATGTAGCAGTTGATGTTGAAATCATGCACGCTCTTAACTTCCAAATCCTCGTCGAATTTTACAAGCTGAGTGACCTTTCTCCATTTTTCTTCCTTGTCCGGGTACTTCCGGCGGATGTAATCAAAAGTTTCTGATTCTCTCATAACTTCTCAAATGTGTATACTGAATGTCTCGTTGTTACTGTGATCTTCCCTTTTATCTCAATGTAGGAGATTGCCATGCTCGTTGCGAGTTCTCCGACATAAGGCGTGCCATCGGCATTTGAGATCCACTGAATTACCATCTGTTCTCCAATTCTCACGTTTGGCTTGGTACATATTCTTCCTACTCTGTCAGGGTATCTCCCGTCTGTCCGTGGATTGCCCTCCCGGTCCGTTATTGAAACCAATTTGTAATTTTCCATAGTGTTCTCCTTAAAACAGATGGAACAAAAGCAGATCCTCATTGTCCGCCGGATCACACTTCTCTTTCCATTCCAGTTTTCTCACGACATCCCACGTTTTCAGGCAGATATTGGATAAATCATATTTTTCATATACTCTACGGTCGATGAACAACCGCATATCCAAATCCTCTCCATAGAGGTTGTGGCTCATATATTTCAGATTGCGAATATCATCATCCGTTGCCTCGGCATGGAGCGTTACTGTGATTCCGTCCAACTGATTAAGGATCTTTCCGTAATCATCCATTGATAAACAAGCCGTGTACAGATACACTCTCTGCCGTTTGTTCTGCTTTTTCAGTGCCTTGATAAATCTCAACAGGCTATCCGGGTTGAGCATCGGTTCTCCGCCGGTTATCACAACTTCCTCATAGTCTGAGAGAACCGAAATATCTCCAATACTTGCAACCTTTCCGATTGTCTCATTGCAGCATCCGGGGCATTTTCTGTTACAGGCTAATGTCACTATTACTCTCGCTGTCTTTTTCATATTTCCTCCTTAATCCATGCCGTCATAAAGGCTTTCAGATAATTCAACCTGTTCGTCTGTCAAATCCCTAAGTGCATTGATTATCTTCATCTTTGTTTCTTTGCATGGGAAATATCCGTACTTTGCATATCTCAGCATCCGTTCAAAAGTGCTCATTGGAAACGGAATATCTTTATCAATTACAATCCGTTTAAGATGCAGATGTTCAAAAAACGCATCATCCATCAGGATTTTGTACTCAATGTGTGTTTCCGGTATTCCAATTTCCTCTAAGAAATGCTCATCTTCCAGAGTTTCAAACGGAAGTTCTTGTCTTTTCGTTACCGCACCAGTTTCATCCTCTACTTCCTCTTTGTAATATGCGAACTTCGTGATTGTGAAATCGAACTTATTCAGAATTTCTTCCGGTTTTCCAAATATTTTGCAACAAAGTTCAATCACAACACCTGTTTCAATGTGTTTGTACGCCTTTACATTGTCGTTTTCGTAGTGGAAATGATATTTCTCATCTCTTACATCGTCTCCGTCATATCCGGGTGTCTGGCTGTCAAAATACTGTACCGCATCATCAAAATCACTTTCATTCTCAAAGAAAATATCAAGGTCTTTTACCTTTTCTTTATTGAATATGTTTTTGAAACATCCTCCACATATAAATCCTTTGTGGCCGGTCATGTATTCATCAAGCCAATTTAGCATCCAGAAGTTTTCTCTGTCTCTCTTTATCAGAGCCATGTTTCCTCCTATCTCCGCGCCATTGCTTCCTCGTATAATCGTTTATATACGTCCCTCTCAGCAGTTATCTTTGCGATTTCCAACTGTGTCTCAATGTCCGGCATCTCCACCTTTTCTGCAATAGGTTCAGGTTCTTTCTCGTCTGGCTTCACTGCTTCATTTGCAGCTTCCGCCCACTTCTTTACCAGATCATTCGATTTGATGTTAATTCCAATGCCGATACTTACTGCCAACGCTGCATCAATCTTTTTCATTTCCGCCATAGAACACTGCCCTATGTAATCTCCAACCTTATCCTTATTTACCGTATCAATCTGCTCGCAAAGAACGGTTGACGGATATTTTGAACTGTTGATTTTAACGTGTGTCGGCAACGGTTTCTTTTCCTGAGTGGTAAGGTAAACCACTTCCAAGATAGGACCTGCATTGTTGCCAATATCATTGCTTATGATTACCGCAGGTCTACCCCCCCCCTGTACATTTCCGCTATATTCACTCTCGTTGCGGATATAGAAGATTTCCCCTCTATAAAACTCTTTGCTCATAGTGTCCTCCTATTCGATTTCATCCTCCTGCGGCATCTCGAACACTCCAAGTGGTTGATCCGCCACATATTCACATACTAAGTCTCTGGGGTTTTCATCCTGGCCTCTCGCAAACAGCAAATTCATGGTGTAGCAGTCCATAAGCATCGAAATCGCCATTCTGCATTTTTCTTTCGTAGAATATCTGCCAATCACTACTCTGCTTTCTCCTACGAGGGCAGCAACTTTGTACCGCCCATCATATTTGCTGTCCGTGCTGTATTCTGTTACCTTGTCGTTGTTCAGAACTACCGCTCCATCCTGAGACTTAACAAACATCACGTTTTGCCTCTCTTTCCTTAATTCGCCCCATCTGGCGATTGATTTTGAAATCAATTCGATCTTCAACCTCCGCCACGCAGTTAAAAACAATTCCCAACTGCGTAAGCATGATCTGTACATCTGCGATTTCATCAATCACTGCATCTCTCATTTCCGCTGTTTTCTCATTGCTGCGGCGGAATTTCAGAATGGCTTTGATAAGTTCGGAACACTCTTCAATAGCCATATCCTCCTGTGCATCGTTTCCATACGTTTCTACGATGGTGTTGAGGTTTCTCATCTGCTCCTGTGTCAATACTGTTTACCTCCTAATATCTGATATTTAGATTTCCATGTTCATTGATCCAATCAATAATTTCCTTGAATCCAAGTCCTCCCTCATTCCAAGGTTTCATAATGTACTCATACTGTTTGGGATGAGTGAGTTTCATCTTTTCAAATCTTCCTGGGGACTTTTCAAGATGGCATCCATAACCGCAGAACATACATCCAGTGCGCTCACATCCAGTCGTTTTGAGAACCGGTCTGCCAAGGTCAAAGATTTCCATATTGCTTACATCAGCTAATGTCATTTGACCGTGTGCCTCATCCTCTGTTACAACCTTTCCGTATACAGAACAGATTTCAAATCTCTTCGGATTCTTTTTGATGTATTGTCTGGCTTTTCTTCGCTGAATTTTATCTACCCTGTGCCGGACTTCCATGTTACAAACCGCTAAGTTTTGGTCGTATTCATCTTGCAGTTGCCGTATGTAAAGAAGTACATCCTGCTCCGTCCAAAAGCTCATAGGGTTGCTAATCGGAGATTTCATATCAAATCCATTGCATCCATTTTTAAGCCACTGCTGCGTTCTTAATCTGCTCTCACTCGCCATTTGAGCCGTCATTGGTTTACGGCCTGTTCGTCTGGCATAGGCATGAGCCGGAGCCTTTTTCATTACCTTGCAACACTCGGAGGATATTTCCCACGGACAGTCGATAAAGAACTTGTATCTTTCACAACTGTATTTACTTCTTTCTCCGTTAGGGATATTCCCCATCGTCATTGCTCCGAAAAGAATCTTTACTCTGACGGGTATACTCTCCCAGTCCCCTAAGTTTTCTATACTTGTTGTCTGCCCCCCCTGGACGGCTTTTGCATACTCGCCAGATCCAGTGAGTTTACGGTAGAATTGGTTGTACCCCCCCCGCGTAAGAATTTCCTTGCACCGTATACGCACTCGGAAACCTCTTTGCTGATGAATGGGTAGCCATATCTTTCAATAACCTGTCTGAATGTCATTTTGGGTTTTATCCAATCGACATTGTTGAACTGTTTTACAAACTGTCTGATTTCAGGATATTCAAGACCTGTATCAACAAACATAGCCTTAATGTTGGGGTACAGTTTTCTCGCAATATCAAGTAGAACTGTACTGTCTTTTCCGCCAGAGAAAGAGATATATACGCCATCCTCGCCGTACTCATCTACCCACTCCCTGATTCTCCACTGTGTCATTCTGACTTTTGCATTAAGCGGTAAGGACTGCATCTGGTAGAGGTCGGATATAACGTGTTTGTTACCCACTTCTCTGTTTCTCCTTTCTGGTGTTACATATAAGTTGCTTCTTTGAATACGAATGTGTCCTCAGAGTCTACTTTTTCCGATAACTCTCTCAGGCGCAGATCGTTGGAGCTGTAAATCTTTTTCTTTTTCATATCAGCCACAAAAAACTCCTGCCCTGCCTGAATATACTCTCCGACTTTGCTCTTCCGACAAATCTCGTAGGAAGCATACTCAGTCTCTTTATTGTCTGTCTGTTTTTCCTTTGCGGTTTTTCCTAGCATACCGATTTTTCTCCTTTCTTTCACTTTTTTGTTTGTCTGACTAAACATTTTCTCCAAAAAAATTTTCAGTCTTAACTTTGCAGTCTCTATAAACATCCTCTTTTCCAAGGAATAACTGCCCTAAGATTGCAACCAGAACATTTACCACAATACTGTTTCCGGCCTGCTTATAAAGCTGTGTGTTACTATTTACTTTCTCCGCCTTATGGAAATCTGCATCTGAGAAATCCATCAGCCGCCAGCACTCTTTTGGAGTGAGCTTTCTTATGCGGTACTCTGTGCAAACCTTTGAGTTCGCATCTCCATGCGTTCCGGCGGTCAGTGTTGGAGAATTGCCATTATCAGAATAAACAGATCCGCATTGACTTCCCTTGTTGGAAATCTGCCCTACTTTTGCCATTTCTGTACTCCTTTCCGCGAGATCGTCACTATGCTGCATACCGTCCTGCCCCCCCGAACAACTTTTTCAATACGGCAAACTCCCATGCTTTGAGATGTAAGTGTGGGGCATACATGGCCGCCGCCTTGCACTCTTCCTCGCCGTAATTTACTTGTCGGGTATGAGAAATCCGCAACTCCACCAATCTCACATTCGATATAACCTTTCTGTGTTGCCTGCCGGATACCTACATACTCTCTATCCATCATCCACCGTCCTTATCTCCAAAACATAATTGTCTTTTTGGACGGAAGTAAGTGTATTACACAACCCCTCTGAGTTTGGCTCTAACCGTTGTTCTGTTGGTGCGCCTGTGGTTCTGTCTGATGGATTGCTTGGGTTTCGCCCTCTGCTTGCAACAATGATTCTTTCAACCACGTTTCCGCCTCCGTCTCTGTTATTATGCAAGGTACAGTACCCCCCCCACTCGTAATCGCCGGAGCTATGCCGCCGGTATCATACACCCGCCCTTGGTTTGGGTTCTCTCTCGTGGAAGTGGGGAGAATATTGCCTAACCTCTTAATCCCGGTCTGCAATATCTTCTTTCCTTTCCTTGATTTCTAATATCTTTGGTTCCAAATTGCCCCCCCCCACAAGTGTTTAAGGTCGGGGCAATTCCGTCTACGGAATAAATTCTTCCGCTCTGAGGATTATCCCAACTCTTTCCTACGGCGATATTCCCCAGTTGTATGCAGCGTGCCTTATTTGCCATTTCATAGTTCCTCGATTACATATTTCAAATGTTTGTAGTCGCTCGCCAATAGGGTAGGACATATCATTTTGTACAACGCTTTGTTGTATGGATCGTAGATTCCACAAGCACTTTCGGAGGATCTTTGTAGTCTGTTGCCCTTATTGCTTGGCAAATACCCCCCCCCGATAAAACTCGAACCCTGTCCTGAACTTCCTTTTCCGGGTTCAGTGAGCCGACTACAATTATTCTGTCTGCCATTTACTTTTTCCTCCACTAAAACTTTCGGTGGATCTTTATAATCCGTTGCCGACAATGCCACTGATATGCCATCCGGGGACATTATGCGTCCTCTTTCTCCACCTGTTCCCGTATGAGCCACAATCAACGGCCGGCTCATGGTTCATCTGAGCTATCTACTTCTGTAACACCGCATCCCAATGATGCCGGTCTACTGAGCCTCTGCCCCCCCCTAACGGTTTTTGAGATGCCATCTAACTGACCACTCTCTCGTAAGTCCTTGATGAGTTTCTGCGCCTTTTCGGAGTTGATATAATACTTTTCGTCTACCTCGTCCTCCAAATAATCTTTCATTGTCTTATCCAGTGGAATCGGCTGCGGAAATTTGTAATTATAATCTCCCAGAATAGATACCATGAAACATCGCTCTCTGTTCTGCGCCACGCCGTAATCCTTTGCATTGAGGATCTGCGTATAACACTTATATCCCTTGCTTTCAAGGAAGCTGCACCAGCTATGAAAATCATCTATGTTGTCCGCACTGATAACCTGTGGCACATTCTCCATGAGAAGTATCTGTGGAAGATTTTCTGTCTCATTCAGAAGTCTTTCAACTTCCCACAACAACCCGGAACGTGTTCCTGATCCTTTTTTCATTCCTCGCATCTTTCCGGCGAGTGATAAATCCTGGCAAGGTCTTATGGAAACGAATACGTCATAAGGTAGGTGTATCTGTCAGTATTCGTTATTGCCAGATCACCCCCCCTCATTGAGCAAATGTTGACAAGGTTGTGCGTGGCTTTTATGTTGTTGTAACATTCTCTGCGCCATGCGTCACTGTATGAATGACTCCTTATCTGCTCTTCCGTGAGAGGTTTCTTTCCATCCACGGATATTCCCAACTGAGTAAGTGCCTGTATAACATCCTCAGAACTCATTTCTGCACTGTAATCCGTATCATCGTCCGCCATGTGAATAGCTTTGTATGATGCCGTGGCGTGCATTTCCCATTCAGACATAAGGTAATGTTCAAACGGTACGCCAAGATTACGAAGTGCCATCGCCTGAGAACCAACCCCGGCAAACAATTCTATCAATCGCACCGGGTTGTCAGTCTTAAATGTTGGGTACATTAAATCAAACATTGAAATCTGATCCACTCGTTTTCTCCTTTCTTTGATTTTTTATCATGCAAAATCTCGCATAATTAAGCTGCCGGAAGTAGTCATTATTCGCATTTTCCCACATTGCCGGTAAGGTACTCAGCCGTGTTTCATAACACTTATCGCACACCTTTTTCCCTTTCATTGTTGGATTTTTGCCACATATATAGCAAATGCCGTAGTCCGGTCTCTCTGAACGTGACAAATCGCATCGGTTTTTGTCTCTGTAATTTTTCAGATACGCTCTGCATCTCTGGCATAAACCGCCATTCTGCGATTGATGTTTTCCGCATCTGGGGCATAGTCCGTTTTTGATGCGTGTCTGTTTTAACTGCCTTTTCCTCAGCCGATCTTTCTCTTTCTGTTCATCGGTTTTCCCTTTTTCCGAATAACTATCTTGAAATTGACCCAAACACTCATAACATAGCTTTTTGTTAGGTTCTGCTGGATTTTTCCCACAATGAGTGCATATCCCAATCCTTTCATGGTATTTTCGGTTCTGCTTGCGTAATTCAGAATTTCTTGCCGCACAGTCAGGACACATGGATCTTTCCGGCGTTGGGTTTTCTTTGCCACATTTCGGACACAATCCTCTTTCCCTCATCTCTTTGTATGATAATTTTCTCAATCCATTTCAGAGGTTCCCAGGATTTATGCGCGCTGCCCTTTCCTCCGTTACTTTTTAACACCGAACTTCTCATACATTTCATCCAGTCTCTTTCTGGTTTCGTTTGACATACCGGATGGTGGTTCGGTCTTTTCCTCCGGCACTTCAATTTTTTGCATTTCTATCTGCGGGTCTACTGCCTTTTCCATAAGTGCTGCGTGTTTCTTCCCCATATCGGCTATGAGCATCCTTACATTCTCCGGCAGACGTGCCTCTTCTTTCATCCGCTGCACCGAAGTCCGATAGTTCCTGATAAAGTGCGACTGTTCAATGGTTGCCACTTGGTCTGAATCCATCAGCGCCCACTCTTTGAGGTTTGCCGCCGTTCCAACAGCTCTTTGGCACGCCTCCGGCAGTTTTGCAAATTCCTCTTCTGAGTTATAACCGGAGTTCCTTAACGCCCTCTGTACCAACGCCCATGCCTGCAGTTCGCTCATGCTTTCTTCCGCCGGAGCAATTATCTCCGTTGCTTTAGTGCGAATATCCGCGATGGTTGGTGGAAAACGTTCACTCGTCATGTACTTTTGTATCGCCAAATTTGCCTGCTCATACGGAAGATCTTGTAATAATCCATACCACACATCGAAAGCGTCTTTATCTGGTATGAATGTCGGCTGTGCGTAGACCGCTTTCATAGCTTTTACCAAAATCTTAAATTCTTCTCTTTCCATTACCAGCCATCCACATCCTTTACTCTGTTTCCAATGCGATCTCCGCTATTTCTGTATGCAGAAGATGATTGCAATTTATCCCAAATAATGCCTTTCCATCCATTCGACATACATTCATCAATAAGATTGCATACGGCAGTATCTCCATAGACAGAGACCTTATTGGCAACCTGTTTTAACAACGACTTCATGCCCTGTTCCTTATATCCGTCTTTCCGTTCCGTCTTATACTTGAACCATTCGCGAAGTTTATCTGCCATTACATCAGAGATGGTGTACTCAGGGAGAAGCCTTTCAAAAATTGATTGGGTAGTTTCCCTCTTTCCCCCTTTTTTATTTTCTTTCTCTAACTCTTTCTCTAACTCTTTCTCTATGTTACCTTTTTGAACGTCAACGTTACTCTCTGTTACACGTTCGTTACATTCAGTGTTTTCGGGTGTCTCAGTGGGTTTTGTCTTGTTTTTTTCTCTCTCCCGATACTCCCTAACCCTCTGTGCGGATGCCGATTCAGACCCAATCATTTTCAGAGATTTTGGTAAAAATAGCGTGCCGTCACTTTCCGTAACCACAAGCTGTAATTTTGAAAATTGTTGTAACGCTTGTGTAACAATCTGTAACGCAAAACCGGACGCTTCCGCCAACATTTCTGCGTCATATGGAATATCTTCGGAAAATCGCAGTTTGCCCTCATGGTCGATTGACTCTGTAATCATCCATATATAGAACATAACCAAAAGATCGCCATTATCCTTTGCTCTAAGTATCTTGATATAGTGTTTTTCAAAGAAGTTCCGGGGCATTTTGAGCCAAAAATACTTTTTCTCAGCCATCGAACGGTCCTTTCTCTATCTCTTCAAGGAATATCTCAATCCTTGGGTTTTTCTTATCCACATAGAAGTCATGCGTAAAGTTGTCGATTTCTTTCCAACCATCGTTTTTAATCACTCCACATTTCTGCAAAGCATCCTGAAAAACTTTATCGGCAAAAGAAAAAATATTGCCCTTGTCACGCTGCTTATCTGGTTCATAGAAGTTGTAATGAATGATGATAGGGTTTGTAATCGTAAGTCTCGGCAACTGCGTCCTGATAGCGTTACACACGATCATCTGGTAATCTCTTTTCATTTTTGCACCCATCTGAGGATGCCTTGCACACTCATGTAAGTAATCGTTAAGATCTGGTAAGGTTCTGGTTCTGCCGTAATAATTTCCTTTGATAACAACCTTGTGCATCTCTAAGTCCTCCTTTCTTTCATTATGGGTGGAGCCGCCGGAATGACGGCTCCTGGGTAATTTAACAAAAGATCCTTGTCAGGGGTTTATACCATTTAACTAATCGAATTTCTTAAAAGGAGGTAAACCGTTTGTGTGTTCTGCGGCTTTCGTGACATATTTTCCTCAGAGACCAATCTTAGGAGATAATTGCAGAAACATATTTACGGGTTACGATTATTTAGGAAATCACGAAAATGTTTGATACATCCGCAAGTTCTTTTTCGAGATACGCTTTGATGTTGGCTTTCGCCTCATTCTTCCATGCGCCTCCGTCTGCCTCAAACAAGGCACAGGTAACGCCATAACGGTCATTGTCCTTTACTCTGAAAATGAAGTTGCTCATAGGCTGTGCAACTTCTGTAAAGGTTCTGTACGGCATCAGGCGGCAAGGACTCGGAACTTCGACTTCCTGCAGAGAGGCAACGCCTTTCTTGATTGCCGCTTTCTGTCCTACTCCGGTGTCTCCGTATTCTGCAACAGTGCCGGCCTTAACATTTCCGGCAAACTGTAAGATGATCGGCTTATCATTTGCCTCAGCATCCTCGTTTAAGAACTTGGACTGCACACCGATAACAAACTCTTCGTTTCCGATGAACTGACCGAATGAAAACTCCGGGATCTCTGCTTTGACAACTGCCAGTGTTTCTCTCTGACGGTCTGCATCCAAACTGGAGAACAGACGAACCTCAGTAGGAGAAACCACCTGGGCGATGTAATGACCGGTCTTGAAATCAGCCTTACTCTTTTTGATGAAATCCACAAGGCTACTCAGATTGTTCATTGTGATACTGGTCGCTCTGAGTTCCTTGCCGATCTGTGTCATATCTTTGTCTACATAGGTTCTTCCCTCAATTTCCTCAATATGAGGAGCATCGAGAGAAAGAATTTTCTCAATAGCTGCTTTTAACATATTTTCCTCCTGTTACTGTGCGCTACACCAATCTTCGGCAAGGCAATCATTGATACTCGGAACCCACATGGAATGTGAGCCGTCAACGCAACGGATCTGTAAATACGGATTGCATACAAACAAATCTCCCTCATTGAGTCCCCACGCTTCGGCTGTCTGTTTATTACACGGAATACCCTGCGGATAACCTTTCTGGTAAACAACAAACATTCCCTTTCCATTCCATCCCTTACGGGTTACTTTTTGCCCTGCTTTTAATCTGCGTACTGCTTCTCCGAATGTGAATGTCTGGATATTCAAGTCTTTTACATCGGGACCGGCTGCAATCTCCCAATCATCTCTGAGGATGAAAGTGAGCGTGTAGTCAACGTTGTCTGTCTCACGAATATCTAATACTTTTCCGTCCTTGCAGTGCATTTTGATGGAATTATCCTCCCATCTCCAATATCCAGCCCATTCCGGCAGTTTAACGATAGCTCCCTGTTTGAGAGCTTCGTATGCTTCCTTGAAAAACATAATATCCTCCTAACTATTTACTGCGTCTCTCATGCTGATTACTTTCTTTCCCTCTTTCGGAGGTTCTGATTTTTCTTCCAGTACCTCTCCAGTCTCAGGATCGCAACCAAGTTCCTCTGCTGTCGGTGCTGAATCCTTTTCCGGATCCATGCACATACCGCACTCATCAAGAGTAAGCTGACCTTTGATTGCGCCTTTTGCGTGTTCTGTGAGGGTTGTTACGCCGCTACGGAAGTCCTTGTTGATGAATAACTGAGTTTTCAGTCCCATCTCAGGAGCCAACTTAACGGAAGTCTGAACCTCAACAGCAACATCTTCTCTATCATCCTCTGATGGAGTGAGAACAATCTTAATGTCGAGAGTTCTTTTCTTCTTGGCATCCGTATTCAAATCGAGAATGTTGTCAGAAATCTTTGCCAACGCTCTGTCGATTCTTTCCTGAACGCCTCCGGCACACATAGATGCCAATGTAAGTTTCTCTGCCACTTTTATCACTTCCTTTCCTAAATGTAGAATTTTCTGTATCTATCAAAGAACTTTTTTCGTGCTTCATCCACGGTAAGTCCTTGTGATACCTCATTGAGTTCGTAGGAGAGCTGCGCTATTATCTGCAAGAGTTTTTGTACCTCTGTGCTCTGGTGTGCGCTTATCTTCCCCGTTCTGTGATGTTCTGGTGTGAGTGGAACCCATAAGCCATCTTCATCTGCTTTTTTTCGGTTGGGGCCTCCGAGACAGTGATGCCTCTCAACCCCATACTGACCGTTGATAATATCAAGATCCGCATATTTCATATCCACAATAATTGAATCTCTCATTAAATCTCTCCCATAAGCATATCCATTGATATAGGCCCATCCAAAACCTCAGTGTCGGCACAATAGTCGCACACCTCACATCTCAGAGGTTCAATTTCTCCATCTTTCAGGCGTTGAACCTTGATGATATTGCTTTGGAACTCTGCCAGTTTCTCATCCATAACCATAGGTGGAATTTCAATAACCTTAATTCTCGGATGAGGTATATTTCCTGGAGAAGTCTTATCTTTGCTAATTGCACAAATATAAAACGGTAACAATTTACCCGTGTTCTGCCTATATATTTCTCTATAAACAGCCCCTTGGAGGTCATATCCCCACCATTCGCAGAAATTAAGTCTCTGTCCGAGATCCTTTGCATAAAAAGTTTCTGTAACAGATTTTACGGTTTTTAAGTCAGTGATCCTTTTTCCATCGCAACTATCAATTTTGATTTTTACCGGTATGCCATTGATTTCCCCGGTCATAATTACCTGCTTATCTCCGGCCATATACTGCATAAAAACTTTGTCTTTTTCTGCCCTGTCAATCATTGCAGAGGCCTGCTTGTACTCGGCTTTCAATTCTCCGGCGGTTTTACCTCTGGATGAAAAGATTTCTGGGTGCTGTGCGGAAAATGTAGGAAGTGTCCCCTCAAAGTAGGCATCCACATAAGAACCTACCAATAACGGAGTGGTGGAGACTTCCTCTACTTCTCCCCGGAGTTTTGCCATCGCATAAGCCTCACAACCTAACTTTCCGGTTGTGCCATTGAAGTCCTTATACTGAGATACGGACACATACTGCATATTGGCTTCCTGTGAGTAGTAATTCTCCGGGGTAAGTGCGATGAGGTTACTCATCTACTTCCTTAAATGTTCCATCAATCACACCATCAGAATCCTCATCTCCGTTATGAGAACTCTGATCCTGAGACTGATAAATGTCCTGTGCCCGATACTTCTCTTTTGGTTTTTCCTTAACATCAAATGCCGAACCATCTTCAAATGCCTGACACTGTTCTGCTGTATCAAAGTTGAGGTCAATCAACTTACACAGTCGGCGGAGAACTGTTTTCTTACACATCTCTCCGTAACTTTCTTTCCAAGCCTTACTGTTTGCTGCCTTTGAGAATGTCTGTCTGGTATGTTCAATGTCCTCTTTGCTCATGGTGTCGTACATCATGGAACCGTCTTTGTAGAGGACTACCGCAAATGCACCGATAATCTCTCCGTTTGAAAAAGTCTTAGGTCTGAAATTGACATACTGCTTACCGTTTTCAATTACTTCCTCAAACTCATCTCCCTCACGGACTACCTTTGCGTAAATGTCCTGAATAGGATTGCTCGAATATCTCTTGCACAGCTTGATCTCTCCCTTGTAATCAGTCTGGAACTGACACTGATTTCCGTAAGGAATTGCGTAACACTCTCCGTTAAAGAAATCGAGACCAAGGAACGCTCCTTTTAAGAGTGTTCGCACAACGGTCGGTGCTTCACATTTTGAAAAATCAGCCTGTCCGTCCTGCAGAACCGTCATGCAGTTCTGTAGAAATCTCTGCTTGTTGAATTTCTCCGGCAGAGCCGCAACCTGTTTTTCAAGGCTTTCGTCCAGTCCTTTATGAACTGCCACTAAATAATTTGTGTCTTTTGTTGCCATAAATAACCTCCTTGTATTTTTATGAATCTGCCTACCAAGAAAAGGCTATGGCAGGCAGATTATTTGTTTTATTCGCTATCGTCTGTACCCCCCCCCGAAAAGGTTCTTCAAAAAATCCGCAAAACCATCTTCGGAGTTAGGCTTAACTTTGACGGTATCGAAACCAAATTTCTTTTTCATCAAATCAGTGAGCTTTATTGTCTGCTCAGACATAATATCTTTGATGAGGTTGTTGGTTTCCTCCGCCCACTCCATTCCACCGTCAATATCTTCGAGAAATGCCTTATTTCCAGAAGAACTGCAACTGATTGATGTAGGCGTTACGACCACTTCACAAGTGAACGGATGGATTTCAATATCTTTCGTATCATCCATAATGTGTTTGAGTGCCATCATTGCCATAAGTGCGTCAAAGTTATCATTCTTTCCTGCCATAGTGTTTCCTCCTACAGTTCAATAACTGTTAATTCATTGTTGCTTGTGGTTCTGGTTGCTATGAACTGCAACCCTTTCTTTTTGCACTTCTCATAGAGACGTGTGCGGTTTTCCTCAGACAGTTTCTCAGTGCCATCAATGAGGATGATCTGTAATCCTGCCGGATTCTGAATTGCCACATCAATGCAGAGGTCAAGTTTTTCTCCCTCGGACAAATTGCTTACCGGCAATCCATTGATAAGAGGTATTCCGTCTTTAACGGTCAGACCCTCAATCGGAATCTCTGCGGTTTCCAGAATGGTTCCCGGAAGAGTTCTTGCCAGTTCAATCTTTTCTGTGAGACTGTTGGACTCGCTTTGCAACTCATCAACCTCTTTCTGGATGTTCAACATTCTGCGCCACTCATTGATATGGCCTTTCATCTTCTCAGTCTCATTGGCTTTTGCCATAAGATCATCAATAGGTGTGGTTTCCATATCTGCGTATTCCGCGTAGGATGCCTGCTCAGCTTCATACTTAGACACGGATGCCTCATACTCCGACTGAATTACCTTTACTTTGTCCGCTTTTACACCGGCAAGCCCGTCTTTCTTCTCTCTGAGAGCTTTTATTCTCTCTTCAAGCTGCGCTAACTCACTCTCAATGTTCTTTTCCTGCTGAGCCATTTCCGTATCAAGTGCGGCAATCTTAATTTCCTTGTCTGCCTGGAATGAGCGGATTTTTCCATCGTGGCTGTCTCTAAGGCGTTTTGCCTTTTCGATAGTCTCGTTATTCTTGCGGATCTTCTCAATCTCTGTGTAGAGGTCTGAGAGGTTTTCCTTTTCCCATCTCTCTCCGTCATAGTCGATAGGAAGTGAGCTACCAATATCTGCGATAACTGCTTTCTTCGCGCGAATATCACGGTTTACATCCTGGCGGTGCATGAAGTAGTAACCGTTCTCCGCCTGAATATCATTCAGGACAGCCAAGATATTCTGCTCGTAGTTTACATCCCTCGGAATTTCCCCGAACCATTCCTTGATGGTGTCAAGGTTCCAATCGTACTGAATCATATCCAAAATCGTTGCGTTCTGGGTTTTCTTATCCATAGAGATGAACTCCATAGGGGAAAGCTGTAACGGTGTGAATATGGTTTTCAGAAACGACTCAGGACTGGGAATTACATTGCCGTTCTGCTTAACAGATTTGTAATCTGTCATTGCTGTTCTGGCTTTTCTGTCAATGGAGAGACCGTTATCTGTTTCTATGTAGATCTCTCCCTCTGTCTCTCCGTTTTTTACGATAAATTCACGGTCAGAGGAATTTGTAAGAGCATATCTGATTGCGTCAATAACGGATGTTTTTCCAGTACCGTTGTCTCCGACAAGTTCAATGTTCTTTCCGTCCCCCTGCCATTCCTTAATCCCGAAGAGCTGCTTTATCGTGATTTTTGAAATCTTCATGGTGGATTTTCCTTTCTCTGTTTATGGGGTTCGGCAATGCCTTACCCCTAAACCACTACTGAATTACTGTTACGTTGGATGCCTGCGGCCCCTTGGTCCCGTCAACAACATCAAATTCTACGGGCTGTCCCTCTACGAGAGTCTTGTAACCGTCCATCTGTAATGCGCTGAAATGGCAGAACACGTCAACTCCATCTTCGCCGGTAATGAAACCGTAGCCCTTTGCGGCGTTGAACCATTTAACTGTACCTTTTCTCATGGTGCGTCTCCTTTCCTCAAAAATATCTATTAAACAATCCTTGCGGATGCTTAACCTATACCAAGTCGTTCTTTCTCCTGATCCAAAAGGTGGCGATATATGTAAAATCCCCACTTGGATTTACCCTCTCGCTTTATGGCATATCCAATAGGCAATTTCTCCCTTTTCATAAGTTCACGGAGCGTAATCACATCCATTTGCAACTCTTTCGCTGCATTTTTTGGTGTTACTCTCTCACTGTTCATTGCTTCTTACCTCAATCTGTTCGTTTTGCTGTGTCTTAGTTCGTTGTGGATTATCCTTTTCATGTTTGTTTGACTAAACTTTTTGGGTAAAAAGTTTGCTGACAGGGACATTCAAAGCCGCCGCCAACGATTTCAGAGTACCGACCATAGCCTCATGCTCTTCGTTGTTTTCAAGCAGAACTATGGTTGTTCTGCTTACGCCAGACATTTGAGCCAACTGTTCCTGGGTAAGTTTCTTCTTTTCTCTAAGTTCTCTGATTCGATACGCCATTACTGCGCCTCCTTTCTTTGTCCGATGTTTGCTCGACTGAACAATTTGAGTATAGCCGACTAAACATTTATTGTCAAGCACATTTTACAAAAAAATTGACTTTTTGTTCAGTGCATTGTATAATGGACTAAACATTGAAAGGAGGTTTTCTTATGACATTAGGGCAGATAATAAAGGCATACAGAGAGACAAACAGCATGAGTATGGATGACTTTTCTAAGGCTAGTAAAATAAGCAAAGGGTACATATCACAGCTCGAAAATAATCTCAATCCAAAAACAGGAGAACCGCCTGTTCCGTCTATTCAATCTATAAGGAAAGCTGCAAACGGAATGTTTATGACGTTTGACGAATTATTCTCTCAGCTTGACGATAATACGAAAGTTGACGCAGAACCGGAGAAAGTGAAGATGGCCAAAAAGGCTATCCGTATTCCTGTGCTTGGTAACATGGCAGCCGGAGTTCCTATTGAAGCCATTGAGGATGTTATAGATTATGAGGAAATATCAGAAGAATTGGCTCACACTGGGGATTTCTTTGCTTTGAAAATAAAGGGAGATTCCATGGAGCCTCGTATCTGCAATGGGGATGTTGTGATTGTCCGCAAACAGAACTATGCAGAATCAGGCGATCTTGTCATTGTGTTAGTCAATGGAGACAGTGCCACTTGCAAAAAGTTGGCAAAGTTCCCTAGTGGAATCAGACTCATTCCTTTTAATCAGACCTATGAGCCTATGTTTTATTCAAATGAGGAAATTGAGAATAAGCCAGTGAGAATCATTGGTAAAGTCGTTGAAAATCGACAGAAATACTAAAATAGAAAACCGCCCCTGCTGCTAACAGAGACGGTATCTATGAACACACACCGGAAAGCTCCGATATGCGCTCGCTTGAACACCTTGCATTATATCATCTTCCCGGTAGAAAAACAATATACCGGGCATTTTTACGCCCATTTTTAAGAAAAGAAAAGGAGGATGATATTATGCGTCTGCCAAACGGTTACGGTAGTGTAATCAAACTAAAAGGCAAGAGGCGTAAGCCTTATGCTGTCCGAACTTCTGAAATTGCGGAATTTGTAGAGATTGATGCTCCGAAAGATCCGCCGTCTAATATCCGCCGGGAACTCAACCGGTATAACTTCAAATGGAAAAGAAAAGCTCAGATGTGGGCTGCCATTTCCTCAGATGCCATCTGTGAGTTCGCTGAGACTCTGATGCAAGAAGATGGCTATGAGTATTCCATAGCTTACCGGCAAACGTTCAAATACCTTGAATACTTCGCCAAACAGGAACACGCCTATGCTTTTCTGTCGGAATTGAATAATGCCGATGTGGTTGCGGAACATATTAAATACGCCGAGACGCCTACTTTTGCAGAGATGTATGGAAAGTGGAAAAATTATCGAAAGGCTCTGCCGGATAAGATTTCATCAAACACCTGGCGGAACTATGAGATTGCTTTCAACCACTTATCAGATTTGCACCACAAGAAATTTAATGCCCTACGAACTGATGAGGTCCAGGAGTGTATCAATAAATGGACCTGTAAATCAAACTCTACTGTCTCTAATATCCGCACGGTTCTTAACAATCTATACAAGTATGCCCTGATGAACAACTATATAGAAAAAGATTTGTCTCAGTTCTTTGTATACTCATGGGTTGATCCGACAGAACAAATCCATAGCAGATATACCAATGAAGAAATTGCAACCCTTTGGTCTAAACTGTATGTGATAAACAATGTGGACCTCATTCTCATTACGATTTACACCGGCCTAAGACCTACGGAACTTTTGGAGATAACCACGGATAATGTGCATCTGGATGAACAATACATGATTGGGGGAATGAAAACAGAGGCCGGCACAGACAGAACAATACCAATCGCAGACAAAATTTTGCCACTAATAAAGAACCGATTCAATCCAAACAGAAGATTTCTTGTGAACAACAAGTACGGGAACCACTACACCTACGGATCGTATGTGAGCGCAAATTTCAACACCGTTATGAACAAACTTGGTATGCAGCATCTCCCACATGACGGCCGCCACACCTTTGCCTCACTGATGGATGATGTTGGTGCAAATGATGTTTGCATAAAACTGATAATGGGGCATAGCATGAAAAATGATATTACAAAAGGAACCTACACGCACAAATCTATACAACAGCTCATTGATGAAGTCAATAAAATTTAAGGGAGGTTATGCCTCCCCTTTTTCTGTATAAATATGCTCAAAATCCCAGTATATTATGCGTATATTATACAAAATGAGTTGTATCTTGCGTGTATATTACGCGTGTATTGTACGCATATTACTATCAAAAATCTACTCAAACCAACGAACACTTTCTTCAAAAATACGCACAATAAAACCCCGGAAACATTGAATTTCCGGGGTTCGTTTTTATTGATTAGCACACACCCTGTGCTAACATAGCAGCAGCGGAGATCCTGATGGACAGCGATGAAATCCTTCGCTACATCTATGAATATGGATACACAGCCGAGCAGATCGCCAGCGCGATGTCCACCGACATCAATCTGGTTGCGCTGAAGGTAGCACACCTGGCCACAC
>ENA-UOIY01000032-UOIY01000032.1-human-gut-metagenome-genome-assembly--contig:-P114-NODE-32-length-231930-cov-16.449285_pt1 | contig 231930 bp, 138 predicted proteins | sample MGYA00242335_ERZ723882 | MGnify/ENA metagenome assembly ERZ723882 | reverse complement strand
ATGAAAAACACATTGCAAAGATACGGACTATTGGGAAATTAGCAAATTATCCAAGTAAAATAGTATGTTTTATAACATGTTTTAATAGTTATCCTTTACTTGTTAAGAAATATACCCTTCTTTTTTAAAAGGATGCAACACTAATTGTGAAAATTGAAACGGGAAATTCCGTTGATTCTCTGATGAAAAACTGTTATCTTTGCAAGGTTAATTTCATTACTCACTCAACAAAAAAGAAAAGGAGCAAACCGTGAACGAGGAAGAAATCGTGCTTACCCCTATGATGAAACAGTTTCTGGATTTGAAAGCCAAACATCCGGATGCAGTGATGCTGTTTCGTTGCGGTGACTTTTACGAAACATATTCTACAGATGCCATTGTTGCATCCGAAATCTTAGGAATCACACTGACAAAACGCGCCAATGGAAAAGGAAAGACCGTTGAGATGGCAGGATTTCCCCATCATGCGCTCGATACATATCTTCCGAAACTGATTCGTGCCGGAAAGCGTGTAGCTATCTGCGACCAGCTGGAAGACCCGAAGCTGACGAAGAAACTGGTGAAAAGAGGTATTACCGAGTTGGTTACTCCCGGTGTATCTATCAATGATAACGTACTGAATTATAAGGAGAATAACTTCCTGGCTGCCGTCCATTTCGGAAAGGCTTCCTGTGGAGTTGCCTTTCTTGATATATCTACCGGTGAGTTCCTCACCGCCGAAGGTCCCTTTGACTATGTAGACAAATTGCTGAATAACTTCGGACCGAAAGAGATTCTTTTCGAACGGGGCAAACGCCTGATGTTTGAAGGTAACTTCGGCAGCAAGTTCTTCACATTCGAACTGGACGACTGGGTATTTACCGAATCCACTGCCCGTGAGAAACTACTGAAACACTTTGAGACAAAGAATCTGAAAGGATTCGGGGTAGAGCACCTGAAGAATGGTATCATTGCTTCCGGTGCTATCCTGCAATACCTGACGATGACACAGCATACGCAGATCGGTCACATTACTTCCCTTGCCCGTATCGAGGAGGATAAGTATGTGCGTCTGGATAAGTTTACAGTCCGCAGCCTGGAGCTGATCGGCAGCATGAATGACGGCGGCAGCAGTTTGCTGAATGTGATCGACCGTACCATCAGTCCGATGGGAGCCCGCCTGCTGAAACGCTGGATGGTTTTCCCGTTGAAAGATGAGAAGCCGATCAACGACCGGCTGAATGTGGTGGAATACTTCTTCCGTCAGCCGGATTTTAAAGAGCTGATCGAGGAGCAGTTGCATCTGATAGGAGACTTGGAACGTATCATTTCCAAAGTAGCCGTAGGACGTGTGTCGCCACGTGAAGTGGTGCAGCTGAAAGTTGCCCTGCAGGCTATTGAGCCGATCAAGCAGGCTTGTCTTGAAGCGGATAACGCAAGTTTGAACCGGATAGGCGAACAGCTGAATCTTTGTATTTCTATTCGCGACCGGATTGCCAAAGAGATCAATAATGATCCTCCTTTATTGATCAACAAAGGGGGTGTGATTAAAGATGGTGTGAATGAGGAACTGGACGAATTACGCCGTATTTCATACTCCGGCAAAGACTATCTGTTGCAGATACAGCAGCGTGAAAGTGAGCAGACAGGCATTCCGAGTCTGAAGGTAGCTTACAATAATGTATTCGGTTATTATATTGAAGTCCGTAATATACATAAGGATAAAGTTCCGCAGGAATGGATTCGCAAGCAGACACTGGTCAATGCGGAGCGTTATATTACGCAGGAACTGAAGGTTTACGAAGAAAAGATTTTGGGAGCCGAAGATAAGATTCTTGTGTTGGAGACTCAGTTATATACTGATTTGGTACAGGCATTGACGGAGTTTATTCCGCAGATACAGATTAATGCGAATCAGATTGCCCGTCTGGACTGTCTGTTGTCTTTCGCTAATGTGGCACGTGAGAATAATTATATCCGTCCGGTTATTGAGGACAATGATGTACTGGATATCCGTCAGGGACGTCACCCTGTGATTGAAAAGCAGCTTCCGATTGGTGAGAAGTATATTGCCAATGACGTGATGCTGGACAGTACTACGCAGCAGATTATCATTATCACCGGTCCGAACATGGCGGGTAAGTCTGCGCTCTTGCGTCAGACGGCACTGATTACGCTGTTGGCGCAGATCGGTTCGTTTGTTCCTGCGGAGAGTGCCCACATCGGTCTGGTAGATAAGATTTTCACCCGTGTAGGTGCCAGCGATAATATCTCGGTGGGCGAATCTACTTTTATGGTGGAAATGAATGAGGCTGCGGATATTCTGAATAATGTCTCTTCCAGAAGTCTGGTGTTATTTGATGAGTTGGGACGTGGTACGTCTACCTATGACGGTATTTCCATAGCCTGGGCAATCGTCGAGTATATCCACGAACATCCGAAAGCGAAAGCTCGCACACTGTTTGCTACGCACTACCATGAACTGAATGAGATGGAGAAATCCTTCAAACGTATCAAGAACTATAACGTGTCTGTGAAGGAAGTGGATAATAAAGTGATTTTCCTCCGTAAGCTGGAGCGTGGGGGAAGCGAACACTCCTTCGGTATTCATGTAGCAAAGATGGCAGGTATGCCGAAGAGTATTGTGAAGCGTGCAAATACTATATTGAAGCAACTGGAATCGGACAACCGCCAGCAAGGTATTTCCGGCAAACCATTGGCGGAAGTAAGTGAAAACAGAAGCGGTATGCAGCTCAGCTTCTTCCAGTTGGACGACCCGATACTTTGCCAGATTCGGGATGAGATACTGAATCTGGATGTGAATAACCTTACTCCGATTGAGGCGTTGAATAAGCTGAACGATATAAAGAAGATAGTCAGAGGCAAGTAAAAACTGATATAACTTATGCGGGGGCTGACTAATAAGCCGGTACTATTTCCATTGAGGCTGACTAAAAAGTCGTTAGTAACTTTAAACTCTCCTCCTTCCGGAAGGAGGAGAATGGAGATACTAACGACTTTTAGTCAGCCCCAACGAAGATACTATAGACTTCTTATGTTGTAAGTTATAGGGTTACTTGCCGTGCCAATGGTATGGCCTTATGCTTATACCTTCTTTGTATAAAAAGAGAGGCCGGTTGGCTTCCATGTGCCTTTGTCTCCATAGGCATCCTTTTCTTCCGTGGTATAGGCAAAGTTTTTTCCATCCGATATCTCGTAGATACAGTTTAAGTCATCGCTCTCCTTTTCATAGACATACCCTATGATTGTTCCGTCTCCGTTCGGTGCCGGTTCTAATGTCAAACGGTGATTCTTTCCGTTGGAAGACAGGTAAAGCGGTACTGTACCCGGTTCGTGTCTGATAAATACGCTTCCTATCACGCCTTGACAGATATCCGCCTTTGCAGTTAACTCCTTATAAGAGGTATAGTAGCGGTGATAGTACCCGTCACTCGCCTGAAAGATGGGAGCCGTTTGTTGTAAGGACAGTTGGTGCCTTTTGATATGGGCTATTACCGCTTCTTTTATTTGCTGTTTCTTTATGGGGTCGGCTATTACCTCATAGATGGGAATAAGGTCTTCACCGGTCAGAGTAGTTAAGGCGCGATTCTTTTCATTGGCAGATTGTATCCAGGGGCTGATGTCCATCGGATTACCTGTCAGCTGATTAAAGACTTTGGAATCAGCTCCTTGCAATGACACTACAATTGTTCCCCCATAGTTCTTTTTTACTGTTTCTTCGGGATAAGTGATGGAAACATTGGGATGCTTAATAATGCTGCTCTGATGTGCGCCCATCCCTGTGTTTGCGGTTCTCAATAAGTTCTCTTCATCATCCGCTACGATGCTGCGATAGAGGGTTTTGCTTATATACCCTAAATGAGTGTTCACCAATATATGAGTACCAAATAGTTCTATGATTGTTTCAGGTGACGCATCTTCCAGCTCTTGCCGGAAATCATCGGCCAGCCAGTTGGACCAATCCGCATTCAGAGTGAGTAATCTTTGAATCACTCCGTTAGCTCCTGAACTGCCAAAGGCAAATGTGTATTGGGATGAATAATCATAAGGTTTCTGAAAATAAGTATGACCGGTAATGGTAGCGGTAAACAGCAAATCATCTTTGTTTTCCGCCGGCACCACAAATTTCTTATATTTTGTGATTGACCGAAGAAACTCTTTCATATCACGACCAATGAAGCTGTCTCCTACTCCGCTCGAACCTACCAGATTGCTAATCCTTTCATTATCTATTTTGCTCAGATCAAGCACTGGTTCTTTTACCGAATTATTGTCTATGTAGCTGCCCATAATATCATATCCGGCACCCAGAAAAGGCTGTGTAAGTGACATGGCGGCTTCAGGCCAGCTATTACCTTGTGGTACGGCAGGGCTTATGTAACTGTCATTCGTTTCCTCCGGAGGAGTGTAAGGTAATTCTTCTTTGTCACTGCAACTTGCGAATACGGATGTGACGAAAGGTACCCATAGTAGTTTGAATAGTGTTTTTGTGCTCATATTTTTATCATTTAGTCGCGCTAAAGGTAGATAAAAGGAATGAGAAATACGACTTGAACAGCACTATTATTTCAGAAAGTCTTCCACCTTTTTATAAAACAAGGAAAGATGATGCCCGTCAATAAATCCGTGATGAATCGTCATCGCGATAGGCATCACCAGTCTGCCTTCCCTTATGATGGCTTTTCCGGCATTCAGCAACGGATAGTTATTGCCGCTTCTCTTCTCCTGTGTGCCGGTGATGGAAGTAAAATACAGGTCAGGAGTCGCACTTAACAGAATCAGTCCGTAATCTCCGTCGGCTACTTGGCCGTTTTCTGCCGCGTACGGATCACCGTCTTCGGGGATAGCGTCGATAATTAGCCTTGCTTCCTGATAGAAAGTGCCGAAATCGTCGTGGTAGGGGAAACGGGTGGTGAAGAACTTGCCGTTCTCTTTTATCTTGATGGGTGACAGCATATCTATGGTGTCATAGAGCACTACACGCCCGTCCGGATCAATGCGGTAACGAAACTCCGGTATTTCATTGGCTGCACGCAGCACTGCATAAAGATAATGGAGAAAGAAAGACTGTCCGGCCGCTTTGGCACGTTGCTTGGCTCCTCCGCACTCTACTTCGGAGGTAATGGATAATTGGGGATTCTGGAAGTGGCGGAAGAAGTTGAAATTCTCCTTCCGCTCCCAGTTTTCTATATCTATGATTTGTTTCATTTCTTTGCTACCTTCTTCCGGTCATAGAAGAACATAAAGTAGAAACCGATGATGATGAAAGGAACGCTCAGCCATTGTCCCATGTTGAACATCATGTTGTCTTCGAATGCTTCCTGGTTCTGCTTCACAAATTCGATAAAGAAACGGAAGGTAAAGATATAAGCCAGACAGAGTCCGAAGAAGAAGCCGCGATGCAGTTTCTTGCTGTAATTCTTATAAAGATAGATCATGATGAAGAAAAGGATCAGATAAGCTATCGCTTCGTAAAGCTGTCCCGGATGGCGGGGAAGCATATCTACCCGTTCGAATACGAACGCCCAGGGTACATCGGTCGGGTTACCGATAATTTCGGAGTTCATCAGATTCGCCAGACGGATGAAACAGGCAGTGATCGGAGTAGCGACGGCAATCATGTCCACCACATCCATATAATGAAGCTTCGTCTTGCGGCAATACAGCCAAAGGGCGATCATCAATCCGAGCGTACCTCCGTGACTGGCAAGTCCTTCATAACCGGTGAATTTCCATCCGCCGCCTGCCAGGAACTTGATCGGCAGAAGCATTTCCACAAATCCTTTTCCGCTGGTCAGATACTGATCCGGATCGTAGAACAGGCAGTGCCCCAGACGTGCTCCAATCAGAATACCGAAGAAACAATAAAAGAAGAGGGGATCGAATTTCTTCTCGTCTATTTTTTTGTCGCGAAACTGGTAATGGACAATGATGTAAGCAAAGAAGATTCCTACTGCCCACAATAATCCGTAGTAACGGATAGAAATGCCGAACAGGTTGAATAGTTCGGGATTCGGATTCCAGTTGATTGATAATAAAAGGGTATTCATGTTGGATAACGGTTTACGGTTTGTAATTAGTGTTTTGTGAATTTTTCGGCAACCATCCGGTAAGTTGGTATGTCGATACCTTGCTCCTCGGCTGCTGCAATCATGTCAAACAGCAAACCTTGTATTTCCGATTCATGTCCCCGTGCCAAGTCCTTTTGCATGGATGCGGTACTGTCGGGATCGAGTTTATCAATGACTTTCAAATTGTAGCTGACAGGGTCTTCGGGAAATTCGACTCCCAGCTTACGCCCCAGTGCGGCACTTTCGGTAGAAAGACCGATGAACGTATCACGTACTTTCCCCGGCTTCTGAACTTCACCCATCGGCACGTCATAGTAAGCACCGGTGACCGCCATTGCCGAGATGAATGACCATTTGACGAATGTATCCCGATTGATGTCCGGAGATATTTCAGCCTTAATGCCACTTTCCTGAAGGTCTTTCTGAATGGCTTCCATAATGCCCGGAGCCACCTGTGTCCCTTTGTGGGCGCCATACACCAGACGGAAGATTTTCCCCATCTGAGTGATCTCTCCCGTGCCGGAAACAAAGCCTACGATGTAGATGCAACCATCGAGCACTGTTACACCCGGAACGAGACGCTGAATGCGTGGTCCTGTCCCGTAAACATTCAGGATAGGGATGACGACTGTCTTCTCATGCGATGCTCTTTTGATGAGTTCGGTAATCGAATCGACGGAATATCCTTTCACGCAGACGAAGATCACATCCGCTTTTCCATTGAACTCTTCGGCTGTCGTAGCCTTAATCTGAAGCGTATGTTCACCCTTCAGATCCGATTTCAATTTCAGACCATTGGTTTGTATTGACTGCAAATGAGCTCCACGAGCAATACAAGTTACATCTTTTCCTGCAAGCGACAGAAAGCCTGCTATACTGCCGCCTACTCCACCGGTTCCTGCTATGAGATATTTCATGTCATTGATGCTTATGTGATAATTAATAAGTCGTTAGTGATTACCGATAATCACACATTGAAGCGGAAGTGCATGATGTCGCCGTCCTGCACCACATATTCCTTTCCTTCCACACCGAGTTTTCCGGCTTCCTTGACAGCCGCTTCGGAGCCGTACTGGATATAATCATCGTATTTGATTACTTCCGCACGGATAAATCCTTTCTCAAAATCAGTATGGATAACCCCTGCGCATTGCGGAGCTTTCCATCCTTTCTCGTAAGTCCATGCACGTACTTCTTGTACGCCGGCTGTGAAGTAGGTTTCGAGGTTCAGCAGTTTGTAAGCTGACTTGATAAGACGTGCAACGCCCGATTCTTCCAGCCCTACTTCGGCAAGGAACATCTGACGGTCTTCGTATGTTTCCAGTTCGGCGATGTCTGCTTCGGTCTTTGCAGCGACAATGAGTATCTGTGCATTTTCATCTTTCACGGCGTCGCGCACCATGTCTACGTATTTGTTGCCGTTTACCGCACTTGCTTCGTCTACGTTGCAGACGTACATCACGGGTTTGCTGGTCAACAGGAAGAGTTCGTGAGCGATCTTTTGTTCGTCTTTCGTTTCGAAAGTGACGGTACGGGCGGATTTGCCTTGTTCCAGTGCATCCTTGTATTGAACGAGTACGTCATAAGCCTGTTTTGCAGCCTTGTCGCCACCGGTCTGAGCTTGTTTCTGTACTTTCTGGATGCGGCTTTCGATGGTTTCCAGGTCTTTCAGCTGAAGTTCGTAGTCGATGATCTCTTTGTCTCGGACGGGGTTTACGCTTCCGTCTACATGGGTCACGTTATCATCGTCGAAGCAGCGGAGTACATGGATGATTGCGTCTGTTTCGCGGATATTGGCAAGGAATTTGTTTCCCAGCCCTTCGCCTTTGCTTGCACCTTTCACCAGTCCGGCGATGTCTACGATTTCTACAGTCGTGGGGACAATCCGTTGGGGATGTACCAGTTCTGCCAGTGCGTTCAGACGTTCGTCGGGAACGGTGATTACGCCTACATTCGGTTCGATTGTACAGAAGGGGAAGTTTGCCGCTTGCGCTTTTGCGTTTGACAAACAGTTGAAAAGTGTCGATTTACCTACGTTCGGAAGTCCGACAATACCACATTGCAATGCCATATTAATCTATTATTTCTTTTATTATCAATGAATCATATCATGTGAGCAGCGATTTGGCGCTAATCTCCCGATAAAAAACAGTTTTGATTGCCAGCCTGCTCATTTTAGTTTGCAAAGATAATCATTTTTTGAGCTAATGAGGGAAACTTGGTGCACTTTCTGTCTTTTTCTGATAATTGTGCTGGCTGGAAAAAGGTTTTGAGCAAATTGACAAAATGAATTTTTAGTCTCCTTAGAATCCGTTTTTCCTGCCCGACGGCGGGAGTAGGGGAAAATATGCGAATGAAAATCTGTATTTCGTTCATAAATAGGGCGGTATCTGAATCTTTACAAGGCTAATAATTAGAAAGTAATGTCCATTTTGTCAAATATGAAGGCTTGATGCGTTGGATAAGGCTGACTGACACGTTGGATATTAATGTCTGACTTGTCAGGTAACCTTACCCAATATGTCAGACATTAATGTTCTGCAGGTTGGGTATTAATGTTCTGCATGTTAAGTAGCGACCCTTTTGCATAATCTTCCAATATAATCGAAAGGATATGCAGATAGTCTGCATATTGATACATTGTTTTATTGCTTTGAGAGCTGGCTGGCATTCTTCTGAAAATGTATCTGTCAGCAGAAACGTCAATATGCTTTCATACTGAAAGGCAGTTCCCTGTTTGCTTTGTTTATTGCGTTATTCGTTCTTATAGGAGTTACTTTAGTATTTGGCTTGATACTTCTTATAAAAGATCAGGAATAGGATGAAGCCGATCAGTGCAAACGGAACACCCGTCAGGGCGGGATAACGGTATCCGCCACTGATTGCCAGTCCTCCTGCATAAGCTCCGATGGCATTTCCCAGATTGAACGCTACCTGTACACAGGCAGCACCGAGCATTTCGCCTCCTTTGGCTACACGGATAATCAATATCTGTTCCGGACTGGATACGGCAAACAGTCCTGCGGTGCAGAGGCACATCAATAGCGCAGCCGCCCATTTGTAGGGAGAGAGGAAGAAGATAAGTAATAGCATCAGGCAGATCAGTGCTTGTGCGGCAGTTCCTACCTTTCCGGGAGTGTAGCGGTCGGAGAGCCGCCCGCTAATCAGATTTCCCATGACCATACCGAATCCGGCAAGAATCATCAGCGGGGTGATACTTTCGGCAGAGAAACCGGAGATATGAGTGAGCATTGGGTTGATATAGCTATACCAGCAGAATACGCCGCCATTACCTAATGCCGTAGCACCCAGAATGAGCCAGGGAGCCGGAGTTTTGAGAAAGCGGAACTGTCCTTTGAAACCGGTATCTTTCAACCCTTCTACCTGAGGAACCCAACGCCAGATGTAATACAGAATGACGATTCCCCAAAGACCTACCAGCAGGAAGGTAGCCCGCCACGAAAGCATGGTGCTTAAAGAGGTTCCCAGTGGTACGCCGAACAGGTTGGCGATGGTCATTCCGGCTATCATGATGGAGACAGCCTCTGAACTCTTGCCTCTATCGGCAAGCCTTTCCGCAACGATAGAACCGACCCCGAAATAGGCTCCGTGAGGGAGTCCGGAGATGAAGCGGGAGATAAGCAGCATCCAGTAGTTAGGTGATAATGCCGCACAGATATTGCCTACCATAATCAGCGTGACTAATACCAGCAATATATGTTTTAATGGATATTTACGTGCTAATGTCAATACAGGAGCGCCGACACAAACACCTAATGCATAGGCGGAAATGAAATGTCCGGCAGCAGGGATGCTAATCTTTAAATCTCTGGCTACATCGGGCAGTATACCCATCATCACGAACTCGGCGATACCCAGTCCGAGGGTACCGAATGCCAATGCAATAAGACTCTTCTTCATACGAAACTCAACCTGATACCTGTTACTTTTTACCTTCTTTATTTAGCGTATTTTTTACGGGGTGCAAAGGTAAAACAAAATCTCTCAGAATGAGTTCGTCAGGAATGATTTTGATTTAAATCAATTTGTACAATGTCTGTGTATGTTTAAAGTAATAGGTTTGATGTGGTTGCTTTATAGTTAGTTGCCTTTCTTTCCAATCCTTGCAAATATTTGAAGAATTTGCAAGGATTGGAAAGAGCTAAGTGATTGATTTAACAATTTCGTCGAACATTTCTCCTTTTACATACCCTTTCTTTACTTTATTAAGTGATATTTCATCTATCAGTTTTCTTTCTACAAGACCGTCAATATCATTTTTGGCGGTAGTATGAGTAACGGAAAATCTGTTTTGTAGTTCTTTTACGGTGAATAATATTTTAGGATTATCATTAATAAGCCTAAGAATATCTGCTTGACGTTCGTTGATATTATCTAACTTATAGAATACGGAAGCTTGATGTTTCTGCTCTAATTTACGTTTGATATAAGTTTGTAGTTCTTTGAAGGCAAGCTCCAGTACTCGCAGGTTGTAAGCTATGAAATAACCCATGTCTTTTTCATCAGCTTCCGTATATAAATAAGCATTCTCATAGGATTTTTTTGATTTGGCAATTACCCTTGAGATGGATAAATATTCAGTTAACCAATAACCGCTTTTGAGCATATACCAATAGAATAAAGCTCTTGCAGTACGTCCGTTCCCATCTACAAATGGGTGCATATAGGCAATCATAAAATGAATGATAATACCTTTGATAATCGGATGAATAAATACTTTGGTATTATTTTCATTGAAGAATATGCATAAGTCTTCAATAAATGGAAGAATATCTTTATATGAAGGTGGTGTATGTACCACCTCATGTGTGATAGCATCTTCCACTACTACTTCATCATTCGTCCTGTATGCCCCTGCATCGGCAGGGTTTGCTAACGTTTTTTCGGTCATTAAGACATGAATATGCCGTAATAGCTCAGATGATAGTGGGGTCTGTATATTTTGGGTTATAAAACGTATGGTTTGATAATTATTAAATATCATCTGTTGCGATTTGTCCTGTGGGGAAAGGCTTTTTCTTAGCATTTCCTTGGCTACTTTTCTGGTTGTCGCCGCTCCTTCCATTTGACTGGAGGATATTGCTTCTTCCATTAATGAGCTAATCAGATATTGTTCTTTGTTTTCTACTGGAATGATTGAATTGCTTCCCCAAGAACCGCCGAAGTTCATATCAAACTCGTGGCACATCCGTTGCATAGCATTGGTTATACTGATAGATATGCCGTACTTCTTCCATACTATGATTCGTTTCGCTCTCCGCGATGCTTTTATGTAACACCATAATTCTTTGCTGGATATACCTTCTGGAGTCTTTTGATACTTTACATCAGACCAATAACTATACTTATCATTGTTTTTTTCTATGATTGCCTTGAGTTTTTCAAGCGGATCAGTGAGAAGAACTTTCAAATATTCTTCCTGACTAATTTGAGGAGGGAGTTCAATCATAATATCATCCGTTTATATTATATTTTAGTCTACAAATATAATTCTTTTCTTTCCAATTCTTGCAAATTCTTCAAACATTTGCAAGAATTGGAAAGAAAAGAATGTGATATTGAGAAATACTGCCCGAAAAGTATATCATTAGTAAATTTATTGCTGCTTTTTTATCCATTCAGTCATGTCTTTCAGGACTTCCGGATTTATTGTCTCTTCCAATTGTCCGTATTCGGCTAAAGTTCCTTTCTCACAAGTCTGAAACAGGTGGTTCAGTTTTGGATAGACTTTGATTGTCACATTCTTGTTTCCGTTCTCGCTGATGTGCTGCCTGATAGCAGTCAGATTCATATCGGCATCTACCTGAATGTCTTTTTCTCCGTTTAATGCTAAAACCGGACACTTTATTTTTTTCAGACTTGCAGTCGGATCGTATCTCATAAAGTGGAGATACCACGGCGAGGTCATGGAGTTTATTTGGGCAGATAGTTGTTGTACGGTATTCAGGTTTTTCAACTGTTCGGCAGACATGGTTCTGGTAACATCAGCGTACACCTCTTTTCTGATTTCATCCGACGACTTGGCCGTTTGCTGTAATAAAGAGTATCTGTGGCGAACGGATGGTTTCATTGTCTGCCACACCGGATCGGGCATCCCTTGCGACTTGGAAATCAATTCCACTTGTTTAAGCATCAAGCTGTCACCTCGCACGGCAGCTCCTGCCAATGATATGATAAATGAGATGTTGGGGTCTTTGGCGGCAATATCAAATGCGATTGTTCCACCGCAGCTATGTCCGATAATGCCGATTTTCCGGGTATTAATTTCTTTTCTGCTGCGTAGATAGTTCAGCGCTGCTTCCGTATCTTTTGCAAAATCTTCATTGGTAGCACTTGCATAATCTCCTTGTGAAGCAGCTGTGCCACGGTCATCGCATCTTAGTACGGCAATTCCGTTACGTGTCAGATAATCGGCGATAACAAGAAAAGGTTTATGCCCCATGATTTCTTCATCTCTGTTTTGAGCACCACTTCCTGTAACCAATACTACAGCCGGAAATTTACTCCCTTTCTCCGGAAGGGTTAATGTGCCTGCCAGAGTGATTCCGTCCTGCGTATTCTTTACGCTGACTTCCTCGACCTTATAAGGAAAAGGTGGCTGAGGCTCCTGCGGGCGTTTAGGTCCGCTAAACTCTCCTTTCGTCAGATTCAATGGGAGGGGCATTCCTTGTGTGAATGTGCCGGTAATGGTTTGGTCCGCATTCAGTTTCCCTTTATAAGAGGCATGGATAATCGGTATCTGAACAGTCAGTGTAGAGTCTTGAAAAGAAGTTGTTTCTGTTTTTATATCTTTGGTTCCCTGATCGGGGCTGTCAAGAGTTGCCACATAAGTTCCCTGTTCCGTATGCTTGATATGGAATACAATGGTTAACGAGCCGGCAGGAAGGGAGAGTTTACCATGCCAAGTGCCCGAAATGTCTTGTGCAAGCAAGGAAGAAGATAATGTCAGTCCTGTCAGTAACATAGCGACAGCTGCAATCTTAGTTTTAAATGTTGTTGTTCTCATATTATAAATAATGGTTGGGAGAATTAGAATTCATTCTTTACGTAGTAGTCAAAATATTTGCATTCGTGCACAGCTTGCTTGAAGAACTGCGTGTCGGAATAGGATTTTGCCAGTTGGTAGAAATAGCTGTCCACCTTCTTTTCTTCATCCGACCGTTTAAAATCAGGGTCGAGGATGTTGTTCCAGTTATCCCACCAGTTTTGGGCATAAAGGTCCATTGTACAGGAGGATGCCATAAACAATGCGCGTGCTTTCCATTCACGATCGGTAAAGTAAGTGGCAGCCTGTTCGTAGAGGGCAAGGGCGTTCTCCATGTTGTTGATAGTCATGTATTCTTGGGTGAAGTCCCTGTAATTGTACTCTTTGCTGTAATCGGGAATACGGTTTGAAACTGCCGAGCCGTATGATCCATACGCAGACCAACAGTAGGAATTATCTCTGAAGTACGTGGGAATATTCCTGTAGTAACCGGTAGGGGATATGTTATAATAATAGTTGGCCAGCATATAGGCAGCTCGTGCGCTTTCTTCCGTCATCATCTGGCTTTCTTTTTCCAGTTGCATCAGGGCAGCGGTCAATGTAGCCTTATCGTGTTCTTGGTTCAGGTAGGGATACTGTTCGTACATCGTATCTGTCAGCTGCGAATCGGCAGGTACACTAAACAGTCTCTTGAATCCATTACTGAATATCAATGGGGAGATTTTTGAATAGCCGTTGAACTCGTTCGGCAGGATTTCTACAGGAATATATTTCTCTGTTTCATAATCGTAATCATAGTGAGTGATACTGTAAGATGGCGGAACTTTGGCAAACCATTTCGCAGCTTCTTCAAAGTTATTCATGCGCAGGAAGTAAGTTCCTTCCAATTCGTAAAGCTGGGTTAACAGTGCTTGGTCATTTTCTTTCTCAGCATTACTCATGAGTGAGTTGATAATATTCGGATCCGGATTCTGGCGTAAGTCCTCTATACGGTTGTGAGTAAGGAATGCTTTGCCGTAGTCCTTCTGCATCTTATAGAGATGACCGACAATTTCGTTGATGAAATCTTCATCGGCATTACTCGTTTGCAGGTATTGGCGGATCGTTTTTTCTTCGTCTGTACCGATAAACTTCAGTTGTGCCAGATAGAGGCTGAATTGTGTACGGCTTTTTTGTTTCAGCAATTCGGGTTTCGTGGTTCGGACGGAGTCGATGAGTGCGGATGCTTGTTGGTAGTCTTTGCAGAGGAACGACAGGTGTGCCAGGTAGAGAGCCCAAAAGTCTTTGTCGCTCACTTTGGGGTGATTCATCACTGCTTTGATAACCTTCTGTCCGCGTTCATACTCTGCAAGTACTTTTCCGGAAGGCTGCATGAATGAGCTTGTGTCATCTGTGGCATTCGAATGATTGTAGCGGGTCAGCACATTCCTTTCCATCTTGTTGATATAACGGATGGCGAGCAGCTTGATATAGGGGGATTCGGGATATATTTCGAGAATATTTTCCACCTCTTCCAGTTCGTTGGAGAAGGTATTATACCCTCGGAGCGCGTACATGGCCGCTTTCTCCCGATTGTCTTTACACCAGGTCATCGCTTCGTTCCAGTCTACTTCGCTTTGGATTCTGAAACTGGAATAGGCTATTTTCTTTCTGTTGTCCGAATGGTCGAACACACGGGAGTAGAGGTAGTTGGCATTTGCCAGTTTGCCTATGTTGTAGAGGGCGCCGGCTGTTTGTTCAAGGGCGGCGTAGTAGATATAATGTTCCTGTTTGAGAGGTTTCACGTATAGGTTATACATTCGGATGGCTTCATTGTTCTTGTTGCGCATATAGTGCGCCAAGCGTACGAGCTGGTAGCCGTATCTTAATTTTAGTTCATGATATGGGCAGTGCTGGTAGAGTTCCAGCCCTTTGTTTTTGTAGTGGGCGTACGTCTCTTCCGAAGGGGAGGCGGCACGTTTCATGTCCCACCAGCCATCGTTTTCTGATAGTTGCGCGTAGGGTTCCAGTTCCTTTGCATATTGTAGGTAAGTGAGGGTCTGCTTTCCTGCGTCTGTCTTGTTCAGGGCGATGACGTATGGGGAAGAAGGTTGCTTTAACGACTGGTAAGAAGCGGAATAGAGCAATGTTTTGAACTGTGCTGTATCCATCTCTTGCAGGGTGTTGTTTTTCTTGAAGAATGTCATCCACGCATTCAGGTTCTCGTCGGGCTGCTGTTCGGCGTCCGGATTCGTGTCTTCTCCATAGAATGCGTAGTCTGTGGTCAGGAGGAAAGGTTGCAGACCTTTGTTCTCTAAAAGAAGTTGGTCGAAAAGATTATAGTAGTTCATATAATCGTAGTAATCGCCTCCGCATCCGTTGACGTAGGAGTGGAAGGGAATCACCGCTATGGCGAGTGTGAGGATAGAACGTTTCAGGTATTTCATGAGAAAGCGTTTATGATGTTAGTTAATTGTTGTGTGGAATATTGTTTGAGAATCTCTTTGTCCAGATGGTAGAAGATGATTTCCCTGTTCTCTTTTCGTAGTTTCCTTTGTAGGAGTTGGGCCGCTTCGAGCAAGGTTTCCGGGCTGACCTCTTCTACTTTGAGTTCGTAGTCTTTGTTCACCCATACTCCGCCCAGATAGTGCGATTGGAGTATGTTGTAGACACCTTCTTTCGTTTGTTTATAATATTCGGGATGTGCGCCGATAGTAGCTTGGCGGATTCCGTTAATCAGTTTAATCTGTCCGAACGGATTTCTCACTATTCCCCAACTGTAGAGCGGCAGGGCGATGTCCAGATGCAGCGGATAGGAGCCGACGTCTTTGATATATGAAGCAGCGTCTTTATTGTTTAATATGGTGTTTTTGTTTTCGAAGTCCGTAGGTTCCGATGAAGCGTAATACATCAGCGTTCCCTTGTCCACAGGAGGTATTCCGGTTTTGTCCTTGAACTTGATTTGATGAAGGCGGATGGTGCAACTTACCAGGGCTCCTTTCCTTAGTTTCCGGATGTGTTTCAGGAAGTTGAAGTAGTTTTCTTTTGTCTTTACCGTCCAGTCGCAGTCGAACTGATATTCATTTGGGAGCTTGTTGAAATGCGAACGGTAAACGGTATCTATCCGGTCGGCGCAATTGCGGGCAAGCTTTTCTATATCTGCGGCAGGACATTGCAGGATGGTTTGGTTGGTGATAAATATAACGGGGACTACCTCTTGCTGAAAGTCGGGATTGCCGGAAGAAGGCGAATAGTCTGCCGTAGGGAATGCCCCATTTCCTTTATTGTCTACATCGAACATACGGGCATATATCTTTTGGACTCCGAGTGTATTCAGATAAGCAGTATCCGCGTCTTCTGCACTCAATTTGCTTTTCCAGACATAAAATGCGGGAGTATTCGTATGTCTATCGATGCATCCGGACAGGCAAATGAGTAAAACAGCTAGTTGTAGTAGTCGAATCTGCATATGTTATGAAGTATCCCGGATCATTAAGTTATATTCCGACAGAAAAAGACAATAAGGATACAGAGGACAAAGTTATGAAAAAAAGATGCTTTTACAATTGAAACGCAAAAGTAAAAGTGAATAAAATTACTAACTTAGAACAATAACCAGCAAAGGATGGTGGTTGTAAAACAGTCACCCTCCAATTTTTTAATTTGGTCTTTGATATATGGGGTACTTCAAATAGCGTAAGGGAGTTAAATTGGGGTGATGTGAAGTTAGGTTTGTATATTAAGATAGTGCATTTATAGATATGGATGGACATTACTCCCTATTATTAAACATATGTTCTATTTAAATAAATAAGCACTGACTAAATTTGCATCATTATAAACTATATAATATTATGAAAAAAATAATCTATCTTGTTCCTGCGTTATCTTTAGCAGGTTGCACTTCACAGCAGGTAGAAGAAAAGCCGAATGTGATTGTCATTCTTGCTGATGATCTGGGGTTCGGTGATGTCAGTGCTTATGGTTCAACTACTATTCATACACCGAATATTGACAGTCTTGCCCGTGGGGGAGTTTGTTTCACAAATGGATATGCTACTTCGGCTACTTCTACCCCCAGTCGTTATGCCCTAATGACCGGAATGTATCCATGGAAGAATAAAGATGCAAAAATCCTTCCGGGTGATGCTCCTCTTATTATCAACGAGAGCCAATACACTTTACCAAAGATGATGCGAGAGTGTGGTTATGTGACCGGAGCTATCGGAAAATGGCATTTGGGCATGGGAAATGGAAATGTCAATTGGAATGAGACAGTCAAGCCGGGAGCAAAAGAGATTGGCTTTGATTACTCTTGTCTGATTGCGGCAACAAATGACCGCGTTCCGACTGTTTATGTAGAAAATGGAGATGTGGTAGGTCGTGATCCGTCAGATCCTATTGAGGTGAGTTATGAACAGAACTTTGAGGGGGAGCCGACTGCTATATCCAATCCCGAAATGCTGAAAATGCAATGGGCGCACGGACATAATAATTCGATTGTAAATGGAATACCCCGTATCGGTTATATGAAAGGTGGGAAGAAAGCCCGTTGGAAAGACGAAGATATGGCTGATTATTTTGTAGACAAGGTAAAGAACTTTATTACTGAACACAGAGACTCTTCATTCTTTCTTTATTATGGTTTGCATGAACCTCATGTGCCACGCGCGCCTCATCAACGTTTTGTTGGGAAAACGACTATGGGACCTCGTGGAGATGCAATTGTGGAAGCAGACTGGTGTGTGGGTGAATTACTAACTTATTTGAAGAAAGAAGGACTTCTGGAAAAGACTCTGATTATTTTTTCAAGTGACAATGGTCCGGTTTTGAATGATGGATATAAAGATGGTGCTCCCGAACTGGCTGGCAAGCACGCTCCTGCCGGAGGATTACGTGGTGGTAAATATAGTTTGTTCGATGGAGGTACACATATTCCTTTATTCGTTTATTGGAAAGGAAAGATTCAGCCTGTAAAATCGGATGCACTAGTCTGCCAGATGGACTTGTTGGCGTCTTTAGGAAGCATGGTGGGAGCCACTCTGCCGGATGGACTGGATAGTCGCAACTATTTAAATGCATTCATGGGAACAGAACTGAAAGCTCGTGAAAATTTGATTATTGAAGCTCAAGGCAGACTGGGTTACCGCAGTGGTGACTGGATTATGATGCCACCTTATAAAGGTTCGCAAAGAAACCTGACCGGAAATGAATTGGGGAACTTGGATGAATTCAGTCTGTTTGATGTAAAATCAGACAAGGGACAGAAATCTAATGTAGCTGGCAGACATCCGGAACTGCTTGAGCGGTTAAAGCAGGAATTTTTTGTGCAAACAGATGGATTTTATCGTAGTGAGGTGGAAGAAGAACCATTAAAATAAGCCCGATAACCCCTTCTGGAAAGCATTTGATTGATTAGGTATTAGATTGTTTTGCAGGAATTGGTGTAGAAGGATAGTTTCTGAACATGTGTGCTCATAATAAAACATATTTTCTATCGTCTACACCTTTTTTCTTTTACTTTTGCTGCATCACAATCATACATAAATAACGTTTAACTTTTTAGAATCATATGAAAACACTCATCCAATTTTTATTGGCGACATTCACCATTTTAGCTTGTGTATGTTGCAAGACTGCAAAAGAAGAAAAAACAGACGATAAATTGAATGAAATTACCTTTGCAGATCCGACTATATTTGTAGAAAATGGCAAGTATTATCTCACAGGTACGCGCAATAGAGAACCTAATGGATTTGCTATATTCGAATCTACAGATTTGAAGGAATGGAAGACTGCTAATGGAGATACTCTTCAGTTGATACTACGCAAGGGAGATTCCGCTTATGGTGAAAGAGGATTCTGGGCTCCGCAATTATTTAAGGAAGGAAATAGGTATTATCTGACATATACGGCTAATGAACATACTGCACTGGCATCCTCCAACTCTGTATATGGTCCATTCAGACAAGACTCCATACGTCCTATTGACGAGACGGCCAAAAATATCGATTCATTTTTATTCAAAGATTCAGATGGAAAGTACTACTTGTATCATGTACGTTTCAACAAAGGAAATTATCTGTGGGTAGCTGAATTTGACTTGCAGAAAGGCTGTATTAAGCCCGAAACTCTGAAAAAGTGTTTCGATAATACGGAGGCATGGGAAAGAACGCCTAATTATAAATCGGCACCAGTAATGGAAGGTCCTACTGTTGTCAAACTCGATGATTTATATTATTTGTTCTATTCTGCCAATCATTTCAAGAATATAGATTATGCTGTGGGATATGCTACGTCTACGTCTCCTTACGGTCCGTGGAAGAAGCATGCAAACAATCCTATTATTCACCGAAGCATCGTCCACGAAAACGGCTCCGGACATGGGGATTTGTTTAAAGGTTTGGACGGAAGATATTACTATGTATATCATGTTCATCATTCAGATTCAATTGTGCAGCCGCGTAAGACACGCATTGTTCCGTTAATCTTAAAAAAGGAAAATGACGTATATAGTATAACGATTGATAAAGAAAATGTTATCAAGCCAATGTGGAAATAATAGAAGTATATAAAACAATATGTATTATGATGGATGGTAATTTTATATCTCGAAAAAGAATAGGAGGCATAGTTGCTTTATCCTTTTTACAGTTTGGAAATCTCTCGGGACAAGAGCGTCCGAACATAGTTATGATATTGGCAGATGATATGGGTTATTCCGATATCGGATGTTATGGTAGCGAGATAGAAACCCCGCATATTGATAGTTTGGCGTTACAGGGAATCCGGCTGACTCAATTTTATAATACTTCTCGTTCCTGCCCAACCCGGGCAAGTCTTATGACTGGTTTGTATCAACATCAAGCTGGGATAGGATGGATGTCAGAAGATCCTTTTAAAAATGTCGATAAAGATCCGAAAGACTGGGGTGTTGCTGAATATAGGGGGGCTTTGAACCGTAATTGTGTGACTATTGCCGAAGTTCTTAAAAGTTCAGGTTACCATACCTATATGACGGGCAAATGGCATTTAGGGATGCATGGCATGGAAAAATGGCCTTTGCAGCGTGGTTTTGAACGTTTTTATGGTATATTGGCAGGGGCTTGCAGTTATCTGAGGCCAGAAGGTGAAAGAGGATTGGTCCTAGACAACGAAAAGTTACCTGCACCCGAGGCACCTTATTATACTACCGATGCGTTTACAGACTATGCCGTTAATTTTATAAATGAACAAAAAGATAATACTCCCTTTTTCTTATATTTAGCATATAATGCTCCGCATTGGCCTTTACAAGCTAAAGAAGCAGATATAGAGAAATATTATGAACTGTATCGTACGAAAGGCTGGGACCAGATTCGTAAAGAACGCCATAAACGTATGGCCGATTTAGGAATAATCGACTCAGAGATCGGTTTTGCTGAATGGGAGAATCGTCAGTGGGAAGAGCTCTCTGAAGCAGAAAAAGATCATACAGCTTATAGAATGGCTGTTTATGCTGCACAAGTGCATTGTATGGATTATAACATAGGAAAACTGATTGAGAGCCTGAAAAAGAGTGGAAAGTTGGATAATACTTTGATCTTTTTCATGTCTGATAACGGGGCATGTGCCGAACCGCATAATGAACTTGGTGGTGGCAAGCAAAAAGATATCAATAATCCGGCGGTAAGCGGCCATCCTTCGTATGGCAAAGCTTGGGCTCAGACCTCAAATACTCCATTCAGAAAGTACAAACAACGTGCATACGAAGGGGGAATATCTACTCCGTTGATAATTACATGGAAAAATCGTTTGAAAGGTTTTGAAAATACATGGTGCCACGTTCCCGGATATCTTCCGGATATCATGCCGACCATACTGAATGTAACTGGTGCCACATATCCTTCTACCTTTCACAATGGTAATAAGATACATCCTTTAGTGGGCACTGATCTTATGCCGGCTATAAAAGGAAAAGTTTCTTCCATTCATGAATATATGTATTGGGAACATCAGGGTAATAGAGCTGTCCGTTGGAAAAACTGGAAAGCGGTATGGGATCAGGAAGGAAAAGTTTGGGAATTATATGATATCGGGAAAGACCGCGTGGAGGCTTGTGATTTGTCAGCCGTTCATCCGGATATCCTTAAACAGTTATCGGACAAATGGGCCGTATGGGCAGCTGAGACAAAAGTTTTAATTCCATTTCCTAATAATAAAAAATAATATATAGCCATGAAAAGAATAGATTATACTTTTATGTTGACCCTTGGTGCGTCAATAGGTGCTTGTCCTGTATTGGCCCAGCAGAATGTATCAAAACCTAATATTGTCCTTATATTATTGGATGATGTCGGATATTCCGATTTCGGATGTTATGGTTCGGAAATAAATACTCCTAATATAGATCGGCTTGCTGAAAATGGTATTAGACTACGTCATTTTTATAACCAGGCTCGGAGTGCGCCAACCAGGGCTTCGTTGATTACTGGTTTATATCCTCATCAAGTTGGGAATGGTGCTTTAGGGAAAGTTCCGGGTTATCCGGCATATCAGGGATATCCAAATGAGAATAATGTTTTCTTGCCTGAAGCATTGAAAACAGCTGGATATTTTAATGTCATGACAGGTAAATGGCATTTAGGATATTTTCAAGGTGTTACTCCAATAAGCAGAGGATTTGACCGTTCACTGAACGCTCCGTTTGGCGGCTATTATTTTTCTTCTGACAAATCATTGAAGAAGAATAAAAAAGAAAGAACCAACCAACGAAATCTTTATTTGAATGATGAAGAAATTGGATTCGATGATGATCGTTTACCTGAAAATTGGTATTCTACTCATTTGTGGACAGATTTTGGATTAAAGTTTATTGATGAAGCTATTGAAGAAAAACAGCCCTTCTTTTGGTATCTGGCACATAATGCTGCACATTTTCCCTTGCAGGCTCCTGTAGAAACCATCAATAAATATAAGGGAAAATATATGAAGGGATGGGAAGATGTGCGTAATGCACGATTCAAAAAGCAATTAGAATTAGGGTTATTCGAGCGTCCTGACCAGTTAACACCTCGTAATCCCAAGGTTCCGGAATGGGATTCACTGACTCAGGAAGAAAAGGAGCGCTATGACATGCAGATGGCTATTTATGCAGCTGTTATTGAGGAAGTAGATCGGAGTATCGGGCGTGTGGTAGAACATTTAAAAGAAAAAGGTGTGCTGGATAATACCCTGATTATCCTCCTTTCGGACAATGGTGGAAATGGAGAACCGGGCATAGAAGGACGCTTTGCTGGAAAGAATCCCGGTTCAGCGGGGAGTACAGTTTTTCTGGGTGCTGCCTGGGCAGACGTTGCTAATGCACCATTCTTCTTGTACAAACATCACGGTCATGAAGGAGGTTGCAACACACCGTTTATTGTTTCCTATCCGAATGGAATTGATAAAAGTCTGAACGGCACTATTCAAAAAGACAATTACGGACATATAGTAGATATCATGCCTACTTTGGTGAAACTTACAGGCGCTACTTATCCCTCTTCGCGTGGCGGCCATAAAGTACCTCCAATGGAAGGTATATCCTTACTGCCTTTATTAAAGGGAGAACCGGTAAAGCAAACCAAACCGACCATTGTGGAACACGAAGGCAACAAAATGCTGCGTGACGGAGAATGGAAAATAGTGCAGGAATATAAAGAGCCGAAATGGAGGCTATACAACTTGAAGAATGATCCTACTGAAATGCGGAATCTCGCAGATAGGGAGCCTGAAATACTGAACCGAATGATTCATGATTACCAAAAAATGGCAGATCATATCGGAGTAGAAAGTGAGATCGAATTCAAGGTTGGCAAATGGTATACTCCTGTAGAAGAATATCTCAAATAAGAAGTATCGGAATTATAATCTTTAATTTATAACATATGAAAAATAAGTATCGTAAACTAGCCGTCATCATGCTGACTGCTGTATGTTTCGCGGGGTGTCAACAAGAAGATATTGTATATCCCGAACCGGATGCAAAGGTCGCTGAAACTTATTTGACCTTAAACGAGCTCACTCAGTCCCCTCTACAAGTATCGGGACCAGAGGGAACCTATATATTGAAAGTGATATCTGATGATAAATGGACGTTAAGTAGTTCACAAGCATGGTGCAGCGTATCAGAAACAGAAGGGTTCAAATATTCCCAAGTGCCTGTTTCGTATTCTGAGAATCCATGGAATGAACCTCGTACGGCAGAACTGACTTTTCTTATCAATGAATCGCAGGAGATAAAGATAGTAACTGTGGAGCAAGAAGCCAGCGAAACTTCTTTGGCTGCGGACTCTAAAGAACTGCAATATAACATTGGAGGAGGTGAAAAGGATATTACTCTACAAACCAATGCGGTAGAATGGAATGTCGAAGTAGTGGATGAACCGACCCATACTCCGGTTAAATGGTGTACAGTAACTCCTGTTACAGGAAAAGGAACAGCCACTTTGAAAGTCACTACCGAGAGTAATACGACAGAAGTGGTACGTAAAGCCAGTTTGGTTTTTACAGCTGCCGACAAGAGTCTGAGTATTCCTGTCATTCAGGCCGACAAACTGGAAGCTCCTGTCATTACTTTGGATGATCACAACGATTTCCTGCTTTCATGGAATGAAATTACCGGTGTGGACGGCTATAAGCTGAAAGTCATTGCAGACCAGAACGAAAACACAATCGATATTCCTTCGGGAACGGCATCTTACAATCTGGATGTTATTGACTGGAAAGGATATGTAGGAATGGTTTCTATTCAGTTATTCTCTTACGCAAACATTGGCGGAGGAACTGTAGCTCAGATGGGAAGTGAAATTATAGAGGCACACAATCTGTTTGACGAGACCAGTGGAGACGGAGAAAAAGGATCTGAATATATTATCACGAAGCCCCGTCATTTGAGGAACGTCAGCAAGTATCTTGATAAGAACTACAAACAGACTGTAGATATTGACCTTACAGGCATAGATATGGCACCTATCAGTACAGAACTGGTCAATAACACTTATAACGGTAATTTCACCGGAGTATACGAAGCAACTAAGGGAGATATTATCGATACCGGTACAGGACGTTCTTCCGAACAATATAAGATAAAGAACTGGACGCTGAATAAAAGTTCCAATACTAATTGCGGTTTGTTCGCTTCTATCGGTGCAGAAGGTATCGTACGTAATGTATGTATCGAGAATGTTGTTATCAAGGCCAAAGCCAAAGTTGGTGCGATTGCCGGTAACTGTTCTGGTAAAATTATCTCTTGCCACACAACAGGTAATGAGGGAAGCATCAGTACGGCTGCAACTACGGATGCTGAAATCTATCTCGGAGGAATTGTCGGTTATCTCACCGAGAAAGGCGAAGTTTCCTATTGCTCTAATACAGCGGCTATTGAAGGGACAGCCGGTTGTGTCGGTGGGGTTGTAGGAATCATAATGCGTGATGCTAACAATGCTCCTGCCGTTGCATATTGTACCAATAAAGCGAATGTAGTTTGCAGCAGCAAATCACCGGTTGGAGGTGTGGTCGGTTCAATAGCGGGAGCAGCAGGAAATGACCTGATCAAAGTGACTGGTTGTGCAAATTCAGGAGAAATTTCTGGAACTCAGGCTAACAATCAAGTAGGAGGAATTGTCGGTCGTGCAACTATTGATACCGAAATATCCCAGTCTTACAATACTGGTTCTATCACTGCGATGGGCTCGGCAAGTGGTATCATCGCACGTATGGGTGGAACCAATGCTATAGTCAGAGATTGCTACAATACAGGTGCGATAAAGAGCACAGGTACAGCTACCAATGGCAACAGCAATGCCGCAGGAATTGTAGCGACATGTACTATAGCAGCAGGAGGTGGCATGACAATCGAAAACTGTCATAACGTAGGAGACATGACAACTGCGAACGGGGCTTCTTTCGGAAACGGACTGTTCCATCGTACTGATGGCAAGATTTCTCAAATAACAATGAAAAGCTGTTTCTCTTTGAACGAAGACGGAAAGTCACAGAGTAGCGGAAGTGACTCATACATATCAGGTGGTTCTTCCAGTTATAAGAACCTGTCTGCAAGTGAAATGAAGAACACATCTTCATTCACAAACTGGAATTTCAGTACGGTTTGGGAAATGGGAAGTGAATACCCGACATTACAGGGCTTATTAAAATAAGGTTTAACAATCAATGAATAACGAATATAATATTATGAAACAGAAGATTCGATTTAAGTTGACGGATAGATACTTAGTCCTACTAATATGCTTTTTAGGATATATATCAACCGTATCAGCACAGTCTCATAAAATTTCCGGTGTGGTAGTTGATGAAGGAAAGTCTCCTATCATTGGAGCTACAATCCAAGTGAAGGGTGCTAACAACGGAACCATTACAGACATTGACGGTAACTTCTCGCTGGAAGTAAAAAATCCCAAGGCCCAGTTACAGATATCGTATATCGGATTTACTACTATAACTGTTCCGGTACAGTTAAAAGGGAAGATGACGATTACAATGCAGGAAGCATCACGCAATTTGGACGAGGTGGTGGTCATCGGCTATGGAACTGTTCGTAAATCCGACCTTTCCGGTTCGGTAAGTGCTGTCAGTATGAAGAATGAAGCTGAGATTATGCCTATCACAAGTGCCGACCAGTTTTTGCAGGGACGTATAGCGGGCGTCAGTATCGCAGCTAACAGTGGTGCACCCGGAGCGGGCATGAATATTCAAATACGTGGTGTCTCTACACTGTCAGGCAATACAGACCCGCTTTATGTAGTCGACGGTTTCCCGATAGAGGCTGCAACAGCAAGTGTAAATGGTGGCACCAGTGAGTTGAGCCAACAGCCGGCGATGAATCCGCTAGCTTCCATCAATCCCAATGATATTGAATCTATCCAGGTTCTGAAAGATGCTTCCGCAACGGCTATTTATGGTTCACGTGCTACGAACGGAGTTATTCTGATCACAACCAAACAGGGAAAAGAAGGAAAAGTCAATGTGAATTACAATGCCCGTGTAGATATTTCCAACATTTCCAAACGCTATAATTTACTGAATGCTCATGACTATGCGCTTTTTGAGAATGAATTGGATCGAACCTCTAACGGCTACGATATGCAAGGAAACGTCATTCCAAGTACAAAAGTCCCCAGACATACAGATGATGCCTTGGAAAGATATAAGATTTATTCAACTGACTGGCAGGACTTAATGTACCAGACGGCAGTATCTCAGGACCACCAGTTGGCTGTCAATGGTGGTAACAAGATGACTCAATATAATATTACTGCCGGCTACACCGATCAAGAAGGTATTATTATGAATACTGGACTCGAACGTTATTCTTTCCGTCTGAATCTTAAATCTGAGCTTGCCAAGCGTTTAGTTTTGCAACTGAACACAAGTTATTCACAGACTGAGCAGAAGCAAACGTCGCACTCTCAATCTTCAAGTATGAACCAAATGGTACGGCGTATTTTGACTACCAAACCGACATTAATGCCTGGAGATCAAATTTATGAAGATGAAAATGTGGAATATGTTCCGGCAGACAATCCTTATATTATGGCGACCGAACTAAAAGACATTCTTCAACAACGGTTCTTCATACTGAATGCATCTTTGACATATAACTTTGGTAAAGGGCTTTCCTGGAAAGGTGCCGGTAGCTTCAACCGCACAGACGGTTCGCGTTCTACTTATTATCCAATAGGTACCAATGCTGGAAACAGTGCCCATGGTATGGCATTTCGTGGAGAAGACAATCGCCAGAATATTGTATTGGAAACGACGGTTAATTATGATCGTAAATTTAAGAAGCATCATCACATCAATGCTGTCTTGGGATATACGCATGAAGACCGTCAGAGAAAGACACTGGCAATTCAGGTAGGTGATTTTGCAGGCAATGACTTGTTGTACTACGCTATCGGAGAAGGAACGAATACGATGGACAAATCCAGTTCAGTCATTCAAACTAAACTTTCCTCTTTCTTAGGACGTATGAACTACACCCTGTATGACCGTTATATTTTCACGGCAACCGGACGCTACGACGGTTCTTCTTTGTTGGCAAGTGGAAACAGGTGGAGTTTCTTTCCATCATTTGCAGTAGCCTGGCGCATTAATCAAGAGAAGTTCATGAAAGACATACCTGCTATCTCTAATATTAAGCTACGTTTGAGCTATGGTGTTACAGGTAACCAAAGCATTGCTTATGCTGCTCCGCTCGCCATTATGAACCATGTCCGCTCTTATTCCGGAGGTGCAGTGACTCACGGTATGGTCAACGGGAAGCTGGCTAATCCTAATTTAGGTTGGGAAAGTACTGCTACCTACAATGCCGGACTGGATTTAGGTTTTATAGACAACCGTTTTAGAGTAACCATGAATGTATATCAACGTACTACCAAAGATATGCTGATGAATTTTGGACTGCCTTTATCATCCGGATACGGTTCTATACCTTACAATATGGGAAAAATGACCAATAAAGGATTTGAGCTGGAAGCCAGTGCGGATATTCTGACAGGTCGCGTAAAATGGACTCTTGGAGGAAACATATACCTGAACCGTAATAAAGTAGACGATATCAGCGGCAATGAGTTACTGGGAACCTCCTATCTTGCAGGTGGCGGTGTATTCAGCCAAAGCATACATATCACTAAAGCCGGTTATCCGGTAGGCAGCTTCTATGGCTACGTAGTGGATGGTGTTTATCAGAATGAAGCAGAAGCAAAACTGGCTCCATTTGATACTCCACAAGCTACTCCGGGTTCTTTGAGATTCAAAGATATTAGTGGACCCGACGGGCTGCCGGATGGAAAAATAACTTCTGACGATATGACTATCATCGGTACGGCAGAACCGAAATTCAATTATGGTATTAATTCTGAGCTATCTTGGAAGGGCCTGACATTATCCATGATTTTCACGGGCCGTGTAGGAGGTGATATCGCCAATTTGAACCGTTATTTCTTGGATTCTTTTACAGATACCAACGACAATATTCGTGCTGAGGCTTGGGAAGGAAGATGGCAGGGCGAAGGAACCAGTAACTTTTATCCGGCAGTAAACGGTTCGCAAGGCAGTTCTTACTTTAACAAGCGTTTCTCTACCTTCTTGCTTGAAGATGGTTCATTTTTCCGTCTGAAGAATCTGACACTCGCCTACCAGTTTAGCTTGAAAAAACTACGATGGTTACGTAGTGTACGTGTATTCGGTACCGTTACCAATGTCTTTACAATCACTAATTATAGCGGTTACGATCCGGAAGTCAGCATTACTTCGGGCGCTATGTCACCTAATGTTGACTATGCTGCTTATCCTTCTAGCCGTACGTATTCTATGGGTATAAATCTAGCTTTTTAACATCAAAATACTGAAAATATGAAGAAATATATATTATCCTTACTGATAGGAACAGCGCTGCTTTCAAGCTGTTTGGATGTAGATATTGTAGACCGTGTAGAAAAAGAGGACGGATTCTTCAAAACGGAAGATCATGCCTTGGCGGCTATTAACGGGGTATACTCCACTCTTTACGCTTTCGCTTATCATAAAACAAACTGGGCTATCATACTTCCGACCTATGAAGACGCTATGTTCTCTACCGGAAACGCTGTACCTGCCACTGTTTCCAACAATACACACAGTGCTGGTTCCGCTCCAGTTGTTAATTTTTGGGGAGAGCTATATAATGGCATTAAAAATGCTAATGAAGTAATAGCACGTGTTCCTTCTATTTCCTTCAAAAGTGAAAATGATAAGAATCGGATCATTGCAGAAGCCTACTTTCTGAGAGCACTTTATCATTATGACTTAATGCGCTTGTATGGTGGTGTTAATGGTATTCCTATTGTTATTGAGCCTGTAACCGGAATTGAAAACGCATATGTACCACAATCTCCCGCGTCTAAAGTTTACGAACAGATAATAAGTGATTTTGAATATGCCGCCGGATTGAACGATGATGATACTCCCCGTTTGCCGAAACGTTTAGATCCGGCGTACACAAGCGGACGTGTAACTAACGGAGCTGCTCATGCATTTTTGGCGGAAGTCTACTTGACTCTCGGAAGATGGGAGGATGCAGCCAGAGAAGCCCAAGAGGTGATTTCTTCCGAACAATATACGTTTGTCAATGATTATCAGAATTTATGGGACATTGAGCAAGAGTCATTAGCTCAAACCGAACATATCTTCTCAGTACCTTTCTTTCGTGACAAAGATGCTTTAGCAGATCAGTCATTGGGTTCTAATATTGCTCATTTATTTAATCCGGCAGGTGTGCAGGTTGGTGGTAAATTGGTTTCTGGAAATCCCTATGGAAAAGGAGCAGGAGCTCATAGGGTACAAAAATGGTTTATCAAATATTTTCAGGACGATCAGGGTAATCTAGGATACAGTGACCCCTCTGTTGATGCATCCATTGATGAATCCAAACTCATTTCTAAAGATTACCGGATTGAGGTTACATTCTGGAGACGTTTTCAACAAAAGAACAATAATACAGGAGTATTGGGCAATATCGTAACCGTATATCCTGCTGCCGGAGGAAACTCACAGGAGAACTGGGGATATATCCGCAAATTTATTGATCCGCAAGGTATCAATAACCGTACCAATGAAAACGATATGCCACGTCTGCGTCTGTCCGATATGTATCTTATAAGAGCAGAAGCATTGAACGAACTTGGAAAGTACACAGAAGCCTGTCAGGCTATCGATATGGTGCGTGAACGTGCGCGCAAAGCGAACGGAACCGAACGTGCTTATCCGAAGTATATAGGTTCGGACAGACCCGATAATATCGGACGTACCTTGACCAAACAAGAATTCCGCTGGCTGGTATTCATGGAACGGGGATTGGAATTTGCCGGTGAACAGAAACGCTGGTTCGACCTTATTCGTATGAAGTATGATGAAAACACGCAGATGTATGACTACATAAAGGATACATTCATCCCATCACGACCGGCTGCGGATGTACAAAAGCAAGGAGTTATGGCTGCAAGAAAGAAATATTTTCCGATACCATTTGCAGAGGTTTCTCGCAATGATGGAGTACAACAAAATCCCGGATACTAAAGATATATGTTTAAATTAAGCACTCCCATGAAAGGAGAAATAAATTATGAATAGACTATTTTTGAGTGTTTCTGTTGCATTAAGTGCGACAACTTGCTCTTTTGCACAGCAAATCACGCAGCCTAATTTGGTGTTGTTCATAGCCGATGATTGTTCATATTACGATTTAGGTTGCTATGGAAGTGTGGATTCGAAAACACCTAATATAGATAATTTTGCCACACAGGGAGTGCGTTTCACCCAAGCCTATCAAGCTGCTCCTATGTCATCGCCTACCCGCCATAATCTGTATACAGGTTTATGGCCTGTGGGTAGCGGAGCTTATCCAAACCATACTTGTGCTGATCAGGGTACTTTAAGCGTTGTGCATCATTTGCATCCATTGGGGTATAAAGTAGCTTTGATTGGAAAGAAGCATGTTGCTCCAAAGTCAGTATTTCCCTTTGATCTCTACGTGCCTAGTGAAAAGGGGGAATTACATTTTGAAGCTATTCAGAAATTTATCGCTGATTGCAAAAGGAAAGGCCAGCCGTTTTGCCTGTTTGTTGCTTCCAATCAGCCACATACCCCTTGGAATAAAGGTGATGTCTCACAGTTCGATCCGGATAAATTAACTTTGGCACCTATGTATGTAGATGTTCCACAAACACGTCAGGAGTTTACTAAGTATCTTGCAGAAGTCAACTTTATGGATCAGGAGTTTGGTAACGTACTCTCTATTTTGGAACAGGAAAAGGTCGCTGATCAATCTGTTGTAGTATATTTGAGTGAACAAGGAAACAGTCTGCCTTTTGCCAAATGGACTTGTTATGATGCAGGCGTACATTCGGCATGCATTGTCCGCTGGCCGGGAGTAGTCAAACCGGGGAGTGTCAGTGATGCATTAGTAGAATATGTGGATATAGTTCCTACTTTTGTCGATATAGCAGGAGGAAAACCGCAGACGAGAGTAGATGGTGAAAGCTTTAAATCTGTTTTGACAGGGAAGAAGAAGGAGCATAAGAAATATTCTTTCTCTCTTCAGACTAGCAGGGGAATAAATAAAGGTCCGGAGTACTACGGGATACGCTCAGCCTATGATGGAAGATATCGATATATTGTTAACCTTACTCCGGAGGCAACCTTTCAGAATGCGATGACTGCTACGCCTTTATTTAAAGAATGGAAACAGCTTGCAGAGACAGATGCCCATGCAAAGGCGATGACATTCAAGTATCAGCATCGTCCTGCCATTGAATTGTACGACGTACGGAATGATCCATTTTGCATGAACAATTTGGCAGGAGATACGAAATACTCCAATATTATTATTCGGCTGGATGCAGAACTAAAGAAATGGATGAAAGCGTGTGGAGACGAAGGGCAAGCTACCGAAATGCGGGCGTTTGATCATATGCCTTCCAAACAAAAGTGATTTGTAAACAGTGTGCAGATTGAAGTAGATACTTCTAATGGTCTTCATCCTATGGGACAATGGATTCAGGAGGATAAATGTTTTATCTTTGATATTGATGAGGTAAGTTATCTCGCTATCCAATGACAGATATAAATAAACCTGTTAATTTGAATGAAATGATAAAAAGTATAATAATGCGAATTAAACTAATACGGTGTATAGAATTAAAGGCTATTGTAACATTATCTTTAGTTCTTATTAATAGTGGAAACCTATTAATAGGTAGCAACCTGTTTATTAGAGATAACAATGATTTAAGTGCAGATACGATTTTGAGATATAATCACTATCCTACAGGTAAACTCTATGTTTATTATTCCAAGGACCAAACGAATCAGAGTTCTCCGGCTGTTATTTTCTTTTTTGGTGGAGGTTGGAATTCCGGTTCTCCTAAACAATTTGAATCACAAGCCAGTTATTTGAATAAGTATGGAGTAACAGTTGTATTAGCTGATTATCGAACCCAAAAGAATGCAGGTACTACTCCTAAAGAAGCTTTAATGGATGCAAAATCAGCTATGCGTTATTTAAAGCAGCATGCAATGTCCATACATGTTGATCCTGATAAAATATTGGCAGGCGGTGGCTCTGCAGGTGGACATTTGGCTGCTGCAACAGCTTTTTGTCATCAAATTAATAATCCGGAGGATGATCTTAATGTGTCATCAATTCCTAAAGCTTTGATCCTTTTTAATCCGGTTATAGATAATGGACCTCATGGGTACGGATTCGACAGAGTAAAAGATTATTATAGAGATTTTTCTCCTATACATAATATAAAAAAAGATGCTCCTCCTGCTATATTTTTTTTAGGGAGTGAGGATAATATTGTTTTGCTTGAAACGGCTCTAAAGTTTAAGAAGAAAATGGAACATGTAGGGTCACGTTGCGATTTATTGCTATATCCGGGACAAAAGCACGGTTTCTTTAATGCTAAGTTTGAAGAATTTTTTGAAAAAACGATGTCAGCTACTGTGGTCTTCTTGAAATCTTTAGGATATATTAAATAGAGGCTTTTGATTTGCCAGTCGTTTTTTATCGGGGATTTTTCCATTTAAGCTGTTTGCATATTAAAAAACACTTAGAATTTGGATATTTCCTCTTTATTATGGTTCATTTCTGATTCGCTTCTGAATCTGCTTCCCAACCACTACAATCATTGCTGTCGAATACAATAAACATTTTCTTTATAAAAAATAATATCCGCAGGTGCATAAATTAATTCGTCCGCCTATAGACAACGTTTCGTCCGGCTATAGGCAAACGCAACGTCGGCTATAGGCAAACTTGCGTCCGGCTATAGGCGGACGAATTAATTTATGCACTGCAAAGGATTATTTATTGCACAAGCCGGAGCTAAATTTAGCATAGGAACTCTTTATCCAATAAATTATCTACTTTCAACTTTTGAGAAAAAAGTTGTCGAGCTATTTTGGTGGCATTTATACTATCATTTATCTCTCTGTATCATTTATAGTTAGGTCAGAAAATGAGAATCAATAAATTTCAAAGTAGAAGTATTCTTCTCCCAAGATAACCTGGATAATTGTCGGGAAGCTTCCTTCTAAAAAAAATCCTTGATGAAAAGCCTATGCTGCAGAAAATAATAAGACGATAAAGACACCATATGGAAGCAATGGAAAGGGACAGCAAACATATACGTTTGCTGCTGTATATAGCCTAATAATAATGGAAGTAGTAATACCAAAGTATATGATGACATTACTTCATAATGAAACACCCTTTCTCCAGCATTACTTATGCCCAACTGCATATGTGAATAGCATCTATTCTTTCGTCATAATAACGTCATCCGGGACAGAAAAGCCAATTGGTCTCCTTTCTGCATCACTAATAGATTCATCACCTTCTGTCTCATTCCAAATACCTGTTAATTCATCCAGTTTCCAGCGAATCTTAGTAGGTGACAATAACTGTATGTATCCACCTGTAATTCCCTTACCACCAAAATGTCTTTTACGTTGGTCATAAAACCAAACGCTAACATAATTGGGATTGATATCATCTAAACGAAGTGAGTGATTAGAAACCCAAATATACATGTTATTAGGACGAGGGTCTTTTGAAAAATCCCAATATACAGGGAATCCACTCATATAGTTCTCTAATACCTCTCCTCTAACAGAAAGATAATATCCTCCATAAAGTCCGTTAATTAGATCGTTTCTCCATGCCTCTTGCCCTTTTTGTAGCTTTATTTTGAAAATAATATCGTTCTTTTGATAAATCCAAGTACCTTCATAAGAATCCAAATTCTTAGTAGGACGTACATTCTTCTGTGCTGTAATAGTATTACTAACAACTAATGCTAATAAGATAAATTTGAATGTTTTCATTTTATATGTACTTGCATTTTTAGTTACATCTAATTATAACCTATGACTATTAGTGAAAAATTATTGTCGGGCATATAATTCCTGCAATACACATTCCACGCAATACTTATTCTTTCGTCATAATAACGTCATCTGGGACAGAAAAGCCAATTGGTCTCCTTCCTGCGTCACTAATAGATTCATCACCTTCTGTCTCATTCCAAATTCCTTTTTCCTCATCCAGTTTCCAGCGAATCTTAGTAGGCGACAATAACTGTATGTATCTACCTGTAATCCCCTTACCACCAAAGTGTCTTTTACGTTGGTCATAAAATATTATACCTAAACTTCCTAATTCATCAGTATAAGGACTGTAAGCCCATATAAACAAATTATTAGGCTGACACTCTTTTAATACATCCCAACACGTAGGAAGTTCTCCCATATAATCTTCCAATACTCTTCCATTGACTGATAGATAATATCCTCCATAAAGTCCATTTGCGGTTTTTTTTGTCCATAGCTGTTGACCTTTTTGAAATTTAATTTTAAATACGGTATCATTTTTCTGATAAACCCAAGTACCTACATAAGTATCTAGTATCTTAGCAAAATTTTGATTTTCTTGTGCTGTAGCATTAATTCCTAGAACTAATAGCAATACAATAATTCTAAATGTTTTCATTTTACATGTACTTTCATGTATTAAATATTAATAAGCATTAGATATAAGTTTGTTTTTTAATTTACAGATTCAGTTGTTTGATAAATTCAGTAGGAGTGATATTAAACTCTTTCTTAAAACATTTTGTAAAATAGTTAGGGTCGGACATTCCTACGGCGTACGAAGCTTCCGAGACATTCATGCCATTCTGTAAATGAATCTTTGCTTCTTTCATCTTTATAGTCCGCATGAACTGGGTGATAGAACATCCGGTCAATGATTTAAGCTTGGTATGCAACAGGCTTCGGCTCACTTTCATATGAGTAATAATTTCAGTAACTCCGAACTCTTCGTCTTTGATATTGGCCATAATCAGGTCAACTAACTCTTTCATAAATACTTCATCACGTGGATTGTTCGTTATTTGTGTAATGTTCAGCTTCTCGATCCGCTTGAAATACTCAATGTTCTGCTTTCTGTTAGTACGCATATTCTGAACCAATAGTTCCAGATTCTGTGCATTAAAAGGCTTGGTTATATACGCATCCGCCCCTTTCAAGTACCCTTGAGTATGATCCAATTCATCCGTTTTAGCAGTTAGCAGAATTACCGGGATATGACTGCTATTCAAATCCTGTTTGACGTATGCCGTTAATTCCAGACCATCCATCACGGGCATCATTACATCGCTGACTATCAGATCGGGCAGTTGCTTCTTCAGTAACTTACAAGCCTCAGCACCATTGTAAGCACGAAATACCTGATAATCTTTGCTAAATATCTCTGCCAGATAATCATTCATCTCTTTATTATCTTCTACAATAAGGATACTTTCTTTGACGTCGGTGTTATCTTGCTCGGTAGAAATCAACTGGTCGGGAATCAGTTCGATCGTTTCTTTCATCCGCAGATTATATTTCTGTATTTCTTCGGACGTGATACTTTCCAAAGATTTCTCCGAAGAGCTATAGGCAGATTCTGAAACATTCAGGCTGACGATAAATTCCGATCCCTTTCCGACTTCGCTTTCAACCTTAATCTCCCCCTTATGCATATGAATCAGTGACTTCGTGAGAGATAACCCCAATCCGAAGCCTTCTCTATGATCCTTTTTTTCTACTTGGAAGTAGCTGTCAAAGATTTTATCTTTCATCTCTTTAGGAATCCCTCTGCCGCTGTCTTTTACTGATATTTCGATGAAATTTTCCGAATCTTTTTTGAGAAGCTTGGCACTGAGTTTCACATAATCTCCCGGCTGGGTGTATTTGAAAGCATTCGACAGCAGATTATACATGATGCGTTCCAGCTTGGATGGAGAGAACCAGACTTCTTCATCCGTTTCTTCCAGACTGACAATGAAATCAATCTCCTTTTCCTTAGATACAATATCGAAGATATGAGAAATCTCTTCCAGGAAATGCATGATGTTTCCTTTTCTGACGTTAATTTCCATTTGCTGCATTTCGATTTTACTGAAAGTGAGCAGTTCGTCAATAAGATAATGCATTCTGTTGGCATTGCGGTAGATGACTTCCAGTTTCTCGCGATCATTATTATCGATTTGTTTCTGTTTGATGAGCCGCTGAAGTGGTGACAGGATCAAAGTCAACGGTGTTTTCAGATCATGAGATACGTACGTAAAGAAGTTTATTTTCGATTGATTCATCTTCTCCATATTAACCCGTTGCTCATGTTCCGTTTTCAGTCTCATAAGAAGAATCAACCTGGCTTTGGTATATTTATATGCCAAATAGATGATGCAGAGAACCATACATACGTAGGTCAGATAGGCCCATATAGAAAGCCACCACGGAGGTAGTACATGGATAGTCAACTCTTTCTGTCCTTTTTCATCCCAGTTTACTCCGTCATTGCTTGCTTTAATCTTCAATGTATAATCTCCGGTCGGGAGATTAGAGAAACGTACCTGATGCTGATTGCCTACAAACTGCCATTCTTTATCGATGCCTTCCAGCTTCATGGCATATTGCGTTTTATCTTTGTATTGATAATTAAGCCCTGAGTATTCGATACGTATGGATTGTGCCTGTTCGTGGGTAAGCGTCATCACATCACTTTCAGAGATAGAGGCGGGCAGTAGCGCATCCGGATTGCTGGAAGATACGACATCGTTATTGCTCCATACTCCTGTCAAAGCGATATTAAAATGAGGTTCTACAGGGCGCACCTGTTCAGGATAGAAAGAAATCATTCCATTAATTGTTCCGAAGAACAGTTCGCCGTCGGGTTTCTTGCAGACAGAGGAATAATTGAACTGATTGGTCGGCAGTCCGTCGGCTATGGTATACCGGCTGATTAATCCGGATTTCGGCTGAATATTACATAATCCGTTGTCTGTTCCTATCCATATAGTGTTCTGATCATCTTCTATTATACCTTTTATAGCGTTCGATCCCAATTCTTTCTTCGAATAACTTTTCAATTTTTCGCCTTTTTTATTCAGAACAAAAAGCCCGTCATTGTTCGTTCCTGCCCAAATATTCCCCTGCGAGTCCATATATAAATAAGTCATATACAACTTACTGGATGAGAATTGTGGAAGAGGTGTCTGTTCTTCTGTTCGTTTGTTTATCTGGTATATTCCATTTTGACGGTTTCCAGTCCAGATAATGCTGTCATTGAGGTTAAGCATGCAAAAGACAGGAAGTGCAGAAACTTTTTTCAACTGGAAACTGCCGTTCTGTTTCTTCAAGGTAAATAGTCCCGACGGCCCTCCATACCAGATTTTGCCGGTTTCGTCTTCTATGATGCAGAACCCGGATGAGTTTTTCCCCATTCCGTCATTAAAAGAAAGCGTTTTGTTCTCTTTGGGCATATAATAGTTCATTCCCCGAAGAAACAGACCGATCCATAGGTTCTGTTTACTGTCAATCAGCAAGGAATGTATATTCCGGGCTTTTATATTCATCCGTTCATGGAGTCGTTCGGAACGCGTTATTTCCCGATTGCTGTTCAGGTAGTTAAGCCCTCCGTCTTCGGTAGCAATATAGAGCCCGTTGTCCGGAGTATTGATGATCTGGCGTACAGCTTTACCACTCAGATGATTGGGAGAGTTTCCATAAGGATAAATCCGGAACTGATCCGAAGCATATATAAAATAATTCACACCACCGAAATAGGTTCCAACCCACATGTTATGATTGTAATCTTCAAAAAGGCTATAAATAGGAGAATCGTTCAGATTACTCAAGTCACTTTCCGACTGCTGATAGTGAGTCACTAACCGAAAGGTCTGGTCATAAATGAAAATTCCATTTTCGGTTCCCAGCCAGATGTTGTTCATAGTATCAGTTGTTGCACATCTGAATTGTCTGATATCCTTGATCGCGGCCAGAGGATACAGCGAATCATTATTGATATTGTACACAAATACCTCTTGAGGTGTATTGAATAACAACTGATTGCCAGGCAACATAACTAATTGAATGCACGTTTCCAAAAATGGACGGATGTTCAGAGGCAGTGGTTCAAATTGTTCCTTCTTTAGATTATAGCGTTTCACCCCTTTGTTACTGTTTATCCATAGAACATTGTTTGAGTCTTCTACCAGTCCACGAATATTTTCTCCTTTTCCTTCATTTAATATAAAAGGAGTGAAGCTGTTTTTTTCATTATCGTATTGATAGATGCCGTTACTGCATCCGGTCAGCAATCTGCTGTCAGACGTGTTCAGAAATAAGACACTGTTCTTATTGTTTCCCTCTATGTGATAGCGTGTGAATTGTTCATTCTGGGGATTGTATTTGCAGATTCCTTGCTCCGTAGAAATCCAGAGGACATTCCGGCAGGGGTCATTATATAGTTTGGTGATAAAATCATGGCTGATTGTAGTGGAATCCCCTTCTTCGTGAAAGTACCGGGTAATATTATACCCATCATATCTGCATAATCCATTCCTGGTGCCAAACCACATAAATCCCTTACTGTCCTGAGATATGGCATTGACAGTATTATGAGAAAGCCCTTCTGTAATGCTTAGCTGTTTGAAGCGGACATTATTATATTGGATTTTTCCTTCCGCAAATGTCGGATGAAGCAGGAATAATAAACAAACTGCTACCGATATAAGATTTTTGAGTGTACTCCTTTTCATATCTGATTCTACTCCTTGTTTAACGCTCAAAGATAGTCTTTTTTCTATCGGTTTTTCTAGTACAAATGTATATTCCATTAGAAATTATGTGCACAATCGAAGCTTTATGGGCTCAAACAATACATGCTTCCTTATATTGAACATGATGTTACGAATGTTTATTCTTTGAATTCTCTACATTTGTATCGTAAACCAAATGAAAAGACCATGAAAACAAAATTTTGCAGAACGGCAGTGTATTGCCTGTGCTGTTTTATGTTTATCCAGCCGATAACAGGAAGCCAGGTAAATGATACTCATGAGGGTGTTTTGCATATCGACAAACAGAAAACACGCAAAGTAAGCCGTGTCCAATATGGGTTCCATTATGAAGAGATTGGTATGATAGGAGAAGGTGCCTTGCATGCCGAACTGGTACGCAACCGTTCATTCGAAGAAGCAACTCCACCCGCAGATCTGGCGGTCAAAAATGGGCTTTATCAGAATGTACCGAATCCGCGTGGAAAAAACAAAGATGTATTTCATGTAGACCCTCTGATCGGATGGAACACTTATCCTCTGTCTTATACTCCCATTTTCATTAGCCGTACAGAAGAAAATCCTCTGAATAAGGAGAATAAGTATTCAATGCTGGTCAACGTGACTGAAGATATTGCAAACAATCCGGAGGCAATGATTCTAAATCGGGGATATTACGGTATGAATCTACGAAAGGAGGTATCTTATCATCTTTCCATGTATATAAAAAGCAAAAATTATACAGCTCTTCTTCAAGTTATGCTGGTAGACGAACAAGGTAAACCGGTCAGTACTCAGCTTGTTTTGGATGTAAAGGGTAAAGAGTGGACGAAACTTACCGGAACATTAAAACCTGATAAAGATGTCAAACGGGGGATGCTTGCCATTCAGCCGTTAGGTAAAGGGCAATTCCAACTGGATGTCGTCTCTTTATTCCCTTCTGATACATGGGACAATGGAAAATCAGTTTTTCGGGCGGATATTATGCAGAACTTGAAAGAATATGCACCGGATTTCATTCGTTTTCCCGGCGGATGTATTGTGCATGGGGTGAATGAAGCTACCATGTACCACTGGAAAAAGACAATAGGTCCCATTGAAAATCGACCGGGACAATGGAGTAAATGGGCGCCTTACTACCGTACAGATGGAATTGGTTATCATGAGTTTTACGAATTGTGCGAATATTTGGGAGCAGATGCTATGTACGTAATCCCTACAGGGATGATCTGTACAGGTTGGGTAAAGCAAAGTTCTCCCTGGAATTTCATTCAACCGGACGTTGATCTGGATGCTTATATTCAGGATGCACTGGATGCCATAGAATACGCAATCGGTCCGGAAACCAGCAAATGGGGGGCTTTACGTGTAAAGAACGGACATCCGAAGCCTTTCCCTCTAAAGTACATTGAAATTGGAAACGAAGACTTCGGACCTGTTTATTGGGAACGTTACGAGAAGATTTATCAAGCGTTACACAGACAGTACCCCGACTTGATATACATAGCCAACAGTATCATAGGCAAAGAAAATGACGACAAACGGATTGATATTGCGAAGTTTGTGAACCCGAAGAATGTGAAGGTATTCGATGAACACCATTATCAACCTGTCGAATGGGCTTGCAAGCAGCATTACCGTTTTGACAACTATGAACGGGGAATAGCGGATTTGTTTGTTGGAGAATTGGGCATTGACGGGAAGTATCCCTATAATCTGTTAGCCAGCGGAGCGGTGCGAATGTCTCTTGAACGTAATGGAGACTTGAATCCATTATTGGCAGAACGTCCGGTGATGCGCCATTGGGATTTTTCAGAGCATCGTCAGTTGCACTCTATGCTAATCAATGGGGTAGATTGCAGCATCAGGACATCTTTCTATTATTTATCAAAAATGTTCAGAGACCACACTTTCGATGTATGCCTGGATGCTGGGATTCAGGGGATGAAGGGTTTGCAGAATGTCTTTGTTACGATGGGATATGATAGTGAAAGTAAAGAATATATCCTGAAACTGATCAATTTGAGAAAACAGGAGGTGGTACTTCAAACAGCAGTGAAAGGATTTGGGAAAAAGATACAGGCACAAAAAATAACATTGAGTCTGGAACCCGGCAAGAATAACACTCCGGAAATGCCGGATGCAGTAAAGCCAGTTCAGTCGACCGTAACACTGGACTTAAATAAAGATTTGCAGCTTGAGGCTTCTTCAATGATTGTATACCGTTTTAAATAAGATAAATATGAGAAATGCAGCGTTTTGTATTACGGGATTGGCATTACAGGGTTTGTCTATGTCATTGATGGCACAAACCGACAAGCCGAATATTGTAATCATTATGACCGATCAGCAGCGTGCTGACCTATGTGGCAGAGAAGGTTTTCCTCTGGCAGTTACTCCTTATGTAGATCAATTAGCTCAGGAAAATGTATGGTTTAACAAAGCATATACTGTAGCACCGGCCAGTTCTCCTGCCCGCTGCTCCATGTTCACCGGACGTTTTCCTTCGGCAACCCATGTACGTACCAACCACAACATTCCGGATATCTTTTTTGAACAGGACTTGGTGGGCGTATTAAAAGAAAACGGATATAAAACAGCACTTGTAGGTAAAAACCATGCTTATCTGAAACCTGCTGACTTGGACTTTTGGTCAGAATACGGGCATTGGGGTAAAAATAAGAAAACGACTCCCGAAGAAAAAGAGACGGCTCGTTTCTTAAACCAGAAAGCCAGGGGACAATGGCTGGAACCTTCGCCAATTCCTGTAGAGGAGCAACACCCTGCTAAAATCGTTAATGAGACATTGTCATGGATAGAGAGTCAAAAAGAGAATCCTTTCTTTGTGTGGGTATCTTTCCCGGAACCTCATAATCCTTATCAGGTTTGCGAACCCTATTATTCTATGTTTTCGCCGGATAAGCTTCCCGTATTGAAGACGTCACGTAAAGACTTGGAAAAGAAAGGAGAGAAATATCGCATTTTAGCAGAACTGGAAGATGCGTCTTGTCCTAATCTGGAACAGGACCTACCCAGAATCCGTGCTAATTATATCGGCATGATCCGTTTAATAGATGACCAGATAAAGAGACTGATCGAATCGTTAAAAGCCAGCGGGCAGTTTGAAAATACAATCTTTGTTGTTCTTTCAGATCATGGCGATTATTGGGGAGAATACGGGTTGATCCGCAAAGGAGCCGGACTTTCTGAAAGTCTCGCACGTATCCCGATGGTATGGGCAGGATATCATGTCAAGAATCAATCAGCCCCTATGGATAGCCATGTGTCAATTGCTGATATTTTTCCTACTCTTTGTTCTGCAATCGGTGCCAAGATTCCGGCTGGTGTTCAAGGTCGTAGCTTATGGCCGATGTTGACCGGAAAAGAATACCCCAAAGAAGAGTTTTCCAGCATTGTCGTACAACAAGGTTTTGGAGGAGCACATGTCGGACTGGATTCTTCTCTTACTTTCGAACAGGAAGGGGCATTGACGCCGGGTAAGATTGCATACTTTGATGAACTCAATACCTGGACTCAAAGCGGTACCTCTCGTATGGTCAGAAAAGACGACTGGAAACTGGTGATGGATAACTATGGAAACGGAGAACTATATAATCTTAAGAAAGATCCTTCGGAAGTAGATAACCTGTTTGGTAAAAAGAAATACACTGCTGTTCAGACAGAGCTTCTGACGAAGTTAGTCGCATGGGAATTACGTCTGCAGGATCCACTCCCTCTTCCCCGGAAACGTTATCATTTTAAACAGGATCCTTATAATTATCTCCAACCCGAACAATAATAAATCAAAAGAATGTACATATTGACGGATATTAAAGACATTGTTCCATGAGCTCAATCCTGTAACAGCCTACTTTTGTATCCGTAAATAATAAAACTGTAATCTATGAAATTTATATTGCGATTAGGACTTGCTTTACTGACAGGATTTGTCTCAGTCAGCACAGCATCGGCACAAGCATATGGAACTGCTGATACAAACGCTCCGGAGCTGCGTGTCCCAAAATCTGTTCAACCGGCATTTGACTACTGGATGCGTGACACATGGGCAACACTAGGCCCCGACGGTTACTACTATATCACTGGAACCACTTCTACCCCCGACCGTCACTTTCCGGGACAGAGACATTGCTGGGATTGGAATGACGGTTTGTATCTTTGGCGCTCCAAAGACCTGAAGATATGGGAAGCCATGGGACGAATCTGGTCAATGGAAAAAGACGGTACCTGGCAGAAAGATCCCAAAGTATATAAAGAGGGAGAGAAATATGCGAAGAAGTCTATCAATAATGATCCGATGGATAACCGTTTCCACGCTGTATGGGCACCGGAAATGCACTATATAAAGAGTGCGAAAAATTGGTTTATTGTAGCCTGCATGAATCAATCGGCAGGCGGAAGAGGCTCTTTTATTCTGCGGAGTACTACCGGGAAGCCGGAGGGACCTTATGAAAATATCGAAGGTAACGAGGATAAAGCCATTTTTCCAAACATTGACGGAAGCCTGTTTGAAGATACGGATGGTACCGTATATTTTGTCGGTCACAACCACTATATAGCACGCATGAAACCAGATATGAGTGGTTTGGCAGAAGAGATAAAGACATTAAAAGAAAGTAAATACTCTCCGGAGCCGTATGTTGAAGGAGCATTCATCTTTAAATATGATGGAAAATATCATTTGGTACAAGCTATCTGGGCACACCGCACGGTGAAGGGGGACACTTATGTCGAGAAGGAAGGGTTAACTAATAAGAAAACTCGTTATAGCTATGATTGTATCATTGCCACTGCCGACAATGTATATGGTCCTTATGGTAAACGGTATAACGCAATTACCGGCGGCGGACACAACAATCTGTTTCAGGATAAGGATGGCAACTGGTGGGCAACCATGTTTTTTAACCCTCGTGGCGCACAGGCGGCCGAATATAAAGTGACATGTCGGCCGGGATTGATTCCGATGCTTTATGAAAACGGAAAATTTAAACCTAATCACAATTATCAGGCAAAATGAAAACATCACTATTGATAACCGGGGGATTGGCTTTCGGAGCAATGACTTTTGCACAAGAAAAGCCTAATATCATTGTTATATTGGCGGACGATCTGGGTTTCTCCGATTTAGGTTGCTACGGAGGAGAAGTACAGACACCGGTATTGGATAAGATGGCCAAACAGGGTGTCCGTATGACACAAATGTATAACAGTGCGCGGAGTTGTCCGTCACGTGCCAATTTATTAACCGGACTTTATCCGCATCAGACAGGGTTAGGACACATGGATGCAACCCGTCCGGCATGGCCGAAAGGATATGCCGGCTTTCGTTCCAATTCTGACAACGTTACCATTGCCGAAGTATTAAAAGATGCCGGATATTTCACAGCCATGTCCGGTAAATGGCATCTGGGCAAAACCGCCAATCCGATAAACCGAGGTTTCCAGGAATATTATGGTTTGTTAGGTGGATTCAATTCTTTTTGGAATCCGGACGTATATACCCGATTGCCTAAGGATCGTAACCCACGTCAATATAAAGAGGGAGAATTTTATGCTACTAACGTAATAACCGATTATGCCATAGACTTTATTAATCAGGCACATCAGGAAGAAAAACCTTTGTTTCTGTATTTGGCATACAATGCTGCTCATTTTCCGTTGCACGCTCCGAAAGAAGTAACGGATAAATATATGAAGATTTACCTGCAGGGTTGGGATAAGATTCGAGATCAACGTTGGAAACGAATAGTAAAGATGGGGCTTTTGCAAGGAAAACCAGCATTAAGCCCGCGTGGTGTTGTTCCCGAAAGTTTGTTTGAGGATGAGACACATCCGCTGCCTGCCTGGGATTCTTTAACAAAGGAACAGCAGACTGACCTGGCTCGCCGTATGGCTATTTATGCTGCCATGATAGATATTATGGATACCAATATTGGTCGGGTATTGGATACTTTACAGAAGAACGGTGAACTGGATAATACATTTATCATGTTCATGTCGGACAACGGAGCTTGTGCCGAATGGCATGAATTTGGTTTCGACAAGCAAACTGGAACAGAATATCATACTCATGTTGGTGCTGAATTAGACCAGATGGGACTACCGGGAACTTATCATCATTACGGAACCGGCTGGGCAAACGTTTGTTGTACCCCATTTACACTTTATAAACATTATGCGCATGAAGGTGGAATATCCACTCCTTGCATTATCCAGTGGGGTAAACAGATTAAGCACAAAGGCAGTATTGACCATCAACCGGCACAATTCTCGGATATCATGGCAACTTGCATCGAACTGGCAGGGACTAAATATCCCGAAGAATACGAAGGAAGAAAGATTGTACCTACACCGGGCAAGTCAATCCTTCCTATTGTACGCGGTGAAGAAATGCCGGACCGTTATATCTATGCGGAACATGAAGGTAATCGTATGGTACGCAAAGGTGACTGGAAACTGGTCTCTGCGAATTTTAGAGGTGATGAATGGGAACTCTATAATATCAAAGAAGACCGCACAGAACAACATAATCTGATAAAGGAATACCCTGAAATGGCAAAGGAACTGGAAGACGCTTATTTTGAGTGGGCAGACCATAGTGATGTGCTTTATTTCCCGAAGGTTTGGAATACTTATAATAAAGGACGCCGGAAGGACTTTAAAGAATATAGAGATAAGTAGGAAAACACAGTAGGAAAGAAAAGATAGGAACTTATGAACAAGAAACTACTAATTGCAGTATTTGTAAGTGCTATGGCACATACGTTCGCTTGCGCAGCAAGCCCGAAAGAAAATAGAATGAAAACAGTTTGGGCTGATAAAGTTACGTCGGAAAATGTATGGCAGAGTTATCCGCGTCCTCAGTTACAACGTTCGCAATGGATGAATCTGAACGGGTTATGGCAGTATGCGGTTACTACTCAGGATACACCTAAAAAAGAAGTGAAGTTCGAGGGACAGATTCTCGTTCCGTTTGCTATCGAATCTTCCCTTTCGGGGGTGCAGCGTTCTTTTCTGCCTACCGAGAAATTGTGGTATCAGCGTAACTTTACCCTTGATGACGCATGGAAAGGAAAAACAGTGATTTTGCATTTCGGAGCTGTAGATTATGAATGTCAGGTATGGGTAAACAACAAATTGGCGGGCATTCATAAAGGGGGGAATAATCCTTTCTCTTTCGATGTAACCAAATTGCTGAGAAAAGGTGGTTCGCAACTTGTTGAGGTTGCTGTTATCGACCCTACGGATACGGAGTCAATTTCCCGTGGCAAGCAACAGTTGGAGCCGAAAGGTATCTGGTATTCTCCGGTATCCGGTATTTGGCAGACTGTGTGGTTGGAGGCTGTAAATTCAACCCATATTCTTCAGGTTCTTCCTACAGCTGATATTCATAAAAAGACGGTTAGTCTGGACATCAGTGTAGCTAAAGCCAAAGGAGGAGAAAAAGTAAAAGTGGAATTACTGGACGAAGGTAAGGTAGTGGGTACGACAGAGCAAAAATTAGCCTCAAAGATAGAAATGGAAGTTCCGGAGGCTGTTCTTTGGAGTCCGTCTTCTCCGAAACTTTACCATCTGAATATTGAGTTGTTAAGTCAAGGACAAGTAATAGATCAGGTAAAAAGCTATTTTGCGATGCGTGAGGTCAGTATCCGCAAAGATGAATGTGGTTACCAGCGTATTTGTCTGAATGGTGATCCAATATTCCAGTATGGAACACTGGATCAAGGCTGGTGGCCGGATGGTTTGCTGACACCTCCTTCCGAAGAAGCAATGCTTTGGGATATGGTTCAGCTCAAAAATATGGGATTTAATACCATACGCAAACACATTAAAGTAGAACCGGAGCAATATTATTATTATGCCGATTCGTTGGGTTTGATGATGTGGCAGGATATGGTATCCGGCTTCTCTACCGAAAGAAAAGACGAAGAACATATTAAGCCCAATGCGCAAACGGACTGGAATGCACCCGCATCACATACTAACCAATGGCAACAGGAGATGTTCGAGATGATTGACCGTCTGCGTTTTTATTCCTGTATCACAACGTGGGTAATCTTCAATGAAGGATGGGGACAGCATAATACGGTAGAAATAGTGGAAAAGGTAATGGAATACGATAAAAGCCGTATCATTGACGGAGTAACCGGCTGGACAGACAGAGGAGTAGGCCATATGTATGATGTACACAATTATCCGTCTGCTTCCATGATTTTGCCCGCTTGTAATGGCAATCGGATTTCTGTCTTAGGAGAATTCGGAGGGTATGGATGGGCCATCAAAGAACATCTGTGGAATCCCGGTATGCGGAACTGGGGATATAAAAATATTGATGGAGCAATGGCGCTGATGGATAACTATGGTCGTCTGGTCTATGATTTGGAGACATTGATAGCACAGGGGCTGAGTGCGGCGATTTATACACAAACCACTGATGTCGAAGGTGAAGTAAATGGTCTGATTACTTATGACCGGAAAGTTATTAAAATTCCGGAAGGCTTGTTGCATATCATGCACGATCGTTTATATCATGTCAATCCGGCGAAAGTCATTACTTTGGTGCCCGACGCTCAGAATGGGAGTGCGGTCAGCCGTGCAGTCAGCCTTAACGGGCAGGAGTCGAAAATGACCTCTTTGCCTTTCGATTGCCCTCCCCGTTCGGAAATTGTGTCGGAAACTTCATTTGATGTCAATGATGAATTCAGCCATTTGTCTTTGTGGGTGCGTGCTACCGGAGATGTGAAGGTATGGTTGAATGGAGTGGAGGTCTTTTCGCAGGAGGTGAAACAAACCAGGCAATATAATCAGTACAATATCAGTAATTATTGCCGATATTTGCGAAAAGGAAAGAATGAGTTGAAAATCGAAGTACGGGAAACTAAAAAGATGAGCTTTGATTTCGGTTTGAGGGCTTACTGATCGGACACGTTTTTATTCCCAAGACTTGCAATAATTTCTCAAAGAAGGCTGTCGGTTTCTGAAAGACTTTTATCTTTGCAGATATAATACATATGGCGCTATGAGAAAGATTATTTTGATTTTCGTGACAATTGTCCTTCCCTGTTTGCTTTGCGCAAGAAATGATGATAAGAGTACAGATATGCTGCTTCGTGAGATTGACGGAATTATCAAGAACCGTCAGACTTACGGAGCAGAAAAGGAGGCACGCATCTCCGATTTGAAGAAGTTGCTGTCCGAGGCTACCTCCGATGAGCAGCGTTATGGATTTTGCGGCAGGCTTTTCGACGAATATCGGGCTTATAATCTGGACTCTTCGTATGTATATGCACAGCGGAAGCAGGAACTGGCTTCTCATTTGAACAAACAGGATTATCTGGATGATGCCGCCATGAATATGGCAGAGGTGATGGGAACCACCGGAATGTACAAGGAAGCTTTGGAGCAGTTGGGACAGATAGACAAGAAAACCCTGTCTGATTATCTCTATCCCTATTATTACCACTTGTATCGTACTATTTACGGGTTGATGGGAGATTATGCCGTCACCGAGAAGGAGAAAAAAGAGTATTACCGGATGACGGACCTGTATCGGGATTCCCTTTTACAGACTAATGCCTCCGACTCATTGGGCCATGTGCTGGTGATGGCCGACAAATGCACCGTACACGCCCAATATGACCAGGCAATAACCATGCTGACCGACTTCTACCGGAAACCCTCTCTGGACGATCATTCCAAGGCGATGATTACTTATACCTTGTCAGAAGCCTATCGCCTCAAAGGAGACAAGAAAGGGCAGAAACACTTTCTGGCTCTCTCGGCCATCGCCGATTTAAAATCGGCAGTCAAAGAATATGTTTCCTTACGGAAACTCGCCTCTCTTGTATATGAAGACGGAGACATTGATCGTGCATACAACTATCTGAAATGCTCGCTCGAAGATGCTACGCTCTGCAATGCCCGCCTTCGTACCCTGGAAATCTCACAAGTCTTCCCCATCATCGATCAGGCTTACCAACTGAAAACCAAGCGGCAGCAACAGGAAATGAAGATATCTTTGATCTGTATCAGTCTGCTTTCCGTCTTTCTGCTGGTGGCTATATTCTTCGTTTACAAGCAGATGAAGAAAGTGGCTGCCGCCCGTCGGGAAGTGATTGACACGAATACGCTTCTGCAAGAGCTGAACGGTGAACTTCATGACTCCAATTCGCAACTGAAAGAGATGAACCATACCCTTTCGGAAGCTAACTATATTAAAGAGGAATACATCGGTCGCTATATGGACCAGTGTTCCACCTACTTGGATAAGATGGACTTATACCGTCGTTCCCTGAATAAGATTGCGGCTACCGGCAGGGTAGAGGAGTTGTATAAAGCTATTAAATCTTCCCAATTCCTCGAAGAAGAGCTGAAAGAGTTTTACGCAAACTTCGATATGACCTTCCTGCAACTCTTCCCCAACTTTGTGGAAGAATTTAATGCGTTGCTTGTCGAACCGATGCAGCCCAAGCAGGGTGAACTGCTGAATACCGAACTTCGTATCTTTGCCCTGATCCGTCTAGGGATTACGGATAGTACCAAGATCGCCCAGTTCCTCCGCTACTCTGTGACCACTATTTATAATTACCGGACACGTGTCCGCAACAAAGCACTCGGCGAACGGGATGAGTTTGAGGCTAAAGTAATGAAAATAGGGAAGGTGGAAGAGTAAGAAATCCACTACTTTTTTAGCACGGTTGCTATTCTGTAATATTCTTATTATTAGTGTTTTATACTGTATTGTGCTGTATAAACCACTATATTTTTGCTATCTGGCAAAAGAAGCGCATTTAATTGTGGATACTTTTGTTTCAGTGAAAACAAAAAGTAATCCTAATATTAACTTTAAATTGATGTACATGGAACAGAGTATAAAGTCGAAAGGCTTTGAACATCGCCTCCTATTAATAATGTGGGGCTTGTTACTATCTCTTAGTGCATTCGCACAGCAGATTACAGTAAAAGGACATGTAGTGGACGCCACGGGCGAACCGGTGATCGGTGCCAGTGTGATAGAAGGCAAGTCCACGAACGGCACGATTACCGATATCGACGGTAACTTCTCATTAAATGTTTCTGCTAACAGCACATTGACCATTTCTTTTGTCGGCTATAAGACGCAGACTGTTTCAGTGAACGGAAAAACCGCACTGAAAGTAACCTTGCAGGAAGATACCGAAGTATTGGACGAAGTTGTTGTAGTAGGTTACGGAACGATGAAAAAGAGTGACCTGACCGGCGCCGTATCTTCCGTAGGAGTCAAAGATATCAAAGACTCTCCGGTAGCCAATATCGGTCAGGCAATGCAGGGCAAAGTATCCGGCGTGCAAATTATCGATGCCGGTAAACCGGGGGACAATGTAACCATTAAAATCCGTGGTCTGGGCACGATCAACAACAGCAACCCGCTGGTGGTGATCGACGGAATCCCTACCGACTTAGGCCTGTCTTCTCTGAACATGGCAGATGTGGAACGGGTAGATGTATTGAAAGATGCTTCGGCAACTGCCATCTACGGTTCGCGCGGTGCCAACGGTGTAGTGATGATTACCAGTAAACGCGGTGCCGAAGGCGCCGGAAAGGTAACGGTCAATGCGAACTGGGCGATACAGAATGCAACTAAAGTGCCTGATATGCTGAATGCCGCCCAATATGCAGCATTGAGCAATGATATGCTCTCAAACAATGACGATAACACCAACCCTTACTGGGCAGACCCTTCTTCATTGGGAAAAGGAACCAACTGGCTCGACGAGATGCTGCGCACGGGAGTGAAGCAGAGTTATTCGGTCAGCTATTCCGGCGGCACGGAAAAGGCGCATTATTATGTGTCCGGCGGTTTTCTCGATCAGTCCGGCATTGTGAAGAGTGTCAATTATCGCCGCTTCAATTTTCAGGCGAACAGTGACGCCCAAGTCAACAAATGGCTGAAATTCACCACCAACCTGACATTTAGCACAGATGTCAAAGAAGGAGGAACATACAGTATCGGTGATGCGATGAAAGCCCTTCCCACCCAACCGGTGAAGAATGATGACGGCAGTTGGAGCGGTCCCGGACAGGAGGCGCAATGGTACGGAAGTATCCGCAATCCGATCGGTACGCTTCACATGATGACTAACGAGACGAAAGGATATAACTTTCTCGCGAACATCACCGGAGAGATCACCTTTACTAAATGGCTGAAACTGAAAAGTACCTTCGGCTATGACGCCAAGTTCTGGTTTGCCGACAACTTCACGCCGGCATACGACTGGAAACCGAATCCGGTAGAAGAATCTTCCCGCTACAAAAGCGATAACAAATCATTCACCTACCTGTGGGACAACTACTTCGTATTCGATCATACTTTTGCAAAGAAACACCGTGTAGGTGTGATGGCAGGTTCTTCCGCACAGTGGAATAACTACGATTATCTGAACGCACAGAAAAACATTTTCATGTTCGACAATATCCATGAGATGGACAACGGAGAAAAGATGTACAGCCTTGGCGGCAGCCAGAGCGACTGGGCACTGCTCTCACTGATGGCACGTCTCAACTACTCATACGAAGACAAATACCTGCTGACGGCTACCGTACGTCGTGACGGCTCTTCCCGCTTTGGTAAGAACAACCGATGGGGAACATTCCCTTCCGTATCTCTGGCTTGGCGTGTTTCTCAGGAAGACTGGTTCCCGAAAGATAACTTCCTGATGAACGATCTCAAACTGCGTGTCGGATACGGTGTGACCGGTAATCAGGAAATCGGTAACTATGGATTTGTCGCATCCTACAACACGGGTGTCTATCCTTTCGGAAACAATAACTCCACCGCTTTGGTATCTACCACTCTCTCCAATCCGAACATCCATTGGGAAGAAGTGCGCCAGGCCAACTTCGGAGTGGACATGAGCCTGTTCGATTCGCGTGTCAGCCTCTCACTGGATGCTTATATCAAGAATACGAACGATATGCTGGTGAAGGCTTCCATCCCCATCACTTCGGGTTTTGAAGATACTACCGAGACTTTCACCAATGCCGGCAAGATGCGCAACAAAGGAGTGGAAATGACATTGCGTACCATCAACCTGAAAGGCATCTTCTCCTGGGAATCCGCTTTAACGGCTACCTACAATAAAAATGAGATTCTGGACCTGAACAGCGAAACTCCGATGTTTATCAACCAGATAGGCAATTCATACGTGACCATGCTGAAAGCCGGTTACCCGATCAACGTTTTCTATGGATACGTTACCGACGGTCTTTTCCAGAACTGGGGAGAAGTCAACCGCCACGCCACCCAGCCGGGCGCAGCTCCGGGGGACATCCGCTTCAGAGACTTGAACAACGACGGAGTGATTAACGACGAAGACCGTACGATTCTTGGCAATCCGAATCCGAACTGGTTCTTCTCACTCTCCAACAACCTATCTTACAAAGGATGGGAACTCTCCGTTTTCCTGCAAGGAGTGGCAGGCAACAAGATTTATAATGCCAACAATGTGGACAACGAAGGAATGGCTGCCGCCTACAACCAGACTACAGCCGTACTGAACCGCTGGACAGGAGAAGGCACAAGCTACTCCATGCCGCGTGCCATCTGGGGCGACCCGAACCAGAACTGCCGCGTATCCGACCGATTTGTGGAAAACGGCTCGTATCTCCGTCTGAAAAATATCACCCTTTCGTATACACTGCCTAAAAAGTGGTTGCAAAAGATTCAACTGGAAAACGCCCGTATCTCCTTCTCTTGCGAGAATGTGGCGACTATCACCGGATATTTGGGCTTCGACCCCGAGGTGGATGTCAACGGTATAGACAGCAGCCGTTACCCTATCTCGCGTACATTCAGTATGGGCTTGAACTTTAACTTTTAAATCAGGAGGAAGAAAATGAAAAAGAAACTGACTTTTATAATGATACTTGTCGTACTTGCCTTGACATCGTGCAGTGATTTTCTGGATAAGTACCCCAAATACGGTGTGGACCCCGAATCGGAAGTGACCAATGAGATTGCCGTAGCACTGACTACTGCCTGCTATAAGACGTTGCAGTCGTCCAATATGTATAATCAACGCCTGTGGAGCCTCGACATCCTTGCCGGCAACAGCGAGGTAGGCGCCGGAGGAGGAACCGACGGACTGGAAACTGTTCAGGCGGCTAACTTTATAGCGCAGAGCGACAACGGTTTTGCCCTGTACGTATGGCGTTCTCCGTGGGTAGGTATCGGACGTTGTAATATCGTGCTTTCCAATCTGCCTTCGGCTGCCATCTCCGATGAGATAAAAGACCGTTGCATGGGTGAGGCATATTTCCTGCGTGCTCATTACTACTATATCCTCGTCCGACTTTATGGTGGCGTACCTTTGCGGTTACAGCCCTTTGAGCCGGGACAGTCGACGGATATTGCCCGCAATACGGTAGATGAGGTATATGCGCAGATTCTATCGGACTGTAAGAATGCGGTGGATATGCTTCCCCCAAAGAGCAGTTACGGAGAAAATGACAAGGGACGTGCCTGCAAAGAGGCGGCGATGGCTATGCTGGCAGATATTTACCTGACGCTGGCGCCCAATCATCGGGATTATTACAATGAAGTCGTTACGTTGTGCGACCAGATTACTGCGATGGGATATGATTTGTCTCAGTGCAAGTATGCCGATAATTTCGACGCTACGATCAATAACGGTGCGGAATCCCTTTTCGAAGTACAATACTCCGGCAGTACGGAATACGATTTCTGGGGAGGGGACAACCAGTCTTCATGGCTGTCGACCTTCATGGGACCCCGCAACTCCGGTATGGTGGCAGGCGCTTACGGATGGAATCTGCCTACGGAAGAATTTATCAAAGAGTACGAAGCGGGCGATTTGCGCAAAGATGTGACCGTGTTATATCAAGGCTGTCCTGCTTTCGACGGCATGGAATACAGACGTTCATGGTCGGGTACAGGTTACAACGTCCGGAAGTTCCTTGTGTCGAAGACCGTTTCGCCGGAATATAATACCAACCCGAATAACTTCGTGGTATACCGTTATGCGGATGTCCTGTTGAAGAAGGCGGAAGCCCTGAACGAACTGGGACATCCCGACCAAGCTGCCGCACCTCTGAATATCGTCCGTCAGCGTGCCGGACTGACGGATGTGCCGACTACCTTGAATCAGGAAACAATGCGGGAAAAGATTATTCACGAACGTCGGATGGAACTTGCTTTTGAGGGACATCGCTGGTTTGATATGATTCGCATCAATAATGGTAACTATGCGATTGAGTTCCTGAAATCCATCGGCAAGAATCAGGTGACGAAGGAACGTCTGCTGCTGCCCATCCCGCAGACAGAGATGGACTCTAACAATCTGATGACTCAGAATCCCGGTTATTAATCGCTTTTACAATCATTCATTTAGACAGATCATATGATGAAGAAATATATATATCAGATGCTGTGCTCTCTTTTCATCGGCGGAGCGATGGTTTCCTGCGCCGAGGATTATATGGAGACGGACAAGGGACATGATACGCTGACTCTTACGGTGAATCAGCAGGAGATCGTATTGAACGAAAAGAATCACAGTCAGGAGGCGTTAACGCTTTCATGGACTACGGGAACGAACTACGGAAGCGGAAACCGTATCTCTTATACACTGGAAATAGCCAAGGCGGGAACCGACTTCGCCCGTGCCTATTCCGTAGATTTAGGAACGGGAACTTATCAGTGGACGAAGAAAACGGAAGAACTCAATCAGTTTCTGAACACGCAGCTAGGCGTCGGCTATGCCGAAAAAGTATCGCTGGAAGCACGCATTACCGCTACTGTTGCCGGAATGGAAGAAAAGGAGCAGCGTGCCACAGTTGCGCTGGATGTGACTACCTATCAACCGGTTACTCCGACGCTTTACCTCATCGGAGAAGCTGCCCCTAACGGATGGAGCGCCGATCAAGCGACGCCTATGGAGCGCACGGACAACGGACAGTTTACGTGGACAGGAAAGCTGAATACCGGTGTATTCAAGTTTATAACGACATTGGGAGAATTTCTTCCATCCTACAACCGGGATGCCGCTGCCAGAGAAGAACTACGGCTTATCTACCGCACATCGGGCGACGAACCGGACGAACCGTTTACAGTCAGCAAGGAAGCGACCTATATAGTCAAGGTAGACCTGCTCGACCTGACAATGACCATGACCGAAACGGAAAACATCGGATGGCGCTTTGAAGAATTCTATATTGTCGGCTCCTTTACCGGCGACAATGGCTGGGGATTCGAGGCACTGTCTAAAGATGCCGTTCAGATGAATCTGTTCCATTATGGTGCCGTGATTCCGTGGAAGGCGGACGGTGATTTTAAGTTTACTTCCGTGACGGACTTCGGTCAGTCGGATGCTTTCTTCCATCCCACCGAAGGGAACGCTCCGTATACTTCCACTTCAGTTGTACTGGGAGGTGAAGACAATAAATGGCAAATGAAGGAAAGCGAATGCGGCAAGGCCTATAAAGTGCTGTTCCTCACAGCCAAGGGAAAGGAAAAGATGCTGATGCGTCCGTTTACCCCCTACGAAGGACTGTATCTGGTAGGCGATGCCACTCCGAACGGATGGAGCATCGACAACGCCACCCCGATGGCTAAAAGTGCCGACAGCCCTTACATCTTTACCTGGAGCGGTACACTGAATACAGGGGAGATGAAGATCTCCTGCGACAAGCAGTCCGACTGGAACGGAGACTGGCTGATGGCGGACAAGAGCGGAAAGGCACCGACCGGTGAAGTGGAGACAGCCTTATTTACCAGTAAAACGGATGCGGAACTGAAGAATATGTATCCGGATACAGACCTCGGCAGTCTGGACAATAAATGGAATATTCAGGAAGCTGGCTCGTATCGGATTACGATTGACCAGTTGAAAGAAACGATTTCGATTGTAAAACAATAAACAAGTATTCAAGATGAAGAAGATAATATATTTGGTAGCTGCCTTCCTGTGTCTGTCTTGCAGCGACGATCATGAATCGAACCCACAGAACGGAGGAGCGTCGGGCAGTGTGACCGAAGTAACTCCGGTGACATCGGACTTATGCGTGGAACTGACAACCGACAAGGCTTTTTATAAACCGAACGAGACAGTGACTTTCACTGCCGCCGATGCCTTGCCTGCCGGAACAAAGGTACGCTATCGCCTTTCGGGAGAAATAGTCGGAGAAGAACCGGTCAGCGGTACGAACTGGACATGGAAGGCTCCTTCCACCGATTTCAAAGGATACATGGCAGAACTTTACCGGCAGGAAAACGGTACGGACGTCATCGTCGGTACGATTGCGGTAGATGTATCCAGCCATCCGGCACGGTTCCCCCGATATGGCTTCGTGGCAGATTTCGACGGAGACAAGACAGAAGAGAAAACGCTGGAAGAGATGGCTTATCTGAACCGCCATCACATCAACTGGGTACAGTTTCAGGACTGGCACAATAAACATCATTGGCCGCTGGGCGGCACACGCACGCAGTTGGACGAGGAATATCTCGACATTGCGAACCGCCCTGTCCATACAAGCTCTGTGAAGAATTATATCAAGGCACAACAACATTTTGGAATGAAGTCCATGTTCTATAATCTTTGTTTCGGGGCATTGAAGGATGCGGCTTCCGACGGGGTGAAAGAAGAATGGTATCTGTTTAAGGACGCTTCGCATACCACGAAAGACAGTCACGACCTGCCAAGCGGATGGAAGAGCAATATCTATCTGGTAGATCCTTCCGACAAGGAATGGCAGCAATATATGGCGGAACGGAATGACGACGTGTATGCGAACTTCGCCTTCGACGGCTATCAGATCGACCAGTTGGGCAAGCGGGGAACGCTTTACAACTACGACGGTACGCCGGTCAACCTCCGCGAAGGATATGCTTCTTTTATCGAAGCCATGAAGCAGGCGCATCCCGACAAGAGTCTGGTGATGAATGCCGTAAGCCGCTACGGTGCCCGTCAGATCGGAGAAACCGGCAAAGTAGATTTCTTCTATAATGAGATGTGGGCGGATGAGGCGGACTTTACCCATCTGAAAGCCGTCCTGTATGAAAACGGAGTGTATGGCAATAATCAGCTGAATACGGTTTTCGCTGCCTATATGAACTATAATAAGGCGGATCATCGGGGAGAGTTCAATACAGCGGGTATCTTGCTGACGGATGCGGTGATGTTCGCTTTGGGTGGCTCGCATCTCGAACTGGGTGGTGACCATATGCTGTGCAAAGAATATTTTCCGAACGACAACCTGACGATGAGCGAGGAACTGAAAACGGCGATGGTTCATTACTACGACTTCCTCACGTCTTATCAGAACCTGCTCCGCGACGGCGGAACGGAGAACAGCATCGCTATGAACTGTACCAACGGAGAAATGAAACTCAACGTATGGCCTCCAAAGTTGGGGTCGGTCACTACCTACGCCAAGCAGGTAGACGGCAAGCAAGTAGTGCATCTGCTTAACTTCTCGCAGGCGAACAGCCTTAGCTGGCGGGACGTGGACGGCACCATGCCCGAACCTGCCCTGATCACGAAAGCGGCCTTGCAGATGAACCTGCCCGCCAAAGTGAATAAATTGTGGGTGGCATCGCCGGACGTACACGGAGGAGCTTTGCAGGAACTGGCATTTACGCAGGAGAACGGGGTAGTCTCCTTCACACTGCCTGCCTTGAAATACTGGACAATGATTGTAGCTGAATAAGGCAGTTGCAACGGAATAACTAAAACGATAGGTATGAAGATTAGATATAAGTTTGGGGTGTGGATGTTGTGTCTGATGTTTCCGGCGTTGGTCTGGGCAGAAAACGCAAAAAGTATATGTACCTCTTTTACGCAGCAGGGACGTCAGGTGACTTTTCACCTGGCGGACAGTGCCGCGCTGCAACTGCAACTTTGCAGTCCTTCCGTGGTAAGAATCTGGTTCTCGCCGGACGGGAAGCTGCAACGGAGAAACGCTTCCTTTGCCGTGATCAATGAAGAACTGGAAGATGTGGGAACGGTTCATGTGGACGAACAGGCCGCCTGCTATGAGATATTTACCTCGAAGTTGCGCATACGGGTGAACAAGTCCCCGATGAGCATTCAGATATTCGACAAATATCAGAAACTTCTCTTCAGTGACTATGCCGATAAAGGACACGTAAGCGAAGGCACGAAGAAGGTGGAATATAAAACGCTTCGCCGTGACGAGCATTTCTTCGGACTCGGAGAGAAGACCGGCAAGATGGACCGCAGAGGAGAGTCTTACAAGATGTGGAACAGCGATAAACCTTGTTACAGTGTGGTGGAAGACCCTCTTTACAAGAGCATCCCTTTCTTTATGAGCAGTTACCGGTATGGTATTTTCCTTGATAATACGTATAAGACAGAATTTAAGTTCGGAACGGAAAGCCGTGATTATTACAGCTTCGAGGCGCCGGACGGGGAGATGATTTACTACTTCATCTTCGGCAAGGACTATAAGGAAATCCTGAGTCAATATGTAGGACTGACGGGCAAACCTATCATGCCTCCGAAATGGGCATTGGGCTTTGCGCAATGCCGTGGCCTGCTGACAAGCGAGAAACTGAGCCGCGAAATAGCCGAAGGCTACCGGTCACGCGGCATCCCCTGTGATATTATCTATCAGGACATCGGCTGGACGGAACATCTACAGGACTTCGAATGGCGGAAAGGAAACTACGAGAACCCGAAAAAGATGCTTGCCGACCTGAAAGAAATGGGATTCAAGGTAGTCGTATCGCAAGACCCGGTCATCTCGCAAGCCAACAAGAAGCAATGGGAGGAAGTGGACCGTCTGGGATATTTTGTCAAGGACAGCACGAACGGGAAGAGTTATGATATGCCGTGGCCTTGGGGTGGAAACTGTGGGGTAGTGGATTTTACCTTGCCTGCCGTAGCCGACTGGTGGGGAACCTATCAGCAGAAACCCATTGACGACGGTATCTCCGGCTTCTGGACGGATATGGGAGAACCCGCATGGAGCAACGAAGAGCAGACCGAACGCCTTGTGATGAAACATCACCTGGGGATGCACGACGAAATCCATAATGTCTACGGACTGACTTGGGATAAAGTGGTCAAAGAGCAGTTCGAGAAACGGAATCCGAACCGTCGCGTCTTCCAGATGACTCGTGCCGCTTATGCGGGATTGCAGCGTTATACGTTCGGTTGGACGGGAGATTGCGGAAATGGAGACGATGTATTGCAGGGCTGGGGGCAACTGGCCAATCAGATTCCGGTGATTCTTTCCGCAGGGCTGGGAGTGATTCCGTTTACTACCTGTGACATTACGGGGTATTGCGGAGACATCGAAGACTATCACTCCTTTGCGGAACTTTATACCCGCTGGATACAGTTCGGTGCATTCAATCCTTTGAGCCGTATTCATCATGAGGGGGATAATCCGGTAGAACCGTGGCTCTTCGGTCCGGAAGCGGAAAAGAACGCGAAGGAGGCCATCGAACTGAAATATCGTTTATTGCCCTATATCTATACGTATGCCCGCGAAGCTCATGATACGGGATTGCCCATCATGCGTCCTCTCTTTTTGGAATATCCGGCGGATATGGAGACTTTCTCTACAGATGGCCAGTTCTTATTCGGACAAGAGCTGCTGGTAGCTCCGGTGGTGAAGAAGGGGGCACGTACGAAGAATGTCTATCTGCCCGAAGGCACTTGGATTGACTACAACAATAAACAAACAGTCTATACCGGAGAACAGTGGACTACCGTGGAAGCTCCCTTGTCGTGCATCCCGATGTTTGTAAAGCAGGGTTCCATCATCCCCACTATGCCGGTGATGAACTACACGCATGAGAAACCGGTCTATCCGCTGATCTTTGAAGTATTTCCGGCAAGGAACGGAGAGGAGGCCTCGTTCACTTTGTACGAAGATGAGGGAGAAGACCTCGGCTATCAACGGGATGAGTTTGCCAAAACTCCCGTTCGCTTCCGGACGGAGGAGGGTGGTTATCTTCTTTCGGTTGGTGCCCGTGAAGGAAAAGGGTATGCAGTGCCCGCTCCCCGAAACTTTATTTTCCGTATGTATCTGAAGACGGCTCCCAAAGGAATTACCGTACAAGGCAAGAAAGTAAAGAAGGTGAAGCCGGAACGTCTGGAAGAGAATCCGGACGATGACACTGAAAGTATGGTGTGGAGTTGGGATAAGGCGACCGGTATTTGCAGCCTTCGTATGCCGGACCGAGGGGAAGAAAGTCGGATTTCCCTGCGTTTATGACTTGAACTCAACGCCTACATAAAGATATAAATTTGAAAAATTGCTGTCATCTGTCACTAAACCTGTGACAATAGTCTGATAATTAAATCATAAGACCGTGACAGCAACCTGTGACAGCAGCGTGACGGAAAGATTTGCCGTCACGCTGCCATTCATTTCAGCTATTAATAAGCCGAGTTTGTTTTAAGGTATGAAACTACAGTTCCCATTGCTTGAAACTTTGGTTCCCATTACTTGAAACTCTAGTTTCATACGCTTGGAACTTTTGGTTTCAAGCCTTTGGAACTACAGTTTCTCACTGATGAAACTCTGGTTTCAAGCAGTGAAACTAATTAAGAAATCAATTGATGAACTCGTAATCCGTCAGTTGGTATCTTTTCTGCTTGTATTCTTTTGTCCTTTTCAGTTTTACCTTTCCTTTCGCAGCTTCCAGCGTTACTTCGTTGAATTGTCCTTTTTGGAAATCGTAACTTATACCGTCATCTTCGAGAAGGAGGAACGTTGCCGAAGGAGCGCCGTATACTTTGCAATGCAGATTGAATACGGTTTGAGCATCCACATAGGGGACAGGTGCGGCCAATGGCAATAACGTTCCCTGGCGGACGTAGAGTGGCAACTGATCTAATTCCGTCGTAATCTCGTATTCACGGTTGCCTTCATATTTCTCATTGGTATTGAAGTTGTACCATGTTCCTTCGGGGAAGTAGACCGTTCTCGTTTTCTTGTTCTGGTATAAAGGAGCAGCCATCAATCCGTCTCCCATCATATACTGGTCACTGATAGTGCGCAAACGTTCATCTTTGGGATAATCCATCAATAATGGACGGAAAGGAGGTATACCTTCTTTATAATATGTATAAAAAGCACTGTACAGATAAGGAATCAGCTGCATACGCAGATTAATCAGTGTGCGGGCATATTCTTCATACCTCTTTGCTTCCGGCAGGAACTCGCCACGTTCGTTCTTTCCACGGTCGAATTGCAGCCACGGAGCGTATTGCAGATACCACGCATTGACCATAGCCTGCGGAGAAAGAATCACCGTTTGCAGACGATGGAAGAAATCTTCGGCAGAATGTGCCTCACGCACTTCGGGACACCACAACAGTCCTCCGAATGCCGAGTTGCAAAGTGCCTGAATGTACTCCTTGGGATCGTATGTATCACTATAAAGTACGGCGTTGCGTGAAGACATGAACATACCGGACGACCGGTAATCCTGATAGGTGCGGGTATTCTTTTCACGGTAGATACTGTCCATCGCATTCACATAGAGGGAACCGAATACCTGGTGCATCTTTTCTCCGTCGATGCCCGAAGGGAACTGTGCCATATCCGGGAAGCACCATGTGGCGGAAGCAAAGGATATATTCGAGTTGTCACATTCGTCCAGTTTGAAGCCGGAGATGCCTTCTTCTATCAGTGTGCGGTGGTAATCGGTAAATATTTTGTGTGCTTCCGGCTGGATGAAGTCCGGTACCAGTCCGTTCCATACAAGGAAATCGCCTGAGTAGGGCTCCAGCGCCTTCCGGATGGGGGAAGAAGGATGAACATACGCGTGTTCCCACAGGTTTACTTTGTATCCTTTCTGCTGCAACTGGTCCAGCATTTCTTTGTGCCTTGGGAAACGGTCGTCGCTCCAGCGATAAGAACAGGAGTAAGTGGCCGTCTGCCATCCCGGTTCGAGTCCCAGTACGTCACACGGAATCTGTTTCTCGCGGAAATAGTTGGCAAAACGCATGACGGAGTCTTGCGTCGCATCTCCTTTGACACGGTATTTGAATCCGAGTCCCCACATCGGAGGAAGACATCCGCCGCCGGAGAGGAGGTTGTATCTCTTGACTACATCCAGCACTTCCGGTCCGGTGATGATAAATACCTCAATGCCTTTGGCGCCGGGTACGTCGATATGGACTTTATTTCCGTTGCTTCTGTTCTTATACAAGTCTTCCGTGGTGGTAGCAATGTGTTTTCTTTCTTCCGCTTGCAGTTGACGACTATGCTCGGTTTTCTGATTGGAGCCGCACAGGAAAGTGGTATACCGTGCCGTGTTGATCAGAATACCGTACCCTTTGGTAGAGACGTAGAATGTCTGCGGAGCATGTGTATATCCGAGTCCGTTCAGCGGATTGTCGTTTACTATCGGGCGCTTGCGCAGGCCACGCTGACCGAAAGTTTCGAATTGAAGTCCGAAACCGTATATTTGTTCGTTGTCCTCCAGAGGGACTTCGATCAGACAGCCACGGTCGGTTATCTTTATTTGTACTTCGTCGGGGCTGAAGGGCGGCTTTGCAGCCGGAAGTTGTTTCATTGCTTCTACGGCAGGTTTCCCGCCGAATAAGGAATAAGGGGTAAAAGTGTCAATTTCTCCCGCTTGCAGCTTGATGATTCCCGGAGCAATTTCTTCTTGAGCGGATGCTTGCCCGGCAAACAGGAGACCTACTGTGGATAGAAAAAGGTTGAGTAATAGTTTTCTCATTATAGTTTATTTTATCATGGTTATATTAAAATAGACTTCTGAAATGCGATTTTCCACTAAAATGCAACATAAGAATGTTACAAATATAGGAATAAAATATCTTCGGAAGCTTGTTCCGGCAAGTTTATATTGCTGGTTATTTAGATCGAGATCATTACTTATGTATTATAAGTAGGATCTCTACTTGTAGTGCGCTTTGAAGTGCAGATGAATTAATTAATTTTGAGTATTTGTACTTTTTTTCTTTGTTTATTGCTAGGATTATTGAAAAAAGTTCTATATTTGTGGCGTTAATCTAATCTATGTTGGGTTGACAGTTGAAAATATAATTCCTTAACCTTTTAAAATAAGTCGTCTTAGTAGGGACTGTCCGTTATGAATACAACAATAAAGCATACAATAAGAATAAGTGAGGAAACTATCATGCAATCCGGTATCTATATGAAAACTGATCCGGAAGGAGAGGTAAAGTATTTGCAAGTGAAGGATATTAATGGGGAAAATGAGATTGATTATTCTCATACGGCTAGGGTGAAAGATACCGGAACTAGTCATAAATATTATTTGCGCAAAGATGATTTGTTGTTTGCGGCGAAGGGAGCTTCCAATTATTGTTTTTTGTATGACGGGTCGAAAGGGAATATTATACCTTCTTCTTCTTTTATTATTATACATATTACATCTAAAAAGATATTACCGGAGTTTCTTTGTTGTTATTTGAATACTCCTTCTATTCTCAGCAAATTGAAAAACTCCTCGGTGGGTACGGGGATTCAGATGATTCCTCAGTCTGTAATAGGTGATCTTCAACTGGAAATACCATCCATGGAAGTGCAACAGCTTATAGTACAGATAGATCGGCTAAGAAAAAAGAGTGAAAAACTACACAATAAAATCAATACATTGAAACGGAATTTACAGGATCAGTTGCTGATGGATTCCTTAAAGAGAAATATCCTATGAGAGAAGTTGCATATTCTATAGCGAGTAAAGCGCGGCAAATTTTAGGTGGAGCGCTGTCTGCCAATCAGTATAGAGATTATGTACTGGCTTTGTTGTTTCTGAAATCAGCAAGTGAGTATTATAAGTCAAAAGAATATTCTCAGCCGGATGATTATAGGATACCCTTGCGTCTGTTAGTACCGGAGCGTAGCTCTTTTGATTATCTCTGTAGAGAGCTTGATTCGCCGGAACTTGGGTATCTGATTAATATAGCTCTTTTTGAACTGGAGCAAGCAAATAGCTTTGTGAATGAAGGCTATGAGATAAATAAAGCCATCGATTTCGAAAGCAATATATTGGGAGAAACGAATGAGAGACTGGCCAAATTGCGTGAACTGATTCTTGTGTTCAAGTATCTGAGGTTGACTGATGATGAGGGGAAGTTAATAGATGTAGGAGCGCTGTATAATCAATTATTATATATTTTCGCAGAAGAGGCCGGTAAGAAAATTAATAATGTGCTTGCTCCTAAAGAGGTCGTTAATTTGGTGGCAGAGTTAATAGATGATTATAAGGAGCAAGAAAGCTTGTGTGACCCGGCTTCCGGCAGTGGTACGTTATTAGTTGAAGTTGGAAAGAAACTAAGAGCTAAAGGAGTTAATATATATGGTCAGGAAGTAAATTGGAGTTTGTATGCATTGGCAAGAATGAATCTGATGCTGAATGGATTCAAAAATGCCACTTTTATGTTAGGTGATAGTTTGGGTAATCCAAAACTGACGAATAATGAAGGATTAAAACAATTTGATATTGTCGTTTCGGTTCCCCCATTTTCTGATAAATGGATGCCGGAGAAGGCCGAGAATGATCCTTATATGCGCTTTAGGTACGGTATTCCACCTAAGAGTCAGGCTACATGGGCATATATCAGCCATATGCTGGCAAGTTTAAAGGGTGGTGGACAAGCTGTTGTAGTGGTTCCGGCAGGCGTATTGTTCAGAAATAGTGAGAGAAAGATACGCCATCAGATTATTGAACACAATTTACTAGAGGCAGTCATTGAGTTGCCGCAGAATTTATTTCATGGCACAGCTATCTCTACGGCAATCCTTGTTTTCAGAAAAGACAGGAAAAGAACGCAAACCTTATTTATTGATGCGCGTAAAGGGTATGTTTCGAATAAAGGGATTTATAAACTTTCAGGTACAATGGTAGAACAGCTTTTGAATACTTACAAGGGTTTTCTTCGTGGCGATCAGATCTATCAGGAAAGTAATAACCTTGCTTATGTTGCTACACAGGATGAGATTCGAAACAATGTATATGATTTGCAGGTTGCCAAATATGTAGAGGAGAAGATAGAAAGAGAAGAGATTGATGTGGAAGCAACTATGAAGGAGATTCAAGATTTGGAAAGCGATTTGGCGGCTGTCAATAAAGAACTGGAAGATAAGATATGGAGGTTAATTGAAATAACTAAAGAGAAATAAGCGTAACCATGGAAGGATATGAATCTTATATAATGAATATAGCTGGAATTTGCACTATTCTGGCTTTGCTATTGGGTGTGTTTCAATACTATTCAAGAGAACAGGTTAAAGTTTTAGTTTACTGTGTAGAAAGCACATTGCTGACACAACAACCGGAAATTCCGGAAGTTACTGTTTTTGTACACTATAAAGATACGACACCGATTCAGAATCTTTGGAGAATACGTTATACCTTGAAGAACTCTGGAAATAAGACTATCGTAGGCGAGGGACCCCAGTCTTCTTTAGTAACCAAAGGAGCCGGTCTTCCTTTATATACGAGGAACATAAAACGAATGATTCAAATGTCCATTAAAGACAATAATATAGCCGAACTGAAAGATAATGTTTTGTACTTTAAACAATGGTTGCCAGATGAATATATTACCATTGAAGCTTGCGTAGAAAGTACAGGTGAAAAGCCTGAACTGTACATCGATAAGCGTGATATTATTGGCGCTAAAGTTGTTTTTAAAAGTAACATCTAAGAAGAAGATTTTCAGTGTCTGCTTTATTAGGTCGCTACATCTAAAGGAAATTTGCCTATGTTTTCTGCATGTTTCTGATATATTTTGCCTATGTTTTTAAATTAAGTCTTATCTTTATTATTGATTAACCTTCCTTTTTATTATCTGGGAAGTTTACAGAAGATACTTTCTTTACTCTAAACGGAGTTCATCTGTTTAGCGGGAAAAATAATGCAATATTGAAACACTAAAAAGAATAAAACCATGAAAAAGAATTGCTTTCTCCTTCTCTTTTTGCTTTGTACCTGCCTCGTTCAGGCACAGGATACGTATCGTACCGACAAGGATGTACCTTACATTTCCGGCTCCGAAACAGATGCTTATCGTCTGGAACGTTGTAAACTGGATGTTTATTATCCCGAGAATAAAAAAGATTTTTCCACCATTGTATGGTTTCATGGCGGTGGTATGGAAGGAGGAAGTAAATTTGTTCCCAAGGAACTGATGGATCAAGGCTTTGCAGTAGTGGCGGTTAATTATCGTCTGAGCCCGAAAGCAAAGAACCCGGCTTATATAGAAGATGCCGCCGAAGCTGTGGCATGGACATTCAAGAATATTGAAAAGTATGGCGGTCGCAAGGATCGTATCTTTGTTTCCGGCCATTCGGCGGGAGGTTACCTTACGTTGATTCTGGCAATGGATAAGAAATATATGGCTGCATATGGAGCCGATGCGGATAGTGTAGCTGCCTATCTTCCTGTTAGCGGACAGACTGTCACTCATTTTACCATCCGCAAAGAACGTGGCCTGCCCAACGGAATCCCCATCATTGACGAATTTGCTCCGGTAAACAAGGCCCGCAAGGATACCGCTCCTGTTGTACTGATTACGGGGGACAAGAATCTGGAAATGGCTGACCGGTACGAAGAGAATGCACTACTGGCATCGGTATTGAAGAATATCGGCAATCAGAAAGTCTCTTTATATGAACTGCAAGGATTTGACCACGGACAGGTACTCGGTCCTGCCTGCTATCTGATCGTTAATTATGTGAAGAGGTTCAAGTAATAGGCCTGTGATATTCTTTCATTTGATATGGATAATGTGTATATTTGCACGAAACTCATATCAAAAATGTGTAAGTTCTCACATTTCTGATATCAAAAATGTGATTCGGTATGTTTGAAAGAGGAATTATTCAGCTGTTAGCGGCTTGGAAAACGGATGTAAACAGGAAGCCTTTGGTTATTCATGGGGCGAGACAAGTGGGCAAGACGTGGGCTTTGAAGTATTTCGGTCAGAAATACTTTGAAGATGTTGCCTATTTTAGTCTGGATAAAGATGAAAGCGGACTTTGCGATATCTTTAAAACGACTAAAGACCCCGAGCGCATTATACAACAATTGTCTTTCTTGCATGGACGAAAAATTAATCCTCAGACTACTTTGCTGATATTGGATGAGATTCAGGAGTGCAATGAAGCGCTGAACTCTTTGAAATATTTCTGTGAAGAAACACCCGAATATGCAGTGGCTTGCGCTGGTTCTTTACTTGGAATTTACCTGAATCACATAGGCAATTCCTTTCCGGTCGGAAAAGTAAATCATCTGTCTATGTATCCGCTGACCTTTACGGAGTTTCTGAATACGAAAGATCCGGCGATGTATCAATATATGTGCTCTGTCAAAGAAATAGCACCTCTTCCCCAAATCTTCTTCGACAAACTGCGGGAAGCCTTCATTGCCTATTCTATTTGTGGCGGTATGCCCGAACCTGCTTCTTTGATGGTTGACTTTAATGATATGCAAAAAGTGGATTCATCGCTTCGGGATATATTGAATGACTATGCTCTGGACTTTGTGAAACATACTACACCTACGTTGGCACCCCGTATCAATTATGTATGGAACTCTCTGCCCTCTCAATTGGCGAAAGAAAATCGTAAGTTTGTTTATCAACTGGTCCGTCCCGGAGCACGTGCGCGTGAATACGAAGATGCTATTTTATGGTTGGAACAAGCTGGTCTTGTCAATAAAGTCGTTCTGAGCAAGTCGCCCAGGCTGCCACTGAAAGCCTACGATGATTTGAGCACTTTTAAGCTCTATGCATTGGACATAGGGTTGTTGAGGCAATTGTCCGAACTGGATGCAAGTGTCTTGCTATTGTCCACTCCCGGATATACGGAATACAAAGGGGCATTGGCAGAGAATTATGTATTGCAAAGTCTTACAGCACAATTTCAGGCTTCGTTCCGTTACTGGACTTCCGGTAATAAAGCAGAAGTGGATTTTTTACTTCAGCATGGTAATCATATTTATCCGGTAGAAGTGAAAGCAGACCAGAATATAACAGGTAAAAGTCTGATTCAGTACGAGAAACTTTATCAACCTGCTTGCCGGATTCGATATTCGATGCTGAATTTGAAACAAGACGGCAATCTGATTAATATTCCTTTATTTCTTGCGGATAAGACGAAAGAGTTGCTGAATAATAACGTGGGATAAAGAATAGAGAGAAACGGCCAAGTGATGAAAAATACAGGTCATTTAAGGAAAATATCTGTGAAATGTAACGTTTCTCATAGTCTGTGAATCATTTATTATATCAGAAATCGGTCGTATTGGCTACATTTACTCCGATTTTACAAACTAATAAATAAAATAGCTATGAAGACATTAAGCAGAACTGTACTTACTCTTTTAGTTTTGTCCTTCTCCTGTTTGGCAGCGATAGCCGGAGAAGTATCTTTTAAAATAACCAGGCAATACCTGAACTTCCCCATCTCCCATAAAGAGAACAGAGGAAGAATGACTTTTGAAGTAAACGGCAAGCTGGATTTATCCGTCGTTATCCGTCTGGCACCGGATGAAGTGGAATATTGGGTGTTTAAAGATGTGTCGGCTTTCAAAGGAAAGACGATCAAGATAACCTACGACGGCAATGAGAAGGGATTGAGCAAAATATACCAGTCCGACGAAATCGAAGGACAAGCTGAACTGTATAAGGAAAAGAACCGTCCGCAATTCCACTTCACTACCCGGAGAGGCTGGATCAATGACCCTAACGGATTAATCTATTATGAGGGCGAATACCACCTGTTCTACCAGCACAATCCTTTCGAAAGAGACTGGGAGAATATGCACTGGGGCCATGCGGTCAGCAAGGACCTGATACACTGGACAGAATTACCGGACGCTCTGTATCCCGACCATTTAGGAACGATGTTCTCCGGTTCGGCAGTCATCGACTATGATAATACCGCCGAATTTAATAAAGGCAAGACTCCAGCCATGGTTGCCGCCTTCACCGCCGCCAGCAGTGACAGACAAGTGCAGGGGATAGCCTACAGCCTTGACAAAGGACGTACATTCACGAAGTACGACAAGAATCCGGTGATCAACTCCAAGGAGAAATGGAACTCTCAGGACACACGCGACCCGAAAGTGTTCTGGTATGCGCCCTCCAAACATTGGGTACTGGTACTGAACGAGCGCGACGGACACTCCATCTATACCTCTTCCAATCTCAAAGACTGGAAATACGAGAGCCATGTTACAGGCTTCTGGGAATGTCCCGAATTGTTCGAACTGCCGGTTGACGGTGACAAGAACCACACGAAGTGGGTGATGTACGGTGCCACCGGTACGTATATGCTAGGCTCTTTCGACGGCAAGGTATTTACTCCCGAAGCCGGAAAATACTGCTATACCACCGGAAGTATCTATGCAGCCCAGACCTTTACCAATATTCCGGCAAGCGACGGCAGACGCATCCAGATAGGCTGGGGAAGAATCTCCCACCCCGGTATGCCTTTCAACGGAATGATGATGCTCCCCACCGAACTGACTTTGCGTACCACCAAAGACGGCATCCGCCTTGTCAACGTTCCCGTAAAGGAGGTCGAATCTTTGTGTAAACCTCTTCGTTCCTGGAAATCTCTTTCTTCGGATGAGGCCAACCGCCACTTGAAAGAGTTTTATGATGCCGACTGTCTCCGCATTAAGACAACGATCAAACTCTCTCATGCCACGGATGCCGGATTCAACCTTTTCGGCCAGCGCATGATCGGCTACGACATGAACTCCAATACTTTGAACGGCCGTTTCTACTCTCCCCAAGACCCGACCAGCATGGAGTTGAGTGCCGATATTTACATTGACCGCACCTCTATCGAAGTCTTTATCGACGGCGGACTGTATTCTTATTCCATGGAACGCCGCCCTGATACTAACAACAGAGAAGGACTCCACTTCTGGGGAAACCGTATCGAAGTGAAAGACCTGCAAGTCTTTTCCGTAGAATCCATTTGGTAGACGGAAATCAAAAGCTATCTTTAAATAGGAAAGAGAATATGAAAACGCGTAGTGAAGTTTTTCAGTTTGAGAAAGAGTTGAAATGGGAGCACCCCGCTCCGGGAATCCGTCGTCAGATAATGGGATACGACGGACAGTTGATGATGGTCAAGGTAGAATTTGAGAAAGGAGCGGTCGGTACGTTGCATGAACATTACCACAGTCAGGCTACCTACGTGGCAAGTGGAAAGTTTGAACTGACCATCGGCGACCGGAAAGAGATACTGTCGACCGGCGATGGATACTATGTAGCACCCGACGAACCGCATGGATGCGTCTGTCTGGAAGCGGGAGTATTGATAGACACATTCAGTCCCATGCGGGCTGATTTTCTGGAATAGTTCCTGATGAATGGTAGGTTACCGGATAATGATGGTATAAATTTACCACATATATGGTATTTCCTGTCAACAAAAACTGCACTATCTTTGTAATATCTTAAAACAAAGGAAATTAAAAACAGATATATATGGAAAAGATTGCAAGGAAATTGACGGATTTGATAGGTAACACTCCGTTGTTGGAACTAAGTAATTATAATAAGAGTAACGGCTTGAAGGCTCGTCTGATCGTGAAAATCGAATCATTCAATCCCGCGGGCAGTGTAAAAGACCGCGTGGCATTGGCAATGATTGAAGATGCCGAAGTGAAAGGAGTCTTGACTCCCGGCGCAACAATCATCGAGCCTACCAGTGGAAATACGGGAGTAGGATTGGCATTCGTTGCTGCCGCCAAGGGGTACAAACTGATTTTGACGATGCCCGATACGATGAGCGTCGAACGTCGTAACCTTTTGAAAGCTCTGGGAGCGGAACTCGTGCTCACTCCCGGTGCCGACGGAATGAAAGGGGCGATTGCCAAAGCGGAAGAGTTGAAAGCTGCCACTCCGGGCAGCGTTATCTTACAGCAATTTGAAAATCCTGCTAATCCCGCTATGCATCTACGCACTACCGGACTGGAAATATGGAGAGATACCGAGGGGAAAGTCGATATCTTCGTTGCCGGTGTAGGTACTGGCGGGACAATTAGCGGAGTAGGAGAAGCATTGAAGATGCGCGATCCCAGTGTGAAGGCGGTGGCGGTAGAACCTGCCGACTCTCCGGTACTGTCCGGCGGAAAGCCCGGACCTCACAAGATCCAGGGAATCGGTGCCGGTTTCGTACCGAAGACTTATAATGCTTCTGTCGTAGATGAAATTATTCAGGTGCAGAATGACGACGCTATCCGTACCAGTCGTGCGCTGGCGGAGAAAGAAGGGCTGTTGGTCGGCATATCTTCGGGAGCAGCCGTCTATGCGGCTACCGAACTGGCGAAACGTCCCGAAAACGAAGGGAAGATGATCGTAGCCTTATTGCCTGATACGGGAGAGCGTTATTTATCCACTATCCTGTACGCGTTCGAAGAGTATCCTTTGTAAAGGAACGTTTTTTTTGAAAGAAATATAGAGAATAATCCTGTGGTTACTTGGCAAAACCGTATATTTGCCAAGTAACCATTTTTATTTAATACTATGCAAAACAAGACGTTAGGGATTCTGATGATTATTCTCCTGCTGTTTTCTGCCTGTAAAGATGAAGAAACTCCTCTCTCTTCAACGAAGCAATTAATCAGCTATTCGATTCAGAAGAGTGACAATCAAGGTAAAATTAAGAATGACGTGAGAGGTTCCATTAAAGGGAATGTGATAACGCTATCGATGGATCAATATGATGACCTGAAGTCATTGATTGCTACATTCAAGTATGAAGGAACGTCTGTAAGCGTGAATGGAGTCGGGCAGGAATCCGGCATCACTTCGAATGATTTTTCCCGGCCGCTGATGATTCTCGTAGAAGCAGAAGACGGCAGCAGGGAACAATATACAGTCGAAGTTGTCTTGAAAGATGCGCAGGTCTTATCCGAATTTCGCTTTTTGAGAAAAGATAATGCTTTGCTGACTGCTGATGTCTCATGTACGATTGAAGATGAGACTATTGTATCTTCCTACACATTTCCACAATCGAAACTGATTCCTGTCTTTACGACTGATGCCGTGAAAGTAATGGTAGATGATGTAGAACAGGTCAGCGGTGTGACGGAGAATGATTTCGCCTCTCCGGTCACTTATCAGTTTGTGATGCGGAATGGAGAAGTAGTCCGATACATCCTGACGTTGGACTTTATCCTGATTCCTCAGTTTACGATCACGACAGAAGACCCTAATGTTACGGAGATACCAAGTAAGGATTATTATTTGAATGCGACTCTCACCGTGGATGGCAAGGGGATTTATGAGAACTATACAGGCAAGACAGAGGTGAAAGGAAGGGGAAACTCCACATGGGGATATCCGAAGAAACCTTACCGGTTAAAGCTTGATAAGAAATCTGAGATTTGTGGTTTGGGAAAAGCGAAGAATTATGTATTACTGGCTAATCATATCGATCCTACCTTAATGCTTAACTCAGTTGCCTTCAAAGTCGGGCAATTGCTGGATATTCCTTTCACCAATCATGCCATTCCGGTGGATGTGGTTCTGAATGGCAAATACAAGGGTTCCTATCTGCTGACGGAACAGATAGAAATCAAAGAAAACCGTGTGGATTTGGATGAGAATAACAGCGTGATGTGGGAGCTTGATTCCTACTTTGATGAAGATCCGAAATTCAAGTCCGAAGCATTCAATCTTCCGGTGATGGTGAAAGACCCTGATTTGACTACAGAGCAGTTTGAGTATTGGAAGAAAGATTTTAATGTATTTACCGTGCAGTTTGCAAAGGAGCCGTTAGAAGGAAATATGTATGTGGATATGATTGATATTGAATCAGTTGCAAAATATCTGATTACCTTTAATTTGGTACACAATATGGAGATTAACCATCCGAAAAGTATCTTTATTCATAAAGAGGGGAAGGGTAAGTATGTTATGGGACCGATCTGGGACTTTGACTGGGCGTATGATTACGAAGGTAAAGAGACACATTTCGGGAGTTATGAAACTCCGCTCTTTTCTGATGATATGAATGGAGTGGGAACCGCCTTTTTCCAACGCTTCCTACAAGACAGTCGGGTGAGAACTATTTATAAAAACTTTTGGCAAGACTTTAAGTCAAATAAATTAAATGAGTTGTTGCAGTATATAGATGATCAGGCCAAGCTTATTAAACCATCTGTAACGAGAAATAGTGAATTATGGGAAAACACCCGTTCCTTTGATGCGAAAGTGATAGAACTGAAGAATTGGTTGAAAAATAGGGCAGAGTATATAGATGGTGAAGTAAATCAATACTGATAGAGTTTCATATATTAGCATTTCACTTCTCAGTCATTAACACTTGACTTCTCAGATGTTAATACTTGTCGTATCAGGTATTAACACCTGAGAACTTGAGTATTAATGCCTGATAGACTGACTTATAACATCATGAAAATACATGATTTTGCAGGTGATTCCATGAGGTTTGTACATCTCATGGTTTTTCGTCTGCCCGCAGACCGAAAACTTTTCCTGTCATCTGATCTACAGGTACTTTCCATACTTTGACATTCCGTACGGCAGGATCGGAATAGCTGAACTGATCCTTTGTGTAATGGCGCATGATAATGTCCAGTGCACAACGTTTTTCCTCCATATCTTCTATGAATTCTACTTTCCCACGGCACATGGCACTCTCCGAGCGCATACTGTAGCTGCAAGCTACCTGCTTGTGCTGATAGACAAGTTTGTGTCCGAGGCTGAACGTGATACACACGTTGTTATTACGTTGCAGCATTTCTATCTTTCCCCCTTCGGGACCGGAATGGAGGTAAAGAGTATCGTTTTCATAACCGAAGTTCATAGGAACTACGTATGGATTGCCTTCCAGGTCTGTTATGCCTACAAAGCAGGCATCAGCTTGAAGAATAATGGATTCGATTCGTTGCTTGTCTTCGATAACGATTGTTTTCATTCTAATGTCGGTTTTTACAGGTTTGTGCCAAGCCTCTGGCACAGTTGTGCCACCGCATTGGCACTACTATGCCAAGCCCTTGGCACAAGCGTGCCAATAGAGTGGCACAGAAGAGTATACTATTAATTCGTTTTTACAGTACTTGTTTCTATTTCTCAATCAGCGCAAAGTCTAATTGCTTCTTCTCCAGATTGGCACGTGCCACACGAATGGTGATGGCATCTCCCAGGCTGTATATCTTGTTCTTACGGCGTCCGCGGAGGCAATAATTCTTTTCGTCGAATTCATAATAGTCATCGTCCAGATCACGGATAGGAACCATGCCTTCACATTTGTTCTCGTTGAGTTCAACGTAAAGACCCCATTCCGTAACACCGGAGATCACACCATCATAAACTTGTCCGAGACGTTCGCTCATGAATTCTACCTGTTTGTATTTGATAGAAGCACGTTCGGCATTGGCTGCAATCTGTTCCATGTTCGAACTATGGTCGCAGAGGTCCTCGTACTTGCTTTCGGATACGCTACGACCGCCGTCCATATACTTCGTAACCAAGCGGTGTACCATCATATCCGGGAATCGGCGGATGGGTGAAGTGAAGTGGGTGTAATAGTCGAATGCCAGTCCGTAATGGCCGATATTGTGCGTAGAATAACGCGCTTTCTGCATGGCACGGATGGATACGGTTTCAATCAGGTTTTCCTCCTTCTTGCCATGAATATCATCCAGCAAATGGTTGATAGACTTTGATATATCTGTTTTCGTTCCGCTTGTACGTACTTTATAGCCGAAGCGGGCGATGAACTGTGACAGGTTTTCCAGTTTTTCCGGATCGGGCAGATCGTGGATACGATAAGGAAGTACTTTGGCTTTTTTGTTCTTGGGTACACGTCCCACTTTCTCTGCTACTGTCCTGTTGGCAAGCAGCATGAATTCTTCTACCAGCTTGTTGGCATCTTTGGATTCTTTGAAGTATACGCTGATAGGTTTGCCCTTTTCGTCGATTTCAAACTTCACCTCGTAGCGGTCGAAGTTGATAGCTCCTGCTGCGAAACGTTTCTCGCGCAGTGCTTTGGCGATGGTATCCAGCATGAGAACTTCTTCTTTAAAATCGCCCGTTTTCGTTTCGATGATCTGTTGCGCCTCTTCGTAAGTGAAGCGACGGTCGGAGTTGATGACGGTATGTACGATGCGGGAGTCTCTTACTTCTCCTTTCTCGGTGATGTCGAAGATGACGGAGAATGCGAGTTTCTCTTCATTCGGACGCAAGGAACAGATGAAGTTACACAAGCGTTCGGGAAGCATCGGGATGGTACGGTCTACTAGATAAACGGAAGTCGCCCGCTTTTCAGCTTCTTTGTCGATGATGCCGCCTTCTTTTACATAGTGAGTTACATCGGCGATATGTACGCCTACTTCCCACAATCCGTCTTTGATTGACCGGATCGAAAGTGCGTCGTCGAAGTCCTTGGCGTCTTTCGGGTCAATGGTGAAAGTCGTTACTTTACGGAAGTCTTCGCGTCTGGCTATCTCTTCCGGAGTAATTTCTGCGGGGATCTTATCGGCGGCTGTTTCTACCGCTTTCGGATATACGTAGGGCAGGCCGAACTCAGCGAGGATGGCGTGCATTTCTGTCGTATTGTCTCCTGCTACACCGAGGATGTCGATCACTTGTCCGATAGGATTCTTTGCCTTGTCGGGCCATTCGGTTACTTTCACGATTGCCTTGTCACCGGTTTTTCCTCCTTTCAGCTTCTCTTTCGGGATGAAGATGTCGTTGGCAAGCGTACGGTTTTCCGTAACTAAGAATGCATACGACTTGGCTACTTCCAGTGTACCTACAAAGGTATCGTTGGCACGTTCCAGAATCTCGATGACTTCTCCTTCCGCGTCTTTATTCTTCCGCTTGGCGTAGAAAGTGATCTTTACTTTGTCATTGTTCATGGCATGTGCCGAATTGCGTTCGGCAACAAAGATCGGATCGCCTCCACCTTCGGGGATAAAGGAGTTCTTTCCGTTGCTCTTGCGTTGGAAGGTACCGATCATCTCCGTTCCGTGATTGTTGAGGCGGAACTTTCCTTTTTCAATTTCGGAAATATAATCGTCATCTGAAAGGTCGTGTAACAGGTCAGCGCATAGCATTTTCTGCGGATGGGTAGTGAGATGCAACTCCGAGAAAATATACTTCATACTAAGCGTTTCGCTGGGTTTGGCATGGAAAAAGTCTATCAATAACGCTGCCAGCTCTTTCTTACTCATTCTTTTGCCGGCCTTTTTCTCTTTCTTTTCTTTCTTTTTCGCCATAATGTATAGAATTGATTTATTTGAAAATTCTTTGATGGGAGTACAAAGTAAACAAATATTTGAATTTGATAGTTATGAATTGGATAAAACTTTCGCTGACTTCGCTAATTTCGTTCTTATTAAAATAAAAAGCATCCCTTCTGGATCACTTCGGTAAGAATGCTTATAAGAGAGAATAATTGAGAAATGCAAAATAGCTTTTATTTTATATTTATTGTATCTTTGTAGCATCATTCTTTTCTTATACATCGAGGTTATAATTAATGGAGAGTATCTTAATAACAGGAGCAAGCGGATTTATAGGGAGTTTTATTGTCGAAGAGGCATTAAAACGAAAGTTTGGTGTGTGGGCGGGGATTCGTCCCACCAGCAGCAAAAAGTACTTGAAGAACCGGAAGATTCACTTTCTGGAACTGGACTTTGCCCATCCCAATGAATTGCGTGCCCAACTCTCCGGACATAAAGGGACCTATAACAAGTTTGATTATATCATCCATTGTGCGGGAGTCACGAAATGTCCGGATAAGAAAACTTTTGATTATGTGAATTATCTACAGACCAAATACTTTATTGATACACTGAAAGCGCTGAATATGGTTCCGAAGCAATTCATCTATATCAGTACGCTGAGCGTATTCGGGCCCGTACGCGAAAAAGACTATTCGCCGATAGAAGCCGATGATGGCCCGATGCCTAATACTGCCTACGGTTTTAGTAAGCTCAAGGCTGAACTCTATATTCAGAGTATTCCCGGTTTCCCTTATGTCATTTATCGCCCTACAGGAGTTTACGGCCCTCGTGAACTGGATTATTTCCTGATGGCGAAGTCCATCCGGCAACATGTTGACTTCTCTGTCGGCTTCCGGCGGCAGGACCTGACTTTTGTTTATGTAAAAGACATTGTGCAGGCCATCTTCCTTGGAATAGAAAAAAAAGTGACTAGAAGAGCTTATTTTCTGACTGACGGGAAGGTGTATAATAGTCGTGTATTTTCGGACCTAATACAAAAAGAACTGGGTAATCCGTTTGTTATTCATGTGAAATGTCCATTAATTGTGCTAAAAGTTATATCTTTGCTCGCTGAATTCATTGCAACACGTTCCGGCAAGAGCAGTACGCTGAATTCTGATAAATATAAAATAATGAAACAACGTAACTGGCAATGTGATATAACCCCTGTCATTAATGAGTTAGGGTATGCTCCCGAATATGACTTGGAGAAGGGAGTCCGTGAAACCATTGACTGGTATAAAAACGAAGGATGGCTTTAGACTTATTTAAGCGAGTGGAAACCCGGAAGGGGTTGTTTGCTGTGGAGAAGATTACATTGATTTATAATCTGTTGACCTCCATTTTGATTCTGTTCCTGTTTCAGCGAATGGATCATCCATGGCACATGTTGCTGGATAGGGCGATGATCGCCGCAATGACTTTTTTGCTGATGTATCTTTATCGGCTGGCTCCTTGCAAGTTTTCGGCGTTTGTACGTGTTGCCATTCAGATGAGCCTGCTTTCCTATTGGTATCCGGATACGTTTGAGTTTAACCGGTTCTTCCCCAATCTCGATCATGTGTTTGCCATAACCGAGCAGTTTATCTTTAACGGACAGCCTGCTATCTGGTTCTGCCATACATTCCCGCATCTTCTGGTCAGTGAAGCATTCAATATGGGATATTTCTTTTATTATCCGATGATGCTCATTGTGACGGTGTTTTATTTTATCTATAAATTTGAATGGTTTGAGAAGATGTCGTTTGTACTGGTGACTTCTTTCTTTATCTATTATCTGATTTATATCTTTGTTCCGGTAGCAGGGCCGCAGTTCTACTTCCCGGCTATAGGGTTTGATAATGTATCTAAAGGAATTTTTCCGGCCATTGGCGACTATTTCAACCAGCATCAGGAACTGTTGCCCGGTCCGGGATATCAGCATGGGTTTTTCTATAATCTGGTAGAAGGTTCGCAGCAGGTAGGAGAGCGTCCTACGGCAGCTTTCCCCAGTTCGCATGTCGGTATTTCTACCATTCTTATGATTATGGCATGGCGTGGCAGTAAGAAGTTGTTTGCCTGCCTGATTCCTTTTTATATGCTGCTTTGCGGGGCTACTGTATATATTCAGGCACACTACGTTATCGATGCGATCGTAGGTTTTTTCTCTGCATTCTTGTTGTATGTTGTAGCAACCTGGATGTTCAAGAAATGGTTTGCGCAGCCGATGTTCAAGTAAAACTAATCTAAAAGAGAATTTACTTTTTCAGGAATTGTTTCGAATATCCGGAACAACTCTTCTTTTGTTTCTGCCCGCAACATGGCAATACGAGTCTCTTTGAAATTAGGAATCCCTTTGAATAGCGGACTGGCAGCCAAGTGGCGGCGCACGTGCAAGATGCCCCTGCGTTCATCAAGCAGATTCACACTGTCAATCACTTCTTGGCGAAGTACCTCCATACACCATTCAAAGCTGAGTGGCGGCAATTCCTCTCCCGTTTCCAGATAATGCTTTACTTCCTTGAATATCCAGGGACGTCCGAAGCTGGCACGACCGATCATGACTGCATCTACTCCGTAACGGTCAAAGCACTCCTTGCAGCGTTGAGGTGTTGTCACGTCTCCGTTGCCAATGATAGGAATGTGCATCCTTTGATTGTTCTTCACTTCTCCGATCAGTGTCCAGTCTGCTTCTCCGGTGTACATTTGCGCACGGGTTCTACCGTGAATGGTTAGTGCGGCAATGCCGCAATCCTGTAGTTGTTCTGCCAGGTCTACAATGATTTTATTGTTGGCGTCCCATCCTAAACGGGTTTTCACTGTCACAGGTATTTTGACTGCGTCCACTACGGCACGGGTAATTTCCAGCATCTTCGGAATATTCTGCAGCATTCCTGCTCCTGCTCCTTTTCCTGCTACTCTCTTCACGGGGCAGCCGAAGTTTATGTCGAGAATATCGGGCTGCGCCTGCTCTACGATCTTCGCAGCTTCGACCATCGTTTCCGTATCTTTACCATAAATCTGAATGGCTACAGGGCGTTCTTCATCGCTGATACTCAGTTTCTGTGCAGTCTTGCTGACAGCGCGTATCAGTGCATCGCTCGATACAAATTCAGTATATACCATGTCAGCTCCGAACTTTTTGCACATCAGGCGGAAAGCAGGATCTGTCACGTCCTCCATCGGGGCGAGTAGTATAGGGTGTTCTCCCAGGTCTATATGGCTTATTTTCATAATCGATACTTCTTTTTGCGGTGCAAAGGTACGGATAAAAACTGAAAGAACTATTTGTTGAGGTAAGTTTCACGGATACGGATTAATTCGTACCTTTGCATTCTCCTATCACATTTAAATGATTATCAGATAGTAAAATGAATATAAAAGATTTTGAAATAATGGCGCCTGTCGGTTCGCGTGAATCCCTTGCGGCAGCCATTCAGGCTGGAGCCGATTCTATCTATTTTGGTATAGAAAACCTTAACATGCGTGCCCGTTCTGCCAATACGTTTACCGTTGATGACTTGCGTGAGATAGCTCAGACGTGTGATGAACATGGAATGAAAAGCTATCTGACCGTTAATACCATTATCTATGATAAGGATATCCCTTTGATGCGTACGATCGTTGACGCGGCTAAAGCGGCAGGAATATCAGCGGTGATCGCTGCCGATGTTGCGGTAATGAACTATGCCCGTCAGATCGGTCAGGAGGTACACCTGTCTACTCAATTGAATATATCGAATGCGGAAGCCTTGAAGTTCTACGCCCAGTTTGCCGATGTCGTAGTGCTGGCCCGTGAGTTGAATCTGGAACAGGTGGCCGAGATTTATCGTCAGATTCGGGAAGAGAATATCTGCGGTCCGAGCGGAGAGCAGATTCGTATTGAAATGTTCTGTCACGGTGCCTTGTGCATGGCAGTCTCCGGTAAGTGCTATCTGTCTCTGCACGAAATGAATCACTCGGCCAATCGGGGTGCCTGTATGCAGGTATGCCGCCGTTCTTATACGGTTCGCGATAAGGAGACGGATGTGGAACTGGATATTGACAATGAATATATCATGTCACCGAAAGACTTGAAGACCATTCATTTTATGAATAAGATGATGGATGCGGGTGTGCGTGTATTCAAGATTGAGGGACGTGCCCGCGGTCCTGAGTATGTGCGTACGGTGGTGGAATGTTATAAAGAAGCGATAAAGGCCTATCTGGATGATACGTTTACAGACGAAAAGATTGTCGCTTGGGATGAACGTCTGAAAGCAGTCTTTAACCGTGGCTTTTGGGATGGCTACTATCTGGGACAACGCTTGGGCGAATGGACGCGGAATTATGGTTCGGCCGCTACGGAACGTAAAATCTATGTGGGCAAAGGTATCAAATACTTCTCCAATATTGGCGTCTCTGAATTTTTGGTAGAAGCTGCCGAAGTCAGTGTAGGCGACAAGCTGCTGATAACGGGACCTACCACCGGCGCAGTCTTTATGACACTGGACGAAGCGCGTGTCGATCTGAAGCCGGTAGAGACGGTGAAGAAAGGGCAGCGTTTCTCAATGAAATCAGAGAAGATACGTCCCAGCGACAAATTATATAAATTGGTGTCTACCGAAGAATTGAAGAAATTCAAGGGACTTGATGTAGAACAGAAAAGAGGATAAACAATGAGCCAGTATATCTACGAATTGGAGATGAAGGTGCGTGATTACGAATGTGACCTTCAGGGGATTGTCAACAATGCCAATTATCAGCATTATCTGGAGCATACCCGTCATGAGTTTTTGACCTCGGTAGGTGTTAGCTTTGCGGCGCTTCATGAACAGGGAGTCGATCCGGTAGTGGCACGTATCAATATGGCTTTCAAGACTCCGTTGAAGAGTGGGGACGAGTTTGTCTCCAAACTGTATATGAAGAAAGAAGGCATCAAATACGTATTCTATCAGGATATCTTCCGCAAAAGCGATCAGAAAGTAGTAGTGAAATCCACTGTTGAGACGGTATGTGTGGTAAACGGACGTTTAAGTAACAGCGAATTGTTCGACAATGTCTTTGCACCATACCTGAAATGACCGATAACGAACAAGAACAAATATATAGCATCGCTCTGACAATGGTGCCCGGTATCGGGCACATTGGGGCGAAACGTCTGGTAGAGGGCATGAAGAGTGCCACCGATGTGTTCCGCTTCCGGAAAGAACTGGCGCAGCGATTATCCGGAGTACATGAACGGGTGTCGGGTGCACTGGACTGTCCGCCAATTATTGCCCGTGCCGAACAGGAACTCGTATTCCTGCAAAAGAATCATATCCAGTGCCTGACATTTCACGATGAGGCATACCCTTCCCGCTTGCGGGAGTGTGAAGACGCTCCTATAGTATTGTTCTATAAGGGAAATGCCGATTTGAATGCTCTCCATATCATTAATATGGTAGGCACCCGCCACGCTACTGATTACGGTACGCAACTCTGTACTACTTTCCTCCGTGACTTAAAAACTTTGTGCCCTGACGTATTAGTTGTCAGCGGCCTTGCTTACGGCATTGATATCAATGCCCACCGGAGTGCATTGGACAATGACTTGCCTACGGTCGGCGTGTTAGCTCACGGACTGGACCGTATTTATCCTTCTCTTCATCGTAAGACAGCCGTTGAAATGCTTGATAAAGGCGGATTGCTGACAGAATTTCCTGTCGGTACAACACCGGATAAACACAATTTTATCAGTCGCAACCGTATTGTGGCCGGTATGTGTGATGCTACGATTGTGGTAGAATCGGCTGCCAAAGGCGGCTCTCTGATCACAGCCGAGCTTGCGGAAAGCTATCATCGCGACTGTTTCGCCTTCCCCGGTCGTGCGACCGACGAATATTCAAAAGGGTGTAACCAACTGATCCGTGACAGTAAAGCATCCCTCCTGTTGTCTGCCGAAGACTTGGTGGAAGCGATGGGATGGACGTTGGATTCGCATCCGGTAAAGGTAGAGAATGTACAGCGCAGCCTGTTTCTGGAACTGACAGAAGAGGAGCAAAAGGTAGTCCATACGTTGGAAAAACAAGGAAACTTACAGATTAATACCTTAGTGGTAGAGACAGATATTCCCGTACATAAAATGAGTGCAATTCTCTTTGAACTGGAAATGAAGGGAGCCGTACGGGTATTGGCAGGAGGAATTTATCAATTATTATAAATCTAATAACCAACCTAAAACAATTTAAAATGAAACGACATTTTTGGGCATTCATGTCAGTAGCATGCCTGTTATCCGTTCAAAACACACATGGACAACAAATGGTTCCTGCACAGAAAATCTCCGCAGCACCCGTTGCAGGTGTACAAATGACTCTTGCGCAATCCGATGGAATTGCTTTTCGTGAACTTCCTTTCCCGGAGGCTTTAAAAAGAGCGGAGGTGGAGGACAAACTACTTTTTGTTGACTGCTTCACGACTTGGTGCGGTCCTTGCAAGAGGTTATCCAAGGTCGTTTTTAAAGATTCCCTGGTTGCCGATTATTTTAACCGTCATTTTGTGAATCTGAAGATGGACATGGAGAAAGGTGAAGGAGTGGAACTCAAAAAGAAATATGGGGTACACGCGTATCCTACCCTTCTTTTCATTAATTCAAGCGGTGAGGTCGTATACCGGCTGGTGGGTGCTGAGGATGCTCCTGAATTGCTGAAGAAAGTGAAACTGGGTGTAGAGTCCGGTGGACTTTCGGGACTTAAGAAACGTTATGAAGCAGGTGACCGTGACTTGGCTTTTATCTGCGGATACATCAATGCGCTTTCTGCTGCCAACCGTGAACAGGAGGCAGGACAGGTGGCAGCTGATTTCTTGCAGGGAAGTGAACAGAAAATGCTGGAAGATGAAGATTACTTTTTGGTATTCTATTACTATGTGCATGATGTCAACTCTTCCGCATTTCAGTATGCGGTAAACCATCAGAAAGAAATTGCTGACAAATTTCCCCGTCAGGCCGCTTCTCTCGACCGCAGATTGCTCGAAGACTGGATAGCCGGTTCGTATGCTTATCTGAAAGTGGACGAGTCCGGTCACTGTACGTTTGACGAACAGGGTTTGGATGCCTACGTGGGGCAGATGAAACAGATGAATGTGGCGGAAGCTGATATGATAGGTGAGAGTCTACGCCTCAGCAGAGACGGTATAATGAAGCAATGGGATTCATTTGTAAAACGTGGCGATAAGATACTTGCCTCGCACACCATTTTGGGTGACGAAGGGCATTTATTGCAATGGGTGAATTGGCTCAACAAGGAGTGTGCAGATATGTCATTGCGTGAGAAAGCTGCTCAGTGGTGTGATAAAGCCTGCGAAGAATTGATAAAGAAGAATGAGGAGATCAAAAAGAACTTGCCTCCCGGAGCTATTCCGGCTGTTTCTATGGTAGACCATAAAGGACAGTTGCTACAGGTGGCAGAGAAACTGAGAAAATCAAAAGAGAAAAACTGAATACTTTGTTTGCGGGCGGCGAAGGTATAAAAAATATGTTTATCCTTACTTATCCTGCTTTTTTTCTCTTATCTTAGTGGCATAATAAAAAACAAACAACTATGAATCAAACACGTTGTATCGTAATTTTGTCTATTCTTGCTCTTTTTGTAGCAAGCGTATCTGTTGCCGGAAATATCTCTTTGCCGGATGCTTCTCAAAAGGTTTTTGAAGGAAAACCATGTATTAACTCTCCCCGGACGATTGGCAATTATCCTGCCAGTCCTTTCCTCTTTTATATTCCTACTACCGGTCAGCGGCCGATGGAATGGAGTGCGGAGAAACTTCCGAAAGGATTGAAACTGGATTCGAAAACAGGGATTATCACAGGATCAGTAGCTTCTAAAGGTGAATATACCGTCACTCTAAAAGCTAAGAACGCATTGGGGACCAGTACGGAAAAGCTCGTGATCCGCATTGGTGATGACTTGCTGCTGACCCCTCCTATGGGTTGGAACAGTTGGAATACTTTCGGGCGACATCTCACCGAAGAGTTGGTTTTGCAAACTGCGGATGCGCTGGTAGCCAACGGAATGCGGGATTTAGGCTATTCCTATATTAACATCGACGACTTCTGGCAGTTGCCCGAACGGGGAGCTGACGGACATTTGCAGATTAATAAAGATAAGTTCCCGCGTGGAATAAAGTATGTGGCAGATTATCTGCACGAGCGCGGTTTCAAACTCGGAATTTATTCGGATGCGGCCGATAAGACTTGTGGCGGTGTATGCGGCAGTTACGGCTACGAAGAAGTGGATGCGAAAGATTTCGCTTCGTGGGGTGTCGATTTGTTGAAGTATGATTATTGCAATGCTCCTGTCGACCGGGTGGAGGCTATGGAGCGCTATGCTAAGATGGGAAAGGCGTTGCGTGCTACGGGACGTTCCATCGTGTTCTCCATTTGTGAGTGGGGGCAGCGCGAACCTTGGAAATGGGCAAAGCAGGTAGGCGGACATTTGTGGCGCGTTTCGGGAGATATAGGCGATGTGTGGAGTCGTGACGGCAACAAGTTGGGCGGACTTCGTGGTATCCTGGATATTCTTGAAATTAATGCTCCTTTGAGTAAATATGGCGGTCCTTCCGGTTGGAATGATCCTGATATGCTGGTAGTTGGTATCGGTGGGAAGAGTATGAGTATCGGATATGAATCGGAAGGTTGCACCTACGAACAGTATAAGTCTCATTTTGCATTATGGTGTATGATGGCTTCTCCATTACTTTGCGGAAATGACGTACGAAGTATGAATGACAGTACATTGCAGGTTCTGTTGGATAGGGACCTGATTGCTATCAACCAGGATGTGCTGGGCAAGCAGGCGGAACGCAGCATCCGTGCAGATCATTATGATATTTGGGTAAAGCCGTTGGCTGACGGTCGCAAAGCGGTCGCTTGTTTTAACCGGGCGGATACTCCGCGTACTATAGAATTGAATTCAAAAACGGTGGAAGGCCTGTCTTTGGAACAGGTGTATAGTCTTGATAGCCGCTCTATGGAAAATGCTGCGAATAACATAATGGTGGATTTGGCGCCTTACCAATGCAAGGTTTATATTTGTGGAAAGCCGAAAAAATAGCCAATGACAGTACTGGAATAACAGTAATAAATCTCAGAGGTAGGATAAATAAAGAAAGGTTGGGGCATAAAAAAAGGAGCAACGCCTTGCTCCAACCTTTGTTAACCTTAAATCTAATACTATGAAAAAAATCACATGACAAATGTAAGCCTTCTTGCTATTTCTTCCAAATAATATTCTTGTATTTGCGTCTCTTTTGATTTCTTTCACGGATTTTCACTGTTATCGCACACAATGGGTGTAAAATAGACATATTTCAATATAGCTTCTAGTTTGGCGTTATAAATAGTTTCCGTTTCCGAAGGCAGCATCCATTTAGTAAATGTACGGGTTTCATAATAGCCGGATAAATCGGATTTTTCCAATAAGAATTATTCTTGTCCTTTTCTTTTTTTGCATTTTTGGATGATTGTTGTGCGCTTACGGCGGATGAAACAATTATCAATAAGGATAAGGCAGTGAGTTTCATAAGCGAATTTATATTTAGTGTATTATAGAACGATTATAGTGTCGCTCCCTTATCCGCCATAATAGCTCATTCAGAGAAATGTTTTTTACTTGTGGTGATAATAGTTGACCGGAAGTTTTACTTGCATTATACCCTTTTATGGGTAAATTATTAGAATGTGTAGTTTTACTGAAATCCGACCAGGCATGTATGATTGTCCAAGATAATGGATTCTCTTTATCTTTTTGTTTGGACGCTTTAGCTGCATCCCGGTTAATGAGAGCTGCTACATAATCCGGACCACCACACAATGGATTATCAAATAATCCGGACCAGATAGAGAACTTGGCGGTAACTACCGGAATCTCAATATTCTCTTTGTTTTTCACCCATATCATATCACCTCCCATATTATACGGACTGTATTGAATGGCCACCATTCCTGTCAACCCTTCTATCTCACGGGCATATATCTCATAGGCCTGCCGGGCCTCTTTGCTGAATACATCCTTGCAGATGAATCCGAATATTTTGATATTTAATTTCTTGAAATGCCAGTTCATACGCTGTGCAAATTCAATCAGAAGTTCTTCCCGGTTGGGACGGTTTTTTGCAAATTCATCAGGATATTGATATCCTCCTCCATATTCTATCACACTTGAGTTGTCTTTCTTCATGGTTACAAAACGGTTCCAGGTGGAAGTACTCACTACCGATAGATTAACCGGGCAAAGAGTCCATGAAACCGGAGAACGATTTCCGTCTTTATTGCCATAGTACACCGGACTATCAAGGAATTCTCCCATTGTCCATTGCATATTATCGCCGTCACTGATAACAAAAGAATGGAATGCTGAATTATCTTCAAAATCTATATTTTCTTTTTTAATTTCATGTATGGGTAAAGGATGCATTTTATCGGAAGCCGCCATGATAACAGGAAGGTTACGACACCAGTTTGAAGCGGTATTATAATGTCCCCATCTTGTGATAGCCCCTGTATATTCATCTTCATTTCCATAATTCCAGCCTAATATGGGTGAAAGCGGAGTAACCCATTCCAGTATTTGTTCGGAAAAACGTCCCGTTCCATAATATAGCATCAGTTTCTGGGCTATAGCGATATCTCTGCAGTTACTTACTTTTGGGTCGATGCTAAGAGCTGAACTTCGATTAAGTTGCTTTTTGCAACGTTTGAAACATGATTCCGGAGATTCATTGCGTGCGTCTTTTAGTTTCTTTAATCCGGACTGTTTGATTCGTTTCTCTAAAGATTCTTCTACTAGTACACCTTTCAGAAGGCTGGCATATACTGTTGCCACATTAGCTGAATAATTGATTCCTTCTCTTCGTGAGTAATTTTCTCCTGTTGAGGTGTCATTTTTATAGAGTATGTACCCTTTTATAATCTTTTTTTTCATGAGATGCTCCAGGAGCTCCCAGATATCCATTCGGATTACTTTATTGATATTCAAGCTTTTCTGTGAGCTTTTTAAAATCTCATGATAGGAATTGTTGTTTATTTCTATCCAGACCATTTCATCAAAAGAACCTTCGTTCACCGCTTGTCCGCATAGACCGGATAATGACTCTAAAAGCATACTTTCTGCCCTACTGAGTCCTTCCCCATTACATAGGATTAATTGTTGAGGTGCTTTTTGTATAAACCAGCCATGTCTGCCATTATAGGCGAATGTCATAATGGAGGATAATAAACAAATAATAAGTGCGGATAGTAATTTGATTTTCATGATCGGAATGTTTAGGATTAAAAAGAGCTTTTCCCGAAACAGATCGGGGAAAAAGGCTCTTTTCTATTTTGAAGTTTTACAGTGTTGTTATCTTATCATTTAGAGACTTCCAATGGTAATGTCCGCATTTCATTAGCTATGCTAATGTCGTCGATATAGTTGTCGGATAGAGTAATAGCGAATACTGCGATATTCTCATCTTTAGGAAGTACCAGTGTGTGTGCCTCTTTGGGAAGCTCGATACCCAATTTATACATATATGTGTAGATATAGGTGTCATTCCCTTTTTCAGTATGTCGATGAGAACCGATGTAAGCGAGCGAAGCGTTGCGAATATAGCCGTTGCTGACACCTTTATGTCCCCATTGTCCGTAGAAACCGGAGTAATAAGGTATTTCAAATTCATGTGATTTACCATTAACAAGGAATGTTGATTTGCGATCCTTGTCTGTAGAGGCAGCCAGAATATATAGTTTCTTTCCCGCTGCTTCTTTGGGTAGCTGGATTGTATCTCCCTTACATTTGATAACATTCTTATTTTCATGGTCAGCAATGCTGAAGGTGATATTATCACAAGTTACTTTATCACCAATTAATTCAGCAGCGAAACTATTTCCTTTTTTATCGAAAGAAACAGTATAACCAAAGTTTTCAGGAGTGAAAGCTTTGCTATTAAATGGTAACTGAAGTGGAATATTTTTTATTGGAGCTGCTTTTACATTTCCTTTTTTCAAGCGGACAGCGAAAGTTTTTGGTCGATAAGATGTCATATCAAAACATAGTTTATTGTTCTGTATAGTGACTTCACCTATTTTTTCTTCTATACCATTTGTCTCATAGGCGGACTCAATGGCGTCAGGGAATGTAACTTCTACATTTTGTGCAGATTTACCTTGCATCTCGTATAAACGGATGATGTATAAATCACTTTCTTCTGCTTTTTTTAGGGAACGAATAGCCACTTGCGGGGTATTTACTTTTACGAAAGAATACTCACGTCCTAATGCACCTTTATGTTTGGGGGTGTTGAATACAGCCAAGTGGCTGTTCAGAGACTCTGCCAAATGACTGATTCCGGCCTGCAATGCTTCGTTCTGATGACCGACGATTGAATAAGTGAAGGTATGATGACCAAAGTCTTGCTGCTCCTGGTATTTATATCTGTCTTTGGTGCTGGGAGCATGGAGTAGTGTCAGGCGTAGAGTGTTATCATTGGGTTTATCCCATCCATACTTACAATCATTCAGGATTGAGATTCCGTAACTTTTATCGGGAGACGTAATGTCTGCCCATTGCTGTGCATATACTTCATAAGCAATATCTGTATTGTTTTTACGTTTTACAGTTCCGATACCCAAATCATAAACAGCTTCCTGGTTTTTTACATTCATCGGAAACTCTGCCTTTAATACGGCGTCTTTTGTTGACCAGTCTATTTCATTAATGATATCGATTCGTTCATCATTTGCACCTTCACTCATGCGGATATATTGTACGAATTTCGAAGATTTATAAGTGCGTTCAATGCGAAGAGCTGCATAACAGGGGCCTTGTTCTTCGATACTGATACGAACATTTTCCGAGATTGGAGTTCCGGGCTTATCTATAGTCTTCTTTTGAATCTCCCATGCAGGCCATTCTTTCGATTCATTGCCTATGAGCAAAGCCAGACGGAATGTCTTGCCCTGTTCTACCAGTTCCTTATTACTACGTTTGTCAACAATAGAAACAATATCGCCATTAGTATCTAAAGTCAGTTTATAGATGCTGTTTTCCAAAGAGTTCTGAGTTGCTTTTAAGAAGGAACCCTTATTGTTTTTTCCAAAACGGACATCATATACGGAGCAGCTTAATGGAGCTACAGAAGCACTAAAGGCAATGTGTGCTTTCCCGTTTTCCCAATTAAGTAATTGTGCCGGAACTTCTTTGCCGTTAGCGTCAAATACTTGTACTCCAGCAGGCTCCTTTGAGATATTTATATAGGCTTCTGCCAGTTCTTTCCGTTGGGCGGCCATTGCATTATAAACGATGAGTGCAGTTCCTTTTACTCTTGTATCCAAGCAAGAAGCGAGAGAACCGACTCCGGTACGGATGATATCATTAAACTGCGTTTGAGAGATCAGTTCATCATTCCAGGAATAGGTATAGGCTTGAGGAAGACTCGTTCCTGTGAGGTCATCGTGGAATTGATGCCAGATAAACCGACGCCACGCATCAGTCAGCGTATTTGCCGGATAGCTTGCTCCGTCAATATAATCAGCCATTACTGAGATTCGTTCGGCTGCATCGCCTAATTGTTCGTTCCGACGATTATATAATTTCATAGCTGCCTGCGAAGTATAACAGCCGGTGGCATGGATGTCCATCAGTAACTCACCATCGTATACAGGAAGTTCAGGATGATTATCGAATGGCAGATAGTCTTTGTATAACTGATCGGAAGTAGCACTGATAATTTCAACTTCTCCACTGCCTTTAACACCTTTTTCTATGGAAACAACCGAATTTATATTAGCAGAACCACCTCGGTCTCCTGCGCCATAGTAACGGTATGCAGTGTTATTGGCTCCATTTTTTGCTGTATTTTTTAGGTCGTTATCTTGGCTGATATCTCCACCATTCCATTCGTGAACATAGTTTTTGCCATTTAAAGCTGCCATGATGCGTGAACCGTCTACCCCTTGCCATAGACCGATATTGAATGGCATCTTGGATTTTCCGTGCATATTATGGTGTCTCCATTGTAATTTTTGCGTTGAGAAACCAATTAAGCCACAATGTGCTGCAATAGTGGGCAATGTATAACTGAATCCAAAACAGTCCGGCAAGAAGATATCTGTAGATTTAACTCCAAACTCTTGTTTATAGAATTGTTGTCCCAACAGAATATTGCGGAAGAAAGATTCGGGTGAAGGTACGTTAGTATCATTGGCATCCCAAGAGCTACCTGAGATATGCCAACGACCTTCTTTGATATATTTTTTCACTAGTTCATACTCAAGCGGGTAATACTCTTTCATCCAGTTGTATTTCACTCCGCCTTCAAAGTTAAATACATAATTGGGATAATGCTGAAACAGATAGAAGTTTCTGACCAGTGTATGCTTGAGGTATTTGTCAATGGTTGTCTGTACATCCCAGTTCCACTGAGTATCCAAATGCGAATTCGAGACTATATAAGCTTTGTACTTTTTTTGTGCCTGCAGCGGACTGAGTCCTGTTGCAGCAAATAGTAAAGCTAATAAAATGGTTCTTTTTTTCATTTTGATAATTCCTTTATTTCTATATTAATACCTATTTATTGATTGTGAATTTACCTTCAAGCTTGATATCCTTTGAAGAAGCTCCGATCATTACTTTGAATGTACCCGGTTCTACCTGAAATTTCATATTTTTGTCCCAGATGGCGAGGTCTTGTGGGCTCAGTGTAAAGGTCACTTCTTTTTCTTCGTTCGGTTGCAAGGTAATTCGTTCAAAGCCGCGTAGTATTTTTACGTATGTTGTGACGCTACTGATTTCATCTCTGAGATAAAGTTGTACTACTTCATCACCAATTCTTTTACCTGTATTTTTAACTGTACAGCTCACTTTCACTTCCCCTAGTACTCCTTGTTGTTCCGGAGATATTCTTAGATTGCTGTATTCGAATGTCGTGTAGCTCAATCCATGTCCAAATGGGAAAAGAGCACCGGTAACTGAAGTGCCGCAGCCGCTGTCAGACCCTGGCTTGAATGGAAAGGCAAAAGGTATTTGTCCTACTGACTTTGGGAAAGTGACTGCTAATCTACCCCCAGGATTATTATCTCCAAAGATTGTTTCTGCAACTGCCTGTCCGCAGAACTCTCCCGGAAACCATGCATGGAGAATGGCAGGTACATATTTTTTTGCATAATTAATGCTGGAAGCACGACCGTCAATCATTACCAGAATGGTGGGTTTCCCTAGCTTGCATACAGCTTTCAGTAATTCTTCCTGTCTGCCCGGTAAGTCAAGACTTGTGCGTGAACGCTCTTCACGCACAGTAACCTCACTACCTCCTAATACCATAATTACAACTTCGGCTGATTTTGCAGCTTCAATTGCTTCATCCATCATCTGCTGCTCTTTGGGCGTTATATCAAAAGGTAGAACTTCACTTTCAGGAAAATGTGGATCTACTATTTCACATCCCTTTTTATATACCACCTTAGCTCTCGGCAGGGCTTCTTTAATACCTTTGTACACTGTTTTGATTGGGGCATTGGAAGGACCGTAACGGCAGATGAGCTCTTTTTGCTCATCTGCGTTCGGACCTATTACAGCTACAGATTTCAATGTCTTTTGAAGGGGCAATAGGTTATCCTGATTCTTCAAAAGAACAATTGACTGACGGGCGGCCTCCAATGCTACTGCCTGATGTTCTTTGCAGTGCACTATTTTATCCGCTAATTTTCCGTCACCACGGTAAGGATTATCAAATAAACCTAACCAAAATTTGACATACAAAATCTCACTTACGCGTTGATCGATAGTAGCTTGTGATACCTTTCCTTTGGCAATAGCGCTTCGCAACGGCTTTATGAAGCCTGCCGGAGAACTGAAGTTAGTGCGTACATTTAGTCCTGCATTGACCGATTGTACTACTGCTTCTTCATTATTATCAGCAACTTTGTGTTTGCCTGAGATGAATTCGACAGCATCGCTGTCTGAGACAACGTATCCTTTAAATCCCCATTCTTGACGTAAAATCTGCGTGAGGAACCGATAACTTCCGGTAATAGGTTCACCGTCATAATCATTGTATGAGCTCATAACTCCCAATGCTCCTGCTTCCTGAAATGCAACGCGGAAGGGCTCAAGGTAGAGAGTACGCATTTCACGCGGAGCCACGTGCGGGTCCGTACGCGTACCTCCGTCACGTCCGCCCACTGGAATACTATATACGGCGAAGTGCTTTGGAGTGGCTACCAGCTTGTGTTTCTGCAAACTTTGAATCATCTGCTTTCCTAACTGTCCTACTAGGTATGGATCTTCGCCATAGCATTCTACCGCACGTCCCCAACGAGGGTCTTGTGCTATGTCCAGAATAGGAGAGTAGATATTTGTATATCCCAAAGCAGTTGCTTCTTTAGCTTCTACTTCACCAATCCGGGCAATCAGCTCTTTGTTCCATGTACTTCCCTGCCCGCATTGGGCAGGGAAAAAAGTAGCCTTCTCATGACAAACCCCACGAATTCCCTCATTGGTAAAGTCTACCGGAATTCCTAATCGTGTTTCTTCAACAAACCAGCGTTGGATATCATGTATAGCTTTAACGTGTTTAGCATAAGGAAATGCATACTCAGAGCCGAACTTCCCCAGTCCGTTATGCTCTTCGTCAATGTTTCCTATACCGTCTTTCCATATTTCCGACTTCCATTTTTCAGTTGGTAATGCGTCGGCTAGAACACGACCGGAACCGTAGAGAGTTGCCATCTGACAAGTCTTTTCATCCATATTCATCTGACTTAACAGGTCTTTGACGCGCTCCTCTATCGGGGCAGACGGGTCTTCATATATGTCCATCTTGCCATTTTTATTAAAATCAATCCATCCTTTTCGATAGATATCGTCTTTAGGACCTGCCTGAGTGATTGCCGGGATAGACAACAAGCAGCTTAGTAATGTTAGTTTTAGTTGTTTTTTCATCTAAAAGGTTTTATATATTGTATAGTTATTGTTCCAGTTACTCTTCTTCCACTTTAACATTAGGATAGTCACTTATTAATACATTTTTTATTTGAGTATGTGTACCCTCATACACGATTGTGCGCCGTTCTCCTTCTGTCAAATCTTTGTATTTATATTTTAAATACAAAACACTGGTCTGTACATAATATCGGGTATCAGTATCGTGTAATACATACTTTCTTGTAAGAGTACTAGTAATTGGTTCTAGCCCTAATTCGACATTTCTGGCAGTCAGAGTTATATGTTCTTTTTCATCAAAGCTAAGATTAATAGCATAATCTTTATAATTAGGGTCTGTGTCCTGATTGGTATTACCGGCATACATATAGCACGTATTAATTGATGAGGCATATAATTTGGCACTGCCAACAGAAGTACTCTGACTTGTTCCGTCAATTGTAATCTTACCAGACCCTGAGAATGTTCCGGAAAACCTGTTCGTAGGTAAAATGTAAGCTAATAATTTGCTATATTTGCTTGGTCCAACCGATTCTCCGGTGGAAGATTCTATTTTCAAGGGTAATACATAGTCGTTGTAGATATTTTGAATCTTATCCAATTCTATCTGAATTTTGGCTGTCGTTTTGTATTTTCCTTTAGGAATAGTATATACTTCCTGATCGAAACTATAACAATTGGTTGGAAGTTCTATATAATAGGAACTTATTTGATTTTTAAATTTGTCGAAGTTATAATCGGCTAAAGTATCTGGGTCATTGGTTATTTTAAGAGTTATATCTTTATCATTCTCAGAAGTTCCGTTAATACCGAAGTCAATTAATAATTCGGCAATATTTCCATCTTTAATCTCCACTTCACAGGTTTGCCATCCATTTTCCACCAAATAGGAAAATTTGTGGAATAGTTCGTTGTTTAGTTCATCTTGACAAGCTGTGAAGATGAATATTCCTAAAGTAATGGATATTATGTTTATTATTCTTTTCATATTCTTTTTTGTTTTAATTACCATTCTGGGTTTTGTGTCAGATTGACGTTACGTTTTAATTCAGCAGTTGGAAAAGGCCAAAGGTACATTTTCTTCAAAAAGACTTTGGGAATAGCAGTCACTGCAGTTGTAATATAGAATCCCTGTCTTGATTCGTCGTCCTTTGTAATATTGATGTTACATCCCATTAATGCCTGATTTTCCTCTTCTTCTGCATCTTTCCATCTTCTTAAATCAAAATAGCGGAAACAGTTTTCTGCAAATAGTTCTATGTGACGTTCTCTTTTTAGTACTTCTTTAAAATTTCTATAAGTATTGTAAGTATTATCATCAAAATCAGGTAAGCCGGCACGCATTCTTATGGGTTTCATCGCTTCCCTCATTTTGATGGGATCACGTTTGATTTCCACTTCTTGGTCATTGAACGTTTGCATAGTATATGTGTTTCCACTGGTTAACTCATTGAGAGCTTCTGCATAAATGAGTAAAACTTCTGCATACCGTATAGTCGGTTCTGTTTTATTTGTTCTATATCCACCCTCAGAATAAGAGTCTTCTTTGTTGTAGTACTTTTTGAATCCTATGCCGGTCAATGGACAGTTCTCTGTAAATCCTTGTTTACCATTTACTTCATCTCTGTAATACCAACATTGGAAATTTTTCTCACTAGACAGCGAGGAACTTTCACATTCCCATGTAGCACCATTAAAACCAACACAAGCGTAAAAACGTGGTTCACGTTTTGCATACATCAGTGATACACCTACTCCCATGAAGGGGGCCCCATTCATTGTTTGCGGGTCATTAGCTGTTTCTGTGAATCCTTCTCTTACATAATATCCTGTTGTTTCTGCCTCTTCTATAGTTTGTCCATTGTTCATGTAATAAGTATCGACCATTTTTTGAGTAATAGCGACTTTGTTATCTCCGTGGGCAGTTCTGGGCATACTTTTTTTATTAAAGAAATCTTCGATACCACAATTTCCTGTTGCTTTGGTTTTAGTGAATATTAATTCAGGATTTTTAGAACCACGAATTGTTCCATCAAACATTTCTTTATAGGAAGCATAAGGATCTATATTGCTCCATCCATTGGGAAATTCTTCATTAGAATAAGTTTCATGATAGGGAGGGCGTTCATATGCAGGCACATTATTTTTGGGCTCTACTGTATATAAGCTGTATTGCTGTAGATTAATCACATCTTCTGCGGCAGCAGCGGCCCGTGCCCATTTTGATTCATCATATTCTTGATTATATAGTTGTGTGCCGTCCAGGTTTTTAATATTAAAGAAATCAGTATTTCCATTATTCATAGGACTGGCCGCATATAATAGTATTCTAGCTCTTAATGCTAAAGCTGCACCTTTGGTAGGGCGTCCTAAATTATTAATGGTACGTGTTCTTGGCATAACACGAGCAGCGAGCTTTAAATCATTGTCGATGAAATCGATGATTTCATCAAATTTAGCGCGGGGCAGAGATAATTCTTCATATGAAAGACTGACATCTAATCCATGTTCAGGAATTAAAGGTACAGGACCGAAAGTTCTTATTAAACTCCAATAGGCAAATGCTCGTAAAAAACGGGCTTGTCCCTGCATATCCGAAATGTCCTCATACGTAAGTTCCGGACACTCTACTACTTTGTCAATAAATGTAGAGGATTTACGAATACATTCATAGGTTCTATTTAAATGGTTTTCGTAAATAGGGAAATTACTGGCACTATAATTACAGTTCTGCAGGGCTTTCCCGTCCGGGTGAACTAAATCATCACTAGCCCACATCAATTTGGAACCGAACTCTGTTAGATTGTCTTGTTTTAAATAGTCGTATGTATTGGATAGCCATCCTTCTACATATACTCGTTTGGAGAAAGCGGAATCTACCGATAGCATATCATAGAAATATTTATCTACGTCCAGGAAATCTGCACATGAGTGAAAGGATAATGAAGCGCAGAAAATAGTAATGAATAATATTATCTTTTTCATATGGTGTTTTATTTAGAAACTTAATTTAATATAGCAAGAGTAGGTTCTGTTTATAGGATAAGCATTTCCACTTCGAACTCCACTATTTTTTTCATCAGTAGTTGCATTCTCAGGATCCCACAGTTTGAATGGGCTCCAAGTGTGTAGATTTTCACCTATAAATCCGATTTGCATATTGCTAACAAAGAACTTACGAGTAAAAGTTGTAGGAACATTATAGCGTAGTTCAATGTTTTTAAGGCGAATATAGCGTCCATCCCTTAACCAGAAAGTTGATTTCTGATTGTTGTTGTCATTATTCCCCCAGGTTAAACGCGGCCAGTTAGCATTCGGATTTTCGGTAGAAACATCTCCGGAGATTTCACTTGGGATCCATCGGTTGTCATCCACCATAGTCTGCAGAATATTACCGGTTTGTCCATTTCGGAATGCGTGTGGCCCATTTCCACCGATGAAGAAGTCACATTTTCCTGAACCTTGGAACAGGATATTGAATTCAAAATTCTTCCAACTTGTACTTAATCCCATACCATACTGGACCCCCGGAACAGTTCTATAACCAATTGGAACAATATCATCATTGTTGACCACTCCATCACCGTTTACGTCTTTATATTTGATATCTCCGGGAAGTACCTCTTTTCCGCCGAAGTCTTGTCTTGGACTACTGCGAACATCTTCCTCATCTTTGAATAACCCCATAGCTATTAAGCCACGCGTTTGATTCATTCGGAATCCTTTTTCCATTTTGTACCATAATTCGTTGGCTGCCTCATCTTTATCCAGAATCTCAGTATTCTGATAAGTCATATTTGCACGAATAGTGAATTTTACTTGTCCGATTTGATCGGAATATGCTGCATTCCAGTCGAATCCGTAACTCTTCATTTTACCTACATTAGCCATTGGAGCTTTATCTGCCAGTCCTGTTGTTTCAGGCATATGACTGCGTGTCATAAAAATATCATCTCGTTTATCCAGGAAAATATCAGCGACTCCTGTGAATTTACCGTGGAATAAACTTAAGTCAAATCCCAGGTTATATTTTTTAGCAACCTCCCAAGTCAGATTAGGAGTGCCAATAGTGCCATTTCTGTAACCTTGTATTTTGTTTGTTCCAAATTCACCAAATGAGTAGTCACCATCCGGATGCGAATTTACCAATCCAATGTATGGAAAACGACGTCCACCGATAATATCATTTCCTACCTCACCATAAGAAGCCCGAATTTTAAGCATTTCTACCCATGGAGCAATCTTCTTCATAAACGGTTCTTCAGAGATAACCCAACCGGCAGAGAAAGCTGGAAAGAAGCCAAATTGCTTCCCTTTTTCAAAGTTTTCCGAACCGGTGTATCCCCAGTTCGTTTCTACAAGATATCGATCTTTGTATGCGTAAGTGAATCGGCCTGAATAAGCCAGATTTCGCTTCGGAATAGATTCGATAATGTCTGTGCCTAAATTGGTATCAGATTTTTCTTGTAAATAGACCATAGCAAATGCCCCAAAACGGTGCTTTTGATTAAATAGTCTGGAATAACTGAGAGAGGCTTCCGTATAATATCGTTTATTTCCTTTAGTAGTTGATTCTTGTCCCATTAACTGTGCTGTCTGCACTCGTTTTAAAATAAGTTTTCCGTCCGGATCACGATATTTTTCTGCTTCCCATAATTCAGGAGTTTTAATTCGCTTAATTTCATTTTCATTGTATGTATCAAATGCAAATGTTCCTACAAATTTCAATCCTTGAGTAATGAAACCCAAGTCTTGTTCCAATCTGATGTTAGTTTCCATTTTATTTTGCCAGATAGTCTTATAGCCTGTTTTGGTCATATAATATTCTGGTGTTTTCACTCCATCTACGGATGGCTCCTCACCGGTCGAATATTTGCGGGGAATACTCAGTGGAGTCAATCTGGAGAAAGATCCCCAGATGTCATTTGTGCTGCTACCTGGTTGAGTGCGATTAATTAGGTAGCCGCCGATTCCCACTTTAACAAGTGTTGTTTTAGTGACATTCATATTTACGTTGGCACGATAATTGAATCGTTCGTAAGTTGTGTTGGTATTGTATTTATTTTCGACACTCTTACTTTTATAAATACCTGCCTGACTGTTATATCCTAATGAAACATAGTATGTTACATTTGTTCCACCTCCACTTAGGTTAATGTTTGCTATGTATTTGGGAGATACTTTTTTCAGCATCAAATCACGCCAATTTACATTTGGGAATAAATCCGGATCGAGATTATTCTGTATAATATCTAACTCTTCACGAGTATAGTGAGGAGATTCGTATCTGCCTATACGGGCTTCATTTGCCAAGCTGGCATAAGTAAAAGCATCAGCATATTCGGGCATCGGGCCTCTGGCGTCTAATCCTGCTAATACTTTTGCATTAATTTTTACTTTTCCGGCAACTCCCTGTTTGGTGGTTACCAATACCACACCATTTGCACCACGTTGCCCGTAAATGGCTGTCGCGGAAGCATCTTTCAGTACGGAAAAGCTTTCAATATCTTCAATTGGAATTTCATTAAAGCTTCTTTCTACTCCGTCTACCAAAACTAATGCTCCCTGATTTGCACCGAATGTGCTGATTCCACGAATCCAGAACTCGGACATATCTTCACCCGGTTCGCCAGAACTCTGTACTGCGATGATTCCCGGCACTACTCCCGCCAGAGAGTTGGTGATATTGGAACTTGGTGCTGTTAATTGGGCTATATCTACTGTAGTATAAGCTCCTGTCAGAGTCTTCTTTTGCTGATGTCCACTGGCTGTTACGACTACTTCATCGATAGTCTGATTATCTTCTTGCAGGGTGACTATTGCTTCCTTTTTATTTTTAATTTTTATAACAGGTATTTCCTGGGTAGTATATCCAATATAAGAAATAACCAATATGTCGTATTCCCCTACTTTGATTTTAAACTTTCCGTCCATATCTGAAGTTACACCGAGGCCTGGCTGGTTTTTAGCTATAACTGTTGCTCCGATAATAGGATTACCTGTTATGTCTTTTATGATTCCCTGCACTTCTGGTGTATTATTCTCTTTTTGTAATTGCTGTGCGGAGATATTATCTTGTACTCCCCATAGTGTTGTGATAAGGAGCAGAATGAATATTCGTTTCATGTTATTCATGGATAATTTATAGATTTATATGTTATTCGATAACTACATTTCTGACGCAATGATTTCCTCTGTCCGCAACGATTAAAGCGTTACCTGAGAATGTTACGGCTTCAGGTTCATAGAATTTAGCTTTATCGGGTAATCCGTCTGTATGACCTGATTTTTGAGGTTGTCCGGCGTATAGGGTTACTTCACCTTCCGGTGTTATTTTTCGAATGCAGTGATTCATTTTATCGGGAATAAGCAAATTACCTTCTGGATCCAGGCAAGGAGTACTTGGCTGGTTAAAACGCGCACCTGTTCCTTTACCGGAAGCATATCCTGATTCTCCGTAATCACCGGCAAATAGCTCCGGAATACCAAATGTATTTGTTGCCGCATTATAAGTAACTCTATATATACAATGCTTTTTACGGGCTATAATATAAAGAATATCACCTGTTTTATTGAAAAGTAAGCGCATTTCCATATCGTTATAACCTTCACGGACAACTAACATTTTCTCATAATTACCATTCCCGGTATGACGATAAACGGCTCCTTCTGAATTGTGGTCAAAAAAGACTTCTCCGGTTTTAGGATGTACAGCGACTGAATTGGTTCCAGCTTTAGGGATAGTAACCAATGCTTTGGTATTCACAAAATTAGCATCGCGTGTAGAGAATACTATATTTACATCAGTCTTTACATCACTACCTGTCCAGCGGTTGGGTATAAAAAGAGTATCCTCATTTAAACTGAAAACAACTCCGTTAGGTGATTGGAATACTCCGTTATTATCATAAACCAGTGTTTCCACATTCCCATTGGAAGCTTTTCTGAGCGCACCATTTTTGCTTTGACCCCGTCCTTCGTCTACAAAATAAATGGTACCATCATTATCAGTAACAATTTGCCATGGTCGGCGTAATAAAGCTTCTGCATATGGACCGTCTAGGCGATTATCTTCTGCAGCCTTTCCCGGTACACCAAATAAAGTACTCACATTACTTTTGAATAGATATCTGAATTCTGTTTCAGAAGTAAATTCCTCGAATTCCTCTCCTTTTTTAAGATATAAGCGGACATAGCCGGTATCTGCTCTTGAAGGAACTATCGCATAAATAATATTATCGTTCGCTCTGATTACCTTAGCTTTTTTATCGTTGACTGTTACTTTGATATAATTAGTATCTGTGCCAAAGTTGTAACCTTTCAATATCAGTTTCGTACCGAAGCCACCACTATCAGGATAAAAAATATCAAATCTGGATTCTTCATCTGCTTTAGGTGGGAAAAAAGTCTCTTTATCGACCTTTAGTTCATCATTACAACAAATGGTAAGGAGCGATAGCAGCACAACGCATAGCGGAAATATTAGCCTCGCCTTACGACTTTTGATTTTTAAATTTTTCATGGTTCTTAGATTTATAAATTATGATTGAGATTAATACTGGTTCAACTGATTGTATCTATATAATAATTATAAGATACTACTTCTAAGAGTTGGTGGAGATTTACTGTGCTTTTTCATATTCTAAATATTATTTTGAGCGAAATAAATTAGTTGGCCTTAATTTGATAATTAAATTGGGGTTAATTAATCGGATAAATTTATTAATCGCTGATATTATCATGTATTTATTTCACTTTTCATTGTATGTTAATTGGTTATATGACAGATGATTAATTATAGCCCCCATTTTTTATTAGCTTTATTATCCGCTTTATATTCAATAAAGCCACCATTGACTATTTCTGTCCAGTCAATCCATGTTTTATTGTTTTTTACTTCATTTATTTTCATACCATTGATATAGGATTTAGAGAAATCTCCTCCTTTTATTTTCAGCTTTCCTTTAGGAAAGTGTAAAGTGATGTCATTAAAATATGGCAGACTAACGCTAAATCCGGCTACTCCGGGAATCATAGGATACAACCCGATGGAAGCAAATACATACCATGATCCCATTGAACCGCAATCATCATTTCCCGGCATACCATCTGCTTGGGAGGTGTACATCTCATTTAATATCCGGTGTACTGTTTCCGATGTTTTATAAGGGCGGTCTGTCCAGTTATATATCCAGGGAACCTGGAAGTCAGGCTCATTACCTGCAGCAAAGTAATGATCATCGTAGCCGGCATCCAGACGTACAAACAGGCTGTCCAGTCGATTAGATGCAGCTTTTTTACCTCCGATGGTATCAATCAGTGTTTCCAGGTCATGGGGTACCATCCAAAAATAGTTTTCTTTGGTTGCTTCGCGCCAGTCATGATCGGGATGTTTCCAGTTTAAGTCATGATTGTGGCGTGAGCGTAGCCATCTGGTGGACGGATCATATAAATTCTTCCAATTTAATGAGCGTTTCATAAAGAAAGAAGCCTCCTTTTTATTTTTCATGGCTTGAAGAGCGAACTGCCCTATAGCATAGTCTGAGGATACATATTCAAGACATAAGGAGGCGTTTTCTATCCCCTTTTCTATATAATTAGATAGTCCGGGACGTACTTCTACATTCTGTGAGTAAGTCCCTGGAGTACGGGCGCCACGTTTCATGTGCTTATAAGCCGTTTGAATATCGAAGTTCTGTGCGCCAAATGCATACGTATTGGCAATGATGATAGGCATCGGGTCGCCATGCATTACGCCGGTTTCTATATTAGCGGCGATCCATCGTCCATAGCCTCCGGCTTGCTCGGCAAAGTCTATGGCAGATTGCATCATGTCGGAAGCCTCTTGAGGATAGAACATGGCCAACAGCTGGCATTGGGTACGATACGTATCCCATCCGCTGAAAGTAGTATAGTATTCTCTTCCGGATGGCACCTTATGAACAGCAAAATCGGCTCCTATATATTCTCCATTCATATCATTGAATATATTGGGATGGATGAGTGTATGATACCAGTGAGTGTAGAATTGGGTTAGCTTATCAGGATTATCCGAATGAACTTCTATCTTTCCCAGTTGCTTATTCCACTCGTGTCGTGTATCCGAAAGTACTTGTTGGTAATTACGGTTTTCGTTATCCATCCGCAGATTTTCTTTGGCATTCTCAACCGAAACATACGATATGGCGATTTTATATTCAACCGAAGCATTCTGTTCCGTATCAAAGGTGAAATACCCACCGGACTGGGTTCCTCCGATTTGTTTTCTGCCTTCTCTGATGTTATTTCCTTTCCAGGTTCCATATTCTTTTGCCTTGTGATTAAACTCAGCGGCAAAAAATATCCGGTAATCAGTTTTATAACCGCAGAAATCTCCGCCTTCCGCATATCCTTCACAGGAAGAAGGTGAAGTTATTTTGATATAGGCGTTAGAAAGGGCTGTGGAACTGACTCCTGCACCAATTAATACGGTACCTTCTTTTTTATCAGCGGGAAATATGAACCGGGCAATTCCGCTACGTTTTGAAACAGTAACGTCGCAGATAACATCATCTTTCATTTGTAGAGATAAACATCCGGCTGTTGCTTCTCTTATTTCTTTATAGGTCGGAAAATCCTCCATATTTTTAGGAGACTTTGTCACTCTCCCACTGATGGGCAGTACCGGGAAATTGCCCATATGCGGACATCCGGAACCGGACATCTGATTGACTACGATGCCTTTTTGAGGTGAAAAGAAAGAAGGTGTGAATTGCATCATTCCAAACGGATAACTGGCACCAATATAGGTAAATCCGCAGCTTAATCCATTTCCTTTGCTTCCTATGCGTGTATCAACCATTTGAGCATAGTCCGTTTGGGGGGCTTGCCCGGCATTTTGAGCAATGCTTGTACTTGGGATAAATAAAGCGAAAGATAAACTAATCATCCATTTTATACGATTATTGGTCTTCATAAGGTGTTTTATCTTTTAAGATTAATTGCATGCAAATTAAATAAAGCATTATTAATTGCAGAATTAAAATCGGGTTAATTAACCGGACCTTTTTTTTAATCCTACTATTTATTTCTGGCGGCAAAACGATGGCATTATGATTTTAAGCAGTATCTTTACCACCGTGAACGTAAGTCTTAATAGTATGATTGATAGTGCAAAATATAAATATCTAATTATCGAATTGATAGCTATACTAATTGCAACACCTCATTTAAGCGCTCAAGGTCTGCAGTTTTTTGGAAATAAAGTACCGATTGAACAACGGACTTCCTATACTATTTTCTCGAAAAAACAAACTCCGGTTTTCTCTAATTTTATCGATATAGAGTTTGAATTAAGAATATCTCAGAGTGAAACTTTCGGGTATCTGTTTCATATGCTCAATCCGATAAGTGATGAGGCATACAGCCTGACATATACCTATGTGAGTGAAAAGAATAGTGTTTTTAAATTTAATACCGAAGGGAAAGTCAATCATATTTCAGTTACTGTGCCCAATGACTCTGTCATCTCACAATGGTTGCCTGTAAAATTAAGAATTGATCTTCTGAAGGGTGAAAGTATGTTGATGATTGCCGGTAAGAGAGAATATGGAGCAAATTCTGTTGCCCCGTCCAATCAAACGTCTCCTGTACTTATTTTCGGACGTAGGGAACATCTGGTGGATTTGCCGGCATTTGCTATCCGTAATCTGAAAGTATCCGGTGAAAGGCAGAACTATTCTTTTGATTTGAATGAGAGCCAAGGACATGAAGTGCACAGTAGTGACGGTAAAATATTGGGATGGGTAGAGAATCCTTATTGGTTAATAGGAGATTCTTATCATTGGAGGAAAGATACCTCTTTCATTGTTTCTCAATGTGTGGGATCAAAGTTTAACTGGAAAGAGCAGGAAATACAATTTATCAGTCCCGATTCGTTGTTTACCTATCAGACTGCAAAGAAGCGAATGCTACGAAGACCATATGCGAGTAGGATGCCGGTAAAAATGCTTTTGGGAACTAATTTTATTAATGAGTCGGCAAATCGAATGTATGCTTATGAGATAAACAACCTGCCTGTTGACAGTATCACCATATCGTCTCTGGATTTGTCCACGCTGCAATGGGAGCCTATAGGAAGAGCATACTCTAAAGTCCAGTTGCATCATCATAATGGTTTTTGGGACAATAAGAATCATCGTTATATAGTATTTGGAGGATTCGGAAATAGATTATATAGTAATAAGTTTTTGGTCTACAATGAAGGAGTAGACCGGTGGGATACTTTACAATTTAAAGGAGATAATATAACTCCCCGCTTTTTCTCTTCAATGACCTCTTCTGCACAAGGCAACTATTTGTATATATATGGAGGGGTAGGCAATGAATCCGGCGACCAGAGCATTGGGCATAATTATTATAATGATTTGTATGGTGTTGATTTGGAACATCGTACTATAAAACGGTACTGGAGCCATCCTGTGGAAGAGAAGCGTGTACCTTCCGAGCAGATGGTTTTATCTGAAGACGGAAAGTATCTTTATGTGATTCGCTATGCAGAGTATATAAAAACGTCCAGTTTACAATTGTACAGAATATCCATAGAGGATGGCAGTATGGAAGCATTGGGAGATTCTATTCCGTTTGTTTCCGGATCGATTATTTCTACCGTATCTTTATATTATAATCCGACATTAAAAGAGTACTATTGTGTAGCGCAAGAATGCAATGAGCAGGCTAAACAGGTAAGAGCTACCATTTATACGTTATCTGCACCTCCTGTGAGTAAGGCAGAGATGGAATATTATGTTTCGGGTGAGAAAAGCATCGGATGGTCAAAATTGATATTGTTATTTGCAGTTCTGTGTATAGCGGCATTGAGTATTTGGATTTTGGGCATTCGTAAGAGAAGGAAGGTTCAAAAGGAAGTTGTTCAAAGTCGTCCTGTCACATTTTCGTCCGGTGGTCATTCTGCAACGGGGCCGATGAACTCGCTGCTCACTTCGGAAACGAAGATTCGTACGAATGATAAAAAAGAAGTCAACCGGATCTATATATATGGTATGTTTACTGTTTATAACCGGGACGGACGTGATGTAACTCATTTATTCAGTAAGAAGCTTAAGTATATCTTTCTGTATATTCTGTTGAATAGCATTAAAGAAGGGGAAGGGGTAAGTTCATCCTCTTTGAATGAGATATTCTGGCCGGACAAGGAAGAAGATAAAGCCAAGAATCTGAAGGGAGTTACTATCAGTAATTTGCGTAAGACACTATTGGAACTCGATGGTATTAGATTGGTCTATGACAAAGGTATTTTTAAAATAGAAATAGAAGATACTCTCTGTTTTTGCGATTATTTTAATTTGCATATACATTTAGCTACGCATCCCCAGTCGTGTGAATACTTCCTGCCAATATGGGAAAGAGGAAAGTTGCTGGAGAATATCGAGCATTCATTGTTCGATAAGTATAAGCAACGTTCGGAAGACACCATTCTTTCATTGCTTCCTAAGGATTTGCCGGTTTATTATCAGCATAATGAGTATCGTTATGTGTTACGCATCTGTTTCATTATTCTGAATAGAGATCCGTTGAATGAGAAAGCATTGATGTATAGTGTCAGATGCTATAAAAAGATGAATGACTTTGAGAATCTTTCCAAAATATACTCGGCTTTCATTATTGAATATCGTAAAAGTATGGGAGAGGACTATACCCAAACGATAGAAGATTTGCTTTTGGAAGAGAGTTAATCAATCATTTGTTTTTATATCAGCATGATACTTCTTTTTTAAACCATACACCGAATACAGGATCAGCCAGAATGATTTCTTTTCCGTCTGTTTCTATTAGTTCTTTTTGTAGTAATGCACTCTTCAGCCGAACGATATTGGCAGAGGTTCCGAGGTTATATTTTAGAATGATCTCCTTACTGCTAAATTTAGAGTGTATCCCATCGATGACTGCTTTTAGGAAATTCATCTGATAAGCGGAGAGATTTTCAGTTTCGCTTTGAAAAAGAATATTGTTTTGGTCAAGCAAATCTTCCAGAGCATGAGTCAGCTGTTCCTCTGTTGCTATATCGGTGGTGCGTATCCAAAGCAACCAGGCAAGTTGTTGTACGTAGGAAGAGTGATTGTCCACAAGGCGACAGATTTCTTTGGCAAGCTCGGGTGAAATGTGCTTCCCGGTATTTTCAAAGCGTTTGCAGATATATTCTATCCAATATTTAGTCTCTATTTTGGTGAGATAGATCGCATCTCCGAATTTGTAGAATGGAAGATTCTTTTTTTCGAAAAGTTCATTCATCAGATGTTTCTTACTTCCAAAAAGGCAATATGAGACATGCTGCTGTAGTTGCCACACCGTACGTAGCTTTTTCTGAAATGTTTTTGAATCCTCAAAATCTGAGATTTGTTGGAACTCGTCAATGCAGATCACTATTTGAATCCCTTTTTCTATCGCAATCTTTTCAGGTAATTGCAAGATATCATTTCCGGCATTATCCTGCATGCTATACTCAAAAGAGATAGAAAAGTCGTTCATAGGGTCTGTGCCAATGGAAATTTTGGGATTGATATGTGCGAGAAATTGTTTGGTGTTCTCAACCCACTCGTCCCATTTGGAAGAAGTTTGTTTTAATACAGAAGTAGCAAAAAGACGATAGAATTCGCTTTCGGTACGACAGGAGAAAATGTCTAAATAGACTATCTTTCTGGTCTTTGTTTGAGCTAGCTGGGCTACTTTCTTCACAAGCGATGTTTTCCCCCATCTTCTTGGGGATATAAGTATTGTGTTCACACCATGTGTGAAATTAAGGAGCAGACGTTGGGTTTCTTTCTCTCGATCGGTGAAGTTATCTCCGGAAGTAGCTACACCAAAAACAAATGGCTTTTCCATGCTTATCTTTTTGTTGGAACCTTGCAAATATAGCGATTCTTTAATAAACTAACAAGTTTGTTACTAACAAAGTTGTTAGTAACAAACTTGTTATTCCTTGATGATGCAACCTTTGTTTATATGCCAGTGTTCCAATTATTTAATTTGTAATTAACGCTCGAAGGGCTTGAGGGCTTGACAAAGGCTTTTTTATGTTGTATATTTGTAGTTGTAATAACAACAATAAAACTCAAATTAAAATTTAGAAACGAATGAGAGGAATCTTATCTTTTGCTGCACTGGCTGCGATGTACTTCCCCGGATGTACAACGAGTAAAAATGCGGTGCATTGTCTCAGCCGATGGATTAAAGGTTGTAACCCGTTGGTCAAAGAACTTATACCGACAGGTTACTTGCCGTACAATCACCGGTTTTTGACATCAAAACAGTATAAGATCATAACAAAACATCTAGGAGATCCTTATGAGGATTAGGGCATAAGTAACCCGCCAATGAGCAAAAGGCTGCAAACTTTTACGGAGTTTGCAGCCTTTTTTGTTGCATAAATTCAAGAAAAAGAGATTGGAAAGGCGTATGGACGTTTTTAATAAACTTAGGAACCGTTTCTAATAAACGATGAAAGAATTTATTAGAAACTCAAATACGGTTTTAGTATAAAGTGTCTATGTTTTTCATTGTGGGTGAATCGGGAGAAGGCAGCATCGTATTCCTTGGATTAGTCTATTGGTAAATTTGCATGACGATTCCTGTCTTTCTCTCATTGACCGTTTTGTATGACAAAGTATCATGTTGATTTTTCATTGGTTATACTATAATACAGCTAATTTGTACATAATTCTATTTGAGCAAACAGAATAATTCGTTTATTTGCATATGATAAATACCGAAATGAGTATTATTGCTCTATTATATATATGTATATCCGGTTTTCTAAAATTATAAAGCTATGAGAAAGCACACTTTTCTATTTATTATCTTTTTGTATGTTGGCACCTGCATACAGGTTAAGGCAACAGATCAAAGAGGGGAATATCTCGTCATAGGTAAAGATACATTGGAAATGCTTACTTGGCCATTGGGAGATAGTGAGACTCTGAGTAAGCAGATAAAGAACTGTATTTCGAAGCGCTCCTTTTCTACTGATTGCGGGCGGGGGTATGTCGGTATATGGAGGCTGGAAGCCGACAGACTCTATTTGGAGAAAATTATAGATCATTGTGGTAATGAACCTTACACTTATGCGAATATAGGAAGTGTGTTTGACGGTTACAAAGACAAACAAGGACGAATCGAGGCTTCGTGGTTTAGTGGAGAGATGCGGACTATTAAAGGAAAGTTCCTCACCTATGGAGAATTTGGACGAATCTTTGAACATGAAACGGTATATCAGTTAAAGAATGGTGTAGTAACAGAAAAGCAGACTTATCACAATATGATAAAAGAAGCATCCATAAGCGGGGGACATGCCATCTGTAGTATTTTAGAGAACTTCAACGGCGATTTATTTCCAGAGTTAGCCGACCGGAAGTTATATGCCCGTATTGAGTTGTTGCCTCATGATAATGGGAAAATAGATAGCCTTAGTATTTCTCTGCGAATAGACGAAGGCGATCTGAAGACCTATGAACCTGATCATCCGTATGTAAAGGAATTGAAAAGATGCCTTGACCTCATTCCCGACTGGGATGTCACCCATCTATATGGAAAAAAGGAATGGAGAATAATTTATGAAAACATATGGGGTGGAAAAGGGTGTAAAGCTGGATTTACAGAACATCAAATTCCGGATCTTGTCTATTTAAAAGATACGCTTTATGCAATCAGAGAGTTTCCACTTCAATATGATACTCGTTTGTATGCCCGGCTGCGTCCCTATGTCAATAAATGCTTCGACTACAAATGCAGGCGGGGATATGTTGCCACATGGGAACTTTCCGACAATCGTTTGTTCCTGAAAAGTATCCGGCGTTTGAATGATAAGCAACCGTTTCCTTTAGAGCGTATCTTTCCGGATATGAAGCCCGGTGAGCGGATAGAAGCGACATGGTATAGCGGTCGTCCGTTGTTGATATATGGTGAGAAGCTGAAAAAGTTCAGAGAGTACTATCCCATAGAAATTGACAGTGAAATAGAAAAAGGGAAAGTTCTCCATATGGATGTTTATCGCAATTATATAACTCCCCGTGATGACAGGGGGTATGCAGCTTGTAAGAAGATACTGGAAGCATTGGACTGGAATAAGGATCCTGAGCTTGACGGAAGAAGGATTGTGGTGGATTATACCATTCTGCCTGATATGGATGGAACAATCCAACAAATTCAGGTGGAGTTGGATACAAGCGGTCCGGCTAAGGGTGATCAGTCCCGGATGGTGGATGATCGGATTACTGACCCGAACCATCCTTATATAAAGAGGTGTTGCGATGAACTGAGTAAAGTCAGATGGGAAGTATTATATGAACGTAAAGAGATCATTCCCGTAAAAGGTTCGGTGCATATACAGAATATGCGGGGGAATGTGATGGATACCTATTTGGAGAAACAGCAATGAACGCACTTCCGAAAAAAAAGATTCATCTGTATAGTCGATTGAAAATAAGAGAATTACTTTAGGATATTTACTGCTTTAAAGCCATTGAAAGGAGACACAAGGGGGACTAAAGGGGACTGGACGGTTTGCGCCCTGTTATATCTTTGCAGAGTCATTCAGACAAAACGGAATGGCAAACAGATAACCTTTATTTTTTTAACCATTTAACCTTTAACCATTATGGCTTTAGAGTATGTAGTAACAAAAAGAGTGTTCGGTTTTGACAAGGACAAAAACGAAAAGTATGTAGCAAAGTCGGTTCGTTCCGGCAGAGTAAGTTTTTCCAAGATGTGCGGCAAGGTGAGCCGTCTTTGCGGAGTTCACCGCAAAGTAGTGGATCTGGTCGTCAGCGGTCTGGTCGATATGATGGCAGAGGACATTGACGACGGAAAGAGCGTTCAGATGGGTGAATTCGGCATCTTCAGCCCTACCATTCGCGCTAAGAGTGCGGATGATGAGAAGGAAGTATCGTCTAAGTCAATCGTCCAAAGAAAGATCCTCTTCTATCCTGGAAAAATATTCAAGACCACGTTGGATGATATGAGTATTACCCGTCGTGCGGAATTGGATACGGATTATACGGACGGAAGCAGTAACAATGGCAGCGGTAGTGAGAAACCTAATCCCGGTGGGGACGGAGGCAAAGATGACGAAGAAGCCCCGGACCCGACTGTATAAGTCTTTTGTACTTTCCTTTTAGATATTAGTCAGAGCGGGAAAGGCTTATTGAGAAGTAGTAAATGCACAGATGATCGGTTATACTCGATTTTCTGTGCATTTTTTCTTTATATAACGCCTTGGCGCATCTATTGTTTCCTCCTTATCGGCTCCTAAACTTGCAAATTCGTTTCAATCGTTTCACAGAACCTTCCATGTCCTGTTTTTTGTTCTGCTAGTATGATTTAGTTTATATTATAACTTCTATATTTGTTCACAGAAACGAACAATTATGAAAAACGGAATCTATACATGCGTTATTCTCATGGCATTTCTTGCTTTATCAGAAAGTGTGTATGCAGCGATTCCGGTTCTCACGGTTGCGAGTGACACTATCAGGCGGGTGGTGATATATTTCGATAAGGAAGAAACAGATATTGATTTTAGTTATAAAACTAATAATCATGAAATTAATGTTTTAGATTCTTTGCTTGAAGAAAAAATAAATTCAAGATATATCACTGCGCTCAATGTGGTCACTTTTGTATCGCCTGACGGAGATTCGGTTTACAATGCCGCATTATCTGTCCGAAGAAACAATTCGATGAGAGAGTTCTTAAGGCAACGTTATCCGTATGTTGATGTCGAAAAGATTAAACTTACTTCGGAAGGAGAAGATTGGTCTGAACTTCGTAAGTTGGTGGCGTCGGATTCAGACTTGCCGGACCGGGAAGAAGTCTTGATGTTGATAGATTATCATCGGGATAACACTGTGAAGCGAAAAGAACTGTTGCAGAAGTTGAATCAGGGAATGGCTTACCGATACATTGTCCGCAATGTGTTACCTAAGTTGAGACGCGCTGAGATTACGGTTGTCCGGGAAGTTCCGGAAATGGAAAAGAATACTTTTGAACCGGTATCTTCTGTCTCCGGATTGTTTGTTTCAAAGCAGGAAGAGGCGCTTCCGAGCGATCAGCCTGATAAGCCGGAGGGAGAAAGTAAAGAGAGTATGGCTTATGAGGTGGTAGTGTCGGAGGCAGAAGGGCCGGTTGAAAGTAAAACGGTGCTTGCAGTGAAGAATAATCTGTTGTACGATTTGGCGTTGGCGCCGAATCTGGAAGTAGAGATTCCGGTAGGCAAAAGGTGGTCTTTAAATGCTGAATACAAATGTCCGTGGTGGCTGAACAGTAAACATGATTTCTGTTATCAGCTTCTTTCGGGAGGAGTGGAAGGACGTTGCTGGTTGGGCAATCGTCAGAAACGCAACCGGTTGACAGGGCATTTTGTTGGGCTTTATGCTGAAGGTGGAATTTACGATTTCCAGTGGAAGGGAGACGGTTATCGGGGCGATTATTACGGAGCTGCGGGAGTAACCTACGGGTATGCGCAGCAACTGGCTCGCCATCTGTCGCTCGAATTCAGTTTCGGCATAGGGTATCTGACAACAGAATATAAGAAATATACTCCTTACGAGGGGGATATCGTGTGGACAACTAGTGGACGTTATAACTTTATAGGTCCTACCAAGGCGAAAGTCTCTCTGGTATGGCTGATAAAAAGAGGGAGATAAGGACGTTATGCAAGATACAAGATACATACTTCTTGTGCTTCTGTCCTCGTTGCTGATGCTGACCGGATGTAGCCGTCGCGAACTATTGGATGATTATCCCGTAAGCGGGGTAGATATAAAGTTAGATTGGAACGGTGTTACCGATAAGTTGCCGGAAGGGGTTCGGGTGATTTTTTATCCGAAGAGTGCGGAAGGCAGAAAGATTGATACATACCTTTCAGCAAGAGGTGGAAAAGTAAAGGTGCCGCCGGGGCGTTACTCGGTAGTGGCTTACAACTACGACACTGAAACGGTACAGATCAGAGGAGAGGAAGCCTATGAGACGATTGAAGCATTTACGGGCTATTGCAATGGTCTGGGAATAGCGGGAACGGAGAAAATGGTATGGGGACCTGATCCCTTATATGTAGTGCAGATCGATGATTTACATATAGCGAACAGTGAAGAAGAGCTTCTACTGGATTGGAAACCGAAATTAGTGGTAAAGACCTATTCTTTCAAGATCAAGGTGGAAGGGCTGGAATATGTTTCTTCAATTGTTGGCAGTGTGGAAGGTATGGCGGGTTGTTACTGTTTGGGCAGATGTTGCGGGATAATGAACGATGCTCCTATTTACTTTGAAGCGCAAGGACGTTCGGGTGAAGTAACGGGTAGTTTTACTGCTTTTGGAATGCCGGAAGGGGCGATGAGTCGGGCAGGTCTTGCTATAAAGTTGACGTTGGCATTTATTAAAGTAGATAAAACCGTGCAGAAGATAGAGGTTGATATAACGGATGTGATTGTCAATTCGGAGAGTGGTGAAGGGGGAGGCAACGATGAGCCTTCTAAAGATATAGAGTTACCGCTTGATGATGATGAGGTGAAGGTTGATAAGCCGGAGAATCCGCCTGGTGGTGATGGCGGTATTGGTGGTGATGTTGGTGATTGGGGGGAAGAGGAGGAGGTGCCTTTACCTGTAGTTTGAGATAAAGCATAAGCAAAATATAACAATATTATAAACTTAAAAAATACGATTATGAAAAAGGTATTATTGGCGATTGCAGCAGTTGCAACAATTACAAGCTGCTCACAGAATGAAGAGTTTGAGAATCCGGGACAGAAGGCGGAGATTAATTTGGGTACAGTTGTTAAAACGGCATCAAGAGCCGTAGTAACGAATAACACAACATTTCAATCCTTCAAAGTAAGTTCTTTTATTGTAGCGAGTGACTTTAATTTTGTAACAACGTTTCTTGGTTCTCCATATATGGATGGAGTTGAATATACAGGAGGGCAAAATAGTTGGACTACTACAGATTCTAATAAGTATTATTGGCCTACAGGTAAGAATGTGCAGTTCTTCGGATATCCAAATGATTTAGCGTTGGCCCTTCCGACTGAAGCAACTAAAGGATATCCAACTCTTGCTTTTACTATTGGAGCAACTTCTTCAGCACAAACAGATTTAGTAGTTGCATCTGAAAATATGGCTAAACCAGAAGGTAACACAGCCACCTTGAATTTTAAGCATATTCTTGCCAAAATTAATTTCTCTTATAAGCCGGAAGATGTGGATTACATCTATAATATTACTAGTATAAAAATTACTGGTGTAAAGGGTGGAGCAGCTATATATACTTATGCCAAAAATGTTACTGATGGAACTTGGAGTGTTGGTGAAACTGTAACAGATGGATATATTTATCCAATATCTGTAGCAGAAACTGCAAAGGATGGTTTTTATAATTTAGACTCGACAGATGGATCGTTAATGTTATTACCTCAAGATGTTGCGGGTGCGATAATTAATATTACATATAAAACGACTAAAACAATCAATGGTGTTGAAGAAACATTCTTCAATGATACGAAGACAGTAACTCTTCCTGAGAATTCTAAATGGGGTGTAGGTCAGAGCATACGTTATAAACTAACTTTGCCTGTTGGAGCAGAGCAGATAGGTATTGCTACAGATGTAAAAGACTGGGAGGATGAGACACCTGAAACGCCTAATATAGATTCTCCAGTAGCTTAAATTTAAAATATTACAAGTCTCGTAAAGATGAAAGTGTAACAACCGTAGGTTTAGCTTAGCGAAATCTACGGTTGTATACTTTGTAAATTTGTATCTTATGAATATATGTTTGAATACAATATCTTATATCTCTATATAACCTCTTTTTCACTTTTCTTCTTCTTTTTTATTGCCATCTAAAAGATTTCATATATTTTTGTTGCAAACAGGAACAAATCAAACGCCAACACAAATATATGTCATCAATCTGTCAGGGTACTTGGGATTGTCAGAACTGTCCGAAAGCCGTAGACAATGCTATTATTCACACTACTCATACAAGGGGTTACCATCAACCAGCCCGGAGGTGTGAAGATAATTTCATCCTTTTTCTGATAAAGGGAGAACTCTTGGTTAATAGTCAGGAGTATGCAGGTACGATGTTGAAAGCAGGTGAATTTATTCTTCAGGCTATTGGTTCAAAATACGAGATGCTTGCGATGACCGAGTGCGAATGTATCTATTATCGTTTCATTCAGCCGGAACTATTCTGTGACTTCCGTTTCAATCATATCATGAAAGATGTACCTTCTCCGCTTATCTATTCTCCTTTAAAGATAATTCCTGAATTGAAATACTTTTTGGATGGTTCCAAATCCTATTTGAGTGAAAGTAAGGTTTGCCGGGATTTGCTGTCTTTAAAGCGCAAAGAACTGGCGTTTGTGCTAAGCTACTATTATTCGGATTATGACTTGGCCAGCTTAGTGCATCCACTCTCGAAATACACTACCACTTTTGAATATTTCGTCCTTCAGAACTATAAGAAAGTAAAAACGGTAGAAGAACTGGCCCAACTTGGCGGCTATACCGTCAGCACCCTGCGGCGTATCTTCAATAACGTGTTCCACGAACCGGTATACGAATGGATGCAGGCACGACGTAAGGAAGGTATTTTGGACGAGTTGCTTAATACAGATAGCAGTATCTCCGAAATATGCTATAAATACGGCTTTGAATCTTTGCCACACTTCTCCAATTTTTGTAAAAAGTTCTTTGGAGCCTCTCCACGCATGCTTAGAACGAGTAAAAAGCCTGTCTGATAATTTTTTAGAGAGAAAGTCAAATAATCTTTTTTTTCTTTGTGGGTATAACACATTTGTTGTATATTGCTAGCTGTTTCCCTTAAAACCAGTCTAATACATCTTTATTTTAAAGTCCGATCACTTCAAATAAAGCCATGACAAGGCGGACACGGAAATTTTATTTTTTATTTCAACGAATTTTAATCGAGCTTCCTGAAAAAAAGAAGAATACCATTAGTAGATTATGCTGAAATGGGTGAAAAATAAGAGTGTGTTTCTATGTATAATACTTTTTCTGTGTCATACACTCATGCTGCGTGCGCAGGAGATCATAAACATTTCCCTTTGTGACGGAGAAGATGCCACATGCAAAATCAGAGAAGCCGTCATGAGATCCCGGTCGGATCAGATTAAAATCGTATTTCAAAAAGGAGTCTATTATTGCTTGCCGGATTATGCCGTTGAGAAATATTGCGCTATCTCCAATCATGGGAACGGGAGCAAAAAGATATTGTTCTCTTTAGAAAATTACAAGAGTGTGGAAATTGTCGGGAATGGAGCAACTCTGTTGTTTCACGGTCAGATAATGCCTTTTCTGTTCGAGAACTGCCAGTCGGTAAGCGTGAAAGGACTGACCATTGACTGGGATATTCCGTTTACTTTCTTAGGTGAAGTAGTCAGCGTTAATTCCAAAGAAGGATGGAGAGAGATCAAGCCTTTCAAGGAAGGATTTTCCTGGAAGTTGGAGAAAGGCGAGATCAAATTTCCTTGTATCGACGGATTTAATTATACATGTTTGGGAAGCACGCTTCCTTTTGAGAAAGGAACCAAACGGGTGGTGCATGGTGCTATCGACATCGATAGCGAACCGTCCAGAGTAGAGCGGACCGAGAACGGCAATCTTCGCATTTATGAGAAACTTCATTATTATCCTCCCGTAGGCTCTTTGCTCAGTTCGAAGGGAGATCGTGATCATGACCGCTATGCGCCGGCTTTTGATTTTAAAGAATGCAGGAGTATCAGCCTGGATAGTATCACCATCCATCATGCCTTGGGGATGGGCTTCTTGTTTGAACGATCGGAAAATATCTGGATACTGAACTCTCAGGTCGTTCTTCCTGAACATACTCAGAGAGTTATCTCCACAACCGCCGATGCTACCCATTTTGTCAACTGTAAGGGAGATATATTGATTGAAAATTGTCGCTTTGAGAATATGCTCGATGATGGAACGAATGTGCACGGTACGTATGTTGAAGTGGATAAGGTTATAGATGACCATACGGTTCGTGTTGTCTTGAAACATTTCGAACAGTCAGGCTTTAAATTTGCAGGAAAGGGGGATGACGTCTGGTTTATTCTTCATCCCTCTCCGCAACGTCAGGCGGTAAACACCGTGGACAGTGTATTCACCCTGAACGAGCGTTTTATCCGGTTGTCTTTTACCAAACCACTCCCTGCCGGATTGAAGAAAGGTGATATGCTGGAAAACAAGACATGGAACCCTGCTTTCACGATGCGGGGATGCACCATCCGGAATCACAGAGCACGCAGCGTTATTCTGAAAACTCCCTTAAAGACAGTCATCGAGAATAACTATATCTCTTCGATGATGTCGGCTATCCTGCTCCGTGGAGAGACTCATTTCTGGTTTGAATCCGGAGCGGTGGAAGACGTCCTGATACAGAACAATACATTTGAGAATTGTGCCGATTGCGGTACCAGACACGCTGTTCTGTATGTTACCCCGCGACTAGGTAAACAGTTCGACCCGACACAAACTTATGACCGTAACATACGATTTATAAACAATACAATAAATAGTTTTAATCCAAGAGTCATCTGGGCAGATCGTGTTGAGGGATTGTTGGTGAAAGGTAACCGCATCATCCGCAATACGGAGAAGGAGCCGATCTTTCCCCGCGACCCTGTTTATGAACTTGTTAACTGCCGGAATGTCCGGATCGAAGATAATCTATATTCCGGTAAAGCACCTTTCACTTTGTTGAAAGCGGATGCGGTATCGCAGAAAACATGTAAGATATCTCCTTGACAGAGTGGATAAGATAGCTTCCTTAAATGATGGTGGACGATTTTCCCCAGCCTGAGGGTAACAACAGTTTGAGTCTTATAATAACACGTAAAACTATAGTATTAATTTAAAAAAGTATGTAATGAGAACGAATCGAGCATTTAAAGAATTTTGTGTGTTGGGTGGTTTGGCATCTTCTGTTTGCGGAGTAGCTCAGGAGCGGCCGAATATTGTTGTCTTCCTTGTAGATGACATGGGACTTATGGATACTTCGGTCCCCTTTCTCGCTGATGAGAGCGGCCAGCCGGTGCGTCATCCTCTGAATGACTGGTATCATACTCCGAATATGGAGAGACTGGCCAAACAGGGTATTTGTTTTTCTACCTTTTATGCGCAGAGCGTGAGCTCCCCTTCCAGAGCCTCCATCATGACCGGACAGAATGCGACCAGGCATGGAGTCACTAACTGGATTAATGCCGAGAGCAACAACCGGAATCCTTTCGGACCGCCCCAATGGAACTGGAAAGGGCTTAGAAAAGATATGCCCACCATGCCGAAAGTCTTGCAACAAGCTGGATATAAAACCATTCATGTAGGAAAAGCGCATTTCGGCTGCATGGGCAGCGAAGGAGAGAATCCGCAGAATATCGGCTTTGATGTAAATATCGCAGGTTCAGGCATCGGCCATCCTGGCAGCTATTATGGCGAATGGGGATACGGGTATATCAAGGGAGAAAGAGGAAGAGCAGTTCCGGGTTTGAAGAAATATCACGGCACAGACACTTTCCTGAGTGAAGCGCTGACTATCGAAGCGAATCGGGAGATCACCAAAGCCGTCGAAGAAAAACGGCCTTTCTATCTGAATATGGCTCATTATGCAGTTCATTCACCTTTCCAGGCTGACAAGCGTTTTTTGTCACGCTACACTGATCCGGACAAGAACGAGCAGGCAAGAGCTTTTGCTACGTTGATAGAAGGCATGGACAAATCATTAGGCGACATCATGGATCAACTCGAAAAGCTGGGAATTGCCGAAAACACGCTGATTATCTTTTTAGGGGATAACGGTGGTGATGCTCCATTGGGAGATGAACGCGGCTATGGTTCTTCCGCTCCGCTGAGAGGAAAAAAGGGGACGGAGTTCGAAGGCGGTATGCGTGTTCCTTTCATTGCAGCCTGGGCAAAGCCTGAGAAGAAGAGCAAAGTACAGAAGCATCTGCCTATTGAGATAGGAGGTATGCAGACACAACTGGCTACAATCATGGATATCTATCCGACAGTTCTGTCTGTGGCAGGATGTGAAGTTCCTCAAAACTACGTGATAGACGGATTCAATCTGAAAAAGCAACTGAGCGGTAAGGTGGACAAGAAGCGCCCCGAGTCTTTCCTGATGCACTTCCCTCACGCACACCGCGGCAGCTACTTCACATCTTATCGCGTAGGCGACTGGAAGTTGATTTATTATTATCTTCCCCAGACTCCGAAGCAACCCAAAGCTTTGCTTTACAATCTGAAAGATGATCCGGAAGAAAGAAATGAACTGTCTGCTGCCCATCCGGATAAATGCAGAGAGATGATTCGGGAAATGTCTGCCCAGCTGGAAAAGGAAGGAGCTCTTTATCCGGTGGATAAACAAGGAAATGAGTTAAAGCCTTTTGTTTACTTTTAAATAGGTGCTACTATTTCAACTGTCTGTTTTGCCAAAGCATATCTATTTGGCAAAACAGACAGAGTTATATATCATTTGTCAGATACAATTGCTATGACCGGATTGGCATCCTCATCCAATTGGCTCATCCAATGGGGAATATTCTCATTTTTATTGTCAGGTTGTTTTTGAGAAGCATCAGGAATACTGGCAGCTTCCAGAATAAATCCATATTCTCCTTTATAACTGCACAATGCTGACAGGTCAACCTTCAATTCCTGCTCTGAAGTGAGATCGTCAACAATGAATTGCTGGCACTTTGCAAACTTAGTTTGCTGTGTTTCTTTATTATACAAACCATTATAGACTTGTTTGTTTTTTACGTATTGAAAAAATACAGAATGTGTGTTTTCCAATACATAAGCTACGTAGATACTTTGCGGATTACTATACCATAAAGGATTGGCGGATGAATGATCTGTATCTGTATGAAAAACCATATATGGATACAGTTTCCTGTTTTTAACTGTGTATATCGTGTCTGTGAAGGTTTCTCTGAAACGTAATTCATTCTCGGACGACCATAGGCTAGGATTATAGAGAGGCAGCAGTAACTCTCCTTGCTCCTTATCTTTGATAATCATTACCCCTCTTCTTCCCAGATTTCCAAAGAAACCTGCTCCTCTTTTTAGTATAGAAAGGCTGGATATATTATCCGGAGAAGGGATGGAAGGTGATTTTAATAAACTGGGAATTGAATCCAGCTTTTCCCCAAGGGAGTTGAGGAAAAGCAAAGAGTTACCGGGTTCCATTCCTATATTACTATTACAATGGGCGATAATGGTAGAGTTGGAAAATGCAAAATAGCCGGGTGCAGCAGGTATATGTGGAATTTGAATTTTCCCGGTCATTTCTCCTTTCTGATTATATTTTAGCAGCTGGTCCGGTGTGCGAAAGAAGTAAAAAAGACCTGCATCATCTATCCAGTAATTTGTCGAGCTATATCCACTTGGATCATCACCGATATGGCCTATACTGCATATATACTTCCCGGTCTGTTTGTGGAATAAGAAACATTGGTCTGTAGTGCTAATCACAATCTTATCTTCCAGCAGCGCTATATGGGGATTGTCTCCTATCAGGCATACTTCGTTGGTTTCCAAAGGTACATAACGTACAGTATTTCCGAAGTCAGATAACTTTAGGCTTTGGGAATCAGTTGCATCCGTAAGATTTACAAATAATGTATCTCTGGCATTCTCCTGATTTGTGATGCATGAGGTTAGTAAGACTACTATCCATATCAGCAATAATTTATTCATCGTATTTAATTTATTTGATTGTCTGGCCTTATGTCACAAAGAAAAGAATAAAAAACGGATAATGAACAAGCTATCTATAAATAATTGGTCAGTAAAAAGAAAATCCCCCGTAGCGTTAGCCAACGGGGGATTTATGCTATTAATCAAATCAAGCTCACGCTTAGTCTTTCAGTTTAGCGATGATGAAGTCGCGGTTCAGGCGGGCGATGTTGCTGATAGAGATGTTCTTCGGACATTCAGCCTCGCAAGCGCGGGTGTTGGTACAGTTACCGAATCCGAGTTCATCCATCTTGGACAACATAGCTTTTGCACGGCGCAGAGCTTCCGGTTTACCTTGCGGAAGCAAGTTCAGCTGGCTGACCTTTGCCGAAACGAACAACATGGCAGAACCATTCTTACAAGCAGCTACACAAGCACCGCAACCAATACAAGAAGCAGCATCCATAGCTTCGTCAGCGATGGGCTTCGGGATCAGGATAGCGTTGGCATCCTGCGGAGCACCTGTACGAACGCTTACGTAACCACCAGCCTGCATGATCTTGTCATAAGCAGTACGGTCTACCATCAAGTCCTTGATGACAGGGAAACCGGCCGAACGCCAGGGTTCAACAGTGATGGTGTCACCATCGTTGAAGCGACGCATGTAAATCTGGCAAGTAGTAGCACCTGTTGCAGGACCGTGCGGATGTCCGTTGATGTAAAGAGAACACATACCGCAGATACCTTCGCGGCAGTCGTGGTCGAATACAACCGGTTCTTTTCTTTCGCTGATCAGCTGTTCGTTCAGAATATCCAGCATTTCGAGGAAGGAAGTATCACCGGGGATATCTTTCATTTGGTAGGTTTCAAAAGCACCTTTAGCTTTCGGACCAGCTTGGCGCCATACCTTCAGTGTAAATGATATATTTTTATCCATTGTCTTCTAATTCTTTTAAATGTTTAACTTCACCGATTAGCTCTTGTAGTTACGGGTCTGAACCTTGATAGCTTCGTATACCAGCGGTTCTTTGTACAACACCGGAGCTTTTTCATCGTCACCTTGATATTCCCAGCATGCTACATAGAAGAAGTTTTCGTCATCACGTTTTGCTTCTCCTTCTTCAGTCTGGTATTCTTCACGGAAGTGACCACCACAACTTTCGTTACGGTTCAATGCGTCGTAAGCAACGAGCTCGCCCATAGTGATGAAGTCATACAGACGGATAGCCTTGTCGAGCTCTACGTTCATACCTTCCTTAGAACCGGGGATAAACAGATTGGTTTCGAATTCCTTGCGGACTGCTTTCAGTTCGGCGATACCTTTTTTCAGGCCTTCTGCCGTACGTCCCATACCTACGTATTCCCACATGATGTGACCCAGTTTCTTGTGGATAGAATCAACTGATTCTTTACCCTGGATGCTCATGAACTTGTCAATCTTAGCCTGAACTGCCTTTTCTGCTTCGGCAAATTCCGGAAGGTCGGTAGAGAAACGAGGAACAGTAATCTGATCTGCCAGATAGTTCTGGATAGTGTAAGGCAATACGAAGTAACCGTCGGCCAGACCTTGCATCAATGCGGAAGCACCGAGGCGGTTTGCACCGTGGTCGGAGAAGTTACATTCACCGATAGCGAACAGACCCTTGATGGTAGTCTGCAGTTCGTAGTCTACCCAGATACCACCCATTGTGTAGTGGATAGCCGGATAAATCATCATCGGATTATAATATTTCACACCACTGATTTCTTTTGCCAGTTCGCCCGGATTAACGTCAGTGATTTCTTCATACATATCGAAGAGGTTGCCATAACGCTGGAGCACTACATCGATGCCCAGACGGTTGATAGCTTCAGAGAAATCGAGGAATACGGCCAGACCTGTGTTGTTCACACCGAAACCTGCGTCGCAACGTTCTTTAGCTGCACGGCTGGCAACGTCACGCGGAACCAGGTTACCGAATGCCGGATAACGGCGTTCCAGGTAGTAGTCGCGGTCTTCTTCAGGAATATCGCTTCCCTTGATTTCGCCTTTCTGCAATTTGATAGCGTCTTCTTTCTTCTTCGGAACCCAGATACGACCGTCGTTACGCAGAGATTCGGACATCAGAGTCAGTTTGGACTGCTTGTCACCGTGTACCGGGATACAAGTCGGGTGAATCTGAACGTAAGCAGGGTTAGCGAATACAGCACCCTTGCGGTAGCAAGAGATAGCAGCTGTACAGTTACAACCCATAGCGTTGGTAGACAGGAAGTAAGCGTTACCGTAACCACCGGTAGCGATTACTACGGCGTGAGCAGCGAAACGTTCCAGTTCGCCGGTGATTAAGTTCTTGGCGATGATACCGCGAGCACGTCCGTCGATGATCACAACGTCCTGCATTTCATAACGGGTGAACAACTTCACCGTACCTACGTTTACCTGACGGCTCAGTGCGGAGTAAGCACCCAGCAAGAGTTGCTGACCGGTCTGGCCTTTAGCGTAGAATGTACGTGATACCTGTGCACCACCGAAAGAACGGTTGTCCAGTGTACCGCCGTATTCGCGTGCGAAAGGAACACCTTGTGCCACGCATTGGTCGATGATAGCGTTGGACACTTCGGCCAGACGGTAAACGTTGGCTTCACGTGCACGATAGTCACCACCTTTTACTGTATCGTAAAACAGACGGTAAACGGAGTCACCATCATTCTGATAATTCTTTGCAGCATTGATACCACCCTGTGCAGCGATAGAGTGTGCACGGCGCGGAGAGTCCTGAATACAGAAGTTGAATACTCTGAAACCCATTTCACCGAGTGAAGCAGCGGCAGAAGCACCTGCCAGACCCGTACCCACAACGATGATATCCAAACGACGTTTATTAGCGGGATTCACCAATTTCTGGTGAGCTTTATAGTTGGTCCATTTCTCAGCCACCGGGCCTTCTGGAATTTTTGAATCTATCTTGATCATAATATTATTTACAATTTAATCATTTACAATTTACTATTTAGCAAGCACCGCCACAAAGGAGTGATTTCACGAAGAATACCACTACTACGAGTGCGAAACCGAGTACTACAATCGTAGAGTAGATGTTAGAAATACATTTCCAACGATTGATCCATACCTTGTTGTTCCATCCCAGTGATTGCATGGAGCTCCAGAAGCCGTGAGTCAGGTGGAACCACAAAGCAAACAGCCAAATGAGGTAGAGCACTACATAAACCGGACAAGAGAATGTCTGCTGGATGTGATATGCACCGTTTGCCGCATAAGCCAGCGTCAGTGTATCAGCGTGCATGTCCAGGTTGTGCATCAGTTCCGGCAACTGCATTTTTGCCCAGAAGTTGAAGAGGTGCAAACCGAGGCCTACGATAACGATAATGCCTAACACCAACATGTTTTGAGAAGCCCACTCTACAGTTTTCGGTTTGTCGACTACTGCATAGCGTTCGCTACCGCGCGCTGTGCGATTCTGCATTGTCAGCCAGAACGCGTAGATGATGTGAATAATGAAAAGAGCAGCCAGTGCTGCGGTAGCTACCAGCGCATACCAGTTTGCTCCAAGGAATTCACAAATCATGTTGTAACCATCAGCCGAGATGATTGCAACTAAGTTCATCGCCATGTGAAATGTTAGAAACAGGACAAGGGCGATACCGGTAACGCTCATCACCACTTTCCTTCCTACAGATGAATTACTTAACCACATAAATGATTGAATTTAAATTATTTAATTGTTAGAACTAAAATTTCGACGTTTTACACCTCTTACAGACTGCAAAAATAGGGGAAATAGATTGATTGACCAAAGAATTAAAGAAATAATTCCTTAATCGGTGATCTTTCCGATTTTTTCGCCATTGGCCGCTTTCTTGCGCAAGGCGCGCGGGGTGTCTCCGAAGGAGTCTTTGCAGAAGTGCGCAAGGTGGGACAGCGAGTCGAAACCATATCGGTTGCAAATCTCCGTAATCCGCATTTTAGAGTGCTGGAGGTCTTCGAGGATGCCTTCCCGTTTTTTCTCCAGCATCCATTCGTAGACGGGCACGCCGTATAAGTTTCGGAAGAGACGGCGGAAAGTGGTGGTGGTATAGCCTCCCAGATGTGCAAATTCTTCGACGTTCTTCGCTTTGCTGTAATTCTGCATGACAAAGTATTGGAAACTTTCCGTATAGGTGCTGATCGGGTAGAAGAAAGCCCTTAACTGGGGCAGGGGATAGTAATTGGTGATCATATACACCATTTCCTGACATTTCAGGTCGATATATTTGCCGCAGGCGGGTGTCGATTCGTCAAGGTATGCGGCTACGTCGTTGATGAGATAGAACAGGCGCGGGTTCATCACCATTGGGGTGTAGGTCAGCGGGCCTTCTGCCTGGTCGATGATTTCACGGTAACGGTCTTCGCATAGCAGCGGCAGCTCGTTGAACCAGAAAAGGATGTATGATACGTCCGTCAGTGCCAGTATCTCGTATTTTGAGCCGATGGCTTGCAGGATAAACTGTTTCTCGTGTAGTGTCGTTCCGGGATGTTCGTCACTGTTGATCAGCAATTCGCCCTCGATCATGAAGAGCATACAGTTTTGCGTGCACTTATCCTTCGGAATATGCTGCCCTCTGAGCAGATTTCTATGAATAAGAGTACTTTCCATCGCTTTGGGACATCCTGAGCAATCTGTATGTTGGGCACAAAGTGAGTCTTTTGACATGGGTTTTATCCGTGAATCGTTGTCTACAGGGACAAAGATAGTCGTTTTTTGTGAAAATAATATTCTTTCTTCCATTATGTTTTAGCAGAAACGGGGATATGATTGTCTTTATTATGACAGGGTAGAATATTATCATTAAAAACACAATCATATTATGAAGAGCAAAAACGTATTATTGGGTATGGCCGGTGTGGCTATGTTTTCTTCCGGGGCTATGGCCCAAAAGCCTGCGAATATCATTCTGATCAATCTGGATGATTCGGGCAACGGAGATTTCTCGTGCCGTGGAGCGATCGGTTATCAGACTCCCCATATCGACTGGATGGCCGCTAACGGAATGTCGATGAATAACTTTTATGCCGTGCAGCCCATCAGCGGCGCTTCGCGGGCGGGGCTGATGACCGGCTGTTATCCGAACCGTATCGGCTTCGCCTATGCGCTCAATCCGGGCTCGCCGTATGGCATCAGCGAACAGGAGGAGACGATAGCGGAACTGCTTCGCGATAAGGGATATGCTACGGCTATCTTCGGCAAGTGGCATCTGGGAGACGAGAAGAAATTCCTTCCGCTCCAGCATGGCTTCGACGAATATTACGGATTGCCTTACTCGAACGATATGTGGCCTTTCCATCCTCAATATAAGTTTCCGGACCTTCCTCTGATCAAAGGGAATGACATAATCGGCTATAACACGGATCAGACAAAGCTGACGACCGATTATACCAATTATGCGGTTGACTTCATTCACCGGAATGTGAATAAACCGTTCTTCCTCTATCTGGCGCATTCCATGCCGCATGTTCCGCTGGCGGTGTCGGATAAGTTTAAGGGGAAAAGCGAACTGGGACTGTACGGAGACGTGATGATGGAGCTGGACTGGAGCATAGGGGAAATCTTGCGGACCATCCGCGAGGAAGGAATAGAGGATAATACGCTGGTCATTCTCACGTCCGACAACGGGCCGTGGGCTAATTACGGAAATCATGCGGGTTCGTCCGGCGGATTGCGTGAAGCGAAGGCTAATACGTTCAACGGGGGTACGCGTGTACCTTGCTTCTTTTATTGGAAAGGGAAGATTCAGCCTGCCAGTGTCTGCAATCATGTGTATTCCAATATCGATATTCTGCCTACTTTAGTGGAGATTTCGGGAGCGAAGATGCCAAAATTGAAGATAGACGGAGTGAGCATGCTGCCTACGCTGACGGTAGACCCCACTATCGCGGCCCGCAAATATCTCTGTTTCTATTATCATAAGAACTCTTTGGAAGCGATTACGGACGGAAGATATAAATTGGTGTTCCCTCACAAATATGTGTCTTATGATGGACAAGTGCCGGGGAACGACGGACTGCCCGGAGAACTGGGCGAAGGTGAAGTGAAGGAATGCGAACTGTACGACCTCCGTCGGGATATGGGCGAACGGGTGAACGTTATCAGTCAGCATCCGGAAGTGGTGAAGGACCTGACTAGAGAGGCGGAAGTATGGCGTGACGAGCTTGGCGACGACCTGACCGGACGTCAGGGAAAGGCGCGGAGAGAAGCGGGTAAGTCGGTTAAGGCAGCTAAATAAATACAATTGGTGGGATATGGTTGGATTCGGTGTGCCTTGTTTCATTGGTTTCGCTCGGAAATCATTGCGTGTGTGGTGGATGTGGAGTTTCCTTTCTTTTTTCATGGCAAGTGCGGCGGGGGCGGTTTCGTATCGTGATTTGATTCCCGAACCTGTTTCCGTGGTGGATAAGAAGGGTGATCCGTTTGTGGTAAACGACCGGACAAAGATTGTCTATCCGCAGGATCATGCGCAATGGAAGCGGACAGCGGAATTTCTGGCTGGCTATGTGGAAGGGATGACCGGTTACCGGTTGCCCGTTGAAGAGTGCCGTTCGTCCGAGTCGGAACCTGTCATTTCGTCGGAAGATAATGTGATCCGCTTTCAGTTTGACTCACGGATGCGGAAGGATGGCTTTAAGCTAAGCGTCGGGAAGTACGGTGTAGTGATTCAGGCAGCGGAAGGAGCGGGAGTCTTTTATGCTGTCCAGTTATTGCGGCAGCTGCTTCTTTCGGGGGCAGAACAGATACAAACGCAGCAAACCATTGCGGTGTCATCGGCAAAGACGCTGAATATTCCTCCGGTGGAACTGGAAGATTATCCTTCCCTGTCTTATCGGGGAGCCATGCTGGATGTGAGCCGTCATTTCTTCCCGGTCGCTCAGGTAAAGAGGGTCATTGATTTGCTGGCCTTCCATCGGCTGAATCATTTTCATTGGCATCTGACAGACGACCAAGGATGGAGAATCGAAATTAAAAAGTACCCCGATCTGACAAAGATTGGCGCTTGGAGAGGGGAAGATAAGTACGGCGGTTTCTACACGCAGGAAGAGATCAAAGAAGTGGTAGCTTATGCTGCCGAGAGATATATAACGGTGATTCCGGAGATAGATATGCCGGGACATACTCAGGCGGCACTGGCGGCATACCCGCAACTGGGCTGCGTCGGCTCTTCCTACGAAGTAGCCACGGAAGTAGGCGGCGTTCATAAAGATGTGCTATGTGTAGGCAATGACTTTACGCTTCCTTTTGTAAAAGATGTATTAAAGGAAATAGCCGCCTTGTTCCCCGCACCGTTCATCCATATCGGAGGAGACGAAGTGCCGAAAGAACGGTGGAGCCAATGCGAGGCGTGTCAGAAAGCTATCAGAGACAAAGGCTTGAAGGACACAGATAAACACACCGCTGAGGAATATCTGCAAAGTACTTTCAATGAAGAAATAGCGGATTATCTGCGCAGTATAGGAAAGCGGATGATCGGCTGGGATGAGGTACTTTCTGATAGCCTGAGCCGGGATATCACCATCATGTCATGGCGTGGACTGGGGCGTGCCACGACTGCTGCCCGAAAAGGACATTCGGTGATTGTGTCGGCTGATTCTCACTTGTATCTGAACCATTATCAGACGATAAACTCCGAACAGGAACCCCGTGCCACCGGCGGACTGGTAGAAATGAAGAAGGTCTACGAAACTCCTTTCTTCTCTCCCGAACTGACAGCGCAGGAAAAAGAAAGGATATTGGGTGTGCAGGCTTGCCTGTGGACCTCGTTCATCGACAGCGATCAGCTGCTGGATTATATGCTGCTGCCCCGTCTGGCTGCTTTTGCGGAAGCTGCATGGTGCGAGGAAAGACGGGGGACTTATGCCCGCTTCCTGCATCGTTTGCCTGCCATGCTGAATTGTTACGGGCAACTGGGTTACGGATATGCCCCTCATTTCTTTACCATTTCTGCTGCGTATAAGACTGTTTCTACACTCGTTCATGAGGATTCTTTCGATGATAAGTGCCTCGAAATAAGTATGGAAAGTTTGCCCGACACGGAAATATATTACACGCTGGATGGCAGTAAGCCTTCGAAATCTTCTTCTTTGTATACAGCTCCGCTCCGGGTGGAGGAAAGTTGCACGCTGAAAGCTGTCTCCTACCTGCCCAACGGACTTTCCAGTGATGAACTGACAAAGGAAGTGGTGGTCAATAAAGCGACTTTCCGTCCCGTCCAATTGTTGAATCCTCCTTCCGAACGCTATCAGGGAGAAGACGGAAAAGTGCTGGTGGACGGGATTCGAAGTATAAACTTTCATAATACGGGGCTGTGGGCAGGATACTATACTACTGATTTGGTCGCAGTGATTGACCTTGCATCTTTTCAGCACGTTTCTTCGGTGGAGGTTTCCGCTTTAACCGATTTGAGTGCATGGATCATGGGGCCGCAATCCATCTCCGTATTTGTTTCTCTGGATGGAGAAAAGTATGAAATGGTGTCCCGGCAGACCTATCAGGCGCCGACGGATGCTATGGGTGAGAAGCGAAGTGACTTGAACCGCTTATCCTTTGACAGCGTGCCTGCACGATATATAAAGGTAGTGGCAGAGCCCTTCAAAGGCTTGCCCAAAGGACATTCCGGTGAAGGCGAACCGCCTTTCCTGTTTGTGGATGAGATACGGGTGAATTGAATAAAGTCAGTGGTATCTTAAATCTCCTCCTTCGGGAAGCTACCCTTTATACACATCTATTTTTTTTAAGAAATAGGCACATAAAGAGTTAAATTAATTAAGGCTATTCATGGTAAGCATAGTCATTATTTAATCTTTTTTTTCCTAATAACACCTTTAAATATTCCAATTTGTAAGGATTTAAAGATGTGTATAAAGGGTAGCTTCGGGAAGGAGGAGTGGTCGAAGACCGAGGTGGTAGGTAAAATGATGTGTATTTCTATTTTATTGTAAATGATATAGTTATGTATTCACCTACCACCTCCCCCTACGGGTACTCCTCCTTCCCGAAGGAGGAGATCCGAGATACTACCGACTTTTTAATCCCCTCCCAATGATGCTACTATTGACTCTTGAAACATTCCTTGCATGGCACTTTCTCCATTTCTTTACAAGATATATTCGTAATAAGTAGTTTCAGTATTAGTTCCAACCGTTGGCACAAAGTGTTCCAAGCAATGAAACAAAGTGTTTCAACCGTTGAAACAAAATGTTTCATGCCTTGAAACTTCTTGGATAAACTGTCGATCACGCTCACTTGACCGCTAGAGTCCATTCAATTGACCGCATTAGTTACTCCGATTGACCTGTCCACTCAGAAGGTATTAACTCATTTTTCAGTCAATAATGAATGACTTCTCAGCTGTTAATACCTGATTTCTCAATTATTAATAGCTGACATGACAATCGTTAATAGCTGACACGTCAGATGTTAATACCCAGTAAATCAAAGTATAATGCAGGATGAATGACCTATATGCCGTGATGGCAAAGTGATGGCAAACCCTTGCTCTCACTTTGCCACCATACTTGCTGCAATGCTTGAAATGCCGATGAATAAAGGGATACATACGAATAGTGAGAGCATGAGGGCAAAACTGTTATCTTTTTCACTTGTAGCACTTGCTGAATTCAAGTTATCAATGCGACAGTTCAGTTTCCGTACCAGTCACTTACTTATTATAGTATTTTTCAAGCAGTTCCTGCATTTCCGGATATTTCTCGTCTGTATCTCCGGCTTCTTTGCGAAGTCTCAATAAGTCCTTCTTCATCTGTTTGATGACAGGTGCATATTTCGGATCGTTGTATGCATTATGATTCTCGTGCGGATCATTCTGCAAGTCATAGAAGTCCCATGACGGAGTGAAGTCGAAGTTTTCCGTATCAGTCATGTCCAAATTTCGGGCATAATAGAAGATCAGCTTGTAACGGTCTGACCGGATGGCGAAGTGCGCGGGACGAATAGCGTGATTGGTCCAGTAGCGATAGTAGATTTCTTTTCGCCAGTCGGTCGGCGTGTTGCCTTCCAGGTTGCTGACGAAGCTGGCTCCTTGCACATTCTCCATCTTTACTCCGGCAAATTCTGCCAGCGTCGGTGCGAAATCGACATTCAGTATCAGATCATCCAGGCGTTTTCCTGCGGGGACCTTCTTCGGATAACGGATAACGAAAGGCATACGAGCCGATTCTTCATAAAACATCCGTTTGTCGAAGAAACCGTGTTCGCCTAGGAAATAGCCTTGGTCGGAGACGTAGATGACGATGGTATTGTCGGTGATATTCATTTCGTCCAGAGCGTTCAGGAGTTTGCCGATGTTGTCGTCGACGGTAGCGCCGCAACGGAGGTAGTCACGGATAAACTTTTGGTAGGAAGCACGTCTGGCGGCCGTCCGTTGCATCCCTTCGGTGCTGAACGGCAGTCCGGGGTAGCGGCACCACCACTTGTCGGGGTCCTGTGATGCGATGCGCCAGCGGCGTTCCAGTTCTTCCAGTGTCTGTCCTTTGAAAGAACGGCCGTTGGTTTCCGGTCCCCAGTCCAGCAGGTTTTCGGGTTCGGGGAAGGTGACGCCGTCGTAGAGATGCTCCATGCGTATCGGGTAGTCGTAGGGTTCGTGCGTTGCCTTGAAATGGCAGCACATCAGGAAGGGCTGGTTGCCGTCCTGCTGTTTCATCCATCGGATGGCTTTCTCGGTGACGAGGTCGGTGGAGAAGCCGAGCACCCGTTCGCCGAACCGTCGGTTGCCGGGCCACGGGTCGGTGCTCTCTATGAAAGTCGGGTCACGGTATTCGCCTTGATCGTAGAAGATGGAGTAGTAGTCGAATCCTTGCGGCTGCGACTGGATGTGCCATTTGCCGACGAGCCCGGTGTGGTATCCGTTGGCTTGCAGTAACTTTGCGAGGGTGGGGATGGAGGTGTCCAGTGAGTCCGCAAGGGTATACAGTCCGTTCCGGTGACTGTATAGGCCGGTGAGGATACTGGCGCGGCTGGGCGCTGAGATAGAGTTGGTGCAGAAACAGTTGTCGAGCACTACCCCTTCGTTTGCCAGTCGGCGGATGTTGGCATTGTGAGCATATTTTGCCAGTACTCCGCCATAGATGCCCCAGGCTTGGGAGGTGTGGTCGTCACTCAGGATAAAAAGGATGTTGGGGCGTTGTCCGGCAGGTTGAGCGCCTTGCAGGTGCGTCATGGCTCCGGCTGCCAGCAGACCGGTAAGTACGAGTTTATTCATATATGTATAGATGTTGCATTTCTTCAAATGTCAGTTTGTGTCCGTCCTGCCACCAGTGCGGATCGGACAAGTTGCAGAAGTCTTTTTCTTCTTTCATGCGGAAGGCCAGTTGGTCTTTCAGGCTGCGTGCCGTCTTCTCCTGACCGGGCAACAGATTATGCTGTTCCAGCGGGTCTTGCTGAAGGTCGAACAACTGTTCGGTGATGGTGCCTCCTACATTATAGATAATATATTTGTGATGTTCGCTGACGAATGCCCGTTGCAAGTTGGAGTAAGCGAGGAACAGGTCGCTGCGGTGGATGGCGGCAGAGTCATCCAGTACTTGAGAGAGGGATTGTGCCGTCATGCTTTCGGGCAAAGGGATGTGTGCCAGTTCGCAAAGTGTCGGAGCGATGTCGTGCAGATAACAGAGTGCACGATTCTTTTTTCCTTTTTGCGCTTTGTAGTTGGGTGCAATGAGCGTAAGAGGCACTTTCACGCTATGATCGTACAGGTTCTGCTTCCCCAGCAGGCCGTGACGTCCCACTGCCAGACCGTTGTCGGAGGCAAAGACGATGATCGTGTTGTCCGCTTGCCCTGTTTCCTTCAATGCCTGCAGTACACGCCCTATCTGCACGTCTACTTCGCTGATCATGCCGTAATAATCGGCAAGCTCCTTCTGTACCTGTTCGCCTGTTCGTGGAGCGGGTACTAATAATTCGTCGCGTACATCCATCTCACCGTTGTCGAACGGGTGTTGAGGAAGAAAGTTAGCCGGCAGTCCGAGTGTCTCCGGACTGTACTTTTGTCCATAGGCAGGGAGCTGATTGCGCGGATCGTGCGGAGAAGTAAAGGCGACGTAGGCAAGGAAAGGCTGTTGCCCGTCTTTCTGTGACTGCAGGAAGCGGATGGCGGCATCGGCATACATCTTCGAAGAAAACTCTTCTCCTGTAAATTCCGTCTCCTTCCCGTATACGCCGGTGGAGTCGTAGCGGTTGAGATGAGGCGAACAGTGTCCGTTCAGCTCGTAGGGGTGCATACCTCCGAAATAGATGTTGTCTCCTTCCTGGAAGGAACGGTTAAAGGAAGCCTTGTCCGAATGCCACTTGCCTGTGGCGAAGGTGCGGTAGCCGTGCTTTCGGAATTGTTGCGGGAAGGTGGTATGCGCTTCGGGAATCTTCATTCCGTCTGCCTGAATATCGTATAGTCCGCGACCGGTCATCAGCATGGCACGGCTGGGCATGGACAGCGCTCCGCATAGGGCGCCGTTGGTGTATGTATTGGTAAAGGTGACGCCTTCGGCGATGAGGCTGTCGATGGCGGGTGTATGTACGTCTTCGTTACCCAGCGCATGGATGGAAGAGGCTTGCATATCATCCGTGAGGATGAATAATACGTTGGGCTGACCGGGTGTGCTTTCCGTATTCGACTGGCATCCGGCGGCCAGAGGGGCAAGTGTCAGTGATAGTTTTATAAAATAACCGGGGGATTTTATCATGATTATAAGATTTATGTACAAGTAAGGCTGCCTCCCTTTCATTGTCAATGCAAGGAGACAGCCCCAAATATAATGAATAATTCCTATTGTTTGAACCTGTAATCGGTCATAAATTCAAATTTATGGCATAAAGCACTGGTCGTGTCTCCATTCAAAACCTCCGTCTCCCTTCGGTTTAGCATGATGCTTGTTGGCAGTTGCGTCATAGAGTATATTTCCCTGACCTTCATCCATCTTCCAGTATCCTACCATATTAGGATGAACTGCCATAGGACCGGACATATTGGCCTGTATTTCGGCTTGTGACAATACTTTGTTCCATAGGCGGAGCTGTCCCATCATACGGTCATTTTTGGAATAGCCGTTGTCGGTAGTGGAGAATGCGAACCTCTGCAACGGTTTGGCTGCTCCACCGGTAGCGTCTGCTTCACCCGCTTTGCTTCCGTTGATGTAGAAAATACATTTCGAGGCTTCAGAGTCATAAGAAATGGCTACGTGCGTCCATGTATTCTTCTGGAAAGTAAATGCGGTGAGGTAACATTTATTGTTGCTGCCGCCCACAGTCCAGATATTGATCTGCATCTGGGCACTGGTAATCATCTGCGTATTTCCGAGTCGGATATAGAATGCGTCACAATCGATCACAGACTGGTTGTTGACATCGAAACCATTCATCCAGAACCAGAACTCTACGGTGAAGTTGTCCAACGGAAGATTCCATTCCGTATCAATCGGTTCGCAAACGAACGAGTTGTCCTTAGACCTCATCTTCATATATGGAGTAGACTGTACCCAAGGCTTGTCCAGCAACAGTATATATTTCGAGAAGACTTTTTCTTCCGCAACGCTTCCGTCACCCACCACTCTGACAGGGATTGCATATCTTACCCCTTCTTCCGCACTGTACGGGGTAATGACTACAGAGGTCGGCTCGGCTTCCGCCTTTCCGCTCGGAATGACGATGTTCTTGTCCCATTTAAGGTTCTCGTCAGGCAATACGGTATAAGAAGTTTTATTCTTTTCGTTGTATTCATCCAGTATGCTGGGGTCGATCACGAGCGTTGCGTGTAAGTCTTGCGACACTTTATCACCCGTACGTACCGTAAATGAGGTCTGGGTATTCACTCCTACGCTCACAGAAACCTTCTTGGCAGCTTCGCTGGCTGCTTCGCTGATATAGAGTCGGTTGCCAATCGGGGTATACTCTTCCTTGCAACCGATGATGGTGGCAAGAAGTGTTATTCCGATAAATAGTGTATATAATCTGTTCTTCTTCATAACTTTATACTTATTATTTTTTAGCAGGATTCATGATTTGGATAGCTTCGCGCAAGTACTTGTAGCCAAGGCCATACTCGTATTCCATGTGGAAAGTTCCTATCCCTCCTTTACGGCCCTCTGTCGGATTCCAGTAAGCCATTCCGGCCAGTGACCGGATAACCCCGAACTCCGGATGGGTGTAGTTGACTCCCCCATTAGCATAATACTTTTCGAAGTTTTCTGTGATGATAAAGCGGTTGGACGGAAGCCTGTTCCTCAGATTGCCAAAACTTTCCTGCAACCTGTCCGGTGAGTACGCTCCGTACGATTGTGCCACTCCGTAGTCGGCATATTTCCATCCTTCCTCTGTGATGAGGTATACGAATCCATCCACCAGAATCAACTTGTCCGGTCCGATGTTCTGGCGCACTTCTCTCAATAAGGCAGTCATGTTATCCTGATTGTAGAATAAGTCTGTACTACCACATTCATGGTCGAAGTCGATTCCGTCATAGCCATATTTGTGGATAGTATCTGCTATGGCTTTCGCTACGGCAGGAATATTCTCCGCTTTGTTGGGAAAGTCGCCCGGAAGGTTTTTCATATTGTGCGAGAACACGGTAAATGTAACCCGCGTACCCAATACTTCCTGAACGTATCTCATCTCATCTATCTGGAACTGGGTTAAATTGGCATAAGGTCCCCAGATGGAAATAATATCCACGCTGTCGGGTACACTTTTCAGACTGTAGTATAAGGAAGAGGCACCTTGCATACCCCAGCTTCCAAACCAGCCGAACGCAAGCGGATGATCGCTTTTTTTGTATGCTCTCAGTGCGGCGTAGTACTCTTCGGACAGCGGTTCCGGTTCGAAGTTCTTAGCCTCTATCTCGGTCCAGTCATCACAGCTGAAATAACTGAAAGCTATGAATGCGATGATTAGTATATTGAATATTTTTTTCATACTGTTTCTGTTTTTAGCAGTTAATTAAATTAATTCTTTTTTGCCCACCATAAGTCTGTGGCATCCGTATCCTGTCCGTTTGACAGAAAGCTGATGGCTTCTTTCACATTTTCCTCGTTGCTCTGGTATTCGTCTTCAGAGAAACGCAGACGGCGTTGTTGACGTTCGTCGGTCACTCCCTGAGTCGAAAGGTTATTGTATGCAGGGAATACGGCCGGATAGCCGGTACGGCGGAAGTCTGCCCATGTCTCGTTTCCAATCGGGAAGTTGGCAATCATCTTCTGTGTCAGGATACGTTCCAGTTTCTCATTATCCGATGCGCTTTCATTCCAGGCGACGGTCACTTTAGAGGGGTTGGAGTAGTTGTAAGCCGCATTCGTCGGGCAAACATAATCTGCCGGTTTGCGGGTAGCGTTGGAGATGTAAGCGTCGGCACCGGAAACACCCCGTTCTGCAAATGACAGGCGGATACCTTCTTCGTAGAATTCCTTAGCCGTTTTACCCATTGTCCACTTCTTTAGCGCGCCTTCCGCACATAAGAAAGCTACTTCAGACGCATTGAAAATAAGCATCGGACTTTTCGTCTCTACTTTGACGGTAGAGTAGTTGGAGAACATACTGGTCGAGATACCTCTGATACCGGAGCGCACACCGTAGAAACCTTCTTGATTGGCTATCTTCACTTTAGTAAAGTAAGCGTCGCGTCGCGGGTCTTCGTATCCGTTCATAAAGGAAACGACACAAGCATTGGCGCGGACTTCACCCCAGGAGTTGACACTGGCCAGACCATTCTTGTAGTTGGTTCCTTCCAGATTGTCGTAGGCGTCGTCGGCATTGCTGGTCATTACACCGTATGGGTGTGATACCGCTTTCTCTGCGATCTCTTGCGCATACTTGGGAGCTGCGTTACTGATACGGATGGCAATACGCAGTTTCAATGAATTGGCAAATTTGATCCATTTCTTGTAATCACCGCCGTAGATGCGGTCTTCCGTTGTCAGCTGGTTGAATCCCGGTTCGGAGTTCATCAGTGACGTCAGTGTCTCGATGCTGTAATCCAAATCGCTGACCATCGCTTTCCAGGCTGTCTCTTCGTCGTCATAGCCTACGCTGTACTGTCCGCTCTCGATTTTGCTATAAGGGAGAGGGCCCTGCATGGAGGCGATAATCTGCATGATATGTACCCGCATGATCTTGGCCAGTGCATAGTAGTGTCCCGACGCATTAGTGAAGCGCTCGATGGAGAAATAGTTCGGGTAGAACTTTTCGAAGTACCAGTTGACAGACCATTTGTTCCAGCTGTCGTCTACATTATAAGTATAGAAGTGCTGTGACCGGCTCCAGCTGCTGGAGGGAGTCAGCATGCCGCCGAAAGGACCTGCCCAGAACGTAATGTTACGCTGTGCCGGATTCTCTTCGGTGGATGACATACATGTGATTAATTGCGAGAATAACAGACGGGGATTCAGCTCCGTCGGTTCGTACGGATTTGAATTAAATTCTTCGAACTTTGCTGTACAGTTGCACAAAAGAAGTGCTAATAATGCAAAGCATATAGATTGGGTTACTTTCTTCATAATTCAATGTTGTTTTTAGAAGTTAAGTTTTACGCTAAAGCCGATATTGCGAGTAGTAGGCTGCATAAAGTAGTCATAGCTCTGGTAATAGTTCGACTGGGTGGAGGCGGTAGCTTCCGGATCGAAAGGAGCTTTGCAGTAGATCATCCACAGGTTCTTTCCTACCAGTCCGACGGTCATTCTCAGCTTGTCACGGAACCATTCTTTCGGCAGTGTATAGCTCAGGTTCAGTTCTGCCAGACGTATGTTGGTAGCGCTGTAAGTATAATAAGCGGCATAACCTTTGACGGTATCGAAGTATTTTTCCGTATCGATATATCCATAGTTGGCAGCGATGCCTCCTGCGTCACGATAGTCGGCAGTTTTCTGCGAAACTCCGTACTGGTCGAGTACGCTTTGAGTGCCGGACAGAGCGATACCTCCGAAACGGGCGGTCAGTGTGACTCCCAGATTGATGCCCTTGTATGAGAAGTTGTTGCTCCAGCCCATATTTGCTTTCGGCAGGATAGAGCCCAGCTTGAATTCGTCGACAGATTCAATTTCGATGTCTCCGTCCTGTGAAACGAAGATATGTCCGTTGCCATCTCTCTTGATGCGGTGTGTGGCATACACATCACCGATAGAACCGCCCTTGTACAGCTTCACACGTGCGTCGAGATTACCCAGCTGCCCCATATCGTAATTATCCTTATTGATAGGTTCTCCGGTCATCGGGTTGGTGGCTCCTTCTGTCAGTTTCATGATCTCGTTGTTATTGCAGGAGAACGTAAGGTTGCTGTCCCAGGAGAAAGCCCCCCATTTATCACTGTATCCCAAAGCCAGCTCGATACCTTCATTGCGGATACTACCACTCTGGATATAAGCTTTGGAATATCCGGACGAGATGGAAAGGTCTGCCGTAAACGTCTGGTTGATCGTGTTCGACCGGTAGTAGGTCAGGTCGAATGAAAGTCGGTTGTTCAGCCATTTGGAGTTGATACCCAGTTCCCACGAACGAGTCTTTTCCGGTTTCAGGTTGCGTGCCGGATAGATCGTTGTTGAGTTCCAGCTACCGGAAGCAGTATTGAACTGGTAAGACGGACGGGTGATGAAACGCTCGAAAGAGCTACCTACTTCCGTATACGAACCGCGTACTTTCAGGAAAGAAATCCATTCCGGCAGTTTCGCCATACTCGAAACAACGGCGGACATACCTACAGACGGATAGAAGAAGGACGAAGCCTCGGAGAAAGCAAGCTGCGATTCCCAGTCATTACGGCCGGTCGCCGTCAGATAAAGCATGCTCTTATAGCCTACTTCGGCATTCACGAAGACACCCTGCGACTGCTGGATATATCCGGACTGTATTCTTCTGTATTTGGCGGATGTGTCTATATTGTGTACGGCAAAGAAATTATAGATACCGCTCAGATTACCTCCGTGACCGATCTGCTCTTCACGCTGGTCATTGATGGAAGTACCGATATTGGCATTGAACGACCACATATTGTCATTGAACGTCTTGTTGATGTTCAGCATAATGTCACCGTAGAAACTGCTGTACGCCTTGCGAATGTCATAATAACCTCCGTATTCGCTGGCAAACTGCTCGATAGTGGATGCGTACCGTTTGTCGGTAGAGCGCATATCGGTTTTGTCATATTTCAGACGTCCGGTGATGTCGATGCCGTCCATGATGTTCCACTTTAAAGAGGCATTCGTCATGAAACGCTTTTTGGTATTCTCGCGTACCATGCGGTGAGCGGTCCAGTACGGGTTCTGCAATTCCATGCTCTGTGTGTCGTAAGGCCAGTATTGCTTGTAGATGCCCAGACCGGTATTATACGTTTCATACATACGGATAGCGTCAAAGTTACCGCTGCGCGGGAACAGGTACAAGGCAGGTATCGGGTTGAAATAACGTCCCTGAGCCGTCATGTTCCTATCATTCTGAAAAATCAGGTTGGCACCGAAGTCCAGTACTAGTTTGTCGTTCAGGAAATTTGCGGTATTGCGTCCGGAGACATTATATCGGTCATACTTATTATTGGGCAGGATACCTGTCGAATTGGTTGCCGATACAGATACGTATGTCTGGTTCTTGGACGTACCGGTTGACATTGAAACAGAGTTAATCGTGTTGACTCCGGTACGGAAAAACTTGGCTGGGTCGTAGTTGCTGTTTACGATGTCTCCCCAGCTTGCGAACTCATTGTCCCTGTTGCCGTATTTGCTTTGCATTTTGGGCAACATAGTAGGGTTGGAGAAAGTCGTACTGCTCGAAACACTGAAACTTGTCTTGTCCTGAGTACCTCTTTTCGTGTTGATCAGTACCACACCCGAAGCGGCGGCATTACCGTAAAGTGCGGCTGCGGCGGGACCTGTCAGCATATTGATCGATTCGATATCTTCCGGATTGATATCCGCCACGGCGTCACTACCGGGCTGGTCGGCGGTGATACCGGCATCGCCTCCTTCGTTCACTACGTTGAACATAGGAATACCGTCGATCACATAAAGTGCATTGTTCGATTTGGTGATTGACTTCACACCACGCATTACCACACGGGTTGCCGCTCCTGCGCCTGAGGCGGAAGAGTTGATGGTCACACCCGCTACCTTACCGTTCAGTGAGTTCATGAAGTTCGGGTCTTTCACGGTAGTGATATCATCGGAACTTAACTGCTGTACATTGTAGCTCAACGCCTTTTCCGAACGTTTGATACCCAGGGCGGTGACTACCACCTGATCCAGTTCGGTAGCTGCTTCGTTCAATGTGATGTTCAGCTTTGCCTGACCGTTGAATACGATATTCTGTGTCTGGTAACCGACATAAGATATAGTCAGCACATCACCGATATGTACATTACTCAAACGGAAATCACCATCGATGGAAGTAATCGTTCCCTGTCCGCCTTTGGTTGCGATAGAGGCACCGATCACCGGACCGGAGGCATCATTTATTACTCCGGTGACGGTATAGGCTTTTTTCTGTTCATCGGCTGTTTTCTTGAGAAACAACACGATGCGTTTATCGGCAATCCGGTAGTCAATAGATGTGTTTTTCAACAGCGTACCCACGATTTGATTGATGTCACTGGAAGTCATCTTTATTGACGTCTTCTGACTGGTGTTGATATCGTTGTTGTAAAAGAAAGAATATCCACTTTGTTTTTCAATACTTTCGATAATCTTGGTTATGGAAGTATTTGTGAAATCTAGCTTGATGTCTCGCTTTGTAGTCTGCGCGAAAGCAAAACAGGGGATCATTAAAAGTAATATTGCCATACAGATGCTTTTTTTAAGCTCTTTCATGGAAGTGTGGCAACATTTTTGATAAGAAATTTGGTACTTTCTTAAGTTTGTCATACTTTTATAAATTAGAAATTAAGGATTGTGGCGATATAATACCGCCATGATTTTGCAAAGTCTTGGAAGCGAGAAGATACTGGTACTATTTTCTCGCTTTTTCTGTGTCTTTTACAGTATTACGTCATAGGCTATTTGTTTTTTAAGTTTTACAATTCTGTTTATTTTAGTATTATATTTTTCCCTTTCCGCTCATACTTGAATGGAGTACTGGTCTGCATTGTTTTTAAGATCGACTCAAGCGACTCATTCGTATAAAACTCTCCGGTGAAGGATTTTCCAATCAATTCGTCATTCATGATAATGATTTTGACGTTAAACAGATGTTCCAGACGCTGGCAGATATCGAGCAATGGCGTTTCCGATAATACCCATACATTCTGTATCCATCGTATCTCACGACTGGCATTGCTCAGTTCCGTGAGCAGCATATTACCGCTGTTGACATCATATCTTAACTGCTGGCTGGGTTTCATCAACATCTGTCTCTTTTCGTTGCTGACCTCGATAGAACCTTCCAGCAAAGTTGTCGTAATCTGCGGAGACTGTGAACTGGCATTGACTGTGAACTTTGTTCCCAATACTCTGATCTTCAATTCTCCGGCACGTACAATGAATGGATGTTTCTTATCATGCTTTACATCAAAGTACGCTTCCCCTTCCAGAAACACTTCCCTCGAATCTCCCGCAAAACGTTCGGGGTAGATAAGCTTGGAGTGATTATTCAGCTGAATAACTGTTCCATCGGGCAGTGGCACATTCTGTACAATTCCACTGTTATTGCTTTTTATAATGAACGAAGGATCTGAATCCAGCATCATGTATAGCCATCCGCTCATCGCAATCAGCAGGGCTACTGTGGCAGCAGCGAGCCATACCCGGTATTGACGGGTGCGTCGGCGGAAAATGTCAGTGGAGTTGTTGTCGGTTTGAATTCGTGCCATCAGTCGGGAGAAAGATTTTTCTGCCGAGTGTTCTTTGTCTGGACTTGGTGATCGCAGTTCGATACTGTTGATCAACTCATCCATTTTCATTGTTTCTTCTTTTTCAGTGCGCATCTTTTTTTTCTGTTTTCTAAAGCTTTATACTATATAGAAAACTCAAGGTGCAAAACTACTAAAAGGAAAATGCATTTTTTTTAAATTTTTTCCAGAAATGGCTTAATCGCTTCTTTTATTTTGGCTTTGGCGAGTAAAAGTTGCCGTTCTACGGTACATAACTTCACATTCAGTGTTTCTGCAATCTCCCGATGATTCATTTCCTCTTCTTTGGCCATTTTAAAGATGATACGGCATCGTTCCGGCAATGAGATGATGGCCTGTTTCACGGCATGATGTAGTTCCTTGTAAGAAAGTTCGTCCAAAGGAGTCTCATTGGATATGTTTATCTGCAATTCGGTGTCGGGGATATCGTCTCTCTTTGAGATATATCCGCTTTTCAGCACGTTGAGGCATCCGTTGCGTACTGCCTGATAGATGTACGGGTGAAAATTGGGAATGGAAGTCAGCATACTTCTCTCTTTCCATATAACAAAGAAAACATCTCCTATCACATCTTCCGACGCTGCTTCCGAACGGAGGAATAGCATGGCAAAGTTGAATAGGCGGTCATAATAATGCATATACAACGTACGAAAAGCCTGCGAATCGCCTTCCGATACTAATCTTAGTATCTGCTGTTCGTTTTCTATACGTTGATTTTTGCTCATAAGCCCCCTTTCTTGTTGTAATAGCAAAAGATTATGGTTTGAACTGCAAAGAAACATACTTTATTTTACTTTTCCTAGCTCTTATTTCGACACTATTCTCTTTTTTCGTTTCATATAGCGCACTTTCTGTTGATTTTTGGAAGTATTATAGTGATTTCTGAACATCGGTTCTCCTTGCCCGTACGTACTTTTGTAACCGAAACCCACTAATTATCAATCATTATGCTAGTACCAAGAAGAATTGTATTTTTCCTTTTTTTATTTGTCGGATTATCGTTGTATGCACAACAAAACTGCTTTATCAGTTCGTATGTACGGGGTAATTTCTACAATCGCGGACGTATTTCTGCCGAAAGTTTAAGGGCGAGTGATGATCTGATTTTTCTGAATGTCCGTCCCAATAAAGACGGGTCGCTTTCGTTTGAAAATCCCCGTATTTTTGAGAATGGGAAAGGAGTGACTAGCTGGGAGGAATTGATAAAGTCTGTCCGTGCGGATGTGAAAGGAACAAGGACAAAACTTCGTCTGGGCGCTGCCAGTGGAGAGTGGAAAGCGATGGTTGCAGATGAGGCGGCCCGTGCTGCATTTGCCAAAAATATAAAGAAGATACTGGAAAAGAATAAGCTCGATGGCATCGATTTGGATTTTGAATGGGCGGAGACTAAAAAAGAGTATGAAGATTACAGTCTGGCTATTCTGAAGATGAGGGAGGTATTGGGAGATAAATATGTGTTCAGCGTATCCCTGCATCCTGTGTGTTTTAAGATTAGTAAGGAGGCGATTGCTGCGGTCGACTTCATTTCTTATCAGTGTTACGGTCCTTCGCCGGTTCGTTTCCCGATGGAGAAATACTGTTCGGATATACAGATGGCATTGGCTTATGGCATTCCGAAGGAGAAGCTAGTGGCAGGTGTTCCTTTTTATGGCGTGACAAAAGATGGTTCAAAGAAGACTGAGGCTTACTTCAGTTTTGTGCAGGACGGGCTGATTACGGGGCCGGCACAAAACGAAGTAACCTATAAGGGAGACGTGTATGTCTTTGACGGGCAAGATAATATCCGTGCCAAGACACGTTATGCGATGAACCAGCAGCTCAAAGGAATGATGAGCTGGGACTTGGCTACGGATATGCCGCTGAATGACAGCAGATCGTTGTTTAAGACGATGGTGGAGGAGTTGGGGAGGTGAACTGCTTCAGATAATCCGAAGGAGAGACACCAAACTCATCCTTAAAGCATTGACGGAAATAGCCTGTGCTGTTCATTCCTATTTTATAGGCTATTTCCGAGATATTATATTTCCCTTCGAGGAGTAACTGTTCCGCATTCTGCATTTTTACTTTCCGGATGTATTCGTTCGTAGAAAGTCCGGTCAGCGCTTTCATTTTCCGGTAGAGCGTAGAGCCGCTCATACACATCTTGTCGGACAGGTAAGTGATGTCGATCTTCTCCGAAGAAAGGTTGTCCTCAACCAATTGCGTGATTTTCTCAATGAATTCGTTATCTAGTTTGCTGAGCGCCTCGGTGATTATGGAACGCTTTTCATCCAAATGAGAATTGGGGTTATGACTCGTTCCGGTCTGCTGGAATTGAGCAATCAGTTTCTTTCTCGAATCGAGCAGATTGTTGATGCGGCTTCGCAGCAGTGAAGCACTGAAAGGCTTGGTCAGATAAGAATCCGCTCCCACTTCGTATCCTTCTTCTTTATCCTGCAATGAATCTTTGGCCGTTAACAGGATGACAGGGATGTGGCTGGTACGCACATCCTCTTTGAGTTGACGGCATAGCGTGATGCCATCCATTACCGGCATCATGATATCGCTCACTATAATATCGGGAATACGGTTGAGAGCCTGCTGTTTTCCTTCCTCACCGTTGCTGCCTGTGATTACTTCGAAAGAGTCGGAGAAAGACTCGGCGATGTATTTCTGTATATCTTCATTGTCTTCTACAATCAGCAGGATAGGCTTGCTCGTTTCCGGTTCCGTATTTTGAGAATCTTCCGGAACAGCTTCTGATTTCATTTCCTCCTCTGTTTGCTTCGTAGAGTCTCCATGCAAAGCGTTGGGGTAGATATTATCGGTTAATAAACTGATATAGAAAGTACTTCCTTCGTTCTGTATGCTTTCCACCCGGATATCGCCTTCGTGCAGTTCTACAAGATTTCGGACTAAAGCCAGTCCGATACCTGTGCCGGATGCCTGATGCTTGCCGCTTTCCTGATAGTAACGGTCGAAAACATGAGGCAAGGCTTCCGCAGAGATTCCGTATCCCGTATCACTGACTTTAATCTCCGTATAAGTGACTCCGTTTCGTGTGGTGGGATACAAGCTCAAGGTTATTTTTCCCTGTTCCGTATATTTGATGGCATTGGAAATCAGATTATCGAGGATAATGGTGATGATTTCTTTATCAAAGAACAGAGGCATCTCTTCTTTTTCTATTTGAATCTGAAAGTCGATCGCTTTCTTTTGGTTGAGTTCTTTGTATTTGAGTCCGATTTCGTGAATCAGGGGCGCAATGTTGCCTTTGCAAACACATAGCTTTTTGTTCTGCGTTTCCGTTTTCCGGAACTCAAGAATCTGATTGATCAGGTTGAGCAGCCGGAGGGCACTCTGGTGGATGACAGAAAGTTTCTGCGCCTGTCTGGTCGGCAGTGACGTGTCTTTCTGCATATCTTCCAGCGGACCGAGAATCAGAGTGAGTGGTGTGCGCAGCTCATGAGTGATGTTGGTATAGAATCGTAAACGCTCCTGATTCAATTCTTGCTCTTGTTCGTGGTTTTTCTTTTCCAGCGTGTAGAGACTTTCGAGGTCTATTTTCTTCTTATAGGCATGAATAATAGTATAAATAATGCTGATAGTGATCAGAATATAAATAAGTTTTGCCCACCATGTCAGCCAGAGAGGAGGGTTGATATGTATCCTGAGAGAGGTCGTGTCCTCCGACCAGTCCTGATTGTGCAGGCGGGCTTTTACCAGAAACTCATACTTGCCGGGAGGAATATTGCGGAAGGTGACGCTGTTTTGCTCGTTGATCGTATACCATGAGTTTTCAAGTCCTTTCAGCATATAGGCATATTCCACCTGGTTGGCCAGTGAATAGTCCTGTACGTTGAAAGTAAGATTAAAACTATTTTGTTCATGAGTCAATTCTATCTCTCCTTCGGAGATGGGAATAGCGGTTTCGTTCTTCTCCCGACTTGTGAGTCGTCCGGGAATTCTCACTTTAGTGATAACCACAGGAGGAATCTGCGGACTGTTTATGGCAATATCGGGATTGAAGAAACACAATCCGTTGATAGAGCCGAAATAGATGAGCCCGTTATGGTCTTTGGTAACGCATCCGCTGATGAAACTTCCTTGTGGGATGTTGTTGGAGTGATCGTAGGTATAGAAACATTTTTTAGAGGTGATATAGCAACTGATGCCGGTATTGGTACTTGCCCAGATGTTGCCGTTTTTATCTTCACTGATAGCTCTTATGTGTGTATTGGGCAGTCCTTCTTTTCTTTGAAAAACCTGATAGTCAAAATTACGGGCTGAAGGAAAACATACCAGCCCCTCACCGGTGGCAAGCCACATCTGGCCTTTGCTGCTCCGGTATATCTGATTAATCGTATTGGAACAAAAACCTTCGTATTGGTTGAACTTCCTGACCAGTTGCATATCCGGCGTATATATCCCGACTCCTCCTCCGAAAGTTCCTATCCAGAAACGTCCTTCACTGTCTTGGGCAATGCTGCGTACAAAGTTTTCCAGCAACTGGCTGTTGGAGGTGTCATAATGATGAATCACCTTCTTGCTGGCAAGGTCTACAACGAACACCCCTGCGTGAGTCCCTATCCATATCTTTTTATTCTTGTCTTCATAGAAGACGCGTACGTCGAGAAGCTCATTCTTTTCCAGTTCGATGATCTGAAACTTCTTCAGTCTTGTATTGTAATAGCTGATGTTGCCCAGATAGGTGCCGAACCATAGGTTGCCTTCCGAGTCTTTCAACGAACAAAGCACCGAGTTGGACAGGAGTTCTCTGTTTTCTTTATTGTAAATGGCCACCCGTTTTCCGTTTTCGAATACGTTAATACCTCCTCCGTCAGTTCCTATCCACAACTTTCCTTGTCCGTCATCGCAGACGCTGCTAACGACTTTGTTGCTCAGCGAACTTTCATTCATTTGGGTGGGTGAATAGCTCCATGTATGGAATGCGGGAGGAGCATTGCTGATAAAATTGATTCCTCCTCCCCAGGTACCTATCCAGATATTATTAAAAGAATCCTGAAAAATAGACCGGGCACTGGCGTTGGACAAACTGTAGTTGTTGTCCCCTTCGCGGATAAACTCAAAGCGTATTTGTTCGGGCAGCAGAAACTGATTTTGCTGTAAGTCCAGTATCATGATCCCGTTCAGTTCTGTTGCAATCCAGAGTTTGTTGTCTTTGAGCTGCTTGATGGAGAAGATATAGCTTGACAATGCTCCGTGAATATTCCCCGGGTTGTTATGAAAGTTGGTAAATGTTTCTGTATTGGCATTGAACAGGGCCAGACCTTTGCTGGTTCCGATCCATATATTTCCGTTGGTATCTTTATAGATACAACGCACATCGTTCCCCGGAAGACTGTTCGGGTTTTGAGGATCATGGACGAAGTGCTTCACGGATTTGTCATTCAGGGAGAGGATGCTCAACCCGCCTTCTACGTGTCCGATGTATAGTTTGCCATCCTCAGCCTCCGTGGCTGTCCAGGTCTGCTCAGAGGGAAGGGCGGGTACTGTGCTTTTGTTATAATGAGTGAATTTCCCGGTAGCGATGTCCAGATACTCTATACCTCTGTAATAAGTACATACCCATAACCCTTTGCCGGCTTGTACGGATGAGGTAATGTGAGTGACGTCGTTCGTAATCAGACTTTGCGGGTCTTCCGGATTATATTGGTAGACGCTGAAACTCTGCGTCTCGTAATTATAAGCATTGAGTCCTGCCCGCTGGGTGGCTATCCAGATGACAGGCTGCACGGGATCGGCATACACTTCATTGAGTTCGTTGCCGGTAATGCTTTGGACAGAAGAAGATTGCTCTTCTTTATAGTAGGTAATAAAGCGGGTTCCGTCAAACTTATTCAGCCCTTCTTCGGTGGCGAACCACAGAAATCCCTGCTTGTCCTGCGTGATACTCAATACATAATTGTTGGATAAGCCTTGTTCTATTCCTAATCTTTGGATGAGGTAAGGGTGGGCTGCCGCAAATGTGGCGGATAGCAGGAGGAAGAAAGCCGCAATGTATGTTTTCATCGTTTCAGATATTATGTATTCCTTGATATTCACTCTCAAAAGTACAAATAAATCTTGTATTTAGTATAGACAAATGATTCATTGCATGATTTTCTACCCTTTCTGCATGATTTTTACAGCGAATAAAATAAAACAGCTGTAATTTTGCAATCAATCAAATAACCGAATCTAATACTTGCAGAAAATGGAATCTGATTCTTTACACGAACATGATAAAAGCTGGAAGGCATTTTTTATTACCACTCTGTTCATCTTGTGTACAGTGAACGCTTATGCGCAGTCATCCGATACAATCTTTTCCCGATATTTCCGTTATGCGCAGAACTTCGCAGATTCGTACCCTCGCGAGAAAGTGAGTCTTCATTTGGATAATGCAAGTTATTACCTTGGTGATACGATTTGGTTCAAAGCGTATGTAGTGACGGCTGAACAAAACTTACCGACGACGATCAGCAAGCCTTTGTATGTAGAATTACTGGATCAGTTGGGAAATGTCGTAGAACGGCAAATTATTCAGCTTACGGATGGGGAGGGAACGGGACAAATCATTTTGAACAATACCTTCTTTACCGGTTATTATGAAATGCGTGCCTATACAAAGTGGATGCTTGCTTTTGATAATCCTTCCTGTTTTTCCCGTGTATTACCCGTCTATCGGAAACGGCTGAGCGATAAAGAGACTCCTCGGAGTATAGCTACCTATCGTATGGACGCTTCGATGAAACAGCGGCCGAAGGATAAAGAGAAGAAGTTTACAGTCCGCTTTTTTCCGGAGGGCGGACAATTGGTGAAAGGCATATCTTCGATTGTAGCTTTTGAAGCCACCAGCCGCGACAAAGGAGCTGCTGATGTAGAGGGAACAGTGGTTTCGCCGAGTGGTGAAGAACTGGCGCATATCCGTTCATTGCATGACGGGATGGGTTACTTTGAGTATAAGCCCGAAGGAAAGGCGGGTGTGGCAAAAATTGATTATGAAGGCTCCACTTATCAGTTTGACCTTCCGGAAGCTCTTCCACAAGGATATGTACTCCGAATCGATAACCGGCGGGAAATGTTGGATATCACCGTGGCCCGCAGTTCACAGGCAATGAAAGATACGCTGGCTGTTTTTGTATCTTCTCAGGGGCGACCTTACAAATGTATGACACTGGACTTTGAAGATGAATTGAACTGTCAATTCCGGATTTCGACTAAAGAACTACCGCCCGGAGTGCAACAGATATCTCTGGTCAATCTGAAAGGGGAAACGTTATGCGAGCGATTTTGTTATGTGATGCCGCGTTCTTCCATGCTCCTTGCCTGTAAAACGGATCACGCCCTGTATCGTCCTTTTGAGCCGGTGACTTGCCGGATTAAAGTGAGAGATCATCTGAATCGTCCGGTACAGGCCAATCTTTCTGTATCTATCCGCAATGGTGTAGAGTCTGATTTTCGGGAATACGATCATTCCATTTATACGGATTTGTTGCTTGTCTCCGATCTGAAAGGCTATATTCATCAACCCGGTTTTTATTTTGAGAACCAGTCTGCCGAACGTTTCAAAATGTTGGATGTCCTTCTGTTGGTACGTGGCTGGCGGAAGTATGACCTTTCCCGACTGATAGGTAAACGTCCTTTCTTGCCTCGGTATCTTCCGGAGACCTCGCTGACCCTGTATGGGCAGGTCGAATCTTATTTCGGTAAGGCGTTACGGAATGTCGGGGTGAGTATTCTTGCGCGCAGGGATTCGGTCTCTATTGCAGGTATGACAAAAACGGATTCATTGGGGTATTTTAGTGCGCCGGTAGATGGTTTTAGCGGTTCTATGGATGCTCTGATACAGACACGGAACGAGGGAAAGAAGTGGAACAAACAGGCAGTCGTGAAGTTGTTCCGTAATTTTGAGCCTTCCTTACGGAAACTTGATTATTATGAGCTGAATCCGGAATGGAAAGAGACGGGTGATTTGAAACAGTTGTTGGACACCTTGGATATTGCTTATAAAGATTATGTATTCGGGCCGGATCATCATTTGCTGGATGAAGTGGTGGTGAACGCCAAGCGTCTGAACTTGTTATTGAAGCAAACTGAACGCTTTGAAAAAGAGATTCTGGGTTATTATAATATAACGCAGGTGGTAGATAAAATGCGTGATAAAGGAGAAGCAGTGTACAATCTGCCTATGCTGTTGAAAGAATTAAATCCTAATTTCAGATTGAGTGATTCGCTGAGCCTGCACTATAATAACTCAAGAGTTTTATTTATAGTCAACGGCGGGGTTTTATCTTATGGTAAAACGGATTATGTGTTGGACAAAGATGTGGATGCTATTAAATCTATCATGCTTTATTATGATCAGGCAGGAGGGGAATCTGTTTTTGTGATGAACAAGCAGAGTAATAGAGTGACGAAATTTACAGCAAATAATTTTTGGAGTGGTCGCTGGCAGGATGGAGATTTGAGTGATTTGCCTTTGCAGGATGCTATAGGTGCGGATTCCGGACCAGATGCACTTTGGGGTGAGAAAGATAGAAAGACTATGAAGAAAAGTCCGTTGCAGAAATCGTCAGTAGTAGTTTGCTCCATCACTACGATTGATGACTGGGACCCGAACAAAACTTATAAAGCCCGGCGGGGGATTCGTCATACCTATATACAAGGATATAATGAGCCTTTGGAATTTTATTCACCAGCTTATCCAGATGGCGCTCCTCTCTATACGGAAGATTCTCGCCGCACACTATACTGGAATCCGAATGTGAAAACGAATGAAAAGGGTGAAGCAGTCATTCAATGCTATAACTCCGATAATTCGGCACCGTTAATAATAAATGTAGAGACATTGTATAAAGGTAGTCCGTCATCATTGAATATCTACTCTATGGGTTATTAAACTCTGATCTATATTATTCATATTTGTATAAAGTCCTGTTAAAGAGGACGAAAGGAGTTGTGTTTCTTGCAGCCAACGTGTGTAAATCGTTTATGAATGATTCTCTACGTTTTTTGAATGATTTTTATAATGTAAAATCTACACTCATTCGTATCTTTGCTGTAGATAACAACGAAATAAACTAATATTATGAAAATGAAAACTAATATAATCTTTAAAAAACTAAAGTCATTCGTCAATCGGTGTCTTTTTCCTGATTATATGTGCTGTTTTATCTTCTTGCGTTTATAACGCTGATATGCCAATAAAGAATTTTTAGTGAACCAATAATTTAATATGTAAAAAGAAAAACGTTATGAAAAGACTATTTCTTCCCTTATTAGGGTTTTTGTCATTGGTACTGATGTGCTGTAATGACAACAAGGAGTCTGGTAATGATTCCTACGACCCGAACAAGCCAGTCACCATTGACTATTTTACGCCGGATACCGGTCGGGTAGCAGAGAAAGTGATTATTATAGGTAATAACTTTGGAAATGACAAATCTGCGGTAACCGTATTATTCACTGATAATATGGAAAAGGAGAACAAGGCTGCCGTAGTGGGAGTAGATAATACTACGATTTATTGTATGGCGCCACGTCAGGCAGAAGGTTTCAATAAGATTACGGTTAAGGTGAATGATCAGACTGTGGTGGCTGATGAGACTTTTAAATATTCTGTGTCTGAGAATGTATCTACTATTGCCGGTGATTTTGTACAAGCTGATGGTGCCGGTAAAGATGGAAGTCTGGCTGAGGCAACTTTTGGGCAGATGTTTGGTGTAGCTTGCATTGATGAGCAGTCGGGTATCATAGGCCAGGCATGGAATAATAACAGTGTACGTTATGTCTCCATAGACGAAGATGCTGTGATTACTATCCAAAGCGGTCCTGTGGTTGGGAAAGTGGCGATATCTAATGATAAAACATTGGCTTATGGTGCTACCATTAATGGTGCTAATACTGTTTATGTCTATAAGAAATCGCAGGCATGGGTTCCTTCTCGGCTTTGTGATATCAGTTCAGGTACTGACCTTTGGGCTGTTGCTTTGGATGGCGACAATAAATGGTTGTATTATGTTACAGCAAGAGGTCGTTTAGGACGTATTGAAGTCGATAATCCAACTAATAATGAGATTTTGTTTGAACATAATGATTTTAGTGGCGGTCCTTTCGCTTACATCGCTTATAGTGCTTTTGAAGATTGTTTCTATGTAACTACTGATAAAAATAAGATTCTGAAAGTTTGGGTAAAAGAAGATGGTACACATGCTTACGAGCAGATTAACCAGAATAATACAGGAACTACAGACGGTTTTTTGGCTGATGAAGCAAAATTCCAGTATTTACGTGGTCTTACAATAGATGAAGATGGTAATATTTTCGTTTGTCAGGGGGATAATAGTCACGTAATACGTAAAATCGCTTATGATGAGAATATGGAGAAAAGATATGTAACTACTGTATTGGGTACATCCACTGTACATGGAACCGATGATGGTTCACCTGATATTGCTTTATTTAATGGACCTCAAGATATTAGCTATGACGGGAATGGTGGTTACTGGATTGCTATGCGCTACGAGCCGGCATTAAGAAAGTATTCAATAGAATAAACACATTAATCAGAATTTAATCATGAAAAAAATAATAAGCATCTTATTTATAATATGCAGTCTCTTTTCTTCTATGGCATACGCTCAGGGAGGGTTGACATATTCCGGTACTGTCATCGGTGAAGACGGATTGGAACTCATAGGCGTGAGTGTTGCTGTGAAAGGGACATCTATTGGAGTAATCACCGACTTGGACGGAAAGTTCCGCTTAAACAATATTCCTCCTAAATCTATCGTTGTGTTCTCCTATGTAGGTTTTGAGAATAAAGAAGTGAAAGTAACCGAATCTAAAGAGCGTGAGACTATTGTATTGAAACAAAGTATCAGTAGTTTGGATGAAGTAGTGGTAGTAGGTCGTGGTTCTCAGCGTAAAGTTTCTGTTGTAGGAGCTATTACTTCTGTTGATCCGGCACAGTTGCAGGTTCCCGCCACTTCTGTATCCAATATGCTTCAAGGTCGTGTGCCGGGTATCATTGGTGTGACTCGTAGTGGTGAGCCGGGCAATAACTTCTCTGAGTTCTGGGTACGCGGTATCAGTACATTTGGTGCAAACGCTTCAGCATTGATTTTGATTGATGGTGTAGAAGGTGACTTGAATACACTCGACCCTGCAGATATTGAAAGTTTCTCAGTTTTGAAAGATGCTTCGGCAACTGCCGTATATGGTGTGCGTGGTGCCAATGGCGTAGTAATTGTAACTACCAAGAGAGGTAAAGCCGGTAAGTTAACTGTTAACTTCAAGACAAATGCCACATATTCCTATTCTCCCCGCATGCCGGAGTATGTAGATGCAGTGGGCTATGCAAACCTTGCTAATGAAGCACGTGTTGTCAGAGGTAAGAATCCGATTTATACTAATTCTGAAATCCAACTGTTCCGTTCCGGTCTCGATCCGGATCTTTATCCGAATGTGAATTGGAGAGATGTGATTCTGAATGACTATGTGATTGACAATCAACATCACCTGGGTCTTTCTGGTGGTGGTACCAATGCACGTTATTATGTAAGTATGGGTATCATGAACCAGGGAGCTGTTTTCAAACAAGATAAGTCGGTAAGTAAACATAATACTAATGTGGATTACCATCAATATAATTTCAGAGCGAACGTAGACGCCAATATGACTAAAACAACTCTACTCTCTTTGAATATGGAAACGATTATCACTAAACGTAATTCTCCGGGATATGGTGATAATAACAATGCATTATGGTCGGCGCAAGCTAATCTTCCGGCAACAATTGTTCCGGTGAAATACTCCAATGGTACTCTTCCATCATTTGGTAGAAACTCGGATGAGGTTTCTCCTTATGTACAGTTGAACTATACAGGGTATAAGATCAGTGAAACACAGGCCACCCGTATGAATGCCAGTCTGAATCAGAAGTTGGATTTCATCACAAAAGGACTGTCTGCAAGAGGCGTATTCTCATTTAACTATACCGGCTACTTTGACCAGTATCGTACCAAGACTCCGGACTTATATTATGCCACAGGAAGAAAGCAGAATGGAGCATTGATCTCTAAACGTACATCGAGTGCTACTGATATGACTTACAGCGATTATCGCCGCATTGCCCGTCAGTATTATTTTGAAGGAAATATCAATTACGAAAGAATCTTTGGCGAAGACCATCGTGTGACCGGATTACTTAATGCCTACCGTCAGGAAAATAAAGACTCTTATCTGAATAATGATGATGACGACACCACATTGGATGAAAGAATTCGTTCCATTCCTAAACGTTATCAGGCTATTTCTGCTCGTGCTACTTATTCTTATAAGGATACTTATATGTTTGAATTCAATGTAGGATATACCGGTTCCGAGCAATTCAAGAAAGGTAATCGCTACGGGTGGTTCCCGGCAGTAGCTTTGGGATGGGTGCCTACTCAGTATGAATGGACGCGTGAAAAACTTCCGTTCCTCGATTTCTTCAAACTCAGAGCTTCTTTGGGTAAAGTAGGTAATGACCGTATCAAGAAAATCCGCTTCCCGTACCTTTCTACTGTGTCTACCGATTATAGCTCAGTAACATGGCCTGGTAGCACCGTTGGCGAGAGCCGCGTAGGTGCCAATGACTTGAACTGGGAAGAGACAACCAAAATGGATATTGGTGTAGACCTGAAAATGTTTAATGACAAAGTGGAACTGACTGCCGACATCTTTAAGGATAAAAACAAAGGTATCTTCCAGCAACGTGCCAACATTCCTGAAGAAGCAGGTTTTGTAACCAATCCGTATACCAACATCGGTGGAATGGAATCATGGGGATTTGATGGAAACATAACGTTCAACCATAATTTCACCAAAGATTTTGGAATGACAGTTCGTGGCAACTGGACATTCGCCCGCAATAACGTAACCTATTGGGAGCAATCAGGCGTAGTATATCCTTATCAGTCTTTTGTAGACGTTCCTTATGGAGTGCAACGCGGTTTGATATCTTTAGGTTTGTTCAAAGATCAGGCAGATATTGAAAGTAGTCCTGTTCAAACCTATTCTTCTGATGTGCGTCCAGGTGACATTAAGTATAAAGATGTCAATGGTGATGGTGTTATCAATGATGATGATATTGTACCGTTATCCTATTCGAATACTCCGACTCTTCAGTATGGTTTTGCTGCTGAATTCAGATACAAACAGTTTACTGCCAGCATTTTCTTTGAAGGTGTAGGTAAAGTGCAATATTTCTATGGGGGGTCAGGATACTATCCGTTTGCTTGGGAAACGCGAGGCAATGTACTTAACATTGTAGCTGATCAAAAGAATCGCTGGACACCGAGAGAATATTCCGGTGACGCCAGTACGGAAAATCCGAACGCGCGTTTCCCGCGTCTGACTTATGGTGAGAATAAGAACAATAACCGCGCATCTACCTTTTGGTTGGCAGATGGCCGCTATTTCAGATTGAAAAATATCGAGTTGTCTTATAGATTCACCAGCGCATGGTTGCGAGATAAGATTAGTGTACAGAACGCTACCTTGAGCCTTGTAGGCGAAAACCTGCATGTATGGGATAAGGTGAAACTTTGGGACCCGGAGCAAGCATCGTCAAACGGTGCCGTGTATCCTCTGCAACGGAAATTCACCCTTCAGCTTAATGTGACGTTTTAATCCCGTTTCAATTGTAACATTATCATAAATCGTATAATTATGAATTTCAGAAAAATATATTGCATAGCCGTTATGGCACTGATGTGTTGCACAGGAAGTATGTTTACCTCCTGTGACGACTACCTGGATGTAGACTCATACTTCGATGAGATTTTTGAGCTAGACTCTGTATTTAAACGTAAGGAATATTTGGAGGAATATATCAATGGTGCTGGAAAGTTATTACCTAACGAGGGGGACTTGTGGACCAATGCTTGGTCGCCTTATCAGGGAGCTTCGGACGAGAACTTTACATCATGGAATGACTCCCGTCATAAAGCTATCCAGCTGATGGTGGACGAAGTGACTCCACAGAGTGATTTCTATAATAACTATGGTACTTGGTATAAAGGTATTCGTAAAGCCAACCTCGTCTTGGAAAGAATCAATGAATGTGAGGATATTACTACGAGCGATTTGCGTGACTTTATGGGACGTTGTTATTTCTTGAGAGCTTATTTCTATTATAAACTGGTAGAGGCTTACGGACCTGTGCCCATTGTGCCTGAAACGGCTTATGATGTGGATGCCAGTGCGGAAAGCATGTCATTGGAAAGAGAGACATACGAGAATTGTATTAACTATATCTGCGAGAATTTCGAGAAAGCATACGAATATCTTCCTTCCAGCCGTACGTCTACCCTAGTCAATCTGCCTACCTCGGGAGCGGCATTGGCATTGATGGGAAGAGTCAGACTGATCGAAGCAAGTCCTTGGTACAACGGAAATGAGTTTTATGCTGATTGGAAGCGTTCGGACGGCACCAACTTTATGCCTCAAGTCAAAGACGAATCCAAATGGGGAACAGCCGCTCTTCTTGCCAAACGTTTGATAAAGGGTTCGGAAGCTGGTAGCTTTAAATATAAGCTGCACACTGTTGAGAGAAAACTAGACACGAAGCCGCTGCCGGAAAATGTGCCTGACGAAAACTACCCTAATGGAGCGGGAGGTATAGATGCGCTTCGTTCTTATGCTTTTATGTTCAATGGTGAAACTCCGGCATACAATAATGACGAGTTTATTTATATGTGCGGCTACTCTAGTACAGGTGGTGATTCTCCGGCATGGATTGCTACTCCTACGAGCCTGGGTGGTGGTAATGGGTTGAATATTACTTATGCGACTGTGAAAGCTTTCCGTATGGAAGACGGTAGCGACATCAATAACTCACCACTTTATCCCACAAATTACTGGGAAGCCATTGGTGGTAGTTCACAGTCTTTCTCTGACTATACACTTCCGTCCGATGCTGCTAAGATGTTTGATAAGATGGAAATGCGTTTCTATGCCAGCGTAGGTTTTAACCATTGCTACTGGAGCGGACTTTCTTACATCGGAACCGAAGGTAATCAGACTAAGCAGACAGTTACTTACTATGCTAATGGTACTGCTGCACCGTCATCCGATCATCCGGAAGACTATAACCATACCGGTTTTACCTGCAAGAAGTACATTCATTATGTAGAGGATCAGCTGAAAGGTATGATGAAGTCGAAAACTTTCCCGATCATGCGTTATGCAGAGGTGCTGCTCAACTATGTGGAAGCATTGAATGAGTTGGGAAGTAATACATATACTGACGAAGAGAATGGGATTACAGTGAGCCGTGATGTAGACGAGATGGTGAAATACTTTAATATGGTTCGCTATAGAGCCGGTTTGCCGGGCATTACAGCGGATGATGCAAGGGATGTGACTACGATGCGGGATTTGATTAAGCGTGAAAGACGTGTGGAGTTTTTCTGTGAAGGCAGACGTTATCACGATTTGCGTAGATGGGGAGATGCGATCGATGCATACAATGAGCCTGTAACAGGTATGAACATTGCTGCACGTAGCACAGACCGTAAAGCATTCCATACGGAAACAGTGATCAATAATACTCGTTCGCATCGTGTATTCTCTTATAAAGATTACTTCCTGCCTATCCCTCGTACAACGATGGATAAGAACCCGAAACTGGTTCAGAATCCGGGATGGTAATTTTGCACACGAAGTACAGAATTAATAATTAAGTAAAAAACGTTTGTTATGAATATCAATAAAATACTATATCCGATACTTTTGTTATTGGTCGTTTTAAGTAGCTGTGATTATGAAAGCCCGCTTGATAAGGAGCAATATAAGAAGACACTCTATCTGATCGGCGCTTCCAGCAATCTTGTGACTAAAGAACTTGCTTATAGCAGTGAAGTGCAGGAAGGATTCATTACAGTGGGTGTAAGTGGCTCTCTTTTGATTGACGGGAATGTGGATGTGACTCTGGAAAGCCATAACAGTGTAATTGACTGGTATAATAAAAAGTTCAAGTTCCTTGCGACTGATATCAAATATCAGGGACTTGCTACCAGTGCTTTTGAGGTACCTTCTTATACTACTACATTGAAAGCCGGCGAAACTTATGCGAGAGTTCCCTTTAAAGTTAAAACAGAAGGTCTGGAGTGCGATTCGCTCTATGCGATAACTTTCAAGATTGCTTCTTCTTCTGCCGGTTATGAGATCAACCAGAAGGACTCGGCACTTATTGTATCCTTCAATCTGGTAAATAAATACTCAGGTAATTACATCTTCAAAGCTCTTCGGCACGAACTGGATAGTAATGATGAAATAGTTGCATCCACTTCTATTACTATAGTCAGAACATTGAAAGCTACAGAAGAAAATGCAGTGCGTTTCTATAACGAGCAACAGGCAGAAACAACTGCCAATATCAAGAAACATGCTGTTGTACTGAAAGTTGATGCTGGTAACAATGTCACTATCTCGGCATGGGAGGATTTTGACTTGATTGATGGTACATGTACTTATAATCAGAACTCGAAAGTTTTTAATGTAGATTATAAGTATACTGCGGATGGCAAGACTTATCAGATGGTGGGTACGTTTACCTATCAGGATGAAGATGCAGGTAGCAACTAAATGTAATTGATAAAAAGTGCAGCTACTTTAAATATAAAATAATGTATGGCAGACTTATATGATTTGTCTGCCATACATTTTTAACAAAACAAATTCAAGAGTGCTATTGGATTATAGAAAGATACCTTTGTTATTAATTACTTTTCTTAAAAATCAACGTTATGAAAAACTTAAATGAAAAACGCATGCCATTCATTCTTTTTATGGTGGCATTTATTGGATGTGTATCTTTGTTGTTTAGTTGTAGTAGTGAGACTGACAATGTGATCAATGAGGATAAGCAAGAAGAACTATCTGAAGTTAAGACTAGGGCAGCTAATGACCTACCTGCAGGCAAAGTTGTTGCTAGTGTTACCGGTAATAGATTTAGAGTTTCTTGGAATTCTGTTCTTGATAAATGTGATTGGGGGCAGTCTGTTAGTTTGTATTCAAGTTATTTAGATACAAGTATTGCAGGATTTGGTGATCGTTATCCTTCACAGACAATTGATAAAGAGATTGATATTTACCCCGAATATATAGGGAAAGAATGGGGGGAATTATCTGTTAGAATAACGGCGTGCGGCAGACGTGTAGAGTTTCCATTAACTTATCAAGGGTTATATTATTATGGAGAAACGACGCTTTGTGAACATAAATTTGAATCCCGAGATGCATTCGTTGTGATAAATGCATCTGACTATGGAGCTGATATAACGACTGGTCTTGGTAGGGGTGGAAAGATGGTTGTTGAAGCTAAGGTTGAAAAAATAAATAATACAGATAAAAAAGTGTCTAGGGTATTTGAGAAGAATATTCATGGAGATATGACAACACATTTAGGATGGGATTGGGGAGTATCGACATTACACATGGGCACAGTATCTATCACTATACGTATTTATGATAGTTCTTGTAGAAATGTGGATTGTAACAATTATCTTGAAAAGACATTCTCATGGTCTGTTCCAAACTCTCATGGTAAATATGATGCTTCCGGTTATTTGAACATAATTGGAGGATAGTATAAAATAATTGCGATTTTTCTATAAATCCAATAATGCATGAATCAAGTACGACAGATGAGTATTCCCACCTGTCGTATTCTTTTATATAGCATATTCCGGTCCCATACATTAACATTGATATTGCACTAAAAACGTCTCTTTTTGACTATTTTGTGGTCTTTGAATTTATTTTCATGTTGTACTTTTGTCCCATTCTTATTTAATCACATAAAAATTAGACATTGCTACTATGATGAAAAGTAAATCCTTGATAACCATAATTGCCATATGTTGCATGAGCATAGCTACCAGCTGTTCCCAACCCGCCCCCGACCTACGTTATCAGATTGAAGTGGACAAACCGCTACAAACAATGGAGCACTTCGGCGCTTCCGATGCCTGGAGCATGCACATCCTTGGCTTATGGCCACAGGAGAAACAAAACCAGATAGCCGACTGGCTGTTCAGCACAGAGAACGATGCGAATGGAAAACCGAAAGGAATCGGCCTGTCTCTTTGGCGTTTCAACGTCGGTGCAGGCAGTACCGAGCAAGGAGAAGCCAGTCAGATCGGTTCTTCGTGGATGCGTACCGAATGCTTCATGAATGCCGACGGAATCTACGACTGGAACAAGCAACAGGGGCAGCGCAACTTTCTGAAACTGGCAAAAGAACGGGGCGTCACTAAATTCCTCGCATTTCTGAACTCCCCTCCTGTCTATTATACTCAGAACGGCCTGGCTACCAATACCGGTCGTGGAGGAACCGCCAATCTGAAGCCGGAATGTTACGAGAAATATGTCCGTTTCCTGGCCGATGTAGTAGAAGGAGTAGAGAAGCACGACGGGATAAAGTTCAACTATATCTGTCCTTTCAACGAACCGGACGGGCATTGGAACTGGGTAGGACCGAAGCAGGAAGGCTCTCCGGCAACCAATCGGGAAGTAGCCCGAACCGTCCGTCTGCTAAGCCGGGAGTTTGTGAACCGGAAAATGGATACACAGATTATGGTGAACGAATCTTCGGACTATCGCTGTATGCTCCGTACTCATCAGACGGACTGGCAGCGTGGCTATCAGATTCAGGCTTTCTTCTGCCCCGACAGTGTGGATACGTATTTGGGTGATACGCCCAATGTGCCCCGACTGATGCTTGGTCATAGTTACTGGACAACGACTCCTCTGAGTGAACTGCGTGCCATGCGCTGCCAACTGCGTGAAGCTCTGGATAAATACAACGTCGGCTTCTGGCAGTCAGAAACCTGTATCATGGGGAATGACGAAGAGATAGGCGGCGGTCACGGCTTCGACCGTACGATGAAGACGGCACTTTACGTTGCCCGTATCATCCATCATGACATCGTATATGCGGGAGCGAAGAGCTGGCAGTGGTGGCGTGCCATCGGCGGCGATTATAAAGACGGGCTGATTCGGGAATACACGAATGATGACTTGAAGGATGGTCGGGTAGAAGACTCCAAACTCATGTGGGCTTTGGGTAATTATAGTCGCTTCATCCGTCCGGGAGCTGTCCGCCTGTCGGTTTCTGCTTTCGATCAAGCGGGGAATTTAATCCCCGGAGGCGATACGGACCAAAAAGGACTGATGTGTTCTGCTTATCAAAATGCGGACGGCTCATACGCTGTTGTTCTCATTAACTATGCGCAGGAAGACAAAGAGTTTTCAATCAATAAGATAAATGGCAAGAAAACTCGATGGCAGGTGTATCGCACTTCGGATGTAGAAGGAGAAGATCTGCTACCCGTTGAGAAAGTGAAGAGTGGAAGAACAGTCCGGATTCCGGCACGTTCGATTATAACTTTATTGAATCAATCGCTTTAATATAAGAGTCAATTATGGGTTTGTCCGGTCGAATAAAAGGCCGGTATGTCGCCTTTTTCTTTTTTAAAGTATTACATTTGTACGCCCGTCCATTGCTAACCAAGGCAATGGACGGGCGCAATGCATAAAAAAGGAGGCATTTTATGAACGATAGAGGAAATATTGTCATTTATCAGACAAAAGACGGGAAAACGTCGATTGATGTGAAGTTGGAGAATGAAACGGTGTGGCTGAATCAAGCTCAAATGGCAGAATTGTTTCAGAAGGATCGTACTGTTATAGGCAGGCATATTAATAATGTCTATAGGGAAGGTGAACTTGAACGTGATATCACATGTGCAAAAATTGCACATGTTCAGATAGGGGACATCTCTCACTGCTTTTCTTGTTCTGATGCAACATCTCTCACCCTTATTGAAACCATATTTTTCTGTCTTTTCCTTATTTTACGGTGTCTTCTACTTCCGGCTTACCATAATATCCCGGCATCGGAACATAAACCGGACTCTGACGAGTATTGATATTCTGCAACTTCTTTTCTTCTTTCAGCCGTTTGATATGTCGGGCGGCAGTGGTAAGCGTAAGTTTGCAAAGTCCTTGAAAGTCCGAGCGGGTCAGTATTTGGTTATTACTGAAATACGCGGTCAGCAGTCTGTCTATCTCTTCGTTGGAGCGTGGTACTGAGTGTAACTTCAGTTTACTGCGTTCCACCTTGACGACGCTTACCGAACTTCTCAGTTTTTTATCCGCCTTGAAACCGATGTTTGCTTTGAGTTTCATTTGGTTTGCTTTCAGCTTGGGCGAGGTGATCGGTTCCAGACTGTTCAGCTTTACCTGAAAGTAGCCGATGCCGTCGAGGTGAACACGTTCCCCTTCTCGGAGGCGTGATCCCATAAAGTGGCTCAGTGATTCGAGGACCGCTTTTACATCTCCTTCGGTCAGCGAAGTCGCTTGTTGTATTTCTTTAGCGAGATAGTCGGTGTCGATATGCTGAAAGTTGACTACCCGTGCGTGGTAGAGTTCCTTGTCTTCTTCGTCCTTGGGGTTGGGAGACTTGTAGAGTTCAAATTGTATTGCCATGATACTGTTTATTGTATTTTATTTCTTTTTCTTTGTTTCGGTTGTCTGTTTCTTGATACTGTCAAAATATGCTTCTTCTACAGGCGACAGGGTTTTGACATGATATTTTCGGTATTCGTCCATGGCGAAACCTTTGATCCGCAAAACTAATCATTAGTTTCCGGACTTGGACAGAACTCAGGTTATATAGTGATTGTCTGCTTGCTGTCAAGCGTTCATACATAAGTTATCCTGCCTTTATCTTTGGTTTATGATGCCTGTATTGTTGGATGAAGGTGCTTGCATCATTAGCTGTTCACGGCCGTGGTAAGCATTGCTCACGTCCGTGAAGAGCGTTGCTCACGGCCGTGGTAAGAGCTGCTCACGGTCGTGAACAACTAGCTATATCAGTAGCAAAGATAAACTATAATAGGGAGATAAACAAAGTATTCCTGCTTCTTTTGGGTATTCGTGCAGCTTGTTCTTTGTGCAGAGGCAATAAGAAGGGGAAATCATTCTTGTATCTCGTGCGATGAAGGAACATAGTCTATTGGTTGTAGACGGTTTTGTTCATCTCCCTTCTATTTACTCATTTTACTTCCTTAATGGTATTCTTATTAGGAAAATATGCCTATATTTGTGGCGTATCTTCTGAACAAAGATATGTTTTATTGATTTGGAGATAACGTTTTTATTATCTGCTCTGAAAATCTGGTAAATTTTCCTTCCGCAGATAATAAGTAACCAGTCTCCACGTTCGCATTGTATATATATTTGTTATATATCTCAATGGGCGTGGACCTATTGCTTATTATTCGGGAGTGGCCTTACCAGAGCCTTCAGAGGATAGTATAGTAATAGTTTCTGCGCCCTCTTTTTGGAGATACGCAAATACACAAACAAATAAAAAATAGTAGTGATGAATGATTCTACTTGTCCCCGTCCCTGCCTGATGAAGCTTGATTTACAAAGCTCCACCAATAAACTTGCCTTTATGAAAGACAACTGGCCCAGCTTTGGACAGATTGAAAGTATCGACCAATTATCGGAAACAGAGTTACGATGTACCCTTTGCCTGCTGGATGTGGTGCTGGCTGCTTTGGCTAAAGATGAATGCTTCTGTCCGAATCGGGAAATCATTCGTTTGGTATTGACACGTACCTATGTGCAGAATAGGTGTGAGCTATGCGAGACAGAAGAAATACGTTCGAAGTTGATGAAGGGCTTTTGTACATGGGAAAAGAAGAACGGATTGAGCAGGAAGAACGAAATCCGGAGAAGAGGGATTTCTTTCTTTTATGGTGCCATACTGCGCATGCTATCGAAAGTAAACGGGAAACAAGAATAGACGGGATTTGACCGAAGGTAAAAGGTGAAAGATCGGAGGTTGACTAAAAAGTCGGTAGTATCTTTATTCTCCTCCTTCGGGAAGGAGGAGTACCCGTAGGGGGAGGTGGTAGGTGAGCACATAACTCTATTATTTACAATAAAATAGGTATAAACATTGTATTACCTACCACCTCGGTCTTCGACCACTCCTCCTTCCCGAAGGAGGAGATTTGAGATACTACCGACTTTTAGTCAGCCTCATCGGAAGCCCCGATGAATAAGGAGTCTGGCGACCAATGGTGAAAGATGATAGATGAAAGTTTGTTTTTTCGCCAGGAGGTGATTGTGTTTATTCTACTACTATCTGCTTATCCTTATACTGGAAGTGTGCAATGCCTAAATCATTCAGTACATTCAGTAAAGTCTTTATCGGAACATTACGGCTGAAGCGGAAATGGACTCGCTTGTGTAAAAGGTCTGCAGAATGGCAGATGACGCTGATATTATACCAGGTCCCTATATTTTGCAGTACGGTTATCATTTCGGTGTTGTCATAATAAAACTCGTCTTTGGTCCATCCTTCTTTTTCTGTCCGTGTGGCTTTCGCCAGACGGATGTCGCCGCTTGTGGTCAATGTGGCGCATTGTCCGGGTACTATTTCTTTCTCAATGGGAGAGGCTGCTTTGCCGACCTTTACTCGTCCTTGATACAGGGTGACGGCGGGGGCATTGCCGGGATAGGCATTTACGTCGAATACGGTGCCCAGCACTTGTGTCTGCATTTTATCGGCGGAGACGATGAAGGGGCGGTGAGCGTCTTTGGTCACTTCGAAGCGTGCTTCTCCGGTGAGGTTTACGGTGCGGTTTCCCTGAGAGGAAAACTCTTTGGGGTATTCCAGACGGCTGTTTGCACTTAAAAGGACGTGGCTTCCGTCCTCCAATGTGAGGCGGGTGGTCGTGGCGGGCGGGGTAGATACGATGATTCTGCCGTTCTCTTCGATAGTGGTAATTTGTTCCGGTGCATGGAGGGCGGTGAAGATTTCGATGTTCTGCAGGATGCCGTCCTTGTCTGTGATGTGCCAAGGGGACCAAAGTAACAATAACAGGGCAATGGCTGCTGCCACACCACCGGATAAACAGATGCGGAGATAAAGTTTGCGCTTCTGCTGTGCCTGCCGTTGCAGGAATGTGGTCCATTCTTCCCGGACTTCGTCCGGCAGAGGCAGATCACCCAACGCTTCGCCAAAGGCATTTTGCAGACGGCGTGTTTCTGCATTTTCGGAGAATGGGGTACGGTCGTCTGTTGCCAGTTCACAACTGTCGTTGTCTGCTGTCAGTCCGTAGCCGGAACCTTCTTCTTTGCTGGTACGTTTTTCTTTTTCTTCCATAGCGTATCCTCCTTCTTTATTCTTTCATGGCTTCGCGTAGTGTACGCAATGCTTTGGATATATGTTTTTTTACCGTGTCGGGACTGATGCCGAGTTGTTGGGCGACTTCCCGATAGGTGAGATGTTCGTAATAGCATAGCCGCAGGATGGTGCAAGTCGGTTCCGGCAGGCTTCGGGCTATCGTTTCCGCTTTCTGCAACAGTGCTTCGTGTTCCCGATAGTTGCTTTTTACATCGGCCAGCGTTGCTTCGTAGAGGGCTCTTGCATTGTCACGTTCCACTTGCAGGTGCTTCATCCGGTTGAGGCAGGTGTTGCGGACTGCTGTATAAATCCAGCCTCCGCGGTCGGCCTCGTCCAATTGTTCGAAGTGTTTCCAAGCCTGCTCCATCACTTCGCTTACAATGTCCCGTGCTTCCTCTCCGTCGCCCATCAGTTGTGAGGCATAACGGACCATTCGCGGGTACATTTCCGTAAACATTTGCCCGAAGGCTTCTCGTTTTGTCTGGTTTTTATGGAACAGGAACATTCTTTATCTGGATTCTGAAGCTACAAAAATAGTACTTTTCCCCGAGTTCGACTAAAAAATCAGTAGTAACTTTAATGTGTTCACCTACCACCTCCCCCTACGGGTACTCCTCCTTCCCGAAGGAGGAGATTGGGAATACTATTGACTTTTTAGTCAGCCTCTCTTGTGATGGAACCGACTTGTTGGTCATCTTTGTGAAACCGGGAATTACAAACGTGACTTTTCGCTTGCTCCGGCTCCGGTTCCTTTATATTTGCTCTTTGTGGCGTTGAACTGATAGCTCAGCCGGATGCCGAAACGCTGCTGATCGGTATAATCACGGTTGGAACTGAAGGTACGGTCGCCATAGATGGTGAAGTATCTGTAGCCGGTGTGAAAGATGTCTTTCGCGGTTACCGATACTTTCAGCGTCTGGTCTTTCAGGAACGATTTGGTCAGTTGGGCATCTACTCTTCCTTCGGTTTTCCAGATGGCGTAACTTTGTTTGGCGCCGGGCGCCAGTTCTCCTTTGATGTTGAAGAACCAACCTTTAGGGAAACTGAAGTTGTTGTCAAAAATGAAATAGAATCGCGGTTCATTCCAGTTTTGGGTGATGCCTATGGAGGTTGCGTGAGAGTTGAACCAGTCAATACCGGTGGTGAACTGAGGCTGCCATATGCCGATCTTTGGCGAAAGGACGATGCTGCCTCCGTATCGGTTGGAATGCGGAATGCTTGCCCTGCCGAACAGCAATACACCGGGATGGTTGATGTCGTCATACGGTCGGGTGTAGCTGGTGTACATATTCCAGCAATGGTCGTAGCTGAGGCTGAAGTTGACCCATTTCCATCCGGCATCAAAGAAAGTCGCACGATGTATCTGAGGAACGAGAAACGGGTCTCCGCTCCGGTAGGAGTACTTGTTCTGATAGGTGACGGCACTGGTGAGCATATCATAGCTGGGACTGTATTTCAGCGTCCGGTGAGAAAGGGCGAAGAACCAGTTGCCGGAGGTGTATCTGATACTGATTACCGGTATCCAGTCGCGGTAGGTGGGGCTTTGGTCGTCCTGGTGAATCCCTTTCTCGTAGTAATCTGTTTGCTGGTATTCATAACGCAATCCGGCTAGGATGTTGAATTTTCCCAGCGACAGGCTGTAGTCGAAGAAGCCGGAGAGCATCGTTTGTTTGATGCGGTCGTCGGCATCGGCGGAGAAGCCGCTTTGGAGAAATACATCGTGGCGGTTGGTGAATGTCTCTTCTGTGCCGAAACTGAGTTTGCCTTTCCAGAGTGGGGCGGTGAGCAGGAGCTTGGCGGCATAGAGGTGGTTGCGTACGCGGTTGCTCGAAGTGGCGTCTTCGGTTCCGTTGTTTTCGGCATATTGACGGATGCGGTCCCGGCCGTACAGGTAGTCGGCGTTGAAGTCGATGTTCCATTTGCCGAAAGTGCCGTTGTAGTATCCGTTGGCTGCCTGCCACCAGCCGGTGTGGGCATCTGTTTGGCGGAGAGCGTGCAGGTGGTCTACTTCTTTGCCATCTTGCAGGATGAGGGTGGTCCCTTCATTGGTAGTGTGTGCATTGCCTATGTTCGTGCCGGGCATATAGCGCATACCGAATGACTGGTCTTCGTCGATTTCGTAGTTGAATCCCAGTTCGCCGTTGAAGGTGCGGTAGGTTTGTTTGCTTTTGTTTTCTGTCGATTGGTTCCAGTCGGACGAAGCATAAATGTCCTGGCTGGAGATGTTGGTTGTGTGATTGTTGATTTCCGCAAAGTCACCTTTTACGAAAATATCCAGTCCGCCGGTACGGTAGTTCAGGGATATGCCTTCGTTGCCGATCGGTTCGCGTCCTTGCGAGTAGTCGGTGTAGAAACTGCCGCTCATTCCCTGTCCGCGTTTGCGGATGGTGCGCAGACGGATGACGGCGCCTACCGAAGAGCCATATTGTACGCCCGGTGTAGTGATGATTTCAGCCGATAGTATTTCATTGGCTTGCAGACGGTCCAGTTCGGTCTTGTCTCTAACCTTGCGGCCGTTGATATAGATTTCAGGAGTTCCTCTGCCCAGTACGGTAAATTCTCCGTCCGAGCCGGTGACAAAAGGGAGGTGGGAGATCATTTCTTTGGCCGATCCCATCAGTGAAAGGGGCGTTCCGGCTATATTGGCCTTCAGCGTTCCGCCTTTCCGTTCTATCAGCGGGCGGGAGGCGGTGACGACTACTTCTTTCAGTAACTCTGTGTCGGGTTGCAGGCGGATGGTGTTTTGTTGCCGGCAGGGGATGATTTGCGGGCGGTATCCTATGTAGGTCGCTTTCAGCAGACAGTCTTCTCCCGCTACCGGGGGCAGATGGAAGGAGCCGTCTTCTTCGGTCACGCTTCCGGCAAGGAAACTGGAATCGGCGGCAAGGGCGAGAATGTTGACAAAGGGCAGGGGGGCTCCTTTTTCGTCATATACTTTGCCTTCTATGGCGATGGCTTTGTCCGATTTCTTCCGCTGCACGACGAAATACTCCTCCCGTTCGATGCAAAGGAAGGGTTTGCCGGTCAGTACAAGGTCGATGGCTTCGCGTTCCGTCTTTTCGCGGATGCTGACGGTCACCCGATAACTTTCTGTTCCGTTGTAGGTGAAGAGGATGTTTTTTCCTCCTGCCTTTTCCAACTGCTTCAGTGCTTCGGGCAGGCTTTCGTTCTTTAGCTCTAGTGAGAATTTCTTGATGGCGGTCTGCGCCTGCAAAGGGGAGAGGGCAAAAAATAAACCGTATCCCATCAGTAACCAGCTGATTGCTGTCCAAGTAAAACCAAACTGTCGTATCATACTTCTGTTTTAATGATTTTACTTATACTACAACCAAGGTGTCTGATCGGGTACGGTTGATCCGTTTTATTTTTCGATGTTTATTTCAACTTCTTCTGATACTCTCCCGAACGGAGGATTTCCAATGCTTTCTGCACGCTTTCGTTCGTTGTATTCATGACGCGGAAATATTCGTTCATATCCCAGAGGTCACGGGCTATCAGTGCTTTCAACTGTGTCTTGATCAGCGGAAGTGCCTTCTGATACTGCTCTTCGTTAAACTTCACCCCTTCTTTCTCACCCATTTCGCGGAGGGTGGCGAGCATATCGTCGTCGATAACAAACTTTTCGTTGAAGCTGTCGAACTTCTTATATTTATCGGCCAGTTCCTTGCGGTGGTCTTCGATGAACTTCATCGTGAATTTGATGATGACCCCTTTGCCGACCAGCTTCCGGTGATAGTCCGTGTAGAGTGTCGTGTCAATCGGAACGAAGTAGTCCGGCATGATGCCGCCTCCGCCGTAGACGGTACGTTTCAGTTTCTTGGTCTGCACTTTCAGCGAGTCGGGGAAGTGGATGCTGTCGGCATTCATCAGTTCTCCGTGGTTGAAGCGGTCTATCAGGTCTTTATTGTAATCGGTCGAGCTGTCATACGGCTTTTGGATGCAACGACCGGCAGGGGTGTAGTACCGTGCAATGGTCAGTCGGATCATGGAGCCGTCCGGCAGGTCGATAGGACGTTGCACCAGTCCTTTGCCGAAAGAGCGGCGGCCTACGATGATACCTCTGTCCCAGTCCTGCACTGCGCCGCTCACGATTTCGCTGGCGGAAGCGGTGTATTCGTCTACCAATACGATGAGGCGGCCGTCACGGAACTCTCCGTTTCCTTTGGCGAAGAACTCGCTGCGCTGTGCGGTCCGGCCTTCGGTGTAAACAATCAGTTCCTTCTGTCCGAGGAATTCGTTGGCAAGGTCGATGGCGGCGTTCAGATATCCTCCGCCGTTGCCTTGCAGGTCGAGGATGAGGTCTTTCATGCCTTGCTGTTGCAGGTCTTTCATTGCCTTCTTGAATTCTTCGGCGGTGGTTGCGCCAAAGCGGTTGACGCGGATGTATCCGATCTTTGGCTGAATCATGTAGGAAGCGTCGAGACTCAGGATAGGTATCTTATCTCTTTTCACGGTGAACACGAGCGGGTCTTGTACTCCACGGCGGACGATGGTCAGGTTGACTTTCGAACCTTTCGGGCCACGCAGGCGCTTCATGATATCTTCCGTGCTCATTTTTACTCCTGCGATGGCGGAGTCGTTGACGGCAATGATGCGGTCGCCGGCAAGGATGCCCACTTTCTCGGAGGGGCCGTTGCTGACGGGTTGTACGACGAGCAGGGTGTCCTCGATCATCTGGAACTGTACGCCGATACCTTCGAAGTTGCCTTGAAGCGGTTCGTTCATCTTCTTCACTTCTTCGGCATCCGAGTAAGTGGAGTGCGGGTCGAGCTGTGCCAGCATCTTGATGATAGCTTCTTCTACCAGTTTGTCTTCATCTACTTTGTCTACGTAGAAGTTGGAAATCGCGAATTCCGCCATTTGGAGTTTGCGCATGGCGGCAGAGCCGAAACTTTGGGCCTGTGCAGCAGACGTTGCCAACAGACAAACCAGGAGGGCGTATACTTTAATCTTCTTCATCATCATTAATTATTATTTCAAGTTTCGCAAGTTACCTTTGCGTTATCCAAACTATCTTCATTCCCCTGAGGCTGACTTTAAAGTCAGCCTCAATAGAGATACTACCGACTTTCAATTTATCTCCATTCCTTCGGGGATAAACTGGCTGATATCTTTGTTGTAAGTCAGCAGCTCGCGTACAATCGTTGAGCTGACGCAGGTCAGTTCCGGTTCTGTGAAGAGCAGGATGGTTTCGATGCCCGCCAGTTTGCGGTTGATGTCCGCGATTGTTTCTTCGTACTCGAAATCCTTGACCGTGCGGATGCCGCGAACGATGAATTGTGCTTCTACCTGTTGGGCAAAGTCTATCGTCAGACAGTCGTAAGACATCACTTTGATGCGGGGATTGTCCTTGTAGAGATTCCGGATCATTTCTTCTCTTTTCTCGATGGGGAAATAGGTATTCTTGTTTTCGTTGATACCGATCCCGATGATTATCTCGTCCATAAAGGTGAGTGCACGTTCCACTACCGAATAATGACCGATGGTGAAGGGGTCGAATGTACCCGGAAATATTGCTTTTCTCATGATGCCAAGTCTTCTTCTATAACCAGATTGTCTATAATAAAGTTCTGTCGTTCCATTGTATTCTTGCCCATGTAGAACTCCAGCAGTTCTTTTACGGCATCTGTCTTACGCAATGTCACTTGTTCCAGGCGCATATCCTTGCCGATAAAGTGCTTGAATTCGTCCGGTGATATTTCTCCGAGTCCCTTGAATCGGGTGATTTCCGGGTTGGGGCTTAGTTCGTTGATGGCGTTCACCCGTTCGTCCTCGCTGTAGCAGTACACCGTTTTCTTCTTGTTGCGCACGCGGAATAACGGCGTTTGCAGAATATATACGTGACCTTTCTTGATGAGGTCGGGGAAGAATTGCAGGAAGAACGTGATGAGCAGCAGGCGGATGTGCATACCGTCCACATCGGCATCGGTGGCAACGATCACTTTGTTGTAACGGAGTCCTTCTATGCCGTCTTCTATATTTAACGCAGCTTGCAGCAGGTTGAACTCTTCGTTTTCGTAGACTACCTTTTTCGTCAGTCCGAACGAGTTCAGCGGTTTACCGCGAAGGCTGAATACTGCCTGAGTGTTTACGTCACGGCTTTTGGTGATGGAACCGCTCGCCGAGTCTCCCTCGGTGATGAAGATGCAGGAGTCTTCTTCCATTCCTTTCCCTTTCGGGTCGTTGAGGTGGATGCGGCAGTCGCGCAACTTGCGGTTGTGCAGGTTGGCCTTCTTGGCACGTTCGCGTGCCAGCTTCGTGACGCCTGCGATGGCTTTCCGTTCCTTTTCCGATTCCTGTATCTTTTGCTGCATTACTTCCGCTACGTCCGCGTTTTTGTGCAGGAAGTTGTCTACTTCCAACTTGATGAAGTCGCCTACGTATTTGTTGACTGTCACGCCGCCGGGAGTCATGTTGGTAGATCCCAGTTTCGTTTTGGTCTGGCTTTCGAAGATCGGCTCTTCCACATTGACGGCGATGGCGGCAACCAGTCCGTTACGGATGTCGGTATAGTCCATGTTCTTGTTGAAGAACTCTTTGATGGTACGGGCGATATGTTCTTTGAAAGCACTCTGATGGGTACCCCCCTGTGTGGTGTGCTGACCGTTGACGAAGGAGTAATATTCTTCTCCGTACTGTCCGGTGTGAGTGAAGGCGATTTCGATGTCTTCTCCTTTCAGGTGGACGATGGGATAGAGGCCGGTTGCCGTCATGTTGTCGTTCAGCAGGTCTACCAGACCGTTGCGCGACAGGATGCGGTGACCGTTGTAAATGATGGCGAGTCCCGTGTTGAGGTACGTATAGTTACGCAACATGGTCTCGATAAATTCGGGCTTGAAGCAGTAGTTGACGAACAGCGTATTGTCCGGTTCGAAGAAGATAAAGGTTCCGTTGTCCTCTTCGGTGTCCTGCGTCACGTCGGTCTGCAGGTTTCCTTTGGAGAATGTGGCGATACGCACTTTACCGTCACGGTAACTGCGTACTTCAAAACGAGAGCTCAATGCGTTGACGGCTTTCACACCGACACCGTTCAGTCCGACGCTTTTCTTAAATGCCTTGCTGTCGTATTTACCACCCGTGTTCAGTACGCTTACGGCTTCTACCAGCTTTCCCTGCGGGATGCCTCGTCCGTAGTCGCGTACGCTGACGCGGAGGTTCTCTTCAACGGTAATTTCGATTTTCTTACCGGCTTGCATTTTGAACTCGTCGATACTGTTGTCAATGACTTCTTTGAGGAGGACATAGATTCCGTCTTCGGCGTGCGCGCCATCGCCCAGCCTACCGATGTACATACCGGGGCGTGTGCGCACATGTTCCATGTCGCTCAGGTGGCGGATGTTGTCGTCAGTGTACTCTACTGCATTGTTGTTGTCTACAGATATCAATTCGTTCTCTTCCATAGCTGTTATTTAATCTCTTTGGTGAACGCACGGCGGCGCTTATGTTGCTTAGTCTCAAAGTAATCCCATTGTGCCTGGACTTTTCCGTTCAGTTCCAGTTCGGGGTTGCTTTCCGCAAAGATAAAACCTAATTTTTGATAAACCGGAATTAAATCGGAAAATAACAAAGCGTTAACACCTTTATTCTGGTACTCCGGTTTGACTGCTACAAGCAGCAGGTCAAGCATTTTGGCACGGCGTTTCATGAACAGTGCTTTCAGCAGATAGAACCATCCTAGAGGGAGCAGACGGCCGTGTGACTTTTGCAGGGCCTCGGCAAGAGACGGCATGGAGATGCCTACGCATACCAGCTTGTCGTCGGCGTCGGTAATGAGGGTAACCATCCGTAAGTCGAGAATCGGGAGATACATCTTTACGTACTGGTTGATTTGCCGTTGCGTCAGCGGGGAGTAGCCGTAGAGCGGGCTGTATGCTTCGTTCATCAGTTCGAAGATTTCCTGTCCGTAGTCTTTGGCTATTTTTCTTCCGGAGGTGTATTTCTTTATCTTCAGGTTGTATTTTCGTTGAATCAGTTCGGAGATACGCTTGTGCTTGTCGGGGATGGCATCGGGGATGTAGATTTTGTATTCCACCCAGTCGGCGTCTTTCTCGAAACCGAGTCTCTCCATGTGTACGGGGTAGTACGGGTGGTTGTAGATAGTAGCCATTGTGCTGAGTTGGTCGAATCCTTCGATCAGCATTCCTTCCGCATCGAAATCGGTGAATCCCAGAGGACCTGTGATGTGGGTCATGCCGCGCTCTTTTCCCCAGTCTTCGACGGTCTTGATGAGTGCGGATGATACTTCGGGGTCATCAATGAAATCTATCCATCCGAAACGGACGTTCTTGCATTCCCACTTTTCGTTGGCGCGGTTATTGATGATAGCGGCCACACGACCTACGATTTTGTCGTCCCGGTATGCCAGGAAGTAATCTGCTTCACAGAACTCGAATGCCGCATTCTTCTTTTTGTTGAATGTGTTGAGCATATCGTCGTAAAGGTCGGGCACGGAATATGGATTGCCCTTATACATCCTGTAATTAAAGCGAATAAACTTCTTAAGTTCTCTCTTTGTAGAGACTTTCTTGATTGTAATAGCCATATCTCGTATTTATGATTGAGGGGCAAAGATACGTGATAATCTTTAAATTACAACGCTACGGGTGGGAAAAACTGTACAGGGGGAGGCCCGATTCCGGAAAATAAAAAGGTAGTGAATCGTTGCTTGGACTGATATTTGGAGTACCTTTGTCAGAAATAACTATAACACAAATGGAACTGCAGATTATTCAGAATAAAATATATGAGATCAGAGGGCAGAAGGTGATGCTCGATTTCGATTTGGCGGAATTGTATGCAACAGAAACCCGCTTGTTAAAGCGTGCCGTAAGACGTAACATTGACCGTTTTCCTATTGACTTTATGTTTGAACTCTCGACAGAAGAGGCTAACTCTTTGTTATCCAGTAGGGTATCCCAAAATGGGACACCCCAGTATAACTTCAGTGCTTACAAGCCGTTTGCTTTTACCGAACAGGGTGTAGCCATGCTTTCAAGTGTCCTGCATTCGGAAGTAGCCATTAGGGTAAATATCAATATTATGCGTGCTTTTGTCAGTATCCGCCAATATGTATTGGCTAGTGAAGCCAAGAATGAAGAAATAGAAGAGCTGAAACAGCGCATACAAGAGTTGGAGAATCAAGGTTGCAAAGCTTTCGCAATGATCAATCAGATAGGTGAGGAAACATTGGAGGCAATCAACGACCTTAGCGAAGATACCCGCAAAGAATTGGACGGCATCTATTTAGCTTTATCGCAATTGGCTGATAAACAGAAACAAGTACCCCAGCATAAGAAACGTAAACCGATTGGTTTCGTTCATTATGATAAGGAAGAGTGAGAGGCCGGCAAATTTAGTTAGATGCAAAGCAGTAAACATTGCCGGCAAAGTCACAAACTATCATTCTGTTTCCCGATACGGCTATCGTTGAGAAAACTGGTGCTCCGAAGTACAACTTGTCTTTGATAATCCCTGTTGACTGGTCGATGGCGTATAAATACCCGTCGGAAGCTCCGATATAGACAATTCCTTGTGAAGATACAGGGCTTGTTTCTACTCCCGCCTGCGGCGTAGAAGAATAAGGAGCAGTGTATACAAGAGAAGGCAAAGTCTCGGCTCTCCATTTGATGAAAAGAGTCGGTTTGTCGAGAGCGAAAACTCCACGGTCTGCGCTGCCGAAGATAATCTCTTGTTCGGTTACGAGTGGAGTAGATGTCACGTCCAGATTGGCGGACAGTTCCTTTTGCTGGAGTACTTTACCGGTTTGAGGTTCTATCAGGAAAAAGCTTTTGGAGGAGATGAGCCATAATTTTCCGTCTTTGTAGACCGGAGAAGCACCTCGGTTGCCGAGTCCGTTGTCGGAGAGCTTCCAGAGTTGTTTGCCAGTGCGGATGTCGTTGCCATACAGTCCTCCCCATTGGGTACCACTGATTAGTACGTCTCCGGCGATGGTTAACGTGGTGGTCGAGCCTTCCCGTTGTTTCCAGTCCGTGTTGGTCCATATCACTTTTCCTGTTTTCAGGTCGTAGGCTGAAAGTCCGGCACCGATTCCGGCATAGACGATTCCTTTGTCAATTGTCAGTCCTTCGGTCAGATAGGGATAGTTCTTTAAGTTGATGTATTGTTGCCACAGTGGTTTTCCGGATGCTGCGTCGAGGGCGTACAGATTGCAGGAGGCATCCTGGGCTACAACGATTCCATTTTCGCAGGCAATGGTATTCTTTACCGAGTTTTCCGTGCGGAACTTCCATAGTTGTTTGCCGGAATGGAAGTCGAATGCACAGATATAAGTGTTGAGCGACGTGTTATCATCGGTAGTGGCAATGAATACTCTTTGTCCGGCGATGAGGGGGGAGGTCATGAAGATGTTACTTCCTGTGTTCGCTGTCCATTGTAGTTGCAGGGGGAGTTTGATTTGGGAGTCATTTATTCCACCGGAGTGACTTGCGTTCTGAAGTAGGGTATTCCAGTCCTTCCCTGCGATAGCAGTCGATTTGAAATCTTTCTGATAAAGGAACTGACTGGTGGCAGTCGCTTCCTTTCCGTCGTTGAAGGATGAAGTCACTGTCAGGTTCAGTTTCTTTCCGTTTTCGTTAGCGGGTATTTGAATATTTCCGCTCCAGTTCCAGTCGGTGAGGGGCGACAGGTTGCCTTTGGCTATTTCCCGGTTGTCTTCCGGATTGCTCAGCACATAAGAAACAGACGATGTTTTTGCCTGTGAGTTATAGGTGTTGACCGAGACCGGAAGCTGATAGCCGGTTTCCGGATGTATGGGGGCTGCTTGATTCTTCATCGGAGAAACAATAGCGATTTGCGGTTCGATGAAAGTATAACGCAGTTGCGTTGTGAGGTGATCGTTGGCATCTATCTTTATGTCTCTGAATGAAGAAGGGGAGTGATCGATGCCTCCTTTGTCCAGTGTGCCGGTGCAGATGGTATAAATGCCTTTCTGATTGCGGACGTAGTTGTAGTGCATATGTCCGTAAATTTGTGCTTTCGTGTTGAAGGTACGAAAGTCGAGGATATCCTTTTTGTCTGCCTTGAATACGAAGTTATCGCCGGGAGTAAACAGGTCGTGGTTAAAAAGAACAAGCGCCTGATCTTTCTTCATCAGGGCGAGGTCATTCTTCAGCCAGTTGTATACATCCCTTTGCGTGTAATCGGTCGGGTTGTCTCCGTGGTCGATGGGAGTAACGACATAATGCACGTTGCCGACATCGAACGAATACCATGTCGGGCCATAAATCGATTCATAAAGTTCTTCGCCGTAGTTGCCTTTCACCAGGTCGTGGTTGCCTATGCAGTAATAGACGGGGCAGTCCATTGTTTGTGCATTCACAATTTGATTGTGCACTGTGAGTCCCGGTTCGTAGCAGATGTCTCCGGTATGAATCAGAAAAGCCGGTTGTTCGTTCTTTATGTATTGTTGTAGGTCGGTGACCCAACGCCCCACTCCTCCGGTCACTTCCGTGTCGGTGATATGGATAAAGGAGTGTTCTCTGGTCTTGGTCCGTTCGCTTTCGGTCACTATAAAATCATAGCTTTTTCTGTCTTCCTTGACAGGGAGGTAGAATTGTTGTGTCTCGAATCCGGCAGGTGTAGTAATGCTGATAAATCGGGTTTTCTTGAATCCCGATAGTGAGAACCGGCCTTTTTTATCTGTTTTTACTACGTTCATTCCGTCTGTTACCATCACTCCTGCCAGCGGTTTGTCTCCTTTGTCGAATGTGCCCGATTGATTGGTGTCGACATAGACGGTTCCTTTAAATTGTGCGCACAGCGGAAGATATAGTAAAAATGACAAGAGTATTACGGATAGTCTTTTCATGGTCGGTTCTCTGTTTTATTAGGCACGGATGACACGGGTTAACGTGGTTTTTAATTGACCGATCTTTTAAATCCGTGAAATCCGTGTCATCCGTGCCTAAATTTATGATATAAATTAATTATGCTGATACTTATCGTATTTGTTTCATCTCTTCGTTGTATCTCGCTTCCTCCTTACACAAAGGCTTGTACCAGGTCTTTCTTAATATCAGCGTGGTAATCAGAAGCAAGGCGATAGAACTCCAGAGTCCTAATTGTTCGCGGACAACGAGGTACATCGGGATGATGGTAAGCGTACATTGCCAGATGATTCCTATCGCCACATTGAAGGCATCCCTTTTGAAGTTTTTATTCGCCTGAATATGCGGGTAGCGGGCGATTGCTTTCTCCTGAATCGGTTTCCACCATCCCCACGGGCGTACATTGACATAGAAGTTGATCAGAGTCTCTTCATCTGTAGCCGGAGCGCTGTAAGTCCCGATGATACATCCGATCAGAGAGACGCCGAACAGTACGGGGAAGAAATAAAGTACCCATGCATCCGGAACGGTAAATTTCATTACAATAGCTGCCACTACTCCGGCAGTCATTCCCCAGAAGTAACCTTCACCGTTGAAACGCCACCAATGCCATTTCAGTACGTTGGCTGCGATGTATCCTCCGAACAGTGCACCTACAATCCACTGGAAGATTTCATTGATATCTTTCAGGAAGAATCCGATGACAGTGCTCACCACCACTACTGCCACAGAGATGACATAACTGCTGCGTATCTGAGTTTTCACGCTTGCTTTCGGATTGATGTATTTCAGATAAATATCATTTACGATATATGCAGGGGCTGCATTGACGGTAGAGGCAAAGGTCGACATGAAAGCTGCCAGTAGACCTGCCAATAATAATCCTGCAAGTCCTGCCGGAACATATCGTGTGATCAGATGGGGAAGAATCGTCTCAAAGTCCGTGCGGGTCACTTCCATCTGTGTCAGTCCGCCGTCTTCCTTGAAGAAATAGATGGCAAGTAATGCAAATCCCATAATCATCAGATAACGGGGAATTAACAGCACTACGGATACGGAACCGCTCATCATCGCCGCTTCTTTGGGAGACTTGCAGGACAGAATTTTCTGCATATCATAATTGGGCGCAGGCCCTGCCATACTCATGAAGATGCCTTTGAGCAACGCCATCATGACAAAGATGCCTATCAGACTGTAAGGTTCGTTTGCCATTCGTTCGGTCAGCAAACTCATCCTGCTGCTCCAGTCAATATCGAGCGTCCATCCGAAGAAAGGGGAATCCCATCCGGCAGGTACAAAGGAGTGTATCATATCCGGCGCCACCATCTGCATACCGATCACTACGATAACGATGCCTGCCACCGTCATGATAAGGAACTGTACGACATCTGTCCATACGATGCTCAGCATTCCCCCCAACATGACGTAGAAGGTGGCGATAGCTGTGAAGAAGATGCCATATACATGCGGAACATACTCCGGTGATACCGTGAAAGGAATGTAGGGTGAAATGACTTCCCAGGGAATAAAGATTTCCATGAACTTGCCTATTCCTATGAATCCGTAACTCAGAAATCCGAGTACGCTTAATAACGCAAATACGACAACGATGGTATGAGAGAGTGTCGCTCCCTTGCCTTTACCGAAGCGGGTTTTGATCCATTCGGCTCCGGTGAGCACATTGGAACGCCGCAACCACACCGACAGATAAACCATGAGGAATATCTGATTGAATACCGGCCACAGCCAGGGAATCCAGAGACTTTTGAATCCGTAGGCAAATGCCCAGTAAACCATTAGCATCGTACCAGTGATGTCGAACATTCCGGATGCATTGGACAGACCAAGCATATAGAAAGGGAGTGATTTGCCTCCCAGGAAATAGGAGTCCATATTTTGTGCGGCCCGTTTTTTCAGTATGAGTCCGATGACAATCATGGCAATGAGGTAGGCGCAGATGATCAGAAGATCGGATGTGTGTAATTTCATGTTGCTATTTTGATTAGGTTTTGTACATTAATAATCTATCAGGTACAAAAGTAGGTCGAATGTGGGGAAGAAACAAATATTATTTTAACTCATACTGATACTATCTGATACTATTTATCTGACTTCTCAGGCTTTAATAGCTGACACGTCAGGTGTTAAGACTTGACGTGTCAGATGTTAATACCCTGCAACTCAGTTGTTAATATCCATCATGCAGAATGGAACATCCTGAAAGACAGATGATAATACTGCTTCCGGAACTATAATATAACGGCATTTTCCGACATCACGAGCTTATTGGCTTCTATGATATCGTATATGCTTTTCACGGAAGTCGTGGAACGGAGTCTGTCTTCCGGTGTATGCCGGCAGTAATCGATTAGCCGTTCGATCGTAGAAGTCGCTACGTGCATCCGTGTGTCGGAGGAAGCATAGTAGATGTATACCGTTCCGTCTTCATCCGCGATCCATCCGTTGGAAAACAAGACGTTGGATACATCTCCGGTTCTTTCTTCTCCCACGGGTGCCATGAAGTAACCTCCCGGCTGGGCTATCACTTTACTGGGGTCATCTAAAGACGTCATATACAGATATAGGACATATCTGAGCCCGGCTGCACAGGCACGGACTCCGTGTGCCAGATGTAGCCATCCTTCGGGAGTCTTGATGGGATGAGGCCCTTCACCGTTTTTCACTTCTTTGATCGTGTGATAATGGCGCTGTTCTATAACGATTTCCTTCTTGACCACTGCATGAGTGATATCGTCTATCAATGCCCATGAAATACCGCCTCCGCTGCCTGCATCGATGAATCCGTCCTGCGGACGGGTGTACAATGCATATTTGCCGTCTACGAATTCGGGGTGCAGCACCACATTCCGTTGCTGGCTTTGGGAGACGAGGTTGGGCAGGCGTTCCCAGTTTTTAAGGTCCCTGCTGCGTATGATTCCTGCTGCTGCAATGGCCGATGTGAGGTCTCCTGCGGGTGCGTCCGGATCTTTGCTTTCCGAGCAGAAGATACCGTATATCCATCCGTCCTCGTGTTTTGTCAGACGCATATCGTAGACGTTCGTTTCTTCCGGATATAGGTCCGGCAGTTGTACCGGATATTCCCAGAAGCGGAAGTTGTCGATACCATTGGGACTTTCTGCGATGGCAAAGAATGATTTGCGGTCATGCCCTTCTACTCGTGCCATAATAAGATATTTCCCGTTGAATTTGATAGCGCCTGCATTGAATACGGCGTTAATGCCGAAACGTTCCATCAGATAGGGATTTGTTTCCGGATTGAAGTCGTATCTCCACTCCAGCGGGGGGTGGTCTGCTGTCAGAATGGGGTATTTGTATCGTTCAAAAACACCATTGCCGGGTAGTATCTTTTCATTTTCACGTGAGATGAGCTCATCATATTCTTTAGTGAGAATATGTAGTCTGTTATCATATCTATTCATATCAATTCATAAAATTAGAGTAAAGCATCGGCTTGCGATCCTTTTTGTATTACTTGACAGGACAAAAGAGACTGTTTACAAGCCAGACATACCTGAGATATACGGTGTTGTAGGGACAGTCTCTTTGTACTTTTGTCATTTTGAAAGTATGGGGGTACTTTCAAAAAATACATGTGTCAAGTCTATAAACTATTGTTTGGTAATCATATAAGAGCGGATGGTGCAATTGGGTTCTAAGAAGCTGACCCAGTACCAACCATCTTCCACTTTATCGATCCGGCAATCTTCTATCGGATATTTCACTTTTTTGTCCACTGCATTTCTTGTTACTTTATACAGTACCGCATCACCTTTGTTGCCTTTCGTCAAATCACCTGTAAACTGAACTGCAAAACCGCTGGCATAAGTTCCTGTTCCTTTTATAATAATTTCGGACATATTGAACTCTTCCGAATGAGTAATGGAACCCACTGCCGAGGTAGAGACAGACTGATAAGAAGATGAACCTGCTATTAAGTAACGATATGATGGATTCTCCAGATATAGGTCGTCGATATAGACTATATTGATGCTGATTGACTCTCCTTCCTGGTCTTTGATTGTTACCGTCTTGTTGAAACGATATCTTTTAAGACCTTCGATGATAACATCTGTTCCATTTTCCGCTATCGTGCATTTCAGATAAGTGGCAGAACCATTATTTGTGCAGGTATAGCCTCCGTTACCGTCCAGAATCTTGATTGTCAAAGGTTCACCGACTGTCAAATAAGCAATTTCTTCACTATTGTCAACTACAAGTTTCTTTATTACTTTTACTGAAAATTCCGCACTCTTGTTCAGTCTGTCGGTCACTGTAACTGTTGCATTGCCTGGTGCCAGAGATTCTATCTGTATATGTCCTTCTTCATCTACTGTAGCTTTCACGACAGATTCTTTGTCAACTGTTACTTTGTAGCCTCTGTTTCCTGTATAAACATTGACTGTCTTGTTTTCACCCGGATACATTGTTGTAGCCGAATTGGACAAAACCAGTTCACTTAACTGATCGACGATGACTTTGACATTGGTACTCATTTTAGCCCAGTCGGTAATAGATAAGTCGGTACTACCGGCCTTCAGAGCTGTTACTTTAATTTTGTTACCTTCGGCAATGGCGGTTGCTACATCTTCATTGGAATTTGTAATTTTATAATTGCCGTTACCTTGAACTATTTGAATGATTCCTTCCGGGGTCTCATCCAGATTAATGATCAACTCCTGCGTATTTGGCACTAAGTCGTGATAGGATGGATCATCGTCATTACAGCCGGAGAAAACAGTAGCGGCTGCAAGCAGGAATCCTGCCAAATATAATAGATTTCTTTTCATGATATTCATTGTTTATTTAGACTATTTATTCAGCTTCAATATCTTTCATTTTACCAGTGATGGTTACTACACTAAACTTAGGGACTGTAATGGAGCGCAATCCGCTGAGAGATGGATTTACTTTTTTGCGTTGCCACTTAACTCCTTCATCTGATGTATACGAGATCATGGTCTGAAACTCTTTTCCTTCAATTTCCAGTTTGGTTTCGAAGGCCTTGCTTGTAGAATTGTTTACCAGTACGATCGTATAATTGTCGTCCTTGATGTAAGCTGTCATCAACAGTTCTTTCGGGAATGCTTCTTCGTCACCTTCGGGAGCAACAGTCTTGATATCCACACGTCGGCTTCCTTCCGGGATAAACTTAGTAAATTGTCCGTAACTGTAGTAGCGGGACGCTCTTTCATAATTGGTTCCGGGAAGTGCTTCTTCCAGTCTGATCAACGCTTCATTATTCGTACAAGGACGTGCACCTGCCCACCAGATAAATGCGTTCAGGTTGGAAACTGCCAGATAATTATGGAAAGTAGTAGCCCATTGCATCGCGTTTTTCCAGGATGGATCGTATGTGTCTGTAGAACTGGTTTCCGTATTCCATAAATGAATATTATTTTCAGCGCAGAGTGGTGATTGTACAAACTCAGTGTTGCCAATTAATGTGTATCCGTGAGCTGCTGCAATAATGTTGGAGTTAACCAGATCGGGACAGGCTTTCAAGCCATTTTCAAGAAAAGTGACTCCTGCTTTCCACCACGAGTGCTCTCCAAAGATAATCTTCATGTCTTGATAACCTGCTTTATCTAAAGCCGGGCGAAGATTCTTCTGGCAGAAGTTAGCCAGATTGGTATAACTCCAGCTACAACCGTTCCATCCCGTTCCACTGCTGTTAGGCTCATTAGATGGTGATATTGCATATATCTCAATGCCGAACTTTTCAGTGTATGCTTTGATGAAGTCAATCAGATAGTTAGCATATGCATCTTCCGCACCGGACGCCAGGCTACCGCCTGAGGGCTTTCCGTTAGATTTCATAGTTCCGGGAGGACTCCAGGTAGAGAATATAAATTTCACATCTTTATATTTTTTCTGCAGGATATCTACCAGCCACATTTGACCTAATTGTACTTGTTCGCCACATCCGGAACCGTTAAAGTCTCTCCAGTAATCATTGATCATAGAGGGATCGTTGGCTGCAAGATTGAAGGTACGGTTCATTCCGAAGTCAATGACGTTTGTGGTAGGGTTCTGATAGTGTGGAAATACCTCACCTCTGAAAATATTCAGCTTCAAGCCATTTTCTCCGAAAAGATCATTGACTACATCTTCGCGCATCATGTTGTTCCATATACGATGTGACCACTCTGCAAAGGCACATCCGAAGCCATCGATTATCTGATGTTCGTGCCCTTCTCCGAACTGTACTTTGATGACAGCTTCTGTGGTGGGTTCGGCTGAGAATCCGTCATCCTCGTCTGTTTCTTCTACCGGGTCCGGAATGTAGACGTCACTGTGACTCAGACTTCCATCGTCACAAGAGTATCCAATGAATAGAAAGAGGGATACGAATAATAATGAATATATCTTTTTCATGTTGTTTCTTTATTAAGTTAATCTTGCTAGGTTTTTTATTTCCATAAACTGGTTTGTTCCATGGCAGTATTATTGTTTAGTTCACTTGTCGGTATAGGATAATAAAGGTGTTTTTCCTGGAAGTTTTCCGCACCTTGTTTTCCATTCGCCTTGAAGATCAACTGAATTTCGCTGGGCGAATACCAACGTTTCAAATCGTCAAAACGATGTCCTTCCGCAAAGAACTCCAATAAGCATTGGTGTTCTATTTCATTCATTAATTCAGCTTGTGCAAAAGTCTTTTCCGTAAGTCCTGCTCTTTGGCGGATTTGCTTTAAAGCATAGTTGGCACCATCCGGATCATTGGTTTTGGCGCATGCTTCAGCATAAAGCAACAGTACCTCGGCAAAGCGCATTACGCGCAAATTGCTGGACCTTCCTTCTTTGTTGCCCATGTTGTCCGGTGCCTTGTCATCCACATAATATGCAGTATTTTTCTTTATCAGGAACTTACCTGCTGTCCCATTGACGTTGAAACTTGGTGCTCCGCCTGCCATTTTTCCTTCATTGCCTTCCCAAAGATCATCCATGGAGTAATTATTTCCATACCATTTCTCGTTAGGAACTTTATCTCCATAGTTGGCAGCATCAAAAAAGAGGCTGGCATACATACGTTTGTCAAACTTGGTATCTGCATCACTCGGACGTGTTTCTTTTGTAAACTCTCCTACGATCAGGGAGTTCGGCATTAATTTAGCCCATCCGCCGGATTTTACCGGACCGATAAACTGAGGAATATAGCAACCTAAACAGATACCGCTTTCATTGCTCCAGGAGTAGTCTCCGTCCGGACTGTATGCCAGTTCAAATACGGATTCTTTATTGAACTCTTCTTCATTTGTGAAATTCTTTTCGAAGTTGTCCATCAATTCGTAAGAATAAGGAGCTTTCAGTAATGTACCTAATAGCTGTTTGGCTTCCGGATATTTGTGTTGGGTGGCATATACTTTGCCCAGCATTGCAATAGCTGCACCTTTAGTTATGCGTTCTTTGGCAGTAGAGCGTTCTACTGGCAGGTTGCATTTGATGGCGTTATCCAGATCTTCTTCTACTTGTGCCCATAATGCAGCTTCTGTAGCAGCGGCTTTATTGGTTTCATCTTCGTTGGATGGAATCAGTCTCAAAGGCACTTCTTTGTAATTGTTGACTAACAGGAAGTATTGATAGCCACGCAGAAAGAGTGCTTCGCCTTTGATCATCGAGCGGTCTTCTTCAGTAATACCTGATGCAGGTATCTGATCAATATACCGCAGTACGATGTTGGCACGCTGGATGCCTGAATAAAGCGCTCCGTAAGGATCATTTCCGGTAGAGGGCGAGTTCAGGAAGTTTGCAATATTCCACATCGGAACTTCTTCTCCTTTGATTGTGTAGATATCGTCACCACGACCGTTTAAGTTTAGCCAGCCGTCAAATGCGCCGAAGTATCCGTACATGGCTCCTTTTATCGGAGAATAGGCGGCTGCCAAAGCACTTTCTGCATCTGCTTTATCTTTCCAGAAGTTGCTTTCCGTGAAGTAATTGGGGTCCGACAGATTCAAAAAGCTGGATTCGTTGCACGATGTCAGCGCTCCGGAAAAAAGAGCTGCCATGCACATATATGATAACCAATTTCTTTTCATGTTCATAAACTGTTTAATGTTTAATATTAATTTAAGGTATTACAGGTTGACTTGTATTCCGAAAGAAATAGTACGGGGCAATGGATAGCGTCCCTGGTCGATACCTCTTGAGAATACATTGTAAGCAACACCTGCGACAGAACTTTCACCCAGGTCGGGGGTATAGCCGGAATATTTGGTCAATGTGAACAGGTTCTCCATTGAAGTGTATATTCTTACGTTTTCAAGTTTGATTTTCTTTGTCAGAACTTTGGGTAATGTATAGCCAATGTCCAATGTTTTCAAACGTATGTACGAGCCGTCTTCCAGCCATCTGTCGGTGTATGCCCATTTGTTGTCTGCACCGTCAGTCTTAGAGAAACGAGGAATATCAGTGTTCTGATTGTCCGGTCTCCATGAATTGGCCAATACGGTACTCATGTTTCCGTTGAAGTTTCCTGATTCCAGGCGATAACGGGGATAATTATATATCTTGTTGCCTACCATTCCGTCAAAGAAAAGGTTAAAGTCGAAGTTGTTCCATTCGCCGCCGAGTCTTATGCCAAAAGTGAAATCGGGGAACGGACTTCCTACGTCATGCTGGTCATCTGTGTTTATTTTGCCGTCACCGTTCCAGTCTTTGTAGCGGACATCACCAACTTGTGCAGCGGGCTGGATGAGTTCACCGTCTTTGTTTTTATAATTAGCGATCTCTTCTGCCGAGCGGAATAATCCGTCTGTTTCGATCAGGTTGAAATATGACATCGGATGCCCTTCTGCAAACATATTGATACCGCGACCACCGGCACCGTGTGCGCTGTATCCGGAGATCATCAGGTTTTGTCCGCCTAATGTTATTTTGGTCACTTCATTCTTGTCGGCTGCGATATTGGCACCGATGTAATAGTTGAACTTTTCCTTGATGGCACCGCGATAGTTGACCGCAAGTTCGAATCCTTTGTTCCGTACTTGTCCCGCATTCTGAATAGAGTTTCCGCTGATACCGGTAGATGCGGTAGAAGGAATAGGTAATAGCACATCATTTGTATTCTTAACGTAAGCATCAGCAGTAAGCGTCAATCGTCCGTTTAGCAGACTGACATCTAAACCGATGTTATAGGTCTCCGTATTTTCCCATGTTAAATTGGCGGGTGAGATTGCCTGCACATATGGCATAGAACCAAACCAAGGCGAATTATTCATCACATAGTTCATGCCGTCCGATACTACACTTTGTGTCGGATAGTAGCTGGTCATCTCCTGATTACCGAGTTTACCATAACTAAAACGCAGCTTCAACTGATCGAATACATTCTCTAAAGGTTTAAAGAATTTTTCGCGGTTGATGTTCCATCCAATAGAAGCAGAAGGGAATGCACCATATTGATGTCCACTTCTGAAACGTGAAGAACCGTCACGGCGAATAGATGCCGAGAATAAATAACGGTCGTCAAAGGAATACATGACACGTCCGAACAGAGATACCAATGCAAGTTCATTCAGCGAACTGGATGCTTTCAGGTTGGAAGGATCTACATTGCCCGGCATTGTTTCAATGAACTGGGGCATATCTCCATTTTTACCATAAAGGCTGTAACTTTTGTCTTTCTGGGCAGAGTATCCGGCAAGGAGTGACAAATTGTGTTTGCCGAATGTACGGTCATAATTCAGGGTGTTTTCTAATACCCATGATTCCCATGTTGACGATTTTTCTTCAAGGTCGGGCTTGTCGTTTTTACCGAATGTTCCTAAATCGTATACATCCTTGTAATAACGCCACTTAGTATGCTCTTTTCTGATACCTACATTGAGTTTGTACTTTAGTCCTTTGATGATTTCAGCCTGTAAATAAGCATTAAGGAAAATCTTGGTTGTTTCTGTCCGTTCGTCGTTGACTGTCATTTCAGCCAATGGATTCGGTAAATTGATGTCATTGGAAGTACCCCAGCCTCCTGCGTTTGTAGGATCGTATACCGGTACTACTGACGGGAACTGAAAGATATCGAACATGGTATCCTGATGAATGTATCCACTACCTTTTGTCAGATTTACAATCATAGATTCACCTATTGTCAAGCGATTGTCGAAGAATGAATAATCGCTTTTCAAACGGATATTATAAGATTCATGATCAGTGTTGCGCAGTATCCCTTCTTTATTAAGGTAGCTGACTGACGAACTGTAAGAACCGTTTTTGGAACCGCCGCTGATGGTAGCATTGGCTTTATAAGTCATGGCAGTACGCAGCATTACGTCTTGCCAGTCTGTGCCTTCTCCAATGAAAGGGGTAGCTCCATTTTCTGCACCATAACCGTCGCCTGCTAATTTGTAGTAGCGTGCGAAGCGGCTGTATTCTTCTCCATTAAAAACTTTCAGTGTTTTGGGAGTCTGGCTGACTCCTGTGAAGAAATTGACATCTAATTTAGTCGGCATGTCTTTACGACCGCTTTTAGTGGTAATCAGTACAACACCACCTGCTGCACGTGAACCGTAGATTGCTGCCGCGGCAGCATCTTTTAAAACTTCGATAGAGGAAATATCGTTAGGATCGACCATACTGATATCTCCAAATGCTCCGTCTACTACATAAAGTGGATTGTTGTTGGATAAAGAACTGATACCACGTACATTGATCGTCATACTTCCATTGGGATCACCACTGGAACTGGCTACTGATACTCCGGGTATTTTCCCTTGTAGGGCTGTGGCTGCGTTAGAAGCAACCTGACCGTTAAGTTCTTTTGCACTAACCGAACCTACAGCCCCCGAAAGATGACTCTTCTTCACTGTACCATAACCAATCACTACTACTTGTTCCAGAGCGATATTATCTTCTTCCATAGATACATTGATTGGAGTTCCGGACGTGACAGCTTTTTCTATTTGTTTCATACCTATTGTTGAGAATATCAGTATATTCCCTTTATTCGCTTTGATGGAGTATTTACCATCCATGTCTGTTACTGTGCCGGTGTCTTTACCTTTCACTCTGACTGTAACTCCGGGTAAGGGTTCATTTGTTGTAGCTTCTGTTACCATTCCTTTTATTTCAATATCCTGGGCTGCCAGTGGAATGCTAATCAGACAAAGAAAAAAGAATAGTAGAAAATAAATTTTTCTTCTCATAATTTATTGTATTAGATTATAAACTCTGTTCAATTGTTGCTTGATCCATGGAAACTTCAACCAATAACTGATGATGCAAAAGTAGGCGATAATGCTACGGGAAACAAGTATTATTTTATCTCATTCTGATACTTTTTTATGCATGTTTTAGTTATGTGGGAATTCTGTTAGAGTCTTGTTTATATCATATGTGTTTTGATGCAGGTATTATTTGACAATTAACAGCTATGGAGATGTAATCTATATTATTGTAATAAAAGTATTTGTAATCCGCTATTTATGAGCGTGGAAAGATAAATCAAAAAAAGGAGAAACTAATATAGTTAGCTTCTCCTTTTTTTATCCTATTAATCATCCTGAATGATTATTTGAAAACAATCTCCATGGGTCTACCTATCCAAACTTGTGGTTGTTCTAAATGAAAGATGCGGGCGATAGTGGACGCCACATCGTATTGCATCATGCTTACATCGTCAAACCGGAGTCCTTTCTTAATATTCTTGCCGGATATGATGAAAGCAGTTTCCATTTCTTGCATGGTTTTTCCGCCATGACCTTTATCGATACCTCCATGGTCGGAAGTTAATATGAAAATGGTATCATCCAGCATTCCTGCGTCTTTTACCGCCTGAACGATTTGGCCGACATACATATCCAGTTCTTTAAGTTTCTCGTAATATTCCGGTGTGTCGTGTCCGGCAGTGTGTCCGGTGTGGTCGGGACTGTCGTAGCAGATGGCAACAAGAGCGGGGTGTTTCTCCTTAATATAAGAAGAAGCCATATTGCCCAGTTCTTTCGGAGTCTTGTTGCAGTCGGCAACATGATAGTGATAACTTAAAGACAGCGTATCTACTAAATATTTAATTCCTTCCCATTCATACAGGCAGCCGATTTCCGCTTCCGGGCGGGCATCGCGCAGTAATTGGAAAACAGTAGGGAAGATACCGTGCTTATTTAATACACGTGAGGGAAGTTCCGGTGTTTTAGATCCCCATTCGGTGTATCCGTGAAGTTCCGGTCCGGCTCCCATGAACATGGATGCCCAGTTGATGGCGCTGGAAGAGGGGAGGGCAGAACGCTTTTTCAGTGTGTAAGCTCCGTCCTCCATCAGTTTCTTTACGTTCGGCATATCTGCTTTTGGAAGGCTGTAGGCTCCCCAACCGTCCAAACCGATGAAAACAACATGTTTAGCTTTGTCTTTTCCTTTGGCATGGCAGGAGAAAGTGAAACTGAAGAGGAGTGCGAATGTAGCAAGTAGTGTTAAAAAGGTTTGTTTATTCATGATATTGTTATTTATAGGGTTAATGTTTTATTCGTTATCTAATCAAAGGCCATAACTAATGATGAGCAAAGGTAGGATTATTTTGAGGGGGAGACAAATATAATATTAGCAGATACTAATACTTTTATGGTATTTCTTTTGAATTTCTGTCTTTTGCCTGGCATTGTTTCTTTGGTTGTCAAATTCTATCCTTGACTGTTTGTCTATAATATTGACCGTTTTAATGATTATTCTGCTCAACTATGAATATCCTTTCAGCTTGGCTGCAATAATATCCTTACAGTTTTATAATAAACCGGTTGAGCGTTTTTAATAAATAGTTGAAGGGTTTATTATAAACGGTATCCAAGTTTATTAAAAACTATTTTTGGGAAATTTCTGAGTAACCTTGGAATTATATAAACAAAAAGGGAGAAAATCAGTGCTGATTCTCTCCCTTTCCCATTCCTTTGTAGATGGAAACAGATGCCTTATTGGCTGCTGTTATGTCTTATATTTTATACGTTTCATATTGCTTTTCTTCTTTTTTCTACCTTCAAAGATACAAAATAAAAAAGGAAAAGTCAAGAGCTGGCTGTGATAAAACAGTTTCCGGTGTGAATGGACAATAGTTTCCAGTCGTACTGGAAACTATTGTAAGACGCTGATTCTCACTTATTCTTTATGATAAGAATGATCTTTCGGAAACTCTTCTCCTTCCCATGCTTTTTTCGAAGTCCAGGATTGTGAAGCATCTGTCCAGAAGGGATCATCGGCAGACAGACCTAACGGGAGGAAAGCAAGCGATGCCATATACAAGCTGCCGTTATTAGTGTAATAATCCGAAATACCGGGCTGGGAACCGTTGAATCCCAGTGTCAGAAAACCTGCCGCATTGAAGTTGCGGTCGTCTCCGAACATACGTCGGATGACAGCCGTCATGGCTGCGCGGACCTGTCCGTTTGATAATTCTTCGGGAAGCCAGTTGCGCCACGCAAGCAGGGCTAATGTCTGCAAAGAGCCGGTACGGTAAGTGATAGAACGTCCGAAAACAGGCAGCGTGCCTTCCGGAGAGATGAGGCGTTCGAGGATTACCCCGAATCGTTGGGCACGTCTGATCGCTTCATGGAAGTTGCAGCCGGGCATATTTCCTATCTTCTTATGTTTGCCGGCTTCGGTGATTACCTCCAGTGCTTCTATATACATAGGATGTATGACGAAACTATTGTAATAGTCGAATGCGAAATGGGGGCCGTCCGAATACCAGCCGTCACCTACGTACCATTCTTCTATCTTGCGCAGAGAGGAACTGATGCGGTAAGTGTCACTGGGCGCGCCAGCTTTCCGAAGGAAGGACTCTACGGTGGCGCTGAACAACAGCCAGTTGCTATAGGAAGGATCGACCCGTCTGAGATCAGTAAATTCGGCGATATACCGCTGCTTGGTGATACTGTCCAATGGCATCCATAAGGCATCATAACTTCTCATGAAACTTTCTGCCAGGAAGGCGGCATCCACCAAGGTCTGATTCTCCTGACGCCATAACAGATAATCGGGGGAAGCGGGATCTACTGCATGAACGTAGCTTTTCAATGCCCATTCCCGCAGTTGTTTGCGTTGGAGTCCTTCCGGAGTTTCATCATCGGGCAATGACAGCCACGGTGCCAGTCCCGCCATCAGACGCCCGAAGCATTCCATATAAGTGACGTTCTGATTGCGCCCGTCCCATGTCGGACTTAATTCTACGAGCATATTCTGTTTCAGCAGGCCTTCGCTCATGTTGCTTAATACAGGAGCAGCCATCCGGTACATTACGTCGCACCAGATTTCTCTGTCACTTTTTTCTGTTTTCTTTTTGGCACTGATACTTTCTGTCGGGATCAGCAGAATCATTAATAGTAAGATCCAATGAAGTCTTTTCATGTATTGCCTTATTTTTAAGATTAAATCTTCAGCTAAGGAGCCATAGCTGAAGCGTATGGCAAAGGTAGAATTATTCCGATAGCAGGGCAAATACAATCTTAGCATTAACTAATACTTTTGCGTTATTTATCCGATTAGGGCAACCGAGAACCAGTTACATTGGTATTTGGATGTTACTTTTAAGAAAGATGCGTGCAGAGCAAAGAAAGGGTTCGCATCACAAAACATCTCTGTTTTGAGGAAGATAGCATTGCATATTGTTTCGGAACAGAAAGACAAATAATGGCATAGACAGCATGGATTATTGCAAGGTTAGGAACATGGAGTGCATACAAGAGCCAGTCCATTCCAGGATATATTACCTTTAAGAATGGACTGGATAGATTTTATACACAGTTTGAACTGTATGAGCCAATCAGCTAAGACTTGTGTATAAAGGGTAGCTTCCTGAAGGAGGAGAATTCAGTTACTACCGACTTTTGACACCCTCTTTGGGGAAAGCTGTGGCTTTATAAAAAGAGACAGTCACTCCTTGTCGGAGACTCTTCGTGGCTGCTTTAGTTTCCTTTTTGACCATCGCGGATAGGACGGACGGTGAAACCGTATGCGTTGTTGGTTCCATCAATAGGAACGGTACAATTTTGAAAATTACTCGTTCTTTTATCAATAGCGAATATCAAACAACTTGAGCTGGTGGCAGTAGCATCGTTTTTGTGAAACCCAGATGTTGCTATATATGTTATTGAAGAGAAGCCTGGAAATGTGCCATAGTCTATTTTCTTGTCTTCTATTCCCATATCACGTACTCCGGTAGCGGGGAAATAAAACATTGTTTCGTCAATATTAACTGTCCATCCTACAAATGGCTGGGATACTACAGTTGCATTTGGTGTGCCTTTAGTTGTTTTATCTATTTTTTCCAACTTTACATTATCAAACAAATCAGCAAAAGCCTTAATAGGCGGAATTTTAAATCCTGCTGGTGAGGGGTCATATATTGTTTTGACAACATATTTATCATTAGGGTCTTTCTTGTAGTTCGGATCATCCTTCTTGTCATAACTGAGGTAGTTTGCATTTCCACTTTGAATCAATTCTGTATTCCAATAATTCATAATGGTTTTTAGTCTATAAGAAACATTTGATCCATTATGCCAGTGACGTCGTTTATAGTTGTCGTCAACATTGTTATCGCTATGTGGCCGCTGATGCATAAAAAACTCATATGGAAACTGTATGCTTTCTCCGATACTTCTCGCAGTTTCTCCTGAAGTGAAACGAAAATTATCAGTTGAATAGAACATTTTATTCACCATGTCAAGTTCTGACCGAAGCTTGTGAGTATCAGCCAGACCATTGTTATAAGTATCATCATTGTGAATACCCGGTAGCATAGCATCCTTACGTCCCCATTGATAATATGTATTGTCGCCAGCTACAGATGCTGCAATTTTGGGTTGAGTAAACGTAATGACGGCTTCTTCTTTTGGCTCCGAAGATTTCCTTGATGCTCCGTTGATTGTTAGCTGTTCATTCAGTATAACTCCATTTCCACCTACCAGTTTGGGATCAGCGACAAAACGCATAAATATACTTCTCTCAGGTTCTCCTTTATGCGGTTCGCAATAACCAAGGTTGCAAGGCGCTATGATAAACGGCTTTTGGAATTCATTCATACTTGACAATTGTATCCATGAGTTTTCATCCCATTGGCGATGGGTGACCCATATATGCCAACTCCATAAAATATTTTCGTTGTTGCGCACGGCAATCACGGCATTGCCTTGGTTGATGGTTTCTTTGGGTACACGGAAAAATACATTGCCGTTACTATACTTCACATCTGTAACCAGGTCCGGACTGTCTTGCCAGAGTAGTACGGCATCAGTTATACCACTAATACTACCCTGACCAATCTTATCGTTGTTATAGTCTACAAAATCCTTGAGTACAAGGCTATCAACAGCTGCCGGAATTTTATCTCTATCGCCTTGATATTTGTAAGATGAAGTACTGGTCACATTATAAGTATTTCCATAGTAAGTCGGAAATGTATAATAGCCGTGATCATTCACAATATAGCAGTTGGCACTTTCCTTAAATTTTACGCTATTATCAGTGACCAAATTGAATGGGGCTGTTTCCGTCCCTTTTCCTGCAGGGGTAACTGTACCAGGCAACGTCCTACCTTCTATAGACGGCCGCTTTCCATACAAGAAATCCTGCATGTATGCAAATTGATCTTGAGCAGGCAGAAGTATGCTTCCGCTTACGGGAGATTTCCAGTCGGTATTGTCTGCAATGGTTTTGGGGGTAGAAATAGGACACCATCCCATTGGGTTATCATGGGAGTCTTTTTGCCCCTTCTCCGATATCCAATCCGTGCCGTTAAAAGACCATTGAATCTCAAAATCAAGCTTTCGATACTGTTCTTTCGTTTCATCTGCCGCACCGGCCTGCACCACATGGGTGTATGCAGTAATGTTTACGTCATTCAGAAAGCCGCTGACCGGAAGATATACCAGTTTTTCCGTATCTGACATTGGCGTGTACAGATTTTCTTCGTTAAGGTTTATAAAGTCTCCCCCTCTATAACCGCCATTAGGATATAACGTCTTATTGATGGTCATCTCAATAAACGGCTTTATCACGATGCCGGTGGAATTGACAGAGTAAGTATATCTTTTTCCTGCCGCCCATGTCTTGTCTTTCGTAAAATCTTTCAGTTTGGCAGTAAGAGTACGATTCATTTCCGTAATACTGTCTGTAAAGGATATTGTCAGAATAGCTTTATCCGTGAGTGCTTGAGGAATCATCATGAACGTGTATCCTTCTTCGTCCTTATTCAGCACAATGTCGGGGTTGGTCATCAGGTCATCTCCGTTCCAACCCAATTCTACGTCTTCATCATAGTTTATGCTGAAACTGCTATTGGGGTCGTCGCCATCGGGAATCCAGTTTCCCGTTCCTATCTGACAAGTTGCTTTTCCATGCACTCCGGAAATCGTTATGCCGGTGACTTTTCCGGCAAGCATGTTTTTACCTGTTTGTATGGTGACAGCGGTCAGCGCATGCTTGAACTGTAGATGTACTGCACCTTTCTGGATATCTCCTGTGCCGTCTCCGCCACAATCAGCGACGGCGTACAGAAGGTCCTTCTGCTTGGTTACGTCCTCAGGAACGGTGTAGGTCAGCGTGGGAACACCGGTAGCATCCGGTTTGGAATGTATGATGGTGTCGTTGTTTGCGTTGTCAGAAGAACCTGAAGCGGCAGAGTAAGGGGAGTAGGCAAAGAACTTGATACGTCCCGAGCCGGTCCAGTGCAGAGGTTTTTTCAAATTCCACGCATTTTGGGCATAGTTCACCTCTATGTTATGGGCAAAGTTGGTGGTCCACTTGTTTTCTTCACCCTCTCCGGGCCAATCGCCGGTATAGCAGATGGCGGAAAGTCCGAAGCTATACTTTTCAATGGTTTCTCCGGTTATCGTCGTGCCACGGGTCATTACACGGTGAGCTGCCGTATCCACAGCTGCTTCTGCTATTTCGGTAACCAAATAAAGGGGGGCATCTCCTCCGGACTGTGTTATTTTCCGGATGCTTATGTCTTTGTTGGCAGAGTTTGCCGCCGCCAAGCCATTGGTCCAACTGTCTGGTGCCACCACGTCGAACGCAAGCATGCCTGAAGCTCCCTGTCCGTACTTATCGAAAGTGTCATCTGTGCAGGACGATACAGTACAAGCCGCAGCGCCCACAAACAGACAAACCATATGTTCAAAGGATGAACGAAATATACGAGAATGTCGCATAATCACGATTTTTTAGGTATAAAACCGGAAGAAACGGCAATAAGTTCATCAACTTGTTACCTGTCTTCCGGTTTATTGTATTATTTCCTTTTTCTGCCGGAGAAACGGCAGTAACACTCAAATAGGCGTGTTACGATTAGTTCATTTCTATGTCTTGACCGTCGTGATTTTCATCATCTTCTTTGGACCAAACATCGTCCCATTCTGTCACATCTACCGTGAAGCGAATAGGCAGGTCAAGCACAGGGTCGCCAACTTCTTTCTGCTTCCTCGTTTCATCAGGATCATCAGGGTCAATAGTAGGATCTACAGGAATCTTCGTTATATAGTTCGCTTTTTTACCCAATGCCTCCCAAATTCTGTCAACATCATCTTGAGGAGGATATACGCCAGCACCACTCTTAGGACCACAGAATTCAAGCGTATAGATGTAGAGTTTTCCGGGTTCCCAATTAGAATCAATAGGAATACAGGAGAAACCATACTCATTCTCATCATACTTGCCCGTAAAAGGGAATAACTGGTGTGTATGACTACCTTCTCCTTCCTGCACACCTCCGGTACCATTTGTGCCCGTGTGTGTACTTCCCTTATGCTCTGTAGTTACGCGGCAGAGGAATAAAATATAGGCACCTTTCTTAGCGTTAACAGTCTTATCGGTTGAGCTGTTCAAATCCCATTTATCAAGTTGCTGCGGCACTAGCATCAAATTATTGCCATTGGCAGGCTTACCGTCAGTTTCCGTTGATTTTATCGCTAATACAGGTTTTGCATCATGGCCCGTCAAATTCACAACACTCTCGAATTCACTTCCATAGTGAGTTTTGTCACCGGACACTTCCCAACTCATATAATGCTTGCTCTCACCCGCATTTTTGCTGAAAGCGAGTGTTCCGGTGGGTTGCACATTGACAATCCACGCACCTTTTATATCGACTTTCTTAGTTTCGTCCAATCCATCGTCACCTTTATGCACCTCACCTCTCTTGGCCTTAACGACAATCTGTGAAAGGGCATGATTGAACTTTAAACTGACACTGGTTCCATTCGAACGAAAAGCCTCCTCATAGGCCACAATCAAGTCTTTCTGATCTTGAGGCTCTGCAGCAGGAGTGAAATCCTCTATGGTTGGATTTTGCTTGTCTACAGCAATGCTCATTGTTGCAGGAGAAATTGCCCAGAAATTAATCTGTGCGACATCAGACGGCCAAAATACGGGGTCGCCAATCTCAAAATAATTCTTACCGGTGACTTTTTTGGCTACCTGCCCATCAATAATCTTAGTATCTGTATAACCATCAGCCTGTGCCCATACCTTGAATTCACTAAGAGTACTAGAAGTTTCCACCGCAGCACGAGTCACAGCAGTGTTAAAGGTAATTTCCGGCCCTCGATTAACTTGTTCTATCTCATCGTTTGAACAAGAAGCGGCAAGAAGGACTGAGCCAAATCCCAATGCCAATGTTTTGTAGTAAACGTTCATCTTTGATAGATTTAAATTAATATTTTATTTTTAAATGATTCTTTTGTTTAGGTTATTTTTTAGAAACCATTCTTGCTTATTCCGTATCAACCCATGTCCAAGTCGTTATTAACCACATCGTCCCAATCTGGCACGGACGGCGTCATGCCTGTTCCATCGGGAGCAGGCAACTCTATGCCCTCAATGATAATGGTGATATAGTGTGGATCGGGAGCTTCGTGCAGCTGGTCTGTCACATCGTATTCGTAATACTTCATCTTTGAGGTATATACCGTCAGGATGTGCCGCCGCTCCGACTTCATCACCGGGCAATGACCGAAAACCGTCACCTCCCCTTTTAGCGTGGTATCGTCGATTACGGAAAGTCCTATCGGTACAGTGACATCACGTCCCACAGCCACGTCTGCCCACGGCGAATAGCTTTCAGCCATAGCGGTAAGGGCTACGCTCACGCCAATACCCGTATTGGCGTTCTTGGCATTTTTCAAGACGATAGTGTACGTCACCGTAGCTTCTTTGGGCGTAAACCTCAACGGTCGGGGCGTTTCGAGGGGAACTATCGATATGTTTTCGACACTTCCACTCCACACTTTATCGGGAGTCTGCTTCACCGGATCGTTTTCAGTACCATCAGGACGCGGTGGCGGCACATTGGTAATGTCACGCTCCATCGGAGCAAGCAACGACTCGTTGGCGGTGGTCACCACGAAGTTGGCATAAGTGGTTCCCTGTTCTTTAAGAGTCTCGGTATCTCCGTTGAAAGTGACAGCGTCAAACTCGCCTGACGGCACACGTACTTTCGTCCCATTCTTCACATCGGTAATTTCATAACGTCGCGGCAAACTGCCATCGCGGGGAAAGAGATAAACCACCATCGTATGCGGAGTGGCGTCGGGCGCCTCGCTCCAGTCAAACTCCACTTTGAGATCGGTCCAATGAGAATGGTCGTAACACAAATCGCGATGCTCGCAAGCGGCCGACAAGAAGATGGTAGCCGCCATCAGTATACCGACTATCAGGTGTGAAAGCGATTTCATTTCCGTCCTCCTTTCCTTGCGTTGTGATTGCCTTTGCCAAGGAGCCACTGCAATCCTATTTCCAAACGTGTAGGGCCGAAACGTTTTAATCTGTGGGTAGACATCCACACATCATGGCCGTCCATGGGATGATGTTTTTTATATTTTCCCCACGCATAGCCCACGCCTGCCGTAAAGTCGAGATTAAGCCGGTGCGTAATGGGTAGCGAATAGCCATAGCTGACGCCTGCGGCGTAGTTATATTTATCGCCGATTACTCCGGTGCGATTGCCAAACTGCAAATCGTAAGTCACCATTGAGGCGTATACTCCCAGATGATGCCCGGCAAAAGGAGACACGGAAGCACGGGGAACACGTCCCAGACGGGTACGCAATTCCACATCGCCGCCGTATACACGCCAATAACGATGCTTCGCGTCATTGCTCCACCACGCATACATCCAATTGGCTCCAATCGACCATCGCTGACCGATGGCGACTTCTATCCCAATGTTAGGAATGGCGGCGATATCATAAAGCATGTTGGTTTTCAACAAGGCTCTCATTCGTCGGTGTTCTTTCTCCGTCGGTGGTATTGTTGTAGTGGAAAGCACCTCGGAAGAGGACACCGGAACATGAACTTCTACGATGGTATCAGGAATCTGGGTAACCGAATCTTGGTCCGTAGTTTTCGCCAATAATATCTCCCGTTCGCATATGATGCGGAACCGCGCGTTTCGCAAGTCCGGAAAGAACTTCTCCTTCATATATTTCCATGCACGTCCACCCCGTAGCATACATAAACGGTTTTTGCGGCCATCAATGATGCGTTTATCTTTGTCAAAAATCCAGATAGGGGTGTTGGCTATGATTGCAATCGCTTCGTCGCGCCACGGCTGTTCGGTGGTGGCAATCATGTTGCTCAGCAGCTCCCAATCCACATCGGAAGGAGCTACTTTGATTATAGAATCTGTCAGGAGAGTCTTATCAATAATATAAGTACGCACATTTTGAGCGCGTTTTTCTGAGAGCTTACGGTTCATGGGAGTATAACCTTCGGGCGAGGCACAGCCTTTTATAGTGATAGACTTTATAATAGTCGATGAGTCGGAGACAGCATTGTTCAATGACGAAATCAGATGTTCCAAATGTATCTTATTGTCACTAAACAAGGTGTCAACAGAGGAATATCCCAGCTGAAACCTTATTTGCACATACAAAGTATCCTTCAAAGTGTCTTCTGACACTTTCATGGCCTGTATTGGTAGGATAAATAGAAAAAGTAGTAATAAATGACATGTAATTCTTGCCCTCTTCATAACTACACAGCACCAACTTAAGTTTACGGTTTTAAGTTTTTTAAAAAATATTTCGCAAAATAAGACTATATAAAACATATAAGCAAATATTTAACTAAAAATTTTATGCGTCTGTTTTAAAATAGCAAGGTAACCGCCCCCAAATTTTATTCATACCTATCACCTTAGTCTATCATCTGTCTTTTATTCCTAATTGTGTCTTGAGTATTTTTAGCGCATTTGGTTCAAAATCGTACCGAAAGCATCAAATTTTGCGTTATTTATCCGATACTGATGCTTTCTTATACAAAATGTCCAGTAAATAATGCTTGTCATCGGAATTGTTATACATTTGTCCGGTAAACAAAATTATTACTATGAGAAGGAATTGGATAGGTAGCAGCATGATAGTTGCACTCTTTGCTTTATTGGCAGGCGGATGCGGTCATAGTCAACGGACGATGGAGTTTCGTGGGATTTGTGTAGATGACCCGCAGGGAGAAAATGGATTATACAACCCGGGAAGGGGCTTTCGGTTGGAAACTGCGGTGGATGTGCTGCACGAAAAGGACACTCCTACCAAAGAACTGAATGAATTGTCTGCTAAGTATGTAGCAGATAGTGTTTCACTCTCACAGAGCTACTTTTATCTGACTTATTTAATAGGTAAAGAACTGTCTGAAGAAAACTTCCGGACTATGCAGGCATATTTTGATGAACTGCAAAAGAAAGGAAAAAAGGCCGTACTGCGCTTTGCCTACGAACGCGACTTTATGGGACGGTCGCCTGTCGGTCCTACCGGCGAGCAGATACTGGCGCACTTGGATCAATTAAAACCTTTCCTGGAGAAAAATAAAGATCTGATTCTGGTCGTACAAGCCGGAATGATTGGCGCATGGGGCGAATGGCACAGTTCGGTTCAGGGACTGGAAAACTCGAAAGAAACAAAAGCTGCTGTATTGGAAAAACTGCTTTCTGTGGTTCCTGCCGAGAGAAATGTACAAGTCAGACTCCCGGAATTTAAGAATCTGCTGAAAGATAAACCGGAACTGTACAAGAGACTTTCTTTCCATGATGACTTCATTGTCATACGCCCCGACAGATGGGATGCCGATATGCACGAAGGGACACCGAAGTTCGATCAGATAGTGGCGGAATCTCCTTACCTCGTAGTAGACGGTGAACTGCCCTGGGGATTCTGGAGTGTGGGCGCTGATCCGGACAGTCCTTCTGCCGGATGGATTATTGACGGTCTGCAAGTGGCAAGACGTTTATTCCTTCAGCATTATACTTCGTTAAGCATCATACATAACTATAAGGAGCAACATCCCAACAAGCGGTTCGATGAGAATAATCCGCCCGAATACTCTATGGTGGTCTGGAAGAAAACGATGATAACGGAAGACTCCCTTCTCCAGCATCATATGCCGGTATCCGACAGCTATTTCCGGAAGAAAGACGGAACGAAGGTAAAACGCAATGTGTTCGATTATATACGTGATCATCTGGGTTACCGGATTGAGCTGCAATCACTTCAGCTTCCTTTCAAATTCGTGAGTGGAAAGGAGAACGTCTTGAAACTGAGCTTGAAGAACAGAGGTTTTGCCACCGTATTTGGTGAACATCCTGTTTATTTCGTATTGATTGATGATGCAGGAGAGGTTACGGAATTTCCGGCCGATGCCAATCCAAATAATTGGCAACCATTCGAACCAAAGGATTCTACCTATACTTCGCTGACGCATACAGTGGATGTATCTCTTGAACTTCCTGCCTCGGTGACATCCGGAACTTATAAGTTAGGTCTGTGGATACCGGACGGATCGGACAGACTCAGATATAATCCTCGTTATGCCATCCATTGTGCCAATGGGGATACGGACTGGTGGATTTCTAAGGATGGAAAGTATGGTGTGAATGTATTGACTGCGGTTGAAGTGGAATAAATGATTTGTTTCTATGATAAAAGTGAAAGGCTTCGGGTATGATTACCGGAAGCCTTTTATTGTTGGGTATGGATTACCTTATCAAGAATTATAAATCAGTACCACCGTATATGCCACATAGCAAAGTATCATAATACTTCCTTCTATCCGCGTAATGGTCTGCTTGGCAAAGAACAGCCCGAACAGCCAAAGCAGAATGCTGGAACCTACCAGTGTAAACAGGTCGAAGTTTGTAATTCCGCTAAGATGGAGGGGCGTGATACTGGCGCTGCATCCCAATACAAAGAAGATATTGAAGAGATTACTGCCGATTACATTTCCGATAGCCATTTCCGGATTCTTTTTTAGCGCAGCTACGATGGAAGTGGCAAGCTCAGGCAGGGAAGTTCCTCCGGCTACCAGCGTTAATCCGATAATGGATTCGCTGACTCCCATGCTGCGGGCAATCCCTGTAGCTCCGTTGACGAACAGCTGACCTCCATAGATGAGTGCTGCCAGTCCACCAATGATATAGAGAATGGATTTCCACCACGAAAGTAGTTTGATCTCTTCTTCCGGTGCCGTGTCCTCCGGTGCTGCCGGTTCCGGTACAGCGGAAGATTTGGGAAAAGCGATGGCAAACGTATACCCCATGAAGATGGCGAAGAAGCAGAGTAAAAGCAGACCGTCTACTCTGTTCAGTATATTTTCTGTGGCATTATCGAGGAATATGTCATTAGCGCATATCAGCAACACCACAGACGAAAGGATACAGAGCGGTATCTCTTTTCGTAAGGTATTCCGGGTGATGACAATCGGAGCGAACAGTGCCGTACATCCCACGATCATCAGCGTATTGAATATGTTACTTCCCACTACATTACCTATGGCAATGTCCGCGCTTCCTTTCAGGGCGGAAGCGACACTCACCGTCAGTTCCGGAGCGGACGTGCCGAAGGCGACAATAGTCAGTCCGATAACGATGGAAGGTATGCGGAAACGTTTGGCTACGGAAGCGGCACCGTCTGTCAGTCCGTTAGCTCCTAGTAAAATGAGAATTAATCCTCCGATAAGTAATAGTATATTCATAATTTTTCTCTTTTGGGGCAAAGATAATCATTTAGGGAATTGTTATGTCAAAAACAATCCGTATGTTTGCCATGTTTATTAAAAAGTGAAATTAAAGTTAATTCACCTAACTTGGAATCATTCTATATGGATATGAAAAAAATAAAACGGTTTGCATTGCTGCTTATAATGGCTTCCCTTGCAGTGAATGTACAGGCGCAACTGGAGCAGGCAGTCAAGAAGATTTTCGCCGGAGATACAGTAGCAACGCATCCAGTCTCTTTGCATCGGGATTCTGATTCTGCCCGTGTGGCAAATCTGCAGAAATCATTGGAAGAAGCGCGGCTCAATGAAGCCAATATGCGTATGGAGATGGAGCAGATGAGGCTTCAGATGCTGTCCGCCGATTCGGTGAAATTCTCCCAGCAACGGCAGCGTATCGACTCCCTGCGTCAATTCACGAAAGGAATACCGGTAGTTGCCGAAGGGGATACCCTGTTTTATCTTTTTACAAAACGGGGCGGATACACTCCCCAGCAACGGGCACAGATGACCGGTGCCGCTATTGAAGAGATAGGAAAGCGTTTTAATCTCCGTCCCGATTCCGTTTCCATCGACCATTCGGATATTGTTTCCGACCTGATGTATGGCAATAAAGTATTGTTATCTCTTACAGATCAGGATGCTTTGTGGGAAGGAGTCTCCCGTGACTCCCTTGCCAAAGAGAGGCGGCAGAATGTAATCACCAAACTGCATGAGATGAAAGCGGAGCACAGCATTTGGCGAATGGCGAAGCGTATCCTTTATTTTCTGTTGGTGATTGTCGGTCAGTATCTCCTTTTCCGTCTGACCAACTGGGCATTTCGCAAACTGAAAGTACGTATCCTGCGTCTGAAAGATACGAAGATAAAGCCTGTGTCTATCCAGGGATATGAGTTGCTGGATGCTCAAAAACAAGCCAATCTGTTAGTCTTTTTGGCAGGCATCGGACGTTATATCCTTATGGGGATACAACTGTTGATTACTGTCCCTTTGATTTTTATCATCTTCCCGCAGACCGAAGGACTGGCATACCGCTTGCTGGGTTATATCTGGAATCCGATTCGGAAAATCTTTGTGGATATTATAGATTATATTCCCAATCTGTTTACAATTATTGTTATCTGGTACGCGGTGAGGTATCTGGTGCGTCTGGTACTTTATCTAGCTCGTGAGATAGAAGCGGGGCGTCTTAAATTCAACGGCTTTTACCCGGATTGGGCAATGCCGACCTTCCACATCGTCCGGTTCCTGCTCTACGCATTTATGATTGCGATGATTTACCCTTATCTGCCGGGTTCTGATTCAGGGGTATTCCAAGGGATTTCGGTCTTTGTCGGATTGATTGTCTCTCTCGGATCAAGTACCGTTATCGGAAATATTATTGCCGGACTGGTGATTACTTATATGCGCCCGTTCAAAATGGGCGACCGGATTAAACTGAACGATACTACCGGCGATATCATAGAGAAAACACCCCTTGTCACCCGTATCCGCACTCCGAAAAATGAGGTGGTGACGGTGCCTAACTCTTTTATCATGTCTTCACATACCGTGAATTATAGTACATCGGCACGGGAGTATGGCTTGATTATCCATTCGGAGGTATCCATCGGTTATGATGTCCCCTGGCGGCAGGTCAATCAGATACTGATTGATGCTGCGTTGAATACGCCCGGAGTAGTGGATGACCCGCGCCCGTTCGTGCTGGAGACTTCGTTGAGCGACTGGTATCCGGTGTATCAGATCAATGCTTATATCAAGGAGGCGCATAAGATGTCTCAGATTTATTCTGATTTGCATCAGACTATTCAGGATAAGTTTAATGAAGCGGGAATTGAGATTATGTCTCCGCATTATATGGCTGTCCGTGACGGGAACGCCACAACTATGCCGAAGGATGATCTGAGTAAGAGTAACCCTGCGGATACTGCTAATCAGAGTAACCAATCAGAATAATATAAGTTCATTACTTAATGAACTTGTGATTTTCTTTGCATCTGTCGGGGCAAAGGAGTACTATAATAAATCAGGGCGCCCCCTTCATCGCGAAGGAGACGCCCTTTGTCGTGTGTGTTTTTTCTGAGAGTAGAATTTCTTTCTTTAATAGAGAACTTATTTTTTTCGGGTTACTGTATAAAGTACATTTCCTTTTTTATCTATCATACGCAGGTTAAGCTCCTTCTTGTCGATAGAGCAAACGGAGAAACCCGGTTCGGGGCTACAGAATTTTGTACCTTCGATGGGTTCTACCTTTCGTGCGAGAGAGGCGGCGGAGTTGACTACATAGTCAATGTCGCTTCCCGGTACACGGATATGCTGGAAGTTGTGGATATGACCGCAGATGTACATATCTACGTTGTGCTTGCGCAGGATGCTGTCTACGCGTTTCTGCATATCAAGCCGCTCGCTTTCCTCTTTCGGGGTGTAGGCATAGATGGGGTGATGGCCGGCTACGATGATCCAGTCCTCCTTGGCACTTGCCAGTACAGATTCCAGCCATGACAGCTGTTTGCTGATGTCCTGCTTGCAGGCATCCGGATATTTATCGCTTTCATTGCGGTATTTATCAATCAGCGGAGTGGTGTCTATCCAGACGATGCGGATAGTAGCTCCTTTTTCTTCGAATACCTTGGTGTAGTAACGGTCGGGCATCGACCAGCGGCGGCTGATGTTCGTGTAGTCCAGTACTGCCTGAGTGCTTCCGCGGTATTCGTGGTTGCCTAAGATGGAGAACCAGTCAATCATCAGTTCGGGGTGGGAGTAGATAAGCTCGTAGTTGGTCATCCACAAAGGGTCGTTCACGCTGCGCACTCCGTCGAAGTGGTGAACGTCTCCGGTGGCTAATACAAATTCGGGGCCTATCTCTTCGCCCATTGTGCCCATCAGTTCGGCGATTGGCTTTTGGTCATAGTAGCCGTTGCGACCTAAATCATTGGCTACATAGAAGTTAAACTTCTTGTCAAAGATAGAATAATCCGTGAGCTGTGCGTGGGCGAATGTAAAGACGGAAAGGAAAAGAAGAATGAATAAGCTTTTTATCTTCATATTATATTGATTATTAGTTGTTTATAATTGCCGTTATTGAAAGACTGAAATTCTCTGTTCTTTTGGTTTTAAAGGAACGAGGCGTTGGTTTAAAACCAAGACCCCGTTCCTTTAAAACCAACGGGGTGTTCCATTCTTAGGAACGGAGGTTTTCGCTTTTCGCATTGTCAGAAGTTAACTTTTACGCCGGCATTAATCTTTACACCGTAGTACTCCGCCTGCATGGTGCGGTCTTTGGTTCCCTGATAGTAACGAAGAGGCTGGTTCAGCAGGTTGGTGGCGTCTGCATAGAACGTGGTCTTTATCTTCTTGCCGAAGGTGTAGCTGGCGTTCAGGTCCATGTAGCTCACTGCGTCATAGTAACGGTCGAGAGCTGCCACTTCTCCCATTTCGTCGATGAAGCTCGAAGCGTAGTTGTAGGAGAAACGTACGTTGAAACCTTTCTTTTCGAAGTAAAGGGAAGCATTGGCTGTATGTTCGGGTGATCCCGGCAGGGACAGGTCTTTCTCGTTCTCACGACCTTCGAAGTTGAAGTTGTTCACTTGGGTGTGGGTGTAGGTGTACGTACCATAGAAACCGATACATTTCAGTGCGGGGGCGATGAAGCCGAAGTCGCGTTGATAGGCCAGTTCTACGCCCAGCAGGTCGGCGTCGCCAGCGTTTTTGGGTTGGGTGAACTTCTTGTATTCGTTGTTCTGATAGGTGTAGTCACCGATGACTTGGTCGACGATAAAGTCATTGATCTTTTTGTAGAAGATACCTGCGCTGATCAGACCGACACTTTTGAAGTAGTAGTCTGCGCTGAGGTCGAAGTTGTAGGAGATGGTCGGGGTCAGGTCGGAGTTACCCATCACCAGTTCGTTGTCGCTGCGGTTGATGTTGACACAGGGGATCAATGCGGAGTATTTCGGGCGGCTCAGTGTCTCGGTGAACGAAGTGCGGAGCTTTAAATCGTCGTTCACATCGTATTTGAACAAGAGGCTGGGGAGCCAGTTGACATAGCTGTTCTTATGGTTTCCGGTAGGTTCGAGGGTTTCTGTCTCGTCTTTGTCGTCGGCTACGTTCCAGTTCCAGCCGTTGTATTTGATGTGGGTGGCTTCCATGCGTAAGCCTGCCATCATTTTTATCTTCTTTCCCAAGTTCTGGTCGAAGCGGAAGAAGGCGGAAGTTACGTTCTCACGGGCGTGGTAGTTGCCGGATGATTCTTCGAGCACCTGTTCGCCTTCCATACTGCTGAGGTCGAGTGAGCCCAGGTATTCTTTGGATACGAAATCGGTCGGCTTATATTGGTCTCCCGGCATATATCCGTCACGAATCTGGCTGGTGAGGTTGTTCATGTAATCCTTGTCGAAAGCGTCCTTGTACGCATCTGCGTAATCATAGCAGAGGGTGTTGCGGTCTTTGGTCTTGGAGGCGTACTTTGCTCCGAACCGCAGGCTGTTGCCATAGATACCGTTTGTCAGCGGAAGTTCGAAGTCGACTTTGAACTTCAGGTCTTTTTCGTAGATTTCCTGGTTGCTTTCGGTCAGTTCCTTCACTTTCCATTTGCCTCTTTTGCCGTCCGCTTCTCCGTTGTGCAGGTTGACGTCCGTAGTCACGTAAGGGAAACGGTCGCCGGCATCTACAACGGTAAAGCCGAGGAAGTCCTGTTTCAGGCTGAAGTATCTTTCGTTCGGACGGTCTTCGCTGGCACGGGCGTAAGAAGCTCCCCAGTTGACGGATAGCTTTCCGAACTGATGTTCACCGCTCAGACTGAGGTCCATTGTTTGCTGTAATTCCAGACGGGCGTTTCTGTTGTCGGGTGTTCCTCCTTTTGTCTCGATCTGGGCGGATTGCTGCATATCTCCTTCGTCGTCTAGTCCTGTCTTATCCAAATCCTTATAGGTGACGCGGTAGCGGTTTTCCCAGTCGTGGCGACGGTTGTAGATACCTTGCAACGTCAGCCGGTGGTTCGGGTTGATATCGTAGTCGAAAGCCAGGGAGTAGCTTTGACGTTCGCGGGTCACATAGTACTGGCGTTTCTGTGCTTCCACCATGACTACTTCGCCTTTTTTGTTGACGTCATATTCAAACTCCACATCGTCCGATCCTGACGGAGCGTTCTGATAAGAGATGGCGGCCATCATTCCCAGTTTGTCATTGAAGAAACGGTCGCCGTAGGTAAATCCTAAGTTCAGCTGTGCTTTCTGGCTGATCCAGTTGTATCCGGTTCCCGCTGTGGCGCTGAACATCCGTTTGTAAGGAGTGCTTTTCGTCACCAGATTGATGGAGCCGCCGATGGCATCTCCGTCCATATCCGAGGTAACGACTTTGTTCACTTCGATTGTCTGCACCATGTCGGCGGGGATGAGGTCGAGCTGGACATTACGGGTATCGCCTTCGGCAGAAGGGAGGCGGTTGCCGTTGATGGTTACGGAACTGAGGTCGGCGGAGGTACCGCGGACTTGTCCGAAGCGGGCTTCCCCTTGGTCGTATTGTACATTAATACCGTTGATACGTTTGAGGGCGTCGCCGATATTGGAATCGGGGAACTTTCCGACCTGATCGGCTGAAACGACATTGGTGATTCCGAGGTTGTTCTTTTGTGAGTTGATGGCGCGGCGTTGTCCCTGGAAGGCGCCGCCTACCACTACTTCCTGCAGTTCGAGCCCTTCATTGAGTACGACGTCCTTTTCGAGTGTCTTTCCTGCCGGAATGGTGATTTTCATTTCGACGGGAGAGTAGCCTACGTAGCTGACTTTCACGGTGTATGTGCCCGGTGTGAGATTGGCGAATGTATAATAACCGTTGACATCACTTGTCACTCCGGTATGTAGTTTTTCGATGTAGATGGAGGCTCCCGGAAGAATTTGCTTGGAAGTGTCTACTATGCGTCCGCGGATCGTACCCTGTCGGGCTACGTTTACTTTTTCCTCTGCAAAAGTATTTCCGCTTGTACTCATGATTAAAAGAGTCAAAGAGACTAATCTGAGAAATCGTTTCATAAATGTTAGCGTGCGTTAATTATTTGCTGCAAAAGTAGAGGTTTGACGTTTCTTGCTTTTTACAGTTGATTGAAGAACGCGTAACAAATATGCTACGATTGTGTTACGCAAGAAGGGCGCCCGCCTGCGGACACCCTTCGATACCTAACCCGATAAAAAGTTATCTTGAATGTATCTGAGATACGATCAATTCATTGGAATGTCGATACGTTCGCCCGTAACGGAAACGGCGCTTAACCGGAAACCATCTTTCCAGCGAACCGGAATGGTGAATATATCTACAGACGAAGGGGCATTTTCGCCGCTGCAGATGAGGATGAATTTGCCGGTTTCATCTTTCACTTCGTACGTCACTACATTGGTCCAGTTCTTGATCGTGATGGTCTCACCGTTGTAAGTCACCGCATTATCGCCGGAACCTACCGTAAATGTCTTGGGAGCATGAGTCGCATTCTCTCCTTTGATGATGGCGGGTTTCGTTTTATACAGTTCGTACGTATTATCCGAGATGTATTCTAGAGCGACATCCGGACGGGTGCCTCCCAGTGCGTTCACTTTCTGTTTGAGAGCGTCTATCATGTCTTGTGTCACGGTCAGCTGCTTTTTCCCGTAGTCGTCCAGTTCTTTGTCTACCGGAGTCAGGAATCCCCATTTGGTGAAGAAGTCGAGTAAGTTCATACCGGAAATCTTGGAGCAGGCATATACAAAGTCAAGCTGAATCTCTCCGTGAGTCATTCCGGTGTAGTCTTTATTGCGGGCGTATTCATATACTTCCGGATAAAAACCTCCTTTGTCCGCCTGTTGCAACGGAGTCCTGCCCAGTACTTTCCCGAAATAGAGTTCCAGTTGCCAGAAGGGAACGAGCTTGCAGAATACATCGTTGGCATTATTCTTTCCCAGATTTTGGAAGTCAGCGTGCGGGCTTCCGGTGGCGATAATCCCGCTCCATGCTTTGGAGTATCTGTTTCGGTAGGTGATTCCCATGTCTTCGACCTGTATGCGGGAGGGCTGGCCGAAAATGGTGGTCTGTATGTACTCGGACATGATGTTGTTCGTCACTTCCGTGTTGCCGCCCCACAATACTCCCGGACGGGTCTGATTGCAATGTCCTATCTCGTGTGCCGGTCCCCAGCAAGCGCTTGTCTTCAGTTTCTCCGGACTACAGATTTCATTCATTGTTGTTCGGTTGTAGGCTGTGTGATAGGCTGTGGCGTACATATAGGACTTATACATGACATTCAGATACATCCGGTTTCTGAACATCTTGTCGTATTTCTCCAATCCCAGCAGCTGCTGCTCGCTGTACACGATCTTGTCATAAAGGTCTATCAGTTCATCTCCCTTGGAACCTGCGTACGTCCGGAGGTCACTCGTCTCGAAAGTGAGGTGGGCATATTTCCCCAGTACGTCAAAATACCGGTTGGTTGCTTTGTTGAGCAGTTCCGACCAGCGTCCGGTATGCTCCGGGTTTTGTGAGTCGAAGTAGCCGTTCACCTTTCCCGATGCAAAATGGATTTTGACAGGGGCCGCTGCCGGATCATCCAGCGTTTTTGTGACATACATCACGTACACCAGTCCTTGTTCACTGATAGTAAGCTTGTTGATTCCCTGATTCAGTAAGTAGGTCACTCCGCCAAAACCGTCATTCTCAGGTGCATCCAGATTCTGTACCCGCAGTCCGATGTCATATCCGTGTGTGTCTCCCACCAACACAATTAGGTTTTCACCTGCCTTGACCGATATTCCGGTCGGATTGTCCAACTGGCTGTAAGGGTTGGTCTTGTGGGTTTCCGACTGGATATCCGGATTGGGGTATGCCTTGAACTCGCTGATACGGAATTCTGCGGGATACTTGCCTTTAATCATATAGTAGGCTATATTTTTAAAGAACGGGTATTCGCACTGCGCTATGTCATCTTCCGTAATACCGGTTTTCAGTTCACTGCAACTTGCATCTGTGAAGAGAGTCGAATAATCAAAGTTCACGGGATTCTTTGCAAAGAACTCCATCTCGGCGCATGAAGCAAATCCTTGTCCGTCACCGGAACCGCTTTTTACGATGAAACGGAAAGACTTTGCCTGTATCGTTTGGTCAAATGTTATTTTACTTGCCGTAGCTGAACCTTGAAAATCTTTATCCAATAGTTTTGTGAATGTGTGACCGTCTGCTGAATATTGTATTTCTGTTTCTATGAATCTACCATTATTTCCGTTGTTGCGCGGATGATATATCAAATAATCGACATCTGTGACTGTTTCAAAATTATAGGTTAATGTGATGGGGAAATAGTTGCCTGCACCATTACTCCAATTGGAATGATAAAGTGTCGAATAATCTCTGTCAAAAGATTTTTCGATGTTGCTGCCGGATTGAAAAGAAGAAGCCGTTCCGCTTACTATTTTGATCTTGATGTCACCTTTTACGTCTTCTCCGTTGCCTTCGGCAAATTCGTTGAGTCCTTTCTGGGTAACAAATACGGATGCGCTTACAGGTTCTGCCTGTTCCGTATCGGGATCGATAGCCGGTAATACTTCTGTTATTTCAATGTTGCCATGACGCTGACTGTCAAGTCCGGTCGCTTTCACCATATATGTATGGGGGATGGTGACTGTGGCCGGTGCACGGCTGGCAGGTTTTGCGGTAATCCATTCTGGCAAAGTGATGGCTACTTCTACATTTGTCGTCACGTCAAACTGGATTTCTCCACCGATAACACCTACCTCAAAGCTGGACTGGTCAACCAGAATGGCTGCTTCGTATCCCAACTGGCGTACTGTGATTGTCTTTGTCTGGTCGGCAGCTATCACGGTAACGGTTGCTTTGCGCACGTACCGTTCGTCGCTTTCGTCTACAGATATTTTCAGTGCCTTCCCGTCTGCTGACGGGTGGCACCAATTTTTATCTGATTTGACAGTCCAGGTATCCACATTGGTAGTGACAGCTACATTCTGGCTACCGGACTCACTATTGAAATCAACTGTCTCTTTTCCAACGGTTAAATTGGGGGTTGAAGAGCCGTCATCGTCAGAGCATGCCGTAGACAGGCATGGCAGCAACGATAATAGAAAGAAAAGCAGTATATATTTCTTCATTCTTTTTTTTATTCGAGTACGACCATTGAACATTGATAGATTTCCAGTTCTCCTAAAGCAAAATAAGGAGTGCCCTTCGTGGTCTCTGTCACTTCGAACCAAAGATAGCGGGAAGGTTTTGACAGCGGAATTACCTCTGAGTTGTACACTTCGCTCACTCCGTCGGGAAGTCCCGTTAAGGTCGTTTCCTTGTGGGTGCCTGCCTGTGAGATATCCACTGTGTTGCCATCAATTTTCTCGACGCCATCAAACCATTCTGCTGGATTATAACTATCACTTGTATATAGGTTGATCGTTTTCCATGAACTATCGTTCGCACGGTTGGTATTGGTCGAACGGAATTTAATAGCGCTGACTTCTTCGCCTAAATCTACTACCAGATAATGTGGCATTTCTACTAGTGAGCTCCACCACGAGTGGAAGAAGGTTGCTATATTTCCGTCTACCAGGTCTTTGATCGGCCGGGTAGGAAATGGAGCATTCGTCCATATTTTCTTATAGTCCAGATCTATCTTTACGGGAGTGCCAAACGTAGGACTTGCCTTTTCTGCTTGTGCAGTTATCTGATGGATGGTACCTGCGGTGTTGCCACGATTGAAGGCTTGTACGGTGAAGTTGATTTCACCGTACTTTTGGAGCAGATTGTCTATTACCAGTTCATTGGCATATTGACTGACTTGTTTTCTGTATGACTTTCCTGTGGCTCCGATGGTATATTCTATCTGTACATAATATAAGTTTTCATCGGCAGGGTTGGTCCAGCTCAGGGTAATCTGTCCCGGAGCGGGAGTCGCTTTCAGATTTTCGATGTCGCTGGGTACCGGATAGGAATCTTTGTCATCGCTGCAAGACCAGAGCATGGCTAATCCTCCGATAAGACATATCGTCATAAGTATCTTTTTCATAATCAGATTGTTTTTAATAATTGTTATTCATCATTGATTAGTAGCCCGGATTCTGCACCATGTTCGGGTTCTTGCTTACTTCACCTGCCGGAATAGGCATCAGATACTGGCGGGGGGCGTCGAATGTGCGCTTGTCCTGTATCTCCACAATCTTGGCGAAGTCTTCCAGTGTCTCGGCAAGAATGTTCAGACCACGTACTTTGACATTGAAGTAAGTATCTGCCATCTTCCAGCGGCGGATATCCCAGAAGTTGTGATTCTCCTGATAGAGCTCGATCATGCGTTCCTGTCTGACGATTTTCATCACTCTGCCGTCGGGACCGCATTGACCGTCATAGCTTGTCAAAGGAACTTTGGCATTTGCCCAGCTTTCCAGTACTGATTTGAGTCCGGCGCGTTCGCGTACTTTGTCCAGATAAGCCATTCCTTTTTCGGGATAACCTTCTTTGCCGTATCCTACACAGGCTTCGGCATAGTTCAGGTAGAGTTCGGCGAGACGTATCACAGGCCACGGATATTCTACCGTTGGTCCGGGGGTACCAACGGTAGCTTGTATCCCTGGGTGTACACCTTTTTTGTTCAGGTATCCTGTTTTGGAGTAGTTCTGAGAGCGTGCTGCAGTGACAATCTTTCCGTCATCGGCTCTGACACCGCAGTTTTCTGTTGCCAGAAATCCGGTCAACCACTTGTCTCCTTCAGAACGCTCAGCGCCCCAGAATTTGTGATAAGCATATCTTTTATCGTCTGTGCGACATTCATAATAACCGTTCTCAAAAGCAATCCACGCATAGAATCGGGGTTCGCGGTTCATGTTCATGTATAATGTTCTTTTTCCCGGTTCGGCATAGGTAATGCCTTCGGGGATGGTTACGACATCCAGCTTATTGCTTGTACTGAATGCCGGGTCCTCGTCAATCGGCAATCCATTGGCTGTGTAGAAGCGGTCGAGCATGGTAATAGTGGGGGCTATACCATTCCACGAACCACGGGGGAAGAAAGGTATGGATTTACGTTGGATACCATAAGCACCTGCTTTGCGGGTTTCGGGGAAGATGACTTCTTTGAAATTCTCGCTATCCATAAAGGTCATACGAAGTGTGCGTTCTGTCAGGTTGGTCGGTTCCGGATAAGCATTACTTGTAGTACTGGCTTTATAGAGCTCGTGACCGGCTCCTAATGCAGCCTGAATAGCATCCCATGTTGCATCTGCTGCACGTTTGTATTTTTCTTCCGAATAAGTGGTCGGCATGAGTTGTTCGCCGTCCGGGTTCTTAAAGTCTGCGTAATCAGGATTTCCGTTGAATAATGGTGAGGCGGCATAAAGCAACATACGTGCTTTTAAGCTTTTGGCAATGACGCTTGTGGCACGTCCATAATCCGAGCTATTGCGTGTGGCAGGAAGTCTGGTGGCTGCATCGTCAAGTAAGTCGGCAACCCAGTCGATACATTCATCGTACGGACGACGTCCGAGCATATTATTCGCGGGAGTGTCAAGTGCCGGAAGTTCTTTCACCAAAATACTCGGTCCGTAGCATTTGATCAGAAGGAGGTGGAAATAGGCGATCAGGAAGTCGGCTTCTGCTGTGTAAAGATCGACTTCTTCCTGGCTGATTTTAGGTACGGAGTTGATGTTCTCTTTCAGCAAATAGCATTGACGTATTCCCTGGAAAAGTGTATTCCAATAGCTGATAATCGTGTTGCTTGAGTCATAGGAACCTTCGGCGAATTTTACGTAACTTTCAGAAAACGGGCTGATCGTTTCGTCACCGGTAAAGTCCATACATGTCTCGACTTTGTTTGACTGAGGAAGATATCCGTAGCAGGAATATAAATATCGTAGTGCGGCACGGGGATTGGCAAAGGCATCCTTTTCCGTGGCTGTTTCGTCGGGAACGATATCCAGATAGTTACAGGAAGTATTCAGCCCTGTAATCAATAAGAGGATGAATAGATATAGTGTATTCTTTTTCATATCTTTAAGGTATTATTTGTTGTTAATAGTCATTTGGAATCCAATGTTGAATACGCGCTGGGTCGGATATGAAAGACCACTGCCACCACCTTGTTCAGGATCCCACAGATCGAACGGAGCAAAGGTCATCAGATTAGAACCGCTGATGTATAAACGCATATTCTTATAGGTATATCCGATCTCAGCATTCTTTAATTTCAGGAAGGCACCGTTACGCTCCCAATAGCTGGACAACTTGTTGTTATTGTTATTGGTTTTGCGTGACAAGCGCGGGTAAGTCGCATTGGTATTCTGATTGTCGGGACTCCAACGTTCGTCTGCCACCCATGATAGTACGTTGCGCAGCATATTGTCACCGAAAGGATGGAAATCCTTTACCATGAAGGAGGTTCTGGCTACTCCCTGGAAGAAGAAGGAGAAATCCAGATTCTTCCATTTAATAGACGGACCGAATCCATATACAATCTCCGGTACGCCGGGATGTTTGGCCCATACCCAGTCGTCTGTATCTGTCAGGTTATCATCATATCCGTACCAGTCTCTTGAAATATTGATATATTTGATATCTCCTGGAATCACTGCCGCTCCTAATTGTTGTTGGTGGTTGGCAATATCCGCCGCATCAATGAAGAGTCCGTCGGCAATATAAATGGCATTCTTATTGGCACTGACTCCGATTTTTGACTGCCATGGATATTTTGGCGATTCGTCATATTGGGTGATTTCATTATGCGCATATGTGAAAGTTCCTTTGAAGCTGACGAACCAGTTTTTGTTGAACTGCTTGTTATAGCTGGCTGCTAATTCAAATCCCTGATTGCGCATAGCTGCCAGGTTGCCGTATACTTTAGTGGTAGCCGTACCCATATATGTCGGAGTGGTCCCTTTTTCCTGGAAGATGTCGCGACGATTTTCGCGGAAGATATCAAAAGTAAGGTCCAGAGAGTGGAACAATTGTAAATCGACTCCAAAGTTAATTTTTTCTCCTACCTCCCATGTAATATTTTCATTGGCATAACGTTGATAAACGGGACCATTGTAGGTCACATTCTGATTGACACCTGTTGTAAATCCTTTGCCGCCCAAGTCTATTTGGGACATGTAGATAAAACGGCTGCCATTAATCTGGTCATTACCTACCAGCCCCCACGAACCGCGTAGCTTCAATTTAGAAACAACATTTTTCAAAGGTTTGAAGAAAGATTCTTCGCTGATGTTATAACCTGCGGCAATGGAGGGGAACAGACCGAAACGGTGCCCTTTGGCAAAGTTTTCCGATCCATTGTATCCTACGTTCACTTCAGCCATATACTTCCCGGCATAAGCGTAGGAGGCACGTGCTGCAAGACCTTGTTTGCGTTGAGGCAATGAACCGATAAAGTTTCCATCGCCCGGTGTGTTGTTTACAAGTTCGTCCTGGCTATAGATTAGCATGGCATTGACGTCATGTTCACCGAATGTACGACTGTAATTGACCATTCCTTCCAAATAGAAACGGCGGTCGCCGGTATTTGTATTCTTTGCGGTCAGGTTTGTCGTATATTCGTCTCCAATACGGCTTGTTGTGTAGGTGTAGCCACCATTGCCATCGTCTTCGTATCCGGTCAGTGCGAATTTGTTCCACTTTCCTTCACGCTTGTTTTCGGAACTCGACCAGTTTTTGAATGAAGCAAGAGCTTTGAAGCTCAGACCTTCGGTGATGAAATCCAACTTCTGGTTAAATTCCAGTGCTGCAATGACTGTACTTTGGAATCCTTTGTTGTAGCCTGTAGCAGCCTGAGCCACCGGGTTGGTTTGATAGTCAGCGTTGACACGTTCTGTAGCTCCCCATTTTATATAAGGCGTTTCACCGTCATCCGGGAAATATACAGGAAATTCAACAGGTGATGTATTCATGGCATTGTTAAAGATGGCTCCTACTCCCTGGTTAGGAGTAGTCATGTCACGCAATTGTACGTTCAGGCGCAAGGACAACTTAGAAGAATTGCTCAATTTGGCATTGATGTTATTTTGGAAGTTATAGCGCATGATTTCAATGTTATTATTATAGGAAAAGAAATCCTTTGAACGATTTTTCAACATGCCGGATTCGTGGTTGACAGAGATACTGGAGAAGTAGTCTACACGTTTACCACCGCCACGGATGTTAAAGTTGAATTTTTCGCTGTAAGAAGCATCTTTGAATAGTTCGTCATACCAGTTTACGTTCGGATAGATATAAGGGTTCAATCCGGCACGTGTTCCGTCAATTCTATCCTGACTGTAAAGCACGTCACCGCTATTGTCATTGTTTACGGCCTCGTTGAAAAGTTCCATATAAGTAGCACCGTCTACGAATTTAGGAGTGCTGGTCGGTTGAGACATCTGTGCTTCCATGCGGAAGTTGATGATCGGCTTATCCAGATTCATACCCGATTTAGTGGTTACAATCATCACACCGTTGGCACCACGGGTACCGTACATCGCTGTTGCGGTAGCATCTTTCAGGATAGAGAAGCTATCGATAATTTCAGGATCAAGATTATTCAAGTCACTTGAACTTACCTGTACACCATCCAGAATAATTAGTGGATCGGTGACTCCGTTCATGGTCGAAACACCGCGAATCCAAAAGTTGGCGCCATCAGCTCCCGGCTGACCACTTTTCTGGACGGCAATAACACCTGCCAGACGTCCGGCAAATGCAGTAGACAGATTGGTAGAAGGTACCTTTAATTCAGCCGGTTTAATAGATTCAACAGAGCCTACCATACTGGCTTTCTTTTGTCCTGTACCATAAGCTGTGATGACTACTTCTTCCAACTGCTTGGCATCTTCATTCAAATCGATGGATAACACTTTGCGTGAACCGATCTTGATTTCTTTGGGAGTGTATCCTACATAAGAAATGAGAATAACATTCGAAGGGGCAGCCATAATCGTGAACTTTCCGTCAATGTTGGTGATTACTCCTGTAGCAGCCCCTTTGATTTGTACGGAAGCACCGATGATGGATTCACCTGTGTTGGCGTCGACTACCACACCTACGATTTCCGACTTTTTCGGTCCCTGACTCTTTTGCTGAACAGCCTCTGCTTTCGCGCTTTTCAAGATAATCTCATTGTTCTTGATGACATAGTCGATTCCGCTGTTACTGAATACTTTTCTTAAAACTTCATTAATGTCTCCTTCGCAATCGTAGTCCTTTTTCTCGTCATTGGCGATAACACCGGACTTGAAGAAGAAAGTGTACTGGCTATTTTCTTCAATCAGCTGAATAGCCTGTTGCATGGTGATAGACTGACCCTTGAGAATGATTCTCTTTCCTTGTGCGCCATGAGCGTAGAGAGCCATTGGAAGGAAGCAAATCAATAGAACGGCATATCTGAGTATGCTGTTACTAAAATGCATGTTTTTCATGTTTCTAAAAGGTTAATAGTGAATATATTGATAATTGATTCTTATGTATTAATATAATATGATGTTGTTATTTTCTTGTTTTTCTTTTAAATCGAGGCTGATACATATCTTTTCGATGATATTGGTAAGCGGCTCGTCTTTACGTATAGTTCCGTTAAACTTCAGCTCTTTGAGCTTTTCTTCTTTAATTATGATGTTTACATGGTATGAACGGTTGATAAAATCGATGAATTCCTGTAATGGCTTGTTGGTAAAGCGATATTTACTTGAGCGCCAGTCATACTCGTTGATATCTATATTCGTGCGTACAACTGATTTGGCCTGGGTATTGTATACGATTCGTTCAGACGGTTTCATCGGCAGTTCTTGCTGTCCTTCCTCTGCCTGGAATTTAATGGAGCCGGTGAATAAGGTAATTTCCGATTCCATGTGTCCGGCTTTGATGTTGAATTCCGTTCCGGTCACTTCAATACGCGATTCCCGGAAATAAACTCTGAAAGGTGCTCCCTGAGCTTTTTTCACTTTAAAGAAAGCTTCTCCTTTTTCCAGGAAGATTTCTCTGTTGTTCAGAAATGACTTGTGATAGCGAATTTGAGAAGCTGCGTTGAGCCATACTTCCGAACTGTCCGGCAACATGACTGCCAACTTATCATTCATTGGAGCACTGATATTAATGTCGGATGATGAAATATGGTTGGCAATCCAAAAGCCGATAATGAAGAGGGCAACAGTGGCGGCGATGGAATATCCGATACGATAGTATTTTTTGTTTCTCTCTACAGGCTGTTTTTCGTTCCGGCATCTGACCATAATCTTATTGAGTATGGTGTGCGGGGGAACATGATCTTGTATATGAGCTTTAGGAGCTTTATCCCATTGTTGAGACTGAAAGTTAACCATAGGCTTCTCATTGAGAAGCTGTTCCCTTTCGGAAGTTGTCAGTCTGTCGGCTAACATCTTTTTTATAATATTAATGAGTTCTATTGAATTCACGCCCTTATATATTAGTGATAATGATTGTTATTGACTTCGATTACATACTAAATACTCCCCATATTACATTTACCCCTATCGGATATAAAAAAAATGTGTTTTATTTTTGTATCTTTTAAATAATGTATAGCTTTGTTGTCACTAATATTTGCACAAATATGAACGAAAGAGAAAGAGTATTGGCTATTAAGGGCGGTGATCATCAGGCGTTTATTGATTTGTATAACGAGTATTGGAGTCAGGTTTATGACTTTAGCCGATTGTACATCGCTACAATTGCTGATGCAGAGGAAATCGTTCAGGATGTGTTTGTGAAGTTGTGGGAATCAAGGCATTTACTGAAGGAAGATGAAAATATCAAAGGTTTTCTCTTTATTGTTACCCGAAACATCGTATTTAATAAAAATAAGAAGAGAGTAAATGAGAATCTTTTCAAAACCTCTGTTCTGGTAGCCTATGGAAACGAAGGTTATTATAACTCCACTACTGTGGAGGAAGATTATTGTGCTTCCCAACTAAAAATTTTCATTGACAGATTAATCAATTCGCTTCCTGAGCAACAAAGAAAATGTTTCCTGTTGAGTCGGGAAGAAAATCTGAGTTACAAGGAGATAGCCGAGAGACTTGGTATTAGTCAGAAGACTGTAGAAATACATATGGGTAAGGCCTTGAAATTCTTGAAAGATAAGGTGAAACGAGGCTGGGAGATTCTATTGTCGCTTCTTTCATTTTAGTTATAAAAATAAGACATTCCTTCTTTCTCATTATTTAATAGTGTTGGAATAGACTTATCTTCTTTCTTGCTGTTCTTAGCAGGCTGTTACTTTTATCTGTATTTTCAATAGCCTCTTTTCTTTTCAGATAGACTTTCTGAAGTAGTCAGATTATTAATGATGTAATAGAAACTCATGTACTTTTGGCTATAATCAAGTTTTGAGACTGATAGTAATAAGCTTTGATTCGCAAAAATTATTTAGTAATAAAAATAGTTGGAAAAAAGTTTGGTATGGCAGCTTTTTTTGCACTACATTTATCATTCATCGCTGTTTCAAGTTAGGCGTTTCCATTTGAACAGATAAATCCGACAGCATTCCCCGATCATAGTTATTGTATTTGAAAACAATGATTAGAATGTAGTTTTTCGTTGTGGAATTGCAAGGTAACATAATAAATAAAGCTTTAATTAATTTGGACAAAATGAAAAAAGTACTGTTAACTTTAAGTTTGAGTATCGTTGCGTCGATGGGCAGTTTCGCGCAGAATGAACCCTATAAGAATCCGAAACTTGCTCCGGAAGAGCGTGCGGAAGACTTAATAGGGAGATTAACCTTGAAAGAAAAAGTAGGATTGATGAAAAACTCTTCTTTTGCGGTAGAACGGCTAGGGGTTGCTCCCTATAATTGGTGGAGCGAGGCTTTGCATGGTGTTGCCCGCAATGGACTGGCTACAGTGTTTCCGATAACTATGGGTATGGCATCTACCTTTGATGATGAAGCAATTGAAAGAGTGTATGTTGCCGTCAGTGATGAAGGACGTGCTAAATTCCACGATGCACATCGCCGTAACCGCTATGGATATGGAAATGAAGGGCTTACTTTCTGGAATCCGAATGTGAATATTTTCCGTGATCCGCGTTGGGGAAGGGGACAGGAGACTTTCGGTGAAGACCCTTATCTGACCACCCGTATGGGAGTAGCTGTAGTAAAGGGAATGCAGGGACCGGCAGATGCCGAATATGACAAGGCTCATGCGTGTGTCAAGCATTATGCAGTGCATAGTGGTCCTGAGGCAAAACGTCACTCTTTTGATGTAGAAGACCTCTCTCCCCGTGATTTATGGGAGTCTTACCTTCCGGCCTTCAAGGCTTTGGTGCAAGAGGCAGACGTGAAGGAAGTGATGTGCGCTTATCAGCGCCTGGAAGGAGAGCCCTGTTGTGGTAGCAACCGGTTGTTAACGCAAATATTGAGGGATGAATGGGGCTATAAACATTTGGTCGTAAGTGATTGCGGTGCTATTGATGATTTTTTTGTGAAAGGGCGCCATGAGACACATAAAGATGCTGCGGATGCCAGTGCTTCTGCTGTGATCAATGGAACTGACCTTGAATGTGGTTCGATATATTCGCATTTGGAGGAAGCTGTGAAGCAGGGATTAATTACAGAAAAACGTATAGACACAAGTTTGCGCCGTTTGTTGAAAGCCCGTTTTGCTTTGGGCGAGATGGATCCGGACTCTATCGTCCCCTGGAGCAAAATTAGTATAGATACTGTGGATTGTGATTTGCACAAACAGATGGCGTTGGATCTGGCACGTAAATCTATGGTATTGCTTCACAATAATGGTGTGCTTCCGTTGGCAAAAACAGGGGCACGTATCGCAGTGATGGGACCGAATGCGGTTGATTCGGTGATGCAATGGGGAAACTACGAAGGTGTACCCTCGCATACATATACTATTTTGGAAGGGATTCGCTGCAAGATAGGCGATGTGCCTTTTGAGAAAGGATGTGAGTTGCTGGATAATCGGATTTTTGAATCTTATTTTAATGAGATCTCCAACAATGGGCGTCCCGGTCTGACGGCTACCTACTGGAATAATATGAATTTGAGTGGTGATGTAGCGGCTACAAGTCAGATTACTTCTCCGATTAATCTGAGTAATGGTGGGAATACGGCCTTTGCCACAGGTGTGGGCTTATATAATTTTACTGCTGTTTATGAAGGAACTTTTCGTCCGAAAGAGAGTGGAGCTTATGAGTTGCTGATTGAAGGAGATGATGGCTATCGGGTATATGTGAACGGGGAAAAGGTGATTGACTATTGGGGAGAACATGCCAGTGCTAAAAGAGACTATACACTGAAAGCGACTGCGGGAACAGATTATAAGATCAGAATAGAATATATGCAGGCAGGTGCGGAGGCATTGCTTAGATTTGATTTGGGTATTTATCGTCATATTTCACCTGAGATGGTTGTCGATAGAGTCAAAGAAGCGGATATTGTTATTTTCGCAGGTGGCATTTCGCCGAGTTTGGAAGGCGAAGAGATGTATTCCGTTAACAGTCCCGGATTTGCTGGCGGCGACCGTACTTCAATTGAACTACCGCAAGTGCAGCGTGATATCCTGAAAGCATTGAAGAAAGCAGGGAAGAAGGTGGTGTTTGTCAACTGTTCCGGATCGGCGGTCGCATTGGTTCCTGAGATGGAGTCTTGTGATGCTATCTTGCAGGCATGGTATCCCGGGCAGTCTGGCGGATTGGCTGTGGCGGACGTTCTGTTCGGAGATTTTAATCCGAGTGGAAAGCTGCCCGTTACTTTTTATAGGAATACGGACCAGTTGCCGGATTTTGAAGATTACAGTATGAAGAATCGTACCTATAGATATATGACGGAAGCTCCTTTGTTTCCTTTTGGATACGGATTGAGTTATACTACTTTTGATATTTCCAAAGGACGTTTGAATAAGAAAACTATATCTGCCGGACAGGATTTGAATTTTAAAGTCAATGTGAAGAATACAGGGAAGTATGATGGAGCTGAAGTTATTCAGGTGTATGTCCGCAAAGTAGATGATGCGGAAGGGCCGATAAAGAGTTTGCGTGCTTTCCGTCGGGTACCGCTAAAGGCGGGAGAGACTTGTGTCGTATCTATCGATCTTTTGCCAACTACATTTGAGTTCTTTGATCCGACTACAAATACCATGCGTATTATGCCCGGAAAATATGAAATCATGTATGGCAATAGTTCGGATGTACCTTCGGGGAATAAATTGAGTGTAACTCTTCGGTAATAATATTACTTATTAATGAGGGTGTCAAAAGTCAGTAGCAATAGTTTGTGTATTCACCTACCACCTCCCCCTGTGGGTACTTCCCGAAGGAGGAGATTTAAGATACTGCCGACTTTTTTGTCAACTCTAGTTTAGTTACTATTGACTTTTGAAATACTCTCGTTTATTTTTCGGGGAATTCAGTTTGGGCATTTCAGGACAGTTGAGTGATCCTTATCCTTTTTTATCGTTCCTGTTTCATATACTGATGTAATGGGGCAGGAAGGGGTTATGCTGTAATGCTGTTGCAGATTATCAGGCTTTCTCACAGCGGATCAGCACTTTTTGCCCGTTGTTTAAGGTGCTGGCAAACAGATAGGTATCTCCACCTTCCGACAATTTGATTCGTTTACGGAGTTCGGCAACCGTAGCCGGAAAGTTACGTACTGTGATATTTGCTTTTTTCAAGTTTCCGAGACTTTCTCTTAGTTCTTTTTTATTGAGGCTGCACTGGCTGATGATGTGGAAGGCTCTGCCGGGGAAGTTTTCAATTAACGCATCAGAAGTATAAAGATGACTGTTAGGATGCAGCTTTTTAACAGGAAATGCGGAGGCGATGCTGCGGAAAGCTCCGGCTTTCAGGAGTGAAGCGTTCGGCTCATAGAGATAATTTTCCAGTGTGTCGGTATAGTTGCATTCGCTGCACTGCTCCTGTTCGCGGGTGAATACGAAATGCTGTTCTTCCTGCGTCCCCCTGGTAGGGAGGTTTACGCAATGGATGGATATTTCTTCTACCGATGCTTGTCCGAGTATCAGTAGCAACTCTTTGCATTCATTATTGGCAGATATGATGTGGACTTCCTGTACGTGTTGTAACTCTTTCAATGCCAATGACAAGTCCAGCATGGGCGAGAGTTTGACCATGACCTGTTCCGCTTTGTTCAGTAAGAGTTCTTCCAGTTCGGCTACATCGGGCTCACAGTCCGAGATGGCAACCGTCTTTCCTCCGTGCTCGTTGCGACGGGCAGGATCGAGGAAGATACAGTCTACCGGAGACATAGCTTGCAGATAACTCACTCCGTCCTCGTTCTTTACGTTGATATGGTTTAGGTTCAGGATGGGAAAGTTGTGTGCTGCTATCTCGCAGAGTTCCTGCTGACGTTCTACGTAAGTGGCGGATTTGAATCTGGCAGCAAGGAAAGCGCAGTCTATTCCGAATCCTCCGGTCAGGTCCGTCAGGGAGTTACCTTTTAAAAGGGTTGCTTTGTAGCGGGCGGTGACTTCTGAAGAACATTGTTCCAGTGACAGGTGCTTCGGGTACCATATATCATCCGTATCTCTCCATGATGGAATTTTTTCGGCGGCAACTTGCCTTCCTGCTATCTGTGTGATGGCGGTCGGCATATCTACATTCGGGTATTTCCGGGCTTGTAGGGCCAGAGCACGTACATCATCCGTCTGATGTTCGCGGATAAAGAGCTGGGTTTCGGGGGAGATTTGCATCATAGGTTGTTTATATTCGGTGTTATATGGTGGTACTCGTTTATGGTATTACGTTGTATTTCTTCCGGGCCTCTTCCCGGCTGCAGAAGTTGAAATGCCACCATTCGCTGGGCAATGCACGGAATCCGGCGGCTTTCATTACTTTCCTCAATAATATCCGGTTCTGACGTTCTGTTTCGGTGATTTTTCCGTTGCGTATCAGTTCGCCCTCTTCGGTGATGTGTGCTTCTACTCCAAGATGATCTACCTTTGTGCCCATAGGCAACGGTCGCCCCAGCGAGTCCTGAATGCTGATGTCTACCGCCAGGCCGTAATTATGAAGTCCGCCTCCACGGTTGGGGTTGGAGACATATCTGTATTTGGAAGTTCCTTTGACCACATCCCACATTTTTCTCTGTACGGACATCGGACGTGCGGCGTCGTAAATAATGAGGCTGTAAGATGGATGCAGTGCCTTCAGTGTTTCTTGTGCTTTTAAGAGGGCATACGCCGCATGAGGATGCAGATAGGCTTCGGACAGGTCGTCATAAAGAATTTCTCCGGTGAAGTTATCCGCTTTTGTGTACATTAGGCTGATGGCGATGCTGTTGTCCAGCTCCGCTATATTTATTAGTCCCAGAGAATCCATGTAAAGAGCCATCGGGCTTTTCTGATGTTTTGGAATCAGTGTGCTGGCGGATTCATTTTTCTGCGAGAGGGATGTATAAATAGAATCTGCATCAATGGAGTCCGCATGAGCAAGGGATATACAGTCGGATGCTGTACCTTCGGGGCTTGTATCTCCGAGTTCTGCGCACATAGAGTCTGTGCACGTTGTTTCGGTCTCTGCAGATGTCTTTGTCTCCTTATGTCCCGATACGCAGGAATACCCTGCCAGCAGAAAGCAAAAGACAGATAAACTATATTTCAGCATCATCATTACTCCTTTGGGTTTTGTGTGCCAAAGATACTTCTTTTTGAATTTAGCACCAATAAAAAGCCTTTTTTACGCTGTTTGTTGGATCTATATATCCTGCGCGTTGGACATATATGCCCTGCGCGTTGGACATATATGCCCTGCGTGTTGGATATATATCCCCTGTACGTTGGACATATATATCCTGTATGTTAGGTAACTATACCCTATATGCAAATATAGTCTGAATACCGGCGAGCCTATGCTGCGTCAGACTTAAGGTCGAATGTGTGTCAAAAGTCAATAGTTACTAAACTCTCCTCCTTCAAGAAGGAGGAGTACCCGTAGGGGGAGGTGGTAGGTAAATACATAAGCTGTTGATATTCAATTATGCAGTACACCTACCACCCCGGCTTTCAGCCACCCCTCCTTCCCGAAGGAGGGGAGTTTAGTAACTATTGACTTTTGGCACACCTTCTTCTGTGATTTATCCGGATTTTCAGCGGTTGATACTGGCTATTACTTTTTTCAGATTGGCCGTATTCTTCCATATTTTGAGTAGTTGCAGAATACGTTCATCCGTTACTTTGCTGTTATTGACAGACAGCAGTTCCGAATATATTTCCAGCAGCTTCTTCAGTTCCTTGACAGGCTGTTCCGGAAGTTCGGCAATCAGTGATGTAAGCAGCAGCTCCAGTTCCCGGTTGTGTAGTGGGCTGACGTTTATCATTTGCTGTTGTATCAAGTCGGTAAGTCTTTTCAGAGGTCCCCATCCGGTACGCTGGTGTGAACCCAGTATCCTGCCGATACGTGCACTGTCTATACATCCTGTGCTGACACGGTCCGTCCATATTCCGGCAGCATAAGAACGGGAAGTCTTGTCGGCTACCAGCATACAACTGGCTTCCAGCAGATAAGAGGTCTCATGCCATTCGTGCCTTAATTGGTGGAGTGCCTCTATGGTGGCTTGGGTGATACCAACTTCTCTCACTTCATTTAGCATCGGATCATAAATGGCACAGCGGATGCACCATACAAACAATGGTTCCGGTGTATTGGGAGCTAGCCATACAAGGCGGGGCAGATCGTTTTGTATATCGTCATAACGTTCTATCTGTGAATACATTTCCACCAGTAGCGGATGCGGATCATACGAGTGATAACTCACTCTCTCATCATACTTTCCTTTGTTGACGATGTGGATGTTCTCCCCTTCCGGAACATTGAAACTAAGGGTTGAAGATGTCCAGTTTACCACTTTGTTGTGATAATCAGTATATGAATGAGGGGTTTGGAAAGTCCACCATGAGAAGTTTCCCGTCAGAAATTCGCGTGAGCTTTTGCTATAAGAGAAATCTTTAAATTCAGTATAAACCGTCTCCGGTGATTTGATCAATCCTGCTGTCATCCACCATGAAGGGTGGGTGAAGGGAGTTTGCGGTACTGCATCTTTTGCTCCCATCAAGAAGGAAAACAAACTTTGGTATTCCCCTTCCAGTTCCTGAAGGACAGTCGGAAAGTCTTGCGAGGGATAATTATTCAATGCCATCCTTGACAGGGCTATCTGCATATCCATATCGTTCGGCTCAGCATTGGCCTGCTGATATTGTCTGAGTCTTTTTATCAGAACTATGGGGTCAATAAATGCAGGCGTATGCGTAGGAGTGGATAGCATGGGAAGTCGGTTCTCGTTGCTTTCCAAAAGGTCTAATGTCCGGCACAGTAATTGTTTTTGAATAGGAAATTCCGTTCTTTTATTACTCTTTTGGCGGATGGTTATTCTCTGCAGATTGCGATATCTCCACTGACCTTTCTGAAGTTCGTCTTTCTGCACCATTTTCTCGTGCAGGGCGCTCAGCTCTTTTGCTTCTACGGGGAAACGCTTGATTAATAGTTTTGCATAGTCGATAAGGAACGTTGCCATCATAGAATCCAATATTCCGTTGCGTGAACTTCCGCCATTGATAAGTAACTTATAGGCACGTTGAAGAACAGGTGTCCATTGGGTGATATGTTTCGCTTCCAGTTGCTCATTCCATTCTACCAACGCATTCAGGAAAAGGTCGAAGTGGTATAGCTCATTGGAATCTAGTATTTGGCTGGCCAGAAATATCAGGTCTTCGATGGAAGTAATTTCCTGTATCCGGTTGTCTTCTCGAAGGATGGGTGGCATCGGTTCATAGTCGAAGGAGGCGACACTTGGCTGCTCGTCAAGAGTAGTCAGCGAGACTTTATCGGTAGATAAAGCATCTGAGACATTGTCTTTCAGATAAGCTGCCAACTCTTTTTTAGTGCTGGTCAGCATTGTTTCTGCATAAGCAGAGAGTGCTTCTTTCAATGTGGGCGACTCTATTGCTCCAAATGTTTGAATCAGTTTCACTATTTTGTTCTGAGTAGATTCGTCGCGACTCATCAACCCTTGTGCGGCAGCGCAACAGATGGTATCACGATATTCTTTTTTCTCTTTCGCCAGTTTGCTGAGAACTCCCAGCGTGTTTTGATGGACAGCTTTTACGTCCGAAGCGAAGAGGACAGTGGTCTGATCCAGAAAATCATCTGTCAGGAACCGTGGATGGCTGCACAGATTCTTCAGAAGACCGAGAATGATATTGATCGGACGGCTATGGGGAGAAGATAGTGTGGCAAACATCTCCGGCTGCAATGTCAGTTGTTCTTCAACGCTGGGGCTGAGTGCCGTAAACATACCGGCAAACCAGCTGCACAGGTTCTTGTTGAAGTTCCGGTTGATTGCCAGCAAAGACTCTTTCAGTACACGCATACGGTCTAACTTTCCGTTCTCGGTGAAGTGCTGGAATGTATAATAAGGATATCCTTTGGCCGGATTGGCGTGCCAGTTTTGCCCGCAGTCATATTCAAACAAATACCAGATGTGCTCGTTGATTGTAATATCCCGCTTTTCTAATACGGGGGTAGTGTGGATATAGTTAACCAGATAACCTGCTATCGTCTGCGGAGAGGGGGAAACAGTGAGAATACCCCTTTCTATCCAGTCCATCAATATCTCGTAGTCCATATTGTAGAAGCCTCCGAACTCCTTACCTTCACCTTCAACGAAATAACTATCCAGCCACGTGGGAATATGCCATGCAGCTATCTCGTTCAGATGCGCTGTGTTTATCCCCCATTCGTGTTTGCGAAATTCCTTGAGAGGAAAAATCACAAGGGCGGCAAGATCAATAATGTGATGCTGTCCCGACGTGGCACGCGTACCGTATGTCCTTTCTTCCAGCTGGACAAACTTATTATAGTATTCTTCCAATCGGCTGAGGCAGGGAATGAGGCTCTCCCGCTCCTCCTGTGTCAGTTTCTGCAGAAAAGGAATGATCTTCTGCCCTTGCTCTTTTTCTACTATCTCGGTAAGCTGTGTTTCTAGTGCAGTCATGGTTATAATTTTGATTGAAGGATATATGATAACAATATCCGTGTTTATAAATTAGTCTACTTTAAATCAATTAAGATCACCTGAAATGATAAAAACCTGATACCAAGCAATATTACCTATTACCTATTACTTATTACCTGATACCTATCACTTATCACCTGCCTAATGCCGTAACTACTTTTTTCAGATTAGCATTCTTTTTCCACATTCCCAGGCGCTCGCGGACTTTGTCGTCAGTTACGCAATGACCGTTCATGCGAAGCACTTCCGCGTAGAGTTCGAGTAACTGTTTTTGTCCGGTGACCGGATTGTCGGGCAATCCGCCGATCAATACAGTGAGTAACTCTTCCAGTTGTTGATTGTGAAAGGCGCTTCGTTTGTATATGCTTTCATACACTTCTGTGGTGAAGCGTTTTAGCGGAACAATGCCCATATTGATAATTCGTGCTACTATTTCTCCTAACCGGTGATTGTCTATTCTGTTGTTAGCGATGCCTTCCACCCATAGCTCCGCAGCGTATGAACGGACGGTTTTGTCAACAAAAAGCAGGCCTCCGCCCAGCAACAGTAAACTCATCTCCCGAAGCGGACAGTGAAAAGACAATAACATGCGTAAAGCATTGGCTACACTGCGTTTGCTCTCTTCCTGCGGTGAACCGAAGTCCATGTAGCAGTTGATGATTTGTGCAACCAGTGATTCCGGTTGGTTGGGGAAGAAGCTGAACAGACGTTCCATATAGTCGGAATCGCCTATATTGTATCTGCTGTTGATGACCAGATGTTCTTGCCAAAGCTGGTGGCTGTTGTGTTCTGCATACTCATGCCACTTGTAGAAATCGAGCTGGAGCAGACGTACATCTGCTGCATATTGATTTTCTTTCTGTGCCGGTTCTTTCCAGCCGTAATTTCCTGTCAGGTAATTGTGGGGCAGCGTGTTGCAGGAGAAGTTTTTGAATGCTTCGAATTCAGTATCCGGCTCTTTCACCAGTCCGGCTGCAAGCCAGGCAGATGGATGATTGTACGGTGGTTCGGGCTGCGTCCCTTTATCTAATAAAAAGAGACAAAGATGCAGATATTCATTATTTAATAATTGTCGGGCGACAGCAATAGTTTCTTCCTTGTCTTCTAAAGCGCAGCGTGCTATGGCCAGCTGAAAATCCCATGAACAAGGCTTTGCATTCGCTTCCTGATAAACGGCGAGCCGTCGTACAAGTTCGGTGGCCTGGATGTATGCCGGGCTATGTGTCGGAGTAGAGAGTAAAGGTAATGAGTCGCCTTTTTGGATTTTACGGATTACTTCCAGCCACAATTGTTTGATAGGTTCAAAACAAGTTCTATTGCTGTAGGCTGGTTGCCAGTCTGCAAGACGCTTGAAAGCACGTTCGTCGTAGGCTCCTCTGTTTGCGTCTATTCCTTTGAGTCTTTCTTCCAGGCGTGCGAAGATTTTACTTAGGAATCCTTGGTTGGCAGTGTCTTTTTGTGTCCACAAACGTTGGTATTCCAGCAGGAAAGTGGCAAGAAAGTTCTCGTATACCGCCCAACTGTTGATAATGATGTTGGCTGCCCGTTGGAATACAGGCTCCATCCGGCTGAAATCTTCTTCATCCAACTGGGGATGGAAGGCGATGAGGGCGGCAATCGTTGTGTCTGTTTCCCAACTTTCATCCATGTCGAACAGGCGGCTGAGCTGGAACAGAAAATCTTCTTTATTGGCAGGAAACGGGATACGGTTGTCTTCCCGGCAAATACGAACCTTTTCTTGGAAGGTTGTTTCGGGAAGGCCGGCTTCTTCCGCAGGCTGCTTCATGAAAGAAACAAGTATATCCTGTACGCTCTGGAACATCTCGGATTGGTAAGATAGCAATGCCTCTTGCAATGTAGAAGAGGATGCGTCTCCGTACTTTGATATAAAGCTGGCAGCTTTCTTTTGCAGGCTTTCATCTTTCTTCAGGAATAGTTGGCAGAGTGGGATGCAACACGCTTCTTTCATTTCGGGGTGCCCGGCAACGATCTGCTCAAAAATGGAATAAATAGTAAGCAGTGAGTTTTTGGGGCTGGAAAAGAAAAGAGTAGTCGCACGCTCGATAAACTCCTGATAGCGGAACCCGCCTTCGGAAGCAATCTTTTTTAATTGCTGTAACATCACATTCACCGGTTTGGTGTATGGAGAGGTGAACACTTGCATGATTTCTTCTTGCAGGGATATGAGTTCTTCCGCCCTTGGCTGCAATTCTTCAAAGAGTCCGGCAAACCAATTTACCATGTCTTTTTTAAAACTTCGGTTGAAGGTGGAAAGTGTTGCTCGCAGAAGCCGGTTTCTGTCCAGATGTCCGTCGAGCGAGAAACGGTAGAGAATTGCGCTGAAACTTTCGTCCTGCACCGTAATCCCTTCTTTATAAGCACGCTTGGCGCAATCGTCCAAGTAGCCGAGATTTGATTCATATTCGAAGACGTACCAAATATGCTCTTTTAAGGTGATTTCCCGTTTCAGCAGTGGGCTGCTGTCGAAAGTCTCTTCTTCTTTGCTGTTGGAAGATCTTATTCTGATCAGCCAGGGGACCATTTGTCCCAAGAGCTTCGGAGAAAGCTCTTTTATATACCCCAAATCTACGAGCTGCATGAGTTCTTGATAGTTTAGGTTGAAGTTATAGAATGAGTGATTACCATTAATGAAGTCGGATAACCAAGTGGGGCGGTAAAGCTGGAGCAGTTTGCAGAGTAGCTCAAAATCTATTTCGTATGCCATGGTCATCTCACGTTTATTGGCACTTATAAACTCAATTGCGGCAAGAAAATGCCTTCGGGCAGGGTCGCAGCAAGTCATCCAACCTTCTCCTCTTTCATATTGCAGTTCTCCGATAGTTGGAATCACTTTCCGTCTTTCTTTCATCGGGAGTTCTAATAATCGCTTGATAAAAGGAATCAATATCTTTTCTTCTTTCTCCGGAGTATCCACATAAGTTTTGGCTAGTTTCTCCAATTCGTGTTTCAGTTCTTCCATTGTACTCGTTTTTTGACTGCTAAAATATGTTTGCAGGCTCCCCGTTCTCCCTGATTGCCGCTAAACCAGGTACAGGTGCAGCGTTCTTTTTCACTTTCCCTGTCCAGAATAACCGTATGTCTTACTCCTCCGCTCCCAGCGACACGTGCTTCGGTCCGATTTCCGTCATTTGATATAATTTCCACTTTCTCTTCTTCCAATAGCTTCTCGGCAGCTATCATACGCGGATTGAGGCTCAGGATACGCTCTGTCTTAAAGGGCAGGCGACGATAAAAGAAACTATTATCATCCAGATCGAAGCCCAGTAACCCCATAGCTGCCAGTCGTGCAGACAGAGAATCCACCTTATCGAGATCAATGTGCTCCTCAATAGCGAAAAGAGTGGGGTTGAACTGCTGGTTGGCGTAACTGTATTTATCCATCGCTTCTATCCATTTCTCCGGAACGTCTTCAAGCAGGGCGTCCAATGCCGCACCTTCTCCGGAGAATCCGCGCCAGCATTCCCGCGACAGGGAAAGGCTGAAACGAACCGGACCGAAATAGAGTTGCCAGATGGTCGATTGCATCGTCGGATGAACAAAGACTCTCAGCTCGTCGGCAAACGGCAACAGGGGTTCGAGCAGGCGCAGACGATGTACTCCTCCGATACAAACGGTATTCAGACTTTTCACCGGTGAAAAGGCCGGTTTTTGTCCGCGCATCACCAAATAATAGTCACATTTCACGGTACCTTTGGGGAGTGTCTGAAAGAGTTGCAAAGTCTGTATGCGATTGAAAGAATACATCCGTTCGGCAACAGACTGGTAAATCTGTACCGTGGTCAGCCCCTTTATCCATTTTACGGGTAGCGGTACTTTGCGTTCTATTACTTTTTCACCTTTATTGTAAAGCCCTACCTCCTTAGGTCCGACTGACATCACTACTTTTTCTTGTTTGCTGATGCTTCCCAATGCAGAAATCATACCGGCATTGAAGTCAACATTCGTTGTTCCGTTCTCCAGAAACTCTCCGTCGTGTCCGTCGGGCAGTACATCGACTCTGGCATATACGCCTGCACAATTCGAAAATCCTTCGAAGCGTAAACGCTCATTTCCTGCCGTCACAATCGGGTCTTTCAGCATGGAAAGCTGGGCAGGAGTCAGATTAAAACTGGATTGTACCACGTTGGACAACGCAATGAGGCAGCGTGCCGTCATATAAGGTTGTGTCAATCTGCCCCAAAAGAAACAGGGAGCTTCTTTCTTTTCTATTTCACTGTATTTTGCCAGAAATAATTCGTCCTGATCAGACGAACGTTGTAAGACAGACGGAGCAGCGTATTGATATGAAATAGTATCGGTCATAGATAAATATATAAGTGCTTGTTGGACATTTCCCAAATATAGAAATTAAATCTCAGAATGGAAAGTTGTTGAGTAGTTTACTCTGTTTGTGATGCTGGGATTGTGATTTTATAAAGTGAAATATTTTAGGTTGTTTGCTTCGCTTTTGCGTTTTGAATGCGAAAGTCAGTGTTTGCTTTTATGGATTGTTTTTTGTTTCAGTAAAAATGATTGTTTGCTGTATATTGCTGATAAATAAAGAATTATTCGATTATTAAAAATTATTCTTAATAGTTTTAGATAGATCTTTATATCTAAATAAATTATTTTTTATAACTACAATTATATAGCTTTTTTATATGTAATGGAGAAATAATACTTTTGCGGTGAAATATTACTTTCACATTAGAGAGAACTAATAAGTGTTATGAAATATAGATTAAGAAAAGGAAGCTGTTTGTGAAAATCGCTCCAATATTGTTTGTTTTGTTTGTGTTATCCCATTTTGGTGCCAAGAGTGGTTTTCAAAATGGGATTTTTTTTGGCTGATTAAAAAGTCGGTAGTATCTTAAATCTCCTCCTTCGGGAAGGAGGAGTACCCGCAGGGGGAGGTGGTAGGTGAATACACAATTCTTTCATTCGTAGTAAAATAGATACAACCTTGTTTTACCTACCACCCCGGCTTTCAGCCACCCCTTCCCGAAGGGAGGGGAATTGGAGATACTATTGCCTTTTTAGAACCCCAAATTGATGATACTATTGCCTTTTTAGTCAGTCCCTATCTAGGGTTTCTTTAATGATGCCCGTTTTATTTACCTCTTCCGTATCTTTAAAATCATAATCTTGTGGGAACTAGTATATTCTCATATACTTTGGGCATGGAATAAATTCTCTGAAAGGAGGCAAAAATTAGAGGAAGCAATAGATTCGGTTCCGATACCGGATATAAAAAAAAGGTTGTAACAACTTGTGTTACAACCTTTTTTGTGGACCAGCCTGGGCTTGAACCAGGGACCTCCAGATTATGAGTCTGTTGCT